>Ga0207906_1000067_pt1 | contig 125965 bp, 122 predicted proteins | sample LinPmetageLP37_FD_184050 | JGI IMG/M metagenome (GOLD analysis project Ga0207906, IMG submission 184050) | Marine viral communities from the Pacific Ocean - LP-37 (SPAdes) | ecosystem: Environmental > Aquatic > Marine > Oceanic | place: Pacific Ocean | collected 2010-06-16 | reverse complement strand
GACCGCCGGTGCGGCCCGCGCGGCCTCGGCCTTCTTGGCCGGCCTTGGGGGCGACCTTGTTGAACTCGATCCATGCGCTGCCATGGGGGTCACGGTCAAAGAGGAAGTTGGCGGCGCGGATGGCCTCCATCTCCTTGCCCGGACGGGGCTTGGTCGATCCCAGATTAACGAGCGTCACGAAGGTCTCGTCATCCATCTCTTCGGGCAGGATGATCCCCGCAGCGGCCATCTCGGCGCGCTTCTCGGCGATCTTGGTGGCGTTGAGCGGCACGGCCACCGGGTTCATGATCGCACTTGTCATGCCCGCGCCCATGGCCATCGGCAGGAAGGCGTTGTTGATCCCGTGGCGGTTGGGCAGACCAAAAGAAATGTTCGACGCACCGCAGGTGGTGTTCACGCCCAATTCCTCACGCAGGCGGCGCACAAGGGTAAAGACCTGATGGCCCGCCGTTGCCATGGCGCCAATCGGCATGACCAGAGGGTCGACCACGATGTCATGGGCGGGGATGCCGAAATCGGCGGCACGTTCGACGATCTTTTTGGCCACGGCGAACCGCACATCCGGGTCTTCGGAAATGCCGGTGTCGTCGTTGGAGATCGCCACCACGGGCACGTTGTATTTCTTGACCAAGGGCAGGACCAGTTCCAGCCGCTCTTCTTCGCCGGTCACCGAGTTCAACAGCGGGCGGCCTTCGCAGGCTTGCAAGCCTGCCTCAAGCGCGCCGGGGACCGAACTGTCGATACAGATCGGCGCGTCGACGGCGTTTTGCACCACTTTGATCAGTTCCGGCATCAGCATCGGCTCGACAAAGTTGTTGTCGGCGTAGCGCGGGTCTTCGGCCATTTTATTGGAGAAAACCGCGCCCGAATTCACATCCAGAACTGTAGCTCCGGCGGCGACCTGTGCGATGGCGTCGGCCTCGACGCGGGAAAAATCGCCTTGCTCAAGCTCTTGGCTGAGGATCTTGCGGCCCGTGGGGTTGATCCGCTCCCCGATCACGCAAAACGGCTCGTCAAAGCCGATGACGGCGGTCTTGGTCTTGGATTCGATGACGGTTCTGGTCATGTAACTTCCTTTAGGCTGCGTCGGCGGGTACGCCAGAGGCGCCGCCGTTTTCTTGGACCCATGTGGCGCTGGTCTTGATCCCGCCCAGCGGGAAAAGATGCACATGGGTGATGTTGAAGTCCGGGTGGGCCGCTTTGTAGGTGGCCAAGTCGCTGATCACATCTGCAGGCTCATAGGGCAACAGCAGCTTGGTGACATCCATCGCACGTTTTTGCAGCACCTTGAGCGAGGGGCCCACACCGCAGGCGATGGCGAATTTGATCAGCGTCTGCAATTTGGCGGGCCCTGCGATGCCGATATGAATCGGCAGAGTAATGCCCGCAGCCTTGAGGCTGTCGGCCCATTCGATGATTGGCTGCGCTTCAAAGGCGAATTGCGTGGCAATGGCCATTTCGGCGTCCGTGCGGGTCTGGAAGTCGTTCTTCCATTTCAGCGCGGCATCGACGTTTAGGCGGCCTCCGTCGGCGTCGATGTCGCGGTTGCCCTCGGGGTGGCCAGCGACATGCAGACGGGTAAAGCCAGCCTCATCGAATAGTCCCGTTTCCATCAGCTGCATGCTGTCAGTAAAGTCGCCCACGGGCGCGGTGACACCGCCCGCAAGCAGCAACGCTTGGCGCACATCGGCTTCGCCCTGATAGCGGGCGATCCAGTCGGCGAGCGTGGCGCGGTCCTTGATGATGCGGGCCGGGAAATGCGGCATGACCTTGAAGCCATCGGCGTTCAGCCGCGCGGCGGTGGCGACCATATCCTCAATCGGGGTGCCGTCGATATGGGCGATATAGACACGGGTGCCCTCTGGCAGCAGGGCGCGGAAATCTTCGACCTTCTCGGCGGTGCGGGGCATCACCTCGATCGAATAATCTTTCAACAGCGCCTCGACTTCGGCCACCGGCGCCTGCGGGGCCGGTGTTTCCTTCTTGCGGAAGTTCAAAAGTGCCATGAGCGTGTCCTTGATCATAGGGCTGGCAGGCTATGCCCAGCCGTCGTTGTCAATCAGTTGCTTAATCCGGTCGCGGTCGTATTCCGCGTCGATCCGGGCGGCTTCGGCGTCGGCGATGGCATCGGGATCGCCTTCAACCTCAAAGGGGTCCGCCTTGCGCCATTCCGCTAAATAGGCATCGGAATCTCCGGCGCCGATCTTCATCGCCGCGCGGTCGATCGCCTGTTCAAAGCGTTCGGGCAGGGGGCGCTTGGACCCACGGCGGCCTTTGCCGACGATCACCTGAGCGGGGATATCGCGCCAGTAAACGATGGTGACTGCGGGCATGGGACGATTCCTCCGGTTTAAACCTGTCTAACGAGCGTCGCGGTCAGGACAGGGCCGTTTTTCGACGAAACACGACCCATCCGCGACTTGGGGCTCGTGATAGCGCATCGGGCGGGCCATCACGAGGGCCCTGCGCCCCCATTATTCTCAAGATGATTGTGAGGTGGTCCTGAGATGCCGAAAGGTGGGGGGCATGGCGCAGGACGCCGCGGAAATTGGCCCAAGGCACTGCGACCACTTGCACCGGCCCGGCGCAGGGAATACCTTGGGGGCAACTCGATATGAAAGGCGCGTAACCATGGCGCCACAGCGTCCCAAAGGTGCGGGTGCGCTCGACAAAGACATCCCGGCTCTGAGCCCCGCGCCAGTTCCGCCCAGATCTAATGAGCTATATGCGGCCCTAGATCTGGGTACAAATAGCTGCCGCATGTTGATCGCCCAGCCTCGTGGCAGCGGTTTCCATGTGGTGGACAGTTTCTCAAAATCGGTACAATTGGGTGCCGGTTTGGAAAAAACCGGGCGTTTGTCGCGCGGATCGATGGCGCGCACCATCCAGGCATTGCGGATCTGTCAGCAGAAATTGCGCCGCAACAAGGTGCAAAACATGCGGCTTGTGGCGACCGAAGCCTGTCGCCGCGCACAGAATGGCGCAGAGTTCATGCGCCGTATCCAGCGCGAGACGGGTCTCAAACTCGACATCATCCGCCCTGAGGAAGAAGCCCAACTTGCCGTGATCTCTTGCGCGCCACTGGTCAGCCGCAAGACGGAGAACCTGCTGGTGGTCGATATCGGCGGCGGCTCGACTGAGCTTGTCTGGATCGACATCTCCAAAGTCCCTCGGGCGGATCGCGCCCGGTCGATCATGCGGCTTCAGGGCGGCTTCTATCAGGCGAAATCTGATGTGCCTGCCGCACGGGTGGTGGATTGGATCAGCGTGCCTCTGGGCGTGGCGACGCTGCGCGACCAATTCTCTGACGTCGAAGACGACGCCGCGCGTTTCGCCCTGATGAGCTGGTTTTTCGAAGAGAACCTCACCGATTTCACACCCTATCAGACGATCCAGTCGCAAAAGCGGTTTCAGATCGTCGGCACCTCGGGCACCGTGACCACTGTGGCGGCAAGCCACTTGAACCTGAAACGCTATGACCGGACCAAGGTCGATGGCCTCAGCATGACCAGCGCGCAGATCGACAAGGTGATCCACTCTTATATCGCCATGGGGCCGGGCGGGCGGCGCGCCGATCCGCGGATCGGGCAAGATCGCGCCGCCCTGATCATGTCGGGCGCCGCGATCCTGCAAGCCTTGATGCGCTGCTGGCCGACCGACAGGCTGTCAGTTGCGGATCGCGGTCTGCGCGAAGGCCTGCTATATGCACAGATGAGCGCCGATGGCGTATTAGAAGAAGGGGTCTTTTGATGGCCAAGACACCGGACGGAAAGAATACCTCGGGGCGCGGTCAGCGTGACCTCAAGGTCAAGGTGAAATCCGCACGCGGGCGCAAGCTCAGTTCCACCCGCTGGTTGCAGCGGCAGTTGAACGATCCATATGTCAAACGCGCGCAGGCCGAAGGCTATCGCGGGCGGGCGGCATATAAGATTATGGAACTAGACGATAAATATCGTTTCCTTGTCCCCGGTGCACGGGTGGTGGACCTTGGCGCCGCGCCGGGCGGTTGGTGTCAGGTCGCGGTCAAGCGCTGCAATGTGCTGGGCGAGAAGAAGGGCAAGACGCAGGGCACCATTCTCGGCGTCGACCTGCAAGAGATGGAGCCGATCGCGGGGTGCGAGCTGCACCAGCTCGATTTTATGGAAGACGACGCTGACCTTAAGGTAAAGGAATGGCTGGGCGGCAAGGCGGATGTGGTCATGTCCGACATGGCGGCTGCCTCTTCGGGGCACAAGCAGACCGACCACCTGCGCATTATTTCACTCTGCGAGGCGGCGGCCTATTTCGCTTTCGACGTCTTGGAAGAGGGCGGCACATTCGTGGCCAAGGTGCTGGCGGGGGGCGCCGAGGGCGAGTTGCAAAAACTGCTCAAGCGCCGTTTCACCAAGGTTGCCAATATCAAACCACCCGCAAGCCGACCGGATTCATCGGAGAAATTCGTTGTGGCAACGGGGTTTAAGGGCGAAGAGGTCTAAGCGGTGATCGCCGTTCATGGGGCGTAAACCAATTGAACGCTAGGGTGTAGCTCTCCCGCGGTCTTTACGCCGCCAACCTCATGAGGGCTCCCCGATGCTTCGACACCTGCCACTTGTATCGCTCATCTTCATCCTGTGTTCCGGGCTCAAGGTTACCGCGTCCGAAGTGCCTTGGGCGCTGAACGATTATATCGACCGGGATTTGCTGTCTTGGGTCAATGACGCCCGCATCGTCGACGCGATTGCGCAGCAGAACCAGCGACACCGAGAGATGAATGTCTTGGCCGCCGCATCTGCCGCAGCGACCGCGCAGGCCACCCCGACGAGCCAAGCAAAGGCCCCTGTCGCCGCAGCTTTCTTAGCGGCGCAGATTGCCCGCGCCAAAGGTCAGATTGCCGAAGTGGCGCTGCTTGACGCCTATGGGTTGACCGTCGTCACCATCGGCACCGCATCGGTCTATTTCAAAGGCGGCAAGCCCAAGAACAGCAATCGTTTCACGCCACCATCGGGGATGTTCGTAATCGATCAAGTGGCCATCGATGAAGGCTCCAAAGCGCATCAAAGCCGCGTTTCGATGCCCATTACAGAACCATCCAACGGCGCGATTATCGGGGTAATCACGGTGGAGTTGGAAGCGGCTGCCTTTTTCTGATGCGACCCTATGCCTGGGCGTGATCCGGCTTCGGAACTGCTATTTGCGAGCGCCATGTCAATAACAATCAAACCATGAAGGTCAAATCTGGGTCTAGCGAATATGCCGAAACAACCCCTTCAACGGTCGCGATGAAGCCTAGACTGTTGTTATGGCTCGCATTCTAATAGGTCTAAGGGGCGGTCGCGCTGACGGCAGAGCGCGCGCCGAAGACAACCTTAAAGGGTTTAATCTAGAGCGGCGAGGCGGGGTATCTGTCCGCGATAACCTCGCCCGTCGTGGCGTTATAAGCGAGCAGCAGGGCGGTGATGCCAGCGAACCGCTTCATCGCGCGGCTCCGACGAAACGATAGCCCTCGCCACGGCGTTCAATCCGGCCCAGACCGCCCTGTGGCAGGTGAAAGCCCATCAGCCAGATCTGTTCGTCCGCCAGCCGGTCCAGCAACCGCTGGCGGGTTTCGGCACCGCGCTCGGGGTCTTGGTCCGATCCGCTGGCCCAGCCGGGCCGGGCAAAGGCGAGATGGTGATTGCCGATGGCATCGCCGCCGATCAGCAGCGCGTCACTACCGCTGCCCAGCAGGAACGACATATGCCCGGGCGTATGCCCGAAACTCGCCTGTGCCATGATGCCGGGCAGCACTTCATCGCCGTCGGAGAAATAGGTCACCCGGTCCTCGATCGCCGCCAACCGCCGCGCGGCTCCGACGGCAAAGGCGGCGCGGGCTGCGCCGATTGTGTCCACGGTTGCCGGATCGCGCCAATAGTCCCATTCGACCTGACCCATGTGGTAGCGCGCATTGGGAAAGACCAGATCGTCGAAATCGTCCAGCACGCCCCAAAGGTGATCCGGGTGGCCATGCGTGAAAACAACGTCGGTCACCGCCTCCGGGGTGACGCCCGCCGCGTCCAAACTCTCTGAAAGCGACCCGGCCGACGGCATAAAGCCTGGGCCAGCGCCCGCGTCGAAAAGGATCACACGTTCGCCATTGCGCAAAAGCGCTAGGTTGCAGGGCGGCGCCAACTGGTCCTTGGGAAGATCAAAGGGGGCCAAAATCTGCGCCAGTTCCTCCTGCGGCAAACCTTCAAAGAAGAAACTGCGCGGAAGCACCAGATTGCCGTCGCTCACACTGACAAACTCATACCCACCGATCTGGGCAGAGGTCAGGGCAAAGGCACGCAGCGGGCCATGGGCAAGGGCTGTCGCGCCCATCCCTGCCAGCACCGTCCGTCTGTTGACCTTCATCTTATGCCCTCCCCGCATTTATTCCGATTCGTGAATATAATTATCCTCATCGGATAACGGCACAAGGGGCGAATGCCCCGGCATGAGATAAGTGTGCAAAACAAGGCAGCTATGCATGATCGTGCCTTGCATCGGGGGCAGGGGTTCTATCTAGGGGACACCACTCGAAACCCACCCCGACCCGGACGGAAAATGACTGATATCACAACAGAAGGTGCCTCAATAGCCTTTGACAAGGTCGGCAAGGCCTTTACCAAAGCAGGCGGGGCAACCGTGAATGCGCTTGAGGGGATATCCCTAGACGTGGCACCGGGCTCAATCACCGGGATCATCGGGCGTTCGGGGGCGGGCAAATCGACCTTGCTGCGCATGGTCAACGGGTTGGAGCGTCCGACCACCGGCAACGTGCTGGTCGGCGGTGAGGATGTTAGCACCGCCAAAGGCGGCAAGTTGCGCGCGATCCGACGTGACGTTGGCATGATTTTTCAACACTTTAACCTGCTGTCTTCACGTACCGTGGCGGGCAATATCGCGCTGCCGCTCGAAGTAGCCGGGATGCCGAGCGCGCAGATCAAACCGCGTGTGGCGGACCTTATCGACCGGGTCGGGCTAAGCGCACAGGCGGGGCGCTATCCGGCAGAGCTTTCGGGCGGACAGAAGCAGCGTATCGGCATCGCGCGCGCCTTGGCCACCGGGCCGAAAGTGTTGCTCTCGGATGAGGCGACCTCGGCTCTGGACCCTGAGACCACCCAAACGGTTCTATCGCTTTTGAAGGACATCAACCGCGATTTGGGGCTGACGATCCTGCTGATCACCCATGAGATGGCCGTGGTGCGCGACATCGCGAGCCATGTGGCGGTGATCGACGCGGGCCAGATCGTCGAACATGGGGCCACCTATGACATCTTCACCGCGCCGCAACACGCGACGACCCGGTCCTTCCTTTCGGGCGTGACCGGCGTCACCCTGCCTGCCTTTGTCAAAGAACGGCTGACCCAAACTGCCCCTGCGACGGGCGGCGAAGAGGTGATCCGCGTCACCTTTGCTGGCGCCCATGCCACCGATCCGATGTTGGCACGGCTGACGCAGGATATGGGCATTCCGGTCAATATCCTTGCGGGCGCTGTCGAAGAGATCGGAACACGGCCCTTCGGCAACCTGCTGGTGTCTCTCCCGGTGGCGCAGGCCGCCCACGCGCGCGCCTTTTTGGAACAACACGGGCTTCTGACGGAGGTGCTGGGCTATGTCGGCTAATCTGATTAACCTTTTGATCGAAGCGACGGGGCAAACGCTCTATATGGTGGCGGTATCCGCGATCCTTGGCACGGTCTTTGGCCTGCCGCTGGGGCTGTTTCTGGCCACCTCGCAACGCGGGGAACTGTTGTCCGCGCCTTGGGTGAACAAGGTGCTCGGGCTGGTGGTAAACGCCACGCGCTCCGTTCCGTTTATCATTCTCGTTGTGGCGATCATTCCCTTTACCCGCATGGTGGCCGGAACCTCTATCGGCACCACGGCGGCCATTGTGCCGCTGACTATCGCGACGGTCCCCTTCATCGCGCGTCTGGTGGAAAACGCGATCCGTGAGGTCGATTCCGGGTTGATCGAAGCCGCCCGCGCGATGGGCGCGACCCCGCTGCAGATCATCCGCAAAGTGCTGCTGCCCGAAGCGCTCCCCGGCATCACGCTGGGCCTGACCTTGGCGATTGTCAGCCTGATTGGCTATTCCGCCATGGTCGGGGCCGTAGGGGGCGAAGGGCTGGGAGACCTTGGTATTCGATATGGATATCAACGGTTTATGCCTGACGTTATGGCAATCGTCGTGATCATCCTTATCGTCTTGGTACAGCTTGTGCAGTCCATCGGCGAGCGTATCGCCAGCGCCGTGGACAAACGGGCCACCAAAAGCGCCGGCCAATAGGCCGCGCCTTACACCCGCTCTCTCAATCTAAGGAGACTACTATGCTTCGTCTTACGACACTCACCTCCGTTCTGGCGCTGATGGCCACCGGTCTTGCCGCCGAGGAAATCAAAGTCGGCGTTTCCCCCGGCGAGCACGCCGAGATCATGGAAGAGGTCGCCCGTATCGCCGAGCCGATGGGCTTGGACATCGATGTGGTCGAATTCTCTGACTACGTGGTCCCGAACCAAGCGCTGGCCGATGGCGACATTCAGGCCAACTCGTTCCAGCACGTGCCCTATCTTGAAGCGCAGATGAAAGACCGCGGCTTTGAGTTGAGCGTCGTTGGCAACACCATCACGACCCCCATGGGTGTCTATTCGGACAAGATCACTGCGCTTGCCGATCTGGAAGAAGGGGCCACATTCGGCATCCCGAACGATCCCACAAACGGTGGCCGCGCGCTGCTGGTCCTGCAAGAACTGGGTCTGATCAAGGTGGATGAGGCCGCAGGTCTGGTGCCGACCGTGCTCGACATCACCGAGAACCCCAAGGACCTGTCCTTCAAAGAGCTTGATGCCGCCCAACTGCCGCGGTCGCTGGCCGATCTGGATGCGGCCTTGATTAATACCAACTACGCGATTGCCTCGGGTCTGAGCCCCAAGGAAGACTCGATCGCGATGGAAAGCGCCGAGAACCCATATGTGAACGTCATCGCCGTGCGTAAAGGCGACGAGGAAGCCGCATGGGTTGAGACACTGCTCAAGGCCTATCATTCCGATGAAATCAAAGCCTTCATCGATGAAAGCTATCAGGGCACTGTTATCACCTCCTGGTAAACGCGCGCTTTCAGAGCGTCACGACAGACTTGACCCGCCCCGCGCGGGTCAAGATCACCATCGCCCCAAAGGGGCTACATTTCGGCAGGTTAAGACTCCCTCTCCAATTAGGTTGAGTCTGACGGTCGGCCAAAACAATTAAATTACTGTTTAGGAATACCGCGTAGCTCTCGCCTATCGTTGCGAGGGGCAAAAGTGCCCCCGGCTAAATTCTACGCAGACTTCTTAACATGAAAATTATGTTGCGTTGCGACGTGAGAATTTTGTTGAAAAGTTCAATTCTACCCGTATCGTGAAATCACGAGGGGTTTTTTCACATGACCCGGGGCTTGCCCTTCCTGATGTCTGACAGGGGCCGATGGTCGCGAAACATGTGAACGGGACGTTCAATTAGAAGAAGCGACCATAACAGACCTAGGGAGAATATCATGAAGACCGTGAAACTGATGGGCACCGCCGCCAGCCTGCTTGTGATGGGTGTCACCCAATCTGCCGCGCAGGATTTGACCGTGGGGTATTTCCTCGAATGGCCAATGCCGTTCCAATATGCCAAGGCCGAGGGAATGTATGACGAAGCACTCGGCACCAGTGTGAATTGGGTCAGCTTCGACTCCGGCACAGCTATGTCGGCGGCGATGGCGTCGGGCGATGTGCATATGTCGGTAAGCCAAGGCGTGCCGCCCTTCGTGGTGGCGACCTCGGCGGGGCAAGATATTCAGATTCTCGATGTCGCGGTCAGCTATTCCGAAAATGATAACTGCGTGATCCGGGAGGAATTGGAGATCGATAAATCCTCCGTCGCGGAACTGGCAGGCAAGAAGGTCGCCGTGCCACTCGGCACCGCTGCGCACTACGGTTTTCTCAAACAAATGAGCCACTTCGGCGTCGATGTTGGGTCGCTTGATGTGGTCGATATGGCGCCGCCTGATGGCGCTGCAGCCATCGCGCAGGGTTCGGTCGATATGGCCTGCGGCTGGGGCGGCTCTCTGCGGCGGATGCTGGAACATGGCAATATCCTTCTGACCGGCGCCGAGAAAGAAGAACTGGGCATTCTCGTTTTCGACGTGACCTCTGGCCCGGCGTCTTGGGTGGCTGAAAATTCCGATACGGTGTCTGCTTTCCTGAAAGTCACGGCAGAAGCGAATGCGATGTGGGCCGATGAGGCCAATCAAGCCAAGATGCTGCCCGTGATCGCCAAGGACGCCGGCATGGACGAAGACGCCACGATGGAAACGATCGCGACCTTCACCTTCCCCTCGCTTGAGGACCAGATGGGAGAGAAATGGCTCGGGGGTGGCGCGCAGGAGTTCATGAAAGGCGTCGCAGATGTCTTTGTCGAAGCGGGCGCGATCGACGCGGCGCTCGACAGCTACGACGACGCGGTCAACACCGGTCCGTTGCAGGCCGCAGGCGAGATGTAAGCCGAGACGGCTCAATACGGGGCCGCCCCCAATCTTTGCCCGGTTCTTTGTAGCCGAAGAGCCGGGCAGGCGGGGGCGGTCTTACAAAAATAGCAGGGGGCACCGGGGCGGCATGTCGGGACTAAAAATCGAAAATCTGTCGATGCGGTTCGACCTGCCCAATGGCGGTCACGTACAGGCGCTTGAAAACGTATCGCTTGACCTTGCCGAAGGCCAATTGATGTCGGTGCTGGGCCCCTCGGGCTGTGGCAAGACGACGCTTCTGAACATCGTTGCGGGATTTCTTGCGCCAACCTCGGGCGAGATCGTTTTGAATGGCCACAACGTGACCGGGCCGGATGCAGAGCGGGGCATGGTCTTTCAGCAGGGTGCGCTGTTTGAATGGATGTCGGTGCGCGAGAACGTGAGTTTTGGCCCTCGGATGAAGGGGCAGAGCGAAAAGCAATATGGCGCCGAGGTCGACCACCTGCTCGATATCGTCGGGCTGAGGGACTTCAAGGAGAAGGCGATCTACGAACTTTCCGGCGGGATGCAGCAGCGGGTGGCGCTGGCGCGTTGTCTGGCAAATGATCCCGACGTGATCCTGATGGATGAGCCTTTGGGCGCGCTTGATGCCCTGACTCGTGAAAAGATGCAAAGCCTTGTGCTGAAGCTTTGGAAAGAGACGGGCAAGACCATCATCCTCATCACCCATTCGGTCGAAGAAGCGCTGTTGCTGGGCGAGCGGCTCTTGGTCATGGCGCCGCGTCCGGGGCGCATTCACCGCGAATACCGTCTGCCCTTTGCCGATCTGGGGGTGGGCCACGATCTGCGCGAGGTTAAGAAGCATCCAGAATTCGCCGAAAGACGCGAAGAGATCCTTGGTATGATCTGGGACATGGAAGAAGAGATTATGGGCCGGACGGAGGACGCATAATGGTTATCCTACTGATTTATATCGTTATCTTTGCCGTCTCATTCTTTTTGGTGCGTCTTGCCGTCGACCAGACTGCGAATGGATTTGTTGCGCGCAAGACCGTCACCTTTGGCGATGAAAGCGCTGTCACCTCGAACCGCACCGCCAGCGTAATCTCGATCCTAACGATCTTTTTGCTGTGGGGCGCTTTTACCGGCTCGTCGCTGCTGCCCCGGTTTTTGCATGCGCCCGGCCCTTTTGAGGGGCTGGCCGAGCTGACCTATACCGCAGAGGCCGAAGACGGCAGCCGCGATGATGCGACGATCACCGTCTTGGTGCATCCCGTGGGCGAAGATGCCGACACGCCGCAGGTCGATCCCGGTGAAGGCTGGGCCAAGAATGACGCTTTCACCATCGGCGCATGGCGGTCGGGGCTTTTGCGCGTCGATAAGAATGACGAGAAGGGCCGCGATGTCGGGCACCGCGTCGTCGCGGTGAACGGCCAGCAGATCGTGCCGGGTGGGGAGGTGCTGACTGACTTTGGCCGCGTCGGCATGTCGCCCAAGGGCACGCTTAATTTTGAGCCTGCGAAGGGCTGGCAGATGGAGCCGATTTGGCTGCCGCCACCTGAGGCCGTGGTCGCCCGGTTGGGTGAGATTTCCAGCCAAGGTTACCGGGACAGCACCCTGTGGGAGCATTTGGGCTATTCGCTTTTCCGCGTTGTCGTGGGCTTTGCCCTTGGAGCGCTGGTGGGCATTCCGCTGGGCTATGCCATGGGCCTGTCGGGCTGGTTTCGCGGCTGGTTCGATCCGATTGTCGAATTCATGCGCCCCGTGCCGCCGCTTGCGCTGATTCCGCTGGTGATCATCTGGGCGGGGATCGGCGAGGTGGGCAAGATCATCCTGCTGTTCCTTGCGGCCCTATGGATCATGGCCATCGCTGCGCGGTCGGGCGTGTCGGGGGTGAATATCACCAAGGTCCACGCGGCCTATTCGCTTGGCGCGTCCAAGGCGCAAATCATGCGCCATGTGATCGTGCCGAACTCTCTGCCCGAGATCTTTACCGGGGCGCGGGTGGCGATGGGCGTCTGCTGGGGCACGGTGGTGGCCGCCGAACTGGTGGCCGCAGAAAAGGGGGCGGGGATGATGATCATGGTCGCCTCCAAATTCCAGCTGACCGACATCGTACTGATGGGGATCATCCTGATTGGCGTCATCGGTTTTGGCATCGACATGTTAATGCGCAAGGCCGAGCGGCTGTTGGTGCCTTGGAAGGGGCGGTCTTAACCCCGCCCGCCTCAGTTCATCGCTTTCGAGGAGAAACACTTGCCAGACGCCGAATTCCGCGCCACAGTGAAAAAATGGAGGATATTTTCACATGACCCGAGCGAAAAGGCAGGGGGCCGAGGCCACAGCGCCACGCTCACTGGGGGCCGATTTACGCGCGATCCGCAAGGGGCGCAGACTGACCCTGACCGATATGGCCGAGGCGTTGGACCGTTCCGTTGGCTGGGTCAGTCAGGTCGAACGCGATATCTCGACCCCCTCCATCTCAGATCTGCGACGCATGGCCGAGATCTTGGACGTGCCGGTCTCTCTGCTTTTTGGCGAAGCGGCAGTGACACCCGAAGAACGCGGCTATGTCGTGCGCGCCGGGGCACGGCGGGCCATGGGAAGTGCGGCCAACGGGTTGACGGAAGAGTTGCTTTCCCCCGATCTGACCGACAGTTTCGAGGTCATCCATTCGACCTTTGCAGCCTATTCGGGGTTGGAGGCGCCCGTCATGCGCGAAACGCAGGAGGTGGGCTTTGTCATTTCGGGCCGGTTGAACCTGAAGATTGCAGAGCGCAGCTTTACCGTTTGCCCCGGCGACAGCTTTCGCATTCGGGGCGAATATTACACTTGGGACAACCCCTACGACACGCCCGCCGTGGTGGTCTGGGTGATCTCTCCGCCGGTTTACTGAACCGGGTTTTCATCAATTCAAATGGTTTCAAACTGACCGGGGGCGCCTTTGGTCAGCCTTTGGCAGTGCTTGGCAAAGGGAGCTGAACGTGGCTGATTTTCCGACAACGGCACGGGTCGTGATCATCGGGGGCGGCGTGGTTGGGGTCTCGACCCTCTACCACCTTGCCCGCGCGGGTTGGACCGATTGCGTTCTGCTTGAAAAGAACGAACTCACCGCGGGCTCCACTTGGCATGCGGCGGGCAACTGCCCCAATTTCTCGAATTCGTGGGCGGTGATGAACATGCAGCGCTACGGGCTAGAGATGTACCGCAGCTTGGGCGAGGCGGTGGGCTATCCGATCAACTACCACGTGACCGGGGCGCTGCGTTTGGCCCATAGTCGTGAACGGATGCAGGAGTTTGAACATGTCTCCTCCATGGCCCGCGCGCAGGGGCTGGGGATGGAGATGTGCACCCCCGCCGAGTTGAAAGAGCATAACCCGTTCATAGAGCTACATGACCTTGCGGGCGGGTTGTGGGACCCCTTGGATGGGGACATCGACCCGGCACAACTGACCCAAGCCCTTGCCAAAGGCGCGCGGGAGGCCGGCGGGCAAATTCACCGCTTTACCCCCGCCACCGGCATAGATCGCGATGGGGACGAATGGATCGTCCATACCGAAAAGGGCGATATCCGCTGCGAGAAGGTGGTCAACGCTGCCGGCTATTACGCGCAGCGGGTCGGCGAATGGTTCCGCCCCCATGGCGGCCGCCGGGTGCCTGCCGTGGTGATGAGCCATCAGTATTTCCTGACCGAAGAAATCCCCGAGCTGGCCGCATGGACCGCCGAAAAGGGCCACAAAATGCCGATGGTCCGCGATGTGGACAGTTCCTATTACCTGCGGCAAGACAAGAACGGTCTGAACCTCGGTCCCTATGAGCGCAACTGCAAAGCCCATTGGATCACCCCCGACGATCCGATGCCCGAGGATTTCAGTTTTCAGCTTTACCCCGACGATCTGGACCGGCTGGAATGGTATATCGAAGACGCCATGGCGCGGATGCCGCTTTTGGGCCAAAGCGGTGTGGGGCGGGTGATCAATGGGCCGATCCCCTATGCGCCCGATGGCTTGCCGATGCTCGGCCCGATGGCCGGCGTGCCAAATGCCTTTGAGGCGCATAGCTTTACCTTCGGCATCGCGCAGGGCGGCGGCGCGGGCAAGGTCATGGCCGAATGGATCATGGCGGGTGAAACAGAGTGGGACATGTGGGATGTCGACCCGCGCCGCTTCACTGCCCATGCCGATCACGACTTCACCCTCGCCAAGGCTTTAGAGACCTATGGTCATGAATATGCGATGCATTTCCCGCATCACGCATGGCCCGCCGGGCGCGACAAGAAGCTGTCGCCGCTGCAAGACCGCCTGCGCGCGGCAGGTGGCCAGATGGGCGCTTACAACGGATGGGAACGAGCGAATTGGTTCGCAAAACCCGGCGATGATACCTCGGAAGAGGCGACCCAGACATGGGACAGGGCTGGCCCATGGGCCGTCCGGGTCCGGGCGGAGGTCGAGGCGGTGCGCGACCATGTCGGCGTGCTGGACCTGCCCGGTTTCTCACGCTTTGCGCTGGCGGGACCGGGCGCTGCGGACTGGCTGCTGGGGCGGATCGCAGGCGCGCTGCCAAAAGTGAGGCGGATGACACTGGGCTATTTCCCCGACAGCCGGGGGCGGGTGCTGACCGAAATGTCGATCCTGCGGCATGCGGAGGATGAATTCACCCTGATCACCGCCGCCCCCGCGCAATGGCATGACTTTGAACTGCTGCGCGATGCGTTGCCCAAAGGGGGGGCGATCAGCCTGACGGATCAAACAGGTCAAGTCTCGACCCTGATCCTCTGTGGCCCGAAATCCCGTGCGCTTTTGGCACCACTGGCTCCCGATGCCGATCTGGCATTGCCGTGGCTCAGCCATCAAAAGGCATCTGTGCAGGGCAAGCCCGCGTTGCTTGCGCGGGTCTCTTTCGCAGGCGAGTTGGGCTGGGAAATCCACGCGGCGCCCTCGGATATGCCCGCGATCTATGATGCGATCATCGCGGCGGGGGCCGGGCCTTTCGGGATGTTCGCGCTCAATTCCATGCGGCTTGAAAAAGGCTACCGCACCTGGAAAGGCGACCTGTCGCAGGAATACACCCTGTTGGAGGCCGGGTTGGAACGGTTCATCCGGTTGGAGAAACCGCAGGCGTTTCCAGGCAAAGCGGCGCTGGTTGCCGAACGGGCGGCGGGGCCGCAGCGGCGCTTCGTCACGTTGATCGTTGAGGGCAATCCACAAGACGCGCCAGCGATGGCCACACTGCGCCTGAACGGAGATGCCGTGGGTGAAGTGACCAGCGGCGGCTATGGCTACCGCGCCGATGCCTCCATCGCCCTCGGGGTGGTTCAGGCCGAGGCTGCCGTGCCGGGCACCGACCTCACGGTGGAAATCTTTGGCCAGAGTTATCGCGCCACGGTGCAGCCCGACGCGCCGCTTTGGGACAGTGAAAACACCCGCATCCGCGCGCAGGAGGTCTGAAATGGTACAACTGCCTTCCAAAGCCCGCGCCGTCATCATCGGCGGTGGCGTGATCGGCTGTTCGGTCGCGTACCATCTGACAAAGCTCGGCTGGACCGATGTCGTGTTGCTTGAACGCAAACAACTGACCTCTGGCACCACATGGCACGCGGCAGGGCTGATCGCGCAGCTGCGCGCGACGCAGAACATGACGCGGCTGGCGAAATATTCCCAAGAACTCTACGGCGCGCTTGAGGCGGAAACCGGGGTCGCCACGGGGTTCAAGCGCGTGGGGTCGATCACTGCCGCGCTGACACCTGCGCGGCGCGAGGAAATTCTGCGTCAGGCCGCCATGGCCCGCGCCTTTGGCGTGGAGGTCGAGGAAATCACCCCCGCGGAAGTGTACGCCAAGTATCCCCACGTAGAGACCGAAGGCATGACCGGCGCGGTCTATCTGCCGAAAGACGGGCAGGGCGATCCGGCCAATATTGCACTGGCGTTGGCCAAGGGCGCGCGGGCGCGTGGCGCGATCGTGGCGGAGCGGGTCAAGGCCACCGGCGTGGTGCGCGCGGGGCGTAGGCTCACAGCAGTAGATTGGGCCGGGGAGGATGGCAGCGCGGGGCAGATCGAGGCCGAGGATGTCATCAATTGCGCAGGCATGTGGGGGCGGGACGTGGGCAGGATGCTGGGCAGCAACGTGCCGCTGCAAGCCTGCGAGCATTTCTATATCGTCACCGAAGCCATTCCCTCCTTGCGTGAATTGCCGGTGCTGCGTGTCCCCGACGAATACGCCTATTACAAAGAGGATGCGGGGAAGATCCTGCTCGGCGCTTTCGAGCCTGTTGCCAAACCTTGGGCGTTGGACGGCATCCCCGAAAATTTCGAGTTCGACCAACTGCCCGAAGATTTCGACCATTTCGAGCCGATCCTTGAGATGGCCGTCAAACGGTTGCCACTGCTGGCGGACGCGGGGATTCACACCTTTTTCAATGGTCCCGAAAGTTTCACCCCCGATGATGCCTATCACCTCGGTCAGGCCCCCGAGATGGACAATGTCTGGGTCGCCGCCGGGTTCAACTCTATCGGGATTCAGTCGGCGGGCGGCGCGGGCATGGCGCTGGCGCAATGGATGGAAGACGGGCAAAAACCCTTTGATCTGGGTGACGTGGACATCGCGCGAATGCAGCCGTTTCAGGGCAATAAGACCTATCTGGCGACGCGGTCGACCGAAACGCTGGGCCTGCTCTATGCCGATCACTTTCCCTATCGCCAAAAGGCGACCGCGCGGGGCATCCGGCGCAGCCCGGTGCACGCACATCTGCAGGAGCATGGCGCGGTCATGGGCGAATTTGCGGGCTGGGAGCGGGCAAATTGGTTTGCGGATACCGGCCAAGAGCGTGAATACCGCTACGCTTGGGGGCGGCAGAACTGGTTCGACAATCAAGCCGCCGAACACGCCGCCATCCGCACGGGCGTCGGGCTTTATGATATGTCGTCCTTCGGCAAGATCCGGGTCGAGGGGCCAGAGGCCGAGGCTTTCATGAACCATATCTGCGGTGCGCAGATGGCGGTGCCGGTGGGCAAGATTGTCTATACCCAATTCCTTAATCCCCGGGGCGGGATCGAGGCGGATGTCACCGTGACGCGGCTCAGCGAAACGGCCTATCTCGTCGTCACCCCCGCCGCGACGCGGCTGGCGGATGAAACATGGCTGCGCCGTCATACGGGCGAGCGCCTTGTTGTGATCACGGATGTGACGGCGGGCGAAGCGGTCCTCGCCATTATGGGACCAAAGGCGCGGGAGGTGTTGCAGGCGATATCCCCCAATGACTTCTCTAACGAGACGCACCCCTTCGGCATGGCGCGGGAGATCGAGATCGGCATGGGGCTCGCCCGGGCGCACCGCGTGTCATACGTGGGCGAACTGGGTTGGGAGCTTTACGTCAGCACTGAAATGGCGGCCCATGTCTTTGAGGTGCTGATCGACGCAGGCGCGGCCTATGGGCTGAAACTCTGCGGGCTGCACGCGATGGACAGTTGCCGGATCGAAAAGGGCTTTCGCCATTTCGGCCATGACATCACCTGCGAGGACCATGTGCTGGAGGCGGGCTTGGGCTTTGCGGTGAAGACCGACAAGCCCGATTTCATTGGCCGCGACGCGGTGTTGCGCAAGAAGGAGGCGGGTCTGAGCCTGCGGATGGTGCAATTCCGTCTGACGGACCCGGAGCCGCTGCTGTATCACGCCGAGCCGATCCTGCGGGACGGACAACTCGCGGGCTATCTCAGTTCGGGCAATTACGGGCATCACTTGGGCGGCGCGGTCGGGCTGGGCTATGTGCCCTGCGAAGGGGAAAGCGTCCCCGACCTGCTGGGCTCGACCTATGAGATCGACGTCGCGGGCCGCCGGATCAAGGCCGAGGCGAGCCTGAAACCGATGTATGATCCCAGCGGGGCGCGCTCGAAAAGCTAGGCCCCGCGCCCGCCCAGAAATCGCGCCCTTCGCAGGCCTATGCCGCCATCTTTGACATAGATCAAAGCGGTGGTCTCAGCCGCATGCGATCCGTCTCCCAAAGATGAAGGGATTCGGAATATGTTCGATACGCTCAAGTTGATCGTGCTTGCGCTTATAGTGTTTTTTGCGGCACTCGGGGCGGATTGGGCGCGCGATCCCGCTTATATGGTCCATGCTCTGCTGATTATGCTGGTGGCGGCGGGGTTGTTCGTTTGGCAGTTGCGCCGCATGCCTGTTGAGGGTGCACGGCCCGCCGTGTCCATGGCGCCGCAGGGCTATATGGATGGCCCGATCCGCTATGGCGTGATTGCCACCGCCTTTTGGGGCGTGGTGGGGTTTCTGGTCGGCACCTTCATCGCCTTTCAACTGGCCTTTCCCGCGCTCAATATTGAGTGGGCGCAGCCCTATGCGAACTTTGGCCGGCTTCGCCCTCTGCACACCAGCGCGGTGATTTTTGCCTTTGGGGGCAATGCCTTGATCGCCACGTCGTTCTACATCGTGCAGCGCACCTCTTCGGCGCGGCTCTGGGGTGGGAACGCGGCGTGGTTCGTCTTTTGGGGCTATCAGCTTTTCATCGTGCTGGCGGCGACAGGCTATCTGCTGGGGGCCACCCAATCCAAGGAATATGCCGAGCCGGAGTGGTACGTCGACATCTGGCTGACCATCGTTTGGCTAACCTACCTCGCCGTATTCTTCGGCACGATCCTGAAGCGGCGTGAGCGTCACATCTATGTCGCCAATTGGTTCTTTCTGGCCTTCATCATCACCGTGGCGATGCTGCATGTGGTCAACAACCTCGCCGTCCCGGTGTCGATCTGGGGCTCCAAATCAGTGCAGGTCTTTGCAGGCGTGCAGGATGCGATGACGCAGTGGTGGTACGGGCATAACGCCGTGGGTTTCTTCCTGACAGCCGGGTTTCTGGGCATGATGTATTACTTCGTGCCGAAACAGGCGGGCCGCCCGGTCTATAGCTACAAGCTGTCGATCATTCACTTCTGGGCGCTGATCTTTCTTTATATCTGGGCCGGGCCGCACCACCTGCATTACACCGCATTGCCCGATTGGGCAGCAACGCTGGGGATGGTGTTCTCGATCATCCTGTGGATGCCAAGTTGGGGCGGGATGATCAACGGTCTGATGACGCTCGAAGGCGCGTGGGACAAGATCCGCACCGATCCGATCATCCGCATGTTCGTCGCCTCGCTCGCCTTCTATGGCATGTCGACCTTTGAAGGGCCGATGATGTCGATCCGGGCGGTGAACAGCCTCAGCCACTACACCGACTGGACCATCGGCCATGTGCACTCTGGCGCGCTCGGCTGGAACGGGCTGATCACCTTCGGGGCGCTCTACTTCCTGACCCCGCGGCTCTGGGGTCGGGCGCAGATGCACTCCATGGCGGCGATCAACCTGCACTTCTGGCTCGCGACCCTCGGGATCGTGCTCTACGCCGCGTCGATGTGGGTCTCGGGCATTATGGAGGGGCTGATGTGGCGTGAGGTCGATGCCAATGGCTTCCTCGTCAACAGCTTTGCCGACACCGTCGAAGCCAAATTCCTGATGTATGTGGTCCGAGGTCTGGGCGGGGTTTTGTACCTCGCGGGCGGTGCGGTGATGGTCTGGAACATGTGGATGACCATCCGCGCCCCGCAAGCCCGCCCCGTCACCGTCGCCCTGCCAGCGGAGTAAGATCAATGGCCAAGAACCCCCACAGCCCCAATTATGACCCCGCTGACGACCCGAAGATCGTGACCGCCAGCGAAGGCTTGAAGAAGGGCAAAATCCCCAACGAACTGCCGCCCGAGACGCAGACAATCACCTTTCACCAGCGGTTCGAGCGCAACGCGACGCTGCTGCTGATTGCCTCGCTCGGGGTGGTCAGTATCGGCGGGATCGTCGAAATCGCGCCGCTCTTTTGGCTGGAGAACACCATCGAAGAGGTCGAGGGCATGCGCCCCTATTCGCCGCTGGAACTGGCGGGGCGGGAAATTTACGTCCGCGAGGGCTGCTATACCTGCCACAGCCAGATGATCCGCCCGATGCGCGACGAGACCGAACGCTATGGCCACTACAGCCTTGCCGCGGAATCGATGTATGACCACCCGTTCCAATGGGGCTCTAAACGCACCGGGCCGGATCTGGCGCGCGTGGGCGGACGCTATTCGGATGAGTGGCATGTGGATCACCTGATGGACCCGCAGTCGGTGGTGCCGGAAAGCGTGATGCCGAAATACGCCTTTCTGATGGACGCCAAGCTTGAGCCTGAGGATGTGACCGATCTGGTGGCGACGCACCGGACGGTTGGGGTGCCCTATAGTGATGAGATGATCGCGAATGTCCGTGGCGATTTCCGGGTGCAGGTCGATCCCATGGGGGACTACGACGCGCTACTCGAACGCTACCCCGGCGCGCAGGTGCGCAGTTTCGACGGGCAGCCCGGCATCAGCGAAATGGATGCCCTGATCGCCTATCTGCAAATGCTCGGAACGCTGGTCGATTTCTCGACCTTCGTGCCCGACGCCACCCGCTGAGGAGCCTGCCATGGACACCTATTCTTTTCTGCGCGAACTGGCAGACAGCTGGGCGCTTCTGATCCTGACGTTGATCTTTCTCGGGGTCATTGGTTGGGCCTTTCGCCCCGGCGCGCGCGCCCTGCACGACGATGCCGCCGCCGTCCCGTTTCGCAACGACGACCCCGATCAAGCCCGCCATGACGGAGCCCAGCCATGACCGACAATCGCAAGATCGACCCCGCCACCGGGACCGAGACCACAGGCCACAGTTGGGACGGGATCGAAGAGCTGAACACGCCCCTGCCGCGCTGGTGGCTCTGGACCTTTTACGCCACCGTCGTCTGGGGCGTGATCTATACCATCCTCTATCCCGCATGGCCGATGGTCTCGGGTGCTACGGCGGGGCTGTTGGGCTATTCCACCCGCGGTGAAGTCGCCGCCGAGATCGCCCGCGTGGATCTGTCGAACGCCGATCTGACGGAGAGCCTCGTGACCGTCGATCTGGCGGTGCTGAAGGATAACGAAGAACTGCACCGTTTTGCGACGCAGGCTGGGCGCTCGGTCTTTGCGGCCAATTGCTCGCAATGCCATGGCGCGGGGGCAGGGGGTGTCGTGGCCTCGGGCTACCCCAACCTTTTGGACGACGATTGGCTCTGGGGCGGCACGATGGAGGAGATCGCCTATACCGTGCGTCACGGCATCCGCAACGAGGATGACCCCGACGCGCGCTTCTCTGAAATGCCGCCGTTTGATTGGATGGAGGAGGCCGATCTCGACGCCACCGTGCATTTCGTTCGCAGCCTGTCGAGGCTTGAGCATGACGCGGGCGCGGCGCAGGCGGGGGCGGAAGTCTATGCCGACAACTGTAGCGCCTGCCATGGGGAGCGTGGCCTGGGCAACCGTGAGGTGGGCGCGCCGAACCTAGCCGATGCGATCTGGCTACGCGGTGGCAGCCATGACGCGATCCTGCGCCAACTCAAAGCGCCGCGTATGGGGGTGATGCCGCCGTGGCAAGCCCGTCTGGGCGAGGCTGAGGTGCGCGCCGTGACTGCCTATGTCCACGGTCTGGGCGGTGGCGAGGCCGGGGTCGCTGCCGAGGGTGCAGTCGCCGATTGAGCCGGTAGGACAAATAATCTGCGGATTGATGCAGATCAAAGCGGCCTGCGCCCTCCGGGTGTAGGCCGCAAGACGTAACCCCGGAGCATACCGCCGATGTCCAACGCCGCCCCCCCGCTTTTTGCCGCACGAGAGCCGATTTTTCCCCGCCGGGTGAGCGGCTTCTTTCGCCGGTTAAAATGGGTGATCCTGATCCTCACGCTGGGGGTCTATTATATTACCCCGTGGATCCGCTGGGACAGGGGGCCGAACCTGCCGGACCAAGCGGTTCTGGTTGATCTCGCCAATCGGCGCTTCCATTTCTTCTGGATCGAGATTTGGCCGCATGAGTTTTACTTTGTGGCCGGGTTGCTGATCATGGCGGGGCTGGGCTTGTTCTTGTTCACCTCCGCTCTGGGTCGGGTCTGGTGCGGTTATGCCTGCCCGCAAACCGTCTGGTCCGATCTCTTCATGACCGTCGAACGCTGGATCGAAGGCGACCGCAACGCCCGAATTCGTTTGCACAACGCGCCGTGGAGCCTGCGCAAGGCGCGGCTGCGGGGGGCGAAATGGCTGGTCTGGCTGCTGATCGCAGTGGCGACGGGCGGTGCTTGGGTCTTTTACTTTGCCGATGCGCCGAGTCTGGCGCGCGACCTCGTGACCCTGCAAGCCGCCCCCGTGGCCTATGCCACCATCGCCGTGCTGACGGCCACGACCTTTATCTTTGGCGGCTTCATGCGTGAACAGGTCTGCATCTACATGTGCCCTTGGCCCCGCATCCAAGGTGCGATGATGGACCCCGGCACGCTGACCGTCGGCTACCGCAAATGGCGGGGGGAGCCGCGCGGCAAGGGCGGGGTAAAGCGCCAGAAAGCGGCGGCAGAGGCGATCGGCAGCGGCAATGCGGTGGCGCGCTACGGCGCGGCGCTGGACAAAAACACCGCAGGCGACCGCCAATCGCGGGATGGAGAGGTCTTGGGCGATTGCATCGATTGCAACGCCTGTGTCGCGGTCTGCCCGATGGGGATCGACATCCGCGAAGGCCAGCAAATGGAATGTATCACCTGCGCGCTCTGCATCGATGCCTGCGACGATGTGATGGCCAAGATTGGCCGCCCGCGCGGGCTGATCGACTATCTCGCGCTGGATGATGAGCCGCCCACCGCGCCCAAGGAAAGCGCCGCCGTGGCGGGCCTTGCCGAAGCCCCGGCGGGGGATGTCGCCGGGGCCAACGCGCCTCCGTGGCAACCCAAGCCGCTTTGGCAGCATGTCTTCCGCCCTCGAACGCTCATCTACACCGCCGCTTGGGCGGCCATCGGTGTGGCGCTTGTCGTGGCCCTGTTCATCCGGCCCGAGATCGACATGACGATCGCCCCGGTGCGCAACCCGACCTTCGTCACCCTGTCGGACGGATCGATCCGCAACGCCTATGACATTCGTCTGCGCAACAAACATGGGGAGGCGCGGGACTTCCGGCTGTCTCTCGCGGGGGACCATGGCTTGGGCCTCAGCATCGAAGGGGCGCCTGATCCGGTGGTTGCTGTGCCCGCCGACACCACCCGCCTGCAACGGGTCTATGTAATCGCGCCGCCGCAGACCGAAGTCGCCGCAGCGCCGCGCAGCGGTCTGCGTTTTTGGGTCGAAGATATCCGCTCAGGCGAGCGGGCCTTTGGCGATACGATTTTCAATGGAAAGGACAGCCAATGACCGCAGCAGAGTTGCAAAGGCAACGCCCCCTCACAGGCTGGCATGTGCTGGCGATCTTCGTGGGCGGCTTTTCGATCATCATCGCGGTGAACCTCGCGCTTGCGTTCAACGCGGTGCGCACCTTTCCGGGCAAGGAAACCGAGTCGAGCTACATCGCCTCGCAGAATTTCGACACGGACCGCGCGGCGCAAGAGGCTTTGGGCTGGACGGTTGAGGCAAAGCTGACCGCCACCGCGCTGCGCTTGGCTGTGCAGGACGCTGGAGAGGCGGTGGTACAGCCCGAGATCATTACGGCGACACTGGGCCGCGCGACCACTGTGGCGGACGACATGACGCCTGCCTTCGCGTGGGATGGCCACGCATGGGTGGCCCCGGTCACAGCAGGCGCTGGCAACTGGAACCTACGGATCGAGATGCGCGCCGCCGATGGCACGCTCTTTCGCCGCCGCATTTCGTTGCGGGTGACCCCATGACCGTTGCCGCCTGTCCGGGCTGTGTCGCAGCCGCCCCCTCGGCCGAGGCCGCAGCGCAGCGGGTTGCGGAGGACAACGAGGCGCTTCACCTCGCCTTGCCACAGATCCGCTGCGCGGCCTGCATTGCGGGGGTCGAGGGGGTCTTGGCTAAACTGCCCTCGATCAAAACTGCGCGGGTGAACCTTGGGGCCAAACGGGTGCGGATCGTCTTGATGCCCGGCCACGACGCCAGCGCGGCACTTCAGGCGTTGAACGATGCGGGCTTTGAGGCACATGAGTTGGACGCAATCGCCCTGCGCCCGGCGGGGGATGACACAGGCCGCCGCCTGCTGGCCCGTGCCGCTGTCGCGGGCTTTGCCATGATGAACGTGATGGCGGTTTCCGTCGCGGTCTGGTCCGGGGCGGGCGATATCACGCGAGAGATGTTTCACTGGGTTTCCGCGGCCATCGCGCTGCCTGCACTGGTCTTCTCCGCGGTGCCGTTCTTTGCCTCGGCAGGGGGCGCCCTAAGGGCCGGGCGGATGAACATGGACGTGCCAATTGCGCTGGCGATCCTGCTGGCGGCGGCGACTTCACTTTATGAGACTTTTGCCGCCACGGGGGCGCATACATGGTTCGACGCGGCGCTGTCGCTGACCTTTTTCCTGCTGGTGGGCCGCTATCTTGAGCACCGCGCAAGGGCGACGGCGCGCTCTGCCGCGGCGGAATTGACGGCGCTGGAACTGCCGCGCGCCACCCGTCTGACCGCAAAGGGCCGTGAGACGGTGGAGGTGGGCGCCTTGATGCCCGACGACCGCATCGCCCTTGCCGCCGGGGCCCGCGCCCCGGTGGATGGGATCGCCCTAGGGGCCGCGATGCTGGACCGCTCCGCCCTGACTGGAGAGGCCGACCCCGTTGCCGTGGCGGCGGGCGGGGCGGTCTGTGCGGGCGAGGTGATCCTCGGTGCGCCGCTGAACCTGCGCGTCACCCGCCGCGCCGAGGACAGCACCCTGCGCCGCCTTGCGGCCCTCGTCGAAGTGGCCGAGACGGGCAAGCACCGCTACAGCGGGATCGCGGACTGGGCGGCACGGCTTTACGCGCCGGTGGTGCATGGGCTGGCGGCGCTGGCCTTCGCCGTTTGGTGGGGGCTGACGGGGGACCTCTATCAGGCGATCGCGGTGGCCACGGCGACGCTGATCATCACCTGCCCCTGCGCCTTGGCACTGGCCATTCCAGCGGTGACGGCGGCGATGACGGGGCGTTTGTTCCGCGCGGGCGTGCTGCTGAAATCCCCCACGGCGCTGGAGCGTTTGGCCGAGATCGACACGGTTCTGTTCGACAAGACCGGCACCCTGACCGAAGGCGTGGCGCGTCTGCCCACGCTTGAGGCGCGCGCGGCTTCGGTGGCACTTTCCCTCGCGCAGGCGTCGGACCATCCGGCGTCACGCGCCCTGGCGGCGGCGCTGCAGGGTCATATGCCCGGCGAGTTGCGCGAATTGAGAGAGGTGCCGGGGCAGGGGATCAACGGTCTGTGGAACGGCGCGCCGGTTTCCTTGCGCCGGGGGCAGGATGGGCCAGAGCTGCAACTGCCAGACCGTTGCATCCCCCTGCCGCTGATTGAAACACCCCGCGCCGGTGCCGCAGAAGTGGTTCGCGCCCTACAAGAGCGGGGGCTGGAGGTTGCCATGCTCACCGGCGATACCGCGCAGCGGGCGGCTATCTTGGCCCGAACATTGGGCATTGCCACAGTCCATGCCGCCGTCAGGCCAGAGGATAAGGCCGATCTGGTCCGCGATATGGCTGCGCAGGGCAGGCGGGTGCTGATGGTGGGCGATGGTCTGAATGACACGGCGGCTCTTGCGGGGGCCCATGCGTCCCTTGCCCCGGCCACGGCGCTGGATGCGGCGCGGGTCGCCTCGGACGGGGTGATGCTGGGCGGTGATCTTTCTGCGGTGGACGATACGTTGCGTCTGGCGCGGCGGGCGCGCAGCCGCATTCGGCAGAACTTGGCCTTGGCCGCAGCCTACAATGCGGTCGCGATCCCGGTGGCGGTCATGGGCTTTGCCACCCCGCTGATGGCGGCGGCGGTGATGTCTTCTTCCTCTATCCTCGTGGTTTTGAATGCGGTGCGCCGATGAATATCCTGATCGTTTTGATCCCCGTCTCCATCTGCCTTGGCGCGGCCGGTCTTGCGGCCTGTCTTTGGACGCTGCGCAATGGGCAATACGATGATCTGGAAGGCGACGCCGCGCGGATTTTGCTGGAGAATGGGGAGGTGCCCAATGGCGAGGACCGGCCGAGACCGGACAAAACGGCCTGAAGCGCGAAGCGCGGGCCGAAATCCGCGCTTTTGGTTCTGTGGAAGATTGCTTTCAGTCTGCGGCCTGCGAGGCCGAGATCAGCGCGTCCATGTCCTTGATCAGGACCGTCTGAGAGGTTTCAAGCGCGATGATATCCTGTTTGCGCAGGCGGGTCAGGGTGCGGCTGACGGTTTCGATTGTCAGGCCCAGAAAATCGGCGATGTCGCCGCGTGTCATGGGCAGGGCGCAGGTGGTGTGATTGCCGATCGGCCGCCCGTTGCGCTCCGCCAGCGTGATCAGAAAGGACGCGAGTTTTTCCATCGCGGATTTGCGGGCCAGCATCATGAAATGATCCTGCATCGCCGAAATCTCACGCAGGGCGGCGTTCAGCAGCCGTTTATGCGTGCCGTTGTCTCCGTCGAAATCGTCGAGCGCATGGCGGGGGTGGGCGATTACCTCCGCCGCCTCGATCGCTTCGCAATCGCTGTGATGCAGCGCGCCGTTGGGAAAGCCGATGATGTCGCCCGGCAGGCCAAAGGCGATGACCTGCCGCCGCCCGTTGCCCAGCACGCGGCTCAGACGAAAGACACCCGAGGTGATCTCATAGATATGATGGGCGACATCGCCTTCGCGAAATAGATGCGTCCCGACCGCCTGCCGCTTGCGCGCCGTCAGCGCGGCGGGGGCGCGGGGGCAAAGCTGCGCCTCGGGCACTTTGGTTGCGGGGGTGAACTCATTTGATAGCGTCACGTACATGCGATCGTCCTTTCTGGGGCGCGGTCACATTCTCAGGCGCATGTCGCAGCAAGACCTGCGATGTTGTATCCGTTTGTAACGCTTTGTCGCAGGGGATGGCGTGGCGGGTGGTGCTCGCTTGGGTTGCGGACTATACAAGCGCAGCTTTTGTGGGTGATGGCCGTGACCGCGAAAAAAATCCTTGTTGTTGATGACGATGCCAAGATCCGAACGCTTCTGAGGCGCTGCCTTGAAAGCGATGGCTACCTTGTGACCGAGGCGCATAACGCGCAAAGCGTGCGGGCGGCCTTTGCGGCGGAAGCCTTTGATCTGGTGACATTGGATCTCAACCTCGGCGCGGAAGACGGGCTGGACATCGCGCGTGAGCTTCAGCGCGACCATGACGTGCCGATCTTCATGGTGACGGGCAAAGACGATGTGATCGACCGGGTTGTCGGGCTGGAACTGGGGGCGGATGACTATCTGACCAAGCCCTTCCATGTGCGAGAGGTTTTGGCCCGTGTGAAATCGGTTTTGCGGCGCAGTGGCAAACGCGAGGCGGAGGCCCCCGGACCCCTAAAGGCAGATCGATGGCTCGCGCTCGATGGGCTAAAGATCAACCTCGACCGGATGCTGCTGCTGGGCCGTGACGGGCAGGAGGGGGATCTGACCACGGCTGATTTCAAACTCTTGGCCGCCTTTTTGACCCATGCGAAGAAACCGCTGTCGCGCGACCGGCTGATGGACCTGATCGACGGGCAGAACTGGGCCCCGTTGGACCGCACAATTGACAACCAAGTGGCGCGCCTGCGCAAAAAAGTCGAGCGTGATCCGGCCCGCCCGCAGTTGATCAAGACGGTGCGCGGGGTCGGCTATGTGTTGACCGAAAGCCCCGACGAGAGCGCGGATTAATCCCGCAGTAAGCTGCGGAATGCCTCGGCCAAATCCGCCTGTCTGTAGGGTTTGCGCAGAATGGCGAAGGCATGGGTCTCCTCCTCTCCGCGCAGGACGTTTTCGGAAAAGCCTGAGGTGATCAATATCTTCAGAACGGGCATTTTTGCCGCGACCCGTTTGGCCAAAGCATGGCCCGAAAGTTCGCCGGGCATCACCAGATCGGTAAAGACCACATCGATGTCGTCGCGCCGTTGCAGGATGTCCCAAGCGGCATCGCCAGTCGTTGCCGTAACGCAGTCGAATCCCAGCGTTCTCAGCCGGGTTTCGGACAAACGCAGCACCATCGGGTCATCCTCAACCAGCAGCACGCGCAGGCCGCTGCCGATGGCGGCGTGCCGCGCGGGGTCCTCACTCAATACGGGGCGCGCCCGGGCGCTGTCTTTAAGCGCGGGGAAATAGAGGCTGATCGTCGTGCCTTTGCCCAATTCGCTGTAAATCGCGATATGCCCGCCGGATTGCTTGATGAAGCCGTAAACCATCGACAGGCCCAGCCCCGTGCCTTGACCGACCGGCTTGGTCGAAAAGAACGGCTCCATCGCGCGGGTGCGGGTTTCGGGGGACATGCCCGCGCCCGTGTCGGCGATCGACAGGCGGATGTAGTTGCCCATGTCGATGCCGATCTCTTGTGCGACATAGGTGTCATCAAGCTGCATGTTGCGGGTTTCCAACGTGATCTTACCGCCCGAGGGCATGGCATCTTGGGCATTGAGGGCGATGTTCAAGACGGCGGTCTGGAGTTGGGTGGCGTCCACCTTGGCCTGCCAGAGATCCTCGGCAAAGGCCGTCTCGACCGCGATATGGCCATGGATGGTCCGCTTGAGCATCGCCACGGCCTTGGAGACTTCGGCGTTGAGGTCGATCACCGCGGCGTTCAGCGTGCTTTTGCGGGCGAAGACCATCAGGCGGGAAGTCAGGTCTGCCCCGATCTCTGCAGCTTCAAGCGCGTCGGAAATCAGCGCGCCGCTTTTGGCAGAGGTTTCCGACATTTCCAGCAGTTCCAGATTGCCAATCACCACCGTCAGCAGGTTGTTGAAATCATGCGCGATGCCGCCGGTCATCTGGCCAATGGCATCCATCCGTTGCGAGCGGGCGGTGGCCTCTTCGGCGGCTTTTCGGCGCGACAGATCGTGCATGATGCCGACAAAAGCGACCTCGCCAGAGATATCTGCGCGGCCCACGGAAAGATGCAGCGGGAAAATGCTGCCATCCGCGCGCAGCCCTTCGACATCGCGACCCACGCCGATGATGCGTTTCTCTCCGGTATCAAGATGGTGGCGCAGGAAGCCGTCGTGTTGAACGGCCATATCCCCCGGCATCAACATGCGCACGTTTCGCCCCACCAACGCCTCGACCGAATGGCCAAAAAGCGCCGCCGCGGCCTTGTTCACCCGCAGGATATTGCCCGCGCGATCCGCCACCACCATGGCGTCGACGGCGGCGTCCAGAAGGGCCAGCAGAACGGGGCTTTCGTCGTTGATCTTCATGCGAGGTGTCCGTCTGTAGGGGCTGCGGGGCAGGGCATTCGATAGCGCGGCTAAGGGTTTGGGCGCAATGGAGGGGGTGACGCTCAGGGCCGCGGTGGTTGTATTCTACACCGCGCCGTCCCTACCACTGGATCGCTTCCAAATAATCGAGCAGATTGGCAAAATCGGTTTCCAGCACCTCCCCATCCGCGCCGCCATTGGGGTAAACATGGCGCAGCCCAACGGCGGAAAAGTCGGGCATCGGGGAGGCAGGATCGTCTTTTGCAAGCTGGCCCATGACAAAGCGGCTGACAAATTCGCGCGGGAAATACCCGTCATTGCGCTGTTTCAGCCCTGCCAAGTCAGGCGGCACAACATCAAGCTGCAGCGACATGGGGCCAGCCCCTTCGCCCCGCGCACCGTGGCAGGCGGCGCATTCCTTTGCATAGACCCGCTGCCCTTCGCGGACCCGGTCGGCATCTTCGGAAGGCCCGTCTGAACAGGCAGCGAGAAGGGCGCAGGACAGCCCGACAAAGGCGGTTAAACAAGGGCGCATGTGCAGCAGGTCCTTTGTATCAGCGGGCATTAGTGCGACAGAAGCACGGGAAAGGCGCTTTGTTCAATCAGGCTGCGGGTCGTGCCGCCAAAAACCTTTTCGCGCAGGCGGGAGTGGTCATAGGCCCCCATGACGATCAGCTCGGCGCCGGTTTCCTTGGCGCGCTTCACGATCGCGGTGGCGATGTCCTCTCCGCCGCTTGCATATTGCTGCACCGCGACGTGGCACCCTTGGTGGGTCAACCATGCCGCGACATCTGTGCCGGGGTTTTCCCCGTCATAGGCAGAGATTGAGACCGGATCGAAGAGCGCCACAGTTACCTCCCGCGCGGCCCGCAGGCTTGGCAAAGCCGCCCGGATCGCCCGCGTGGCGGGGAGACCCGCTTTCCATGCCACAAAGACCGATTGCGGGGCCAGAGCCGCCTGTGGGTTCGATATGTTCAGCAAGACGGGGGCGGCGGAATCGAACAGCGCGGCATGGACGATGTCTTCGAACAAGCGCGCGTCTTCGCGCAGGTCCGTCCCGACAAGCACCGCATCACAGGTCAGCCCCGCCCGCGCGACGGTGTTTCGAAGGGCCGTGGCTTCACCACAGACCGCGCGGACATCCGCGCTGGCACCTTGGTCGGTCAGATACTGAGAGAATTCCTTGCGCTGCTGTTCGACCGCGGCGCGGGCCTCATCCACATCCGATTGCCAGTCAGCGGGAAGGGAATAGGTGCTGAGCTCTCCCACGCCCATGGAATAGACCGGCACCGGAGCGGTTTCGCTGAGCAAAAGTACGATCAGATGGGCGCCATGGGACTGCGCCTCGCGCGCGAGGGTCTCTAGCTGGTCGGGCCGGGCGTTGACCCCGAGAACGACTGTCAGTGTGGTATTTTGCATAGCGGCGCTCCTCATGTGACCGTGGCCAGTATGGGGCGGGGCCGGGGAAGCTGCATTGATCTGGATCAATTGGAGGTGTGGGGATCACTTGGCGGCGGAGGTGCTGTGAAGGGGCATACGAGGGGCTAGAAAAACGCGCCAGCGCCTACTGGGGTTGAGCGATATTCAGCATATCGTCATCCATTATCGATCGGATAAAAAGTCACTACTCTCAAAGCGGTAGTGGCGGAGAGACAGGGATTCGAACCCTGGGAACCCGTGAAGGCTCAACGGTTTTCGAGACCGCCCCGTTCGACCACTCCGGCACCTCTCCGCGGGGGTCTGGGGGGTCCGTTTAGTCGCCTTTTCAGGCAGTGGCAAGAGGGGTTTTGCGCATCAAGGGAAAGTTTGGGGATTTTCATTGCGCCGGGGCTGGTACAGCCTAAGTTTAAAGGCAGAATTCCGCGAAAGGACAGCCCATGTTTCGCCAAAATAGATTGATCGCAGCCCCCGTCGTTATGGCGATGATGCTGCTTGTCGCCCTTGCCCTGCCGCTACGGGCGGCGGAGCGCGGCGCGTTGGAGCGGTTCTTAGAAGTAACCGGCTTTGACGTGGCGTTGGAGAGCATTCGCCTCTCTGCCGATTCCGCGCCCGAGATGCTGGGGCTGCAAAGCGAGGATTTCGGCTCGGAATGGTCGCGGCTGGTGCGGGATGTCTTTGACACCGAGTTGATGCACGGCATGGCGATGGATATCCTGTCTGAAACGCTGAGCGACGATCTGCTGGATCATGCCGCCGATTTCTATGCGAGCGATCTGGGCCAGCGTTTGGTGGCCGTAGAGAACAAGGCGCATATGGCCGAGGATGACGGGTTGAAGGCGGAAAGCGGTGCCGCGATTGTGGCGGGGCTTGAGCGCATTGGCTCGCCGCGATTGGAAACACTGCGGCGTTTGAATGTCGCCAGCGATGTCGAAGAGATCTCGGTCCGGGCCATTCAAGAGGTGCAGATTCGCTTCCTTTTGGCCGCCGCGGGCGCCGGAGTGATCGAATTGCAGATGGAAGAGCCTGACCTGCGCGAAGCGATGCGCGCGCAGGCCGAGGAACTGGGCGCTCAGATTGCCGCGAATGCCTTGGCCAACGCGGCCTACACCTATCAATCCTTCTCGGATGACGATCTGCTCGCCTATGCCGAGGCGCTGGAGCATCCCGAGATGCAGCAGGTTTATACGCTGATGAACGCGGTCCAATATGAGATTATGGCCAATCGGTTCGAGGCCGTGGCCACCCGGCTCGCGGCGATGCAGCCCAGTCAGGACCTCTGATGCGGGCTTGGGTATTTGCGCCACTCCTGTGGCTTCTGGCTTTGCCCGCTTGGGCCGACGCGCGCATGACCGTGCTTGTCGATCTGTTGGAGCTTCGGCAAGCGGCGGTGATCCTCAGTGACGAGGGGCAGGCCCATGCCGAGATGCTGAACCAAGACATGCTGGGCGGGCAGGGCGGTCCGGGCTGGCAGATGCAGGTCGAAAGCATTCATGACGCCGGGCGCATGGTCGAAATGGTGCGCCGGGCACTGGAAGAGACGATGACTTCTGCCGAAGTCGAACAGGCGATTGACTTTTATTCAACGGAATTGGGCGGTCGGATCGTCGGGCTGGAGAACGCGGGCCGTGCCGCCATTGCCGAGCCGGAAGTGGAGCAGATCGCGCGGGCGCATTATGGCGTATTGGCCGGGGATCATGACCCACGGGTCGCTCTGATCCGCCGCTTGATCGATGCCGCCGATATGGTTGACCGCAATGTCAGCACAGCGCTCAACAGCAATTTCCAATTCCTGCGCGGAATGCGCGACGGTGGCGCCTTGGAAGACAGTGACGAAGACCTCTTGGCCGAGGTCGGTGCCGAGCTGGAGGCGGTTACCGAAGACACCTCTGTCTGGATGCACGCCTATCTGCTGCTGGCCTATCACCCCCTGCGCGACGCCGAGATTGCACAATATGCTCAATTTGCAGAGACAGGCGCCGGGCGTGCCCTCAACCGGGGGCTTTTCGACGGGTTTGGCCGGGCTTATGAGGATATCTCTTACGGGCTTGGACGTGCTCTGGCCCTGAATATGGTGGCCGAAAGCCTGTGACGGGCGCCGAGAATTGAGCGCGAAAACCTACTTGACTTGTCCCGCCATTCCGAAGATAAGCCCGCATCCCGGCGGGTAATCCGTCTTAGGGATTGTTTTTTAATGACGCCCCATGGGCGCGCTGTTCGAGGCGGATCGGCCGGAAAGCCATCCACAAACTCCCAAGCGGGGGCCACAGAACGCGGATGACAGAAAAGGAAGACGCATGTTTGCGGTCATCAAGACAGGCGGCAAGCAATACAAAGTGCAATCCGGCGATATGCTGCGGGTTGAACGTATTGCGGCCAATGCTGGCGAAACAGTCCAGTTTAACGAAGTTCTGATGCTCGGCGGCGACAGCCCCGTGCTCGGCGCGCCCATGGTTAAAGACGCAGGCGTTCAGGCCGAAGTCGTTGACCAGATCAAAGGCGAAAAGGTTATCAACTTCGTCAAGCGTCGCCGGAAGCACTCTTCCAAGCGTACCAAAGGTCACCGTCAGAAGCTGACCTTGATCAAGATCACCGACATCCTGTCTTCGGGCGCGGATAAGTCGGGTGTTGCTGCTGCCATCGGCACCGGCTCAGTAAGCGCTGCCGCTGTTGCTGCGATCACCGGCAAGTCCGATGATGCTGCAAAGCCAGCCAAGAGCAAGAAGGCCGCCGCACCTAAGGCGAAAGCCGAAAAAGCCGCGCCGAAGGCCAAGAAAGCCGACGCAGGCACCGACGACCTGAAAGAGCTGAGCGGCGTTGGCCCGGCACTTGAGAAGAAGCTGCACGAAGCGGGGATCACTTCCTTTGCCCAGATCGCAGCATGGACCGAAGCGGATATCGCTGAAGTTGACGAGAAACTGTCTTTCAAAGGCCGTATCCAGCGTGAAGGCTGGGTCGATCAGGCCAAAGAAAAGACCAAAGGCTAAGGAGAGACCGAGATGGCACATAAAAAAGCAGGCGGTTCATCCCGTAACGGGCGCGACTCAGCAGGTCGTCGCCTTGGCGTGAAAAAATATGGCGGCGAAGCCGTTATCCCCGGCAACATCATCGTGCGTCAGCGCGGGACCAAGTTTTGGCCTGCAAATGGCGTTGGCATGGGCAAAGATCACACGATCTTTGCAACCGTCGACGGCGCTGTGACCTTCCACAAGGGTCTGAAAAACCGCACGTTTATTTCGGTTCTGCCACGCGCGGAGGCCGCTGAATAAGCCGTACCCCAAAGGGTTTGAAAAAATCAGGGATCGGCGATACCGCCGGTCCCTTTTCTTTTTCCGGGACATGTCCCATGCGTTTGTTTTTCAGTTCAAGGCTCGACGGCCTGTCAGATCGTTTTACCGTTCTTAGCGGGACAGGGCCGAATTTTGATAAAGTCGTTACATTCGGCAGGGAGGAATATGTCGAATGTATCAACGCCCCGAAGCGCTGTTTGCGCCTCATCGGGGCAGGGGCGGCCAGCTTGGACCAGAGCCCCCAATCCAGTCTGTTCGGAGGAGGAACATGACAATGCAGTTGGAAGCGATTGTGAACCAACCAGTTATTGAGACAGAGCGTTTTGACCTACGTCCGGTGCGCCGGTCGGATATGGGTATGATTGAGATGTATGCCAGCGACCCGCGGGTCGCCAATGCGACATCCTCTATCCCGCATCCGCTGCCGCCGGGCAGTGTCGAAGCCTATGTGACCCGCGCAATGTCGGATGATCGGGAAGAAGACGTCTGGGTCATGGATGGCACCCGCGCGGAGAGTTCCGAGGTTATGGGGGTGATCTCTCTCACCCGGCTCGACCGCAACCAATCCGAAATCGGCTATTGGGTCGCCCCGGCGTTCTGGAACACCCATCTGGCCTCCGACGCGGTGCAGGCTTTGGTGGATGCCAACCCCTTGGGCAATGACGCGCTTTTTGCCTCTGTTTTCCATGACAACCCGGCCTCGGCCAAGGTGCTCACCAACGCAGGGTTTGTCTATCTCGGCGACGCGGAAACCTATTGCTTGGCCCGCGATGCTGCCGTACCCACATGGACCTATAGCTGCAAGCTCTAGCTCCGTTTCCCGCGCCTGAAAGGCAAGACCATGAAGTTTCTCGACCTGTGCAAAGTCTATATCCGATCCGGTGCCGGGGGCGGCGGCTGTGTGTCGTTCCGGCGCGAGAAATACATCGAATATGGCGGTCCGGATGGCGGCGATGGCGGCACCGGCGGCTCGGTCTGGGCCGAGGCGGTGGATGGGCTGAACACGCTGATCGATTTTCGCTATCAGCAGCACTTCTTTGCCAAGAACGGGCAGCCCGGCATGGGCAAACAGCGGACCGGCAAGGATGGCGATGACATCATCCTGCGTGTGCCCGTCGGCACGGAGATCCTCGACGAGGATCAAGAAACGGTCATCGCTGACCTGACAGAGCTGGGCCAGCGCGTGCAGCTAGCGCGTGGTGGCAATGGCGGCTGGGGCAACCTGCACTTCAAATCCGCCACCAACCAAGCGCCGCGCCGCTCAAACCCGGGCCAAGAGGGCGTGGACCGTACGCTCTGGCTGCGGCTCAAGCTGATCGCCGACGTGGGCCTGCTAGGCTTGCCGAACGCGGGTAAGTCGACCTTCCTCGCCACGACATCGAACGCGCGGCCAAAGATTGCGGATTACCCTTTCACCACGCTGCACCCGAACCTTGGGGTGGTTGGTGTGGATAACACAGAATTCGTCGTAGCTGATATTCCCGGCCTTATTGAAGGCGCTTCCGAAGGGCGCGGGCTGGGCGATCTGTTCCTCGGCCATGTCGAGCGTTGCGCGGTATTGTTGCACCTGATCGACGGTACGTCCGAGACCGTGGCGGAAGATTACCACACCATCATCGGCGAGCTGGAAGCCTATGGTGGCGATCTGGCAGAAAAGCCGCGCGTCACGGTGTTGAATAAAGTTGATGCGTTGGATGAGGAAGAGCGGGCAAGTCGTTTGAATGAATTGGAAAAAGCCTGCGGCGGCGAGGTGATGATGATGTCCAGTGTCGCCGGTGAAGGTGTGACCGAAGTATTGCGGACCCTGCGCCAAAACATCGATGACGACCGCCTGCGCTTCCGCACCACCGAGGAAGACACGCCTTGGCAACCCTAAGCACCGCCCGCCGTGTCGTTATCAAGATCGGCTCCGCCCTTTTGGTGGACCGCGAGAGCGGCAATTTGCGCCGGGACTGGCTGATCGGATTGGCGCAAGATGTGTTGTGGCTCAAAGGGTTGGGCTGTGACGTTGTACTGGTTTCCTCGGGCTCCATCGCACTTGGACGGGGTGTCTTGGGCCTCCCTCCTACTGTCTTGGCACTTGAGCAGGCACAGGCGGCGGCGGCTGTCGGGCAAATCCGCCTCGCGCGGGCCTACGAAGAGGTGCTCGCCCCCCATGGCATCACGACCGCGCAAGTCTTGGTCACGCTGGAAGACAGTGCCAACCGCCGCCGATACCTCAACAGCCGCGCCACGCTGGAGCAGTTGCTTTCGCTCGGCGTCGTGCCGATTGTGAATGAGAATGACACGGTCGCGACCGATGAAATCCGCTTTGGCGATAACGATCGTCTCGCGGCGCAGATCGCGGTGACAGTGGGGGCGGATCAGTTGATCTTGCTTTCCGATGTGGATGGGTTCTACAGCGCCAATCCTTCGCAGGATCCGACTGCGCAACGCTATGAGGTGATCGACAGCATCACGCCCGAGATTGAGGCGATGGCGGGCGATGCCGGGTCGGGTTTGTCCAAAGGTGGCATGAAGACCAAACTGATGGCCGCGCGCACGGCGACCACGGCAGGCTGCGCGATGGCGATCACCGATGGTTTCGTCTCGCGCCCGCTCACTGCGCTTGAAGGTGGGGCGAATGCCACGTGGTTCAGCGCGCAGAGCGATCCTCAGGCCGCACGCAAACGTTGGATCGCCGCGATGAAACCGCGCGGGGCGGTCACTGTGGACGCCGGCGCGGTCGCAGCCTTAGCGCGGGGCACATCGCTGTTACCCGCGGGGGTGACGGCTGTCGAAGGCCGTTTTGAGCGCGGTGACAGCATCGCCATGTACGACCCGGCGGGGCATGCCGTGGGCCATGGTCTCAGCCGCTATTCCGCCGAAGAGATCGGGCAGATCAAGGGCCACAAAAGCGCAGAGATCGAGGCCCTGTTGGGCTATCCCGGGCGGGCGGCTTTGATTCATCGGGACGACATGGCGCTCTAGGCGCGCGCAAGATTAAGACAGGGGCATAAGGCTATGAGTGACATCGAAAATATCTCTGAATTGATGGCCGATATCGGGGCCCGCGCCCGTGCCGCGGCAGCGCGTCTGGCAAGCGCCACGGCAGAGCGTAAACATGCCGCATTGATCAGCGCCGCCGATGCCGTTTGGAAGAACCGGGCCGAGATCATCGCCGCCAATGCGCAGGACCTCGACTTTGGTCGCGATAAAGGTCTGTCTGATGCGATGATGGACCGGCTGATGCTGGATGAGGACCGCATTCGCGGCATGGTCGACGGGCTGCGCTCGGTCGCGGAACAGGCCGACCCAGTGGGAGAGATCATCGCCGAATGGGACCAGCCTTCGGGGCTAAACATCCAGCGTGTTCGGACCCCGCTCGGCGTGATCGGCGTGATCTATGAATCCCGTCCGAATGTAACGGCAGACGCGGGCGCGCTTTGCCTCAAGGCCGGTAACGCGGTGATCCTGCGCGGCGGGTCTGAAAGCTTTCATTCTTCCCGCGCCATCCACGCCTGCCTGCAACAGGGGTTGCGGGATGCGGGCATGCCCGAGGATGCGGTGCAACTGGTGCCCACACGCGACCGGGCTGCGGTGCGTGAAATGCTAACCATGACCGATACCATCGACGTGATCGTGCCGCGGGGTGGTAAGGGACTCGTCGGGCTGGTGCAGCGTGAGGCGCGCGTGCCGGTCTTTGCCCACCTCGAAGGGATCGTGCATATCTATATCGACGCCGAGGCCGACCCTGAGAAAGCGCTGAAGGTCGTGCTGAACGCCAAGACGCGGCGCACAGGCATCTGCGGTGCGGCGGAGTGTTTGCTGATCCATGAGGATATCGCCAAAACCATTGGTAAAGGTGTGATCCGGGCCTTGATCGATGCCGGTGTCGAAGTGCGCGCCGATTCGGCATTGCAGGATATCCCCGGCACGGTTCCGGCCAGCGAGACGGATTGGGGGCAAGAGTACCTCGACATGATCGTGGCGGCGCGCGTCGTGCCCGATGTTCAGGCCGCCATGGCCCATATTCGCCAGTACGGGTCGGGCCATACGGATTGCATCCTGACCGAGAACACTGAGACCGCGACGGAATTCTTTAACGGGTTGGACTCGGCGATCCTGATGCACAACGCCTCCACTCAATTCGCGGATGGGGGGGAGTTTGGCATGGGTGCGGAGATCGGCATCGCCACTGGCAAGCTGCACGCCCGCGGCCCCGTCGGGGCGGCGCAGTTGACGAGCTTTAAGTACCTTGTTCGGGGCGCGGGAACGGTGCGCGGCTGACCTTTAGAAGAACAGGGTGAGGACCGTGTCAGCGCTGTTGACTGTGATTTCTTTCCCCTGCGCTTGGGCCAAAATGGACAAGAGCCCGAATTGGACCTGTGCAGGTTGTAGCGACTGGTCTGGATTCGGTTGAGACAATAGCGCCCAAAGTCCGGGGTCGATCGCGATCTTGTCGGCTTCGGCATGCAGACGCCATTGGCCAGCCTCAACGGTAATGGTGATCCGCCCGCCATGGTGCAAAGCCGTCTCCATACAAAGCAGCGACAGGAACGCCATTCGCACGCAGTTGCGCGATTGTGGGCTTGTGATCTGCCAGTCAATCTCAACCCGTGAGGCGGTATAGAGATCGCGCAGGATCGATGTCACTTCATTCTGGCCCATGGTCTGATCGCCAGCGGCCCCGAAAGCGATGCGGAAAAACCGGATACGGGCCGAGGCGCTTTCGACACTTTGGCCGATCAGGGCAAGCTCTGGCCCCGGCGCGGCCCCGGTGCCAGCCATTTCAAGCAGTTCAAGCCCGTTGTTGATGGCGCCGATTGGGGATATTAAGTCGTGGCAGATGCGGCTGCCGATCAGCGCGGGCAGGTCGATGTTAAATTGGTCCATGGTGGCCCCTTAGGATGATTGGAAACGGCATGGATGATCTGAACGCGCTGCTGACGCCGGGCATGCTGGTCATGCACCCGCAGCATCCCGAATGGGGCACGGGCCAAGTGCAAAGCAACATCGGCGGCAAGGTGACGGTCAACTTTCGTGACCAGGGTAAGGTGGTCATAGATAGCTTTCGTTTGGAATTAATGCCGGTCTTTGATGAGGGATGACCCTTTCCAAATCCTTAATGGTGGAAGAAATTTTCTTTGAAGCAACCAGAGGGAGAGTAACCGGTTTTCGCTTTCCTTGCAACTGTTGCGCCTTGCCAGCCGATTGCCTATCAGGCGAAGACTTTCATTTCGGGCATAGGATTGGCCGATGCCGCGGGGCGTTGCAGCAGATTTTCAAGTCAGACTGGCGCAGACGGACGCTGATGTGCAGGCCGCGCAGCGGCTCCGCTATGATGTCTTCGTGCGCGAGCTGGGCGGCGGCGGGCCGATGGTGGATCACACCGCCGGGCTGGAGCAAGACCGGTTCGACCTTTACTTCGATCATCTGCTTTTGACGGATCTGCGCAATGGCAAGCTTGCGGGCGTTTACCGGGTGATGCGCGGGGATATGGCTGCACGGGCAGGCGGATTCTATTCTGAGACGGAATACAATCTGACGCCGCTAAAGAATTCGGGGCGTAAGCTATTGGAATTGGGGCGGTCTTGCCTTGATCCTGCCTATCGCGGCGGCACGGCGATGCACCACCTTTGGGCCGCGCTCGGGCGCTATGTCGCCGAGCATGAGATTGAGGTTCTGTTCGGCGTGGCAAGTTTTCACGGCACCGATACGGCCGCCTTGGCCGAACCGCTTTCGCTGTTGCATCATCGGCACTTGGCGCCCGCAGACCTGCGCGTGCGCGCCCGTGAATTCACCCCGATGGACCTGATCCCTGAGGCCGAGCTTGACCGGCGCAAAGCCATGCTGGCCGTGCCGAGCCTGATCAAAGCCTATCTCCGGCTGGGCGGCACCGTGGGCGAGGGGGCCTATATCGACCGTGCCTTTAACACCACGGATGTCTGCCTGATCCTAGACACGAAACAAATGAGCGCGCGTCAGGCGCGGTTCTATGGCGGAGGCGCAGGATGACCACGACTTGGGACAGCGACCAGCCACCGCCCAAGCGGCACCTGACCCTTGGGGGGATGTTGCGCGTGGCGCTGCGCGGTGCGCTCTTGGCGCTTTTGGTCTTTGGTGGTCTGGTGGTCTTGCTGCTGTTGCGGCTGATCGAGCGGCCAATTTTCGGCCTGCACCGGCCCATTACGCCCCATATCACGCAAATGGTATGCCGAGCCGCTTTCTGGGTGCTTGGCATGCGCTTTGTCAGACGGGGCACCCCGATGGAGCGGCGCGGCGCGGTGGTGGCCAACCATACGTCGTGGCTGGATATTTTCGCGCTGAACGCGGCCAAGCGGATCTATTTCGTCTCCAAATCCGAAGTCGCGGGCTGGCCCGGCATCGGCTGGTTGGCGCGGGCGACGGGGACGGTCTTTATCCGCCGCGACCGGGCCGAGGCGCGCAGCCAGACAGAGGTTTTTCGGACGCGGCTGTTGGCGGGGCATAAGCTGCTGTTCTTCCCCGAGGGCACCAGCACCGACGGGCTGCAAGTGCTTCCCTTCAAAACAACGCTTTTTGAGGCTTTTTTCGACCCGGCCTTGCATGACGAGATCGCGGTTCAGCCGGTGAGTGTGATCTACCATGCGCCTCAGGGCGAAGACCCGCGGTTTTATGGATGGTGGGGGGATATGTCATTTGGGGCGCATCTGCTGACGACACTGGCCGCGCGAAAACAGGGTGCGGTCGAGGTGGTCTATCACCCGCCGCTTCCGGTAGCCGATTTCGCGGGGCGCAAGGCGCTGGCGCAACATTGCGAGGCGATCGTGCGGGCAGGGCATGCCGATCCCCGGTCGGGCCTGCAATAAGCCCCTTGTGCTGCGGCGCGCGCTGGCATATATGCGCCCCACTTGAACCCGCAGTCGGGGTTGGGCCTTTTGGGGAGAAATCCCAAAACGTCCGCCGGTTGGCAGCATGACGCTGTCATACCCCCGATGAGGCTAAACCGGAAAGGTATAAAGACATGGCTCTTCCTGAGTTCTCCATGCGCCAACTGCTTGAAGCAGGCGTACACTTTGGTCACCAGACGCAGCGCTGGAACCCCCGCATGGGCCCGTACATCTACGGCGCACGCAACGGCATCCACATCATGGACCTCACGCAAACCGTTCCTATGCTGGACGATGCGCTGAAAGTGATCCGTGACACCGTCGCCAAAGGCGGCAGCGTTCTCTTCGTTGGCACCAAGCGTCAGGCTGCTCAGCCGATCGCCGAAGCCGCAGAGAAATGCGCACAGTATTACATGAACCACCGTTGGCTCGGCGGCACGCTGACCAACTGGCAGACCGTTTCGCAGTCGATCAACCGTCTGAAAAACATCGATGAGCAGTCCGAGCGCGGCTTTGAAGGCCTGACCAAGAAAGAGCGTCTTGGTATGGAGCGTGACCAGTACAAACTGGAAGCATCGCTGGGCGGCATCCGCGAAATGGGCGGTCGTCCTGACCTGCTGTTCGTCATCGACGTGAAAAAAGAAGCACTGGCCATCGCCGAAGCCAACAAACTGGGCATCCCAGTTGTGGCCGTGGTTGACACCAACTGCTCGCCCGACGGCGTTGACTATATCATCCCCGGCAACGACGACGCGGCCCGCGCCATCTCGCTTTACTGCGATCTGGCATCGCGCGCTGCTCTCGACGGCATGTCCGCTCAGCTGGGTGCGGCAGGCGTTGATCTGGGCGCCATGGAAGAAGCCCCCGAAGAAGAAGCGGTAAGCGAAGAAAGCACCGGCGTCGAAATCGGCAACGCATCCGAAGAGACCGTGCACGACGATGCCATGGGCAAAGACGCGCCGCTGGACATCGAATCCAAGAAAGAGACCGTCGCAAAAGCCGAAGGCTAAGCGTCACGGACCTGAAACACGGGGCAGGGTAACCTGCCCCGATTTCCACCAGTAGCGGGCCTTGGGCCTGCACCCGATTTCCAAAGGAGAACCAAGAGATGGCAATCACAGCATCCATGGTCAAGGAACTGCGCGACAGCACCGGCGCAGGCATGATGGACGCCAAAAAGGCACTGACAGAAAGCAACGGCGACATGGAAGCCGCCGTTGACTGGCTGCGCACCAAAGGTCTGGCCAAAGCGGCGAAGAAATCCGGCCGTACCGCAGCCGAAGGTCTTGTGGCTGTTAAGGTCGAAGGCAGCCGCGGCGTCGCGGTTGAGGTGAACTCTGAAACCGACTTCGTCGGCAAGAACGCCGAATTCCAATCCATGGTCAGCAACATCGCCGATGCAGCGCTGAAAGTGGACGATGTCGACGCGCTGAAAGCGGCTGAGATCAATGGCAAATCCGTTGAAACCACGCTGACCGACGCCATCGCCAAAATCGGCGAGAACATGTCGCTGCGCCGGATGCAGAGCATCGAAGGCGAGACCGTTGTCTCCTATGTGCACAACGCAGCCGCGCCCGGCATGGGCAAGATCGGCGTTCTGGTCGCCATGAACGGTGGCAACGAAGAGCTGGGCAAGCAGATCGCGATGCACATCGCTGCTGTGAACCCTGCGTCGCTGTCCGAAGCTGATCTGGACCCAGCCGTGGTCGAGAAAGAAAAGCAAGTTCAGATGGACATCGCCCGTGAAAGCGGCAAGCCCGAAGCCGTGATCGAGAAAATGATCACCGGCCGGATGCAGAAGTACATGTCCGAAGTGACGCTGGTGAACCAGTCCTTCGTTGTGAACCCTGACTTGACCGTCGGCAAAGCTGCCGAAGAAGCAGGCGCGACCATCACTGGTTTCGTGCGTCTGGAAGTTGGCGAAGGCATCGAGGTCATCAAAGAGGACTTCGCAGCAGAAGTGGCAAAAGCCGCGAAAGGCTAAGCCTTTTCGTCATGCTGAATATGGGGCGGTGCATTCCAATGCGCCGCCCTTTTTCGTTGGAGGGATACGCATGGCGGCGATGCCAATGCGCAGCGCGGGGGCCGTGACCGAAGAGTATCTGGGGAAGGGTAGGGATCCGGTCAGCCAGGTGAAAAATAAACCTGACTGAGACCGGCGGGCCCAAAAGCGCCTTGGTATTACAAGGATTTAAAGCCCGTCGTACCGTTGATGCGAACACCCGCGATACTGGCGGACCATGGCCATCTACTACCTGAGGTGCCAGTAAGGTATTCCATACCCTAATATATTACGGATCCATCACAAACATCTGGTTCGCAAAAGCGGCCTTCAGCACCGCCTGAGCTGTCGTCTCAACCGACAGCGCCTCTCGGGCGAGGCGAAGGTGTTTTTCGACGGTGGGGGCTGTCAGACCCATCAACAGTGCGATGTCCTGCGTGGTCTTGCCATCTCCGACCCATTGCAGCACCTCCAACTGGCGCCGCGTAAGGCTGCGGTTGGGGCTGCTATAGGGCAGGGAGAGGATCTTTAGATGCGCGATTTCATTCATCAACTGAATGTCGGCGCCATGCTCGTCCCAGATCGCATCAACCTCGTCTTGGGTCAGGCCACGCCGCGCCGTCAAGGCGATCGCGCCTTTGGACCGCGCCGAGATTGAACGGAAACTGATCGTGTAGCCCGCGGTCACCTCCATCCGCGCGTTGAAATCAATCACCCGTTTTTCAGATTCTGACAGGTCATCGCCATGCGTGATCTCGGGCAGGGCGCCCCAGCTACAAGCGCCTTCGTTGTTCAGCGCCCATCGCAGCATAGGCGCGTTGAAGTACAGCCCGCTGTGCAGATAGCCGTTAAGATACTCCGGGCTTTGATTGCTCAAAATAACAAAATCCGCCGGGTCCCCCAGCGATGTCGGCGTTCGGTAGCGCGTAAACCCGTAGATCAGCCGGTCAAACCCATAGTCAGCCATCTGTCGCGTATGGGCATCCCAGAGTTCTTCGATTGTCGGGCTATGCGCGATTTGATGAAGACAATCGCGCAAATTCATTAGCTTACAATGCAGCGTTGAAGGGCTTGGATGGCCAGAACATAGCCGTGTACACCGAAACCGCAGATTTGTCCGATGGCCACAGGGGCGATGTAGGACCTATGGCGAAAGCTCTCACGGGCATGGATATTGCTCAAATGCACTTCGACCACAGGCAGCTCGACAGAGGCGATGGCATCCATCAGCGCGATCGACGTATGCGTATAGGCGCCAGCATTCAGAATGATACCAGCATGTTGGCCACGGGCCTCATGGATCAAGTCGATCAACGCGCCTTCGTGATTGGACTGCGCAAACTGCATCTCCAAGTCCAGCCGCGCAGTTTCCGCCGCGCAGAGAGCCTCAACATCCGCCAAGGTCGTCTTGCCATAGACCTCAGGCTGTCGCGTGCCCAACAGGTTCAGGTTCGGGCCGTTCAAAATAAGTACAGAGGCCATAATCACTCGCTTTAAAACATCTAGATAGTGTTAGCGGAGCGAAACTGGCGCTGTCCAGCGTCAGGTGGCATTGAGGTGCTACTGTGGCGAGAAGATCGCAACAACGGGGCCAATACCGTAATATGTAAAACTCATAATCAGTATTATGTAAATAAATAGCGTCCTAAGGGTGAACCGAATGCCTTAGCCCAAGGCGTAGCCCGCGCCCCGTACGGTACGGATTGGATCACCACCGCCTTCACGGGTTAACGCCTTGCGCAGTCGTGCAATGTGAACGTCCACAGTGCGCGTGTCGACATAGATATCGCGGCCCCAAACGTGGTCGAGCAACTGGTCACGGCTGAACACGCGGCCGGGTTTCTCAAGCAGCGTTGTCAGCAGCCGGTATTCCGTTGGCCCCAGTTTCAACTCGCTGCCCGCACGGCTCACACGGTGACGCTCCGGGTCAAGCTGGATGTCATCAAAGCTGAGCAGCGCGCCCGCGGCTACAGGTCGTGTGCGCCGCAACTGCGTTCGCACCCGCGCCATGAGTTCGCGCAGATTATACGGCTTGATCACATAGTCATCCGCGCCGGTCTCAAGGCCCCGCACGGTGTCCACTTCCTCGGATCGCGCCGAGAGCATGATGACCGGGATATGCCGGGTGCTCTCTCGCGACTTCAACTGGCGGCAGACTTCGATGCCGCTCATCAAGGGCATCATCCAATCGAGGATCACCAGATCAGGTGCGGCCTCTGACACCAGCAACATGGCTTCTTCACCATCCTCGGCGCGCCGCACCTCAAAGCCTTCGGCTTCGAGGTTGTAGGCCAATACCTCACGTTGCGCGGGTTCGTCTTCTACCAGCAAAACCTGTGGCCGGGTCACGTCCATGGTTTCAGTCCTTCGTGGTGATCGAGGTGCGGTCGGCCTTGGGCCTGTCGTCCTCAGGCGTCTCACCGGTCACCAGATAGACGACCTGTTCTGCGATGGCCGTGACATGGTCGCCCATACGCTCGACGTTTTTGGCGATGAAATGCAGGTGCATGCAGGCGGTGATGCTGCGCGGGTCTTCCAACATGAAGGTCAGGAATTCGCGGAACAGTGCGTTGTACATCTGGTCGACATCTTCGTCGCGGGTGATCACATCACGCGCCAGATCGGCGTCGCGCTGGATATAGGCGTCAAGCGCGTCTTTCAGCATCGCTTCCACCGCGCCGGCCATGCGGCGGATCGCACCGGTGCTGTCGCTGACTGGCTCCATCTGGTTCAGCACGCTGCTGCGCTTGGCCATGTTTTTCGCATAGTCGCCAATACGTTCGAGGTTGGCGCTAATCTTGATGACACTCAATGTCAGCCGCAGGTCAATCGCCGTGGGCGCGCGCAAAGCGATGACGCGGGCGGCGCTTTCGTTGATCTGCTCTTCCAGCCCGTCGATGGCCTTGTCCCCTGCCCGCACCTCATTGGCGAGCTCTTCGTCGCGGGTTTCAAGTGACTGGGCACCGCGGCGGATGGCGTCTTCGACCAAGCCGCCCATTTTGAGGATCTGGGCCTGAACCGCTTCCAGATCGCGGTCGAATGCTGATGCAATGTGTTGATCTGACATGATATTATCCAATACGGCCGGTGATGTAGCTTTCGGTGCGCGGGTCTTGGGGGCGCGTGAAGATGTCGTCGGTGTCGCCAAATTCCACAAGGTTGCCGAGGTGGAAGAAGGCAGTCTTCTGGCTCACACGTGCGGCCTGTTGCATGGAGTGTGTGACGATCACGACGGAGTAGTTTTGGCGCAATTCGTCAATCAATTCCTCAACTTGCGCGGTGGCGATCGGATCAAGGGCTGAGCAAGGTTCGTCCATCAACAGGACTTCTGGCTCCGTGGCCACGGCGCGGGCAATGCAGAGGCGTTGCTGTTGTCCACCCGACAGGCCAGTGCCCGGCGCGTGCAGACGGTCCTTCACCTCGTTCCAGATCGCCCCACGGCGCAGCGCTTGCTCGACGATATCGTCGAGATCGGCCTTGTTGCGCGCCAGCCCGTGGATGCGCGGGCCATAGGCGACATTGTCGTAGATCGATTTGGGGAATGGGTTTGGCTTTTGAAACACCATGCCAACCTTGGCGCGGAGCTGCACCGGATCGACACGTTTGTCATAGATGTCTTCGCCGTCGATACGGATATCTCCGGTCACACGGGCAGCATCAATAGTGTCGTTCATTCTATTGATACAGCGCAGAAAAGTCGACTTGCCGCAGCCTGATGGGCCGATAAAGGCAGTCACGGTTTTATCGGCGATATCGATGTCCACGTCACGAATGGCGTGGCTGTCACCGTAGTAGACCTGCACATTGCGGGCCGCGATCTTGACGGGTTGGGTTGTCACGTCACTCTCCGAATATCTGTTGTCTTTCATGGGTCCCGTCCTTTGTTTACCAGCGTCGCTCAAAGCGGCGGCGCAGCAGCACGGCGATGGCATTCATCGAGATCAGGAACACCAGCAAGATGATGATACCGCCCCAAGCGCGTTCATAGAAGGCCGGGTCGGCGCGTTTGGCCCATTCGTAAATCTGGGCCGGCATGGCGGAGTTCGGGGACATCAGCCCTTCGGCGATGTTTTCCGGTGGGTTGGAGGCGATGAAGCCGACCATGCCGATCAGCAGCAAAGGTGCCGTTTCGCCAAGGGCTTGCGCCAGCCCGATGATGGTGCCGGTCAGAATACCTGGCGCGGCCAAGGGCAGCACATGGTGAAAGACCGATTGCATCTTCGAGGCCCCTACCCCAAGCGCCGCATCACGGATCGACGGCGGCACGGATTTCAGCGAAGCGCGGGTCGAGATGATGATCGTCGGCAGGGTCATCAGTGTCAGCACCAGACCACCGACCAAGGGGGCGGAGTTCGGCAGGTGCATATAGTTGATAAATACCGCAAGGCCGAGGATGCCAAAGACGATCGACGGCACCGCAGCGAGGTTGCTGATGTTCACCTCAATGATGTCGGTGATCCAGTTCTTGGGGGCGAATTCTTCGAGGTAAATCGAGGCCGCAACACCGATGGGCAGCGCCAGCACCAGCACCACCAGCATCATGGCAAAGGAACCGATCATCGACACCCCCATGCCCGCCGCTTCGGGCCGCGCGTCAGAGGCGTCGGCGCCCGTGATGAAGTCGAGGTTAAAGCGCTTTTCGAGGCTGCCGTCAGCAATCAAAACATCTACAAAATCAAGCTGTTCGGCGCTGATGTTCTTGTCATTGGCGATGCTTTCGCGAGTCACACGGCCCTTGAGGTAGCCATCGACGCGGCTGTTGGTCAGGAACTCGAACTCGGCGGCGGTCCCGATCAACTCTGGGTTCGCCAGAACATGATCGCGAAGCTGTGCAGCGGCGTCTTTCGACAGGATGTCAGCCATGTCTTTCGACTTGAGATCAGTCTCGATCCCCGCCGCTTCGACCTTGTTTTCAAAGGCCGCTTTCAGCAAAGGCGAATAGCCGAAGGTCGAGACCTTTTTAATGTCTTCCAGATCACGGTTGCCGTTCTTGTCGAGCTTGTCCTCCAGAAGTGGCACGGAAAGCGTCACATAGGTCTGCTGGAACGCGCCGGTACCGCGGGAGATAATGGTGAAAAGCAGCGTCAGCAGCATCAGCAGGCCGATGACGATGGCGATGATTCCATAGAGCTTGAAACGGCCCTCGGCGGCGTTGCGGCGTTTGGTCCGCCCGTCTTGCACCAGCAGGGACGCACCGCGCGGGTCTGCAAAAGGGGCTGCGGGGTTGGGGATATCGCTCATTCGTACTGCTCCCGGTATTTGCGCACGATGTAGAGGGCCAGCACGTTCAGGCCCAAGGTCAGGACGAAGAGGGTCAGGCCAAGGGCAAAGGCCACCAGCGTTTCTGGGCTGGCGAAATCGCTGTCCCCGGTCAACTGGCTGACGATGCGGGTGGTGATGGTTGTCATGGCTTCCAATGGATTGCCCGAGATGCGGGCGATGGCCCCTGCCCCCAGCACGACGATCATCGTTTCACCGATGGCGCGGCTGGCGGCCAGCAAAACGGCCCCGACGATGCCCGGCAAAGCGGCGGGGATCACGACCTGACGGATCGTCTCGGACTGTGTGGCACCCAAGCCGAAGGAGCCGTCGCGTAGCGACTGGGGCACCGCGTTGATGATGTCGTCCGACAGGGACGAGACGAAGGGGATCAGCATGATGCCCATGACCAGTCCAGCGGTCAGCACCGAGGTCGCGCCAGACATCCAGTCAACGCCCAGAAGCCCTGCATCGCCGCGACCGAACACCTTCACAAGGAACGGCCCCACGGTCAGCAATGCGAACAGACCGTAGACGATGGTGGGGATACCGGCGAGGATTTCCAGAAGCGGTTTGGCCGTGGCACGCACCTTGGGGCCCGCGTATTCGCTCAGGTAGATTGCCGCGAAAAGCCCGATGGGCACGGCCACCAGCAGCGCGATGAGAGAGATATAGAGAGTTCCCCAGAGCAGCGGGAGGATCGACAGATCACTGTCGCCGCGGAAATTGGGCGCCCAGGAGGAGCCGAAGAAGAAATCAGTCCATGGATGCAGATTAAAGAAGTTGATCGTCTCGAACAGCATCGACAGCACAATGCCCACGGTGGTGAGGATCGCGAGGGAGGCCGCAAGGATCAGCAGAGCTTTGATGCCACCCTCGACCCGGTTGCGCGCGCGGAATTCGGCATCGGTTTCGCGCAGCACCAGAAAAAGCGCGATCATGGCAATGAGTGCGACGACAATGTTACGCCAGAAATTGCCTGTGGCCGTCATCTCGCGGTAGGCCTGCGCTGCGGCGAGGACTTCGGGACTGATCTCTGCCCCGATGGCGACGCCGCGTTCGGCCAGCCATGCGCGCAGATCGTCGGCGGCAGATAGGTCCGTCGCGTCGCCCGCGCTGAGAGCGCCGGCAGAGACCGCCGCATCCAGCCCATCGGCCAGACGGCGCACATCACTCATGATCAGGTTAACGGAAGATCCTTCGGGCACAGCCTCGGCAGGGATCATGTCGACCACCGAAGATTGCACCAGCATCGGCTGCACCAGCAGCCAGAGGCCCAGAACCAAAAGCGCGGGCACTGCCACGCTCATCACCGCGTTATAGCCGTAATAGCTTGGCAGCGAATGCAGATTGCGGCTGTCGCCTTGGGCAGAGGCCAAAGCCCGCCGCCGCGCAAGGAAGTAGCCGCCCAGTGCCAAAGCCGCGATCAGGATGACCAGTGGCAGCACCGCGCCTGTTGTCAGTATTTGTCCCACATGTCCCCCGGTGGATCAAAAAGCGAAAAACCGGGGGCAGTTGCCCGCCCTCGGTGTCGTTTAGGTTAGGTTTAGGAACCGTTGCCCAGCACGGTTTCGTCAGCAACCACGGACTGGGTGTCGGCCAGCTCGGGGTCGGAAACCAGACCGTATTCGGCCAGCGGGCCGTCGGGGCCAGCAACTTCGTCCGCGACGAAGAACTCAGCGTATTCTTTCAGACCGGGGATCACGCCGATGTGGGCTTTCTTGACGTAGAAGAACAGCGGGCGCGACACGGGGTAGTCACCGGATGCAATGCTTTCGGTGGTCGGCTCGACGTCGCCCATGGTGGCAACCTGCAGCTTGTCGGTGTTGTTCTCATAGAAGGCCAGACCGAAGACGCCAATGCCGTCTTGGTTGCTTTCGATGCGTGCCAGCGTCTCGGTGTAGTCGCCGTCAATGTCGACCGACTTGCCGTCGGTGCGCAAGCTGATGCACTCTTTCTCAGCCGCTTTCTCGTCGCCGCCCGCAGCTTCGGCGAAAACTTCAAGATCACCGGTTTCTTCACAGCCCGCGAGGATCACTTTTTCCTCGAACACTTCGCGCGTGCCGTGTTTGGTGCCGGGGATGAAGGCTTGGATCGGCTGCGCGGGGAAGTCGGGGTTGACCTGATCCCAAGTTGTGTAGGGGTTTTCAGTCACTTCGCCGTCTACGACGACTTTGGCGCTCAGTGCCTTGTACCAATCGGTCGGGGTGAAGGCGAAAGTCTCGCCATTGATGTCGGAGGCGAAAACGATGCCGTCATAGCCGATGCGCACTTCGATGATGTCGGTCACGCCGTTCTCGGCACAGGCCGCCACTTCGGCTTCTTTGATCTGGCGCGAGGCGTTGGCCACGTCGATGGTGTTCTCGCCCACGCCTTCGCAGAAACGCTTGAGGCCAGCCGAGGAGCCACCCGATTCCACGACCGGTGTCGGGAAGTCAAAGTTTTCGCCAAAGGCTTCGGCGACGATGGAGGCATAGGGCAGCACGGTCGAAGAACCGGCAACCTGTACTTGGTCACGCGCGGCAGCGGCAGTTGCGGATACGGCGGCAATCGCCAGGGCGGAAGTGGTGAGTTTTGCGAGTGACATGATATCTCCTGTCAGATGCGAATTGGTGACCACCCCATTGTGATCTGCGCCCCGTCTATGAAGGCGGTGCTGTGCTTTTGTGACAGCAACGTTACAGTTTCATGACAGTCGGCCTGAATCACCAAATTTCTGAAAAATTCAGTCAGATTCCGTTTTCATCGGCAAAATCACGCGGAATTCGGCCCCTTGGCCGGGGGTGCTGGTCACCTTGAGCCGCCCGCGGTGGCGATTCATTAAGTGTTTGACGATGGCCAGACCCAACCCTGTCCCCCCAAGCGCGCGGCTGCGGTGACTGTCGACGCGGTAGAACCGTTCGGTCAGGCGTGGTAGGTGAATCGCATCAATGCCGGGGCCATGGTCGCGCACGCTGACATAGACCGCCGGGCCGCGCATCGCCGGGTCATGGGCCGTGCTTTTAACCGAGATCTCGACCCTGTTGTCGCGCCCGCCGTATTTGATCGCGTTCTCGATAAGATTGGTAAAGACCTGCATCAACTGGTCTGCATCACCCAAGACCTGCGCCGGTTCATCGCCGAGCGCGGGGACCAACGTCACATTGCTATCGACAGCAAGCGGCGCGAGGTTGCGCAGGGTGCCACGCAGCACGTCGCGCACATCCAGCGGCGCTTCGGGGCGTACGCGTTCCTCAGCCTCAACCCGGCTGAGAGACAGCAACTCTCCCACCAGCCGGTTCATCCGTTCGGCCTCTTGCGCCATGATCCCCAGAAACCGCTCGCGCGCCGCCGTGTCATCACGCGCCGGGCCTTGCAGCGTTTCGATAAATCCGATGAGCGCGGTGAGCGGCGTGCGCAGCTCATGGCTTACGTTGGCCACAAAATCGCGGCGCATTTGCCCGGCCTGCGCCATCTCCGTCACATCGTTGAAGCTGAGCAGGACGATCCCATGCGCCCCCACCGGGCGCAGGCTGACGTCATAGGTGGTGCCGTGTTCGCCGCCAATGCTGGTGAAACGCGCTTGGCAGGGGCCCGCCCCCGAAAGACACCGCTCCACCGCTTCGACCAGCCCCGGCTGGCGCAGTGCGGTGACAAAGTGGCGGCCCAGCAGCCCCTTGCCCAGCAAGTCCTCGGCGGGGGCGTTCAAAACGGTGATCCGCTCTTCCGCGTTGATGGCCACGCTCGGCAGCGGCAGTGCCGCCACCACCTCTGCAAGGGTCACGGCGGTATTGGCCATGTCAGAGCGGTTTAAGATCGCGGCGGAAGCGCGCGGCGTTTTCGGCATAGTGTTTGGCGCTCGCGGTCAGCTGCTGGATCGCCTGCGCGTCAAGCTCCCGCACCACTTTACCCGGCACCCCCATCACCAGAGACCCATCGGGGATCACCTTGTTTTCGGTGATCAGCGCCCCTGCCCCAATCAGGCAGTTTTTGCCGATCTTAGCGCCGTTCAGCACCGTGGCCCCCATGCCGATCAAGCTGTTGTCGCCGATGGTGCAGCCGTGCAGCATGACTTTGTGGCCGATGGTGCAATCCTCGCCCACGGTCAGCGGATAGCCCATATCGGTGTGAAAGACGCAGTTTTCTTGCACGTTGCTGCCGCGGCCCACGGTGATCATTTCATTGTCGCCGCGCAGGGTGCTGCCGAACCAGACAGAGGCGTCAGGCCCGAGTGTGACTTTGCCGATCACATTGGCATCCGGCGCGACCCAAGCATCGGGAGAGACATCGGGGCGGGCATCAGCAAGGGCGTAAAGGGTCATTTCAACTCCTCAAATTCAGATTGCAGACGGCGGACGTGATCCTTGATGGCGGGCTGTTGGCTCAGCCGCAGCCGCGCGGCGGTAATGATGGATTTCAGCCGCGCCTCGGTCTGGTCGAGGTCATCATTCACCAGCACGAAGTCATAGCCATCCCAGTGGCTGATCTCGTCCCAGCTTTTGCCCATGCGTTTGGCAATGGTCTCGGCATCGTCCTGCCCCCGGCTTTCCAAACGGCGTTTCAATTCGGTGATCGAGGGCGGCAGCAGGAAGATCGACAGCGTGTGGGTGTTCAGATCCGAGTTGCGGATTTGCTGTGCGCCCTGCCAGTCGATGTCAAAGAGGATATCTTGCCCCTGATCGATCGCCGCCTGCACGGGCGCCTTGGGCGAGCCATAGAAATTGCCGAAGACATGGGCGTGTTCCAGCATCTCGCCCTCGGCCACGGCCTGACGGAAGTGCTCCTCGCCGACGAAGCGGTAATCGGTGCCGTCCTCCTCGCCCGGTCGGGGCGCGCGGGTGGTGGCGGAGACCGAAAAATTGATCGTCGGATCCCATGCGCGCAGGGCGCGGGCCATGGTCGATTTGCCCGCCCCAGAGGGGGAACTGAGAATGATCAGAAGGCCGCGTCGGCTTGGGTTGGTCACGTCTTACTCCACATTTTGCACTTGTTCGCGCATTTGGTCGATCACCGCCTTCAGGGCCAGACCGACAGTCGTCAATTCAGTGCTCTGCGCCTTGGAGCAGAGCGTGTTTGCTTCGCGATTGAACTCCTGCATCAGGAAATCCAGCTTGCGCCCCACCGGCCCGCCCTGCCCGATCAACGCACGGGCGGCGGTGACATGGGCTGCAAGGCGGTCAATCTCTTCGGTGACATCGGCTTTGACCGCGATCAAGGCCAGTTCCTGCGCCACCCGGTCGGCATCCGCGCCTTCGCTGTTGTCCATCACCCGTGCGAGGTTGCGGCGCAGGTTGGCGGCGCTGTCTTCGCGGCGCGCCTCCGCCAATGACGCGGCTTCGGCGGCAAGGTTTTCGACCTCGGTCAACTGGTCCTGCATCACCGCCGCCAAAGCCGCGCCTTCTTGCGCGCGCATGGCGTTGAAGTCACGCAGCAAGGCGGGCATTTCTGACAGCAAAGCGTCGCGCAGCGCGTCGATGTCCTGCGCCTGATCGGCCTGTTCCAGCACGCCGCGCATGGTGAGAATGTCGCTTGCCCGCGAGGGCGCCAGCGACACCCCGGCATCCATTGCGCGGGTCTCGATCTCATGCAGGGCGGTCAGCAGCGTGTCGACATGCGCCGCGTTGACCTGCAAGCTGCCGTCGCTTTCCGCCGAGGATATGCGCAGGTTGAAGGTGATATTGCCCCGCGCCACCTGAGCCGAAATCTGCTTGCGCAGGGCGACCTCCAGCCCGTCGACCCAATCGGGCACACGCAGCCGCAGGTCGAGCCCTTTGCCATTGACCGCGCGCAGTTCCCAAGACCAGCTCCAGCCCTCCAAAGCGCCGGAGGCAGAGGCGAAACCTGTCATGGACCTGATCATCGGTGCGTTCCTTGCAAGGGCGGTCATGTCCTGCCTTACGGCGAAACCCCCGCGAGGGGCAAGCCCCCGGCCCCGATGGCGCGGCTGATCCCACCGCAATGTTGTTAACCACTTCGCCGAAAGCGGGACGAATTCTCTCTCGGTCTGCGGTATTAATGATTTGGTAATGTTTTCGGCCACATTGTGCCGCTGTCGTTTCAAAAACGGCTGCTGTATTGGCCAGGTCCTTATGGGTGAGTTTTAATGGGCAATACAGGCCACACCGCGCAGAATGTTGTCGCCATGTCAGATCATCGGACGCATGTTGGCTATGGCCCGCTGGCGCAGGTCGAAGCCTATTGGGAAGCCTTGCGTGGCAACAGATTGATGCCGCGGCGGTCCGATATCGACCCGCGCGGAATAGAGGCCGCGCTGGAATATGCCTTTATCCTTGAACGTGTCGCGGTGGGTGTTGGGCGGTTGCGTATCGCGGGCGGCCATCTGCGCGATCTCATGGGGATGGAAGTGCGTGGCATGCCAATCACCGCCTTTTTCGGCACGCAATCGCGTCCCCGCGTCAGCGAGGCGCTGGAAGAGGTTTTTCAACTTCCCGGTCAATCCACCCTGCATCTCAGCGCGGCTGCCTCCTATGGGCGACCGGCTTTGACGGGGCGCATGCTGCTTTTGCCGCTTAAAAGCGATCTGGGCGATGTCAGCCGGGTGCTGGGCTGTCTCGTCGTGCAGGGCGAGGTCGGCCAAACCCCGCGGCGTTTCGATCTGGCGCAGGCGACGCGGCGCAGCGGCATTGGCGGAGCGACCAGAGCGTTGCGCTATGCCGCTCCGTTGCAACAGTCGACTTTGCCAAGGGAAACCGGATTTGCAGAGGGAAAAGCCAGCTTCACCAGTGCCAAGACGGGAGATCTGCCGCCCTACCTGCGTCTGGTGAAGTCAGAGCAGGAATAGCGCGCAAACCTGCCCTTCGAACGTAAAAAAACGCCGCCCTGCATCATGCGGGGCGGCGTCAATCTCATCGTTGGTCGGCCAAGGTCGCGTCTGTTACCCAGCTGCCCGCGCTGTCTGTGCCGTGCGGCGGTTCGACAGTTCTTCGGCAACCAAGAACGCCAATTCCAGCGACTGGCTGGCGTTCAGGCGCGGGTCGCAAGCAGTGTGGTAGCGGTCCGACAGGTCTTCGTCGCTGACCGCGCGCACGCCGCCGGTGCATTCGGTCACGTCTTGGCCTGTCATCTCGAAATGCACACCACCGGGGACAGAGCCTTCGGCGTTATGAACGGCAAAGAACTCATGCACTTCGCGCAGCACGGAATCAAACGGCCGGGTCTTGTAGCCGGTCGAGGATTTGATCGTGTTGCCGTGCATCGCGTCACAGGTCCAGACGACATTCGCGCCCTCTTCCTGCACGGTTTTGATGAGACGCGGCAGGTGATCGCCCACCTGTCCCGCACCAAAGCGCGAGATCAGCGTCAGACGGCCTTCTTCGTTGTCGGGGTTCAGCTTGGCCATCAATTGCTTGAGGTCATCGCTGGTCATCGAGGGGCCGCATTTCAGGCCGATCGGGTTTTGCACACCACGGGCGAATTCCACATGCGCGCCGTCCGGCTGCCGCGTGCGGTCACCGATCCAGATCATATGGCCCGAACCTGCCAGCCATTTGCCGGTCTGGCTGTCGCGACGGCAAAGCGCCTCTTCATACTCCAGCAGCAGGGATTCGTGGCTGGTGTAAAATTCCACCGATTGCAGCGTATGCGCGGTTTCGGCGGTTACGCCAGCGGCGGCCATGAAATCCAGCGTGTCAGAGATGCGGTTCGCGATCTCGCGGTATTTCTCGGCCTTTTCGTCATCGGTGAAGCCCAGCGTCCAGCCGTGGACTTGATGCACATCCGCATAGCCCCCGGTTGAGAAGGCGCGCAGCAGGTTCAGCGTGGCGGCGGCCTGTGTGTAGGCGCGCAGCATCTTTTGCGGGTCCGGAATGCGGGACTCTGCGGTAAAGGCCAGATCGTTGATGATGTCGCCGCGGTAGCTGGGCAGTTCCACACCATCCACCGTCTCGGTCGGAGCGCTGCGCGGCTTGGCGAATTGACCGGCCATGCGGCCCAGTTTGATCACCGGCACTTTGGCACCATGGGTCAGCACGATGGCCATCTGCAACATTACTTTAAATGTGTCGCGAATGGCGTCCGAGCTGAACTGCTCGAAGCTTTCGGCGCAGTCACCGCCCTGCAAGAGGAAGGCTTCGCCACGGCCAGCGGCGGCCAGATGTTTCTTCAACCGGCGTGCTTCGCCCGCAAAAACGAGGACCGGATAGCGTGCCAGCTGTGCCTCAACCGCTTGCAATGCGGCTTGGTCAGGGTAATCGGGCATCTGGACGCGCGGTTTGCTGCGCCAGCTCGAGGTGCTCCAGTCTGTCATCTTTCTACTCCGCTCCACAGCGCCGAGTGTCGGCGCTTCGTGATCTTTCTCTATACAAAGGCGCGGGTAAAGTGACCAGAACCGAAATGCGCCCTATTGACGTTGCGACAGGGCCGTGGGCAATGTTTTCGGCAAGTTCTGGCGGCTATGGCACATGTCGGCAGAGACGACCTGAGTAGAAAGACGCCGAGATGTCCCAACCGCGCCCGGCCACCCGCATGCCCCCCCAGACCGACAGGCCGCGGCGCTTCGTCTTTGTGCTGTTGGAGAATTTCACCCTGCTGAGCTTTGCCTCCGCTGTGGAATGCCTGCGTATCACCAACCGCATGCTCGAACGCGAGGTCTACCAATGGCAGGCCGTGGGCGAAAGCGGTGAGGCCTGCACAAGCTCGGCCGGCGCGGTCTTTGCGCTTGATGGCGGGCTAGAGGAATTGGGCCGTGACGACACGATTGTGATCTGCGGCGGCCTCGACGTACAGGCGGCGACTACCAAGAAACTGTTGGCTTGGTTGCGCCGCGAGGCCCGCAAAGGGTTGGTGGTGGGCGGCCTGTGCACCGCGGCACATACGCTGGCCAAGGCCGGGCTGCTGGATGGCAAACGCGCGACGATCCATTGGGAGAATCAAGACAGTTTTGGCGAGGAATTCGAAGAGGTTATCCTGACGAAATCGGTTTTCGTGGTGGACGGCAACCGGTTGACCACGGCGGGCGGCACCTCGTCTCTGGATTTGATGCTGAAACTCATCGCCGATGACCATGGCGAAGAGACGGCCAATGCCGTGGCGGATCAGCTGATCTATTCGTCGATCCGCACGGACCAAGACACGCAGCGCCTGTCGGTGCCCACCCGAATCGGTGTGCGGCATCCCAAGCTCAGCCAAGTCATTCAACAGATGGAGCGTAATATCGAAGAGCCGATCAGCCCTTCGATCCTTGCGCGGGATGTTGGGATGTCGACCCGCCAATTGGAGCGGTTGTTCCGCCGCTACCTGAACCGCAGCCCCAAACGCTACTATATGGAACTGCGGCTGCAAAAGGCGCGTAACCTGTTGATGCAGACGGATATGAGCGTGATCAACGTGGCGCTGGCCTGCGGCTTTGCTTCGCCCTCGCATTTCTCCAAATGCTACCGGGCGCATTATCAAACCACGCCCTATCGCGAGCGCGGCAGCCAATCCACCCGGCAGCCCGCCTGAGGGTCAAGGCGTGATCCTGTAGACGGTGCCATTGCCCTCTGAGATGAACCAGATCGCACCTTCGGGGCCTTCGACGACATCGCGCACGCGGGCAGTCTCAGCGGTTTTGATCTGCTGGACCTCTTCCAGCGGGTCACCACTCAGCCGAGCGATATAGTCGAACTTGAGCGAGCCTACGAAGATATCGCCCTCCCATTCGGGGAATTGCGCGCCGGAGTAGACCACCAATCCCGCAGGCGCGATGGAGGGATCCCAGTAGAATTCGGGCTGCGCCATCCCCTCTTTCGAGGTGCCCTCACCGATCTTCGCACCCGAATAATGCTCCCCGTAGGAAATTACCGGCCAGCCGTAATTCGTGCCCTTGGTGATGCGGTTCACCTCGTCGCCGCCCTTGGCCCCGTGCTCCGACACCCAAAGCCGCCCTTCCAGATCCAGCCCCGCCCCTTGCGGGTTGCGGTGGCCATAGGACCAAATCTCGGGCAGTACGTCAGGCATATCGACAAAGGGATTGTCGTCGGGCACCGAACCGTCGCGGTTCACCCGGATGATGCTGCCGTTATGGGTGCTGCGGTCTTGGGCTGCGGGGCGATCGCCACGTTCGCCAATGGTCACCAGCAGCGTGCCATCCCGCGCCTCGACCACGCGAGAGCCGAAGTGCTGCCCGCCGCTGCTGCCCGGTTTCATGGCGAAAAGCTCGGTCAAGTTTTCCAGACTGCGGGCGTCCTCAGACAATCTGGCGCTGGCCAAAGCGGTGCCCGCGCCGCCGCCCTCTTGGGGTTTGGCATAGGTCAGGAACAACAGGCGGCTCTGCGCGAAATCCTCGGCCAGGGTGATGTCCAACAGACCGCCCTGCCCGACCACGGCCACCTCGGGCAGGCCCGACACCTCATGCCGTGCGCCGTCTTTTTGGTAGATCAGCCGCCCGGCTTTCTCGGTGACCAACAGGCCGCCGTCGGGCATGGGGGCGATGCCCCAAGGCGCCTCTAGGCCCTCGGCTATGGGGGTGATCGTCAGGCTGCTCTGGGCGCTTACCGCGCCTGCGGCGCAGAGGCTGCTAAGGCCGATTAAAGTGGCGGTTGCAAATTGTTCGGCGGATGTCACGGGCAGGCTCCTTTGGGCATGGGGGCTTGGAACAAGACATAGCCAGCAAGCGGCCCATTTCCAGCATTCCACTCGGCACACGCGAAAAGCCGCCCGCGCAGACCGCGTGATAAATCGCCTTTTCTTTTTCGAAACCACGACCTAACGTTCGATCAGAACGAGAGTTCAACTAAGGGAGAGTACCAAATGAAAAAAATATTGATGGCCACAACGGCCGTAGCTTTGCTCGCCACCGGCGCGCATGCAGAAGACACAAAAATCGGCATTCTGCTGGGCTTCACCGGCCCGCTGGAATCGCTGGCCAATGACATGGCCGCCGGTGCTGAACTGGCGATTTCCGAAGTTAACGAGAGCGGCATGTTCCTCGACGGGGCCACCGTTTCGTCCGAGCGTGGCGACACCGGCTGCATCGACGCGGGCCTTGCCGTGGCATCGGCTGAGCGTCTGATCACCTCTGATCGCGTCAGCGGTATTGTGGGCGGCATGTGCTCGGGCGAGACGACAGCCTCGCTGCAGAACGTCGCCATTCCGAACGGCATCGTGATGATCTCGCCATCGGCGACTTCGCCTGCTCTGTCGACCGTCGAAGACAACGGCCTGTTCTTCCGCACATCCCCGTCGGACGCGCGTCAGGGTCAGGTCATGGCCGACATCCTGAACGACCGTGGCATCAAAGAAGTCGCCGTCACCTATACCAACAACGACTATGGTAAAGGTCTGGCCGACAGCTTTGAAACCGCGTTCAAGGAATCCGGCGGCACTGTCACCATCAACACATCGCATGAAGACGGCAAAGCGGACTATTCCGCCGAAGTCGGCGCGCTGGCCTCTGCCGGTGGTGAAGTGCTGATCGTGGCCGGATACGTCGACCAAGGCGGTGCGGGCATCGTGAACGGCGCGCTAGACGCAGGCGCGTTCGACACCTTCATGTTCCCCGACGGCATGGTCTCCGACACGCTGGAAGAGAAATTCGCCGAGATCGCGGATGGTTCTTTCGGTCAGAATCCAAGCGCCTCTGGCGAAGGCCCCGACAACTATAAGAAGATGGGCGAAGAAGCCGGTTTCGAGCCGACCAACGCCTTCTCGCCCGAAGCCTATGACGCGGCGGCTCTGATGCTGCTGGCGATGCAGGCCGCAGGGTCCAACGATCCGGCGATGTACAAAGAAAAAGTGATGGATGTCGCCAACGCACCGGGCGAAAAAATCCTGCCGGGTGAGCTGGGCAAAGCGCTGCAGATCATCAAAGACGGCGGCGATGTTGACTATGTCGGTGCGTCGGCGGTTGAGCTGATCGGACCGGGCGAAAGCGCGGGCAGCTACCGTGAGATCGAAATGAAAGACGGTAAGATGGTGACGGTCGGCTACCGCTGATCTAAGCTTCGTCTGAAACACTTGCAGGGGCCCGGTTGCATCGCGATCGGGCCTTTTGCTTGGGAAATCGGCTTTTCTTCCGCGCGGGCAGCCAGTACAAAACGCCTATTGAGGACGTGGAAAACACGTCCCGTCTGGGAGGACAGGATGAAAAAGCAACAGATGGCCGTGCCGGTCAGGGCTCAGCGCATGTATCTTGCTGAGTGTGATTTCGGCAATGCTGCGCGATTTGCCTTTAACGAGGCAGCGGCAAGCTTTCTTCATAAAAGGACCGCAGCGGTCCCTTCCAAGAATCTCAGCAGACTGTAAACAGGTGAGGCGGCGCGGATATGCGCGGCCCACCGCAAGACGACCAATAAAAACCAGCCACAAGGTGGCGGACACGGGGATGGACATATGATCGTCGTAGACGACGTACACAAACACTTCGGCGGGTTTCACGCCGTCGACGGGGCAAGCCTGTCGATTGAAAAGGGATCGATCACCGGATTGATCGGCCCCAATGGCGCGGGGAAAACCACGCTGTTCAACGTTATCGCAGGCGTGCTGCAGCCCACTTCGGGCCGGGTCACCATGGACGGGGAGGACATCACCGGCCTGCCCCCGCATGAGCTGTTCCATAAAGGGCTGCTGCGCACCTTCCAGATTGCGCATGAATTTTCGTCGATGTCATGCCGTGAGAATCTGATGATGGTGCCGGGCAACCAGTCGGGCGAAACACTGTGGAACACATGGTTCGGCACCAAGCGCATCGCCGATGAGGAACGCGCGCTGAAAGCCAAGGCCGATGAGGTGCTGGAATTCCTGACCATCGAACATCTGGCCGAGCAAAAGGCCGGGCAGATCTCGGGCGGCCAGAAAAAGCTGCTGGAACTGGGCCGCACCATGATGGTGGATGCCAAGATCGTCTTTCTGGATGAGGTCGGCGCGGGCGTGAACCGGACGCTGCTCAACACCATCGGCGACGCCATCATCCGCCTGAACCAAGAACGCAATTACACATTCGTCGTCATCGAACATGACATGGATTTCATTGGCCGCCTTTGCGACCCGGTGATCTGCATGGCCGAGGGTCACGTGCTGGCCGAAGGCACGCTGGATGAGATCAAGGCGAACGAGCAGGTGATCGAGGCCTATCTCGGCACTGGTCTGAAGAACAAGGACAAGGTAGGCGCATGAGCAATGATCCCTACGGCGACCGCGGCAACAAAGATTGGTCGGTCGGCAACGCAAAGGGCCAAGGCAGCATCATGCCTAAGGCCAGCGGCAAAACTCACCCCGCCCCCGGCGGCCCCTTTCTGATCGGCGACAGCATGACCGCCGGATACGGCGCGGGTCCCGACATTCTGCATGACTGCACCATCGCAGTGGATCGCGGCGAAATCGCCGTGATCGTCGGCCCCAATGGTGCGGGCAAATCCACGGGTATGAAGGCGGTCTTTGGTATGCTCGACATGCGCAAAGGCCATGTGCGGCTGGATGGGGAGGATATCACCAATCTCAGCCCGCAAGACCGGGTGGCCAAGGGCATGGGCTTTGTGCCCCAGACCTCAAACATCTTTACCTCAATGACGGTCGAAGAGAACCTAGAGATGGGGGCCTTCATCCGCCGTGACGATTTCCGCGATACGATGGCGCAGGTCTATGACCTCTTCCCGATCCTCAAGGAAAAACGCAATCAGGCAGCGGGCGAATTGTCGGGCGGTCAACGCCAGCAGGTCGCCGTGGGCCGGGCGTTGATGACCCAACCTAAGGTCTTGATGCTGGATGAGCCGACAGCGGGTGTCTCGCCCATCGTGATGGACGAACTCTTTGACCGGATCATCGAGGTGGCCCGCACCGGCATCCCGATCCTGATGGTCGAACAGAACGCCCGTCAAGCGCTTGAGATCGCAGACAAGGGCTATGTGCTTGTGCAGGGGGCAAACGCCTTTACCGGCACCGGCAAAGAGCTTCTGGCCGATCCTGAAGTCCGCAAATCGTTTCTGGGGGGCTGAACATGGATCTGCTCAACGCAATTATTGCACTTTCGAACTATGTGCTCATTCCGGGCATCGCCTATGGCTCGCAGCTGGCGCTTGGCGCGCTTGGGGTGACGCTGGTCTACGGCATCCTGCGGTTTTCCAACTTCGCCCATGGCGACACGATGGCCATGGGCACCATGGCGACGATCCTGATAACATGGCTGTTCCAATCCATGGGCCTCAGCCTCGGCGTGCTGCCCACGGCGCTTCTGGCCCTGCCCTTCGGCATCGCCTTTGCCATGCTGCTGGTGCTGGGCACCGACAGGGTGGTCTATAAATTCTACCGCGAGCAAAAGGCCAAGCCGGTGATCCTTGTGATCGTCAGTCTTGGTGTGACCTTTATCTACAACGGCATCACCCGCTTCATCATCGGCGCGGACGATCAGAACTTCCTCGACGGGCAGCGCTTCATCATGTCGGCGCGGGATTTCAAAGAGATGACCGGCCTGCGCGAAGGTCTGGCCTTCAAGACGACCCAAGGCATCACCATCATCACCGCGATCATCGTTGTGGCCGTGCTGTTCTGGTTCCTCAACAAGACCCGCGCGGGCAAATCCATGCGGGCCTATTCCGACAACGAGGATCTGGCGCTTTTGTCGGGCATCAACCCTGAGCGGGTGGTGATGATCACATGGATGATCGTGGCCGCACTCGCGACCATCGCGGGCACGCTTTACGGACTTGATAAGTCGTTCAAACCCTTCACCTATTTCCAACTTCTACTGCCAATCTTCGCCGCGGCCATCGTTGGCGGGCTTGGCTCTCCGGTGGGGGCGATCGCGGGCGGTTTCGTGATCGCATTCAGCGAAGTCACGATCACCTATGCGTGGAAAAAGGTGCTGGGCTATGTGATGCCCGAAGGGCTGCAACCTGACGGCTTGGTGCAGCTTATGAGCACGGATTACAAATTTGCGGTCAGCTTCGTCATTCTTCTGATCGTTCTGCTGATCAAGCCCACCGGCCTGTTCAAGGGGAAATCGGTATGACCCAGACTGTGAAAAACACGATCCTTTTCGGCATCATCGCCATGATGATCATCTACACGGGCTTTGCCCAAAGCTGGAACTCTGCCCTGCTTATCATCGCCATGGGCCTGATCTCTTCGATCATGGCGCTTGGGGTGAACCTGCAATGGGGTTTTGCGGGGCTGTTCAACGTCGGCGTCATGGGCTTTGTCGCCTTGGGTGGTCTGGCGGCTGTGCTGGTCTCCATGCCCCCGACCGAGGGCGCTTGGTCCACCGGTGGTTTCGCCATTCTGGGGGCGCTGGCCCTTGGGGCGGGCACCGTGGTGGCGGCGGTCATGCTGATGAAACGCATGGCCCCCGGCACGGCGCGCACCCTTGCGGTGATCGCGGTGTTGGTGGTCGGTTTCTTCATCTTCCGCGCCCTGCTTGATCCTGCGGTTGAGGCGGTCGAGGCGATCAATCCCGCGCAGACCGGCTATCTTGGTGGTCTTGGCCTGCCGGTGCTGATCTCTTGGCCTGTGGGTGGTCTCTTTGCTGCGGGAGCGGCTTGGCTGATCGGTAAGACGGCGCTTGGCCTGCGGTCGGACTATCTGGCGATTGCCACCCTGGGGATTGCCGAGATCATCATCGCGGTGCTGAAAAACGAAGACTGGATGAGCCGCGGCGTGAAAAACGTGATCGGCCTGCCCCGTCCGGTGCCCTATGAGATCGATTTGCAGAACAGCACCTCCTTTGTGGAACGCGCCGCCGGCTTCGGGTTTGACCCGGTGGAGGCCTCGACGCTCTGGGTCAAACTGCTTTATATCGCGCTTTTCGCGGTGGTTCTGATCCTTTTGCTGTGGATGAGCCAGCGTGCGTTGCATTCCCCTTGGGGCCGGATGCTGCGGGCAATCCGTGACAACGAGGTCGCGGCAGAAGCCATGGGCAAGGATGTCACCGCGCGGCATTTGCAGGTTTTCATCCTCGGCTCTGCCATTTGCGGCATTGCGGGTGCGATGATGACCACGATGGACAGCCAGTTGACGCCGGGCACCTATCAGCCGCTGCGCTTTACCTTCCTTATCTGGGTGATGGTAATCGTTGGCGGGTCGGGCAACAACTTCGGCGCGATCTTGGGTGGTTTCCTGATCTGGTTCCTCTGGGTGCAGGTCGAACCGATGGGTCTGTGGCTGATGAGCCTGATCACCGCTGGCATGTCCGAAGGCTCGGCGTTGAAGGCACATCTGATCGAGAGCGCCGCGCATATGCGGCTGTTGACCATGGGCGTCGTGTTGCTGCTGGTGCTACGCTTCAGCCCACGCGGGTTGATCCCCGAGCGGTAAACCCCGGATAAGATCACCTGATAAAAGAGGGGCGCGGTATTGCTACCGCGCCCCTCTTTTGTCTGGCCACCTTCTCAGCGCCCTTTGAACAAACCGCCCAAGATGCCGCGTACGATACGGCGCCCGGTGGTGCCTTTTAGCTCTTTGATCACCGCGCTTGCGATGGCATCGCCAAATCCGTCCGAAGCCTTGCGGCCCGACCGGCTGCCGCCGCCGCTGCGAGCTCCGCCATAGCGGCGGGCTTTTTGAAACTCGCGGGCGGCTTCATCCTCTGCCTCGGCGGCGGCTTCGACTTTCTCGGCCTCTTTGGCGGCCGCCTCCGCGCGGGCCTTCAGCATCTCATAGGCCGAGTTGCGATCTTGAACGGTTTCGTATTTCCCCGCCAGATCGGACTCCGCCAGCACCGCCGCACGCTCTGCCACCGTGATTGGCCCCAGCCGGGAAGACGGCGGGCGGATCAAGGTGCGCTCCACCACGCCCGGCACGCCCTTGCGTTGCAGCATAGAGGTCACCGCCTCGCCCACGCCGACCTCGCGGATCGCCTCTTCGGTGTCGAAACGCGGGTTTTCGCGGTAGGTCTCTGCGGCTTGGCGCAGTTCCTTGCGGTCGCGCGCCGTAAAAGCGCGCAGCGCGTGTTGGATGCGATTGCCAAGCTGGCCCAAGATATCGTCGGGCACATCGGCCGGGTTTTGGGTGACAAAATAGACGCCGACCCCCTTGGAGCGGATCAGGCGTGCCACCTGCTCTACCTTGTCGACCAGCGCCTTGGGCGCGTCGTCAAACAGCAGATGCGCTTCGTCGAAGAAGAACACGAGCTTCGGTTTGTCGGGGTCGCCGACCTCGGGCAGTTCCTCGAAAAGCTCGGCCATGAGCCACAGCAGGAAGGTGGCATAGAGCTTGGGCGAGGCCATGAGCTTGTCGGCGGCGAGGATGTTGATCCGTCCCCGGCCTTCGGCATCGCAGCGCATGAGGTCCGACAGCGCCAGCGCCGGTTCGCCAAACAACTGCGCGCCGCCTTGGTTCTCCAGCACCAACAACCGCCGCTGGATCGTGCCCACCGACGCGGTCGAGACATTGCCATAGCGCAGCGCCAAGTCCTTTGCATTCTCGCCGACCCAAACCAGCAGGGATTGCAGGTCTTTCAGGTCCAAAAGCGGCATCCCCTCTTCGTCGGCCACGCGAAAGGCGATGTTTAGGATGCCCTCCTGTGCCTCGGAAAGGCTGAGTAATTGGGCGATCAGCAGCGGGCCCATCTCGGAAACGGTGGTGCGGACGGGATGGCCCTGCTGCCCAAAGAGATCCCAAAAGGTCACCGGAAAGGATTGATAGGCATAGTCGTCAAAACCGATCTTTGCCGCGCGTTCGGTGAAGGGGCCGTGCAGTTTGGCGGTCTCGCTTCCCGCGACTGCAAGGCCGGACAGATCGCCCTTCACATCCGACAGAAACACCGGCACCCCGGCATTGGCAAAACCCTCGGCAAGGATCTGCAGCGTCACGGTCTTGCCCGTGCCCGTCGCCCCCGCGATCAGCCCGTGGCGGTTGGCATAGCCGAGATCGAGAAATTGCTTGGTCGCATGGTCGGGACCGCCGCCGCCGATAAAGATGTCACTGCTCACGCTGGGGCCTTTCTGTCAAATTTAGCCATTCGTCCGTTCCACTAGAGCATACAAACTTAACCTTTGCGCGCCATAGTGAAGGCACCCCGCCCGCATGTCCTTCTTTCGGGTGGGTGTACTTCCTCCCTGTTAGACTTGGCCGCGCCCTCGGGTGCGGCCCTTTTTCTGCCAAGGACTGTCGCGAGCCCCTGACAGATTGTCGCATTTTTCCTGTTGACCGGCATCACCTGCTTGCCTAACGTGGCATTAATAAGTCGGCCCAGTCCGACGGGGAGAAAGTACATGGAAAGGGGGCGCGCTGCGTCCCCTTTTGCATTTGTGCCGCCTAAACCCCTGAGAACGTAGGGAAACCGCCCCCGCGCAGGTCGGCATGAAATTGCCCGAACCATGATTGAAATGCGGCCATGGCCACTGACAATCCCGCAGCGGCGTGGTAAGGGGCGGTAACGCAACAAATGTGGATATGACATGAGCAAGTTTATGACCGCCCTGCCGCTTTGTGCAGCGCTTGCACTGACGGCCCCAATGACGGCTTTCGCCCAGACCGCTACGGAAGAACAGCCTGCCCAGACCGAAGAGCAGCAGCTCCAGCCCGGCACCAGCGGCAATGCGGCTCAGATCGAAGAACAGCTGAGCCTTGGCGAAGATGCGGACAAAGACCCCGAACTGGGCAAGCCCTACACCAAGAAAGAGATCGGCTCTTGGGAAATGCGCTGCATCAAGACCGAGGAAGAGGTCGACCCCTGCCAGATGTACCAGCTCCTTGCTGATGGCGAAGGCGCGCCGGTTGCCGAAGTCTCGCTTTTCCGTCTGCCCGATGGTGGTCAAGCCAAAGCCGGTGCCACGGTTGTTGTCCCGCTTGAGACCGCCCTGCCCGCACAGCTGACCCTGTCGGTCGATGGTGGCAAGGCCCGCCGCTACCCCTACGCTTTCTGCAATCCGGTGGGCTGCTATGTGCGCATGGGTCTGACCGATGCCGATATCGGTGCTTTCAAACGCGGCAAGCAAGCGGTGCTGACCATTGTGCCCGCGCTGGCCCCGGATCAAAAAGTGAATCTCACACTCTCGCTCGATGGGTTCACCGCTGGCTATGATGAAGTTTCGGTGATCGAGCAGTAAGACCTGCCTGATTTTACGGATTTAGATGCCGTTCCCGGCTTCGGGGGCGGCATTTTCTTTGGCCGTGCGTGGATCAAGTGCGGCGCAGGGCCAGCACAGCGTTCATCCCGCCAAAGGCGAAGGCATTGCTGAGCGCCACATTGACCTGCGCCGCGCGAGCCTCATTCGGTACCACATCCAGCGCGCATTCAGGATCGGGTTCTTCATAGCCGATGGTGGGGGCGATCACCCCATCGCGCAGCGCCATGATACAGGCCAAAAGCTCAACCGCGCCAGTGCCGCCGATGACATGGCCGTGCATCGACTTGGTGGAGGAAATCATCAAGCGATCCGCATGGGTGCCGAAAACATCCGCTACGGCGGCGCATTCGGTTTTGTCGTTAGCCGCCGTCCCGGTGCCATGAGCATTGATATAGCCGACCTCTTCGCGGTTGATCCCCGCATCCTGCAGCGCACCCTGCATGGCCCGCGCGGCCCCGGCCTTGGAAGGCATGACGATGTCGCTGGCATCCGAAGTCATGGCGAAACCTGCAACCTCGCAAAGGATTTCGGCCCCCCGTGCCCGCGCGTGGTCATAGTCTTCGAAGACAAAGACCCCCGCGCCCTCGCCTTGCACCATCCCATTGCGGTTGGCCGAGAAGGGCCTGCACGCATCGCGGCTCATCACGCGCAGCCCTTCCCACGCCTTAACACCGCCGAAGCACAGCATCGATTCCGATCCCCCCGTCACCATCACCGGGCTCATGCCCGAGCGGACCATCGCGAAAGCCTGCGCCATCGCGTGGTTAGACGAGGCGCAAGCGGTCGACACGGTAAAGGACGGGCCGCGCAGGTTCCATTCCATGCTGACATGGCTGGCGGCGGCATTGTTCATCAGCTTGGGCACCACGAAGGGATGCACCCGGTTTTTGCCCTCTTCATAGACCGCGCGGTAGTTATCGTCCCACGTCGACACGCCACCGCCCGCCGTGCCCAGCACCACACCGGCGCGGGCGGCCAACTCATCGGTGAAAGTCAGCCCCGACTGCTCAATAGCTTCACGGGCTGCGGCGAGGGTAAATTGCGTGAACCGATCGTAAAGCGCGATCTGCTGGCGGTTGTAGCGGCCTTCGGCCTCAAACCCGCGCACCTGACCGCCGATGCGGATGGCCAGCCGCTCCACATCGCGGAACTCAAGCGGGCCGATGCCGCATTTGCCTTCGCGCATCGCGGCGAGCGTCTCTGGCACCGACAGGCCCAGAGCGTTGATCGTGCCGGCGCCGGTGATGACAACTCTCTTCATGCGCTTAGCTCTGTTCGGCCTTTAGCCGCTCCACTCCGGCGACGATGCTGCGCACGGTCGAGATGTCGAAATCGCTTTCGCTGGGGCTATTGGCATTAAAGGGCACGTTGATGTCGAATGTCTCTTCTATGGCGAAGATGCATTCGACGACCCCCATGCTGTCGATGCCCAGATCCTCCAGCGTGCTGTCCAGCGTGACATCCTCCGGCTCAATCAGGGCCTGTTCGGCGAGGATGGTGATGACCTGATCCTGAGTGCTCATGGCGGCGTCCCTCACATATGTCCGCGGCAGGTTTAGTCAGCCTTGTCGGCTTTGGAAACCAGCTTCTGCAAGGCTGCGACATCACGCAGCAGTTTGGGCAAGCGGCGCAGCGCCTTGTAGATTTCGGTCTGCTTGCTCATCTGCGTGGCGGGATAGCCGAGCATCGTGCGGCCCTCGGGTACGTTGGACAATACAATCGTCCCGCCGCCTGCGATCACCCGGTCGCCGATCGTGATGTTGTCGGCCAGACCGACCTGCCCGCCCAGCACAACATTGTCGCCCACGCGGGTTGAGCCGCCGACTCCGGCCTGCCCGCAAAGCAGACAGTTTTTGCCGATCACCGCGTTATGGCCGATGTGGACAAGGTTGTCGATTTTCGTGCCATCGCCCACGCGGGTATCCCGGATGGTGCCATTGTCGATGGTGGAGCCCATGCCCATTTCAACATCCGCGCCGATGGTCACCGCGCCGAGCGAATGAATGCGGGTCCAAGGTTGTGGCGCGGCATCGCCCTGATCGCCCAAGGTTTGCCGCGCGCTTTCCACGGTAGAAAGCTCAGCCGTCACGAAAGAGAAACCGTCGCCGCCCAAGCGCACGCCTGATTGTGCGATGAAGCGTGGACCGATGGTGACGCGCGCGCCGATGCTGACGTGTTCACGAAGGAAAGAGCCTTCGCCCAATGCCGCATCCACGCCGACAAAACACAGGGGCCCGATCACGCTGCCCGCGCCAATCCGCGCCCCGGCAGAGATCACCGCTAAGGGGCCGACCGAGACATCATCGCCAAGCACGGCCTCGGGGTCGATCACGGCTGTAGGATGGATGCCCGGCTTGAACCCCTGCCCTTTGTCGAGCATGCGCGTCACATCGGAAAGCGCATAGCGGGGACGGTTGGGCAGGATCGCGGCCTTGAGACCAAAAGCCCGCCAATCCGCGCCTTCCCAGAGCATCGCCACCTCGGCGGCACCCTCAGAAAGGCTGCTGGCATAGCGCGGGTCCATCGCCAGCGCCATCTCACCCTGTTTGGCGCTGGCCGGTTCGGCGACGCCGCTCACCATGAGTTCGATGTCGCCCTCGGCGCTGGCGCCGACGGCTTTGGCGATTTGCTGAACACTATAGGTCATTTCGGGCGGCCCTTACTTGTTGCGCGCCCGAGAGTTAACCCTGAACGCCGCGCAAGGCCACCCCCGCCTTGGCAAGCGCGTTCCAGATCAGCGCATCCCGGCCATAGACGTCATCGCGGTATTCGGTGTGACCACGGGCGTTGGTGACGGCGGTGCGGTAGATCAAATGCACAGGCACCTGCTCTTCCAAGACGATCCGTGTCTCGCGGCCACTGCGCAGAATGGCTTGGAACTCGCCTTCGGGATCCGCAGACTGCGGAGCCATCAACGCATAGGCAAATTCAAACGGTTCGGCCAAACGGACACAGCCATGGCTGAAAGCGCGAACGTCGCGGTCAAACAGGCTCTTGGCTGGGGTGTCATGCAGGTAGATGTTGTACTTGTTGGGGAACATGAATTTCACCAGACCCAGAGCATTGGTGTTGCTGGGCGGCTGGCGCATGGCAAAGGGGAAGGTCCGCGCGGTATATTTGTTGAAGTTCACCGCGCCGCGGTTCACCTTGCGGCCCCGGCTGTCGGTGATCTCGATATGGTTCACCGCATTACGGTTCTGCTTGAGCTGCGGCAGGTATTCCCCAACGATGATCGAGCGCGGCACATACCAGCTTGGGTTCACAACCATATGCTCCATCACATCCGAAAATTCGGGCGTGGGGCGGTCTTCGCGGGCGGCCCCCACGACCGAACGGGTCTGGAAGGTGGTCTTGCCATCGTCGATGATCTTGGCCGAGAAATCGGGGATGTTCACAAGAATATGACGTTTGCCTCGGTCGGTGTTGAACCAGCGCTCACGCTCCAGCGCCACCATGACTGATTGCAGCCGCTGCTCTACACCGATGTTGATCTGCTTCATCGTGGCCGGACCGGCGACACCATCGGTGTTCAGCCCGTGCGCCTCTTGGAATTGGCGCACGGCATCGGTGAGGCTGGCGTCATAGCCTACGGCGTTGGACCGCTCCAGATAGCCCATGGCGATAAGACGGTTGCGCAGTGCGATCACGTCATTGCCAGTATCGCCCGGCTCAAGCTTGCCTGCGGGGACCGACGGACCCCAGCCGCCCTGCGACAGCAGCTTTTCCATCGCGATCTTCTCTTTGAGCAGCGCATTATACTCAAGGCTGCGCGGCGGCAGGGCGCGGAAATAAGCGGCGGGAGTGGATTTGGGCAGGTCTTGCAGATAGGTCTTGCGGTCACGGTAAGGGATTTCACGCACGATCTGGCTGATAATTCGCTTGGGGATCAGCACGCCGGTCTGTATGTCGCGAGCGTAGCGCAGGAAGACGCGGCTCAGTTCAACTTCGGCGAATCCCCGGTCGCGCGGGCTCTGCGCGTTGCGCAGCATGTCCAGAACGGCATCCGGGTTATAGCGCGTCACCGGCAGGCCGTGGTCATCCGCCGTGGTGATCGCCCGCAGCAGTTCCGAACGGCGCGCGCGGTGTTCCTCGGCGGCACCGGTCCAGATCGCGGCGTAGTCATTTTCGCGGTAGAAGGCAGCGATGTCATCGTCCTGCGCGGCAGCCTCGGCGACCGCCTGCTTGAAAGCGGTGACCTGCGCCGTGGCGGGCGCGGCAAAGATCAAAGCCGTGATCATCAGGGCCAGCCCCGCGATTAGATTGGGCAGATGCCGTGAAGATGTCGCGCTGAATCCCATGTCGTTCCCCGTGAATTTACCATTGCCGCCGAGCGACCCTATTGCCTGCCCGGTTTGCCAATAATAAGACGCGCAAGTCCATTCAAATTTCCGTTCGCAGGAAAATCTGGTTTTGGTCTGTGCGCATCGGGCATCGGTTTTCCCTGTAAACATTGGGTTTTTTAACCACATTGCGCAAAAACTTGCCTAAATTTGTACCTCTCGGGAACCTTTCCGATTCAGCCCTTGGTCAGATTTTCCCACTATGCAATAACAATGTTGCATCTGGGGATGAGATGAATGGCCCATGTAACATCTTGGGTAACTTAGGCAGACGACGGGACAGAGACACATGACAGGCACAAGCTCCTCGGGTATGACCCGACGCGCCCTTCTGGGTGCATTCGCAGCAACCACCGTTGCAGCAGCTCCCACCTTCTCTAACGCGGCAGGTTTTCTGCGTGGCGCTGGCGATATTCGCCGCATCCGCATGTTCTCCGGTCGCACAGGCGAACGGCTGGACATGATCTATTGGATCGAAGGTCACTATATCAAAGACGCCTTTGCCGAGATCAACCACTTTATGCGCGATTGGCGGACGGATGAGGTCACCAACATGGACCTGCGTACCGTCGACATCATGGCCGCGTCGCATAACCTGCTGGATGTGAATGAGCCCTATATGCTCCTGTCCGGCTACCGCAGCCCAAAGACCAACGCGATGTTGCGCTCCCGCTCTAGCGGTGTGGCCAAGAACTCGCTGCACCTTAAAGGTCAGGCCGCTGACCTGCGCCTCGCATCGCGCTCGGTGCATCAGGTGGCCCGTGCGGCGATTGCCTGCGGCGGCGGCGGTGTTGGGCGCTATTCCGGCTCCAACTTCACCCATATGGACTGCGGCTCGGTGCGCAGCTGGGGCGGCTGATCGCAGCCTCTCCGGTGAAATGAGTGGTTTGTTAAGGGCGCCTTCGGGTGCCTTTTTTGTAGCGCGCTTTTGTTGCGCGCGGGCTTTCCCCTGCCATGGCGCGCCTCTACGGTCGCGCTGGAATAAGACCGGGGAGCGACATGCAGCCAAAGGGTACAGCGCGAATTGCGGTGATCGGATTCGGGCCACGGGGCCTTGGCGCGTTGGAGGCCCTGTCACAGCGCCTCAAGTCCACCGACCGCCGCGTGCAGATCGATATTTACGAGCCCGGCCCCTACCCCGGCGCCGGACCAAACTTCGCCCCATCAGAGCCGGCCTATTGTCTGCTCAACATCCCATACCGCGATATCGCCATCCGACCGCCGCAAGGAACGACCGTGGGGCGCTTTGCGGAGTGGCAAGACAGGCCCATCGATCCCGACAGTTTCCCATCCCGCGCCGATATGGGCCGCTACCTTAATGCGCGTTGGGACGATCTTTTTGCGCAGGGTTTTAAGAAAACCGGCGCGACTCTCAGGCTGATCCCGGCCCAAGTCTCGCGGATCTCGCGGAGAGGCTCGGGCTGGCGTGTCGAAACGAAGTCCGGCGCGGAGGCAGTCTATAATGAGGTCCTTCTCACCCTCGGCCAGCCGCCCGTAGAGGCGGACGCGCAATGGGCCGGTTGGCAAGATCACGCGGCGCAGACCAAAGCGGAAGTCGCGCAGGCCTATCCTGCGGCAGCGCTCGCTGAACAGGCGGCGGGCTGGCAGGGCAAGCAAGTCGCCATCCGGGGCTTGGGTCTGTCGACCTATGACGTGTTGCGCAGCCTGACCACGGCGCAGGGCGGCGGTTTCGATCCGGCGGGCTATCACGCCTCGGGCCGGGAGCCGAGCCGCATTCTGCCCTTCTCGCTCAACGGTCAGCCGCCTTTCCCAAAGCCGGGGAATGCCGCCCTCGACGCGCTTTTCGAGCCATTATCGGAGGAGACCGCCCATTTCATCCAAGCCGCCACGGCAGCGGTCAGCGCGGGGCCTAAGGTGGCACCCTCGCTTATCTCAGGGGCCATGGTGCCCGTGGTGGCCCGCATCCTTGGGCCGCAGAATGTGAGCGAGGCGGAGGTCGCGGAGTGGCTGGAAACGGAATGGTCAGACCCCGGCGCGCAGGACCGTCTGCCCCCAATGGACGCCCTGCGCTATGGGATAGACCTGGCCGTCGGAGAGGTCGCGCCAAGCCCGGGCTACGCGCTAGGGCAGGTTTGGCGCAAATGGCAGGATCAATGGCGCGTGGCCTTCAATCCGGGCCACGCGACCCCGGAGACGGCAAAGCGGTTGATAGACTTCGACGAGGGGCTAAAGCGGTATTCTTACGGGCCGCCCCTGTCGTCGGCGCGAGAACTGCTGGCCCTGATCGACGCGGGATTGGTTGATCTGGCGCTCACCACGAACCCCGAAATTGCGGAGACAGAGCAAGGTTGGACCCTCCGCTCTCAAGGCCGGGAGGCGAAAGTCTCCGTTATTATCGACGCGGTGCTTCCCGCGCCGGATCTCTCCAACATCAAGGGCCCGCCCCTGCCCGACCTCATCACGCGGGGTTTTCTCGCGCCGGTTTCAACCGATCTGGCCGCGGCGATTGCGCCCGACGGCACCCTATGTGACCAAGGCGGACACCCCGTTCCCGGCCTGTGCCTATTGGGCCGTTTGGCGCTTGGCAGCGTGACGGCGGTGGATTCGCTGCATGATTGCTTTGGCCAATCCGCCGACCGTTGGGCGCAGGGCGTGATTGAGAGACTGTCGGCCTAAAGCGCTGTTGAAAAGCTACAACAGTTTGTGATCCCGTTATAATGATGGAACAGCCGGGCCCTGAAACGGTTTCCCCTTCAACACGAGATTGAAGAAAAGGGGAACGACGCAATGAGAAGACGACATTTCATCACCGGTATAGCAGCCAGCGGCGCAGCATTCAGCGGCGGCCTCGCCACGCCCGCATTGGCGCATCCGCCCAAGGAAATGCCGAACTATGATGTGCCGCCAGAGATGATGCCGCGCAAAGTGCCGATCGCGGCAGGCGCGCCGCCCTATGAGATCCACGTCGATCCCGATAACTTTGCGCTCTACTGGACGCTGCCCGACAATATGGCATGGCGCTATACTGTGGGCGTCGGTCGCCCGGGTCTTTACGAATCCGGTGAGTTCTACGTGGGCGCCAAGAAGGAATGGCCAAGCTGGACCCCGACGCCGGATATGATCGACCGCGAACCGGAGAAATACGCGAAATACGCCGATGGTATGGATGGCGGTCTGGACAACCCGCTTGGGTCTCGGGGCCTCTACCTCTTTACCGAAGAGCGCGGCGACACCTTTCTGCGGATCCATGGCACCAACGATCCCAGCACGCTGGGCAAGCGCGTTTCCAACGGCTGCGCCCGTCTGGTGAACGACCAGATGGCCGAGCTTTACGACCGGGTGCCGATGAACACCCGCGTGGTGCTTTACGAGCCGCTGGGCTAAGTGATCCCGCAGTACAAACAGAGTGCCCGGAGCGGAGAATATCCGCTTCGGGCTTCTTTTTGCCGCCAAACCAAACGCAAAGATTGAAACATTCTACACGGGCTGAGGAGCAGGCCGTGCAGCGGCGTGGGACACGTTCCTGTGACGGGTCTGCAACAGGGCTTGAAGGGGGCATTTGGCCCCTGCTTGCAGGGCGCATCAAACGTCTGAAAGTCTTAAAAACATATAGTAAACAGTCCGTTGGACAGTTACCGCCAATTGTTACGGTTCAATCGCGCGGCGTCTCGCTTCGACACAGCGCGGTGAACCGAGTTGCTTTGTAACAGCCCACTGTCACCCTTTAATATCAATGTATCGAACGGGCCTCCCGACCTCCCCGCCTCTCCCCAGAGCGAGTAAGCCGCCGCCCTTTCTAAAACCTGAAAGGACCTGAAAATGAAACTCTTTATCGCAACTGCCGCCGCCACTTTGATCGCCACTGCCAGCCTTGCCGGCCAGTCGACCCGCTACGATGACCTGCGGCTGGATACCTCCGTGACCTCTGGCGTCGTCTACGCTGAGCAGGCCGGTGCCACCCGTCCCAACGAACGCGCCGCAGACCTTCGGCTGGAGACATTCTCGGATGATCGTGCGCCTGTCGCCAACTTCTCAACTAACGGCCTGCAGAGCAGCTTGGGCGAAGATTTTGCCTATGGCGGTTTTGGCGCGGGCAACGACTCCCGCTGAGCCGGCGTGAATAGGACTGAGAAGGCCCGGACCGAGAGGTGCCGGGCTTTCTTGCATGCACCAGAGAACGGCCCAGACGGGCGAAAAACTATATTCTCAAAAAGGGGAAAATGGCGGAGCGACAGGGATTCGAACCCTGGAGACGGTCTCCCGCCTACACACTTTCCAGGCGTGCGCCTTCGACCACTCGGCCACCGCTCCGTTGATGCGCGGTTTAGCTTGGGGGGACAGTGAGTTGCAAGAGCGAAATCCCCCCAAGACAGATAAATTTATCTAACCGCCTAGATGGACATAGACCCGGCGGTTCAACCGGCCCTTTTTCTCAATCTTTCCAAGGCGAAGCGCGCCGATTTCGCCGGTTCGGGCCACATGGGTGCCGCCACAGGGCTGCAAGTCGATGGGGTCTTGCGCGTCACCAATGCGGATCAGACGAATGTCACCCCGCCCGCGCGGCGGCGCGACGGACATGGTCTTGACCAGTTCCGGGGCCGCATCAAGTTCGGCTTCGGTGATCCAATCCTCGCTCACCCGCGCGTCGAGGGAGACGAAGTGGTTCAGGGCCTCCTCCAGCTCCGCCCGATCTTGGGGCGCATCGGGCATGTTGAAATCAAGCCGTCCGTGGCTGGCCGAGATCTGCCCCCCCGTCACCGGATGCGGGATCACCACTGACAACAGATGCAGCGCCGTATGCACGCGCATATGTTTGTGGCGCCGATCCCAGTCGAGCTCTTGGGTCACATAGGCCCCGACGGGCGGCAGGGCACGCGGCTCGGCCGGAACCAGCGCGATACGGCCACTGTCACGGTCGCGCACGGTGGTGGCGATGGAGAGTTCCTGTTTGTCCCATGTCAGCCAGCCGCTGTCGCCCGGCTGGCCGCCCCCTGTGGGGTAGAACAGGGAATTGTCCAAGATCACCCCGCCCTCTGGCGTATGGGCCGCTACTCGGGCCGGCGCGTCGCGCAGATAGGCTTCCGTCCGAAACAGTTCGCCTGTCATGCCTGCGGCTCCGCCGTTTTGCCGCCCTCGTCCTGCGCGGGCGCGGCATCGCTTTTCAAAGCTTCAGGATTGCGCAGCCAGAGATCACGCTGGGCAAAGGGAATTTCGATCCCTTCTTCGTTGAAACGCGCGGCGATGGCGTGGTTGATGTCGTTCTTGACCTTCATCATCCAATTGACATCCCGCAGGTAGCAGCGGACCTCAAACTCCAGCGCATCGGCACCGAAGTTCAGGAACAGCACCGCAGGCGGCGGGTTGGTCAGCACGATGGGCTGCGCTTGGGCGATCTCTTGCAAGATGCCTTCCACCCGTTTGGTATCGGTGCCATAGGCCACGCCCACGGGCACGATCAGGCGGCCCACGGTATTGCCCCGGGTGTAGTTGGTGACCGTGCCGCTGATCAGATCGGCATTGGGCACGATGACATCGGTACGGTCAAAGGTCTCGATCCTTGTCGAGCGCACCGAGATGTCGCGCACATAGCCCATCTGGCCGCCCACCTCGATCCAATCGCCTTCGGAGATCGGGCGTTCGATCAACAGGATGATCCCCGACACGAAGTTCGACACCACGTTTTGCAGACCGAAACCGATACCGACCGACAGCGCACCGGCGACATAGGCAAGCGCGGATAGGTCGATCCCGGCCCCGGTAATGGCCAGCAGCGCGGCGAGGAAAATACCGACATAGCCAATCCCTGAAACGATGGCGTTCTGCCCGCCGATGTCCATCCGCGTCTTTGGCAGGACGTTGCTGCGCAGCGCACCTTGAATAAGACGGGTGGCGGCATAGCCGATCACGAAAATCACTGCGAAAGAGAGGAAGTCTGTCGGACGGATCCGCGTCTCGCCAAAGGCGAAGCCTCGGCTGAAGAGCGCCCAAAGCTCGGTCAGGTCGGTGACCCGCGCGCCCCATGCAAGCGCCATCACCGGCAGCGAGAGCAGCAGTAGGATCAGGCCGAAGAACACCGGCATCAGCGCATCACGCGCCTGCACGCCCTGCCCGGTCATCGCGCCGTAGACGTCCGCTAAGAAGCGTTGCAGCGTCATCACCAGCCCCAAGAGGACCAGCGTCGTGACGTAAGGCGGCAGCAGCGACACGGCGGCGTTGTAATAGCCACTGATCAGCAAAAGCGGTGCCACCACGGCCACGATCATCGCGCCCAAGCCCAGACCGCGCACCACGCGGCTCAGGGTCGATACGCGCGGCTCTTCAGAGGCAGGTGTATCCTCCGGCACCGGCTCGCTGTGACCGTGCAGAATGCGACCAATGCGGAACAGGGCAAAGGCGCTGAGCAGCATCACAGGCAGGCGGAGCACTGCTTCGGTGGTCTCAGCCGGTTGCTGCCCGTCGAAAATCGCACGGATAATCGCGCCCAGAATGACGGTCACTGTGATTATGCTGACGTAAAAGCGTACGGCTTTCCGCTCGGGGCGCGGAAGCAGGATCAGCGCCTCGTCTTCGTCGCGTGAAAACACCCGCTCGGCCACCCAGCGAACGCCGAGCATCGCGCCGCCAATTACAGGGAGAAGCTGCACCAAGGCAGAGCCGCGAGGCCCTAGCCAATCGGTTGCCAATATGGCCATGGCCAGCAAGACCAAACCGACCGTGGGCAGGATGATCCGCAATAGCGAAACGACGAAGCGCCAGATGCCGAAACCGCGCGCGCCAAACTGTTGGAGTCGCCCGACGATTGTCGTCGACCAGTGGTGACCGCGGAAAATCAGCACCAGGCCGAGTACGGTGAGCCCCAGAACCGCAGGAAGCGATGATCTTAGGTTGCGACGTGCGCTATCTGCATCATCCGGCGCTTCGGCGGCGATTTCTCCCGCTGCGGTGGCCAAATCGTCGATTGCCGTGCGCCAGTGGACCGGGTTGAGCGGCGTGGGCACGACCTCCATCAACTGCTCGGTCTGACGTTCGCGCAGCGCCACGTCGATTTGACCGATCAGCGCATCGGCCCGCAGGTACGCCGCTTCGGCCCGCTGAACCGGCGTCAGCAGGGTGTTGAGCTGTCGGTTCAACTCTTCGCGGTTGGCGGCAACCTCGGGCGATTCCGGTTCGGCCCCTTCACCTTCTGGCGGGGTGCCGAGGGCGGCCAATTGTTCCCGCAGCGCGCTGATCCGCGCTGCGTTCAGGTTTCGCGCCGCGTCAAATTTCGCGCGATAGTCCACCAGCCGGGCGCGCTGCACCTCAAGCATGGTTTCGGTGGTATCCGGCGCGTCGATGGCTTCTTCAGCGGTCGAGGCGACGGTTTCCCATTGGTCAAAGTCCGGCAGAACCGGTTCTTGAGCGACTGCAGCGCCGGTCAGCCAGACCAGCAACGCGGTAAGGCCGAGGGCGAAGCGGAGCATTTGGGTCATGTATCCTCGAAAACACCTGGAATGGATTGCGGCGCGGCATCAAGCCAGCCGGGCGTCGGCAGCCCCTTCTCGCGCAGGAACTCTGGATTGAAGAGCTTGGACTGATAGCGCGTGCCGAAATCGCAAAGCACGGTGACAATCGTATGCCCCGGCCCCATTTCTTTCGCCATGCGCATGGCGCCTGCGACGTTCACGCCAGAAGAAGCGCCCAAGCAGAGCCCTTCGTTTTCCAGCAGATCAAAGACCACCGGCAGGGCTTCTTCGTCAGAGATGTTATAGCTGTAATCCGGCTTGAACCCTTCGAGGTTCGCTGTGATCCGCCCCTGCCCGATGCCTTCGGCGATGGAGCTGCCTTCGGACTTCAACTCGCCTTCGGTGTAGTAGTTGTGCAGTGCCGCGCCATCGGGGTCGGCCAGTGCGATTTTCACGCCCTTGGGCTGCAGCGCCATGGCCACGCCAACCAGCGTGCCGCCAGAGCCGACCGCACAGCAGAAACCATCCACTTTGCCGCCTGTCTGTTCCCAGATCTCGGGGCCTGTCGTCTCAATATGCGCCTGACGGTTGGCGGTATTGTCGAACTGGTTGGCCCAGATCACCCCTTCGGGCGTGGTCTTGGCCAGTTCCTTGGCCAAACGCTCGGAATAGCGGACGAAGTTGTTGGGGTTTTTGTAAGGAGCCGCAGGCACCTGCACCAATTCGGCACCGGCAAGCCGCAGCATGTCTTTCTTTTCCTGCGACTGGGTCTCAGGAATAACGATAACGGTTTTGAACCCCATCGACGCGCCCACAAGCGCAAGCCCGATGCCGGTGTTGCCCGCCGTGCCTTCGACAATGGTGCCGCCGGGCTTCAACTCGCCCCGCGCAATGGCATCGCGGATGATAAACAGCGCCGCGCGGTCTTTGACCGACTGGCCGGGGTTCATGAATTCCGCTTTGCCCAGAATTTCGCAGCCGGTCTCTTCGCTCGCGCCGCGCAGCCGGATCAGCGGTGTGTTTCCAATGGCCTCGGCCAGATCTTTTGCAACCTGCATGTTTGCCCCCAGTTCATGTTCCGTCCGGTTTAGCTGTCGCGCTCTCGGACCTCAAGCGTTCGCGGTGGCGGGCCAGCCAATAGGCGCTTGCCACCAATGGCGCATTGGCAAGCGCCTGCGCATCGGCCAAGGCCATCAGATCGTCAAAGGACATCAAATGCGACCGTATATCCTCGCCCTCTGAGGCCAAACCGCCCGTGCCGATGATATGATCCGGCAAATCCGCAAATCCAACGAAAATGTGAAAGAATTCCGTCGCATTGCCGGGAGAGGCATAGACGTTTCCTACGGGTTCCAAGGCACCTAATGTGATCCCCGCCTCTTCTAGCGCCTCGCGTCGTGCGGCGGCCTGCGGTGTCTCACCGGGATCAATATGGCCCGCGATGGGTTCCAACTGCCAGCAAGTGTGATCCCCCCGCGCCAAAGGGCCCATGCGGATCTGCTCAACCAGCAGCACGCGGTCGCGTGCGGGGTCATAAGGCAGCACCAACGCCGCATCCGCGCTGACAAAGACCGCGCGGTCGATCTCCTCGGACATGGCACCGTCGAAGGTCTCGTGGCGGAGGGAAATTTCATCAAGGGCAAAGAACTTTGCGTAAACGCGATCTCGGCCGGTAATCTCAATCTTTCCGTCGAGGGCCAGCGGATCATGCGCGCTCGTTTCAGCCAGCACCTGTTGATGGGCGCGGCGGCGGATCATCGGGAACATCGCGTCGACCTCGGCGCGGGGGCGTTTGCCCATATAGCTCATCACCTCGCGCGCCGCGTGGCACGACAGCGCAGCCCAATCGGCCTCCCATGCCTCAAGCGACCATGGCCCCTCACCCGTCCAGCGCCCCGGTTGCGGCAGATAGACCTCTGCCGCCTGCCCGTCTGCCAATGTCACCGGCACCAGATCATAGTCAAAGGCGCCTTCATAGAAATCGAGCCGGGCAAAATCATCCGCACTCAGCCCTTGAACCAGCAGCCCTTCGGCCTGCGCGGCCTCGCATGTCTCAATCGTGGGAAACGGCCCCTCGGCGGCGGCTGAGACGCGGTAGCCTGGCAAGGTCGCAGGCCGCAGGTCAATCGCTCCGGCGGAACGGCCAAGCACAATTTCCAAAAGCGGCAAATGCCGCAGGGTGCCGTAAATAAAAAGATGTCGCATGGGGATCAGGACCAACGGTTATAAGCAAATTCGGTCAAAAGACCTGCGATCACAGCCCCGACAACGAGCGCCACACCGATGGGAAGTGTGGCGATCATCACCCCGAACTCCGCGCCGATCTGGAACACGGCAACGATGGCTTCGAATGGGTCGTCATAGCGGTTGCGCAGGGCCAGACGGACCATCTCATTCGCCGCCTGCAAGAAAATCGCCCAGAGCATCAGCACAAAGACTCCGGCCAGACCGTTGTTGATCGCCGCCGTAATGCCCCGCCCGGCCCGCCTGCCCATCACACGCCAGCCGACCAGAAGGCCCAGCACCATGTTCAGCGGCAGGAAGTACCCGAAATCCGTGCTTTCCGGCATCAAGGGCACCACCATTCCCGACAGGATAAAGGCCAGCACCGCGAGTGAGATCGCGGCCATAAGTCGTGCACCAGTCGGCATTTTCGGCTCCTAGCGGGGTCGGACCGCAGGGGCGGTCACACAGGTCGCCGTACCGTAATCTGCGTCACGTCGCAATTTCCACTGTCAAATGTCGCAGCGCAGGAAGTGAGGTAAAAATTCCACATCCGGCGAAAGCGTTCGTCAAAGCCAAGCGCGGTGATCTGATCCCATTTCGCGTTAAAGGTTTCGTGCCAGCGGCGCAGCGTGATGTCATAGCTCTTGCCGAACTCGACCGAGCGGTCGACCACCAGACCGGCGCGTTCCACTTGCTCGCGCAGCACCTTTGGGCTGGGCAACATGCCACCCGGAAAGATGTATTTCTGAATGAAATCCACGCCGCGTTTGTAAACATCCCAGCGGGCGTGATCGACGGTGATGATCTGTAGCGTGGCTGCGCGTCCGGGCTTCAGCCGCTGGCGGACGGTCTCGAAATAGATCGGCCAATATTGCTCGCCTACCGCCTCGAACATCTCGATACTGGCGATGCCGTCATAGAGCCCGCGTTCATCGCGGTAGTCCTGCAATTTAAAGGTCACACGGTCTGACAGCCCGGCTTTTTTGATCCGGTCCACGGCGTATTTATATTGCTCGGCACTGATCGTCAGCGCAGTGACGTGCAAGCCCCGTTCGGCAGCGGCATATTCAGCGAAACCGCCCCAGCCGCAGCCGATCTCCAGCACGTGGTCGCCCGGTTGGACACCCATCTGGTCAACCATGGACTTGTATTTGGCGGTCTGCGCGGCCTCTAGCGACATCTGCGCGCCGTCCTCGAACATGGCCGAGGAATAGGTCATCGTCTCATCCAGCCAAAGCCCGTAGAACGCATTGCCCAAATCATAGTGCTTGCTGATGTTGCGTTTGGCCTGCTTGCGGTTGTTGCGTTGCAGCCAAAAACGGAATTTCTCAAACTGGCGCAGCAGCCCTTGGCCCGGGAAGCCGTCGTATACCGTCTCGTTCCCCGCGTGCACCAAATCCATGAAGGCTTGCAGGTCGGGCGTCGACCACCATTCGTCAAGGTATGCGTCACAAAAGCCCAGATCGCCCTCGCGGATCAACCGGGCAAAAAGGTCATCGTTGTGGATATGCACTTCGGCCACCGGGCCGGGTTTGGCCCCTTCGGCCCGGAACGCGCGGCCATCGGGCAAAACGAAATCGACCCGCCCATGCTGCATCGCCTGCGCCATGGCAAAGACCTGTGGGAAATAGCGCGGCAGACCCTTCTGCCCCTCTGTTGTCGTCAGCTTCATACCTCGGTTCCGTTCTTGTTCTTGGCGCCTACTGTAACCGCAGGCTGCTGTTTCGCAAAAATTTAAAAATCACGATTGCGGTAGGCATCCAGTGCCCGTTCGCGCCCTTCCGAAAGATCGACAATCGGGTCGGGATAGTCGTCATCCGGGCTGAGGCCCCAGCGGCGCGGGACTGCGTCGAAATAGGCCAGCGCATCCTTGCTCGGGCTTGCCCGGCCCTCGGCGATCCAGCGGCGGGTATAGTCTCGGCCCTTGTCGAACCGATCAAGCTGGGTCTCAGGATTGAAGATGCGGAAGAACGGCGTTGCATCGGGGCCAGAGCCTGCGGCCCATTGCCAGCCCATCGCGTTGTTGGCCGGATCCCAGTCGATCAGGTGCTCTTCGAACCACTTTTGGCCGATGCGCCAGTGACACATGAGGTGTTTGGTCAGATAGCTCGCCACGATCATGCGGCCCCGGTTGTGGATCCGCCCGGTGACCTGCAATTCGCGCATGGCGGCATCGACGAATGGCACGCCGGTGCGCCCCTGTTTCCACGCCAGTACCTCGGCGCGGCGCTCATCCTCATTCCACGGGAAAGCCTGCCATTCCTCGCGCCAGTTTTGGTCAAGGATGCGGGGCGTGTGGTACATCAGATGATAAGCAAACTCGCGCCAAGCGAGTTCTTTCAGGAAGGTCTCCGCCCCGCGCTTGCCTTCTTGCATCGCCCGCTGACCGGCATGCCAACATTGCGCCGGGCTGATTTCGCCCAAAGAGAGGTTTTCGGACAGCGCAGAGGTGCCGTCTTCGCCCGGCATGTCGCGGCTTTCATCATAGCCTTCGACGATATGCGCAATGAAGGCCCCCAGCCGCGCCTGCGCTGCGGCTTCGCCCAGACGGACATAGGGGCGCACCACATCACGCCCCCGCTGCATCGCGGCATCCATCTGCCAATCGTCCAAGGCGTCACTCTCGGGCCAGTCTTGGGGTGCTGCCATTTCGCTCGGGGTCGCCACGGGTGCCGCCACATCGCGGCCACGGACGGATTTCCAATAGGGGGTGAAGACCTTGTAAAAACCGCCGGTCTTGGTCTCGACAGTCCAAGGCTCGAACATCAGATGTCCGGCAAAGCTGCTGGCCTCGATGCCCTCTTCTTTCAGCGCATCTTTGACCTTGGTGTCGCGGTCGATCGCGGCGGGATCATAAAGGCGGCTCCAGTACACCGCCCCTGCCCCGGTCTGCTTGATCACATCGCGCAGAACGTCCAGCGCATCCCCGCGCCGCAGGGTCAGGCGGCTGCCCTTTTCTTTAAGCGTATCCCCCAGACTGGCCAGCGCCAGCCCCAGCCGAAACTTCGGTGCGGCCCCCAGAGCCTCTGACTGGTCGTCATGAATGAAAAGCGGGATCACCGGGCGGCCCGACTTGCAGGCCGCCGCCAAAGCGGGCTGATCGCTCAGCCGCAGATCACGGCGGAACCACATGATAATCGGGGAATTTTCGTTCACGTTCGGTGTCTTGCTCCTGGCCTGACCCCGAAACATAGCGCCCCCGCGCCGGGGTCAAGGCTCAGAGCAGATCATCCAGTGCATTCAGCAGTTTATCCATCTCGTCCTTGGTGGTGTAATGGGTGAAGCTCAGCCTTAGCACGCCCTTGCTGTCCTCCACCCCCATCGCGCCAAGCGCACGGCCCGCGTAGAAGGTCCCGCCGCCCGCCATGATGCCCCGCTCGGCCAGCGCCTGCGCCACGTCAAAACCGGGCCGGTCAAGCGCCAGTGCCACGGTCGGCGCACGTTTTTCCGCATCGCTCGGGCCGATCAGCCGCACGGAATTCCGCGCCGCCATGGCGTCCAGCAGCGGTTGCAGCAAAGCCGTCTCATGGGCCCGCATCGCATCATGCACGGCGACACCGCGCGCCGTCGCATCGGCGCTGCCGCCGATGTGGTGGGCGTGGAAAGCGTCGATATAATCCGCCATGCCTGCGCTGGCCGCGATCTGTGCATGATCCGGGCCCGCCGGGGTGAACCGCTTATAAAGCACATCGCCGTTGAAGTGATGCGCTTGGTTCGGCAGCAGTTCCGCCAACGCCCGGCGGATAACCATGACGCCCTGATGCGGCCCGAAGGTCTTGTAAGCGGAAAAGAGGTAGATATCCGGCCCCAGCCCCCCGACATCAGCAAAGCCGTGGGGCGCATAGGACACGCCGTCAACGCAGACGAAGGCGCCAGCGGCATGGGCCAGCGCCGTGATCTCGGTCACCGGGTTGATTTCCCCCACCACGTTGGAGCAATGCGGAAAGCAGACCAGCCTGACCTTCTCGTCCAACAGATATTCAAGCTTGGCTGGATCCAGATGCCCCGTCTCTGGGTCGATCTGCCATTCACGGATCTCGATCCCCCGCTCGGCCAGCCGCCGCCATGGGCCGGTGTTGGCCTCATGGTCTTGGTTGGTCACGACGATCGCCTCACCGGGCTGCATCATCTGGCCGAAGGCCTGTGCCAGCACATAGGTGTTTTGCGTGGTCGAGGGGCCAAAGCTCAGCTCTGCCGGTGTCACGCCGAGGATTGCAGCCATGCGGGTGCGGGCCTCGTCCATCTCCTCTCCGCCAAGGCGGCTGGCCTCGTAGGGGGCGTAGGGCTGCACCTTTCGCTGGGCGTAAAAGCGATGCAACCGGTCGATCACTTGGCGGCAGGTGTAAGACCCACCGGCGTTCTCGAAAAAGGCCTGCCCCTGAAGGCTCGGCTCGGCGAAGGCGGGGAATTGGGCGCGGACCCAGTCGGAATCAATATGCATGGCGCGAAGGTCCACCGCAGCGCGGCCAAGGTCAAGCGCCCAAAGAAAACGGCGGCCCCAAGGAGCCGCCGTTGTTGGTGTCGCACTGCCTGTGGGGCCTAGCGAATTTTGCGCTCGTCCTGCAGGCCGCGGAAAATGCAGAAGCACATGAAGAGCAGCAGCAGCGTGAACAGCAACCCGGTAGAGATCACCATGGATTGCAGCGCCGCCAACCCGCCGCCGATCAGCAGAGCGATGGCCACGGCACCTTCAAAGATGCACCAGAACACCCGCTGCGGCACCGGCGCGTCGACCTTGCCGCCTGCGGTGATCGTGTCGATGACCAGCGAGCCGGAGTCCGACGAGGTGACAAAGAACACCACCACCAGCACGATGCCGATGAAAGAGGTAATCGACGCCAAGGGCAGCGCGTCCAGCATCTTGAACAGCTGCAGCGGCAGGCCTGCATCTTGGGCTGCGGTGTAGCCGTCGTTCAGCACCTGATGGATCGCGGTGCCGCCAAAGATCGACATCCACAGCACACAGACGAGCGACGGGATCAACAGAACGCAAACGATGAATTCGCGCACGGTACGGCCCCGGCTGACGCGGGCGATAAACATGCCAACGAAAGGTGACCAGCTGATCCACCACGCCCAGTAGAACGCCGTCCACCCTTGGGAGAAGTTCACGTCTTCGCGGCCAAAGGGATTTGCCAGCGCGGGCAGATACTCAATGTAAGCCACCAGCGAGTCCCAGAAGAAGGTCAGCAGGAACACTGTTGGCCCGACGATCAAGGTGAACAGCGCCAGCAAGGCGGCCAGCCCCATGTTGATCTCACTCAGCACTTTCACGCCGCCATCAAGACCGCGCAGCACCGAAATCAGCGCCACGGCAGTGATGAGCGAGATCAGCACGATCTCAGAGGTGGTGCTAATCGGGATCCCGAACAGCTCGTTCAAGCCCGCGTTCGCCTGTGTCGCACCCAGACCCAGCGAGGTGGCCAGACCAAAGAGCGTGGCAAAGACCGCAATGATGTCGATGATATGTCCGGGCCAGCCCCAGACACGCTCGCCCAACACCGGATAAAAGGCCGAACGGATCGTCAGCGGCAGGCCTTTGTTATAGGTGAAAAGCGCCAGCGCCAGCGCGACGATAGCGTAGATCGCCCAAGGGTGCAGACCCCAGTGATAGATCGTCGCCGCCATGCCAAGGCGCAGCGAACCGGCCTCGTCACCCGTTGCCGCGCCCAGAGGGGCCCAGTCGGTGCGCAAACCGTTCTCTGTCGTGATTTCGCCCATGGAGGTCGAGAAATGCGTGAGCGGCTCAGACACGCCGTAGAACATCAGGCCGATGCCCATACCCGCGGCGAAAAGCATCGCGAACCAGCCCAGATAGGTATAGTCCGCGACCGCCTCATTACCGCCAAGGCGGACATTGCCAAAAGGCGTGACAATCAGCAAAAGCGCAAAGATCACCACCAAATCGGCAGCGCCGATCAGGAACCAATCGAAGTTCTTGGTCGTAAAGTTGAACATGGCCGAGAAGACCGCGGCGGCCTGCTCTGGCAATGCAATGGTGTAAAAGACGAAGATCACCACAGCGATCCCCGAAATCAGAAAGACCGGGTTGTGAATATCCAGCCCGAACGGCCCGATCTGCCGCTCGATATTGTCCTGACCGATTTCATAATCAGTATTGATGACATCCGCCTTGCCCTCAGGCTCGGGGATGCCGTGCGAATTTGTATCGCTCATAATCTGTTCCCTCTTTGATGACAGATCACCACGCAGGACGCGGCTTCTGTTTTTCTCATCCGTGCGCAAAGGATAGAGGCTTGCGACCATTGGGCAAGCTCTTGCGGCCAAGCCCCCTTGGAAACTTGGCTAAAACGACCTTTTCGTTATCCGCTGCGACGTAAGTTTGGGGGGGTTACCCTGTCCCGAGCGCCGCTGCAATCGCATCGGCCTGTTCGCGAATCCGGTCCATGTCACCTTGGACGCCGGGCGGGCGTAGCTTATCGCCCTCATGGCGGGGCAAGATATGGTAGTGCAGGTGAAAGACCTCTTGCCCGCCCGCGGCTTCGTTAAATTGCTGCACCGTGATGCCATCAGCACCAAAGGCCCGCAGGCAGGCATTGCCGACCTTTTGAACCGTCGCCAGACAATCGGCCAACTGCGTATGGCTGGCGTCGAGCATATTGCGGCAAGGCGACTTGGGGATCACCAAGCAATGCCCCTCGGCGCGGGGCATGATGTCCATAAAGCAATAGGTCTTGTCGTCTTCATAGACCTTGAAGCTGGGGATTTCCTTGCGCAGGATCTTGGCAAAGATATTGTCGTCGTCATAGGTGGCCATCATGCTCTCCTTCTGGCGGTCGGGGCGGCGTGGACCATTAACCACACCGCCCCGCGCCGAGGCAATATCAAGCGTTTACGTCGACAACCACCCGGCCCTTGACCTGCCCTTTGAGGATGTCTGCACCGAGTTGGGGCAAATCGCTGAGACCCGCGGGTTGAACCATCGCCTCCAGCTTCTCCATCGGCAGGTCTTTCGCCACCCGCTCCCATGCGCGCAGACGGTTGTCATAGGGCTGCATGACGCTGTCGATGCCCAACAGGTTTACGCCGCGCAGCAAGAAGGGGATCACCGTGGCGGGCAGTGCCGCGCCGCCCGCAAGGCCCACTGCAGCGACGCTCGCGCCATATTCCATCTGCCCCAAAACACGGGCCAGCATCGCGCCGCCCACAGCGTCGACACAGCCGCCCCATGTCTCGCCCTCGAGCGGGCGTTTGACCGTCTCGTTAATCTCATCGCGCGCGACAATCCGGCTGGCCCCGAGGCTTTTGAGGTAGTCCTCGGTCTCGGGCCGCCCAGTAACGGCTGCCACCTCATAACCGAGATTGGCAAGGATCGCGGTCGCGACCGAGCCCACGCCACCCGCGGCCCCCGTGACCAGCACCGGCCCTTTCTTGATCCCGTGGTCCTCTAACGCCATCACCGCAAGCATCGCGGTGAAGCCCGCCGTGCCCACGGCCATCGCTTGGCGCGTATCCAAACCGTTGGGCAGCGGCACCAGCCAGTCGGCCTTGACCCGCGCCTTCTGCGCATAGCCGCCCCAATGCGCCTCGCCCACGCGCCAGCCGGTCAGCACGACCTTGTCGCCTGCTTTGTACCGCTCGTCACTCGACGTCTCGACCGTCCCGGCAAAGTCGATCCCCGGCACATGGGGATAGTTGCGAACCAGACCACCGCCGGGCCCAATGCAGAGCCCGTCTTTGTAGTTCACAGTCGAATAGTCCACCGCGACCGTCACCTCGGCCTCGGGCAGTTGATCTTCGGTGAGCTGGGTCACCTCGGCATGGGTCTTGCCTTCGTCATCTTTGTTCACAATCAATGCATTAAAGCTCATCTTTCATCTCCTTTTCAGGTTTCAATTTGCCGGGCCTCAGGCCCAGAAACTCTCACGCACGGTCACATCCCGCAGGCCCTCGGGTGTCTCAACCTGCAACTGCGTGCCCGGATCCCAATGGGTCATCCGCACCATTCCGATGGCGACATTCACCCCAAAATCGGGCGACCAAATGGTCGAAGTCACCTGCCCCACGCGCTTGTCACCTGCCATCAGCGGCCAAGCCCGGTCACAAAGCGGCACCGGATCGCCCGCGATCTCTAGGGGACGTATCTGTTGCACTGGGCCTTCCTTGGCCACCCGTAGCAGCGCATCTCTGCCGATACAGCCCATCGCGGCATGGGTGTCGCAAAGCTTGCCGAGGCCGCATTCATGCGGGGTGTTATCATCGGTCATGTCATTGCCATAGCTCAACAATCCCCCTTCGATCCGCTCTATCAGATTTGGACAGCCCGCGCGCACATCCAGATCGCGCCCTGCCTCGAACAGGGCATCCCACAGCGGCATGGCGATATCCGCGCCTTCTGCGTAGATCTCAAAGCCGCCCTGTTTGGAGTATCCGGACCGCGCGATATTCATGGCGCGCCCTTGGAAGTGGAATTCACCGAAACGGAAAAACTTTACCTCCCGCACCGCCGCACCAAACAGGCGTTCCATCAGGTCTTCGGCTTTTGGTCCCTGCACCGCGAGCAGGTTCACATCCGGCTCATCCACCTGCACATCCAAATGATAACCGTTGCATATCCCCTTGGCCCACAACAATAAATCGCTATCGGCAATGGAAATCCACCAGCGATCCTCGGCCAGCTTCACCGCGACCGGATCATTGAGCATACCGCCCGTCTCATCGACGATCGGCACATAGACGCAGCGCCCCGGCGCCACTTCACGCAGATCGCGCGGAGTCAGCATTTGCATCAACCGCGACGCATCCGGCCCCCGCAGCTCAACCTGTCTTTCGCAAGCCACGTCCCAGACTTGGACGGCTCTCTTCAAGTGATGGTAATCGGCTTCAGTGCTTTCAAAAACGGTGGGCAGCAGCATCCGGTTATAGACTGTGTAGGCCTTCACGCCTGCCGCCTCTACCCCGGCAGAAAAGGGCGTGCGCCTTATCCGGCGTGAGGGGGAGAGTTCAGCCATCACGCGTCCTCCGGCATTAAGATAAGATCGGTCACTGGCGCATCGTACCCGGCGCTGGTCAGCATGGCATGCACCTGCCCCCGGTGATGGGTCTGGTGGTTAAAGAAATGCACGACGGTTTTCGCCAAGGGAGTGGTAACCTCGCGCTGCATGATGCCGGAATACCAAGATAAATCGGCATCCAAAGCCTCCTGTCGAAGGCCTTGGGTCCAATCCTTGATCGCCGCGTCGCACTCGCGCCGCGCGGCGCACCAAGCCATGCCGGTGGGGCAAAGTTCGGTGTCCGGCCCCTCCGGCTTGGGCAAGGCGGGATCAAAACGGGACAACCAGATTTGATCACACCAAAGAAGATGGTTGAGGGTGCCCAAGATCGAGCCGAAAAACGCCTTGCGATCTTGCGCTAACGCATCCTCGTCCATCACCTCAATAACGCTTGCCAACAGACTGTTTTGCCAAGCGTTATATCGCGCCATTTCCTGAGCATAACCGGGGGTGATCACGCAGCACCCTGCCAATCGATCGCGCAGACCTCAGCAGATTTGCCCCCGAAATCCCAAACCCGCCCATAGTCGCGGACCTTGGATTTCACCCCACGCGCCGCCACGATATTTGGTCCCATCCAGTATTTGGAGTTGGTGATCGTCACCGGCTCACCCGGTTCGGCCCCGGCGAGCAGTTCGATTTCGCCGTTGATCTTCCGGCCGATGTTAATGACACGGCGGTTGCCGTCGCGAATGATCTCAACCGGCGCACGTTCGGCGCCGATGATCTCGCTCACTAGCATGGTAAACAGCCCCGTCGTGCCGCCCGCCGCGCCGCTGAAGATTTTCAATAAACCATCATAGGCCGCCTCGCTCGCGCGGTCGTCCACATAGGCGGCGACTTTCCAGTTTCCCTCGCTCATACGGCCCGGGATGTCGACCAACAATCCCACGTTCAGCCCGGCCAAATCCTCCCGTTCGAAATGGCCTTCGTCGATCACGATGCCCATCCACGCATGGCAGTGGCCTTCGGTCGGCAGATGCGCGCCAAGGCTGACCACGCAGGGGCAAAAGACGTCACAAGAGCAGTTGAGGAATAGCTCGCCTTTTACGGCCCAATTCGCAGGTGTCATCTCTCTGTTTGGCATATTATCCTCCTGTTATTGCGGGCCAACCCGCCACGACGACAGCGCCGAGGATCAGGGTGAAACCCATTGGTTTAGTTATGTAATTTCCGATTTGAGGCAGCTTTTCGATGACCATGAAAAGCGTCGCCAGCCCCATCCAAGCAAGGTTCATCACCCCACCGGCAAAGCCGAGCACCATAAAGCCCCAGCAGCAGCCCGCACAAAAGGCGCCAAGGCCCAATCCCATGCGGAAACCGCCTGCGACACCGGGGCGCCAATGGCCCATGAAATACATCATCGGAGAGTGGCAGACGCCGTGGCAGACCTCCTTGGCGCGGGTGAATTGGAACAGGCCGACGCCCAGTAGCAGCGCCGCCGCAGTCCAGCGCGATTTGGCGATGCCCAGCATGTCGATGACCCCGCCGTGCAAAAGAAGCAATTGCAGCCCTGCGATCCCCGCCGCAAAGGTAAGCCAGACCGCGAAGTAGCCTGCAAGCACCGCCAGCCAGCCCGCGCGGGTGCCGTTGGCCGAGGTCATGAGGTCTTCGTAAGCGCGCAGCGTCGGGACCATGGTCGGAACCATCATCGCAGCCATCATCGCCCCCCACATCGTGAAAAGCGGAAAGAAGCGCGCCATGGGCATATACATATCCATGCCCGGATCCATCTGCCGCATCCGTTCACCCATCGTGCCCGGACGACCCAGCAGATCGACATCCATCTGCATCGCCATGCTGTACATCATCCACCAAGCCGCTAGAATCAGGGCGAAAAACCCCAGCCAAAGTGTTGACCGTACCATGCCCGTCATCGCCGCCCTCCCCTGCGTGCTCTTGTAGATTTAATGTCAGACAATTAAACTCCTCGCAAACACTAATTGTAAGACATATGAAAATCGATCCAAGCAACCCCGCCGATCTATCGGCTCAAATCGCCACTGCCATTCGCGACGCCATTATCGGCGGGCGTCTGATCGTCGACCAGCGCCTGCCATCTGAGGCGGAATTGGCCGAGCAGTTCGAGGTCTCTCGCCCCACGGTGCGCGAAGCGTTGAAGCGCCTTGCCGCGCAATCGCTGATCCGCACGCAGCGTGGGGCCACGGGGGGCGCTTTCGTGAATCGCCTCAGCTTTCCAGATGCTTACGCGCAGCAGATCACCACTTCTACGTTGCTCTTGTCGATGAACGCGGTGAGTTTCGAAACCGCCTGCGAAGCCCGCTTCGCCCTAGAGCGCGCCTGTGCCCCCCTCTCGGCAGAGCGGCGCACGTCGGATCACCTTGCCACGATGCGCGCTGAAATCCACCGGCAGGCGCAGGCGGGGCTGACCGATGAAGCGTTCTGCGCGTCCGATGTGGCTTTTCACCGGGCGTTGGTGGACGGCGCGGGCAACCCGGTGCTGAGCTATCAACTCGCGGGCGCGGTCGAAGCCATGCAGCCTTTGATGAATATGATCACCTTCACTGCAAGAGATCGGGCGCGGATCATTGCCCTGCACCAAGACATCGCCAATGCCGCAGAAGCGCAGGACGGCAAAGCGGTAACGGCAGGTTTGACGGCGCTGGAAGCGGAGACCCAAGACCTTGCCCAGAGCGTTTTCGCCGCGCGTGCTGCCCGGAATGCAGGAAAGGCTGGCTGAGAAGTTGCGACTTCACTTATAAATCAATCGGGTGCGCGTGAACCTTGATGTCATAATTTCCCGCCGTCGCACCCCTTGCAATTCACCCATGACGGCCCTACTTTAATCTTGTCCTTCGGGACTATGGACATAAACGCGCTCGTAATAAGCGGTTCGGACCCGGGGGCGGTACCCGGCGGCTCCACCAAACATCCTTCATTTGGGGATCATGGGGCCGAAATAGGATCGACGAACGTCTAAAGGGGTTGCTTTGTTTCGGTGAGATACCACCGTTATCGGTTCAAACTGTACAATTGCAAATGACAATCGTGCTCCAGTTGCGATGGCCGCGTAAGCGGTTTCAGCGACTGAAATCTAAGCCCTTAGGCTTTGCAGCTTAAGGCGGGGTTCGCAGGTACCTGGCAACAGAAACCTGCACTTTTCCCCTCCATCTCCCGGCGATTTCAATTGCTTGAGCGGTGTTCTTGACCCTGCACTTCCGTGCCCCTATCCGTTATGAAACGAAGCCGCTGTGGCTTCTATCGCGCAGGAAGTTCACATGACCCCGCCCAGCTGGCCCGAAATGTTTCGCGTCTTCGGACGCATCGGGCTGATGTCATTCGGCGGCCCGGCGGCACAGATTGCCGTGATGCACCGTGAGTTGGTCGAGGACCGCTCGTGGTTAAGCGAGCAGACCTACCTGCGGGCGCTCTCACTCTGTATGCTGTTGCCCGGACCGGAAGCGATGCAACTGGCGACCTATGCAGGCTGGCGTCTGCGCGGTGTGGCTGGCGGGCTGCTCGGCGGATTGCTTTTCGTGGTGCCGGGGGCGGCATTCATCGCTGTGCTGGCTTTGCTATATGCGTGGTATGGGCAGTTGCCCCTTGTGCAGACGGCTTTTCTCGGCATCAAAGCCGCCGTCATTATCGTGGTATTCCAAGCGCTTCTGAAAGTTTCTTCAAAGGCGTTGCATGGGCGTCTTGGCTGGGCGCTGGCCTTTGGGTCGTTCATCGGCATTTTTGTTCTGGGCTTGCCATTTCCACTGATCATTCTGCTGGCCGGTGCCATCGGGATGTTGACCAAAAGCCCCACTGCGGTGGCCGAGCCGGCAAATCTGCCACCTGCGCGCAGTCTGCGCACCCTGCTGATCTGGGGCGGGCTTTGGGCCGCGCCGCTTGTGCTTTTGGCGCTGCTGGGTGAGGATTTTCTGCTGCAACTCGGCCTGTTCTTCTCCAAGCTCGCTGTGGTGACCTTCGGCGGCGCCTATGCCGTGCTGGCCTATATGACCCAGACAGTGGTTCAGGATTTCGGTTGGATTAACACCGATCAGATGATCGACGCGCTCGGCTTGGCCGAGACGACGCCCGGGCCACTGATCCTTGTTACGCAATTTGTTGGGATGCTGGCAGGCTTTGCCCAAAGCGGCCCGTCGGGCGCGTTCGCTGCCGGGCTGCTGGCGCTTTGGGTGACTTTCACGCCGTGCTTTTTGTGGATTTTCCTTGCCGGCCCGTATCTTGAGGCACTTTCTGAACAGCCGCGCATCGCGGGGGCGCTGCGGGCCATCACGGCGGCAGTGGTGGGGGTGATCGCCAATCTCTCGATCTGGTTTGCGCTGCATGTGCTGTTTGATCGGGTCGCCCCTGGGGTCACCCTCGCCCTGCCCGCGCCGGTTTGGGCAAGCTTCAATCCGCTGGCCGCCGCGCTCACCCTATTGGCCGCTGTGCTGATGCTGGCGCTCAAGCGTGGTTTTGTCGTCACGATGATCCTGCTCGCGGTGCTTGCTCTGCTCCTTCGCGCGATTTAGCGCCGCGCCCCCTTTCACTCGCCTGTGAATGGGGTATGCTGACCCCTGCCCATCGCCCGGACCGGAGAGAAGAATGAGCCGCAGCATTGATTACGGCAACCTGATGCACGAAGCCATGCGGGGTTTGATCCGCAAGGTCTTGCAGGATGTATCGGACCAAGGGCTGCCGGGGAATCACCACTTTTTCATCACCTTCGACACCTCGCATCCGGATGCGGAATTGGCCGATTGGCTGTCCGACCGTTACCCAGATGAGATGACCGTGGTGATGCAGCACTGGTATGACGGGCTTGATGTTGGCGCAGATGGCTTTGCTATCACGCTAAACTTCGGCGATGCGCCCGAGCCGCTTTATATTCCCTACGACGCGATCCGCACCTTTGTGGACCCTTCGGTTGAGTTCGGCCTGCGGTTCGAACAGCAAGAAACCGAAGAAGAAGACGAAGATCGCGACGAGGCCACGCTTGACCAAACTGATGAGGAAGAGCTGGAAGTCGCGGAAGAGCCCGCCAAGGACGCCGAGATCGTCTCGCTCGATTCCTTTCGGAAGTAGCGCAGGATTGGCCGTTAGCGCCATCCCTGCATTGCGCAGACCGTAAGGCGCAGGTACACCGCTGGGCAACGATAAGTCACAGCAGGAGCCACAAAATGGCCGATACCCGCACCGAAACAGACAGCTTTGGTCCGCTCGAAGTTCCTTCCGATAAATATTGGGGCGCGCAGACGCAGCGCTCGATCATCAACTTCCCGATTGGGTGGGAAAAGCAGCCGATCGCCATCGTGCGCGCGCTTGGCGTGATCAAGAAGGCCTGCGCGCAGGCCAATGTGGCACTGGGGTCGCTCGACGAAGAGCGCGGCAAGGCGATCATTCAAGCCGCTGGCGAAGTCTTCGAGGGCAAATTCGACGACAACTTCCCGCTGGTGGTCTGGCAGACAGGTTCCGGCACCCAGTCGAACATGAACGCTAATGAGGTCATTGCCAATCGCGCGATCGAACTGATGGGTGGTACCATCGGCTCGAAAGACCCGGTGCACCCGAACGATCACTGCAACATGGGCCAGTCGTCAAACGACACTTTCCCCACCGCCATGCATATCGCCACGGCGATGACGGCGCGTGACGTGCTGCTGCCGGGGCTGGAGAAGCTGCACGGCGCATTGCAGAAGAAAGTCGAGGAATTCGACGGCATCATCAAGATCGGCCGCACCCACACGCAGGATGCGACGCCTCTGACGCTGAGCCAAGAATTCTCAGGCTACACCCATCAGGTCGCCATGAGCATCGCGCGCGTGCGCGACGCGCTTGGCCGCATCTATGAACTGGCCCAAGGCGGCACCGCCGTTGGCACCGGGCTGAACACCCAAAAGGGCTGGGCCGAAACCGTGGCGCATAACATGGCCGAGATCACCGGCCTGCCCTTCGTCACCGCGCCGAACAAGTTCGAGGCACTTGCCGCCCATGACGCGATGGTCGAGATCTCGGGCGCGCTGAAAACCGTGTCTGCCTCGCTGTTCAAAATCGCCAATGACATCCGCCTTCTGGGTTCCGGCCCGCGTTGCGGGTTGGGCGAGTTGATCCTGCCGGAAAACGAGCCGGGTTCATCCATCATGCCGGGCAAGGTAAACCCGACCCAATGCGAAGCGCTGACGCAGGTCTGCATCCACGTGATGGGCAATGATGCCGCTGTGGGCTTCGCAGGCAGCCAAGGGCATTTCGAATTGAACGTCTACAAGCCCATGATGGCCTATAACGTTCTGCAATCCATGCAGCTTTTGGGTGACGCGGCCTCGGCCTTCACTGATAATCTGGTTGTTGACCTCAAGGCCGACGCGGACCGCATCGAAAAGCTGATGCGCGAGTCGCTGATGCTGGTGACCGCGCTGGCCCCTGAAATCGGCTATGACAATGCCACTAAGGTCGCCAAGACCGCACATAAGAACGGCACCACGCTCAAAGAAGAAGCCATCGCACTGGGCTTTGTGGATGCCGAAACCTTTGAACGGGTCGTGCGGCCCGAAAATATGATCGGACCAAAATGAGTGCGCCCATCAACCTTAACAAGGTGAAGAAAGAGCGGGACCGTTCGTCTCGCAAAGCACGCGCGAATGAAAACGCCGTGGGTTTTGGCCAGACCAAAGCGCAGAAAGACGCGCTGAAGGCCCGCGCCGAACAGATCGCCCGCAATCTGGAAGCGCATAAGCGCGAGACATGAACGCGCGGCCCCGCAAACACTCGGTGACCCTTCGGGGTCACCGGACATCAATCTCTCTCGAAGATGAATTCTGGGATGAGTTCCGCGCCATTGCTGCCGCGCGGGGGCTGCCGATCAATGCGCTGGTGACTGAAATCGACGCGGCGCGGGGGCTGGACATCGGGCTTGCCGGGGCAATCCGGTTGTTCGTGTTGCGCGCGTTAAAAGAACGTTTACCAAAAGCAGATTAGCGTCGGGCCATGGCCCTCGCATCCCCTCTCTCACCCGCCGCTTGGCTGGATGATATATTCGCCTCTAAGGCGGCTATTCGCGGACAGGTTATTCGACGTAAAGCGCGCGATATCGAAAAGTTCGTCGGTCGCCGCGAATTCGAACGCGAGTTGAAACGTCGGGGTTTCCAAGCGGTTGAGAACGCCGGACAGGTCATCATATTTTGCAATAGAGAACCCATCCGGCGGATCGTGTAGCCGTTTTCTTTTAAAGAAAACGGCCACGGAATTTTCAAAAAATTCCGATTTAGCAGATCGACGCTTGGTAAATCTTCTCGATGTTCTGACCAAGCGCCTCGTTGAACTCCGCATCTGTCATCTTGACGTTCAGCCCTTCAGTCAAAGCGCGCGAGAAGCTGGCGATCATGGTGCGGTTCTTGCCCAGCCGTTCGCAGGCTTCCGCCGTGGAGTAGCCGCCCGATAGCGCAACGACGCGCAGCACGTTGGCGTGGCCGGCCAGTTCGTCATATAGACCAGCTTTTTCAGGAATCGTCAGTTTCAACATCACCATCTCGCCCTCGGGCAGGGCGTTCAGGTTCTTTTCAATCTCTCCGCGCAGGATCTCTTCGGCTTCTGCCTTCGTGTCGGAGTTGATGTTCACCTCAGGCTCAATGATCGGCACCAGACCGGCAGCGCAAACCTGTTTGGCCAGTTCGAACTGTTGCGCCACCACGGCGGCGATGCCGTTCTCGTTGGCCTCGTGAATGACCGAGCGTTCCTTGGTGCCAAAGATGCCGTGTTTCACCGCGCGGGCCAGCAGGTCGTCGATCTCCATGATCGGCTTCATCATCTGCACGCCGTTGTTGGTTTCCTCCAACCCCTTGTCGATCTTCAGGAAAGGCACCACGCCCCGGTCTTCCCACAGGAGCTGGGCGACGGGTTTGCCGTTGATGCTGTCATCCATCGTGCGCTCAAAAAGGATCGCGCCGATTACTTTCTCGGAGGTGAAATCGTCGGCCAGAATGATCCGTGCCCGCATGTCGTGGACGGCTTTGAACATTTCTGCGTCGCCGTTGTAATCCGACGGTTCCACGCCATAGAGGCTCAGCGCCTTGGGGGTGGAGCCGCCCGATTGATCGAGCGCCGCGATGAAGCCTTTGCCGCTGTTCATTTGCTCAAGTTGCGCCTTGTCGTAGCCCATGTCACCCACGTCCTATTTTGATTCCGTTCGCTGCGTTTCTAATTGAAACGCAAAGCCGATGATAGAAGCTAGCGCCTTGATAGCGCTAACCAAATGCCCTTATCTGAACGGACGGTCAAATGTGCGACTGGCACCGGCACGCGATCAGGCTGGGCGGTCACGTGAAAGTCTCGCAGGATACGCGACAGGATCAGGGGGCCTTCGACCATGGCAAAACCCGCGCCAGTGCAGACCCGTGGCCCGGCAGAGAATGGGATGAAGGCGTCGCGCTGGCACTGCTTTCCGTTTTCGGTCTGCCAACGGGTTGGGTCAAAACCATCAGGATTGTCCCAAAGCCGTTCATGCCTGTGCAGGTGCCACGGGCTGAGCACAAGTTGCGCCCCCTTTCTCACCTTTCGGTCGCGAAACGCTTCGGGGCAGCGGTTCTCGCGCACCATCATCGGCACGGGTGGATAAAGCCGCAGCGTCTCCCGAAACACATCCCGGCTAAGTTTGAGTTTTGACATCACGGGGAAATCACAGGTCTCAAGCGCCTGTGCCTCTTCCGCCAGCCGCTCCTGCCATTCGGGATGGGTGGCCATGAGATAGAGCGCCCAAGCCAAAGCCGAGGCGCTGGTTTCATGCCCCGCGAGGAAGAATATCGCGACCTGATCAACCATCTCCTCGGTATCGAAGGTCTCGCCTGTTTCGGGGTCGGCCTGGGTCATGATCTTGGTGGCTAGGTCGTCGGGCGCGGTGCCTGCTTTGATCTGCGCCATCCGCTCTTGGGTCAGGTCCGTGATCAGCGCCCTGATGCGCGCGGCGCTGGCCCGCGTGTCGCGCCGAAACAGGCGCGGCATCCAGCGCGGTAGCGGCAGAAGTGCCCCAAGGTTCAGGATCGGCTGGCTGCGCTGGTAATTGCGAAACTCATCAAAGACCGCCCGGGCAACCTCATGTTCGATCGGCAGAGAAAAAAGCGTGCGAAAGATCACATCGGCTGCGGCGTGGCTGGTCTCGGCTTCGATCTCGACCACCTGCCCCGCCTTGCCTCCCAGCCGCGCGGCGGCGGCCTCTGCTGCGTCCCACATCGCCGGAAAAGTCTCGCGCAAGCGGCCGCCCTCAAAGGCGGGGTCGATGATGCGGCGCTGGCGTTTCCATGTCTCGCCGTTGGTCAGAAAGACAGATTTGCCCAAGAGCGGGCGCAGCCCCTCGCCGATCCGGTCGGATTTCGGAAAATCCTCGGGGCGGTCTTTCAAAACGGTCTTCACCAGTGCGGGCTGGTTCATCAAATAGCTGCGGAAGAACGGCGTTTTGAATTCCGCCATCCACGCGCGATAAAGCCGGGCGGGCTGGGCCGAGAGGATATCGGCGCGAAACAGCTTGGCATAGCGCCAGAGCGACACACGGTCGGGCCGCGCGGGGGGCTTGGGCGGTTGGGTCATGCGGCGACAGAGGTGTATTTGCTGACCGCGTGGTCGATCCGGGATTTCGACGCGGGCCGCCCGTCATAGCGCGCGGCCAAGGTCTGTGGCCCGGCGGTGATTTGGAAATAGTCATAGTCGCGCGGGCGGTCAAAGGCGCAGAGATACTGGAAATGCAGCCGAAAGAACCGCCAGCGCAGCGCCTTCCAGCGGGTGGGGCTAAGCGTTTGGGTGAAGGCAGCCGAAAAGACCAGCGGCCAGCGTTTCCCCTCAGGCGCCACGCCGGAGACCGAGACCGGATCGCAAAGCGCAAAGGCGCAGCCATCGCCGGGGGCCGTCACGTCGACCCATGCCAGTTCCTCGCGGGTTGAGAGATAGCGCAGGTCGCCTCGCAAACGCTCGGCCCGGGGCAAGAAGGACACCATCGGCACCACTTGCCCGAGCGAGAGAAAACCCAAGGCAGGCCCGCGCTCGGGCACCCTGCCCGCACGGATCAGATCGGCCAGTACCGAGACGCCCAGATGCGCCCCGGATGAGTGGCCGACAACCAGTACCTCGTCGACATCGTCGGTCAGGGCGGCGGCGATGTCATTGCCAAACTGCGCCATGCGGGCTTCCAACTCCGGCGGGTTCGCGCCCCGCGTGGCGGCGGAATAGGCGTAGTCATGCATCAGGTAATAGGCGAAAAACTTGCCGTCTTTCTTTTTAAACCAGCGCAGCAGCGCGATGCCCAGCCCAGTGCCCACTGCCGCGAAGGCGAGCCGCGCCGCCCGATGGTCCGTCACCATTTCAAGGGCGCGATAGGTCAGCAGGCCAAGCGCCACAGCCAGCAGCGCCTGCACAATCAACATCCCAACCGGATAAAGCGCCGCAATAACCGGCCCCTTGCGCAGGCGCATCAGCCGCCAAAGCGCGCCGGAGCCGATGTAGACCCAAGCGGTGCGCAGCAACTGCCAATAGGTCGCGGGGATCGAATTGCTCATGCTTTCGCGCACGATGTCGGACCAGACCAGCACTTCGACTTGCGAGGTCACCTGATGACCGTCGATCCCAGCGTTAACGCGCCAGCCGTAATTGCCCTTGCCCGCTTTTGGTTTCAGCGCAATCTCATAGCCCGAAATCGCGGCCTGCGCCGCGCCCTCCTTGCGGTAAAGCTCACGGTAGCGGCGCGGGTGAATCGGATCGTAGCCGGGGACGTAGAACACCCGCCGCGTTTTCACCGTCTTTGCCTGCCCTGTGCTCACCATGCCCGCCCTCTTCTTCGGCATAGTCTAGCCGCAATTCGGGGCAAGATTAAGGCTTAACCTACGGTTGCAAGGATCGGAAAGGTCTCAAGCAGCCAGAAGGAAAAGGCGGTGAATGCGCCGGTCAGCAGCGCCAGACCAACAATCACCAGCAGGCCCCCCATGATCCGCTCGATCAGCTTCATATGCGGTTTGATCCGGTTCATCAGCGTCATCGCGCGGGTGATGAACATCGCGGCCAGCAGGAAGGGAATGCCAAGCCCCGCCGCATAGACGCCCAGCAAAAGCGTCCCCCGGGAGACGGAGGCCTCGCTTGCTGCCAGTGACAAGATCGCGCCCAGCTGTGGCCCGATGCAGGGGGTCCAACCAAAGGCAAAGGCCAGCCCCAAGACATAGGCGCCGAAGCTCGACCCGCCCTTGTCACCCGCATCCATCCGCGCCTCTTGATCGAGAAACGGAATGCGAAAGAGCCCGATGAAATGCAGGCCGAAGACAATAATCACCACACCGGAAATTTTAGCGAGAAGCGCCTGATTCTGTAAAAAGAACATCCCAAAGGCCGAGGCGGTGAAGCCCAGTAGGATGAACACAGTGCTCAGCCCCAGCACAAAGAACAACGCCGCCACGACCGCCCGCCGCCGTGCGCTGGATTGGCTGGACATGTCATTGATCGACACGCCCCCCATATAGGCCAGATAGGGCGGCACGATGGGCAGCACGCAGGGCGACAGGAAACTGAAAATCCCGGCAACCAGAGCGATGATCATGGCCGGCAGGATCCCGGCGTCGATGAGGCTTATATCAAACATGACCAACTCCTAGACCGACAACGCCCCGGCGTCACCTGTCATATTGTCACAAGATCGTGGACCTCGGGATTGGCTTGGATTAACTGGTCTTATGAAGATCGAAAAACTGGATGCCACGGGGCTTCTGTGCCCCCTGCCCGTGCTGAAAGCACGCAAACGACTGGCGGCCCTCGCGCCGGGCGATCAGCTTCATATGACGGCCGATGATCCGGCCGCGGTGATCGACGTGCCACATTTCTGCGTGGAAGCCGGTCATGCGCTGACCGAAACCCGGACCGAGGGCGCGGCAGAGCTTTATATCATCACCAAAGGTGGCTGAGCCGGACCCGGCCGGAACGCGCGCTTCAACCCTACGACAGAATCGAAAACGGCGGGCCTGAAAGCCCGCCGTTTCCTTTTATATGTCGTGGCTTAGCTGCCCAGCGACCACCAGCCCCGGCGTTTTGGCTTGGGCTTTTCGGCGGGTTGCTCTTCCACCTTTTCGGCCACCGGCTCAGGAGCCGTTTCGGCAGCGGGCGCTTCGGCTTCCACAGGCTGGGCCGTGGGTTCGGGCTGCGGCTCAGGCTGCGGTGCTTCCGCGACAGGTGTGGCCGTTTCCGGCGACGGGGCCGCGATCGGCGCTTCGGTCGGCAGTGCGTCGGCCATCGCCTCGGGCGTGGCTTCGGCAACCGGCTCTACTGGCTTGGCTTTGGCCCGGCTGCGGCGTTTGGGTTTTGGCGCGGGTGCGGCCTCTTCCTCGGTCGCTACGGCGTCTGTTGTCACCGTCTCTTCTGCCGCTTCCACCACGGGCTTTTTGGTCCGGCGGCTGCGCTTAGCCTTGGGCTTGGGCGTCTCTTCACCTTCGGTCTCGGCACTGACCTGTGGCGTTTCGCCTTCTGCGGCGGCAAGCGCTTCGGGCGCGGGTTCCGCTTCGGGGGCCAGTTCGGCCTTGGGCTTGCGCGACCGGCTGCGGCTTTTGGGCTTGGGCTTTTCCTCGGCGGCGGGCGCGGCGTCGGTGTCGGCCTGCGCTGCCTGCGCTTCTACCGGTTGCACTTTGTCGCCTTCGTCCGGCTTCGCCTCTTCCTGCTGCTGACCACCGTTCTGATCGTCTGCACCATTCTGCTGCTCGCCATTGCCATTGCGGCCACGGCCACCCCGGCTGCGACGACGACGCCGGCGGCGTTTGGATTTGCCCTCGCCCTCTTCACCGTTGCCATTCCCGTTTCCGTTCTCGGATTGCGGGGCCTCCTGTGCGGCGGGTGCCTCTTCCACTTCGGCCTCTGCGGCGCTCTCATCCTCGTCGATCTGATCCATCAGCGATGTATCGACCGAAACGACGTGATCTGACACGGGCGGCACGGTGCGGGTGGCGGTCTTGAACTTCTCGATGTGGAAATCGGGGCTGACCAAGGTTGGGTCGCCTTCGATCCGCACCGACATGCCGTAACGCATCTCGATATTGGCGATATGCTCACGCTTTTGGTTCATCAGGAAGTTGGCGATGCCCACGGGCGCGCGCACCAGCACTTCGCGCGAACGGCGGCGGGTGCCCTCTTCTTCGATCTGGCGGATGATCGACAGGGCGAGGTTGTCGTCAGAGCGCACAAGACCGGTGCCGTGGCAGGCGTGGCAAGGCTGGGTCGTCGCCTCGATCATGCCGGGACGCAGACGCTGGCGCGACATTTCCATCAGGCCAAAGCCCGAGATGCGGCCCACTTGGATGCGCGCGCGGTCGGTCTTGAGCTTGTCTTTCATCATCTTTTCGACGGCGGCGTTGTTCTTGCGCTCATCCATGTCGATAAAGTCGATGACAATCAGGCCCGCGAGGTCACGCAGACGCAGCTGACGCGCCACTTCGGCGGCAGCCTCAAGGTTGGTCTTGGTCGCCGTCTGCTCGATCGAGCCTTCTTTGGTCGCCCGGCCCGAGTTCACGTCGATGGCCACCAGCGCTTCGGTCACGCCGATCACGATATAGCCACCCGAGGGCAGTTGCACCGTGGGGTTGAACATGCCCGAGAGGTAGCTCTCGACCTGATAGCGGGCGAAAAGCGGCAGGCTTTCGTTGTAGAGCTTCACGTTTTTCGCGTGGGAGGGCATGATCATTTTCATGAAGTCTTTGGCAATGCGGTAGCCGCGCTCGCCCTCGACGTGGATCTCGTCAATCTCGCGGTTGTAGAGGTCACGGATCGAGCGTTTGATCAGGTCGCCTTCTTCGTAGATTTTCGCGGGCGCGATGGACTTCAGCGTCAGCTCGCGGATCTGCTCCCAGAGGCGCTGGAGGTATTCGTAATCGCGCTTGATCTCGGCCTTGGTGCGTTTCGCGCCGGCAGTCCGGACAATCAGACCAGCACCCTTGGGCACTTCGATCTCAGTCGCGATTTCTTTAAGTTTCTTACGGTCAGCCGCATTGGTGATCTTGCGCGAAATGCCGCCGCCACGGGCGGTGTTGGGCATCAGCACGCAGTAGCGACCAGCAAGGCTGAGGTAGGTGGTCAGCGCCGCGCCCTTGTTGCCGCGCTCTTCTTTGACAACCTGCACCAGCAGGATCTGGCGGACCTTGATGACTTCCTGAATCTTGTAGCGGCGCGGGCGCGGTTTGCGCACGAGGCGGATGTCTTCGCTGTCATCTTCGTCGGCGACGGATTCGATGGAATCGTCTTTCGCGGTGGCATCGCTGCCTTTGTCGTCTTCGCTGTCGGCATCGTCGGCCTGGGCGTCGCTGGCGTCAGCGTCATCGGACGTAGCCACAGCCGTTTCATCGTCCTTGGCAACCTCGGTATCGGCTTCGCCGTTCTCAGGCTCTTCGACCGGCGTTTCCGCGACCCGCTCCATGGGCGAGCTGCCCTCTTCGCTGTCGAGATCGACGGTTTCCATACCGGCGATTTGATCGCTGTTGTCGTCAGCGACTTCTGCTGTGACCACGGCATCATCGCTGTTGGTCTCAGCCGCTTGGCTTTTCGACCGGCTGCGCGACCGGGAGCGAGTCCGCTTGGGCTTTTCGTCCTCGTCGTCCTTGGCCGCCTGCGCTTCGGCATAGGCGCGTTCTTCCTCCAGCAGCGCCTGACGGTCGGCCACGGGAATCTGGTAGTAATCGGGGTGAATTTCCGAGAAAGCGAGGAAGCCATGACGGTTGCCGCCATAATCTACAAAGGCCGCCTGAAGCGACGGTTCAACCCGTGTAACCTTGGCTAGATAGATATTGCCGGCAAGCTGGCGTTTGTTTTCTGATTCAAAATCGAATTCTTCAACCTTGTTTCCGTCCACGACCACAACGCGAGTTTCCTCGGCGTGGGTGGCATCGATAAGCATTTTCTTAGACATAGATCCATTATGCACAGCACCCGCGCACGGAAGGCCCCTGGCGGGGCATCGGGCTGGGAGGTGTGACTTGTCAGGGCGATGGAGGACGCGGCAACAGCAGGGCCACGAATGGCCCCCTTCTGTCTGCTCTGAGCATCTGCGCGCGTCATCGCGGTTCTTCTCCGATGCGAGGGCCTTTGCGCCTCTCCCATCCATTAATTAGCTGTGCTTCGGTTGGGCTAACCCTCGCGAATATCAGCGGTTCTTCGGCCGTTTCCGGCCCAATCGGTCTGCTGGCCCCCCGGTGTCGGGCTGGCACGGCAGCGAAACTGTCAAAAGTCACCATACGCCAGTCGGGCGTTACAGGACTTATCCGGCTAGTTAAGGGCTTTAAGGGGTGAAACACAATGGTCAATCGAATGAGCAACAGTCAAATGCGGTTTATCTCGGGTCGGTTGACAAGGCGCATGGGCTTGGAAACATTCAGACTGTCGCCGCAAGGATCGCTGGGCGGCACCATAGAATTGCTTTGCCGCCCCCGCGGCCCAGAGTTTCAAAGGACCGCTTCATGCAAATATTCCTGCGCCCCGCGCTGTGTCTGACCCTTCTGGGCCTCGCCGCCTGTGATGAGATCGCCGTGGCCGATAATCCGGCGGCGCTGGCCGAGTTGCGCGGGCAGAAAAGCTGCGCGGCCGCGGTGACCCAGCAAACCGGCGCGGCGGGTGTCGCCGTCAATACAACACGCCCTGTGGTGGAGCTTTACCGCCATATCGTTGACGTACCCGGCGGCGCGAGTTGGTCCTGCATCACCGATCCGAATGGCAAAGCGGTCGAGATTGCAGAGCAGCGCAGCGGTTAAACCGCGCTGCTTAAGGGAGGTGGTCAGAGGTAATCTGACCGCTGCAACCCGTATTTCGCCATCTTCTCGTTCAGCGTCCGACGCGGCAGGCAAAGCTCGTCCATCACGCTGGCGATAGAGCCCTTGTGGCGGCGCATGGTGTTGTCGATCAACATGCGCTCGAACGCCTCGACATATTCCTTGAGCGGTTTGCCTTCGGTGGTCATCACTGGCTGCATCTCGTCATGGTCGCTCATCAAGAGGGAGGCGATGGTGCCCGAGCCGCGGCGCGATTGCAGCACGGCGCGTTCGGCCACGTTAATGAGTTGGCGCACGTTGCCGGGCCATGGCGCTTGCAACAACTGTGCCGCCTCTTGTGCACTGACCTGAGGCGCCTCGCAGCCGTATTCATCCGCGAACTGATCGCTCAGCCGGGTGAAGAGCGTCAGAATATCCTCACCACGCTGGCGCAGCGGCGGCACGGTGATGCGGAGCGCTGCCAAACGATAAAACAGGTCCGATCGCAGCGCGTCTTCCGAGGTGCGCCCGGCTTCTTGCAGGTTTGAGATGGCGACGATTCGTGTCTCTGCCGGGGTGCCTTGTTCGTTGATGGCGCTTAACAGCCGCGCCTGCAGGCTTTCGGACAGGGCTTCGATGTCTTCCAACACCAATGTCCCGCCGCGCGCTTCTTCGATGGCGGGCAGTTGCGCGTCTTCGGGCTGCATCGGGCCGAACAGCCGCTTGGCGAGCGCGTCTTCCTCCAGAGCACCACAGGAGACGAGGACAAATTTCTTGCCCGCGCGGCTGCCAACAGCGTGCAGCGCATGGGCCACGAGGGTCTTACCGGTCCCGGTTTCTCCGTCGATCAGCACATGCCCATCGGCCTGCCCCAGATCGAGGATATCTTCGCGCAGGCGTTCCATGACGGGCGATTGGCCGATGAGCTTTTTCATCAGCTGGCCGCCGTCCGACAGCTCACGCCGCAGGGCGCGGTTGTCCATCACCAGACGCCGCGCATTGGTGGCCTTTTTGGCCAGTTCGCTCATCCGGTCGGGGTTGAAGGGCTTTTCAAGAAAGTCGAAAGCGCCGACGCGCATCGCTTCGACCGCCATCGGCACGTCACCATGACCGGTGATCATGATGACCGGCAAAGCCGAGTCGCTGCCCATCAGCTTTTTCAGGAATTGCATCCCGTCCATGCCCGGCATTTTGATGTCGGAGATGACGATGCCCGGATAATCCGGCCCCAAAGTCTTTAGCGCGTCTTCGGCGCTGCCGAAGGTTTCCGTGTCATACCCCGAAAGGGCCAGCCACTGGCTGATCGACTGCCGCATGTCCTGTTCGTCGTCTACAATCGCGATTTTCATTGCCTGAGCCATGCGTTCACTCCGCCGCTTCTATCTTCGTTTCATCTGCCAATATAGGCAGTTGCATCTCAAATACAGCGCCACCGTTTTGTCCGTTGCGCGCCATAAGCCGTCCCCCAAGGTCGTTGACGATCCCCGATGAAATGGCAAGACCCAGCCCAACACCATCGCCGGGCTGTTTGGTCGTGTAGAAAGGTTCGAACAGCGCGTCCAAGTCCTCAATCCCCGGGCCATTGTCGCGCACGGTTAATGTCGCCGTCTCCCCCGCTGATAGTATAATGTCCACCTGAGGGTTTCGTTCCGATTTTGTTGCGTCTAATGCATTTCTTAACAGGTTTACCATAACTTGTTCGATCCGCATACGGTCTCCCATCACCATGACGGGATTATCGGGCAGGATGCGGCTGATCTGAACCTGTCGCTGGCGCAACTGCGGCTCCATCATCGACAGGGAAGACGCCAGCGCCGCGCCCATATCAACCGGAGAGAAGGCCTCCTGCCCCTTGCGGGCATAGGATTTAAGCTGCCGGGTGATCGCGCCCATTCGTTCGATCAGGTCGTCGATGCGCCCAAAGGACGACAGCGCCTCATCCTGCCGGTTGCGGTTCAGCAAAAGCCGCGCGCCCGCTAGATAGGTTTTCATCGCCGCAAGCGGTTGGTTCAACTCATGGCTGACGGCGGCAGACATTTCACCCAAAGCCGCCAGTTTTGACGATTGTTCAAGGGTTTGTTCGGCCACGGCGAGGGTCTGTTGCACCCGCTTGCGCTCAGCAATCTCACGTTGAAGGGCAAGGTTCAGGGCCCTGAGTTTCGCCGATTCTCGTTGAAAGATCGCCAGCCGCCCCGCCGTGCGGCGGCTCAGGAAATAGAACGCCAGCGCCAGCAGGATCGCAAAGCCCATGACCTCTAATGCCAGCACGCCGTTCACCTTTTCGCGGACCGAGGCATAGGTCGTGTAGCTGCTCATCCGCCAGCCGCGGAACGGTATCCGGTTTTCCAGCCGCATCACCGCCTCGCCCTGCAAATAGGCATCGGGCGGCAGCGCGGTCCAATCGGTGGTGGCCTGAATGGCGCGTTCAATCGCGCTTTGGGGCGTGTGGTTGGCCAGCGCTTCGGGCTCTGTCAGCCCGCGCCAACGCGACTCGGTGGCGAGGATAATCTCGCCCGTGCTGTCCATCACGATGACCGCGTCCGAGATCCCGGCCCAGGCCCGTTCAAACTTTTGCAGATCAACCTCAACGGCGATCACCCCAAGTGTGGTCCCACCTGACTGCATGCGCCGCGAATAGAGGAAGCGATAGCCGCCCTGCTCACGCTCAATGGTCGAAAAGATCGTCGCATTAGAGCGGATGGCATCGACGAAATAGGGCTCGGATTTATGGGCGGAGCCGAGGCGGTTACGGTCTGTCGCCGCCACGGTACGCCCGTCGATGTCATATAGCATCAAGGATGCCGCGCCGATTTCCTCAACGAAAGAGATAAGCCGCTGTGTCGACAGCGAATAATCCGCCGATTGCAGCGCGCCGATCAACGTGGGGTCGCGCGCCAAAAGTTGTGGTACAATGGCGTTTTGCCGCAACTCAGCCAGCAGGTTGCCGCTGTAAAGCGCGATGCGCAGTTCTGCGCGGTTACGGGTGCTTTCAGTAAAACGGTCGGTCAGCAGCTTGTTGGTAATCGAGATCGTCACCACTGCGAGGATCATCAGCGACGCAATCGCGAACCGCACCCGCCAGGATACGGCCATGCTATTGCCTTCGGAACCGGATGCATCACTCATCGCGGCAATCTACGCGCTACGCTGGCCGCACTCAAGTCAGGCGGTTTGCAAAGCACCGGTCAATGCGCGGAAGAGCGCCGCCCCGTCGATGTTGCCATGGGCCGCTTCGGCTGCCCGCTCGGGGTGCGGCATCATGCCCAACACGCGGCGGTTTTCCGAAAGAATGCCCGCGATATCATCGCGCGCGCCATTCGGGTTCTCGGCATAGCTGAACGCCACACGATCTTCGCCGCGCAGTTTCGCAATCGTCTCATCATCGGCAAAGTAGTTGCCGTCATGGTGCGCGATCGGAATGTTGATGACCTGACCGGCGTCGTAGCCAGAGGTATAATCGCTCGCCGTTGTCTCAACCTTGAGGCCGACAGTCTTGCAGATGTACTTCAGCCCCGCATTGCGCAGCAGTGCACCCGGCAGCAGACCGGTTTCGGTCAGCACCTGTAAGCCGTTGCAGATGCCCAGCACATAACCGCCGCGATTGGCATGAGCCGCCACAGAGCGGCAGATCGGCGAATTTGCGGCAATGGCCCCGCAACGCAGGTAATCCCCATAGGAGAACCCGCCGGGGATACCCACGATATCAACGCCTTGCGGCAGTTCGCTGTCCTTGTGCCAGACCATGGAAACCTTGGCGCCCGCGGATTTGAAAGCCACGGCAAGATCGCGGTCGCAATTGGACCCGGGAAAGACAACTACCGCTGCGTGCATCAGGCCAGCTCCACCGAATAGGATTCGATCACCGTATTGGCCAAGAGCTTTTCGCACATGGCGGTCACATCAGCCTCGGTCGTGCCCTCGGCGAGGTCAAGCTCGATCACCTTGCCCTGACGCACACCATTCACCCCGTCAAAGCCCAAGGCTCCGAGCGCGTGGCGGACAGCTTCGCCCTGAGGGTCGAGCACCCCGTTCTTCAGCATCACATGCACCCGTGCTTTCATGGCGCGACACCCCTTTGTAACATCTGCAAATTGAACGGCGAAGCCGCGTTAGTTGATCAACGTCGGCTTGGAGACCGGCGCATTGTTCTTGGGCATGACGCCGAGACGTTTGGCCACTTCGGTATAGGCATCGGTGAGCGAGCCCAGATCCCTGCGGAACACATCTTTATCGAGCTTCTGGCCCGTCTCGATGTCCCACAGGCGGCAGCTGTCGGGGCTGATCTCATCGGCGACGATCAGACGCTGGAAGTCACCATCGTAAACGCGGCCAATCTCAATCTTGAAGTCCACCAGCTTGATGCCGACGGCCATCATGACGCCCGACATAAAGTCGTTGACCCGCAGCGCGAGGCTCAGAATATCGTCCATGTCTTGCTGGGTTGCCCAGCCAAAGGCGGCGATATGCTCTTCGGTGACCAGCGGATCACCAAGCGCGTCGTCTTTGTAGCAATACTCGACAATCGGGCGCGGCAGTTGCGTGCCCTCTTCGATGCCAAGACGCTTGGACATGGAGCCCGCCGCATAGTTGCGCACGATCACTTCCAGCGGAATGATCTCAACCTGCCGCACGAGCTGTTCGCGCATGTTCAGGCGTTTGATAAAATGCGTCGGCACGCCGATGTTGTTCAGCCCGGTCATAAAGAACTCGGACAGGCGGTTGTTCAACACGCCCTTGCCCTCGATCGTGGCTTTCTTCTCGGCGTTAAAGGCTGTCGCATCGTCTTTGAAATATTGCACGATGGTGCCGGGCTCAGGACCTTCATAGAGGATCTTTGCCTTGCCTTCGTAGATCTTGTTGCGCCGGGCCATGGGCATCCTTTCCAACAGGGGGCCGGGAACATCCCCGCCGCTTGCGCTTCTCTTAGTGCAACCACCCCGCTGCTGCAAGCATGGCCCGTCACCTTTGACGCGCCACTTGTGGGAAGGCGGGGGCGACCGCATATGAATAGGGTAACACCAGCAATCGGAGACCCGCTATGAGCAAGTTCGACGACCGTGCAAATGCCTTTGAAAGCAAGTTCGCCCATGATGCGGACATGCAATTCCGCGCCGAGGCGCGCCGAAACAAACTGTTGGGCCTCTGGGCTGCTGAACTTTTAGGCAAATCGGGCAGCGACGCCGACGACTATGCCAAAGAGGTGGTGAAATCCGACTTTGAAGAGGCGGGCGACGAGGATGTCTACCGCAAAGTCTCGGGCGATCTGGGCGACCGCGCCGATGAGGCGACGATCCGCGCCAAGATGCAGGCGCTGATGGCCGAAGCCAAAGCGCAACTGCTGAGCGAGACCAGCTAACCCATTCCACCCCGGCCACGCGCCGGGGTGACCCGCCCTGCCTGTCCTCATAATGAAGATGAATATTATGAGATTGCCCCCATGAACCCATCGTGACATCAGGCGAAATTCCCAGACCCTACAGGAGCCCCCATGAGCAACGCATTCACCGATCTTTTGGCTGAAAAGGGCACATTGCTCGCGGATGGGGCTACGGGCACCAATCTGTTCAACATGGGGCTGATATCAGGCGACGCGCCCGAGATGTGGAACACTGACGAGCCTAAGAAGATCATCAAGCTTTACCGGTTTGCAGTGGATTCGGGCAGCGATCTGTTCCTGACCAACTCTTTCGGGGCCAATGCCTCACGGCTCAAACTGCATGGTGCCGAAAAGCGCGTTCATGAGCTAAGCCGCGTTTCTGCCGAACTGGCGCGCGAGGTGGCCGATACCGCTGAGCGGAAAGTCATCGTCGCAGGCTCTGTCGGCCCCACGGGTGAGATCATGGAGCCGGTCGGCACGCTGACCCACTCCCTCGCCGTTGAGATGTTCCATGAGACCGCCGATGGCCTCAAGGCTGGCGGTGCCGACATCGGCTGGCTGGAAACGATCAGCGCCCCCGAAGAATACCGCGCCGCTGCCGAAGGCTTCGCGCTGGCGGGCCTGCCGTGGTGCGGCACGATGAGCTTTGACACCGCGGGCCGCACGATGATGGGCCTGACCTCCGAAGGGATGGTCGATATGGTGCATGGGCTGGACAACACGCCGCTGGCCTATGGTGCCAACTGCGGCACAGGTGCGTCTGACTTGCTACGCACCGTGCTCGGCTTCGCCGCAAAGAATGGCACGCTGCCGATCATCTCCAAGGGCAACGCGGGCATCCCGAAATACGTCGAAGGCCACATCCATTACGACGGCACGCCCGAGTTGATGGCGCGCTATGCGACCATGGCGCGTGACGCGGGGGCCAGCGTCATCGGCGGTTGCTGCGGCACCCTGCCCGAGCATCTGGTCGCGATGCGCGAAGCGCTCGATAGCACGGAAAAAGGCCCGGCCCCGACGCTGGAGCAAATCCGCGAAGAGATCGGTGATTTCTCGTCCGAAAGCGACGGCACCGACGGGCAAGGCCCGGTGCGCGCACCGCGCCGCGGCCGCCGTCGGGGCTGAGCCTCAGAACAAGCTCAATTGATCGCCCCTTTCGGGGGGCGGTCGAAACAGATCGCAGCGCAGTGGCACGCCCGCGCGGGTCAGCCCCAGACGTTTGACTGCCAGATCAAACCGCTGCGCCACCATCTGCGCATAGGGCCCCTCGCCCCGCATGCGTTTGTGCCAGCCCGCATCGTATTCCTTGCCCCCATGCATATCGCGCAGCCGCGCCATGATCCGCTCGGCCCGGTCGGGATAATGGGTGGCGAGCCATTCTTGCACCAGCGGCGACACCTCACGCGGTAGGCGCAACATGATCCAACTGGCATGTCGCGCGCCTGCGTCGCGCCCGGCGGCAAGGATCGCCTCCAACTCCGGATCGGTCAGCGCCGGAACCATTGGGGACGCCATGATCCGCACCGGGATCCCCGCCTCCGACAGCTTCCGGATCACCTGCAACCGCCGCTGCGGCGCTGGCGCGCGCGGCTCCATCAAACGGCTGAGCTTTGCGTCCAGCGTGGTCACCGAAATCCCCACCGCCGCCAATCCACGCCCGGCCATATCGCTCAAAATGTCGATGTCGCGCTCAATCAGACTGCCCTTGGTGACAATTGCCACTGGGTGATTGAATTCAGACAGCACCTCAAGACAGTCACGCATGATGCCATGGGTTTTTTCGATCGGCTGATACGGGTCGGTGTTGGTGCCGATGGCGATGGGCGCGACCTCATAGCGTTTCGCGCGCAGCTCTCGCGCCAGCACCTGCGGCGCCTCGGGGCGGGCGATCAACTGCGTTTCAAAATCCAACCCCGGCGACAGGCCAAGGTAAGCGTGACTGGGCCGCGCGAAACAATAAACGCAGCCATGTTCGCAGCCGCGGTACGGGTTGATCGACCGGTCAAAGGGCAAATCCGGCGAGCGGTTGTAGGTAATCACCCGGCGCGGCACTTCGATGCTTGTGCTGGTTCGCAGCACCGGAAGCATTTCTTCCCGGGCCCAGCCATCGTCCTCCGCCACGCGAGTATGGGCCTCAAACCGGCCCGCATCGTTGCTGCCTGCCGCGCGGCCAAGCACGCGGAATCGCTGGTCTTCCCTATCCATGAAAGAAGGTTAGAACATTGTGCGAACACCAGCAAGTAAACTTGTCCAAACCCTTGTCCTTACACCGCAAAAAGCAGTAGTTTGCCCCCAAGGCGTCGCGCAAGGCGCGGCCGATGTCGCAAACCGCGACCCCGGCGCTAACATTCCGTGAGACAAGGGGCCAAGTGTCATGCACCTGCACGCCCAGCAGAAGGAAACACCATGTCAGAAGAAGACGATATCATCCTGGCCGAGTTGGACGATGAAGAACTGGTCCAGCAGATGTTCGATGACCTCTATGACGGTCTTAAGGAAGAGATCGAAGAAGGGGTGCAAATCCTGCTCGACCGCGGTTGGGAACCTTATGAGGTTCTGACCAAAGCGCTTGTCGGCGGCATGACCATCGTGGGCGCGGATTTCCGCGACGGTATCCTCTTTGTGCCCGAAGTGCTGCTGGCCGCTAATGCGATGAAGGGCGGCATGGCGATCCTCAAGCCGCTGCTCGCTGAAACCGGCGCGCCGCGTGTGGGCAAGATGGTGATCGGCACCGTCAAAGGCGACATTCACGACATCGGCAAAAACCTCGTCGGGATGATGATGGAAGGCGCGGGTTTCGAAGTCGTAGACCTTGGGATCAACAACGCGGTCGAAGCCTATCTCGAAGCATTGGAAGCGGAAAAAGCCGACATCTTGGGCATGTCCGCTCTGCTGACCACGACCATGCCCTATATGAAGGTCGTGATCGACACATTGATCGAACAGGGCAAGCGCGATGACTATATCGTTCTGGTCGGTGGCGCGCCGCTGAACGAAGAGTTCGGCAAGGCCATCGGGGCTGACGCCTATTGCCGCGATGCTGCCGTGGCGGTGGAGACGGCCAAAGACTGGATGGGCCGGAAACACAACTCCGCCAACGCCTGAGCTGCCGTCCCCGCTTTGCGTTGGCGTCGATGACATGCGATGGTGACGCCATGAGCGACAGCAATCTGCCAGATGATCGGACCCTCACCCAAGAGGGGCTCGCGCCCACCCGCGCGGGCCGTATCTTGCTGATCGCCTGTGGTGCGCTGGCCCGTGAGATTTTGGATCTGAAGGCCGCGAACGGCTGGAGCCATCTGGATCTCACCTGCCTGCCCGCGAAATATCACCTCTACCCGGAAAAGATCACCCAAGCGGTGCGCGACACGGTCGCCAAACACCGCGCGGACTATGACGATTTCTTTGTCGTCTACGCCGATTGCGGGACGGGCGGCGGGCTGGAGCGGGCCTGCGAAGAGATGGGCGTGCAGATGGTCGCAGGGCCACATTGCTACAGCTTTTTTCAGGGCAACGAGAGTTTCGCCAAAACCTCGGAAGATGAGATCACCACCTTCTACCTCACCGATTTTCTGGTGCGGCAGTTTGAGGCTTTCATCATCAAGCCAATGGGACTCGACCGGCACCCAGAGCTGCGCGACATGTATTTCGGCAATTACGAGAAACTGGTCTATCAGGCGCAGACGGACGACCCGGCGCTGACCGAAAAGGCGCAGGACTGCGCCGCGCGGCTCGGCCTTGCGTTCGAGCGGCGCTTCACGGGCTATGGGGATTTGCAGACCGCTTTACGCGATCTTTAACCGTCAGGCTTCCTGAGCGGCCGTCTCGCGCACGCGCTCGATCATCGCGCGCAACCCGTTGGAGCGTTGCGCCGAGAGGTGGTCATTCAATCCCAGCCGCGCAAGTTCCGCTTTGGCATCGACAGCGCCCACTTCGGCAGGCGTCAAACCGTTGTAAAGATTTCGCAAAACCGCGATCAGCCCCGAGACGATCATCGCGTCGCTTGCCCCGTCAAAATGCAGCTTGCCGCCGTCAAACTGTGCATGAAGCCAGACCTGGCTGGCGCAGCCGTCGACCTTGGTGGCCGGCACGCGCAGCGGCTCGGGCAGCGGGTCCATCGCTTTACCAAGGTCGATCACATGGCGGTAGCGGTCTTCCCAATCGTCCAGAAATTCGAAATCCTCGACCAGTTCTTCAAAGGCAGGCGTGGCCATCTGTGCACTCTCTTTGGGTGAATTCCATTGCCTGACAGGTAGGATGCCGATGCGCAAAGGTCCACCCCCTTCCCATGGCTGGCGTGATGGGGTAGCACAAGACAAGTTAACTTAACGGCGGATCCCATGCGCAAGACACTCCTCGCTCTTTTGGCCTCGACCCTTTTGGTATCCGCCTGTGGCACGGTCCGTGACAGCCGCATCAACCCGCTGAATTGGTTCGGCCCCGCGCGTTCGGCCCCGTCCGCGCCGGAAGAGAGCAACAACCCGTTGATTCCACAGCGCAGCGGGCTGTTCGCCCGGCGCGCGGTTGAGGTCGACACTTATGAGGGGCGCCCTTTCGAGCAGATCACCGACCTGACGATTGAGCCTGTGCCGGGTGGTGCGATTCTGCGCGCCACGGGCCTTGCCGCGCGGCAGGGTATCTATGCAGTGCAGTTAACCCCAGCGACGATTGATGAGACGCCTGTCGACGGTGTTCTGACTTACCGTTTGGAAGGGGTACGCCCTGACAAGCCGACCCCGCAGGGCAGCCGCCCCACCCGTGAGGTGATCGCGGGCCGTCGTCTGACAGATCAAATGCTGGCCGGGGTGCGCGAAATTCGCGTCGAAGGGCAGATGAACGCCTTGGTCTCTCGCCGCTAATCGGCCAAGCCACGCACCGCACGCACCGTAGGAAAGAGCCGCCCCAATCGGGCGGCTCTTTTCGTTTCAGACTTTGACGGCTTTCACGTCATTTCCGTCAGCGGCCAAGGCGATCTTGCCCTCGCAGAGCAGCAGCGCATCGGCGCCAAAGACCTCATGCCGCCAGCCGCGCAGGGCCTGCACGTCGCGCTCTCCCGCCGACAACATATCCAGATCACTGGCCGAGGCGATCAACTTGGCCGCGACGCCTGCGCTTTCGGTCTTGGCCTTGAGCAAAACCCGCAGCAGATCGGCCAGCGCCGGGTTCACCTGCAGCTTGTCGCGCTTGCGGTCGGGTTGCGGCATGTCGGCGGCTTTGCAAGCCACGCCTGCGGCCACGGCTTTCAAAATGCCTTCGGCGATTTCCCCCTTGCGGGCCTCGCGCAGCAGCAGACGGGCGCGGTTCAGCTCTTCGCCGTTAGAGGGTTTGAGGCTCGCCAATTCGACCAGTGCGTCATCCTTGAACACGCGATTGCGCGGGATATTGCGGGTGCGGGCGTAATCCTCACGAAAGGCGGCCAATTCGCGGACGATCGCCAGAAACTTGGGCGAATTGGTCCGGGTCTTGACCCGCTTCCACGCATCCTGCGGCTGGGTCACATAAGTATCGGGGCTGAGCAGCGTCTCAAGCTCCTCGGCCACCCAACGGGCGCGGCCGGTCTGTTCAAGCTTGCGCGCCAGAAACTCGTAAATCTGCCGCAGGTGGGTCACATCGGCCAGCGCATAGGTCTTCTGTGCGTCGGTCAACGGACGGCGGGACCAATCGGTAAAGCGCGAGGTCTTGTCCAGCGACTCATGCGCGATCTTGCGCACCAAGGTCTCATAGCCCACCTGTTCGCCAAAGCCGCAGACCATCGCGGCCACCTGCGTGTCGAACAGCGGTTCGGGAAAGACCTTGGCATCGACGTAGAAGATTTCAAGATCCTGCCGTGCCGCGTGGAACACTTTGACCACCGATGTGTCGCGGAACAGATCGTAAAGCGGCTCAAGCGAGATGCCGTCGGCCAAGGGATCGACCAGCACGGCGTTGCTGTCGTCGGTGCCGGGCATGGCAAGTTGGACGAGGCAGAGCTTGGAATAATAGGTCCGCTCACGCAGGAATTCCGTGTCTACGGTCACGTAATCATGGCGTGCAGCTTCTTCACAGAATTGCGCGAGGTCGGCGGTCGTGGTGATGGTTTTCATAAATGCTCTTTGACAAGTTGCACGCCCGGTCATCGGGCTTTGTCAAAGAGGTACATCACAAGGGAAGCTTTGACCAGCGTCAGCCCGTCAGCATGATCGGCTGACGCTCACCGGCGGCGAAACGGCGCAGCACGGCGGGGTAAAGGCGATGTTCTTGCACCAGCACCCGCTGGGCCAAGGTCTCTGCCGTGTCGCCCGCCAGAACCGGAATGCGCGCTTGGCCGAGGATCGGACCATCATCCAAAGCCGCAGTGACTTCATGCACGGTGCAGCCATGTTCGGTATCACCCGCCTCGAGCGCGCGGGCGTGGGTGTGCAGCCCGCGGTATTTCGGCAGCAGCGACGGGTGGATATTGACCATCCGCCCGGCCCAAGCATCGGTAAACCCTTCGGTCAATTTGCGCATGAAGCCGGCAAGGCAAATGATGTCGGGCGCATGGGCTTCAAGCGCGGCATTGAGCGCAGCTTCAAAGGCCGGGCGATCCTTGCCGAAGGGGCGGTGATCGACCACTTCGGTCGCGATCCCCTGCCCCTGCGCCCAAGCGATTCCGCCCGCGTCTGCGTTGTTGGACAGCACCAAACAGGGGCGGCCTGCATGGTCGCCGGTCATATCCTCAACCAGCGCCCGCATGTTGGAGCCGCCGCCCGAGACGAAAATCGCAACCCGCTTGGTCAAAGCAGCGCGCCTGAGTAGGTGACGCCATTGCCGGTGGTGATACGCCCGATTTCGATGGCAGCGTGGCCATCCTCGGCAAAAGCGGCCTTCGCAGCTTCGACCTTATCGGCAGAGACGACTGCAACCATGCCAATCCCGGCGTTGAAGGTCTTGAGCATCTCGGCCTCGGCCATGCCCCCCTCGGCGGCCAGCCATTTGAAGACCGGCGGCAGGTCCCATGCGTTCAGGCCAATCTCAGCCGCCAGCCCCACGGGCAACACACGCGGCAGGTTTTCAGTCAGGCCACCGCCCGTGATATGCGCCAGTGCCGACACGGCATCGGCGCGCAGGGCCGCAACGGCGCCTTTGACGTAAAGCTTGGTCGGGGTCAGCAGCGCACTGCCCAGATCACCTTCGCCCCATGGGCAATCGTCGCTCCAGCCCAGACCGCTGCGCTCAACGATTTTGCGCACGAGGCTATAGCCGTTGGAATGCACCCCGTCGCTGGGCAGGCCCAAGAGCACGTCGCCCTCTTTCACATCGCGCGGCAGCTCGGTTCCGCGCTCCATCGCGCCGACGGAAAAACCGGCGAGGTCAAAATCGCCCGCATGGTACATGCCCGGCATTTCAGCGGTCTCGCCCCCGATCAAGGCACAACCGGAATCGGCGCAGCCCTTGGCGATGCCTTCGATGATCCGCGCGGCACTGTCGAGTTCCAGTTTACCGGTCGCGAAATAGTCGAGGAAGAAAAGCGGCTCGGCGCCTTGGCAAACCAGATCGTTGACGCACATGGCGACCAGATCAATGCCAATGCTGTCGACGTTGCCGGTATCAATCGCGATGCGCAGCTTGGTGCCAACGCCATCCGTCGCCGCAACCAGCACTGGATCGGTGAAACCTGCGCCTTTCAGGTCAAACAGCGCGCCAAAGCCGCCAAGGCCAGACATAACGCCGGGCCGTGCGGTAGATTTCGCCGCTGGCTTGATCCGCTCTACAAGCGCGTTGCCTGCGTCAATATCCACGCCTGCTTCGGCATAGGTGATTCCGTTGTCGGATTTTGTCATGGTCATGGCCCCCGGCGCGCATTTTCCCTTGCGCGCGGAGTTAGAGTATTGTGCGGGTCACTGCAATCATTTGGTGCAGCTAATGTCTTGACGCTCGGGCTGCGGCGTCATACCCAAACGCCCATGGCGGGCCTGTAGCTCAATTGGTTAGAGCAGAGCGCTCATAACGCTTTGGTTGCGGGTTCAAGTCCTGCCGGGCCTACCATTCCGCCCCCGCTTTTCGCCCAAACCTCAGCGTTTGGCGCTGACATGCCAGTTCACCTGCATCTCGACCACCGTCTCGCCTGCCTCATTCTGGATGTCGACCGCGACGTCAAAGGCGACTGTTCCGTCTTCTTGCAAGGCGGTCAGCAACTCGGCACCGGGGCGCGAGGTTTCGGCATGGGCGGTCAGCGTGCCCTCGGCGATCTTTTTAAAGGTGATTTGCCCCATGGCGGCGACGGGGCGCATGTCCATAATCACCGGCGCAATCGCCCCTGCCATGGCAGCACCCGAGGCCGCCTCGCCCAAGGTGAACATCGCGCCTGCGTGCTGCGTGCCGATGTGGTTAGAGGTCTCATGTCGCTGCACCAGTTCGGCGCTGGCAGTGCCGTCACCGATCTTGAGCAATCTCACTCCAACATAGGCCGCGAAGGGCACTGCCGCATCGAGATGGTCTTTGATCATGTCATAGGGGGTCATGGCTGCGCTCCGTTCTAAGGTCGGCTCACTGTGGCAAAGCCGCGCGCGCGGCACAATCCTGTCGCGGGGTCACCGCGCGATGACAATATCTGCACGCAGCCCGCCGAGCCGCGCCGATTCTCCCAGCCGCAGCACCCCGCCATGGGCGCGCGCAATGTCGGAGGCGATGGCAAGGCCCAGCCCAACGCCGCCGCCCTTGTCTTGATTGCGCGCAGGATCAAGCCGCGAGAACGGCCGCGTCGCCTCGTCGCGCCGCTCTTCCGGGATGCCGGGGCCGTCGTCTTCGACCCGGATACGCAGGGTGCGGTCGCTCAGCATGACCGCGACTTCGGCCTGCGTGCCATAGCGCACGGCGTTGGAGATCAGGTTATCGACCGCCCGGCGCATTGCCACCTTGCGCAGTTTTACCATGCCCTCGCCCGTGCCTTCGGGCGGTAGAAGCATGACTTGACGCCCCCCGCGCTGCGCATCTTCGACGATTGCGCGTACAAATCCATGCGGCTCCACCTTCTCCGGCTCGCCCTCGGCGGCACCCTTGGCGAAGTTTAGGAACTCATCCAGCATCCGCTGCATGTCATCTACATCGGCCAAAAGCGGCGCGGCATCCTCTTCGTCAATCATCGATAGACCAAGCCGCATTCGCGTCAACGGGGTGCGCAGGTCGTGGCTGACGCCTGAGAGCATCAAGGTTCGCTGTTCAATCTGCCGTTCGATCCGTGCACGCATGTCGACAAAGGCGTTGCCCGCCGCGCGCACTTCGACAGCGCCGGTAGGGGTATAGGGCTCATGCCGGCCCCGGCCAAAGGCTTCGGCGGCACGGGCCAAGCGTTTGATCGGGCGCAATTGATTGCGCAGGTAGATCGACGCGATAACACTCAAAAGCACGCCGAAAAACACCGTGTAAACGAAAAGCTGGTGCGGGTTGGAGGCCGAGATCCGCCGCCGTTCAAACTGGATGCGCAACGGGCCATGCACACTCTCGATATAGAGCACGACAAAATCGTCATCGCTAAGGTCCACCGCTGCGATCCCGTCCATCTTGCTGCGCAGCCGGGGGATGAGGACGCGGCCCGAATAATCGTACCACAGCATGCTGTCTTCATCCGGCAGCGGACGATTGGCCCGGGTCACCACGAAATCGAGCGGCCCCGCCCGCGCCTCTACCGCCATGGGCACCGATTGGGCATCGGGTGCGGTGCCGACCGCCAGCATGACCAGTTCCAACTCGCGCAGGACCGTGTCGGTCATCTGACCGGTGACGCCTTCGAAATGTCGCTGGGCAAAGATCACCACAACGACCAACTGCAAAAACACCACTGGTAACAGCAGGATCAGCGCGGCGCGTCCGTAGATGCCGCGCGGCACATATCGTTTGAGCCAGGCAAAATTCATGGCTAGACCTTAGCCAGCCCCCTGCCCCAGCGAAAGGTGAAACCATGCTGCCGCCCGACAACTTCGACCCCGAGATTGGCCTTGCCGAAACCTTGGAGCCCGGGCTGCGCCGTATCGTGGCGCCCAACCCCTCGCCGATGACCTATCGCGGCACAAATACCTATCTTCTGGGCCAGTCCGAGGTTGCCGTGATCGACCCCGGCCCCGACAGCCCTGCGCATCTTAAAGCGATCCTCGCCGCGCTCCAGCCGGGCCAGCGGATCAGCCATATCATTGTGACCCATACGCATCTCGACCATTCCCCCCTCGCGCGTCCCTTGGCCGCGCGGACCGGGGCCGAGGTCTGGGCTTTTGGCAACGCCACGGCGGGCCGGTCCCCAGTAATGCAGGGATTGGCCGAGGCGGGGCTGATGGGCGGTGGTGAAGGTGTGGATCACGGGTTTCGTCCCGATCACAGCTTGGCCGACGGCGATATGCTGGAGGGGAACGGCTGGGCGCTGGAGGTGCTGCACACGCCGGGTCATATCGGCAATCACCTCTGCCTCGCATGGGGGGATGCCTGTCTCACGGCGGATCACATCATGGGCTGGGCCACCTCGCTGGTCTCGCCGCCCGATGGGGATTTGACCGATTTCATGACCTCTTGCGAAAAGCTGGGCGCGCGGAATTGGCGGGTGTTCTACCCCGGCCACGGCGCGCCGGTCAGCGACCCCAACGCGCGGCTCGACTGGTTGGTGGCGCACCGCCGCGCGCGGGAGGCGTCGATCCTTAAGGCGCTGAACGCCGGGCCTGCCACGGCTGAGGACCTCGCCCGGGTGATCTATACCGAGACCCCCGCCGCGCTTTTGGGGGCTGCCACGCGAAACGTGCTGGCGCATCTGGTTGATCTAACAGGCCGGGGCCGCGTTGCCCCGCAGGGCGTCTTGCAGGCGGAGGCGCATTTCGTTCTCACCTCATAGGGGAAAATTACGGATTCCGTCGCAAAATCGCAACAAATGCCTCAATCTGGGCGCAATTCGGCCCCTTTATGGACCTGAACCGCGCCCAAGCTGGTTGCGAGGGTGAGAGACATCAAACCCCAGCGAGCAGCAAAGGAGCTACCCGATGGCCCGACTTGACAGAACGCCGCAACCGCAAAAACCGAAGCCCGAGCAGACGCCCAAGGGCACCTCGGCCCAGCCACCGCAGCGTCCCACACCGTTGATTACCGATTACGCCAGCCTTTGAGCAGGCCCCGCGACGCGCCGGATGGGGCCGGTGCTTTGGGGAACTTTGCAGCCTGACCGCGCGTTTGCAGCCTAGAGCAACACGCAAGGACAGATATGGAACCCCACGCCCCCTCTCACGAAGCCGACCTCGCCCGTTTGCGCCGTCTGGCGGTCAGCATGGACAGCGCTTTTAAATTGCCGGTTGTCGGCGTGCGCATGGGATGGGATTCGATTTTGGGTTTCGTGCCCGTGGTGGGCGATACGCTCGCCCTGCTCCCTTCGGCCTATATTCTGAAAGAATCACACCGGATGGGCGCGCCAAAGGGGATGCTGGCGAAGATGTTGGTCAACACCGGGATCGACTATGTTATCGGTTCGGTCCCGCTGGTGGGTGATCTTTTTGACATCGGGTGGAAGTCGAAACTGCGCAACGTCGATCTGCTGGAACGTCACCTGAAGGACCAAGCGGCCAAAGCGCCGCCCACGGGAAACGTCGAAGGGCGCATGTCTTCGCATCACCCCACGCTCAATAACTGATCCCTAAACGCAAGAGGGCCGCCCGAAGGCGACCCTTTCAATCGTTTTCCGAAGAATGGTGGCTTAGCCGACCAGTTCCAGACCGGAGAAGAAGTAGGCGATCTCAACCGCTGCGGTTTCCGGTGCGTCGGAACCGTGCACGGAGTTTTCGCCAACGCTTTCAGCAAATTCTGCGCGGATGGTGCCTTCGGCGGCGTCCGCAGGGTTGGTGGCACCCATGACTTCGCGGTTCTTCGCAATGGCGTTTTCACCTTCGAGAACCTGAGCAACGATCGGCGCGGAGGCCATGAATTCGCACAGTTCGTCGTAAAAGGGACGCTCGGCGTGAACTTTGTAGAACTCGCCCGCCTGCGCTTTTGTCAGGTGGATGCGCTTTTGTGCGACAACGCGCAGGCCAGCGTCTTCGAATTTCTTGACGATGGCGCCGGTCAGATTGCGGCGGGTTGCGTCTGGTTTGATGATCGAGAAAGTGCGTTCGAGGGCCATTGGCTAAACTCCATAACGGGTGTTGATTTGCGCGCTCCCTAGCATGGGGTCTAACACATGAAAAGCCGTGATTGACCTTCGGCCCGGCTTGCTCCAAACGGCGTGCATGTTACGCATTTCAGAAATCAACTACTCCGTCGAAGGCCGCCCACTGTTTGAGGAAGCCTTCGCCGTGATCCCCGAGGGCCACAAGGTGGGCATCGTCGGGCGCAATGGCGCGGGCAAGACCACGCTGTTCAAGATCATCCGTGGCGAGCTGTCGCTCGACAGTGGGGACATCTCTCTGCCGTCCCGCGCCAAGATCGGCGGCGTGGCGCAGGAAGTGCCCTCATCCGAGACCTCGTTGATCGACACGGTGCTGGCTGCCGATGTGGAGCGTGCCCGGCTGATGCTAGAGGCCGAAACCGCCGAAGACCCGACCCGCATCGCCGACATCCAGACCCGTCTGGCCGATATCGACGCTTGGTCCGCCGAAGGCCGCGCCGCGTCGATCCTCAAAGGTCTGGGCTTTGACGACGAAGAACAACAGATGCCCTGCTCTGCCTTTTCCGGCGGTTGGCGGATGCGTGTGGCGCTGGCGGCAGTGCTTTTTGCCCAGCCCGACCTGCTGCTGCTCGACGAGCCGACCAACTACCTCGACCTTGAAGGTGCGCTGTGGCTGGAAAGCTATCTGGCGAAATACCCGCATACGGTGCTGATCATCAGCCACGACCGCGGTCTGTTGAACCGCGCCGTGGGCGGTATCTTGCACCTCGAAGACCGCAAGCTGACCTACTACCAAGGCCCCTACGACCAATTCGCCCGCCAGCGCGCCGAGAAACGCGCGTTGCAGGCGGCGATGGCCAAGAAACAACAGGCCCGCCGCGATCACATGCAAAGCTTCGTGGATCGCTTCAAAGCCAAAGCCTCCAAGGCGAAACAGGCGCAGTCGCGTCTGAAGATGATCGAGAAGATGGATATGATCACCGCGCCCGAGGATGTGGCGCGCAAGGTCTTCACCTTCCCTGAGCCCGAGGAACTCTCGCCGCCGATCATCAACATCGAGAACGGCTCGGTCGGCTATAGCGACGACAACCCGGTGCTGACCCGTCTGAACCTGCGCATCGACCAAGACGACCGCATTGCCCTGCTGGGCAAGAACGGTCAGGGCAAATCGACGCTGGCCAAGCTTTTGTCGGACCGTTTGCCGCTGATGGCCGGGCGGCAGGTAAACTCCTCTAAACTGCGGGTGGGCTTCTTTGCCCAGCACCAAGTGGATGAGTTGATCGTCGAAGAGACGCCGCTGCAACATATGATCGCCGCCCGCCCCGGTGTGATGCAATCGAAACTGCGCGCGCAATTGGCGGGCTTTGGTCTTGGCCCGGAACAGGCCGAGACCGAGGTGGGCCGACTGTCAGGCGGGCAGAAGGCGCGGCTTTCGCTGCTGCTGGCCACGCTGCACGCCCCGCATCTGCTGATCCTCGATGAGCCGACCAACCACCTCGACATCGAAAGCCGCGAGGCGCTGGTCGAGGCGCTGACGCGCTATTCGGGCGCGGTGATCCTTGTCAGCCACGACATGCACCTATTGTCGCTGGTGGCCGACCGGCTTTGGCTTGTGTCGAACGGCACGGTCAAACCCTATGAGGAAGACCTCGAAGCCTATCGCAAGATGCTGCTGACACCCGAAAAGCCTGTCAGCAAGAACCCATCGAAACAGCCCAAAGAAGCCACCAAACCCAAACGCGCCAGCCGCGATGAGGTGCTGGCCCTGCGCAGCGAAGTCCGCAAGGCCGAAGCACGCATGGAAAAAATCAACGAGATGCGCGACAAGCTGGCCAAGAAACTGGCCGATCCGGCGCTCTACGAAGATGCCAAGACCGGCGAGCTTGAGGTCTGGAACAAGAAATACGCTGAAGTGATGGAAGCGCTGGAGCGTGCGGAGAGCCTCTGGGTCGGCGCGCAAGAAAAGCTGGAGAAAGCCACAGCCTGACCCAGCAAGGCCCAATTTATCACATCGCGGGGGTCGCCTAAGGGGCGGCCCTCGTGCATTCTGGCAAGAAGCCCCGCGCCAAGGAAGACCTATGACCCTCGACACCGCCTATATGATCACCGCCCTCGTCACGATGTTCGTGGTGATCGACCCCATCGCCATCGCGCCGGTCTTCCTTGCCTTGACCCGTGGGATAAGCAATGCACAACGCCGCCTGATCGCATGGCGCGCGGTGGGTGTGGCGGGCTTGGTGCTGTTGATTTTTGCCGCCTTTGGCGAGGCGGTGCTGGGCTTTATCGGCATCTCAATGCCCGCCTTCCGTGTGGCGGGCGGCATTCTTTTGTT
>Ga0207906_1000063_pt1 | contig 134252 bp, 117 predicted proteins | sample LinPmetageLP37_FD_184050 | JGI IMG/M metagenome (GOLD analysis project Ga0207906, IMG submission 184050) | Marine viral communities from the Pacific Ocean - LP-37 (SPAdes) | ecosystem: Environmental > Aquatic > Marine > Oceanic | place: Pacific Ocean | collected 2010-06-16 | reverse complement strand
CAGTGAAAGGCCTGATTGCATCTGTACTTTATTGATTGCCATGACAAAACGTCTCTTGTGTCGTGGCTCTATTATCCGCAGTCGCCGGGTCATATCATGACCCTACTGAGCTTGGTACATAATCAAGTCATGATTTGGCCGTCGATCTTGATAGCGTAATCGACTTTTTCACCTTTCTTTACGCCGTGGTCGGCCGTGAATTCGGGAATCACTTCGCCTGGGTTAAATACGTCGTATCCCAAGGCCTGGAGAAAGGGAAGGACAAAAGCTGTTTTTGCGGCTTCTTCGGTCGATACGGCGTCTTTTTGCCTTGCGATTCGACTCGAAAGGTCTGAAAGGCGGTCGATAAGATCCATGGCTCCCCCAATATTTTTAGTAGATCTGCCTATAAGCGAAGATCTTTTTTAGTTCGATCGATAACTAAGCGGCGAAAAGCACTAGATTGATCCCGGTACTGGCGCGGGCCGCCAAGAACCCCTCACCTCGACGTACGATCGCTCGCTGAGAAGAATATAATCTACAGTAGTCTTTAAGGAAACGCCGCAACGCATAAAAAAGGCCGGCATTCGAGCCGGCCTTTTTCGGGGCAAACTGCCAGGCCCCTACTTTTTCTTGGGCATGTACAGATCGGTAATTGTGCCCGTTTCGGCTTCGGCCGCCAGACCCACGGTTTCCGACAGGGTCGGATGCGGATGAACGGTCAGGCCGATATCGTGGGCGTCGCAGCCCATTTCGATGGCCAGACCCAGTTCTGCAATCAGCTCACCGGCACCCGTGCCGACAGCCCCTGCACCAATGATGATGTTGGTTTTCTTGTCGAACAGGATCTTGGTGAGGCCATCGGTGGCGTCCATACCGATCGCACGACCGCTCGCCGCCCACGGGAAGGCACCCTTGGTGTATTCGATGCCCTCGTTCTTGGCCTGGGTTTCGGTGACGCCGGTCCAGGCGACCTCGGGATCGGTATAGACCACCGAGGGAATGACCTTGGCGTCAAACGCGGCTTTTTCGCCAGCACAGCATTCGGCGGCGGTCTTGCCCTGATGGGTCGCACGGTGGGCCAGCTGTGGCTCGCCCGAAACATCACCAATGGCGAAGATATTATCGACGTTGGTCCGACATTGCTTGTCGACCGGGATGAAGCCACGCTCGTCCACCGTGACACCGATATCCGCCGCGCCGATCTTGTTGCCGTTGGGCTTGCGCCCAACCGCAACCAGTACGCGGTCGTAGTCCTTGGATTCGGGCGCGTCCTTGCCTTCAAAACGGGCCGTGAGCGCCTTGTCACTGGCTTCTAGGCCGGTGACCTTGGTCGACGTCCAGATATTGTCGCAGCGGCTGGCCATGCGCTTGGCGAGCGGCTTGACCAGATCCTTGTCGGCGCCGGGGATGAGGCTATCGGTCATCTCGACGACGTCTACGCTGGTGCCGTGGGCCGCATAGACATTGGCAATCTCACAGCCGATGATGCCGCCACCCACAACCAGCAGCGAGCCGGGTATCTCCTGCGGCGACAGCGCCGCCTCGGAATCCCAGACACGCTCGTCTTCTGGCCAGCCAGGCAGCATGACCGGCTCGGAGCCCACCGAAATGATCGCCTTGTTGAAGGTGATCTGCTTATGGTCGTCGTTGTCTTCCAGGGTGAGCGTGTGTGCATCCGCAAAGGTGCCCGTGCCGTGAACCACGTTCACCTTGCGCTTGGACGCCATGCCCTTGAGGCCGCCCGTGAGCTTGTCGATCACCGACTGCTTGAACTCCATGAGCTTGGCGAGATCGATCTCGGGTTTGCCGAAAGTCACGCCGTGGGCCGCCATGGATGCCGCGTCCTCGATGACCTTGGCCGAGTGCAGCAGCGCCTTGGACGGAATACAGCCAACATTGAGACAGACACCGCCTAGAATACTGTGGCGCTCGACCAGCGTGACGTTAAGGCCCATATCGGCGGCGCGGAAGGCGGCCGTATAGCCGCCCGGACCGGAACCCAGTACCAGCACGTCGCAGTCGTAACCGTGGTCGCCGCTGGCCGGCTTGTCGGCCTTGGCCTCAGACGTTTTCTTGTCGTCTCCGGCCGGCTTTTTCGCAGCCTTGTCGTCTTTTTTGCCCTTGGCCTTGTCGGACTTGGTGCTGGATGTGTTGTCGTCATCCTTCTTCGCACTGTCTTTCTTCGGCTTGTCGCTCTTCTCGTCGCCCTCGTCCCGCTCGGACGCCGCATTCGAATCGTCGGCGGCTTCGATCATGGCGATTACATCGCCTTCAGAGACGGTATCGCCTTCGGCGACCTTGAGCTCGACAAGCTTGCCGGCGACCGTCGTCGGTACTTCCAGCGTGGCCTTGTCGGACTCGAGCGTAATCAGCGCCTGCTCGACCTCGACGGTATCGCCTTCGGCGACCAGCACTTCGATGACTTCAACCGAGTCGAAATCGCCAATATCCGGAACCTTGATTTCCTGGGCCATGATTTTGCCTACCTTTCCACTGGCCAAAGCCAGCCGTTTGTTCAATAGATTGCTGAGATGTTGAGGTGACAATCGAGACGCTCATGTCAGACCAACAGCCTCTGCCGCCAATAGCCAGCACGACGTTTCTCGTGAACGACAGCCAAAACGTATAGCCGAGAGTCTGTGCTTTGATAGATCAGTGAGTACGGAAAACGCCCGACAGAGTATCGATGCGTTCGTGTGCCCACCCGTACACCAACACCCGGGTGCTCGAGCAACAGCTAAAAAGCCGCATAAATTTCAGCGGCAAACAGGGTACCCAAGCCAGCCTCACGAATTTCGTAGTAGTCGATCTGTTCCCACAGCTCACGATCCGCCGCCGGATGCAGCTCAGCCGTCCGTCGCAAGGCGTCCACGCAAGCGGCGCATCACGTCTTCGAGAGGAATCGGCCTTACCGTTCCATTCTCGAGTTCGCGCATACGCTGCTCGGCGAGTGCGACCCATTCTGCCTCGAGCTCGTCCGCAGATAGCTGGGGTTCATTACCTCGATCCATATCTGCGACTAGATGCCGCAGAACGCGACTCTTATCTGCCACGCTCAAGGCGTCAATATCGTGTTCGATGTCTGTTACAGATCGCGACATGATCGACTCCTCTAAAGATAAGCGTTGCATGACTCCAGCGTGTTGCGATGCCTGGCTGCCGGCCTAAAGAAGCAAAGTCCGCAGATCCGACAGCTTCTCGCTGATGAACCCGGTAATTCTTGCGGCCTTTGCGCCGTCAATCACCCGATGATCGTAGGAGAACGACAACGGCAGGATCAGACGCGGCTCGAATTCAGCACCGTTCCAGACCGGCTGCATGCTGTGTTTCGAGACACCCAGAATACCGACTTCAGGGCTGTTGACGATAGGCGTGAACGCGGTACCGCCGACACCACCAAGGCTGGAGATAGAAAAGCAGGCGCCTTTCATCTCGTCGCCCTTGAGCTTGCCGTCGCGGGCGCGGCCGCTGATCTCGTCAAGCTCGCGGGCAAGCTGGTAGATGCCTTTCTGGTCGACATCCTTCAGCACCGGCATCATGAGGCCGCCCGGGGTATCGACAGCGATGGCGATGTTGCAATACTTCTTGTGCACCAGCGAGGCGCCGTCGGCCGTCAACGAGCTGTTGAGATCCGGGAATTCGCGCAGGGCCGCCGCAGCGGCCTTGAGCATGAAAGCCAGCGGGGTGAGCTTGACGCCGTCCTTGGCCGCCTTTTCCTTGTTGGCCTTGCGAAAAGCTTCCATCTCGGTGATATCGGCGGTGTCGAACTGGGTGACATGCGGGATCAGCAGCCAGTTCTTGTGCACGGCCTTGGCCGAGATCTTGCGGATACGCGCAAGCTCCACGATCTCCACTTCGCCAAACTGGCTGAAGTCGATATCGGGCTGTCCCGGAACACCGCCACCACCAGCCGGAGCGCCCGCGGAGGCGCCGCCCTGGGACTGTTCCAGCGCCTTTTTCACATAGGCCTGGACATCGTCTTCCAGAATCCGGCCCTTGCGGCCGCTGCCCTGAATACGGCCGAGGTCTGCGCCAAGGTGGCGAGCGTATTGCCGCACGCTGGGCGACGCATGGGCCTTGTTGAAGCGGTCCTCGTCGATGCTCTTGAGTCTGGACGAGTCGCCTTGTTCGTCGGAGCCGGATTTTGCCGACTTTTTCTTCGGCTGCTTTTCCGACGAGGACTTGTCGTCTTTCTTGGGCTTCTTGTCTTTCGACTCATCCGCTTTGTTGTCAGATTTCTTGTCGGCTTTCTGAGCGCGATCGTCGCCGCCGGATTTTTTCTGATCAGCGCTTTGCTTTTTATCGCCACCACTGGATTTCTTGCTACCTGCAGACTCGAGCATGGCGATCACATCGCCTTCCGAGACGGTGTCGCCTTCCTTGACCTTCAACTCGGTGATCTTGCCGGCACTCTCGGAGGGCACTTCCAGCGTGGCCTTGTCGGATTCGAGCGTGATCAGCGCCTGTTCGGCTTCGACCTCGTCGCCTTCAGCCACGAGCACTTCGATGACTTCGACCGAGTCAAAATCGCCAATATCAGGCACCTTGACCTCGATGGTCCCGCCGCCGGCATCCTCGGCGTCATCGTCTTCAGACGCGTCATCGGCCGCGGCCGACTCATCGTCGCCGGATTCGTCCGCTTCATCCGGGTCGTCGTCGCTCTCGGAAGCGTCGTCGGATTCCTCACCTTCGTCGGCGTCATCGTCACTATCGTCGTCGGACGCGCTGTCTTCGCCCGCCTCGGCTTCGACCATGGCGATCACGTCGCCTTCGGAAACGGTGTCGCCTTCCTTGACCTTCAGCTCGGTGAGCTTGCCGGCGATGGTGGTCGGGACTTCGAGGGTAGCCTTGTCGGACTCAAGCGTGATCAGCGCCTGTTCTTCCTCGACCGTGTCGCCTTCAGACACCAGCACTTCGATGACTTCGACCGAGTCGAAGTCGCCGATGTCCGGGACTTTGATTTCCTGCGCCGCCATAAAGCGATTCCTTGCTGGGGCAGGCGGCTCGATAAGCCGCCTGCCGGTGCGTCGTTATTCGGTTGTCGGTCTGCCGCGACTCATATTCAGTGCGTGATCGGCTCCGGCTTGTCGGGGTCGATGCCGTATTTGCGAATCGCTTCGCCGACCACCTTGCGCTCGATCTTGCCCTCGTCGGCCAGTGCCTTGAGGGCGGCAACAACGATCCAGCGACGATCGACCTCGAAGAAGTCGCGCAGGGCATCGCGGGTATCCGAACGGCCATAACCGTCGGTGCCGAGCGTGTGATAGGGCACCGGCATGAAGGTACGGATCATGTCGGGCAGGGCCCGGACATAGTCCGTGGCCGCAACGGCCGGACCTTTCGCATCGGCAAACTTCTTCTCCACAAAGCTGGCGCGCGGCTCGTCTTCCGGATGCAGCATGTTCCAGCGCTCGGTGGCGAGCCCGTCGCGACGCAGCTGCGAAAAGCTCGGCACGCTCCACACTGTCGCACCCACGTTGTATTCCTGTTCGAGCATCTCGCCGGCGGCGATCACCTCGCGCAGGATGGTACCCGAGCCCAGCAGGTTGACCTGATTGTCGTGTGCATCGTCGCCAGCGGAAAAACGGTACATACCGGCAATGATGTCGTCTTCCACGCCCTCCGGCATCTGCGGATGGCTGTAGTTCTCGTTCATCATCGTCAGGTAGTAGTAGACATCCTCACCCTCCGAGAACATCTCCACCAGGCCACGATGCAGAATGACGGCCATCTCGTAGGAGAAGGTCGGATCATAGGCCTTGCAGTTCGGCACGCAGTCGAACATCACGTGGGAATGGCCATCCTGATGCTGCAGGCCCTCGCCGTTGATCGTGGTGCGGCCGGCCGTGCCACCGAGCAGGAACCCGCGTGCACGCATATCGCCAGCGGCCCAGCAGAGGTCGCCGACACGCTGGAAGCCGAACATTGAATAGAAGGCATAGAACGGAATCATCGTCTTGCCGTGATTCGAATATGACGTCGCCGCGGCTATAAACGAGGACATGGCCCCGGCTTCGGTGATGCCTTCTTCGAGAATCTGGCCGTCGACCGCTTCCTTGTAGAAAGCGAGCTGGTCCGAGTCTTCCGGCTTGAACAGCTGGCCTACCGGAGAATAGATACCCAAGCTACGGAACATGCCTTCCATGCCGAAGGTGCGGGCCTCGTCGGGAATGATCGGCACAATCCGATCCTTGATGTTCTTGTCGCGGATCAGCAGCTGCAGGCAACGCACGAAGACCATGGTCGTGGCCATTTCGCGCTCGCCCGAGCCCTGTAGCAGCTTGTCGAAGACCGACAACGGTGGGATCTCGAGCTTGTCGCCCTGGGTCCGACGCTGAGGCAGGTAGCCGCCGAGTTCCTTGCGCCGTGCGTGCAGATACTGGATCTCTTCGGAGTCGTCTGCCGGCTTGTAGAAAGGCGCTTCGGCGATCTTGTCGTCATCGACCGGAATTTCGAAACGATCCCGGAATTCCTTGAGCGCGTCCTCGCCCATCTTCTTCTGCTGATGGGTGATGTTCTGGCCTTCGCCGGCCTCACCCATGCCGTAGCCCTTCACCGTCTTGGCCAGAATCACCGTTGGACGGCCGTTGCTGGTATTAACCGCCGCATGATAAGCGGCATATACCTTGTGCGGATCGTGGCCACCACGGTTCAGACGGCGGATATCCTCGTCCGACATGGAAGCGACCATTTCCTCGAGCTCCGGATACTTGCCGAAGAAATGCTCACGCGTGTAGTCGCCGCCGTGCGCCTTGTAGGCCTGATATTCGCCGTCGACGGTCTCGTTCATCAACTCAACGAGCTTGCCCTCGTGATCCTGTGCCAGCAGGCCATCCCATAGCGCACCCCAGATCACCTTGATCACGTTCCAGCCGGCGCCGCGGAACGAGCCTTCCAGCTCGTTGATGATCTTCGAGTCGCCGCGCACCGGGCCGTCGAGGCGCTGCAGATTGCAGTTGACCACGAAGATCAGGTTGTCGAGGCCTTCACGGGCGGCGATATCGATCGCGCCCATCGATTCCGGCTCGTCCATCTCGCCGTCGCCGCAGAAGCACCACACGTGACGGTTGCTGGTGTCCTCGATACCGCGATTATGCAGATAGCGCATGAAGCGCGCCTGGTAGATCGCGTTGATCGGGCCGATGCCCATGGACACGGTGGCGAACTGCCAGTAGTCCGGCATCAGCCAGGCATGCGGATAGCTGGACAGGCCCTTGCCGCCGGATTCCGAGCGGAAATTGAGCAGCTGGTCTTCGTTGATACGGCCTTCCAGATAAGACCGTGCGTATATTCCCGGCGCCGAATGGCCCTGGATATACACCAGGTCACCGCCGTGGTCCTCGGAAGGCGCATGGAAGAAGTGGTTGAAGCCGACTTCATACAGCGTCGCCGCGGAGGCAAAGCTGGCGATATGTCCGCCCACGCCTTCATGATGGCGATTGGACTGGATCACCATCGCCATCGCATTCCAGCGGATGATCGAGCGGATCCGCCATTCGATGGCGGGATCGCCCGGTGAACGCTCTTCGCGATGCGGCGGGATTGTATTGACGTAGGCGGTGTTCGGCGAATACGGGATATACGCACCCGAGCGCCGCGACCGTTCGATAAGCATCTCGAGCAGAAAATGAGCCCGCTCGGGCCCTTCGATTTCAATAACCGCGTCGAGCGCGTCGCGCCATTCGGCGGATTCCTGCGGATCAACGTCTTCGACGTTGTCGGCGTGCTCTGGGTGCGAACTCGCCTGGGCCATACGGCGCTCCTTTTGTGAACTCGGTAAAGTCGATATGGACTTGATGTTACGCCCGCCATACGAGTAGCGACAACTGGCCGGATGCCGCCGCCAATGGCATGCTGGCAACGATTCTTATTATGTTGCGGTGCAGAATACAATGACCTCGGCCCACCCTGTTCCGGGCAACCCCCCGCTGCGTCAGCCGTCGCGCCTCAATACGGTTGCGAACGGTGAACGACGGGTCGGCGTCGAACTTGAATTCACCGGGCTTGCAATTGAGCGCATCGGGGAAATTCTACGCCAGACACTGGGCGGTGAAATACGTCCGCACAGCGCGTATGAGTACACGATTGCCGGCACCGAGCTGGGCGATTTCGAGGTCGAACTCGACTATGCCTTTTTAAAGGAACGCGGCCGCCGCGAGCACGAACCGGGCATCCTGGACGAACTGGGCCAGGTCTCGGAGGATGTGCTCGGAGCGCTGGCCAAACGCGTCGTGCCGCTGGAAATAGTCTGCCCGCCGATCGCCATCAGCGAGCTGCATCGGCTGCATCCCATGATCGAGGCCCTACGCGCCGCCGGCGCCCGCGGCACCAGCCAGTCGGCAATCTATGCCTTTGGATTGCATCTGAACCCGGAGTTGCCGGATCTCGAGGGCGCCACCTTACTTGCCTACATACGCGCTTTTGCGGTGGCCTATGACTGGCTCAATCGGGTCAGCGATATCGATATCAGCCGTCGCGTCTTTCCCTATATCCAGCCGTTTACCAAGGCGTATGTGCGTACTGTATGCGACCCGACCTACACGCCGACGCGATCACGCCTGATCGGCGATTATCTGACCGATAACGCCAGCCGCAATAGAGCGCTGGACATGCTGCCGGTATTTGCTCATATCGACGAAGACCGGGTGCGCTCCGCCGTCGACGACGGCCTGGTCAACCCAAGACCAACGCTGCACTACCGGCTACCCAATTGCGATATCGAACAGTCGGGCTGGGACCTGCGCCCGGCCTGGAACCACTGGCTGGTGGTCGAAGCGCTCGCAGCCGATCCGGAACGCCTGCTGACGATCTGCGATGACTACTGCCAGGCACTCGACAAGCCGTTCGGCGACTGGCTCGGCCGCTGGGGCGAGGGCTTTGAGCGCTATCTCTAACAGCGACTCGTTGCCACGCCCGCGTATTGCAGTCACCGGCAAGGCCAGCCGCTGGGCGCCGGGCTGGTGGTTTGCCTGGTTCGCGATCCGGCGGGCAGGCGGGCAGGCCGTGCGTGCCACGCCCCGTCGGCCGATGCCGGCCGGTATTCAAGGGTTGGTGATTGGCGGTGGCGACGATATCGCCAGCGACCTATACGCCGCCTCCGCCGCGTTTGATCGCAGCGCGGACCGGGTACGGGATCGGTTCGAACTGGAAGCTATTCATCACGCCGTAGCACTCGGCATGCCGATACTCGGGATCTGCCGCGGCGCCCAGTTGATCAACGTGGCCGCCCGCGGCACGCTGTATGCGGACATCACCGAGCGCCGCCGGCACACCTCGAACGCAGTCAATCCGCTGGCCTGCAAGACCATAGCCTTGCGTGATCACAGCCGACTACGACACATCGCCGGCCACTCGCGGGCCCGGGTCAACAGTCTGCATCATCAGGCCGTGCACCGCGTCGGCGCCGGACTGGTTGCAAGCGCCCGCGACGCCGATGGCTTCGTACAGGCGATCGAGACGCGAGAAGACGTATTTCGCGTCGGCGTACAGTGGCACCCCGAATATCTGTTCTACCGCCCCATGCAGCACCGGCTTTTTGAAACCCTGGTGGCCGCAGCCCGTGCTTTTACGCCCAGGACAAGACACGCCGCGTGAGCACAAAAAAGGCCGCCCGAACGAATTCAGGCAGCCTTGATCGAACGGCGCGCAGGATCGCGCCTGCAAGCCCTGTTACAGGTACTTGTTCTCGAAATCCTTGAGCAGCGCCTCGGCGCCTTCCTTGGTCTCACCGTATTTTTCCTGGACCTTGCCCAGGAAATTCTCGCGTTTGCCGCGGGCCTGCTCGACGTCGTCGTCGGTCAGCTTGCCGAAATGCTCACGGGCCTTGCCTTTGACGCGATCGAAGCGGCCTTCCCATTTGTCATTGGATTCTGTCATTACAGATCTCCATCAGCGAATTATGTCCAGATTATACCGCATTGCACCATTGATGACAGTAGCGACTGTTAGTTACTCGTAATCAACTTCGCTGTCGTCCCGGTCGGAGTCACTGTAGGCGACCTGGGCATAGTTGACGACGGCCACGAGCAGGACGCCGCCGATCATGTTGCCGATCAGGGTCGGCGTGAAGAAGTCGGTAAAGAATTCACCGACGCTGTACATGCCGGTGAAAACGCCGTACAGCGCGGCCACCGACCCGGCGATAATATGGGGAAAATGGGCGAGGCCGATCAGATAGGTGACCAGAATGATCACACCGACACGCGCGGTTTCGGCAAACGGCATGAGCCAGAGCATGAGAGCCACCAGCCAGCCGGCGAATATCGCACGCACCAGCATAGTCCCGAAAGGCGCTTCATACTCACGCGCCGCTATGGATGCCAGGGCATCGTTGACCTTCGGATCGAGCAGATCGAAATAAGCCATGGTGGCGCCGAAGATGGCGGTACCGATCATGTTGCCGATGAGTACGACAATCCAGAGATTGATGGTGCGGGTAAAGACGCCCATCGAGCGCACCCGCAGCATTTCCAGCACCGGCGTAAGCGTGTTTTCGGTAAATAACTGCTGGCGACCCAGAATCACGAACAGAAAACCCATCGAATAGCCGAAGCTGGCGATGATCGGCCGCCACGCCGACTCCGGCGTGTAACTATAGAGCAGGGCTTGAGCGATAAAGGAAAAGCCCATGGACAGCCCGGCGGCCAGGGCCGAAAAGCCAAGCCCCATCAGCGGCCGTGTCAGTTCCGCCTCGGCCTCACGCCGTATGGCCTCATAGACTACCGCCGCACTGGGCGCTTCGCGACGCCGCGCATCGCGTTTCTGGCTATGATCCAGATCGTGTTCGGTATGCTGTTGTTCGGCCATGCGTGAATAGAGATCAAGATGGTGATTTTGCCCATATTAAGCCTTTTCGTCGGCCACAAGCGAATTGCGCGGCAGCTTGTTCTGCTTCGATGAAATCGGGGCTTTCGCGCTAATGAGATCGTCTTTGCCAACGCTGGCAGTACTGCTGATCTGCAGCTGGGTCGGCGCCTGCAGCGCTCAGCCGGACGGCCACTCGAAAGTGCAGATCGTAGCCAGCTCCCCCCACGACAGCCGCGCCTTTACCCAGGGTCTTCTTATCGCCGACGGCGAGCTGTTCGAGAGCACGGGCCAATACGGCCAATCGAGCGTGCGGCGTATCGATCTGGACACCGGGCGTGTCGAACAGTCGACCGCCTTGCCCGACCCGTATTTCGGCGAGGGTCTGGCATTGGTCGGTCAGCGTCTCTATCAGCTGACATGGAAATCCGGCGTGGTCTTTGTCTACGACCGCCAGAGCCTTGACCGCGTGGGGCGCCTCGAATACGCAGGGCAGGGCTGGGGGCTGACCTACGACGGCCGTGATCTGATCATGAGCGACGGTAGCGCGACCCTCAAACGCATCGATCCGACCGATTTCAGCGTTTTGGGCACAATTCATGTCACCGAGGACGGACGCCCGATTGAGCAACTGAACGAGCTGGAATATATCGACGGCGAGATCTGGGCCAACATCTGGTTTTCCGAGCGTATCGTGCGTATCGATCCCGACAGTGGCCAGGTGATTGCCAGCCTGGATGCCAGCGCGCTCAAACGGGCGCTGCCACCGGGTGGCTCGCCCGATGTACTCAACGGCATCGCCTGGGATGCAGCAAGCCGCCGCCTCTATCTCACAGGCAAGTACTGGTCACGGCTGTTCGAGGTCAGGACGCCCAGAGCTGAGTAAGGGCTAACGTCGGGCACCAGAACACGACAATACCTGCTGCCGCCTCTACTTGCCGATACAGAAGCTCGAGAAGATCTCGCCCAGCAGATCGTCGCTGGTCACTGCACCCGTGATTGCGCCCAGCGCATCCTGAGCAAGCCGCAGCTCCTCGGCCAACAGATCACCTGCGGCATCATTCACCAGGCGTCGATGCCCCTCAGCCAGCGCCGCCGCGGCCTGTGCAAGCGCATCGAGATGCCGACGCCGGGCCACAAACGCCGGCTCGCCCTCGCCAGATATTCCGGCGCACTGTTTGAGATGCGCACCGAGCGCGTCAAACCCGCGTCCATCGACAGCCGAGAGATAAACCACATCCAGGCCGTTGAGCTCGGCCTGGCCTGCGGCGACATCACCTGAATGGCGCGTCAGATCAATCTTGTTGCCAATCAGCGTGATCGCGCAGTGCGCTCCGATCTCGTCAATAAGCGCCTGCTCTTCGGCGCCCAGCCCGGCCGCGGCATCGAATACCAGCAGTACACGGTCCGCGCGATCGAGCTCGGCGCGCGCCCGGCGCACCCCTTCGGCTTCGATAGGATCGGCGGTCTCGCGCAGGCCGGCCGTATCGATCACCGTAAGCGGCAAGCCATCGATCGCCAGCTGTTCGGACAGCACGTCTCGAGTGGTACCCGCAATCTCGGTGACGATCGCGGTGTCGCGCCGGGCCAGCCGATTGAGCAGGCTGGATTTACCGACGTTCGGCCGGCCCAGGATCAGAACACGCACGCCCTCGCGCAGCCCCGCACCTTCGCGTGCCTGGGCTGTCAGCGCCTCGAGCCGATCCCGGATATCGCGCAAACGGCGCTCGATCGCGCCGTCGCCGAGAAAGTCGACATCGTCCTCGTCAGGGAAATCGATCGCGGCCTCGGTATAGACGCGCAGGGCAATCAGCGCATCAACCAGCGTCTCGATCCGGCGGGAGAATTCGCCCTCGAGCGAGCGCATCGCAGCGCGGGCAGCCGCTGCGCTACCGGCATCGATCGCATCGGCAATCGCTTCGGCCTGATCGAGGCTGAGCTTGTCATTGAGGAATGCGCGCTCGGAAAACTCGCCGGGCCGCGCCAACCGTGCGCCGAGCGCGACCACACGGGCCAGCAAAGCTTCGACGAGCACCGGACTGCCGTGACCTTGAAGTTCAATCACGTCCTCGCCGGTAAACGACGCTGGCGCTGCGAAATACAGGAGCAGCCCGTGATCGATGGCCTGGCCGTGCGCATCTCTGAATGGTGCGAGATACGCCTTGCGCGGCTCGGGCTGGCGGCCGGTCAGCGCGCGGCATATCTCGATCGCACTCGAGCCGGATAGCCGGATGACAGCAACACCGGCACGACCGGGCGCACTGGCAAGTGCAGCGATCGTATCGGCTGCTGTCACGGGGTTTCCAGCTCCGCCAGGCGCCGATTCAGCTATTGGCCGCCTTGTGACCCAGGCCTTCGGCATCCAGTTTGCGATAGATATACCACTGCTGGGTAATCGACAGCAGGTTGTTGGTACACCAGTACAACACCAGACCCGCCGGGAAAAAGGCGAAGAACACGGCCAGGCCCACCGGCATGATCTGCATCATGCGCTGCTGCATCGGGTCCATGGTGACGTTTGTCGTCAGACGCTGCTGCAGGAACATGGTCAGGCCAAAGACAACCGGCAGGATGTAGTACGGGTCCGGAGCGGACAGATCCTGAATCCACAGCATGAACGGCGCGTGCCGGAGTTCCACCGATTCACGCAGCACCCAGTACAGCGAGATGAACACCGGCATCTGGACCAGCATTGGCCAGCAGCCGGCTAGCGGATTGAAGCCCTCTTTCTTGTAGAGCTCCATCATCTTGGCCTGGAGCTTCTGGCGATCGTCGCCGTACTGCTCCTTGAGCTGGGTCATGCGCGGTGCGAACTTGCGCATACGGGCCATGGCGCGGTACTGCGTTTCCGAGAGCTTGTAGAAACAGAGCTTGATCAGGAACGTCAGCAGAATGATCGCGACACCCCAGTTGCCCACCAGCGCATGCAGATGCTCCAGCACCCAGAAAATGGGCTTGGCGAGCACCGTCAGCCAGCCGTAGTCGACCGCCAGACCCAGGCCCGGGGCAACCGAGGCGAGCTGATCCTGAAGCTTGGGCCCGACGAACAGCGTGGTCTCGAGATTGGCCTGAGAATTGGCCTGGATGTCCTGCTGCGCGCCAATGAAGCCGGTGGCGAAACCGCCGGTCGCGTTGGGCACGTTCTTGGGCATCGCAAAGTAACGTGCTTCGCTGTCTGCCGGCGGGATTGCCGCGCCGATGAAATAGTGCTGGATCATCGCAACCCAGCCGCCGGTCTGGGTCAGCTCCAACGGCTCTTCGGCCAGATCATCATGACCTTCGGTACGAAAGCTATAACTGTCGCCACCGTCTTTCTTCTGATACCAGCCGACGCCGAAAAAGGCCTGGGCGAACGGCACATCGCCGGTTATCTCGTAGGGGGCACGCCAGAAGCGCACGTACTGCGATACCTTCCAGTCGTCTGCTGCGTTATTGACCACATCGTGGCGCAGTCCGATCTTGTAGCTGTCGCGATGGAAGGTATAGATCTTGGTGACGCTGTGGCCGGCGTCGTTGGTCCAGCTCAGCGGCACTTCGAGAGTGTCCTGATCGTCAGCAAGCTCGTATTCGGTCTGCTCGGTCTGGTAGGTCGTATTGTGATCGGGCGCCTTGGCCCCGTCCGCCACCAGCCCGCTCTGGGCGATGAAGAAGTTGGGCGCGCTGTCGTTGATCAGCCTTAGATTGGTATCGGGCTTTTCCGAGGAAACCGGCACGCCACGAAGCTCGACCTTGCGCAGATCGCCGCCCTTGGTATCGATGATGACATCGAGCTTGTCGGTCACCACGTGGACACGCTTGGCCTGAGCCACGACGGCTTCGCCCGTGTCCTGATCGATGCTGGAACTGTCGCCGGGCGCCGCTTGCCCGGCGGATGCCGATGCATTGCCGCGCGGCGCCGAGTCAAGCGAGGGTACGTCGTCGTCGCTCACCTGACCCCCGCTCGGGCTCTGACTCTGCGTCTGGACGCTTTGCTGGCCGTTATTGGCCATGGCGTCCGCGTCAGTCGGCTTGTAGTCTTCTTGCCAGGCCTGATAGAGGAAAAAGCAGATCACGCCGATGGCGCAGAGCAGCCCGAAACGAATATTTTCCATGCGCGGGTCGATCCCTAACGTGGTTCGGCGCCGGCCGGCCGAGGCCGGTCATGGCGTGAAAGAGCAGCTGAGCGTACGAGGTACGGCCAGGCTGCGGCCAATTGACCGGACAGATCGGCCTTGCTCATCTTTGCGGTATTGCTGCGCGCCAGCACGACGATATCGATCGGCCCGAGCGCATGCTGATGGTCACGAAAGGACTCACGCAGCACTCTCTTCACGCGATTCCGATCTACAGATCGCGCGATCCTGCGCTTGGCCAGCGCCAGGCCCAGCCGCGCGCGGCCGCCGCCACCGGGTGCGAAGATGATCACGAAACCCGGGCAGACTTTCTTGCTGCCGTGCGCGAACACGGCCTTGAACTGGCTCGCCTGAAGCAGACGCGCGGTTCGGGGAAACGCCGCCTGCGCCACGACTGATGCTTTACGGCGCCAGGCGTTTGCGGCCTTTAGCACGACGCGACGCCAGCACTGCACGCCCGTTCTTGGTCGCCATGCGCGCTCGAAAGCCGTGAGTACGTTTACGATGCAGATTGCTCGGCTGATAAGTTCTTTTCATAACGGTCACGACCTGGCGCCAAGAGTGGCGCTACTTGGTAAAAGACGGCGGATTCTAGTCGCGTCGGGCTGCCAGTTGCAACCCTTGAATAAGGCTGTGGATAACTTGTGGTCGGTGCGCTAGGGTAGAGCGCCGATGCGGCCTGCTGGCCGCGTCTGTCTGTGCCCATGGAGTTCCCGACTTGACCGATTCGCTCTGGCAACGCTGTCTCGTCCATATTGAAACCCGGCTGCCGGAAAAAGACGTCAACCTTTGGCTGAGGCCGCTTGTTGCTCGCTTTAGCGATGACGGGCTCGATCTGATGGCACCGAACGAGGTCGTACGCGATCAGGTTGAGCGCGAACTTCGCACCCCGATCGCAAATGCCCTGGCGGATCTCGGCGAGGTCCCCAAACGTATCCGTGTATTGATCGGCGGCGGGCGTTCCCACAGCGAAGCCCGGGTAAATGAACCCGTCGGTGCGCCCATAACACCACGCCATAACCTGGATAGTCGCTATACGTTCGAGGCGTTCGTGCAGGGCAAATCAAACCAGATCGCGCGCGCTGCCGCCGAACAAGCGGCCAATCCTGAGAACATCGCCTATAACCCGCTGCTGATCTACGGCGGTGTCGGCCTGGGCAAGACCCATCTGATGCAGAGCGTGGGCAATCGACTGCTGGATAACAACGCCCATGCAAAGGTCGCGTACGTTCGCTCAGAGCACTTTGTCAACGAGATGATCACCGCGATCCGCCATAACCGCATGGATCGCTTCAAGGCGCACTACCGTTCGCTGGACGCGCTGCTCATCGACGATATCCAGTTCTTTGCCAACAAGGATCGCTCGCAGGAAGAGTTCTTTCACACGTTCAATTCATTGCTCGAATCAAACCAGCGCATCGTGATCACCTGCGACCGTTTCCCCAAAGAGGTCGAGGGTCTGGAAGATCGACTCAAGTCTAGATTTTCGTGGGGCCTGTCAGTCGCGGTTGAGCCGCCCGAGCTCGAGACACGCGTGGCGATCATGCTTTCCAAGGCCGAGTACCACGATGTAACCCTGCCCCAGGAGGTCGCATTCTTCATCGCCAAGCGGGTCAGATCGAACGTTCGCGATCTCGAGGGCGCGCTGCACCGACTCAAGGCATCAGCACAGATCACCGGCACACCGATCACGGTGGACTTCGCCAAGCACGCCCTGCACGACATGCTTGCCGTCTACGACCGGCTGGTAACGCTTGAAAATATCCAGAAGACCGTTGCCGAGTATTACAAGATGCGTCTGGCTGACCTGCTCGGCAAGAAACGTACGCGGTCAGTGGCCAGACCCCGTCAACTCGCCATGGCGTTGGCCAAGGAACTGACGAATCACAGTTTGCCCGAGATCGGACAAGGCTTTGGGGGTCGCGATCATACAACGGTGCTTCATGCCTGCCGCAAGATAAAGGAATTGCGCGAAACCGATGCACGGATCGAAGAGGATTATCTGAATCTGAGTCGCACGCTGACGAGTTAGTTGTGGATAAGCCCGGGATAACTGTGCGTTGCTATTAAGAGCCGTACTTCAGCACCAAAAAGCACACATACTATCCACAGGCAGAGCACAGCCTGCAGACAACTTTGAAGCAGTGTTGTACATCAGCCAAGAATATGATTATTAAAGAAAAATATCACTTAGACACAGAAAGATCGCGACACTGTTACTACTACTACTAGCTTTTCTTTAGAGACTTAAGACAACAAGACTGACCGTATTCGGAGCCCTTCATGCAATTCTCAGTGCAGCGCAAAGATCTACTCGCATCACTGCAAGCCGTTATCGGCGTCGTGGAACGCCGTCAAACAATGCCGATCCTGTCGAACATCCTTCTCAAGGCAGAGGACGATCGTGTCGTGTTGACCGCAACCGATCTCGAACTGGAACTCGTTACCGAATGCCCGGCAGTTGTTCGATCCCCAGGGTCTGCTGCTGTGCCCGGACGAAAGCTCCTCGATATCTGTCGTGGCTTGCCGGATACGGCCGAAATCGAACTCACGCAGGAACAGCAACAGACCCGGATCCAGTCGGGACGTTCTCGGTTCACGCTGTCAACGCTTGCATCGCAGGATTGGCCTCATCTCGACGAAGTCGAAGAAGGCCAGCAGATCGCCCTACCGGAAGGCACCCTGAAGAAACTTCTCGATCGCACCCACTTCGCAATGGCGCATCAAGACGTTCGCTACTATCTCAACGGCCTCTTGCTGGATCTACGCAGTAATCGAGTTCGGTGCGTAGCCACTGACGGCCACCGGCTGGCGCTCAGCGACGCCGACGTCGATATCTCACTGGATGAACCCACCGCCGCCATTGTTCCTCGCAAGGCGGTAACCGAACTGGTAAGGCTTCTCAATTCGGGAGACGCACAGATAACGCTTCAGCTGTCATCCAAACATCTGCGACTGCAGCTGCCCGGACTGATGTTTACTACAAAGCTCATCGACGGGAGGTTTCCCGACTACGAGCGCGTGATACCCGATAACGCAGATCGGCTGATGCACGCGGACAGAGACATCATCAGGCAAGCGCTCACGCGTACGGCTATCCTTTCTAACGAAAAATTCGGTGGTGTTCGTCTCGCTCTGGATCAACATACGCTTCGTCTGCAGGCACAGAATGTCGAGCGGGAAGAAGCCGAGGATGAGATCCAGGTCACTTATGATAGCGATCCGATGGAGATCGGCTTCAACGTCAACTATCTGCTTGAAGCCCTTGGCGCGATGACTTCGTCCGAGTTCACACTCGCATTGTCTGGGCCCGATAGCTCTGGACTGCTCGAGTCCGTCAATGACAAAACAACCCGATATGTTGTTATGCCGATGCGGCTGTAGAATCACGAAGTTGCGCCTGAATTCAGTCAGTTGAGGTATGCCCACCTGCTCGACGGCAGCCTGCTGACTGTTCTCCTGAAAAGGCGCTTGAACAAGAAGGCGAACAACATGGGTCAGATAGCGTCTTCGCAGCAATACGCTGCGTCCAATAACCGCAGCCGGCCCTGATGTTTGAATGATAATCAAACGATTGCGCGTCACGGATTTCCGATGTTTCAAGACGCTGGATATAACCCCGGGACCGGGTGTCAACGTCGTGACGGGGGACAACGCCTCAGGGAAGACAAGCCTTCTTGAGGCGATATTCGTGCTGGGTCGCGGGCAGTCGTTTCGGCAAGCGGGAGCCCGTCCAGCAATACGCCATTCCGCAACAGAGTTCGCCCTCAGCAGTGATATTGAAAGTGACAGCGGGCAGCACACACGCCTGGGAGTCGGGCGAAGCAATCGGGGCTATGAGTTTCGAAAAGATGGCTCATCAGGAACGAACCGCATAGAGCTCATTAACACCCTGCCGCTGCAGCTCATCGATCCCAACGTGCATCGCCTGTTGGAGCAAGGTCCACAGTATCGGCGGCACTTCATGGACTGGGGCGTGTTTCACGTGGAACACGCTTTCTTCCCGGCTTGGCGGCGGTATCGTCGAGCGCTTCGGCAACGTAATAGCGCGCTCAAAGCGCGCCATTCTAAGAAAGACGTCGTTGCCTGGGACGCCGATCTTGTTCGTAGCGGCGAACTCGTTGACGCATCCCGAAGAGCGTATATAGATCATCTAACGGCAACATTACCGTACCAAGCAAAGATGCTGGTCGGTGATAACGATGTAGTGCTGGACTATCAATCAGGTTGGCGTGGTAACGATGGATTTGGGCCGGCGTTGATTGCAGGCCTGGAACAGGATCAACGTGCAGGGTTTACCCAGCAAGGGCCACACCGTGCTGACCTGAAAGTCTCTGTAGCGGCTGGCGCCGCTCGAGACTGGATTTCCCGTGGCCAACAGAAAGTGCTCACTATTGTGATGCTGCTCGCACAGGCGCGGATTCTGTATGAGCGCAGGCGTGTCTCTCCCGTACTACTTATCGACGATCTCGCCGCAGAATTGGGCACGCGTTATCGAGATACTTTGGCAGAAGAGATTCAGAAATCTGGAAGTCAGTGTTTCGTTACTTTCCTGGATTCGTCCCAAGTACCGTCTTGTCTCGGACAGGCCAGAAGGTTCCACGTGGAACATGGACTCGTGGTTAGCGGCGGCCCTGGCAAATCGTGCTAAAATCAGGCGGTTAAATCCTGTGTTCCCACTGAACGACGGTCCGCTATGTCTGAATCGAACGGCGATTACAACTCAAGTAGCATCAAGGTACTGAAAGGGCTTGAGGCAGTCCGGAAGCGTCCGGGCATGTACATCGGCGATACCGATGACGGTACGGGCCTCCACCACATGGTGTTCGAAGTGGTGGATAACGCCATCGACGAAGCGCTCGCCGGGCATTGCAAGGAAATTGACGTCGCCATTCATCGCGATCAGAGCATTACGGTGACCGACGATGGCCGTGGTATTCCAGTCGATATGCACGAAGGCGAAGGCAAATCGGCGGCCGAGGTCATCATGACGGTGCTCCATGCCGGCGGTAAGTTCGACGCCAATTCCTATAAGGTTTCAGGCGGCTTGCACGGCGTTGGTGTATCCGTAGTCAACGCATTATCAGATCGTCTCGAGCTCAATATCTATCGGGACGGCCACCACTACCGCCAGCATTACTCGATGGGCGAGCCGCTGGGCGCATTGACTGCCGTTAATGAAACATCGCAGACGGGCACGTCGATTCATTTTCATCCGAGCCCTGACGTCTTCGCGAATATAGCTTACAGCTACGATATTCTTGCCAAACGCCTGCGTGAACTGTCGTTCCTGAATTCCGGCGTTCGTATCCGTCTCAGAGAAGACGCAAGTGAGCGCGATGTTGTGTTCGAGTACGAGGGCGGAATCCGTGCGTTCGTACAGAATCTCAATGAGAACAAAACGAAGATCCACGATACCGTCTGTTACTTCACGGCAGAACGTGAAGAGATCGTGGTGGAAGTCGCCATGCAGTGGAACGATACCTATCAGGAGAGCGTGTTCTGCTATACCAATAATATTCCTCAGCGCGACGGTGGCACCCATCTAGCGGGTTTTCGGGGTGCGCTGACGCGCACTATCAACGGCTATATCGAGTCTGAGGGACTGACCAAGAAAGAGAAAGTCGCCCCCGCAGGTGATGATGCACGCGAGGGTCTGACTGCCGTTGTGTCGGTCAAGGTGCCGGATCCCAAGTTCTCGTCGCAGACCAAGGAAAAGCTGGTGTCCTCAGAGGTGCGTGCGGTCGTCGAGTCGACCGTCAACGAATTTCTGGGTGACTTTCTGCTGGAGAACCCGCGAGAAGCCAAGGTGATCGCGGGTAAGGTGATTGATGCTGCGCGTGCTCGTGACGCCGCCCGTCGCGCTCGCGATATGACGCGTCGAAAAGGGGCCCTGGATATTGCCGGTCTGCCCGGCAAGCTCGCAGATTGCCAGGAGAAGGATCCGGCGAACTCCGAGCTGTTCCTGGTGGAGGGCGATTCCGCCGGCGGCTCGGCAAAGCAGGGTCGGGATCGACACAACCAGGCGATTCTGCCCTTGAAGGGCAAGATCCTGAACGTCGAGAAAGCGCGTTTCGACAAGATGCTCTCTTCGGCCGAGGTCGGCACCCTGATTACAGCTCTGGGCTGCGGTATTGGCCGTGACGAGTTTGATCCGGCCAAACTGCGCTATCACCGCATCATCATCATGACCGACGCCGACGTCGATGGTTCGCATATCAGAACGTTGCTGCTGACGTTCTTCTATCGCCAGATGTTTGCGCTGATCGAGGCGGGCTATATTTATATTGCCCAACCGCCCTTGTACAAGGTCAAGAGCGGCAAGCAGGAGCATTACGTCAAGGACGATCGCGAACTCGGAAACTATCTGCTCAGGCTGGCTCTCAGCAAGGCCGAACTGCGTGTTGATGCAGATGCGCCGCCCATTGCCGACGATGCGCTAGCCGATCTTTCCCATCGCTATATGGGTATGCTCGAGGATATCGACAGGCTGACGCGCCGATTTGATCCGGCAACGCTCATGGAGATGACCTATCTGCCGCCGATGAGCGCCGATCTGTTCTCAGATGCAACACGCATGCACGAGTGGGCACAGGCGCTGCAGACCCGACTGGAGGCGCGTAAGGAGGCCCGTCACCGCTACGAGGTCGAGATCAAGCCTGCGCACGATGATCGACCCTTGCATCTCCAGGTGACCCGCTTCAGCCACGGCATTCCCCATACGTTTGTCTGGCATGAGGATTTCTTTACCGGCGACGAATATCAGCGCATGGCCCAGCTCGGCAACGAGCTGCTGGGGCTGATTGGCGAGGGCGCGACGGTATCGCGCGGCGAACGCAGTGAGCCGATCGAGACATTTCAGCAGGCTTATACGTGGCTTCTGGGCGAGGCCAAGCGCGGCCAGCACGTTCAGCGATACAAGGGCCTTGGCGAGATGAATCCGATCCAGCTATGGGAAACCACCATGGATCCGGACACCCGCCGGCTGATGCAGGTCAAGATCGATGATGCGGTCGGCGCTGACCAGATTTTCACGACGTTGATGGGGGATCACGTGGAACCCCGCCGTGAGTTCATCGAACGTAATGCGTTAATGGTCTCAAACCTGGATATATAGCCGGTACGGGACAGCAGTCACCTCTGGGGGCGATGGTATCTACCGCGTATCCCGGGCCAAGTGTCGATCAGCTGGTTCTTCCGCGTACTCTGATCAACGAGCGCATATGTTGTGCCCGCAGTGTGCTGCGTCTGGGGCGTAGAAAATCGCTGTCTGTCCGCGTAACGTATTGGTTCTATTGCTTTCATTCGTTTGGTTCGCGGCTCGGTAGTAACATGCCTTAGCTTAGACGCTAACGCGCAGTGCGTCTGACCCGCTTTTGATTGCCTTGTTCGCTGATCAACGCGCGTGCGGCCGTTGCGAGATCCGTGAATGTCTCGATATCGGCCGAACTCTTCAACTTGCCGGCAGGCTTGCCTGTTTTTACCCGGATCGGCCGTGCGCCAGCTGCGATAGCGGCCTCGATGTCGCTCGCGCTATCTCCGACTACTGGACAGCCAGCCATAGTGCGCCCAAACCGGCGTGCAATATCGTCGAGCATACCGGTGGCCGGCTTGCGACACCGGCAGCCATTTTCCGGGCCGTGTGGACAGAAGAATATGCCGTCGATCTGTGCACCGAGATCGGCCAGCATGCGCGTCATCTTGTCGTGAATTGCGAACAGCATGTCGTAGTCGAACAGGCCGCGTGCGAGGCCTGACTGGTTGCTCGCCACTACCACTCGAAAACCCGCATGCTTGAGCTTGACGATCGCTTCCAGGCTACCAGGAATGGGCTTCCACTCTGCAGGCGACTTGATGAAGTGGTCGCTGTCTTCGTTGATGACGCCGTCGCGATCCAGAATGACAAGTTTCATGGGGTGCACCGTTCAAGTTCTGGCTTCAGTCTAGACGGCCTGTGCGACGGCGAACAGCGGTGATTCGGTACACAGCTGCCAACTCAGTTGTGGTCGTTCAGCGATATACATGAAATATCGGCAACACGACGACAGATCTGGTCGAGCTCGCCCAGCAATGCCAGCCGGTTATGTCGAAGAGATTCGTCGTCGGCCATAACCATGACGTCGTTGAAGAATGTATTCAGCGGTGCAGCGAATTGCGTCAGCGCACTCAGCGCGTCGTCGTATTGGCCCGCGTCGGAAGCTCGAGCCACGATATCCCGGTTTTCGGCAAGCGCCGCAGCCAGCTGTTTCTCTGCTGGGTCCTGCAATAGTGCGGTGTCAAACACGGTTGTGTCACCGCCATCCGTGTTGCGACGCAGAATATTTCGAATACGCTTGTGCGCATCGCACACGGTGCGGGCATCGGCTTGGGCGGCAAAGCGGTCCACGGCGCGAAGCCGACGGTCGAAGTCCACCATATTCGAAACACCAAGATTTTCGATCGAGTCGAAACGATCACCGGCAATACCTTGATCAGCGTAGTAGCCACGCAGACGTTCCATGTGGAACATCCATAGTGCGTCAGCGGTATCAGGAGCCGCTTCAACTGGCTGTACGGAAATCGCGAAGTCGAGGGCTTGTCGCAGATCCAGCGCGATCGACGCCTCTACCAGCGTTCGCAGCACGCTCAGGGCCGCGCGCCGTAGTGCAAACGGATCCTTATCACCGCTGGGACGTTGTCCGATGGAAAAAATTCCGGCCAGCGTGTCCAGCCGATCAGCCAGCGCGAGCGTCCGACCTATGGCGTCAGGTGCGATCGGTGCGCCGGAGCGGATCGGTGCGTACTGCGATTCCAGCGCATCGGCAATACGGGCGGTCTCGCCCGCGTCCAATGCGTAATAACGGCCCATGACCCCCTGGAGCTCGGGGAATTCACCCACCATTTCGGTCAGCAGATCTGTCTTTGACAGCGTTGCCGCTCGCGCGAGATCGCTGGGCTCTATGTCAGTAGCCGTCGCAATAGTTTCTGCGATTGACGCAACGCGCTGACTCTTGTCGGCCAGGGATCCAAGCTTGTTCTGGAAGCTGACGCGCGCCAGGCTTTCAACATGTGCGGTCAGGCCGTGACGGCGATCGGCTTCCCAGAAGAACAGCGCGTCCGATAGTCGGGGGCCCACCACGCGCTCATTGCCTGCGATCACCTGGGCCACGTCACGGCTCTCGATGTTGGCGACGGTGACAAATCCGGCCATGAGGTCGCCGTTTGTGTCCAGAACCGGGAAATAGCGCTGATGTCCCTGAAGGGTCGCCACCAGCACCTCGCGCGGCAGCGCCAGAAAACGTGTGTCGAAATGGCCGGCGATACCCGCAGGCCACTCGACCAGCGCGTTGACTTCTTCAAGCAAGGCCTCGTCGATCAGCGCCGTGCCGCCGAAACGGCTGGCAGCCTGCTCTACTTCGGTGCGTACTCGTGCCTGTCTTTCGTCCGGGTCGACCATCACATGGCCTGGTGAAGCCAACGCGCGCGCATAGTCATCAGCGTTATTCAGCTCGATCGCCTGTGGATGATGAAAGCGATGACCAAACGTGGCGCTGCCGGATTCGACGCCGAACACTGTTAGCGCCACGGTATCCGTGCCGTGTAGGGCCACAACCGAGTGAACCGGGCGGACGAACGCTGCATCGGTATCGCCCCAGCGCATCAGCTTGGGCACGGGCAGACGCTTGAGCGCCTTGTCGACCACTGTCTGCAGTAGCGCTGCCAGTGGCTTGCCGTCCTCGACGCCGCGATACACTAGGCGTTCGCCCTTGTCGCTGTCTTCGCGTTCCAGCTGATCGACAGTCGTGCCCAGTGAACGCGCGAAGCCCTCGGCCGCCGGTGTCGGTGTGCCGTCCGCTTTGAAGGCGATGGCAACGGTCGGGCCACTTTTTTCAACGGCTACGGATTCGGTGCAATCAGCGGTATCGGCTAGCACTATGGCAAGTCGTCGTGGGCTGGCCAGCCGCTGATAGCCGCTGAAAGCCAGGCCGGCCGCGCGCAGGCCTTCGGCAACGCCGTCCGCGAACGCATCCGCCAGGCTTCGCATCGCCTTGGGTGGCAGTTCCTCGACGCCGATCTCGATGAGCAGGGTTGCGTTGTTCATGCCGCCTCGTTTTTATCGAGCATGGGAAAGCCCAGCGCTTCGCGTGAGGCGTAGTAGGCCTGTGCACAGGCGCGCGCCATCGTGCGTACGCGCAGGATATAGCCCTGGCGTTCGGTGACCGAGATCGCGTGTCGGGCGTCCAGCAGATTGAACGTATGTGAACATTCGAGCATGCGCTCATAGGCCGGTAGCGCCAGTTCGGCCTCGATCAGGCGCTTGCATTCGTCTTCCAGCCCGTCGAACCGGGCGAAAAGAGACTCGACGTCTGCGTGTTCGAAGTTATAGGCCGATTGCTCGACCTCATTCTGGTGAAAGACATCGCCGTAATAGATCGTGCCGGCGGGCGAGCTCGACCACACCAGATCGTAGACGCTCTCGACGTTTTGCAGATACATCGCGATACGTTCGAGCCCGTAGGTGATCTCGCCGGTGACCGGACGGCAGTCGATGCCGCCAACCTGCTGAAAATAGGTGAACTGCGTGATCTCCATCCCGTTGAGCCAGATTTCCCAGCCCAGGCCCCAGGCGCCCAGCGTCGGCGACTCCCAGTTGTCCTCAACAAAGCGTACGTCGTGGATGGTCATGTCCAGACCCAGCATCTCCAGTGACTGCAGATAGAGTGACTGGATATCTTTTGGCGACGGCTTGAGCATGACCTGGAACTGGTAATAGTGCTGCAGGCGGTTGGGGTTTTCGCCGTAGCGGCCGTCGGTCGGTCGCCGTGATGGCTGTACATAGGCCGCGCGCCAGGGCTCAGGGCCGATCGAGCGCAGGAACGTCGCCGGATGGAACGTACCGGCACCAACCGGCATATCCAGCGGCTGGACGATTGCGCAGCCCCGCTCGGCCCAGAACTGCTGCAGGCGGAATATGATCTGTTGGAAATCCATGCAAACTACCCTTGGTTCAAGCGCCAGATTATACCGGAAGGGTCCTGTGCCTCGTTGCACCATAAACGTGCACCAAAACAGACCCTATTTGAGATCTGCTCGTTATAGGTGCACAAGCGCATTACAATGGTGCACAAAGGCCGCACAGGGCACTTTTCCTGCCGAGATGACGTGGCACGGAAACTGCCTTTATAGTGGCTGTCCTCGTTGCCCTGCCCGATACAGGCCAACCCGGTTATCCATCCAAGGAGTCATCAATGTCGAGTAGCGAAGCGCTCAAGCTCATCAAGGAATCAGAAGCGAAGTTCGTCGACTTCCGTTTTTGTGACACGCGCGGCAAGGAACACCACATGACCGTGCCGGCGCACTCGGTCGACGAAGAAGCACTGGAAGAAGGCAAGATGTTCGACGGCTCGTCGATCGAAGGCTGGAAGGGCATCAACGATTCCGACATGGTGATGATGCCCGACGCGAGCTCGGCTCTGCTCGATCCGTTCATGGAAGAACCGACCGTCATCCTGCGCTGTGACGTGCTCGAGCCGAATACCATGATGGGCTACGAGCGCGATCCGCGTACCGTTGCCAAGCGCGCCGAAGCCTATCTGTCGTCCACCGGTATTGCCGACACCGCGTTCTTCGGCCCGGAAGCCGAGTTCTTCGTGTTCGATTCGGTCACCTGGCAGAACGACATGATGCGCACCGGCTTCGAGATCGAATCCGAAGAAGCCGCAACCAGCAGCAACATCAAGTATCCCGACGGCAACATGGGCCACCGTCCGGGCGTCAAGGGCGGCTACGTGCCGGTACCGCCGGTCGATGCGCACCACGACATGCGCAGCGCCATGTGCCTGGCCATGGAAGAGATGGGCCTGACCGTGGAAGTGCACCATCACGAAGTGGGCACCGCCGGCCAGGGCGAGATCGGCATGCTCTTCAACACGCTGGTCAAGAAGGCCGACGAGACGCTGGTCTACAAGTACTGCGTGCACAACGTAGCCCACAGCTTCGGCAAGACCGCGACCTTCATGCCCAAGCCGCTGGTCGGCGACAATGGCTCGGGCATGCATGTGCATCAGTCGCTGTCCAAGGATGGCAAGAACATCTTCTCGGGCGAAGAGTACGGCGGCCTGTCCGAAGAAGCGCTGTTCTATATTGGCGGCATCATCAAGCACGCCAAGGCGATCAACGCGTTTGCCAATGCCTCGACCAACAGCTACAAGCGCCTGGTCAAGGGCTTCGAGGCGCCGGTACTGCTGGCCTATTCGGCGCGCAACCGCTCGGCCTCGATCCGTATTCCGTGGGTGTCCAGCCCGAAGGCGCGTCGTATCGAGGTCCGTTTCCCGGATCCGACCGCCAATCCGTACCTGGCTTTCTCGGTCATGCTGATGGCCGGCCTTGACGGCATCCAGAACAAGATCCATCCGGGCGAAGCCATGGACAAGGACTTGTACGACCTGCCGCCGGAAGAGGAAAAAGCGATTCCGACCGTGGCCCAGTCGCTCGAAGAAGCGCTGAATGCCCTGTCGAACGACCGCGAATTCCTCAAGAAGGGCGATGTATTCACCGACGATCTGATCGACGGCTATATTGCGCTCAAGATGGAAGAGGTGGTGCGCATGAAGATGAGCACGCACCCGGCCGAGTTCGATATGTACTACTCCTGCTAGAACACAGGATCCCGTCAGGGGAGATCGGCGTCTTCGGGCGCCGGTCAGCGGGCGTATCCGGTCACCGGGTACGCCCTTTTTCATGCGCGCTATCCGGCGCGCCCGGCCGGCGTACCTCGTGCAAGGGCAGATCTGTCCTGTATGCGCAGATCAGGCATCATGAGAGTCATGAACAAGACGTTGGCCCGCTGGATGTCTGCTGCTCTGTTGTGTCTGGCCTGGCAGGCGCAGGCAGAGATCTATACCTGGATGGACGCCCAGGGAGTGCGCCATTACAGCGACAGCCCGACCAGTGGCCAGGCCAGGCCGGCTGATCTGCCCGGTATCCAGCGCGCGGACGGCAATCCGGACGCGCTCGCCCGACTGCAGGCACAGGTGCAGCAGGGCACGAACACCGCCGATCTGCCGGCAGCCGCTGGGTCACCTCAGTCACGTATCCCCGATCTGGTCGAGCCAGTGGCCGAGAGCACGTTTCGCGATGCCCGGGGCATCGTGCCGGTAGCGGTGAACATCAACGGCACACCGACACTGAGTCCGGGCGAGCAGATCACCTACTATCTCGACGGCAGTCCGATCCCGCAGTCGCCGTCGGATCAGACCCAGCTGCAACTGGGCAACGTGCCACGCGGCGCGCACACGCTGAGTGCGGCCCTGCTCTTTCGGGGGCGTGAGATTCGACGTACCGCGCCAGTGACCTTTTATATGCAGCCGCCGTCAGCGATTTCGCCGCTCAACGGGAGTCCGGGGTCGGATGCGATACCGGGGGCGGGTCTGGCTTCGCCGGCCGGCAATACGATGGGGGTGCCTGCAGCACCGCGTACCAACAGCGGATCCGCCAATGCGGCACCGCCCGCCATGTGATCACTCGGTTGTGCCCGCATGGTGCAACGCACCGCGAGCCGGCGCTGATCCATGTGACCTGGCCTTGGCCCGACTCTTGCGTCCGCACTTGATATGACACCGACCGACAGCACCGGCGTTCGCCCGGATACGATCCTCGATAATCTGAAGACTGCGGTCGTGTGCCTGGATGCCGATTTATGCGTGACCTATCTGAATACCGCCAGCGAAGTGCTGTTTGGTGTATCGGCGCGTCACTGTGGCAACGAGCCGTTCGACAAGGCCCTGCCGTATCTGCTGGACCATCGACAGAAACTCGCCAACTCGCTGCACGACGGCGGCGCGTTCACTGAGCGCGAACTTCACCTGCGGGCCGGCGGCGATCCAATGATCGTCGACTGCACGGTCACCCCGTTCACCGATCGTAACGGCGCGCCGGCCCTGCTGCTGGAGTTCCTGTCGCTGGATCGACAGCTGCGCATCTCGCGTGACGATCAGATGCGCGTACAGAATCTGGCCAATCGCGAAATGATTCGTGGCCTGGCCCACGAGATCAAGAATCCGCTGGGTGGCCTGCGCGGGGCCGCGCAGCTGTTGGAACGCGAGATTGACGACGACGGCCTGAAAGAGTTCACGACGGTGATCATCCGAGAGGCCGATCGCCTGCAGAATCTGGTCGACGGCATGCTCGGCCCGCGCCGGCCACCCAACAAGCAGCCATTGAATATCCACGAACCGATCGAGCATGTACGTGCATTGATCGGCGCCGATCTGCCCGCGGGTATCATCCTCGAGCGGGATTACGATCCAAGTATTCCCGAGATCCAGGCCGATCGTGAGCAGCTCATTCAGACGCTATTCAATCTGGTGGGCAATGCAGTCACAGCACTCGGCGATTCCGGCCATATCGGGCTGCGAACCCGGACCCAGCGCCTGTTCACCATTGGTGGCGTCCAGCACCGGCTGATCGCGCGCGTGGATGTCATCGACAACGGTCCCGGCATCCCGAGCGAGCTGTTGCCGCGCATCTTCCATCCGATGGTCAGCTCACGCGCCGAAGGCACCGGCATGGGGCTGTCGATCGCACAGTATCTGGTTCATCTGCACCAGGGACAGATCGAGTGCGAAAGCCGTCCCGGCCAGACTGTATTCAGTGTATTCCTGCCTTTGGAGCCGCTCGATGACTGATCTGATCGCGTGGGTCGTCGATGACGACCAGTCCATCCGCTGGGTGCTCGAACGCGCGCTCACCAGCGCCGATATCACGGTGCGCTGTTTTCCAGGAGGCGCCGAGCTGCTGGATGCGATCGAAGACAGCCTGCCCGACGTCCTGCTGACTGATATCCGTATGCCCGGCATCTCCGGCCTGGAACTGCTCGAGCGTGTGCGCGCCATTCAGCCGGAATTGCCGATCATCATCATGACGGCGCATTCGGATCTGGACAGCGCCGTATCCGCCTATCGCGGCGGCGCGTTCGAATATCTGCCCAAGCCGTTCGACGTGGACGAGGCGGTGGAACTGATCACCCGCGCTGCGCGTCTGGCCCGTCAGGCCCGACCCGAGCTGACCGTTGCCAGGCCCCAGGAGTCGATCATCATCGGCGAAGCGCCGGCAATGCAGGAAGTCTTCCGGGCCATCGGGCGTCTGTCGGCTTCCAACATCACGGTATTGATCACCGGCGAATCGGGTACCGGCAAGGAACTGGTCGCCCACGCGCTGCACGAACACGGCTCGCGTGCAGCGCGGGCGTTCATTGCGGTGAACACCGCCGCCATACCAAAGGACCTGATGGAGTCCGAGTTCTTCGGCCATGAGAAAGGCGCTTTCACCGGCGCGGTGGCCCAGCGCCGTGGCCGCTTCGAGCAGGCCCACGGCGGTACTCTGTTCCTGGACGAGATCGGCGACATGCCGTCGGATCTGCAGACCCGGCTCCTGCGCGTGCTCCAGGACGGCCAGTTCTATCGCGTTGGCGGGCATACCCCGGTGAGCGTGGACGTACGCATCATCGCAGCCACCAATCAGGATCTCGAGGTCGAGGTCAAGAAGGGCCACTTCCGGGAGGATCTGTTCCACCGCCTGAATGTGATCCGTTTGCGCGTGCCGCCGCTGCGCGAACGGCGTGAAGATATTCCCCTGCTGCTCGAGTTCTTCCTTGGCCGGGCAGCGCGCGAACTGCAGATGGAGATCAAGACGCTCAGCGCCGCGGCCAGCGGATTCCTGGCGGCACTGGACTGGGCCGGCAATGTGCGCCAGCTGGAGAACCTGTGTCGCTGGCTGACCGTGATGGCCCCGGGGCGTGAAGTGGTACTCGAGGATCTGCCTCACGACCTGCGCGCCAGCCCGCCCCGCACCAAGGTGCTGGTAACGGCTAACGACAACGACGCGCAGGCGACAGGCTCATACCCAACCGATAACGCACCGACGGCCGCTGTCGCCGAGGTCGAATCGGGGGACAGCTGGGATGCGCAGCTGGCGCGCTGGGCCCAGCACCGCCTTGCCGAAGGCGCCGATCATCTGCTCGACGAAGCGATTCCAAGCCTTGAGCGGGTGATGATCCGGGCCGCGCTCGAACAGACCGACGGCCACCGCCAGGAGGCCGCGCGCCTGCTTGGCTGGGGCCGCAACACGCTTACCCGCAAGATCAAGGAGCTGGGCATCGAGTCCGAGTCGGTCTGAGTCTGTCTCGAGGGGACGGCAACAGCCCCTAGCCGTCGACGTTGTCCGCGCGCGCCTGCGAATGGCTTTGCCTGTCCGCGTGGATCCGGCGCGTGTTGGGCGGTCGGCCCGTGATCAGCCGATCGCCGGTGCGGCGCGTGAAGTATTTCCAGATCCACTGCAGCATCACACGCAGCCGGCGCTCGCCGCCGATCAGCGCGTAGATATGGATCACCACCCACAGGATCCAGGCGGTGAATCCGGACACCGATATCCAGGGCAGCTTGCCGACCGCGCGATTGCGCCCGATCACCGCCATGCTGCCCTGATCGGTATAGGCGAAGTCTTTCATGGGCTTGCCGTTGGCGCGCCGTTTGAGCAGCTTGGCCAGATACTCGCCCTGCTGGATAGCGGCCGGAGCCAGTCCGGGCACTTCCTTGCCCTTGCGATCGGTTACCGCGGCCAGGTCGCCAATCACGAAGATCTCGGGATGCGCGGCCAGCGACAGATCGCCACCGACCTTGAGTCGCCCCCCGCGTTCGCGTGCTGCACCGGTGCGCTCGGCCAGGATTTCGCCGAACTGGGACGCCCGCACGCCGGCAGCCCAGAGCACGGTGCGCGCGGCCACACGCCGTTCGCCCTCGGGGCCCTTCATGGTCACGCCCGACTCGTCGATCGCCGAGGCCATGGTGTGGGTGACGATCTCGACGCCGAGTTCAGCCAGCATCGCCTCGGCTTTCTTCGATAGCTTGGGTGGATACACCGGCAGCACACGGTCGGCGCCCTCGACCAGCAGGATGCGTGCCTCACGTGGGTCCACGCGCCGGAAATCGTCGACCATGGTGCGATGAGCGAGCTCGGCAATAGCGCCTGCCAATTCCACGCCGGTCGGCCCGGCACCCACAATCACGAATGTCAGCAGCGCCTCCCGGGCGGCCGGGTCGCTGTTGAGTTCGGCGGTCTCGAAGGCCAGGAAGATCCGGCGCCGCATGCGCAGGGCGTGCTCGACGGTCTTGAGGCCCGGTGCGACATCTGCCCACTGATCGTTGCCGAAATAGGCATGCTTGACGCCGGTGGCGGCGATCAGCGTGTCGTAGGTCAGCGTGCCGGACTCGTGATGAAGCGTACGCGTTGCGGGGTCGATATCGTAGACGGTGCTCATCAGCGTGCGTACGTTGTTCTTGCGGCGCAGGGTCACGCGCAGTGGCGTACAGACATCACCCGTGGTGAGCATGCCCACCGCCACCTGATACAGCAGTGGCTGGAAAGTATGGAAGTTACGCTTGTCGACCAGGGTGACGTCGAAGCCGCTGTTGCCGAGTTTGCGCGCGGCAAACAGGCCGCCAAAGCCGCCGCCGACAATCACCACATGCGCTCTGGCGCTGGCGTTTTGTTGTTGTTCTGCCATGGTGTGTTTCCCCAGTTGAAAGACCGCTCCCAAGATTCATGATATTGCAATACGTGACGTACTGTCGGCATCGCGCATGTGCCTGATTGCGTTCGCCTGGCAGGCGAACCGGCGATACCCGCTAGTGGTCGCCGCCAACCGCGACGAGTTCCATGCGCGCCCCACCGAGGCCGCGCATTGGTGGATGCAGCCGCCAGGCCTGTTTGCAGGCCGTGACGTGCGCGCCGGCGGCGCCTGGTGCGGGGTTGATCGGCGCGGCCGGTTTGCTGCCGTGACCAATGTCCGCGAGGCGGGCGGCGGCCAGACACTGCGTTCGCGCGGCTTGTTGGTACGTGATTATTTCCAGCAGTTCGGCAGCGCCGAGGCCTGGGCCGAGCAGATGCTCGAGCAGGGGCCGGCGTACGGGCCGTTCAACCTGCTGGTCGGGGATCTCGACAGTTTATGGTTCGTCTCCAATCGAGGCCGCACGCGCCACCGCCGTCTGGGCCCCGGTGTGCACGCCATATCCAACGGCCACTGGGGCGATCACTGGCCCAAGACCGATCGCGCGCAAGCGCGCCTTTCCACACAGCTCGACGCGAATTGCTTCACCCCGGCAGCTGCGTTCGAGCTGCTGGCCGACACGGACGCCGCCCCCGAGGCCGAGTTGCCCGACACGGGTATCGGCACGAGCCGCGAGCGCTTTCTGTCGTCGCTGTTCATTCGCAGCCCCCAGTACGGCACTCGCGCATCGACCGTCATCACGCGCAGCCACGACGGCACGATCGATTTTCATGAACGGGGCTTTGCGGCCGACGGCGCGATTGTCCATCGTGTCCACCAACAATGGACGCTCGACCGGAATAATCACCCATGACTACGACCCGACCTTACGGCAGCTGGCCATCGGCCATCGACGCCGACCACGTTGCCGCTGCCGGCCGTCGCATGACTGATCTGCGCATTGACGACGCCGTCGACCCGCCGCAGCTGTACTGGATCGAGAGCGTGCCGGAACAGGCCGGCCGCAATACGCTGATGCGCATGCCGGTGGGCGGCGATAGCGCCGCGGCCGTGTCCCTGCTGGCAGCACCCATGAGTGCGCGCAGTGCGGTGCACGAGTACGGCGGTGCGGCGTTTGTCGTACATGCCGGCCGGGTCTGGTTCGTCAACGCCGCCGACCAGGCGGTCTGGCAGTTCGAAGCCAACGCCGAACCGGCGCCGCTCACCGACCCGCAGGACAACGTCCACTTTGCCGATCTGCAGGTCGATACTCGTCGCGATCGCTTGTTTGTGGTGGCCGAAACCCCGCAGACCGACGCCGAGCCGCGCGCCACTGTCGAGGCAATCGACAGCCGCGGCCAGCGACAGGTTGTCGCCGAAGGCCACGACTTCTATGCCAGTCCGCGCCTCGCACCCGCCGGCGACCGGCTGGTCTGGCTGGCCTGGAACCATCCCGACATGCCCTGGGATACCACCGAGCTGTGGCAGGCCGCGATTGCGGCCGACGGCACGATCGGCACGCCGACCCGGCGTTGGGCCCCCGGGGTGTCGCTGTTTGGCCCGGTATTCGCGCCCGAGGGCTGGCTGCACGTGGTCTGCGATGCAGACAACTGGTGGAACATCTACCGTGAACCCGACCCGAAAGCTACCGATGCCGCGTTTATCCAGCTGACCGGCGAAACCGCTGAATTTGCCGTACCCCAGTGGGTGTTTGGCCAGAGCTGCTATGGGTTCGGTCCAGACGGACGGCTGTATGCCATGTGTACCCGCGACGGTCGCTGGCAGCTCGGCGAGGTCGATACCGACAGCGGGCGCTTCGATGCCTGGCCACTGGCTCCGGATTTCTTTGAACAACTCTGCGTGGTTGGCGACCGGGTCATCGTCATCGCGGGTGATGCGCAGACGCCGAAGCATATTCTGAGCGTGGATCCGGACGACAGCGATCGACGCCAGGTGTTGCGCAGCGGCGACGGGCTGGCCGAGCGTGCACGCCTGTCGAGCCCGGAATCGGTCAGCTGGCCCACCGCAGACAAAGATATCGCCCACGGGCTGTTCTATGCCCCGGCCAACGCCGACTACGCCGGCCCTGGCGATGAGCGGCCGCCCCTGATTCTCAAATGCCACGGCGGGCCCACCGGCGCCACCAGCACCGCGCTGGATGCGCGTATTCAGTACTGGACGTCGCGCGGGTTTGCGGTGCTCGATGTCAACTACCGCGGCAGTACCGGCTATGGCCGCGCCTATCGCGCCAGGCTCAACGATGCCTGGGGCGTGGCAGATGTCGCCGACTGCGTGCACGGGGCACGCTATCTGGCCGAGCGCGGCGCTATCGACAGCGCGCGTGTACTGATCTCGGGCAGCAGCGCCGGCGGCTATACCGTGCTGTGCGTGCTCACTTTCACCGATGCCGCGGCCGCGGGTGCCAGCTACTACGGGATCGGCGATCTGAGCCGGCTCATGGCCTCTACCCACAAGTTTGAATCCCGGTATCTGGACCGGCTGATCGGTGCGGACCCGGCGCGTCTGCAGGCGCGCTCGCCGCTGGCCCACGCCGGGTCGCTGCGCTGTCCGGTGCTTTTCCTGCAGGGGCTCAAGGATCGGGTCGTGCCCCCGGATCAGGCCGAGACCATGGCCGCTGCGCTTCGTGAACAGGGCGTGCCGGTGGCTTATGTTACGTTTGCCGACGAGCGTCATGGATTTCGTGATGCTGCGAACATTCGTACCGCAATCAATTCCGAACGCGTCTTCTATCGACGCGTACTCGCAATCGAAAGCCCGGAGAACGAGATTGATCTGGTCATCGACAATTTCGATGGATGAGCAGCGTTCGTGACTGCCGCGCGGTTACGCCATCATCTGCCAAGCGCGCCGCCGCGTAGCCTCTATGGTGTTCTAGAACGGACGTGATTGAGGTAATCTGCGTATCCCGTGTCTTGGCGTCGCGGCCACGGCGTTGATTGAAAGGGGTTTGTTGCCACCGGCGACAATGACAGGACAAGGCAACCGTGCGGGTACTTCGGGACACGTGACTGACCAGCATCGCAAATCTCGAGGCGTAAGACTGGCCCGGCGGATCATACCGCTGGCGCTCGTCGGCGTTCTGATCCAGCCGGCGATCGCCGATACCGTCAATGTGCGTATCGACGGCGTAGAAGACTCGCTGCTGGACAACGTCCGCAAGTCGCTGTCGGTGTCCGGTGAACCCGGCGAGTCCGAACAGCCGTGGTCGGCCGGCCAGGTCCGCCGCCTGTATCGTCTCGCGCCGAACGAGATCAAGTCCGCTCTGGCCCCTTATGGCTACTATAATCCGGTGATCGAGACCGACCTGGTTGCGCCCGAGGGCGACGACAAGACCTGGCAGGCCACGTTCCGGGTCGATCATGGCCCGGCGACCCAGGTCACCGCGATCAATCTCGCGGTGAACGGGCCCGGCGACGAGTTGGCCGATATCCAGAGCGGACTGAAAAATACGGCGCTGGCCACCGGCAAACGGCTGGTTCACGCCGACTATACGAGCACCAAGACCGCGCTCTACAATGCGGCCTACAATGCCGGCTATCTGGACGCGGCTTTTTCCGAGTCGGCGATCCGCGTGAATCCAGCCGACAACACCGCCAAGATCGATCTGGTGATGAACACCGGCGAGCGCTACTACTTCGGCGACGTGCGCTTCGAGCAGGATGTGCTCAACGACGATCTGGCCCAGCGATTCGTGCCCTTCGCCACTGGTCAACCGTTCAACGCCGAGAATCTGGTCGACCTGCAGCTGGTTCTGGGCGACACCGACTATTTCAGCGAGATCGAAATCGGCGCACCCCGCGCCGATGCCAAGCGCGAAGGGCTGACCGACAATTGGCTTTTCGATATCCTCTATGCGCCGGAAGACCCGCTGACCGGCGTTGGGCGGCTGCAGATTCCGGTGACGGTCAAGGCTCAGCCGAGCAAGCCGCAGAGCTATACGCTGTCGGGCGGCTACGGCACCGATACCGGGCCACGCGTGGGTGCCGGCGTGAAGTTCCGGCACCTGAACAAGCGCGGCCACCAGTTCTCGACCGACCTGCGCTTGTCCACGGTCAAGCAGAGCCTGCAGTCGTCCTACGATATTCCGATCGAGAATGTCGCCGAAGACAAGCTCAGTTTCACCGCCAAGGTCGCCAACGAAGAATTCGGCGATATCAGTTCGTTCATATACGGCGTGGGCGCGGTGCGTGATACCGGTTGGTCGCTGGGCCGCAAGCGCGCTTATATCAATCTGGAACGGGAAATCTATGATCTGGGCGACGGTGAGGGCAATCGCACCTCGACGCTGCTCTATCCCGGATATACGATCACGCTGCAAAAGGCCGACAGCCTGCTGGAAACACGCAAGGGCGTGAGCGCGTCGTTCGATATCCACGGCGGTAGCGAGACGCTGGCCTCCAGTACCGATTTCGTTCAGGCCAAGCTCACCGGCAACGCCGTGCTGCCGCTAACCGAGCGCTCGCGTCTGCTGCTGCGCAGCGAGTTCGGCGCCACCGAGGTCAAGAACTTCGAGGATCTGCCGCCGTCGCAGCGCTTCTTCACTGGCGGTGATCGTACCGTGCGCGGCTACTCCTATCAGTCGATCAGCCCGACCAACGGCAGCCTCGAAGATATCGGCGGCAAGTATCTGGCCGTAGGCAGTATCGAGACCGACTATCGTGTCTACAAGCAGTTCGGCGTGGCTGCCTTTTTTGATGCCGGTGATGTCGCCAACGATATCGGCGGCTTCGATTTCAAGCGCGGCGTGGGCGTGGGTTTTCGCTATGCCTCACCGGTCGGCATGATCCGTCTGGATCTGGCGCACCCGCTGGATGACCCGGACAGCACGTTCCGTATCCACTTCAGTCTGGGCCCTGATCTGTGAGCACGTCCGAGTCGAATTCTGAAGAAGCGCCCGACGCCAAGCCGGCGCGCGCGGAAAAAGACAAGAACGGCCGCAAGAAGCCGAAAAAGCGTCGCTCGCTGATCTGGCGCATCGTCAAGTGGACGCTGCTGATCCTGCTGCTGCTGATCGTTGTCATACTCGGCCTGGTCGCCTGGGTGGGAACCACACGCAGCGGGCTCGATTTCGCCTGGGGCCAGATCGGCCCGCGCCTGCCCGAAGGCATCGAGGTCGCCAGCCTCGAAGGGCGGCTGATCGGCCCGCTGGAAGTGCGCGGGGTCAAGGTCGAGACAGAGACGATGAATCTGTCGGTCGACGCCGTCGATCTGGACTGGACCGCAAAAGAACTGCTGTCGCGCACCGTGCACGTCAAGAATCTCGCGGTGCGCGGCGTGGATTACACCGTCACCAAGGTGGTCGAGCCCGAGCCGGAACCCGACGAGCCCGGCGAGCCGTTCTCGCTGCCGGACGCGATCGACCTGCCGGTGGTCGTACAGATCGACCGGGTAGCGATCGACGATGTCTCGGCCACCACCGCACCCGAGGCCGAGCCGTTCGTGCTCGATACCGCGCGGCTCGTCAACGCGCGTCTGGACGGCGAGAACTGGAAAATCGAGTCGCTCACCGGGCACGGCCCGATATTTGATATCGACGCGGATGCACAGCTCAATCCGCGCGGCAGCTATGCCACCAATCTGAATCTCAAGGCTGCCCTGCGCCTGCCGGATCTGGCGCCGATCCAGGCCGAAGCCGCGCTCAAGGGTGATCTGTCCAATCTGGCCGTCAAGGCGAACGTCGATGCGCCCTATAACGCCACCCTGGACGGCCAGGTGCAGGACGCGCTCGACACACCGAAGCTCGATGCCACGGTCAAGCTGGACGACACGCGTATCCAGGATATCAAGGCCGATCTGCCGGTCGCTGCGATCACCACGACGGTCAACGCCAGGGGCGCGATAGACGATCTGGCGGTCACGCTGGATGCCAACGCCGACAGCGCCGACTACGGCAAGGCCGTAATCGACGCGCTGGTGCATTACACGCCGGCCGCGGTCGCTATCGATCGGCTGAATCTGACCAGCCCGGACATGCCCGGCAGCCTCGCTGCCAAGGGCCAGGTCGCGCTCGCCGAAGGCAATGCGATGGACCTGACCGTGGACTGGTCCAAGCTGCAATGGCCGCTCAAGGGCGAACCGGCGTATCGCTCGCCCAACGGTCAGGTCAACCTCACCGGCGAGATGACCGCCTATCAGATCGCCACCAGTCTGGCCTGGCAGGTGGTCGGCCAGGCCGAAGGCAAGCTCAGCCTCGATGGCAGCGGCACGATGGAGACCTTCGATCTGGCCGACCTGTCGATCACCGGCGGGCCGGGCGATATCAGCGGCAATGCCAAGGTGCGCTGGGCGCCGGCCCTGGACGTGAGCGCGCATCTGGAAGGCGCCAACATCAATCCGGGTGCGATCGTGGCCGATGTGCCGGGTGACTTCGATCTGGTCGCCGATGTCACCGCCAAACAGGATGGCGAGACGATCACCGCCAATATCGACAAGCTCACCGCCGACGGCTCGCTGCGCGGCCAGCCGCTCAAGCTCAACGCCAAGGCGCGTTATCTGGGCGATCATGTGCTGGTCGACGCCTTCACGCTGGTCTCGGGCGCGACTACCGCCAAGATCGGCGGTCGTTTCGGCTGGGCCCCGGACGCCGCGCTCGACGGCAACTGGGATATCGACTCGAGCGATCTGTCCACGGCCTGGCCGACGCTGGCCGGCCGTCTGAACACCCAAGGCACGGTCAAGGGTCGCGTATCGGCACCGAACGTCAAGGCTACGCTCGACGCCAGTAATATCGCCTTCGAGGCCAACAAGGTGGACAGTGCGGCCCTCGACGCTAGCGTCGACTGGTCGGGCAATACGCGTTCCAACGTGGATCTGAACATCGACGGCATCGACGCGGCCGGCCAGAAGATCGACGACGTGACGCTGGCCATGAACGGCACGCCGGCCTCGCATTCGATCACGGCCAAGGTCGACAGCGATATTGCCCAGGCTGACCTGGCCGTGGACGGCGCGCTCAACAAGAAGACGATGGCATGGCGCTATACGCTCAAAAACCTGAGGGCCGCCTACGATGAGCTGGCGCCACTGACGCTGGCCGCGCCGGCTTCGGGCACGGTGTCGGCCGAAGCGCAGTCGATCGGCGATGCCTGTCTGACCTCGGGTGGCTCACGCGTATGTCTGCGCGGCTCACACGACGGCCGGGCGAGCGTGGCGCATGTCACGCTTGATGACTTCGCCTACGACTATGCCAAGCCGTTCTTTCCGGAGGGCCTGGATATTGCCGGTGCGATTTCGGGCACGGTTGACGCGCGCCTGCCGGCAGCTGGCAATCCGGACGTCGAGGCGCTGCTGACCACCAGCAGCGGCTATGTCGATATGACCCAGCTCGACGACAGCGTGGTGCGTATCGTGTCCATGGAGCCGGGCCGTATCCGGCTGGCCATGAAAAACTCAGCGCTGGACGCGTCGGTGAACCTGCCGCTGGCCGAAACCGGAGGCATTCAGGCCGATATGAGCGTCGCGGCGGGCAGCACACCGCTGACCGAACGAGCGCTGTCCGGCAACGTAAATCTGAATATCGCCTCGCTGGACGTGCTCGAGAAATTATCCCCCGAGGTCGATGAGATCAACGGCAGTATCAAGGGCGATCTGCGTCTCGACGGCACGCTTGCCCAGCCGGATGTACGTGGAACCGTGGGCCTGAATGCGTCTCGAATCGTGCTGGTCACGCCCGGTCTGGTGCTGAGCGACGTGTCGCTGGCCGCGATCGGGCGTGGCAACACCATCGATATCGACGCGGCGGCAAAATCCGGCGGTGGCGCGCTGAGCGCCAACGGTGCCATTGCCCTCAACGATGACGGTCAGGACGTCGAGCTGACGATCCAGGGCGAGCGCTTCCAGGTCGTCAATATTCCGGACGCGGTCGCCTATATCAGCCCTGATCTGAAAGTGGCTGTGACCCCGGAGCGAGTCGATGTGACCGGCAGCGTGACCATTCCCGAAGCGGCCATCACCCCGCGCGATCTGCCCGCGGCTGGGGTTACCACCACCTCGGGCGATCAGGTGATCGTCGAGGCAGACGGCCAGGCGCCGGTGGCCGACGCCGCCGCGCGTGCAATTTATGCCGATGTGAAAGTCATTCTTGGCGACAAGGTCAGCATCGAGGGTTTCGGTCTGACCGCCAATCTGACCGGCGACCTGCGCGTGGTGCAGCAGCCGGGCGACGCGCCCACCGGCACCGGCGAGATCGAGATCGTCGACGGCGCCTATCGTGCCTACGGCCAGAGCCTCGATATCCAGGAAGGCCGGATCCTGTTTGCCGGCGGACCGGTCAGCTCGCCGGGTCTGGACCTGAAGGCCGCCCGCTATCCGAATGAGGATGTGACCGTGGGCGTGCAGGTGCGCGGTCCGGTCACCGATCCACGCGTAAGTCTGTTCTCGGAGCCGGGCATGAGCCAGTCGCAGCAGCTGTCCTGGTTGCTGCTGGGCCGGCCGCTGGACGGTGCCAACAGCCAGCAGGCGAGTCTGGTCGCCCGGGCGGCGCTGGCGCTGGGCAGCAGCCGTGGCAACAAGCTGCTCAACAACGTCGGCGACAAGATCGGCGTGGACGAGATCGGCATTGGCTCGAGTGCTGGTGAAGGCAGCGACGAGGCCGCGTTTACTGTCGGCAAGTATCTGTCGCCCAAGCTCTATGTCAGCTATGGCATCGGCCTGTTCAACCCGGTGTCGACGCTGTCCATGCGTTATACGCTATCGTCCAGCTGGCGGCTGGAAACAGCATCCAGCGGCGTGGCGACCGGCGGCGATATCATCTACTCGATCGAACGTTAGGGCCTGCAACTCGGCCAACGTCGCGGGATAGCCGATCTCAGCCGTGGCTGTCCGGTGTGGATGGCCGACGGCGCCGCAGCCGGTAGACGCCATAGCCGATGAGCGCGCCCAGAATGACGATCACAACCAGCGCCTGCTCGACGTTCTGGATATGCGCCAGCGCTTTTTGCACCGCGCTGGCCAGATAGACGCCGATGAGCGTGATGGTACTTGCCCACAGCAGCGTACCGATCAGGTCGTAGATGAAAAAACGCAGCGGCGAGATGCCGAGCGAGCCGAACACGAACGGTGTGACGTAGCGCAGGCCGTAGAGAAAACGAAAACCGATCATCATCGGCGCGCCGTAGTGCTTGAGCAGCACCTCCACGCGTGCGACCTTGGGTCGCCAGGACGGGCGCTTGTCCAGTGCGGGGCGGCCCATGTATCGGCCGATATGAAAGCAAAGGTTGTCGCCGAACACGGTGCCGCATATTGCCGCGATCCAGACGCCTTCGGCGTCCAGAATACCCCGATGTGCCGCAAAAACGCCCAAAAGGATAGACGTCTCGCCCTCTAGAAAACAGCCGAGCGCGATTGCGAAATAGCCGTATTGGGCGATGAGGTGCTGAAGCGTCTCGACCATGGGCTAAGGCGCCAGCAGGGTGCGCAGCCACACGCCGATTTCGGCGATCTGTGGCAGGCACACCTGATGCTGCATCGGATATTCGTGCCAGGCGACCGGATAACCTGCGGCTTCGAGGCGTTCACGGCTGGCCCGGCCGAGATCAATAGGCACTACCGGGTCGACGTTGCCGTGGGCCATGAAGATCGGGACGTCGTGATTGGCCTGGCTGGCCTGGGCCGCGAGCGTGTCGGCCAGCGGCAGATAGGTCGACAGTGCCATGATGCCGGCCAGGCGCGTGCCGTGACGTACGCCGGTATGCAGCGCGATCGCACCGCCCTGCGAGAAACCTGCCAGCACGATGCGATTGCTGGCAACGCCGCGCTCGACTTCGCGCGCAATCAGCGTCTCGATCTCGTCGGCGCTGTCGTGGATGCCCTGACTGTCCTGCTTGTCGGCAATCGCCATGCCCTTGATGTCGTACCAGGCGCGCATGGGCATGCCGTTGTTGACGGTTACCGGGCGCGTGCGCGCGTTGGGGAAAACAAACCGCACGCCGTGATCGGCGCCCAGATTCAACTCGTCGATAATGGGAACGAAGTCGTTGCCATCGGCGCCCAGGCCATGCAGCCAGATTACGCTGGCAGTGGCGGTCGAGGCGGGTTCTATTTCGATACAGTCGAGCATGGCGGGGCGGATCGTGTTGCGGATCAAGCGCGGAAGTCTGGACAGCGCGCGGCGGCCATGCAAGGAAATTTTGGTTGCATATAAGGCCTACCGATGCGATAGACTCGAAAACCACTGTTTATAACAACGAACAAGTCGTTCTTGAACTGATCGAGGAGAAGCCATGAAGTCTCGTGCTGCCGTAGCCTGGGAAGCCAATCAACCGCTTGAGTTGGAAGAAGTCGAAGTCGCCGGACCGAAGAAAGGCGAAGTGCTGGTGCGCATCGTCGCTACCGGCGTATGCCATACCGACGCCTACACGCTGTCGGGCGCTGACCCGGAAGGCTTCTTTCCGCGCATCCTCGGCCATGAGGGCGGCGGTGTTGTCGAGGAAGTCGGCGAAGGCGTGACCTCGGTTCAACAGGGCGATCACGTTATTCCGCTGTATACCGCCGAGTGCGGCGAGTGCAAGTTCTGCAAGTCCGACAAGACCAATCTGTGCAGCGCGGTACGCGCCACCCAGGGCGATGGCCTGATGCCTGACGGCACCACGCGCTTCACCTGCAAGGGCAAGGATGTCTACCACTACATGGGAACGTCGACGTTCTCCGAGTACACGGTGGTTCCGGAAGTTGCACTGGCCAAGGTCAGCAAGGAAGCCCCGCTCGACAAGGTCTGCCTGCTCGGTTGCGGCGTGACCACCGGCATCGGTGCGGTATTCAACACCGCCAAGGTCGAGGAAGGCTCTACCGTGGCCGTGTTTGGTCTGGGTGCGATCGGCCTGTCGGTGATTCAGGGCGCGCGCATGGCCAACTGCTCGCGCATCATTGCCGTGGATATCAACCCGGACAAGTTCGAGTTCGCCAAGCAGCTGGGCGCGACCGAATGCGTCAATCCGAAGGACTATGACGACCCGATCCAGCAGGTCATCATCGAGTTGACCGACGGCGGCGTGGACTACTCCTTCGAGTGCATCGGCAACGTCAAGATCATGCGCAGCGCGCTCGAGTGCTGTCACAAGGGCTGGGGCGAATCCACCATCATCGGCGTAGCCGGTGCCGGTGAGGTCATCGAGACTCGTCCGTTCCAGCTGGTCACCGGTCGCGTCTGGCGCGGGTCGGCCTTCGGCGGCGTCAAGGGCCGTACGCAGCTGCCGGGCTATGTCGAGCGTTATATGAACGGCGAGATCAATATCGACGATTTCGTGACCCACAATCTGCCGTTCGAGGACATCAACAAGGCCTTCAAGCTGCTGCACGACGGCGAAGCGATTCGTTCGGTGCTGCACTTCTAGGAAGCGGCGCAAGGCCGGACACGCCGCGGCGCCCGTAACTGGCGGCCGCGGCGTTTTTGTCTCGACGACAAACAAGGAACAAGCGATGGAAAAAATCGACGAACACAAGGCATTCGGCGGCTGGCAGCGGCGTTATACGCATGCGTCCGAGGTCTGCAACTGCGATATGACCTTCGCGCTCTATCTGCCGCCACTGGCCGATACCCGACGGGTGCCGGTGGTGTACTGGCTGTCGGGGCTGACCTGCAACGACGAGAACTTCGTCAACAAGGCCGGTGCCCAGCGCATGGCCGCAGAGCTTGGCATTGCCATCGTCGCACCGGACACGAGCCCGCGCGGCGACGATGTCGCCGACGAGGACAGCTACGACATGGGCAAGGGTGCGGGCTTCTATGTGAATGCGACCGAACAGCCGTGGGCCAAGCATTTTCAGATGTACGATTATGTGGTTACCGAGTTGCCGGCCCTGCTGGCTGACGAGTTCGGTACCACGCTGGATCTGTCGCGCGAGGCGATCGCCGGCCATTCGATGGGCGGGCACGGTGCGCTGGTCATCGGACTGCGCAACGTCGATCGCTTTGCCGCAATTTCAGCATTTTCGCCGATCTGTGCGCCCAGTGAAGTGCCGTGGGGCAAGAAAGCGCTGCCGAAGTATCTGGGCGATGATCAGTCGACCTGGGCGCAGTACGACGCCACCGCCATCATGAGTGCGGCCGATAACGGCGAGTCGTTGCCACCGATTCTCATCGAACAGGGTCTGGACGACCAGTTCTATGAAGAGCAGCTACATCCGCATCGTCTTGAAGAAGCCGCGGACAAGGTGGGTGCGCAGGTCGAGGTTCGTCGTCGCGACGGCTACGATCATAGCTATTTCTTCATCTCCAGCTTCATGGAAGATCATCTGCGCTTCCTGGCCAAGCATCTGGGCGTCGATAGCTGATGGTCGACCGCTGGGAGTCTGCGCCGTAGACATCGTGTGAGCGAGAGCGTGCCGATTGGAGACAGATCTTGCGGTCATTCGAGGCGAATGGTGGTTCCATTTAACGAAAATGAGCGTGAAATAGGGCCCGATACGCGCATTCGCAGCGGCATGTGTTTCTACGGCGCAGACTCCTAGGCGCTGGTAGAATCCACTCTCACCTCCTGCTGTGGACGATGATGAAAGCCAGTGCCGTGATCGGTGTATGCGCTCTGGCTGCAACCGTTTTGCTAAGCGGTTGCGGCCAGAAGGGCCCGCTCTATCTGCCGGGCGAGGCGCCCGCTTCCCAAACCCAGGGCCCGTTCGGCCTGGACGACAACAGCGACTCATCGTCGACCAACGACGCCGACGAGCGAACCCGCAGCCCCCTCGACGACTAGCGCCTGCAACGCACGTCCGCGGCATGGAAGTTCGCGTCATTCTTGTGTCAGACAAGGCGGAGCAATGCCGCCTGGCAGCGAAAAGCGCCGACATCATGCAGCGTATTCGCGTTACAGGACATCAGGCCCTATGGATCACTTCGAATATCGCAACGGCGTTCTCCACGCCGAGAACGTTGCGCTTGCCTCGATCGCTGAGCAGTTCGGTACGCCGTGCTATGTCTATAGTGCGGCCACGATCCGTCGACACTATCGTGTGTTCGACCAAGCGCTAGCCGGTATCGATCACGAGATCTGTTTCGCTGTAAAGGCTAACGGCAATATTGGCGTGCTCGGCCTGCTCGCTGATCTGGGCAGCGGATTCGATATCGTGTCGGTCGGTGAACTCGAGCGCGTCATAACCGCGGGCGGGGACCCGGCTCGAATCGTGTTCTCCGGCGTGGGCAAGCGCGTCGACGAGATCGAGCGGGCTCTGGAAGTGGGCATCGCCTGTTTCAATATCGAATCCGAAGCCGAGCTGGTGCGCGTCAACGCGGTAGCCGAGCGAATGGGACGCAGCGCGCCGATTTCGCTGAGGGTCAATCCGGATGTGGATGCACAGACACATCCGTATATCGCGACCGGCCTGAAAGAGAACAAGTTCGGCGTGGCTATCGAACAGGCCGAGGCGATCTACGCCAGTGCGGCAGCAATGGCGCACGTCGAGATCCGCGGCGTGGATTGTCATATCGGTTCGCAGCTCACCCAGCTGGCACCGTTTCGGGATGCTGTCATCCGTGTGCTGGCGTTGATCGACCGGCTGGCCGATCGCGGCATTACTATTCATCACCTGGATGTTGGCGGCGGGCTGGGCATCCGCTATCGCGACGAGAATCCGCCGTCGCCGGCTGAATATGCCGCTGCTATTCGCGAACTGGTTGCCGGACGCGATCTGAAGCTCCTGTGCGAGCCGGGCCGCGTGCTTGTCGCTAACGCCGGCGTACTGCTTACGCGTGTAGAGCTCACCAAGCCCGGCGAGAATGCCGACGACAAGCATTTTGCGATTGTCGATGCAGCGATGAACGACCTGCTGCGCCCGGCGCTCTACGACGGCTGGCACCGGATTGTGCCGGTACGCGAGACCTCCGACATCGCACCGCTCAACTGGGAAATCGTCGGACCGATCTGCGAAACCGGCGACTTCCTTGGTCGGGATCGCGAACTGGCGCTGGAGGCCGGCTCGCTACTGGCCGTTCGCAGCGCCGGCGCCTATGGCTTCACCATGGCCTCGACGTACAACGCCCGGCCACGCTGCGCGGAAATAATCGTCGACGGCGACCAGGCACACGAAGTGCGTGCCCGAGAGACCATTGCCGATCTGATGCGCGGCGAGCGGCGGTTGCCGGAGTCGTAGCGGTCGCCGGCGTGGTTTGCCGAGCTGTCCACGAATGAACGCGAAGTAGACACAAATAAATCATGGACTGTGTTTTTGACCTGCATGCTTGAAACGGGGCACGTCCTAATCTGATCCGCTACCCTGTCTGCATCGTTGTCTGTTCTGTCGTGAGCTGCAAAAGAAAGCGGGGGCGCTGGCGCAGACTGCGGCGCTCCGGCGATCTTTCTGTAAGGCTTTCGGATTCTCGTTAAGCCGTTTGGCGTGTCCCGCGTCCCTTCGCGGAAAACGCGAGTCCTGTTCCGACTGCAATAGACGCATCGACGAGACCTTCCGTAAGCTAACGCCAGCCATTCACGCGCTGTCCCGGCGCGATTGATTCGACTCCTTTATGTCCGACCCCAAACCGCAGAAAACGCCCAAGGGCCCGTTGATCCTCATCGACGGTTCATCCTGGTTGTATCGCGCCTATCATGTGCTGCCGCCGCTCACCAACGCCAGCAACGAACCGACGGGCGCGATCTACGGCATGACCAACATGCTGCGCAAATTTCTGCGCGAGTACGAGGCCGATCGGATCGTGGTGGTTTTCGACCCGCGCGGCGGCACGTTCCGCAACGAGCTGTTTGCCGATTACAAGGCCAATCGGCCGCCGGTGCCTGAAGAGCTGTCGGCCCAGTTCGAGGGCATCAAGGCCGTGATCGCCGCCCTGGGTCTGCCCATGCTGCAGGTCAAGGGCGTGGAGGCAGACGACGTGATTGGCACGCTCACCGTACGCGACCCTGGCGAAGTGCTGATCGTGACCGGCGACAAGGACATGGCACAGCTGGTCAATGCGCGCGTGTCGCTGCTCGATACCATGCAGGATCGGGTCACCGATGAGACCCGCGTACAGGAGAAGTTCGGCGTCGAGCCCGCGCTGATCACCGACTTCCTGGCGCTCGTGGGCGACTCATCGGACAATATTCCGGGCGTCGACAAGGTGGGCCCGAAGACCGCCGCCAAGTGGCTCAACCAATACGGTTCGTTGCAGGGCGTGATCGACAACGCCGACAAGATCGGCGGCAAGGTAGCCGACAACCTGCGCGCCACACTCGAGGATCTGCCGCTCTATCAGGACCTGGCGACAATCCGTACCGGGCTGGAGCTGGACGACGACGCGAATGATCTGACCCGGCGCGCGCCAGATACTGCCGCGCTTGCCGAGCTCTATAAACGCTACGAGTTCACGCGTTTTCTCGACGATATGGACATGCCGAAAAGCGCCGATACGTCGGTTGCCCCTGCGGCCCCGGCGGATACCGAGTACCACACGGTGCTCGATGAAAAAGCCCTCGACGCGATGATGATCAAGCTCGAAGCCGCCGAGCTGATCTGTGTGGATACCGAAACCGATGCGCTATCGGCGATGCAGTCGAATCTGGTGGGCCTGTCGTTCGCGGTCGATCCGGGTCAAGCCTGGTATGTGCCCGTGGCCCACGATTACATGGGCGCGCCGGACCAGCTGCCCATGAAAACAGTGCTCGATCGAGTGCGGGGCGTGCTTGAAGCCCCCGACATTGCCAAGCTGGGTCAGCACATCAAATACGATATCAACGTGCTCAAGCGTCACGGTATCGATATCCAGGGCGCGGACTTCGACACCATGCTCGAATCCTATGTGCTCGACAGCACCGCCACGCGTCACGATATGGATTCGCTCGCACAGAAATATCTGGAGCGAAAGACCACCAAGTTTGAAGAGGTGGCCGGCAAGGGCGCCAAGCAGATCACCTTCAACCAGGTCGCCATAGATGTGGCCACGCCCTATGCCGCCGAGGACGCCGATGTCACTCTGCAGCTGCATCGGCTGCTCTACGCCAGGCTCGCCGAGAACGCGGGCCTCAAGGCGCTGTTCGACGATATCGAGATGCCGTTGATGCCGGTGCTGGCGCGCATCGAGGCCAATGGCGTGCTCGTCGATCGGGACCTGCTGGCCCGGGTCAGCCAGGAAATGGCCGAGCGCATGGAGCAGATAAAGACAGCGGCGTTTGATGCTGCCGGCGGCGAATTCAATCTCGGCTCACCTGCCCAACTCAAGGAGATCCTGTTCGACAAACTCGGCCTGCCGGTGATCCGCAAGACGCCCAAGGGGGCGCCAAGCACCGCCGAGGACGTGCTGCGCGAGCTGGCCGACCGCCACGAGTTGCCGGCGATGATCGTCGACTGGCGCGAGCTGTCCAAGCTGCGCTCGACTTATGCCGACAAGCTGCCGCTCCAGATCAACCCGAGCACGGGCCGGATTCATACCTCCTATCACCAGGCCGTGGCGGCCACCGGACGGCTGTCGTCGTCCGATCCCAACCTGCAGAACATCCCGATCCGTACCGAAACGGGCCGGCGTATCCGCGAGGCATTCATCGCACCCGAAGGCCATCAGATTCTGGCCGTCGACTACTCACAGATCGAGCTGCGCATCATGGCCCATCTATCCGGCGACGAGGTGCTGTTGAGCGCATTCAACAGCGGCCGCGACGTGCATGCTGCGACCGCCGCCGAAGTCTTCGACACGCCGCTGGACGCTGTCAGCAACGACCAGCGGCGTGCCGCCAAAGCCATCAACTTCGGCCTGATGTACGGCATGTCGGCGTTCGGCCTGTCCAAGCAGCTTGAGATCGGTCGCGACGAGGCCGGGGCCTATATCAAAAAGTTCTTTGATCGTTTTGCAGGCGTGCGTCGCTTCATGGAGGACACCCGCAAGGCGGCGGCAGCCCAGGGCTATGTCGAAACCCTCTACGGCCGTCGGCTGTATCTGCCGGAGATCAACGCCAGGAATGCCCAGCGTCGCCAGTACGCCGAACGCACGGCAATCAACGCGCCGCTGCAGGGCACCGCAGCCGATCTGATCAAGATGGCGATGATCGATATCGACGCGTGGCTGCGCGAAAGCGGCGAGCCCGCAACGATGGTCATGCAGGTACACGATGAGCTGGTGTTCGAAGTGCCCAAAGCCGAGGCCGAGCGTCTTGGTGATGCGATCGCCAAGCGGATGAGCGCAGTCGCCGAGTTGAAGGTTCCGCTATTGGCCGAAGCCGGTATCGCCGACAACTGGCAGCTGGCCCACTGAGGCGCGCGACTGCTCAGAGCAAGCGCTGGCGGCCGTTGCATACGGGCGTAACGTTGGGACAGCAAATCGTGCCGCCGGCCGTGGTTTTGGCACAATCAAGGCAGTGGCCGTGAGCCGCAACACGCCTCAGGGCGTATAGCAAGCGTCTTGAAATTGAGCAATATCAATAATCTGGGCCGCAACGAGCGCATGCTGCGAGGATCGACAGGCCGGATCGATGAAAATTTTCCAGAAAGTCTGGAACTCGCCGCAGACACGCCGGTCTATTCAGTGTGAGCGACGCATAGCGCTCGACCGCTTTTCTCCCTGAGCGGTAATAGAATCCCGGTTATTCCCCCAAGACCGGTTGATATTGCCCCGGCTGATACTCCCCCTATCGCCGGGGTTCTTTTTTTTCAGGGCTCCCCAAGACCTGTTTCCCACGCCGTTCACTTGAGCAGTGCGCGTCTTCCGTTGACACAAATTCCTGCCAGATCCGGCGTCGTTCCAGAAGATTCAAAAAAATTTCAAATCGACGGAACTCCCGGACTCAGGAAGCGGTCTGACCTTATGCAAGCAAGGCGCTTGCCCGCTTTTCTCCCTGAGCGGCAATCAAATCCGGTTCCCCCCAATGACCGGAATATTGGCCCGACAGTACTCCCCCTACTGTCGGGTTTTTTTATGTCGCCGACGCTATCGATCCGGCGATGTTGAGTGATCGACTCCCCAGCCGCTCACCTCCCTGATCAATAAACTGCGAATTTTTCTCGTGATGTCGGAACTAATGCTTCGACACCCGGTCTCACTTAGTGCAAGCAACGTGCTTGCCCGCTTTTCTCCCTGAGCGGCAAAACCGACCCGGTTCCCCCCAAGGCCGGGTCCATAGCCCCAACGGTACTCCCCCTCCCCCTGCCGCTGGGGCTTTTTTTTATCCTCGTCAGTATTGTGATCCGACGTTGTTGATGACCGACTCCCCAGCCGATCATCTCCCTGATCAATAAACTGCGATTTTTTCTCGTGATGTCGGAACTAATGTTTCGGCACCCGGTCTCATTCAGTGCAAGCCACGCGCTTGCCCGCTTTTCTCCCTGAGCGGCAAAGCCGATCTGGTTTCCCCCAAGGCCGGATCCGTAGCCCCAGCGGTATTCCCCCTACCGCCGGGGCTTTTTTTATTCCCTGAGCAATCAGTAATCTGCGATCTTTATGACACAGAAAACCCGCCGCGTCGATTGAACACGGCGGTTTTCCCGACAAGTGGTCGGTCTGGGTCGACGAGCGCGCGTTCAGCGCCGGGCTTGTGCCGGTGTTCTGGCGAGATTTTCCCGCACGCTCAACAACATAAGCTCGTGGAAAAGCGATTTGACTTCGCGCGAGTGTGGCGTCCGCGACGCCCAAGCGACCCGAACATGACCCGAGTCGTGGTCGATGATTTCAAGCTGAGGTGCGCCGTCGCTGTCCAGCCAGGCGTGAATATCGTAGCCCATGTCGAGACCCTCCTGAGGGATTGAGGCTCAACGATATATGCGAATGATTCCTATTTGCAATATTTTGATGAATCCCGCACTGACTCGCGCGACTGGGTGCCGTCGTTGACCGGCCCGGTCGGGCGGATCGCCGCGCCCATCGAGGCGTGCGAACTGCGGTTCAATCGGCTTTGGGCTCGGTTGGCTGCCGCGCACCCAGAAGCGCCGCAATCGCTGTCCGGGCTTCGTCGATGCCTTGTCGCTTGCTGGCCGAAAACAGTTGCATGCTGGGGCCGTCGACCGCCTTGGCCACCTCGCGCAGCGTGTTGACCTGCTGATTGCGAGACAGCTTGTCGGCCTTGGTGAGCACCAGATGAAAGCTCAGGCCGAACTCGGTGCCCCAGTCCAGCAGTTGCCGGTCAAATGCGGTCAGCGGCCGGCGTGCATCCATCACCAGCACAACGCCGGCCACAGTGTCCCGGCGGCTCAGATAGCCTTCGATGAGCGCCTGCCACGCAGCCCTCGTTGCCGGCGGAACGCGCGCAAAGCCATAGCCGGGCAGATCGGCGAAACGCCATGAGCCGCTGGCAAAGAAGTTGATCGCCTGCGTGCGTCCGGGTGTCTTGCTCGTGCGGGCCAGGCCGACGTGATCGCAGATGGCATTGATGGCGCTGGACTTGCCCGCGTTGGATCGCCCGGCAAAGGCGAGTTCAGGCCCTTCGGGTGCGGGAAACGCGCGCGGGTTGGGCGCAGAGAGCACGAAGCGCATGTCGCGGAAATCGGTGGGTGTGAAGTCCGTCATCGGGGCTACCAGGTCGGGGCATGGGAAAGGTTCGGCGGCGCTGCCAATGGATCACGCTGTGGCATGGCTATCGCGTGGTATACAATAAAAGCGATTTTCAGTGGGCAGTCACGGTCCGGTTCAGCATCGGGATGGCCGTTATTGTGCTGCCGTTTTGCGTCGGAGACGAGTACGACATGACCAAGCGCTTCTTAGTGTTGTTCGGGCTGATCATATCTGCGGGGGCGGTCAGCGCCGATCCATTGCTGGACGGCGATGCCGAAGCCGGCCAGCAGAAGGCCGCGGTCTGCGCTGCCTGCCATGGCCCCAAGGGCAATATGGAGTCGGCCCAGTTTCCGAAACTCGCCGGTCAGGGCGCGCCTTATATCTATGAGCAGCTCATGCTGTTCAAGTCGGGCGAACGCGAGAACGCCATCATGATGGGCCAGGCCAGCGGTCTTAGCGAACAGGAAATGAAGGATCTGGCGGTCTATTTCTCCGCGCAGCAGACCAAGCCCGGCGTGGCCGATGAGGCCGTGGCTCCGGCCGGCGCCGCAATTTATCATGGCGGCAACCCGGACAAGAACATCCCGGCCTGCGCCGGCTGTCATGGGCCGGCCGGCGTGGGTAACGCGGCGGCGAAGTTTCCGCGGCTGTCGGGCCAGAATCCGCAGTATATTGCGGCGCAGCTCACCGCCTATCGTGATGGCACGCGTAGCGGCTACCGCAATGCGACCATCATGAACGGCGTGGCCGAACGCCTGTCGGATGCCGATATCAAGGCGCTGGCCAGCTATGTATCCGGCCTGGCGCCCACCGACGGCAAGACCCGCAGCGACCAGTACGGCGCGCTCATGCAGGGCGCGGGCGGTCCGGACGCAGCCAGCAATGCCCCGGCTGACGATGGCGCCAGCGAGCAGCCATCCGAGTCTGACGGCGGCCAGCAACCGGAGAAGGCCATGGCGGGTGGCAATGACGCCGCCGCCGCAAAGGACGCGCAGGGCGATAGCGCCGAGCAGCAGCCAGACGCAGCCGATGGCAGCGCCGAAGCCGGGCAGGCCCAGGATCAATCCGATCAGGCCGAGGCTGCGGCCAAGCAGGAGGCCGATGCCGCGGCGGGCAGCGCCGATCCTGGCGCTGACGACGCACAAGACAAAGCTGCTACGGATACCGACGCCAGCGCAGACGATAGCGGCGACGCATCCCAGTAGGCCGGTCGCGCCCAGGAGATCCCGATATGCTCAAGCAATTTGCCGGCCTGCTGGCTGTTGTACTGATGTTCGCCTGCGTTACGGCCAACGCACAGTCGCTGGTCACCCGTTATGTGGCTGGGGAACACTATCGGGTCGCCGATAATCCGGTTGCCGAGCCCGACGACGGCAAGATCCACGTTGTCGAATTCTTTCTCTACAGCTGTCCCCATTGTTTCCATCTGGAACCAGAACTCAACGACTGGCGCGCACAGCTGCCCGACGATGTCAGCTTCACTCGTGTACCGGTGCTGTTCGGTGCCGGTGGCCAGATCTACGCGCGGCTGTACTACGCGGCCGAGCAGCTCGGCGTACTCGACGCGGTGCACGAGGATATCTTCAAGGCCATTCATGAACAGGGCCGGCGGCTGCTGTCCGAGGACGACATGCGCGCGTTCATGAAGACACACGGCGTGGACGACGACGCGTTCATGACAGCCTTCGAGAGCGACGCCGTCACTGCCAAGCTGCGCAAGGCCGGTGAGACCATGCGGGCGCTGAACGTCACGGCCACGCCGAGTCTCGGTGTCGCTGGTCGCTTTTATATCAGCGGTCGTACCGCGGGCAGTAATCGGCGCATGTTCGACGTCGCCGACTATCTGATCAACCAGCAGCGCCAGGCCGCCAAGTAGCGCCGCGTTGTGTTAGGGCCTGTTGCCGTTTCGTGCGAGCGCCGCGTTGGAGTCCTCAAATCGCCTCAGGCGAGGCGCGAGTCGCCGATCGTGGCTGGCCACGACCAAGACTTGCAACGCCGCATGAGGCGATTTGAGGCCCAACCTTTGTAGGGACAAGGGCTGTTTCGCGGCAATACAGCGTTGCAGCACGCTTGCGTAGAGTGACTACGCGGCACGTGCTGACGCCTCGTCTTGCCGCAAAACAGCCCTTGGCGCGGTCTCGCACGAAACGGCAACAGGCCCTAGCCGGCGTGCGCTGAACGCATCGTTCAATGGCTGCGCCTCAGTTGTCGTCGGCTTCCAGCACGATCTGCCAGCCGTCGTGGTCGTCGTATTGCCAGTATTGGGCCTTCTGATCTGACGAGTGGTGGTTGTTACTGCTGTAGTCCTGCTTAAACAGGACTTTCACCATGTTCGATTCGCCGGGATAATCGAAGATGCTGATCTGGTCGAGCTCGACCGAGATTGCGGTCTTGGCGGCGTTGATCTGCTGCTTGTATACCGCGAAGGCTTTCTTGTCGCGGCCGGCTTCGCTGACGAAGTCCGGCCCGTAGTAGGCCAGGTAGGTAGTCGTATCGATCGACTGCCAGCTATGGCGCCAGCCCTCGATCGCCGCGAGAATCGCGGTGCGCCGCTGTTCGATCTCGGCAACAGGGACCCAATCGAGCCCGTCGGCCATGATTACCGGTGTCCGGCCGGTCGTCACGTTTGCCTTGAGCCTGTTGAAGTCGTCGTTGGCGATGACCAGACAGCCTTCGCTGGCCCTGGGGGTGCGCGAGTAGGTCGTGCGTGGCACGCCGTGCAGCCAGATCCCGTAGCCCGTGCGCCCGCGGGCCCGATCGAGTGCGTTCGGGTAGTTCACCGGTAGCGCGCCCACGCCGTAGAGCTCTGGCAGCTGGTCGTCATTGAGATAGCGTGTGACGTGATAGACCCCGATGGGCGTTCGCATATCGCCCTCTACCTGTTTGCCGATCCCGCCGCGGCCGATGGTGGCATAGACATCCGACACCAGCCGCGGCACGCCGCCTTCGTTGGCAAACAGATAGACCCGATTGCTGGACAGATCGGCCACGATGACGTGCTCGAGCGCCGGCGCGATCTGAATCAGCACGGCCGGCACCTTGCCGTCGTTGGCGCCAGCCGCGCGATGAGCCCAGCGCGCCCGGGCTTCATCCAGCAAGGCATCGCGCTGAGCGCGCATCCGGGGGCTGATGTGGGTATCGATATCGTGCCCGGTACGCGCCATCATGAGTTCGCCGTAGATCAGCTGGGCCAACCGGAAATTTGGTCGTGCCTGGACCAGATCGGACAGATCTTCGATGGCGCCCTCGTAATCGCCCTGCCGGGCAAGGCTTAGCACCGCGAGCAGCTGAGTTTCGGCGTTCGCATGCGCGATTCCCGAAGCAGAGCCGGGCGCGTGGCCGGCGAGTGCGATCGCCGACCAGAGGCAGGCGCCCAGCAGCACAGGCGTGAGTCGATGCGCGCGGCTCGTCATGGCCTGTGGACGATGCTCGACTCACGCACAATGCGCCAGCCCGTGTCCTGGCGTATCAGAATCAGACGCTTGGTGACGCGATCGCTGTAGCGCGGCGAGTCATAGTGCTGCTCGAAATCCACCTGCGCGCGGCCGCTCGAGCGTTGCTCAATCGTCGGATTCTCGATACGGATATGGATCTGGTCAGGCTGGCCCAGGCGGGCGCGGCGCAGCGCCAGCCACTGGCTGCGACTCATGCCGTCGCCGGGGTCGAAGTCGTCGGCGTAGAAGTCGGTATAGGCATCGACGTCCTGAGACGACCAGGCCAGTGCCCAGGCGCGCACCGTCTGCATGATGCCGCGGCTATTGTCAGAGGGGCCCAGCGGCGGTTCCCACACTGCGGCCAGCGGTATGCCAACGGACGCATGCGCGGCGCGTTTGTTGCTGCCGGCGGCAGGTGCGGGCCTGGATTCTGGCTTGGCCGGGGTTGGCGCCGGTGCGCGGGGATTGCCGGGAGCGACTGATTCCTGAGCGTAGTACAGCCGGTCCAGCATGGTCAGTGGCACGCGTCTGGCCGTATCGACGCCACCCAGCGCGCGCTTGTAGGCCAGATCCGCGAGGGCAGTATAGATATCGCCCAGATTGCGGTGCACGGTGGCATAGGCCGGTTGGGTCGCGAGTGCGGTATCCAGCCAGCGTCTTGCCTCGTCGAATGCCCCCGTGTGCGCGTACAGCACGGCAAGATTGTTGGCCGGCTCCGGACGTAGCGGATAATCACTGGCCAATGACTCGAAAGCCGCGATGGCTTCTTCCACATGGCCCTGCCCGGCCAGTGCCCGTGCCCGGATGAAGCGCGCATCCCGATTGCCCGGATGGATATCAAGATAGATCTGGCTCTGCCGTGCTGCGTCGGTGAAGTGCCGGGCGTCGATCTGCCTCTGTAGATCGGCCAGCGTGACGGCCCCGACGGCGGGACAGGCCAGCAGCATGGCGCCAATAAGGCATGCTGCTCGTTTCACGAAGGGTCGTGGTCTGACAAAAGCGCAGGTCCTGTCTGAGTCGAGTCGTTGCCGACGCGGCGCCGTATAGTGGCCGCGGCACGGCACTACCGGGATCATGGGTCGTCGCCTGACCGCATACAAATTATACTAGACCCAGGCGCGTACCTCGTACTCGCGTGGTGCCTCCACTGATGCTGTCGGCGCACACTGGCGCACGGCATCGATCGAACGAGAAAGACCATGCCAGCTACGGAGATACGTGCATGTTGATACCGGTATTGCTTGCTGGAGGCGTGGGGACACGACTCTGGCCCCTGTCCCGTCAGAGTCGCCCGAAGCAGTTCATGGCGCTGACCGGCGATATGAGTCTGCTGCGCCAGACGCTGGACCGTGTGTCCGGGCTCGATGATCTGGGGCCGGCGCTGATCATCGGCAACGACGAGCACCGCTTTGTCATGGCCGAGCAGCTGCGCGCCAGCGGCATGCCCGGGCGTGTGATGATCGAGCCGGCACGCCGCAACACCGCGCCGGCTGTCGCTGCGGCGGCTTTTCAGGCTATCGCCGAGCATGGCGACGACGCTGAGCTGATCGTGCTGCCGACCGACCATGCCATAGCCGACGTGGAAAATTTTCAGCGCGCCGTGCGTGCAGCGCGCGCAACCGCGCAACGCGGCCGTCTGACGTTGTTCGGCGTGGCACCCGACCGGCCCGAAACCGGCTATGGCTATATCCAGGCGGGTGCCGCCATCGCAGAAGGCGTGCGCAGCGTGACGCGCTTTGTAGAAAAACCCGATCTTGAGCGCGCCGCCGAGTATCTCGACGATGGCGCTTATTACTGGAACAGCGGCATGTTCCTGTTCGGTGCACAGGATTATCTGGACGCGTTGGCCGCACAGGCCCCGCAGATCCACGACGCCATTGCGCAGGCGCATGCGGCGGCGGTGGTCGATATCGATTTCCTGAGGCTGGACACAGACGCCTTTGCGCAGAGCCCGGAGGACTCGATCGACTATGCCGTGATGGAAGGCACCGACCAGGCGGTAATGGTCGAGCTCGACGCCGGTTGGAATGATCTGGGCAGCTGGTCGGCCGTGGCACGGGCCGGCACGCCCGACGGGCGCGGTAACAGCGGGCGCGGCGATGTCTGGATCGAGGACAGCGACAACTGCGTCGTTCATAGCCAGAGTCGGCTGGTGGCCACGCTCGGCCTGCGCGATCAGATCGTGGTGGAAACAGCCGACGCGGTACTGGTTGCCGATCGTTCGCGTGAGCAGGAGATCAAGACGCTGGTGCAGAAGCTCGGCGACGCCGGGCGTGCCGAAGCCACCGAGTATCGCAAGGCCTATCGCCCGTGGGGCAGTTACGAGCAGATTGCCGCGGGTGGGCGTTTCCAGGTCAAGCATATCCGGGTCACGCCCGGCGGGCGGCTGTCGCTGCAGAGCCATCATCATCGCGCCGAGCACTGGGTCGTGGTGCACGGCACGGCGCTCGTGACCTGCAATGAGCAGGAGCGGCTGCTGACCGAAAACGAGTCCACGTTCATACCGCTGGGTGCCGTGCACCGGCTGGAGAACCCGGGCAAGGTCGATCTCGATCTGATCGAGGTGCAGTCGGGCAGTTATCTTGGCGAGGACGATATCGTGCGCTACGACGATGTCTACGGTCGTGCAGATGCCCCGGAGCACACGTCCGGCGAGACCCAATCCAGTTCCAGGGAGTAATGTTCGATGGGCCAGTATTATTCGTTCTTCAAAGCCTATGACGTACGCGCACGCGTGCCCGACGAGCTGGATCGCGCGCTTGCTGAGCGTATCGGGCGAGCCTTCGTGGCCGAAATGGGCGCCAGGACCGTGGTGGTCGGTCGCGATATGCGGCTGTCCAGCGACGAGCTGGCCGATGCGCTGATCGAGGGCCTCAACGCCGCCGGCGCCGACGTGCTGGATATCGGCCTGTGCGGTACCGAGGAAGTCTATTACGGCACCTTCAGCCAGCACGCCGATGGCGGCATCATGGTCACGGCCAGCCATAATCCCAAGGATTACAACGGCATGAAGTTCGTGCGCGAACAGGCCAAGCCGATCTCGGCCGACAACGGCCTGTTCGATATCGAAAAACGCGCCTACGACAACGACTTCACCGAGGCCGCCACGCCCGGCAAGCGCACGCCGCTCGATCAGCGCGCCGACTATGTCGAGTTCCTGCTTGGCCAGATCAAGCCGGATGCGCTCAAGCCGCTGAAGATCGTCGCCAATCCCGGCAACGGTTGCGCAGGACTGGTGGTTGATGCGCTGGCCGAACATCTTCCGATGGAGATCGTGCGCATGCACTTCGAGCCGGACGGCGCGCTGCCCAACGGTATTCCCAATCCGCTGCTGGTGGAAAATCGCGACGCCACGTCGCAGGCCGTGCGTGAACACCAGGCCGATTTCGGCGTGGCCTGGGACGGCGACTTCGACCGCTGTTTCTTCTTCGACGAGAACGGTGAGTTCATCGAGGGCTACTACATCGTGGGCCTCATCGCGCAGATGCTGCTGGCCATGAACCCCGGCGAGGCGATCGTCCACGATCCGCGTCTGACCTGGAACACGCTGGCTCAGGTCGAGGAAAGCGGTGGCCGGGCGGTGCAGTCCAAATCCGGTCATTCGTTCATGAAGCAGACCATGCGTGACGTGGACGCGCTCTATGGCGGCGAGATGAGCGCACACCATTACTTCCGCGACTTCTCCTATGCCGACAACGGGAGTATCCCGTGGCTGGTGATGGCACAGCTGATCAGTGAGACCGGCAAGCCGCTGTCCACGCTCGTCAAAGAGCGTATTGCCGCGTATCCGGCCTCGGGTGAGATCAATCGCGAAATCGGCGATCCCGACGCGGCGTTGGCCGATCTGGAATCACACTACGGCCCACACGCAAAGTCGGTGGAATACGTCGACGGTCTATCGATGGACTTCGGCAGCTGGCGCTTCAATCTGCGCAAGTCCAACACCGAGCCGGTCGTCAGGCTCAACGTGGAAACACGCGGCGATATCGAGCTGATGCGAGAAAAGACCGACGAACTGCTCGAGCGGCTGGCCACGCACTGATTGCTCGTGAGTCTGGAGGCCAAGAACAAAGGCAAAGGCTGTCCGCAGATAGACACAGATGAACGCAGATAAGACAAGAAGTTGAAAGGCATGTCTGTATTTAATCTGCGTCTTTCTGCGTTCATCTGCGGATTACCGGTCTGTATTTGCTTGGGTTTTTTCTTGAATCGCCCGCGACAAGAGGAAGCGATCGATGGTGACCTGCTACCTGCGCTACCAGATTGATCCTTACAAGAAAGCCGAGTTCGAGAGCTATGCGCGCCTGTGGATACCGCTGGTCGAGCGCTTCGGCGGCACGCACCACGGCTATTTCCTGCCGCATGAAGGTGCGAATGATATTGCCGTGGCGCTGTTCAGCTTCGCCAGTCTCACCGCTTACGAGCGCTATCGCGAACAGGCAACGGCCGACTCGGACTGCCAGGCCGCGTTTGCATACGCCGAGCAGACCCGTTGTATCGTGCGCTACGAGCGCAGCTTCATGACGCCGGTGTTCGAAGGCAAGGCCGCAGACCGAGCGCTCCGAACGTGCTGAGCCGCCAGTGCCTTGCCCTGCGACTGGTCGACGACGGCCTCGAGCTTCTGGATCAGTCGCGTCTGCCGCACGACGAGCATTGGTTTGCCGTGCCGGACGTCGACACCCTGATCGAGGCTATCCACGCCCTGTGCACGCGTGGCGCGCCGATGATTGCCATATCGGCAGCCCTCTTGATCGCCGTTCGTGTCGAAAACGGCGATGATCAAGCCACGATTGCAGCCGATATCGAACGCCTGCGGGAAGCACGTCCGACCGCTGTCAATCTCATGCACGCCATGGATTCGCTGCGCGCCGCGCTCGCCGCAGGCGACTGGCAAGCCGCGGTGATCGACGCTGCCGAAGCGCTGTTCGACAGCGATCGTGCCCTCTGTGAGGCCATGGCCGACGCCGGCGCGGCGCTGATCGCGCCCGGCGAGCGCGTGCTGACCCACTGCAATACCGGCGGGCTCGCGACGGCCGGTATCGGCACCGCGCTCGGGGTCCTCCGGCGTGCGCACGAACAGGGCAAGCGTATTTCGGTGTGGGTCGACGAGACCCGCCCGCTTCTGCAAGGCGCACGACTCACCGCCTGGGAACTCGGCGCGCTCGGTGTGCCTTATCGGTTGATCACCGACAGCATGGCCGCGAGCCTGATGGCCGCCGGCGAAGTCGACCGTGTTGTGGTCGGCGCGGATCGCATCGCCGCCAATGGCGACTTCGCCAACAAGATCGGTACCTATTCGCTAGCGGTGCTGGCGCACTTCCACGATGTGCCGTTTCATGTCGTTGCGCCGCACACCACGATCGATGCCGCGTGCGAGAACGGCACCCAGATCCCGATCGAGCAGCGCGCCGCCGCCGAGGTGCGTGGCGTGTCCGGCGCGGCCGGGGAGCTCTGCTGGGCCCCGGCTGAGGCGCCGGTGGCGAACCCGGCGTTTGATGCCACCCCGGCCAAGCTGGTGACGAGCTGGATTCTGGATACGGGCGTGTTCGAGGCAGACGATGTGGCAGCCGGCGCACTCGGCGCCGGCGGTCGGGCGTTTCCGGCGGCGAGTGCGCGGGGTTAAGCGCGAAAGACGAATACAGGGCAGTTCGCAAATGAACGCGAAAGGACGCGAACAACAACGATTCAGTTCGTTTTCGCAACTGAACGCCGCGGTGCGTTCGGTGACTACCGCCCCTACGTATTGGTATAGGCCGCAACCAGCGCGGCGGTATCCTCGAAGATCTTGTAGGCAACGATCTTATCGTCGGCGATACGGCAGACGATGGCCCATTCGCATTCGAATATTCGGTCCGTCTTGAGTACGCGATGCCGCATTCGGCCGTGGGCGAAGACGATATTGCCGGCTTCGGCCCAGTCGAAGAACTCGAACGCTTCGGTATCGAAGAGTTCGCCGAGTGTGGCCAGGAACGTGCGTACGCCCGAGTGGCCTTCGAAAACGCCGTAGATGGGAACGCCCGCCGGGCCCTGGGCTTCAAATACGGCCTTCTCATGGACATGCGCGAGCGCGCCCTGCGTATCGCCCTCGGCAAAACACGCAAAGAATTTCTGGACGGGATTGGTCATCGGGGTTCCGGTTGCTTCTGAATAAGGACGCGCGGCCGGTGGGTGCCGGTTCAGGCGTCGATCAATCCGCGCTCAATGAAGACGTCCTTGGCGACGGCCATGCCCTTAAGAGCGGCCGGAAAGCCGGCATAGACAGCCATCTGGATGATGGTTTCAACGACGGCATCGGGATTGCAGCCGACATTGAGCGCGGCGTGGATATGTACCTTCAGCTGCGGTTCGCAATGCCCCATGGCGGTGAGTGCTGCCACGGTGATCAGTTCGCGGCTTGTTAAGTCCAGGCCGGGGCGCTGATAGATATCGCCGAATGGAAATTCGATGGTGTAGCGAGCCAGATCGGGGGCGATCGATTGCAGGCTGTCGATGACGGCCTGGCCGGCGTCGCCATCGATCTCGCGTAGTCTGGCGAGGCCTTGTTCATAGCGTGTATCGGACATGAGTTGAGCTCCGTGGCGCCGGCGGGTGTTGCCGACACGAAGCACAATACGACTTCGAGCCCACTCGAAGTCAACCTCAAGACTGACGGCGGGTTAGAGCCCGCTTTCCAACCCTGCGTACCATGAGATCTTGTCGTGAATCCTGTCGAGATGGTCACGCGACCTCGCTAACTCGTCTGCGAGGGCGTCGGCGTGCGTCTCCAGGATCTGCCGGCGTTGCCGGGCTGTGCCTTCGCCTTGGTCGCGCAACCGCGCATACTCGCGTATCTGCGCCAGCGGCATGCCGGTGTCCTTGAGACGGGTGACAAAGGCGATCCAGTCAAGGTCCTTCGCGTCGAACACGCGTCGGCCGCCTGCATCGCGGGCGATGGCTGGCAGCAGGCCGATCTTTTCGTAGTAGCGCAGGGTATGCGCCGTCACGCCGGAAGCGGCTGCGAATTCTGCGATTCTCATGGCCAGCACGGTTCTGTCGAACGCCGTCGCGGTCGCTTATTGGCCCAGCATCTGCTCGCCGGCCGGACGGAAGTCGCTGGCGATATCGGTACCGGTGAACTTGGCCACCCAGCCTTCCTGATTGTTGAACAGACGAATCACCTTGAAGTGCGGTGCATCGCCCATGTCGAACCAGTGATGGGTGCCGGCGGGCACGCTGATCAGGTCGTTGGCTTCGCAGAGCGTGGCGTAGACCTTGCCGCCGATATGCAGGGTGAACAGGCCCGCACCATCGACGAAGAAGCGCACTTCGTCTTCGCTGTGGCTGTGCTCGTCCAGGAACTTGGCGCGCATGGTGTCTTTATCAGGATGCGCCGGATGGATACCAATCACATCCCAGGTGGCATAACCGAACTGCTGCTGCAGACGCTCGATATCGGCCGCATAGGCTTCGCCGATCTCCTCGGGCGTGGCATCGGCGGCGAGGGCGTGCTCGGCCGGCCAGCGCTCGAACAGCACCTGCACCTTGTCCAGCTCGCGCGTGATTTCGTCGACGTCGCGGGTATCCAGAATCGGGGTGTCGGTATCGTTTTCGTTATAGACGGTCAGTCGGCTCATCAGACTCACTCCTTGCTGTTTGTATGCAGACGCCGCGATTCAGATCAGCTCGATATCGGCAAAGCTGGTCACGATCGGGTGGCCTTCATGGATTGTAGCTTTTTCATGCGTGTCGTCATCACGAGCGACCCAGCAGGTCTGCAGACCTGCCGTCCTGGCGGCATCCAGCTCATCGCCGACGTCGGACAGGAACAATAGCGACGAGGGCTCCTCACCCAGTTCGGCGACAATCGCGGTATAGCTGGCAGCTTTCTTCTTGGGGCCGATATGGGTATCGAAATAACCCGAGAACAGACTCGACAGGTCGCCGTGCTCGCTGTAGGCGAACAGCAGTTTCTGGGCCGCCACCGAGCCCGAGGAGTAGACATACAGGGCCCGCCGATCGTCGGCCCAGGCCTGCAGGGCCGCGACAGCGTCGTCGTAGACATGGCCGGTGAAGTCTTCTTCCAGATAGCCCTGGCGCCAGACCATGCCCTGCAACGCCTTGAGCGGCGTGGACTTACGATCGGTGTCCATCCAGTCGGACAGGATGCCGATCACCTGATCGAGATCAGCGTCCGGCTTTTTCGCCTCGGTGCGCACGTCGTCGATGAGGGCTGCGACCTCCGGGTCGTCGGCGTTTGCCCGCACGAATTGGGGTAGATACTCCTCGGCGTAGGGGAAAAGCACATCGTGGACGAAGGCGATATCCGAGGTCGTGCCTTCGATATCCGTAATGATGGCCACGACTTCCGGCGTGGGTTCTTCGAGTCTCAGGCGGCTCGGGTCGCTCATGTGCGTGTCTCCAGTTGCCGGCGCTGCAGTTCGCAGGCCAGCAGAAATTCCCAGCCTTCCAGATGGCGCTGGGCTGTGACGATATCGGTTCCCCAGGCGTAAATGCCGTGGCCACGGACCAGAAAAGCGTATACCGGGCCGATCTCGTCGAAGCGAACGTCGACGGCCGCGGCCAGTGTGTCCATATCCTGGCTGTTGTCGACCACCGGTAGCACCAGCCGACCGAGATGATCGGCCTGGCCGCTGATCGCCTTCTGCATTTCGTAGCCCTCGAACACGATCGACGCGGGCTGGCCGATAAGCGACAGCAGCGTGTTCGCGATCGAATGCACATGCAGGATCGCACCGATCGCCGGATCGCGCCGATACAGGGCCAGATGCAGCCCCGTCTCTGCCGAGGGTTTGCCGTCGGCCAGCAGCGTGCCGTCGAGGCTGATCGGCAGCAGCTGGGCCGGCGTCAACGCGCCCTTGTCCACGCCCGAGGCGGTGATCAGGGCGGCGTTCGGCTCATGGCACACGGAGAAATTACCGCCGGTCGCCGGACACAGGCCGCGCGCAGCAAACAAGCCCGCGCAGGCACAGAGCTGGTCGGCTAGGCGGCGGTGTTCCGGGTTGTCGAATGACGGCGCGGCGCTCATCGAGGCGTTCCTTGCAGATGATGCGCGCAAGCGTAGCGTCAGCGGAGCTTCTTACCAAGCGCTTCCGGTCGCTTTTGCTGCCTCGAGCGTTTCCCCGTGGCATTGTTAAATGCTTTTACAGCCGACCGCGTCCGCGGATTAAAATGCGGATGTGCATCTTTTGAAATTGTCTGCCATTGATCCTGCGTTAATACAGGCAGAACGATCCGCAGATAGACGCAGAGGAACGCAGATCAGACAAAGCAGTGCTGGCCTGTATTCGATCTGCGTCGGTCTGCGTTCCTCTGCGGATCAATTCTTCTTGTAATGAGTCCTGGAGAGAGATGAATCGGGCACGAAGTGCACACACAAGTCAGCGCTTTTCGTCCGCCTTCTATTCGCGTCAGTTCGCGTTCATTTGCGGACACACCCGCTTCCCGTTTGTACGGCCTCATGCCCGATTCAGGCTTTAGCGCTCTCGCGGCTTGAGACCTGCTCATGCCAGCGCGCCAGATTCGACTGGTCTTCGCCAATACGCAGTTTGACCACACGCGCGAAATCGATCGCACAGAGCGCGGTGATATCGGCCACCGTAAACGTGTCACCGGCGATGTATTGGCTATCGGCCAGATGCCGATCGACAAAGCCGAACATCTTCGTGGCGCGCTCAAAGCTGATCTCACCGAACTCCTTGGAGCACTTCTCTCGATCGGCGAACGCGCCGCTGAGGTTGCGAAACGCCAGCGCCACCGGGAACAGTAGCGACAGTTCCATGCGCCGGTTCCACATCTCCACATGGGCCTTGTCGAGCGCGTTCCGCCCCATCAGCGGCGGTTCGGGGTGGATCTCCTCGAAATAGCGGCTGATCGCCATGGATTCGGAAATACAGGTGCCGTCGTCCAGCTCCAGTGTCGGCACGCCGCCCATGGGGTTTTTCTGCTTGAACTCGGCGGCGAGATTATCGCCAGCAGCCAGGTCCATTTCGATGCGCTCGACGCTCGCCATATCGACGCCTTTTTCGGCCATGAAGATACGGGCGCGACGCGGATTGGGCGCCCTGGCGGTTTCATAGAGTTTCATACGGGTTTTCCTCGGAATGGTTATTGCTGCGGGCGCAGTCACTAGCTCGCACGGATCACGCGCTCGCACTGGTCGGCAAGTACGGCGACCGACGCGCCGAAATGCTTGAAGCGCGTGTCCTGGGTCTTGCCTTCGACATAGCGCTTGTAGATCTGTTGCAGGATGGCGGCCAGCCGGAACAGGCCAAACACCTGATAGAACGGCCAGTCGTCGATGGTCTGGCCGGTGGTCTGCTGATAGCGCGCGAGCATTTCATCTCTGGTGAGCATGCCGGGCAGATGAGTCGGGCCCATGCGGATATCGCGCAGCGGCTGCGGGTCGTCGGCCTGTACCCAGTAGGCCATGGAACAGCCGAAGTCCATGATCGGATCGCCGAGCGTTGCCATCTCCCAGTCGAGCACGCCGATGATACGATCGAGATTCTCGTCGAGTACGACATTGTCGAGCTTGTAGTCGTTATGGATGATCGCCGCGCGGGTGATGTTCGGCATGCGCGCGGCCAGCCAGTCCATGATCGCCTGGCAGCCCGGCACATCGTCGGTACGGGCGTTGGTGAAGCGTTTGTTCCAGCCGCTGATCTGGCGTTCGATATAGCCCTCCGGCTTGCCGAAATCGGCCATGCCGGCGGCCTGGATATCAGTGGTGTGCAGCTGCGCCTGGACGTCGATCAGCTGTTCGCACAACCGGGTCGCGTCTGCTGCGGCCAGGGTGACGCCGTCCGGCAGATCGCGCCGCAGGATCACGCCGCGCAGGCGCGCCATGACATAGAACTCGGCGCCGATGATGGCCTCATCGGTGCAGTGCACGATCGGTTTCGGCGCGTAGTCGTATACGCCGTGCAGGCGCGACAGCACGCTGTACTCACGGCCCATGTCATGGGCGGATTTGACCTGACTGCCAAACGGCGGGCGCCGCAGCACGTATTCGTCGCCGTCGACCATCAGCAGATATGTCAGATTGGACGCGCCGCCGGGAAACTGACGGATCTGGATATCGCCGGATGCGGGCACCAGATCCGGGGCGTGTTCACGGCAGTAGGCCGTCAGTGCTGCCGCATCAACGGCTTCGCCCTCGCGGATGGTCTGGGCTTGATCGATCGAGGTCATGGGGTGTTCTCGTGAGTTGCGGTGATCAGCGCGGCCTCGATGGTGCGGGTGACCAGCTGGCTGTAGCCGGCCAGATCGAGTCCGCGCTCGGCGTGCTTGCCGCGCTTGAGATACCAGTCCTGCAGCAGCGCCTTGAGCAGGCCGGCCATGATCGCTGGATCGCTGGCGCCATAAAGGCCGGCCTGTTGGCCGTCGCGAATAATGTCGGTGAAGATATCCTCGGACGCGCGCTCCATCACAATGGCCTGGCGGCGCTCGTCCACATCCAGGTGATGGGCTTCCATATACAGGAAGAAGAACCACTCCCGTAGCGCTTCCGTGGTCATCAGGTGAGCCCGGATGGCGCGCGTCAGACGTGCGCGCGGATCGGCAAGGCCGCCCAGCTCGGCCTGCATCACCTCGTGCAGGGTCAGCCCGATACGGCGCTGGATCAGTCGGGCCAGCTCGTTCTTGTTGCCGATATAGGCATACAGCCCGCCCAGCGACAGACCGCTGGCACGGGCCAGTTCACGCAACGTCATCGCGGCAAACCCCTTGCGATTGGCCAGTCGCAGGGTGGATTCGATGATCCGTGCGAGATTTTCGCGTGCAACGTCGGGGCTGCGCACTGAAATCTGGCTGTCGTCGGCGGCCACAATCGCTGCACAAAGGGAGACGGTGTCGAGGCCGTGGGAGCCTACGAATTCGTCCAGATCGTGATCGGCCGCGATCATCGAAACGTGATCAGGGCCGGATCGCCGGCTTCGCATTGCGCGGAAATATCGTTGAAGCCCAGCATGCGCCAGCCGGTCTTCGTGGAACGCAGTTCGGCGATGCTGGCGTTGTAGACGCTCCAGTTGAGCTCGATGGTGGTGTCGTCGGCAGCCCCCAGCGCGGCGCCGAGCGCAACGGCAATCGGCCCGCCGGACGAGAACAGCGCCAGTCGGCTGTCCCGCGGATAATCGTTGCGCAGGCGGGCAAGGCCTGCGGCCACACGCGTCTTGAAGTCTGCCCACGGCTCGAAATCGGCGTCAGCGGCGGCGGCGCTGCCGGCCAGCCAATGGCGCATTACCTGCTCGAACGCGCGCTGAAAGAGGCGGCGATCGGCGTGGATGGCGCTCTTTTTTGCAGCGATTTCCGGGTTTTCGTCGATCACCCGCGGCATGAATGATTTGAACAGCGCGTCGGCGTGATACTCGTTGAAGCACGGCTCCACGACGAGCGTTGGCGGTTTTGTAAAGGCCTCGCCGGCCAGCTGCGCGGTATGTTGCTGGCGCTGCAGGCCACCCGCGATCCATGCGTCGAAGCCAAGGCCCTGAGCGGCGAGCTGACGGCCGACCAGGCGTGCCTGGCGCTGGCCGATCGGCGACAGGCGATCATAGTTGTCGGTGCCGAAACTGGCCTGGCCGTGGCGGATGAGCAGAAGCTGGGACATGGCGCGACTATAGGCAGGGCCAGTCAAGCCGGTCAACGTCAAACGGACGTTCGTTCGGTATGCTCGGCGTTCGATTGTTCCAGCAGGGAATACAGGGCATGGCTGTTCGGCATACCGACACACCCCACTCAGCGGCTCGTCTGGCAGGCAAGCGTATCGCGATCACCGGCGCCGGTAGCGGACTGGGCCGCGAAATCGCGCTGCGCTACGCACGCGAAGGCTGGCGGGTCGCGGTGACTGATATCCAGAGTGGCCGCGCCCGGCATGTCGCGGGCGAAGTCAACGACGCGGGCGGCCAGGCCATGGCACAGACGCTGGATACCCGCGTCGATGCCGACTTCGACGCGTTGGCCCAGCGGCTGATCGTCGAATGGGGCGGCGTCGATGTGTTCGTCAACAATGCCGGCGTGTCCAGTGCGGGCACGGTGACCGATACGCCGCCCGAGGACTGGGCCTGGATGCTGGATATCAATCTCATGGGCACGGTGCGCGGCGCGCGCGCCATGTTGCCGCTGCTGCGTGAGTCGCGTGGGCATATGGTCAACACCGCCTCGTTTGCGGCGATCGCCAGCGCCCCCGGCATGGCCGCCTACAACGTCGCCAAAGCAGGCGTGCTGTCGTTGTCGGAGTCGCTGCGCGGCGAGGAGCATGCCCATGGCGTGGGCATCACGGTGGTCTGTCCGGCGTTCTTTGCGACCAATCTGCTCGACTCGTTCCGGGGCACCAACGAACGCCAGAAAGCGATGGTGAAAAAGCTCATGGACCGCGCGAAGATCACCGCCGCTGACGTGGCCGAGGCCATTCATGCAGGCGTTGCCGACCAGCAGTTTCTTGTCATTCCGGGGCGCACGGCGCGCTGGCAGTATCGTATGAAACGTCTCTCACCGGACACGTTCTTCAACGCGGTGCTCAAAGCAACGCGTTCGTTCAACGGCTGATGGTCTGTTGCCTGTGCCCCGAGCGCGGCCGGGCGTCGGCGTGCTGAGATTCGTCCAGTCAGCCGATCGGCAGGCCAGCCGAGGCGGAGGACGACGCGAACCGGGGTGTCTCTGTGGCCGTATCCAGATCGAAATAAGCGGCCAGAAGCGTGTACAGCGACGGATGCGCGCGATATAACGCCGCGCCGCGCTGGAAGAAAGCCTCGACGGCAACGGCAAAGAACTCGGTGGGATTTTCGGCGCCGTACATATCGATGACCGGAGAGCCATCGCAACGCAGCGATTCAAAGGCCTCGGAAAAGGTCGCCGACCAGCTGTCGGTGCGGGCCATGGGCGGGGCGCCCGCAGTATCGGGGGCAGCAAAATCCAGCAGATGCGCGAATTCGTGCAGCACCACGTTGTCCGCAGCGCCGGCCAGCGCGTCTTCGACGTCTGACCAGGACAAGATCACGCGTCCTTCCTGCCAGGCCTCGCCGGAGGCCAGCATCGGCAGATCATCGATCAGGCCATGTTCGTCCGGGGCATCACGCGGGATATAGAACGCGTCCGGGTAGATCAGGATCTCGCCGGGCAGTGCGAAGATGCCCGGCTGAGCACCAAGGCACAGTATGCTGGCCTGGCCGGCCACGGCGAGTTGCATGGCGCGCGTCACCTCCAGGCCATTACAGCCCACGAAACGCACGTCGGCCAGCAGGCGCGCGCTGAGGCCTATCAGCCGGGCGCGCCGGCGTGCATCGAGCAGATCGCGCCACGGCAGCTGCTCGACGAGCGTGCGAGCTTCCTCGCGGTCCAGCCGTGCCGGCCCGCGCCAGCGGCGGCGCAGGCGCGGATAGGCCATGATCAGGCCTGCGGCGATCAGGGCGCCGACAACGATCGATAGGGCAGCGACAATGTTCATGGCGTTCACAGCCTCGGCGGCGCGCAGCTCATCGAATATGCAATTGAGCAGGAATAACCCATGTCATGGCTTTCGATATTACAGAGCATTTTCGGCACGGTGAGCTCGTTCGTCATCTGGTCGCTGCTGGTCTATCTGTTCTACCTGGCCCGCAACTGGACGCTGGAGCGCAAGCTCAAGCGCCTGATCGAGCCCACGCGCAGCGATCCCGATGAGGATCGTGTGCATGTGGTCTGTGCCAACGGCACCGGCGTGCGTGTGACCGTGCGCGACGTGCGCCTGATCACCCATGACGACACCCACGTCAGTCTGTCCTATCTGGGTGATACCGGCGATGTGATCCGGCCCAGCCGGCCCAACGACATTATCGCGCGTCGCCGCAACAAGGTACTGACCCGACACGAGAAAGCCGGCCAGATCGAGCGTAACTTCGTCGAGCTGCCGGCGCAGACCGCCGGTATGTGGGCGCTGACCGCCCGGCAGGTCGACGATATCGAGTGGCAGTTCGTCCAATGCCTGATGGTGATCGATTATCCGACCCTGCTGAACTCGCGCAAGCTGATGACCGTGACCGCTAAGCAGGACATCCTCGACGACCTCAACGCCGATTTTCGGCGTTATATCGTCGAACGTCGTGCCCGTCGCGATGCCGACTGACCAGGCCCTGCCTACTCGTTGGCCACCCCGTGTGGCACATGCCCGGCGGCCACCATTGCTGCAGCCTTGCCGATATGTGTGGCCTGATCGTCGAAGAAGATATCCGCACCAAAAGCCTGCAGGAACGCGGCCTTGGTCATGCCGCCGAGAAACAGCGCCTCGTCGATACGGATATGCCAGGCGCGCAGCGTGCGGATGACCCGTTCATGTGCAGGCGCACTCCGAGAGGTCACCAATGCCGTGCGAATCGGACAGTCGGCCGGGTCGAATTCGGCCTGGATGCGGGTCAACGCCTCCAGAAAAGCCTTGAATGGCCCGCCCGGCAAGGGCTCGCCGGCCGCACTCTGCTCGCTGGCGGTGAACGCGGCCAGCCCCTGCTCCTTGAAAATGCGTTCGGCGTCGTCCGAAAACAGCACGGCATCGCCGTCGAAGGCGATCTTGAGCGCGCCCTCGTCCGCGCTCAGCGAGTGCCCCGGCACGATGGTCGCCGCGGCACAGCCGGCCGACAGCGCGGCCCGTACATCGTCCGGGTCGGCCGACAGGAACAGGTCGCCGCCAAATGCGCCGACATAGCGATAGGGCGATGTGCCGCTGGTGAATGCCGCACGTGTGATCGGCAGCCGATGATGGGCGATGGAGTTGAATACCCGCAGGCCCGTATCGGCGCTGTTGCGCGACAGCAGAATCACCTCCACCCGCTCGCGGCTGTCGTCGTTGAGAGCCAGCAGCTTGCGCACCAGGCCAAAGGCCACACCCGGTTCGAGCACATCTTCTTCGTGCTCGATCTGATAGTTGCAGTACGCCTCGCGCCCGTACTCCTCGAATACCTGATGGCTTTCTTCGAGATCGAACAGCGCGCGCGAGGAGATGCCGACAACCAGTTTGTTCTTGGGCTCGCTCATCGAATCAGTGTAGCCATTGCCGGCCCGTAGCGCATGCCCAGCGCATACGACCCGCAATATCTGGCCCGTTTATTGCTTCAACGTATTCGCAACAGGCCGTCGACGTTGACGCCGTATTGGGCGCGAAAGAGTGTCCTGCAGCGCAGACAGTCATCGACGATTGTTGCATAGCGCGAGCGTGGCATATCGGTTCATGTTCGGTTAAAGTTCGATCATCGGGGTCGTGTGGGGCACGGCGTCCGGGGGTTTCCAGTCAATCAGGGAGAAGATCATGAGCACGACTCCGTTCCGCTCTGCCAAGGTGCGCTCGGCCGTGCGTGGTGTCTTGGGCACCACCATCGCCGTACCGCTGCTGTTTTCCGCCATGCCGGCCGCCGCTCAGACGAGCCAGGAACAGGAGATGCAGCAGCTGCGCGATCAGATCCAGATGCTGCAGCAGAAGTTCAGCGACATGGAGGCCAAGCAGCAGGCCGACAGCATGGCGCGCCAGCAGGCGCAGTCCGAGAGCCAGGCCGTCGCCCAGACCGAAGTCGGCGATACAGACAAGGAGCCGGTAGACGGCTTTAAAGTCGGCAACACGACCGTCAAGCTGAATGGCTATCTGAAGTTCGATGCGGTCTACAATTTCGAAGACGATCACGGTGCGTCGCTCGGCCCGTCCGATGCGATCGGCTCGCTCATTAATAAAGGCACCGATCGCCCGGGCGACGGCAATATCGGTGCCACGGTCAAGCAGACCCGCCTGAAAATCTCGACCACCACCGAAACCGAAACCTTCGGCGACGTCGGCGGCTATATCGAGATGGATCTTTACGGCGACAACTACAGCGACGCATTCGGCGATGGCCCGGATCCGCGTGTACGTCGTGCCTACCTGACCGTCGGCAATTTCCTGATCGGTCGGGACTGGTCCACCTTTTCGGACTTCAACTACGGCACGATGCTCAACTTCTACGGCCCGCAGGCCCAGTTGTTCGAGCGCCAGGCCCAGGTTCGCTACACCTTCGATGTGGGCGAAAGCGACACCCTCGACGTGGCACTGGAAACACCCACCGGTGACGGCGTTACTTCCGGCCCGGCGTTGGCTGACGGTATTCCGTACAGGCAGTCGAATAATGCCGGCAACGAAGACAACCCGCTCCCGGATTTCGTCATGCGTTATCAGGGCTCGCAGGGCCCGGTCAGCTTCCAGATGGCGGGTATCGCGCGCTATCTGAAGGCCGATATCCAGGGCTTCAACGGCTCCGAGGATAACGGCAATGAGTCCGTGTTCGGCTGGGGCCTCGATGTGGGTGCGACCTGGGCGCTGCCCACCGGCACCACGCTCATGGGCACCGTGGCCGGCGGTGAAGGCATTGGCAAATATATCTATGCGCCGGCCGGCGGCACCGATACCTACGTCACCAGCAACGGCGACCTGGAAGCGTTCCAGCGCTGGGGCTATATCGGCACGATCTCGCAGGAGATCACCTCCGAGTTGCAGGCCAACGTGATCTACGGCCAGGCGTTTTCCGAAAGCCCGGACAACGTGAGCTACTCGACCGACGACTTCCACGACAATTCGTCGACGGTGGCAGTGAACTTCCTGTACACGCCGGTAGACCCGCTGACCCTGGGTATCGAATACAACCGTTCGTTCTACGAGCAGCAGGACGGTGTCGACGCCACAGCCCAGAACGTGCAGTTCTCGACGATCTACAACTTCTAAGAGAACGGCGTATCGATCAGTCTGCGCCCGTGGCAGACAGAAAAGGCCCCGGCTTGTCCGGGGCTTTTTTGTGCTTGCGCTGCAGCGCGGAATGGTCTGGGCCCGGCCTGTCCGCATGTCTTCGCCTGCCAGCCTGATGTCCGGTATATGCCTGGCTTGTACGTGGAGGCGTTTCATCAAATAACGCGGCTGTGCTGTTTGAAGCACTCTTTAGCGGGTTTATGGGCGAGTGGGTGGCTTTATGGCGTGCCGCAGAGAATCAGCGCGTGTGGTGTGTTGCGCGTTGTGGACAAGACTACCGGGCGGTTGCGGCTTGGTTCGAATCGGCAACTGACCTTGGCACAGCGCATCCGAGCGCTGCGCATACGCTGTAAAGTAAGCCTATGAGCTCAAAGGCATCGTCCAGAAAAAACGCAACGCGCGCAGCGGCCACGCCGGGCCCGGCGCTGACCGACGCGGTGACATTGCACCGCGCCGGCCGTCTGGAGGCGGCCGAAAAGGCATACGCCACAATCCGGAAACGTGACCCTGATTACCCTGAAGCGCAGCGGCTGCGCGCTGTCATTGCCCAGCAGCGAGGCCAGTCGGATATGGCGATCCGCCTGCTCCGGCGCGCGCTCGAACAACAGCCGGCGAATCCGGTCTATCACCACACGCTGGCCGAGATTCTGCGCGCGGCCGGCGATACCTCGGCCGCGATCGAAAGCTATCGCCGTGCCTGGCGACTGGCGCCTGAGCGCCCGGCCAGCGGTATCGATCTGGGTGATGCCCAGCGTCATGCCGGCCACGCCGAGGCGGCGCTGGCAACTTATCGCGCAGTGCTGTCGGCAAGCCCCGATTACGCCGACGCGCACGAACGGCTCACCACGCTCCTGCACGAACGTGGCGCGCCCGACGCGGCCCGAGCCCAGTTGGCTGATTGGCGGGCAGCGATCGGGGCCGACCGTTGCGCGCGCCGGCGTCTGGCCGCCTGCCATGCAGCGATCGGCGATTTCGCGCCGGCCGCCGCCCTGTATCGCCAGCTGCACGCAGAAGACGCGACCGATGCCACCGCCTGCGCGGGTCTGGGCAGCGTTCTGCAGAGCCAGGGTCAGTTCATGGAGGCGCGTGAGTGGCTGGAAGCCGCGCTCGATCTCAAGCCCGATATCGGCTGGATCTATGCCGCACTTCTGTCCGACCGCAGCTATGCCATGAGTGCCGCGCGCGAGGCGATGATGCGTGACCAGATCGCCTCGCCGCGTACCAGCGAGCGATCGCGTATCGACCTGAATTTCGCGCTGGGCCAGCTGCTGGATCGGCGCGCCGAATATCAGCAGGCGTTCGAATATTTCGCTGCCGGCAACCGCCTGCACGCCCGCGCCATGCCGTTCGACCGCGACGTCTTTGACGATCGCATCGACCGGATTATCCGTGTGTTTTCGCCGGCGCTGTTCGCGCGCCGCGGCGCTACCGGTCTGGCGAGCGAAAAGCCTGTGTTCGTGGTGGGCATGCCGCGCTCGGGCACGAGCCTGGTCGAGCAGATCGTTGCCAGTCATCCACAGGCGTTCGGCGCCGGTGAGCTGGACGATATCCGTCGACTCGTACGTGAGCTGCCGACGCTGGTGGATACCCGGGCCGGCGCCGGCGCGCGTTTTCCCGAATGTGTCGACGCGCTCGGCGACGAGGCGATACAGGCGCTGGCGATGCGCTATCTGGCGGCACTCGACGAACGCGCGCCCGCGGCTGCCAGGGTCACTGACAAGATGCCCTTCAACATGCTCTGGCTCGGCCTGATCGCGCTGCTGTTGCCCGGTGCGCGTATCGTCTACTGTCGTCGCGAGCCCATGGACAACGGGCTGTCGTGCTACTTTCAGCTGTTCAGTCAGGGGCTGCGTTTTGCCTATGATCTGGGCGATATCGGCCATGTCTATCGCCAGCACGAGCGTCTCATGGCGCACTGGGCCCGGACACTGCCGCTGGACATGCTCACGGTCGACTACGAAGCACTCGTGGCCGACCCGGAGGCCCAGACGCGCCGGCTGATCGAGTTCGTGGGCCTGGAATGGGATGTGCGCTGTCTGGCGTCCCATCGAACCGAGCGCGATGTGCGCACGGCCAGCGTCTGGCAGGTCCGCCAGCCCGTATATCGCTCTTCTGTCGAGCGCTGGCGGGCCTACGAGCCCTGGCTGGGCCCACTGGCCGACGCGCTTGGCGATCGTGGGCAGGGTTGACGCCGTGGCCGATCTGATCGAACTCACCGAGCGCGGGCTCTACTGTGCCGCAGGCGATTTTCATATCGACCCCTGGCGAGCCGTGCCGCGCGCGTTGATCACCCACGGCCACGCCGATCATGCCCGCGCGGGCCATGATCACTACTGGGCCGAACGCTCGGGCCTGCCGATTCTCTATAAACGCCTTGGGCCACGCATCGAGATCACCGCCGTCGAGTACGGCGAGTCGCTGCGCTTCGGGCCCGTGCGCGTGTCGTTTCATCCGGCCGGGCACGTACTGGGTTCGGCCCAGATCCGGGTCGAACATGACGGCGAGGTGTGGGTGGCCTCGGGCGACTACAAGCGCGACCCGGATCCGACCTGTGCGCCGTTCGAAGTCGTGCCCTGCGATACATTCATTACCGAGGCCACCTTTGCGTTGCCGGTGTATCGATGGTCCGACACGCGCGAGGTGGCCGCCGATATCCGGGCCTGGTGGCAGTCCAACGCGGCAGCGGGCCGAGCGAGCGTGCTGTTCTGCTATTCGCTGGGCAAGGCTCAGCGGCTGCTCGGCGAGCTGGCACGCCTGCCGGATATGGCCGCCGACACGACTGCCTATCTGCACGGCGCGCTGGTGCCCCTGACCCAGCTCTATCGCGATGCGGGCGTCCATATGCTCGCCACCGAGCCGGTCAGCACCTGCGACAAGCAGCATGATTTTGCCGGCGATCTGATCATGGCGCCGCCGGCAGCGGCCGGGTCACGCTGGATGCGGCGCTTTCCGCGCCACGAGACCGGTTTCGCCTCGGGCTGGATGCGTATTCGTGGCAACCGGCGCCGGCGCGGCTATGACCGCGGCTTCGTGCTGTCCGATCACGTCGACTGGCCGGGGCTGATCCGCACCATCGAGGAGACCGGCGCACGCCGTATTCTGGCTACCCACGGACGCACCGATGTGCTGGTCGCCTATCTGCGCCAGCGCGGCCTGTACGCGGCACCGCTGGCGACCGAATACGCCGACAGCGCAGAGGCCGAAGCCGATATCGACGAATCGGGCGTGTGAGCACGTGACGACGTGCGCCGGCGCTGGGTATGCTGACCCGTCAACAGGACGGTCGACAGGGTGAGTTGTGCCGATCTGTGGCCGATACAGGCTGGATAACGGCTGACGACTACATACGAAAGGACCATCGCGCTGGGCTCGGCGGCTGCGGGCAGGACACGCGGTGTTTCGGGAGACTGGTATTGGGGATCGACAGATGAGCACAGCGCAGCCGAAGGGGGGCGTGGGCGGCGCGCAGCAGCGTGCCGACGTCGAGCGCGACGAACGCGAGCGGCTGCAGATCCAGCGTATGGAACGCGCCCTGGTGCGCGCCTGGCTACAGGCGCCCACGACCGTCGACCGCGCCGACTACGAATGCCTGCGCTACGCGCTTGGGCTGGCGCGTTTGCACGTGTTCCGGCCGGCCACCGGCCACGACGACGTGACCGTCGACGCCGCCCAGATCGCGCCGCTGCGTGCCTGGCTGCTCGAGCATCTCTACGACCGCCTGCGCGGCTCGGCCACCGCCGAGGAAAAGCTTGTCTACTGTCATCAGGCCGTACCCGAGCTGCGCGCACGTGCCATCGAACTGCGTCGCGCCCTGATCGCCAGCCACAGCAATGATTTCGACAGCGCGGCACTCGATCGCGAAGCGGGACGTCGGGCCCTGGTGGTGGTGGCCGGCGGCGGCGGCGGGGCCGGTTATGTCTATGCCGGCGCGTTTGCCCGGCTGATGGAAGACAACCTGATCCCGGACTATATCGTCGGCAACTCGATCGGCGCGATTCTGGGTCTGTTCAGGGCCCAGCGCCGCCACGGTGACGTCAACGAATACCTGGATTTCGCCCGCCCGCTCAAGAACGGCGATATCTTCAGCGCCGCGCGACGACGTCACGAGTTCTGCCTGCCGGGGCTGCTGCACCTGCATCTGCGCGCCCTGCACGAGCGCATGTCCACCGGCGATCTGCGCCGGCCGCTACGGCTCGACGAAATGGAGATTCCGCTGGACCTGGTCGTGGCCGGCATCCGACGCCGGCCCTATGAACGGTTGTCGGGTGACCTGCGCAAGCCCGAGCGTGGCGCCGACCGCTGGCTGCCGATGTGGGTGCGTGTTGCCGGGCGCTTTGCCCGTATTCTGCAGTTCTTTTCCGCCGACGTGGTCGAGCCGATCATCCTCGGGCGCGACAGCGATACGCGCCTGGTGCATGCGGTCGATGCCGCGGGGTTTTCGGCGGCGGTGCCGACCATTCTCCAGTACGAGCCCGGCCCGCGTGCCGGCGTGACCCGCGAGATCTTCGCCGAACTCATGGCCACACGGGAACTGGCGGCCATCGTCGATGGCGGCGTGGCCGACAACGTGCCCGCGCGTGCCGCCTGGCAGGGGGTTGCGGCCGGGCGTGCGGCTGCGGCCACGCGCAACGCTTATTATCTGGCGTTCGACTGTTTCTTTCCGCGCCTGGACGCCAAGAACATGTGGCTATGGCCAATCACGCAGACCGTACAGATGCAGATGCGTATCAACCGGGTCTATGCCGACACCATGGTGCGCTTCGACAAGACATTGTCGCCGCTGAATATCGTGCCCGGCGGCGATGCGCTGGACATGGCCGTGGGCTGGGGTTATCAACAGATGGACAGCCAGATCGACGAGGTTCATGAAATGCTGCGCCCGGTCGCATTGATGGCCGCCGATTCTGCGGCGATCGCCTCATGAGTGAGCACCAGACGAGTCAGCCGCGCGACGACAACCATCGGGCCGATCGCGGCCCCCAAGCGCACGATCCGTTCGCGGTGATTGACGGCCGGCGCACGCTCTCCGAGCGGCTGTTCCTGCTCTGGGATCTGGCCATCATCGCGCTGGTATCGCTCAACCTAGCGCTGATCATCGCCGATGCGCTGTTCGCGGTCGGCCCGCTGGCCAACGCCTTCGCGGCGCTCTGGCCGGCCGGACATGACTGGTTTGAAACCCGTATCGACGACAACTTCGTCGCGATCGATCTGGTCTTTGTCGGTATCTTCGTTGCCGACGTGCTCGCCGGCTGGGCCGTGGCGATCTACCAGCAGCGCTATTATCGCTGGTTCTTCTATCCGTTTGCGCGCTGGTACGACGTGCTCGGCTGTGTGCCGGTAGCGGGCTTCCGGTTCCTGCGCGTGTTGCGCCTGCTCTCGATCGTCATGCGCCTGCAGCGCCTGGGCGTGATCGATATCCGCAACTGGGCGGTCTACAAGACGGTGATGTTCTATTACGACATCGTCGTCGAGGAGATCTCCGACCGGGTCGTGATCAAGGTGCTCAGCGGTGCTCAGGACGAGCTCCGCAGCGGTGGCCAGCAATTGTCGCACCGCGTGGTCGAGGAGGTGATCCAGCCGCGCCGGCAGAGCCTGGTCGCCTCGGCGAGCACGCATATCGAGAATGCCATCATCAGCGCATATCAGGACAATCGCGAGGAACTGCAGGCCTATATCGCCAATGTCGTCAATCGCGGCGTGGACAACAACGCAGCCCTCAAGAACCTCGAGCGCGTACCCATGCTGGGCAGCTTTGTATCGCGCGCGCTGGATGATGCGATCAGCGATACGGTGAATAACGTCATGGACGAGGCCGTGAACGGCTTGTCGTCGGCGGATTTCGATGCGCTGGTGCAGAATCTCACCGACAGCGTCATGACGCGTCTGCTGGCCGACGATATTGCCCAGACGTCGGAGCTGCGCGACGCGATCGTCGAGATTCTGGATATCGTCAAGGATCAGGTCGCGGTACAGCGCTGGCGCGAGCATTTCGAGTAGGCTGGATACGGGTTGTTGCTACGGAGTGCAGTGAGCATGTCGAATCGATGGATTCAACGCAGTGGACTGGGGCTGCTGCTGGCCGGCGCGTTGCTGATGATCACGGCCTGTGACTGGTCTGCGGAGTTGGGCATCGGCGACAACTATGACAACGACGGCAACGATGTGACCGCACCGGTGGCCGACACCGATATCCTCGGCCTGGCGGTGGCGGCCTCCAATCAGAACTTCGACGACACGACGGCCGATCTCGACTCGGCGATCTCGGCGGCCAATCGCTATATTGCCCAGCCACGGCTCGTCGATCATCGCGACAACGCGGCCGGCGTCAACCTCACGCTGCGGCCCACGACAGTGTTTTTCGTGGACGATCCGAATCGTAGCGCGCCCTTGATTGCCGCCGATCCACGCGTCGCACTCGATCTGCCGGCCCGAATCCTGGTCTATCGCGACGACGACAACGACGTGGGCGTGGCCTACAACAGCGCGGCCTATCTGAACGCGCGTTTCGATCTGGACGACGCCGAGGACGGCGCGCTGGACGGCCTTGAGGACGATCTGGACGATCTGGTCGAGACCGCCACAGGTGGCGATATCGACCGCCGCGGTTCGGTGGCCGGTATCAGCGATGGCGACGGCATCGAATCAGCGGCCAGTGACAACAGCTTTGGCGTGACCGTGTCGAATCTCGCCGCGGCGATTGAAGCCAACAGCAATCTTGGCCTGGTCGCCACTATCGACTTCGCCCAGCGCGCGCTGACTTTCGGTCGTGCATTGAACCCGACCACGCTGTTCATCTTCGGCAATCCGAGCGTGGGCAGCCGCCTGATGCAGTCCAGCCAGACCGCCGGCATCGACCTGCCGCAAACCATGCTGGTGAGCCAGAACGATGACGGTGATGTCAGCGTCTTCTACGAAGACCCGGCCTTCATCTCCGATCGCCACAATATCGACGACCGCGACGACCAGATCGAAGCCATTGCCCGTCTGCTGGCCAATCTGGCGGATACGGCCACGAGCGTGGTGCCCGGTACGTCCACGCCGCCGTGATACTGCTGGCCTGCCTTGGCCCTAGTCGAGCATGGCTCGCGGCACCAGATAGACGTGATGATCCTGTGCCGGGATCACCAGATGCGCATTCGTGAGCAGCGGGCCGGCCGGGGCCAGCGGCTTGTCGCTGATCTGTAGTCGCTTGATCAGGCGGCCGTCGGCCAGGGCCACTACAAGCAGCTCGCCCGCCGCGTTGATCGCATAGACACGCCCGCTGTCGATGACCACGGGCGCCTTCATCGGCCCGCTGGCGAAACGCCACTGGCGCTGGCCGTCGAGAGTGAACGCCTGCAGCGTCGCGCTGGTCGGGCTGCCGACGACCAGGCGATCTTCGCCGACCACGGGCGCGCCACTGCGATTGTTCTTCACCGGCCCGCCGATGCCCAGTGACGTCTCCCAGCGGCGTTGACCCGTGGCGGCATCGATTGCATAAAGACGATGATCAAAACGTTCGGGCGTGTCCGTGCCGGTGACGCCGGTAGTAAAGACCTGATTACCCGCCACGGCCGGCGGCACATCGTCCACGCCGCCGATCATGTCCTTGAAATCGGCCTGCCAGACGACCTGCTCGGCTTTCGGGTCGATGCGGAACAGTCGATACGGATCGCCGCCGCCCACGAACAGACGATTTTTTGTGTCCAGTGCCGGCGATGACATGCTCACGAAGGAGCCCAGCCGGATCATTCCGAGCTGGCGGCCGTCGTCGAGCGCGAGCACGTGTACGGCGCGATCGCCGGTGGCGATATACACGCGATCGCCGTCGATGACGGGCGTGGGCATCACCTCGCCGATGGTGCGATAGCGCCAGCGTACCGTGCCCTCGTCGAGATTGAGTGCCATGACGCCGGAGGCCCCGGTGCCGCGTACATAGTTGGTGGTGTCGGGGTCGTCGTCGGAGGGGAAGTATCGATTGCCGTAGCCGACCACGCCGGTTTCACCCGACCAGACAATCTCCGAATGCACCCAGTTGGGCGCGTTGAGCGACCACAGATCGCGGTTGGTGGCCGGGTCGATACGCTGCAGCGCACCGGCCAGGTGATTGCCGACCAGCAGATCGCCGGCATAGATGCTTGGCGTAGCGCGCACCTCGTCGGGCGTGTCGAGCAAGGTGATGCGATCGGTGGGCGCATCGAGCGTGGTATCGACAATCGCGTTGCGATCCGCCGCGGTGCGATATTGCAGCCAATCGGCCTGGGCAGGTGCGAGCGCTGCCAGACAAAGCAGCAGGACAAGTGCCAGACGCGCGGAAATAGACAACGAGTAGGACATATATAAGAAGCTCCAGCGGCCCGACAGACACAAGGCCCCCGCTGCCGGCTCGCTACCAGCGTACCGCGATTCCACGCACGTCGATATGTATGAACGGGCCGTGATACGCGTTGGCTGGATACGCGCTCAGGCCGCCGGCCAGCGCCGGATGGGTCGCGGTTACGCTTTCGACGAGATCGGCCAGCCACTCGGCATCGGCGGTCGATATCACGCCGTCGGCGTTCAGGTCGTCCATTTCTCCGTCGTTATCGGCATCCACGAAAATATCGGCGGCACTGCCGAACAGGTGCTGGCTATAGACCGTGGTGTTGCCGATATCGGCGTTATACCAGGGCGTGCGATAGCCGCTCATGACCACCAGTCCGCGGCCGTCGATGCCGGCCTCGATCAACGCGCTGCGGATCCGTTCCAGCTTGGCGAGCAGCGCTGTCTTGATGAGCACGTACTTCGGCCAGTGTTCAGGCTGCTGATGACAGAGGAAATCGCCGATCGTGAAATGCGGCGACACCCTGGCCCGGGCGGTGGCTTTGCTCACCTCGATGAGCGCCTGTGGCGGACCGCTGTGCGGATCCTTGACGCGTGCGACGGGCTCGTAGTGGCCGATATCGTAGCCGTTGAGGGTGTCATCGCCCGCGTCGAACGGTGTCTGCACGAACACGTTCAGGCGCATCTCGCCGCCGGTGGCCCGGTTGACCAGCCGGATCGGATAGAGCCCGGGCGTGCGCGGGGCCTGCCAGTAGAAGCCGTTATCGACCGACTGTGCAGCGGAGCCGAGGCCCTGCGTGTCGAGCTGCACGTTGGCGGTAGGCGCTTGATCGGCCACCGTGAACGCCAGGCGCTCGCCCGGCAGGGCGAAGATTGCATTCACGTCGCCGGCCAGTCGATGGCCCTGGGCGTAAACGGTGAAGTCGGCTGTGCGGCCGAACAGTTCGCTATCAAGCGCTCGGGTCACGCTCAGCCGTTGGGCCGCGACTGGGGGCGCGCTCACGAGCAAACCCAGCAGAGCGGCCAGTGCAATGGCCCCAAGCGCGATGGCCCGAGGCGACGCTCGACTCGCGGTAATACTCAAACGCCCGCCGGCCCAGCGCCTGCTGTCCGCGCGCGCTGCATGGCGCGTTCGAGCTGTGGATCGTGGTTGTAGAGATCGTTGCGGAACTGCACGCCGTCGTCATTGACGAATGCAGTCCAGTAGATCAGATACACCGGCAGCTCGCGGGCGAGGCTCACATACTGGCGCTCGCCGCCGTGCAAGGCGGCGTCGATGCGCTCGCGCGTCCATTCGGGCCGGCCGTCCAGTACGAACTCGGCCAGCGCTGCCGGGTCGGCCACGCGCACGCAGCCGTGGCTGAGGCCGCGCTCGGTGCGCGAGAACAGCTGCGCGGCCGGACTGTCGTGAAGATAGACCGAATATTCGTTGGGAAACATGAACTTGATCAGGCCGAGCGCGTTATGCGGTCCGGCAGCCTGGCGCATATTCAGCGCGCCGGCCTCGACCCGGTCGAGATTCGCCTGGGTGGCCGCCAGCGGTTTCGCGTTGGGCCCGAATACTCTCACGATCTGATACTGGCGCGATGCCAGATAGCCGAGGTTCGCCCGTGCCTTGGGCAGGATCTCCTTGACCGCGATGCCGTGCGGGATATTCCAGTACGGCCGGAAGATCACGTACTTCATGCGATCAGAGAACACCGGTGTGGCGCGGTCGTCGTAGGCGTCGCCTACCACCACGTTCATCTGCAGCACGGGCCGGTCTTGCTCGAACGCACGCAGGCGATACTCCGGGATATTGACCATCACATAGCGTTCGCCGAGATCGCCCGGCAGCCAGCGCCAGCGCTCGAGATTCAGCTCGATCTGATGCGTCCGGGCGGCTGCAGAGACGTTCAGTGCAGCCGTGGTAGCCGGCCCGACACGCCCGTTCGAGGCCAGGCCGTGTCGGGTCTGGAAATGACGAATCGATGCGGCCAGCTCGCGATCAAACACGGTGGAGCCGAGATCGACCGGTGGCTCGTGTGCCATGCGATCCAGGCCGCTCACGCCGTCCTCGACGCTCTCGCCGGCGGCCGTGCCGAGTGGCAGATCGCCGGTGATATGCAGCCGGCGGCGCAGCTCGGGCACGCGCATATCGTGCATGCCGGTTTCCAACAGCGGGCCATCGCCGATGACGGGCCAGCCGCCGTTATCGACGATGGCGCGGTAATCGGCCAGCGCCTTGACCAGCAGCGCATAGCCGGCGTGCGGCGGGCGCAGTTCGGCCAGTGCATCGTCCACGCTGCCTTCAGTGGTCGCCCTGGCCAGCGCGCCGGCATAGTCGCCCGGTGGCAGATCCTTATACCAGCGGGGGCGTATCTTGCGACCCGGTTCGATCCGCCCGCGATGGATGTCTACGGCATAGGTCACGAACGCCAGGCTGAGCTGCACGTCGAGCGCAGCCAGTTCGGCTGGCGCCAGCGACATGGGCGCGTCGTCGATCGACTGAATCTGTCCGGCAAGCGCGTCGTAGCCGTAATCCGAGACGGTCAGACCCTGGCGGTCGGCTCGCGAGAGGGTATCGAGCAATGTCTTGATCGCCGGTCGCGGTGCATCATCGTCGTCGAACCAGGCGGGCTGATTGCTGCTGTCGGCATAGAACTCGGCGACCGCGATACCGGCGGTGGTGTCGGCCAGCGCGTCGATCTCGTCGCCCATGGCGAGCGCGACCCGGTCGATCGGCTCTGGCGGCGGTGTCTGGACAACCGGCGTGTGCTGGGCAGGCGGGCTGCAGGCGCCCAGCAGCAACATGAAAGCCGCGCAGCCGGCGCGATAGGCGCGGTGTTTCACGAGCGAGGGTCCGTTGACAAGACGATGGGTCATCTTTGTTGATCGGCCTGAACGTGCTGAGGTTTAGGGCTTGGTGCGGGTTCGTGCCACGGCCTGTCTTGCGCCACGACGAGTCGCCGCGCGTACCGCGTCATAATCCCACGCAGGCGCGCCGCGACTCCGGGTCACGGATGACGGTCTATTCTGGGAACAGGTAGGGCCGACAAGCATATCGCCCATCAGGCCCTAGCTAGCGTTTTCGATCTCGATCATCGGACGGATACGGCGCAGGCGCTCCAGCGGATCGTTGGTGGCCAGCAGGTCGTGCTTGGTGGCGGCATCGAAAGGCAGCAGCTCGGTGAGCCGGGCCGACAGCCAGCTGGCCGAATCATAGGCGCGACCTTTCTTGTCGTAGGGCAGGCCCACTTCTTCGATGAGTGCGGCAGCGACCTGCTTGAGCTGGATGAATTCGATCGGGCAGGCGCTGTCGGCGTCCTCATCGATGAACGCGATCTCGCCCCACCACAGGCCGTTATCGGCCTGACGTGTGGAGAGCACCTCAAAGCGGCGTGTGCCCTTGGCGGTGATCCCGAGCTGGCCATCGTCAAGACGGTCGAAATCGATGATGTCGACCAGCGTGCCGACCGTACGCGGCTCGCTGAAGCCGCTGCTGCCCGAGGCCGGGCGCGCCGCACAGACGCCGAATCCGTGCTCGGCCTTCATGCACAGCGTGATCATGTCCAGGTAGCGCGGCTCGAAGATGCGCAGCGGCATGATGCCGCCCGGGAAGACCACCGTGGAGAGCGGGAATAGCGGATATTCGGGCGGGTGTTCGACGTGATCCATGACAGCCATCCCAGATGAGCAAGCGAGTAGACCGGCGTACGGTCTGCGTTGCGTCATCTTACCCGCTCACACAATCGATCGCCGTCGCCGGTGTGCGCATGGACAGCCCGGCGACACGCGGCTATGGTCTGCGCCTATGACGATATGCCTGCCGCATGCGCACGGCACGACTGCGCAACCATGAGCCACGACGCCCAGCCCATCGACAAGCGCGACCCGGCGGTGCGCGCCGAGATTGCGCGTCAGTTCAACACCCGTATTCCGCATAACGGCGCGATCGGGCTGGAGATCTTGGATGTCGCCGGCGAGATTATCGTCGCCCGGCTGCCGTACCGCGAACAATTCCTGGGCGACCCGGTCGCCCGGCTCTGGCATACCGCGATCGGCACCACCGCCGCCGACTCCACCTGCGGGCTGGCGGTGTTGTTGGCGTTGCCGGGCATGGAAACGCTCGCCACGCTTGATCTGCGCATGGATTATCTGCGCCCGGCCGTGGCCGATGCCGCGCTCATCGTCGAGGCCGAGTGTCATCATGTGACGACGGCTGTGGCCTTTGTGCGCGCCACGCTCCACCAGGGCGAGCGCGAGCGGCCTACGGCACTCTGCACGGCCGCGTTCATGCGCACCGGGCGGTCGCTGTTCCAATGAGCACGGCCGAGACACTACGCGCGGCCCTTGCGGCCCAGGACTATCCCCGTGTGATTGCCGCTATTCCCTATGCGCGCTATCTCGGGCTTGAGGTCGCCGTCCATGACACGACGCGCACCTATTGCCTGCCGTTCAGGCAGGATCTGGTCGGCAGCACGAAGCTGGGCGCCCTGCACGGCGGCACCGTGGCCGGCCTGCTGGAACTGTCGATGCAGCTGGACGTGCTGATTGCCGAAACACAGCTGCGCCTCCCGTATCCGGTGGATTTTTCGGTCGACTACTGGCGCTCGGCGGCAAGCCGGGATCTGTTCTGTCGCTGTCGGCTGATCCGTTCGGGCCGGCGTATCGCCCAGGTGCAGGCCGAGTGCTGGCAGGACGATCCGGACAAGCCGGTGGCGTTTGCCCGTGCCGATTTTCTGCTGCGCGCGGTCGACGTATCGGCACCCGCTCCGACGCACAGGTAGCGCTCAGTCCCGTTGCGCTCGTCATCCTTTAGAATGTCTGTTTTGCGCGGGCAAGCGGGGAATCGGTAATGGCGTCTGATGGCAAGCAACTGGTCAAGGATCTGCTCGATCAGCTCGACCTGGAACAGCTCGAACAGCGGCTTTTTCGGGGCAGCTCGCGCGACCTGGGCGGCAAGAGCGTGTTTGGCGGCCAGGTCGCCGGCCAGGCTATTGTCGCGGCCACGCGTACCGTCGAGCCACAGTTTCTGGCGCATTCCATGCACGGCTATTTTCTGCGACCGGGCGATATGGAAGCCGCGATCGTCTATGAGGTGGACAACATCCGCGACGGCCGCAGCTTCGCCACCCGGCGTGTGCAGGCGATCCAGCATGGGCGGCCGATCTTCTCGATGCTGGCCTCTTTCCATGTCGAAGAGCACGGCTATGTCCACCAGATGACGATGCCGGATGTGCCCGGGCCTGAAGATCTGGCCAGTCACGACGAGCTGCGTCGGAGCTGGGTTGATGAGCTCGATCGCGTGCCGGAATCGCTGCGTGAGGCGGTCGGGCGCGAAGTGGCGATCGACATGCGTGCGGTCAATCCGTGGAACATGCTCGCCCCGGACACTCGCGAGGCGGTCCAGCATGTGTGGCTCAAGGCCAAGGCACCGCTGCCGGTCGATCAGGCCGTACATCGTGCGGTACTGACTTATGCCAGCGATTTCAACCTGTTGGCTACCTCTCTGTTCCCGCACGGCGTATCGTTCTTTACGCCCGGCATGCAGATGGCGAGCATTGATCACGCGATCTGGTTTCACCGCGATCTGGCCATGGACGAATGGCTGCTCTACAGCATGGACAGCCCCGGCGCACAGGATGCGCGTGGCCTGTCGCGCGGGCTGATCTTCAACCGCGCCGGCGAACTCGTGGCGTCGGTCGTCCAGGAAGGCCTGATTCGCCAGCGTGAGGGCAAGACATAGGGGCTGTATCCGACGCGATCGGTTCCACGTGAAACGCCGGGCACGGCCTGCCGGCTGTCACGAAGTTGCCATCAGCCCACGCTAGCGTATGCCTGAAACGCAGGTCGGCCCTGCGATCAGGGAGCAGGTCATGCGCCGCATTCGCCGTATCCGCCTATCGATAGACTTGTCGGTATTTGTCTTTTGTATCGCGCTGCTGCTGGCCGCGATACCGGGTGTGAGCGACGCGCGCAGCGGGCATCGGTACGATGACCATCGTGAACACGGCTATCACGGACACCCCATGAACAACCGCGACAAGATCGTGATCGCGCATCGCGGCGCCTCCGGCTATCTGCCCGAACATACGCTGCCGGCCTATGCCATGGCCTATGCGCTGGGCGCCGACTACATCGAACCCGATCTGGTGATGACCGCCGACAAGCGTCTGATCTGCCTGCACGATATCCATCTCGAATCGACGACCGACGTCGAAGACAAGTTCCCCGAGCGCGCCCGCGAAGATGGCCGCTGGTACGCGGCCGACTTCACTCTGGCCGAGATTGCCACGCTCGACGCCACCGAGCGCACCAACCCGGACGGCACCCGTGTTTTTCCGGGTCGTTTCCAGGCCGACGCCACGGGTTTTCGTATCCCCACGTTTCGTGCCGTTGTTGAAATGGTGCAGTCGCTCAATCGCGAATCGGATCGCGATGTGGGTATCTATCCCGAAACCAAAGACCCAGCGTTTCACGACGCAGAAGATCTGCCGCTGGAACAGACGCTGCTCGATACGCTCGCCGAATACGGCTACGCAGGGCGCGATGCCAAGGTGTTCGTACAGAGCTTCGACGCCGACAATCTGAAAGAGATGCGTTTTGCCATGGGCTCGGATCTGCCCATGGTTCAGCTGATTGGCGGCTCCGGAAAAGTCTTTGACGACATGGTCACGCCCGACGGACTGGACGATATCGCCACTTATGCCGACGGCATCGGTCCCGACAAGAACCGGATCGCCGACACGCGCGGCGCGCTGGTGGACGATGCGCATCGGCGCGGGCTGCTGGTGCATCCCTATACCTTCCGCGCCGATCAGCTGCCCGACGGCACGCGTCGCCTGGAAGACGAATTGCGTCTGTACTACCACCGCTATGACGTGGACGGCCTGTTTACCGATTTCACCGATATCGCGGTCGATGTGATCAAGCCCGATTACAAGGCGCGACTCTATCCGTAGGCCTTTCGCGGTCTGCCCGCGCTTGATCCGGCCGAACGCTTGACGATCGGCTCCGCGAGCCGCCCTGACGGTGAGGCAGCGATTGAATCCGCGGGATCAGCGCAGCCTGCGCAACCGCGGTAGGCGCCAACGGCCGTCGTCAATTATCCAGCGCGTCGTCGCTCGGCAATCTGTCTTGCCCTAGAGGCCATGCGCTTGCGCCACTCGGGCGCGAGAGACGCCAGTTCGGCCAGCGTGATCATGGCAAGGCGTTCGTCCTCGCTGGGTTCGCGCTTGGTGTGGATATCCCACATCTGCGCAAGCGTGATGCCGTGTGCGGCGGCCTCGACGCGCGTCAACGTGTCGCCGGCACGGATATCGCCCGGCTCGACGACCCGATACAACCAGCCGGCCAGGCCCTGCTGGATCACCGCCTTGGCCAGTCCGGCGATACCGGTGCGCACGCCGATCTTCCAGCAGGGCTGGCGCGGCTGGCTGATCTGGATTCTGGCCGTGCCCAGGGTGAATACATCACCGACACAGACGTCGGCCTCGGTGATGCCGCGAGTGCTGAGATTCTCGCCCAGCACGCCGGGTACGAATATATCCTCGTAGCCCGGATAGCGGCCTTGCCAGTGGGCATAGTGTTCGCCCGGATAATGATTGAGCGCGCGGTCCGGGCCGCCGTGGTGATGCGGATCAGCCACGGCATCGCCCACCAGGCCGTCGGCTTCGAGCCGGCAGCTGTCTTTGTTTGACTGCTTGTCGATGGCGCTGGCACCGCCGTCATTGGCGAGGACGCCGACCTGTCCAATGAAAAGGGTGTCCAGTGACGCCGTGATCTGGTGGGCAATGGGCATGACGCGAGCACTCCTGACAACCGATGACTCGATCGTGGAACAGCCGATGCGTGTCGTCCAGCCCTATTTGCGGGTCTTGGCTGGACAGCGTTGCCGCACGTGGCAGACTGACGCGCTTTGGTTGTATCAGACACGCATGAGCGCAGGGCAGGATGACGGTCGAAACAAGCCATGACTGATCGCGCGGCGGCCACTCGGCTGGGTATGGCCGGCGGTATCGCGACGTTGCTGGGTATCGGCATGGCCCGATTTGCCTATACCCCGCTGATTCCGGCACTGGTGGATGCCGGGTGGTTCTCGACCCACGACGCGGCCTATCTGGGCGCGATCAATCTGCTGGGCTATCTGTTTGGCGCGGCCCTTGCGCATCGCGCCACGCTGATGTTTGGCGCGCGGGCGGTGCTGGGCGTATGCCTGGCGATCACGGTCGTCAGCTTTTATGCCTGTGCGCTGAATCTGGGCGGCGATATCGGCGTGTACTGGTATGGCTTCTGGCGGCTGGCCTGCGGCGTGACCGGCGCCATGCTCGTGGTGGTCGGCGCACCGGCCGCCCTGTCACGCGTAGCGCCCGAGCACCGCGCACGCACCGGCGCGCTGGTATTCACCGGCATCGGCCTGGGGGTGATGGCCAGCGGCACGCTGGTGCCCTGGCTGGCCGATCTCGGCGTGGCCGTGACCTGGCTGGCGCTTGCGCTCATTTCCAGCGCACTGGCGCTGTGGAGCTGGCGCGCCGTCTGGGCCGGCCTGACGCCGCTGGCCAGGACCACGAAACATGGCGATCCCAGCGCGGCGTTGCCGATGCTGCCGATCATGCTGGTGATTATCGGCTATGGCCTGGATGCGATTGGTTTCGTGCCGCATACGCTGTTCTGGGTCGACTATATCGCCCGCGAACTCGGCCAGGGGCTGACCACCGGCAGCCTGTACTGGGTGCTTTTCGGCGTGGGCGCGGCCTGCGGGCCGATCGCTGCCGGCGCGCTGGCCTCGCGAATCGATTTTCGTCCCGCCCTGGCGGTAGGCCTCGCGGTGAAGACGGTCGCGGTGGCCTTGCCGCTGGTGTCTGTGCACCCGCTCGCGCTCGGTCTGTCGTCGTTCTTCGTCGGTATGCTGGTGCCGGGCACGGTTACGCTCACGTCGGGCTCGATTGCAGCACTTGCCACGCCCGAACGCCAGCAGCAGCTCTGGGGCTGGGCGACGTTGTCGTTCGCGCTGGCTCAGGCGGCGGCCGCCTACGGCATGTCGGGCGCCTATGCGCATATGGCGAGCTATCGGCCACTGTTTGCGGTCGCTGCCCTTTCACTGGTGCTGGCCACCATCAGCGCGGCCTGGGCCGCCACACGCCGGGTGCGATGACTACAGGTCGGCAGCAGGCGCACGCCTGGCAGCTGCCCGTGGCCGGCGCCGTCGCGCTGCTGCTGGGTATTGGGCTTGGACGCTATGTGTTCACGCCGTTGATCACGCCGCTCATCGAGCAGGGCTGGTTCAGCGCCGAGCAGACCGCGCGGCTGGGGGCGATCAACCTCCTCGGCTATCTGATCGGTTCAGCCGTGGCCAATTCGCTGGGCCGGATGCTCGGCCTCAGGCGCACGATTGCGACAGCGCTTGTCGTGATCACCATCAGCCTGTTCGCCTGCATGTGGAATGCCGGCATGCTCTGGTACGGGCTCTGGCGTCTGCTGGCCGGGGTTGCAGCGGCGACGCTCACGATCATGGTCACACCGGCGATCATGGTGCGTACGCGTGCGGCTGCGCGCCCGCTGGCCTCGGCGTTGATCTTCACCGGCATCGGGATCGGCACGATCGCGTCCAGCCTGATCGTGCCCTGGCTGGCCGCCGCCGGCATCGCCGTGACGTGGGCCGCGGTGGGGCTGGTGGCAGCAGTGCTGGGCGCGTGGAGCTGGTGGGCGGTGTGGCGCGACCTCGCACCGCTGGGCACGGACGGCGCGGCCGACGGCAAGGATGACGACAGCAACGTCCCGTGGTTGGCGCTGGGCTTCATTCTGGCGGCCTACGGGCTGAACTCGATGGGTTATGTGCCGCATTCGCTGTACTGGGTGGACTATATTGCACGCGAGCTCGGCGCCGGGCTGGCCACCGCCAATCGCTACTGGCTGCTGCTGGGTATCGGCGGCGTGATGGGGCCGGCCATGGCAGGCGTGGCCGCCCGCTGGATCGGCTTTCGTCCGGCGCTCGTAATGGCTTTCGCGCTGATGACGGGGGCGGTCACGCTGCCGTTGCTGTCGTCGGCGACCTGGGCACTGGCGGTGTCGTCATGGTTTGTCGGTGCGATGGTGCCGGCCATCATCACGCTCACGGCCGGCACCGTGGTCGAACTGTCGCCGCCGGCGCGCAGCCAGCAGATCTGGGGCTGGGTGACGTTTTCGTTTGCGATCACCCAGGCGATCGGTGGTTTTGGCATGGCCGAGCTGTATGCGCTTACCGGCAGTTATCGCGTCACGATTGCTGCTGGTGCTGTGCTGCTGTGTCTGGGATGGGTCTGTGCTGCACTGGGCTCGCTGGTTCGCAGCCGATCCGGCTGAGCCGATCACGGCTCAAGATCCAGGGCCCAGGATCAGCGACACCGCCGGCGTGACGATCCGGGCCGCCGGATCAGCGTCGCGGGCGGCGGATCTGGGGCCGAAAACCGGCGGGCTTGTCGGCGATCCACGCCACGAAGGCTGCAATATCCGGATGCGCCAGCAATTCGGCGCGATTGTTATAGGTCTCGGCCAGTTCCTTTTCGCCGAGCACCGCGTGGATATGGCTATGGCAGGGCCGGCAGATGTGCAGGATGCGCCCGAGCCGGTCGTCTCGCTCGAAGCGTTTGCGGATACGCTTGAGGCGATGGGTACGGCGCGGGATCAGATGATGGCGTGTCGTGCGCACGCCGGGCCGGCCACAGAGTTCGCAGCGTGAAAGTTCAGCCACCGTCGGCGACGAGTCCGTCGCTGCCATCATGAGTCGTATCGGCCGGCTCCAGCTCGTCGAGTGCGTCTTCGAGGAACTGCAGCAGCCGCTGCATGCTGGGCACGGAGTTGCGACAGGCGATCAGTCCGAACTCGAGCGAGTCCTTGTAGCTGGCGAGGCTGATGTTGAGTGCCTGGCCGTCCAGCACAATGGAAACGGGGTACATGCCGAGCATCTCGGCGTCGCCGAAATAAAGCGTTTCGCGTGGGCCCGGCACATTGGAGATCACCACGTTGAATGACTGGTGGCGCGGAGCGAGGCCGGTGAGCAGGTTCAGCCCTGCCGGCGTCGAAAGTGCCGCGACAAAAGCCATGATCTGTTCGGCCGACATATCGCGATAACGTCGTTTCCAGTGATCGACCGAGCGCTGGATCGTGGCCAGCCGCTCGACGGGATCGGCCACGTCGGTCGCCAGGCTGGCAAATATCATGGCAATGCGATTGCCGGCGCTGCTGTCTGCGTCGTGCAGCGAAACCGGCAGCATCGCCACCAGCGGCGCGGCCGGCAGATCGTCCTGCTCGTCGAGATAGGCACGCAGCGCGCTGGCACACATGGCGAGCACGATATCGTTGACCGTGGCGTCATAGCGCGCAGCGATCCGCTTGATCCGGCGCAGCGAGTACGACTGTGCTGCAAATCGGCGTGAGCCGCTGACCCGCCGATTGAGAATGGATTGCGGCGCCTGGGCGATGGAGGTGAAGTCCGGATTGTGGCGGGCATCCTGCCAGGCGTGGATCAATTCGTGACCGGCGCGTGGCAGGGCGGCGACCTGACGGGCGCTGGCGCGGGCGGCGTTCCAGGCGCTGTGCCAGCCCTGGGCCGGGCGTCGCCTTTGGGTCTTGTCGGAGGCCGGCAGCTGCCACGGCACGCGCATGTCGCCGGGTTCGGGGCGGGCGGTCAACGAGGCGCGCAGAATACGCATCGCGCTCACGCCGTCCATGAGCGCGTGATGGAATTTGCTGTAGATGGCAAAGCGTCCGCCGGTCACGCCCTCGATGACATAGACCTCCCACATGGGCCGCGAGCGATCCAGCAGCGACCCGTGCAGCATGGAGACCAGCGCCAGCAGGTCGCGGATCGCGCCCGGTCTGGGCAAGGCCAGATGACGCACGTGGTACTCGAGATCGAAGTTCTTGTCGTCCACCCAGAACGGCTGACCGAAGCGATATTTCAGGCGACGGTCGAAAGGCGTATCGATATCGTCGAGAGCACGTGCACGGGCCACGATGTCCCGCACATAACTCTCGCCGGCGCTGTCGGGGAGCGCGAACAGCTGCAGGCCACCGACATGCATGGGCTGGTTGCGCCGTTCCAGGCGCAAGAAGATCTGATCAATGGGATTGAGCAGTTGCATGGCGTCTCGATGCCGCTGGTAGCCGCGTCCATGGCCGGCGTTGTACAGATCGACCAGGAACCGATCGACCAGGACTGATTGACCAGAACCGATCGATTGGTACGGATCAATCAGGACAGATCGATAGCGTGTGCCTTGAGATCATCGATGTCTATAATCTCGAGCGCGGCTTCGCTGGTTGCGGTCAGTATGACTCGCGGTGCAACGCCCGCAGCCAGCGCCTCGGACCAGCGCGCGGCACAAAGACACCAGCGATCGCCCTCGGCAAGGCCTGCAAAACCGAACTCGGGCCGAGCCGTGCTCAGGTCGTTGCCGCGTTCTCGGGAGAACTGCAGGAAGGCGTCGGTGACTACCGCACACACGGCGTGCACGCCCACGTCGTCGGCACCCACATGACAATAGCCATCGCGATAGAAGCCGGTTACGGGGGCGCTGCAACACAGCGCCAAGGGCTGGCCCAGTACATTATATCGAGTCGGCTGTTCGCTCATGATTTGTTCATCTCGTTGCGGCGCATGGGCATCTGGTCGATCTCGCCAAAAAACGCGTCGAGATCGAAATCCTCGGTCTGGCGTGCCTTCAGCCCGCCGTCCTTGCCGATCAGTACGGCCTCGATACCGCCATGCTCGTGGAGATCCAGCAGTTCGCGGCGAGGAATACGCGTTTCGACGTTGGAAAACGTCTCGCCCGAGGGTGCCAGTACGAACCAGGCGATATCGCGCGAGCGCACCCCGGTTGCGGCCTGCAGCGTATCGCGGAATTCACCGGCGAGCGTGTCCGTGGGGGCGAACACGACGACCACGCGATGGCTCCACTGCAGGTCGGCCAGCGAGGCCGCGCTGGCGATGGCGCTGGTCCCCATCAGGGCCGAGAAGAGACTCAAGACGAGCAGACTACGCATGGGGTGCCATCCGGGCTGGGATCGGGTCGAGCTGCGCCGAGCGGCTGCCCGGCACCGGCGCGTTGTCAAAACCGTAGTACGTGGTGACTATCGATAGCTTGCGTTCGTCGGTGGCGTTGGCGCCGGCCGCGTGCAGCGCGCCCGCGTCGAAGAACAGCACATCGCCCGGCGCCAGTGCAGCGTCCTCGGCGGTATCGATGAGTTCGACGTTCTCGGCCAGATCCTCGCGCAGGAACTTGTCTGCATCCATCCGATCGGCGTTGAAGTGCATTCGGTGTGTACCAGGCAGCAGCCGCATACAGCCGTTGGCCGGGGTTTCGTCGCCCAGCGCCAGCCAGGCGTTGATCAGGCGCGGGGTTTCGAACGACCAGTAGCGCAGGTCACGATGCCAGGCGGTGGCCGTGGAATACCGCGGTGACTTGGTCATCACACAGTTGTGGTGATTACGCGACAGCCACACTGCGTCGGATTCCAGCAGCTGGGCGACGATGGCGGTCAGGCGATCGTCGGTAGCCCAGTCGGCGAACAGACGATCCCGGTCGTAGGCCTGGCGCAGTCGGCGCGGTGTATCGCCGCCTTCGGCGGATCGGCTTTCCGGCGCGCCGGGATAGGCCACATCGGCTTCGTATTCTATGGGCGCAACATGGCGCTCGACGTGGTCCAGCACCACCGAGCGCATTGCGTTCAGGCGTTCGGCGCTGGCCAGCTGACGCATCACCAGAAACCCGTCGCGCACAAACACCGAGCGCTGTGCCGGAGTCAGCGCGGGTTGCAGTGACATGTCTTGGGGAGCGTTCATGACGTCATTGTAGACTGCATAAGTGGTCTACGAGCGAATGTTTCCACGGGTTGCAGCAGGCCCTGGCGTTGGTTCGGGTTATCCCGGGGCGCTGCATCCGGACAGCCCGCCGAGCGCGATATGATCCCACGGGTCGCTGATTGCATTGTGGTCAGCGGATGTAGCCCGCAACGAGCAGGACTTCCAAAGAGTACAGGCATGAGAAGACGTGTATTCATCGGTGCCGGTCTGGCTGCCATTGCAGGCGTTGCCGTTCTGCGGATCGGCGTTGCCGCGTCCGGCGACCGATCGGGCAATGATTCGACATCGGAGGCATTTGCCGTGGAAAAAAGCGATAACGAATGGCGCGAGCAGCTCGACCCTGCCGTCTATCGTGTACTGCGCAAGGCAGGCACAGAGCCGGCGGGCTCAAGCCCGCTGAACGCGATCAAGACAGCGGGCGAGTTTCGTTGTGCCGGCTGCGATCAGACGCTGTTCACAAGCGCGACCAAGTTCGAATCCGGCACGGGCTGGCCGAGTTTCTATGACTACGTCGACGGTGCGATCGCCTTCAAGACCGATTACAAGATGATCATTCCCCGCAAGGAATACCACTGCGGCAACTGCGGTGGTCATCAAGGGCATGTATTCAAGGATGGCCCGCAGCCCACCGGCCTGCGCTATTGCAATAACGGCCTCGCGTTGATGTTCGTGCCCGACGACACCGTCACCTGACGTCAGCTCGAGCCTGCGCGCCCGAGCGAGACAGGCCCCGGGCCAGACCGGGGCCTGTTGCAGGCATCCAGCGCTGCTGCATACGTCCTGGAGGGCTCTAGTGCAGCAGATCCTGATGCACGTTTTCGGAACTCGGGTCGATCCGTTTCCAGGTCTGCGACTTGCCGATCAGGCTGATGCCGATGAAGCCACGCGCCTCGAGCGTGTTCGGGCCTGTCTGGTTGGCCTTGGCCTTGTAGGTCTTGCCGTTGCTCGGGTCGTAGATGGTGCCGCCTTCGTACTCGCCGTCGCCGGCGTAGTTGAGCCCCTGCAGTACGGTCACGCCCAGCAGGCGCCGTTCGCGCTTGGACTCGTCGGGATTGTGCTTGTCGTATTCGGCTTCACCGCTGGCTGAACCGACTACCGTGCCTTCCCAGTGGCCGCCCGCCTCGTAGACCTGTACATAACCGCCGCTCGCGGTTTCCCACACCCCGGCGACATCGCTGGCTTTGTGCTCGGCCGCCATGGCGACGCCGGCGCTTGCGGTCAGTAGCAGGGCTAATATTGCGTGCTTGAACATTGTTTTTCTCTCCTCTTTGGTCATTCGACGATAGCATGCGTATCGGGCTCGAACGGCGGATGAACAGTGCCGCGCGCGGGCGCTTTTGCAGCACGCCGATGACGCATTCGGCGTTTCGGCGTGCAGAGCGTTATGCGGCGCTAGCGGGCTATATCCATACCAGGGCCTGTTGCCGTTTCATGCGAGCCCGCGTCGAAGTCTGGCAATCGCGTTACACAAGGCGCGAGTCGCCGGCGGCGGCCTGCCACGATCAGCCGTCGCAGGGCCGTGTGACACGATGTCGGGTCGGAGCGTCGGCATAACGGTCATTAATCGCGATACCGCGTTGTCGCGCGTTGTTGAGACCCGCGCCGTCAGGCATTCGACGGCTTGTGTTCCGGTTCAACGATCGTCGGCAGGAATTCGCACGAAACGGCAACAGGCCCTAGACTCACCCGCCTAGCGATTTTTGCGCTGCGCGCGCACTGCCCGAGACAGCCATGGCCGGCGAAGCACTGATAGCCGTTTTCATCGATTTCGAGAATCTGGCGCTGGGCGTCAAGGACGTGCCCGGCGGCGACTTCGATATGTCGCTGGTTCACAAGCGCGTACTCGAAAAAGGCCGACTGGTGTTCAAGCGCGCCTACTGCGACTGGGGCCGCTATCGCGATCAGATGCGTGCGTTTCATTCGATGGGTATCGAGATGATCGATATCCCGCAGACGCGTATTTCCGGCAAGAACAGCGCCGATATCCGTATGGTCGTGGACGCACTGGACCTGTGCTATGCCAAGGGCCATATCGATACCTTCGTGCTGGTATCGGGGGATTCGGATTTTTCGCCGCTGGTCTCCAAGCTCAAGGAGAACGACAAGCGCGTGATCGGCTGTGGCGTCAAATCATCCACCTCCGAGTTGCTGGTCGCCAACTGCGACGAGTTCATCTACTACGATGATCTGGTGCGCAAGTCCGGCCGGCAGCGCAAGCGCAAGGCCGAGAGCGGATCCGAAAACGACAAGGGCGCCGAGGCACGCGAGAAGCTGGTGGAAATCGTGTCGTCGCTGGAGTCCGATTACGATCCGGTCTGGGGGTCGCTCGTCAAGCAGACCATCAAGCGCGTGTACCCGGGCTTCAACGAAAGCTATTACGGCTTCAAGAGTTTTACCGATCTGTTGCAATCAGCCGAGAAGAGCAAACAGATCACGCTCGAGTACGACGCCGAACGCGGCAACTACAAGGTCAGCTGCGCGTAGCCGCGCCATGGGTGAACTAGGGCCTGTTGCCGTTTCGTGCGAGCGCCGCGTTGGAGTCCTCCCATAAAATATAACTAGGGGTCTCAGGCAAGGCGCGATTCGCCGGTCGTGGCGAGCCACGATCAAGACTTGCAACGCCGCATGAGGCGATTTGAGGCCCAACCCTTTAGGGACAAGGGCTGTTTTGCGGCAATACAGCGTTGCAGCACGCTTGCGTAGAATGACTACGCGGCACGTGCTGACGCCTCGTCTTGCCGCAAAACAGCCCTTGGCGCGGTCTCGCTCGAGACGGCAACAGGCCCTAGCACAGAGCGCGTGTTACGGATTGGCGGACCCGGCCTGAAACAGGCCGCCGTTAAATGTGCGGGGCATGCACGACAAACACGAATGAACACGAGACGGCGTGCGCGATTGGATCACAAGCGCTGATCAGCGCTTGTCGGTGTTCATGCGCGCTCGCGTCGGCCGGGCAATCCGCGCTGCGCTAAAAAAGGCCCGCGGTCGTTGCCGACGGCGGGCCTGGCAAGCGCTTTGCGCGGTGGACTACATCGAGCCGTCCGAGCGGCCCGACGCGGCGTCGCCATCGCTTTCGGGGTTGGCGATGCCGATCACGCCACAGGCCTGACGAGAGCCGGCGGCACCGATCGGCGGCTGGCTCGGGTCGTTGGCCTTGGCGTGGATGATGATGCCGCGGCCGATAACTGCCTTCGGTCCGGTCAGCGATGCGCCTGCAATCATGCCTTTGGTATTCGCCGTGCCGTCCTCACCAACATCGAGATCACCCAGATCCCCGGTGATGTGGTCGATATCGGCCGGCGGATTGAGCGAGCTGCCCTCCAGATTGAAATGGGTGCCGGCCGAGGTGCCGTCGGCTGCCGAGCAGTCGCCATACAGATGGATATGATAGCCGTGCTTGCCCGGTGCCAGCCCGGACGCGGTGGTGGTATAGGCCAGTCCGTCGCCCTCGGCGGTGAACCGGATCGTGGCCATGGCGTCGTCGTTGCCTTGCGTACCGTGCAGCACGGCTATGGCGGCCTCGGGCTTGTCTTCGTCCATGGCCATGGCTTTTTCGTCGCCGCTGGCGCTGCTGTCGTCGTTCATGCTCGTCGACGCCTGGCTATCGCTGGACTGGCCCTGCTGCGCTGGGCTCTCGTTGGCCATCTTGCTCTGGGCCTTGTCGGCCGCAGCGCCGGCCTCGCTGTTTTGGGCCTTGTCCTGGGCCTTGTCGCTATCCTGGGCATCGCTGCCACAGGCCACCAGGCTCAAGGCAATGAACATGGCCGCGGAAATTGATAGAACGTTGTTCATGGCGTTTCTCTGTCTTGTGAGAGCGGGTAAGAGGCGCGATCAGCTCTGGCGTTCGGCCAGGATATGATCGACCACGGAATGACCGTCGGCGCGGGCATTGAAAACCTGGCTGTAGTGGGTCTGTAGCCAGGGACCGAGCGTTGAACCGGCCGACCGCTGATTGGTATCGAGCAGCATTGCGAGCGTATCGATATGCTCGCCCGCACCGGTCGCTGCCTCGCGCTGGAGCGCGTCGCGCTGCGAATCCACGAACTCGACGGCTTGTGCATAGCGCGGGGTGTCTGGCTCGGTGACCGAGGCGTTGGTAGACGCTCGGCTGGCCTTGGATACACCGTTGGCGATCGTCTGTGCGGCCTCGGCGGCGGTGTTGGTGGTGCTGGTGAAGGCCGCGCAGCCGCTCAGCAGGCTGAGCGCTGAAATCGAGGCGATTGCGGCGGCGGTCTGAATCGGCAGAACAGGGCGTTTCAAGCGAACTCGCAGATAGATATATTGCGGCCCCAAGCTAGCGTCTGCCCGGCGCAAGCACAATAGGCAATACTCGCGATAAGTCGGCACGACGCTCCCGGGTCTTGCCTTGGGCACGATCCGTCGCGACGAACGATCGATAGATCTCGTTGCGCGGCGCCGCCGACGCCCGCCGGTTGCAGTTGTCGGGCCGTACCTCGACGGGCTTTGACGTGCCCAACAGCACAGGGCAACAACTCAGCGCAAGGCCTGATACAGCGCTCGATACTGTTGTGCAGCTCGACTGCGCGGCGCGAACGCGGCGACTGGCGCGCGATATTCGCCCATCTTCTCGACGTCGCTGGCGTAGTCGACAAACACATCCGGCGCCTTTTTCATGGCCGCAGGCGGCGACTCGATCAGCTCACGGTGCAGTTTGCGGCGGCGATCGGCCATCGAAAAGAACGGCCTGATGCTGGTCTTGCCGACTTTCTTCTCGTCGACAAGCGTGAGCACCTCGTCGAGCGCGCGCAGCGACAGCGGCGTGGGTACCACGGGCACGATGACCCGGTCAGCGGCGCGCAGAATGGATGTTGCCAGCGCGCCGATTCCTGGCGGGCAGTCGAGAATCAACAGCGAATAGCTTTCCGAAAACGGCTCGACCAGCTGTTCGAGTACCTTGCGCGGCTGTTTGGCGGCATGAATCTGTGCATCCCAATCGCGATAGCCACGCGCGCCCGGCAGCACCGCCAGTCGCTCGTAGGCCGTGGCGCATACGTGCCGGCCCAGTGCTTCCTTGCCGGCCACCACTCGCTTGGCTGAGATATCTTCGGCCTCGTCCACGCCCAGATACCAGCTGGCCGCACCCTGCGGATCCAGATCCCAGAGCAGCACATGCTCGCCGGCGGCGGCGGCCTCATAGGCCAGATTCACTGCGGCCGCGGTCTTGCCGACACCGCCCTTCAGACTGTAAAGCGCCCATGTTTTCATGCCTGCAAGGCTAGAGCGGTTCCATGACAGAAATATGACAATCGCATGACGCCCTGGAGATCGAGGATTCGATCGCCCAACATGCCGTATTGACGCGACGCCGTCACGGGGTAGTCTCCACGCCTATGCGTATTGCACTTGTCGCCGACACCCACGGCCATCTCGATCCACGGATTAGCGAGGCGGTCGCGGGCTCGGATCTGCTGGTTCATGCCGGCGATGTCGGCACCGGCATTGCCGCCGAGCTTGCGCCGCTCGCCGAACGCGTGGTGATCATCCAGGGCAACAATGACCCGGTGGGCACGGGCTGGCCAGAACAAGTCGAGATTGATCTGCCTGGCGGTGTCCTCGCGATCACGCACGGTCACCAGTGGCCGGCCAGATCCCGCCATCGCAAGCTGCGCGAACGCTTTCCCGGTGCCCGGGCCGTACTTTGCGGCCATAGCCATCGTCGTGTGCTAGAACTCGACGACAGTCCCTGGGTGCTCAACCCCGGTGCGGCAGGAAAGACACGGGCCTATGGTGGACCGGGCTTCATCTGGCTGACGATCGAGGGCGATGCCTGGCGCGTGGAGCGAGTGAATCTTGCGGCGATCACGGCCACTCGCCGGGCGTGCCCCTGAGGTGAGCCCGGCAACGGTATATTGATCGGCATCGCCGCCCTAGTCGATACTGCTGCTGTCGCCAGGTTTGCTAATCTCGCGGGTGTCGGCAATAGCGCCGGCGGGGTGTCTTACAGGTTTTCGAGCGTGAAGCGGCGCCGGCTGCATAGATCGCTTGGCTACATGGCTACATGGCTACATGGCCGCACGGCCACGGGGGAGTTGTGTTCAATCGTTTCTGCGCGCGCGCGGTCGTTGCCGCGCTTGTTCTGCTCATGCTGGCGGGCTGTGCGACCGAGTCGCATCGCACGGTCGCGACAGAAAATGTTGCGACCTATGCCAGCGCCTACAACGGGCCGCGCTACGCGCTCGTGGTCAGCAATTTCCAGAATCGCTCGGCCTATCAACAGGGGCTGTTCAGCGACGGCGCCGACCGCCTGGGCAGTCAGGCCAAGACGATCCTCAAGACCCATCTGCAACAGACCAATCGCTTTACCGTGGTCGATCGCGACAATATGGCGGCGATCGCACAGGAAGCCTCGATCCGGGGCCACGCGCAGTCGCTCAAGGGCGCGCAGGTAGCCATTACCGGCGACGTGACCGAGTTCGGCCGCAAGACCACGGGCGATATGCAGCTGTTCGGCATTCTGGGTGCCGGCAAGAAGCAGGTGGCGTATTCCAAGGTCGCGCTCAACGTGGTGGATGTGACGACCTCTGAAGTCATCTATTCGGTACAGGGCGCCGGCGAGTTTGCGCTCAGCGACCGCCAGGTGGTGGGCTTCGGCAGTACTGCCGGCTACGACGCCACGCTCAACGGCAAGGTGCTGAATCTGGCGATCACCGAGGCGGTGAACAAGCTGACCGCCGCCATGGAAAGCGGTGTGTGGTCGCCGACCGGTTCCTGATGGACAAGCCGTGTTGTAAGCCGCGGCCGTTCATTGTGCCGGCGATGCTCATGCTGGGCGTACTGACGGCCAGCGGTTGCGTGGCCCAGAAACAGCCGCTGTATCGCTGGGGCGTGTACGAGCCGCTGATCTATCAGCAATACACCAAACCGGGCACGGCCGAACCGGGCATCCAGGTCGACAAGCTGTCGGCGGACATCGAGCGCACGCAGGCCGAGAGCAAGCGCGTGCCGCCCGGCGAACACGCCCATCTGGGCTATATGCAGTATCAGATCGGCAACGTCGATGAGGCGATTGCCGAGTTCCAGACCGAGCGGGCGCTGTATCCGGAGTCGACCACGCTCATGGACCGGTTGATCGCGCGTGCGCGCGGCAACGGCACGCCCTGATGATGCGACGGATCATTCGTATGCTGGTGCTGGGCGCGAGCTGTGCCCTGTCGGCCTGCGCGACCATGCCCGAAAGCTACGACTACACGGCCTACAACAGCCATCCGCCGCGTTCGATTCTGGTATTGCCGCCCACCAACGACAGCGTGGCGGTCGACGCGCCTTATGTGTATCTGTCCACGATCACGCGGCCGCTGGCCGAGGCCGGTTACTACGTCTTTCCCGTGGCCGTGATCGACCGGTTCATGACCGAGAACGGACTGGCGGACCCGGCCGAGATGCATGCCGTAGCGCTGACCAAGCTGGACGAGATCATCGGTCCTGACGCCGTGCTTTATGTGCATATCGTCGACTGGGGCCAGAAGTATCAGGTGATCTCGTCCAACACCACCGTTGATATCACGGCCCGCCTGGTCGACGTCTCCAGCGGCATGCAGCTCTGGGAAGGCGAGGCGCGGGCGGTCGAGGCCTCTGGCAACGGCCAGAACGGGCTGATCGGTATGGCGATTGCGGCCCTTGTCGATCAGATCGTGGATACCGTGGCCACACGCAGCCGCGAGGTGGCGGTCGGCGCAAACGCCATGATGATCAATGACCCGAATGACGGACTGCCGCTCGGGCCGTACAACCCGGATCACGTCACCGATCCGCGCCGCCAGTAGGCAGGCCCTAGTAGACGCTATCGCTGCTGAGTGGTGTGGCCGAGGCGGCGCGTTCGGATTGCGCAGCGGGCGTGGCCAGCGCATTGAGCACAAACGCAAAGATCAGCGCGGTTTCCTCGAGTGCGGTAAAGCGTCCGGGCAGGCCGCCGTGGCCGGCCGCCATATGCGTCTTGAGCAGCAGCGGATTGTGGTCGGTCTTGGTGGCGCGCAGTTTGGCGACCCACTTGGCCGGTTCCCAATAGGTTACGCGCGGGTCTGACACACCGGCGATCACGAGTGTGGCCGGATAGGCCTGGGCGGACACGTTCTGGTACGGGCAATAGCCGTGAATGGTGGCGAACGCGCCTGCATCGTCGCGTGGATTGCCCCATTCCGGCCACTCGGGCGGGGTCAGCGGCAGGCTGTCGTCCATCATCGTGTTGAGCACGTCCACGAACGGCACGTCGGCAATGGCCGCGCCCCACAGATCGGGGCGTTGATTGAGCACTGCGCCCACAAGCATGCCGCCGGCGCTGCCGCCATGCGGTACAAGCTTTCCGGCACGGGTATAGCCGGCATCAATCAGATGCTCGGCCACGGCGATGAAGTCGGAGAACGTATTGGGCTTGTGTTCCAGCTTGCCGGCCCGGTACCAGCCGTAACCGCGTTCCTGGCCGCCGCGCACATGGGCCACGGCATGCACAAAGCCGCGGTCGATCAGTGAAAAACGACTGGCAGAAAACGCGGCCGGCTCGGAGATGCCGTAGGCGCCGTAGCCGTGCAGCAACACCGGCGCGCTGGAGTCCAGCACCAGATCCGCGCGATGGGTAAGCGTGACCGGGATCGACGCGCCGTCGGCGGCGTTGGCGAACAGGCGACGCACGGTGTAGTGGTCCGGCTCGAAGCCGCTGGGCACATCGCGGCGCTTGCGCAGCGTGCGTTCGCGGGTTGCCATATCGTAGTCGTAGGTTTCGTCCGGCGTGTTCGGCGCGCTGTAGACGAACCGCAGGGTGGCGGTGTCGTGCTCGTAACCGGGCGCGATGCCAAGGCTATAGGCTTCTTCGGGGAAGGCGGTGGCGTGCGTGTCGCCGGTCTGTTTGTCGGTGATCACGATGCGCGGCAGCGCGTCGGCGCGTTCCATACGTACGCGAAAACGCGCGAACTCGACGTGATCGAGCAGCAGGCGGCCGGGTTCGTGGGCTACAACTTCGCTCCAGTGGTCGCGGCTCGGCGTGTCAATGGGCGTGCGTACGAGCTTGAAATCCTCGGCGCCGTCGGCGTTGGTCAGCAGGACAAAATCGTCGCCGTCGTCTTCTATCGAATACTCCAGGCCGGGCTCGCGCGCGGCAATCAGCGTGGGCGCTTGCCAGGGCGTATCGGCGTCTATGAAACGCGTCTCGCTGGTGGCGTGATCATGGGCATTGATCAGGATGAAGCGCTCGCTCTGGGTGGTGGCCACCGAGACGAAAAAGCCCGCATCGTCCTCGCTGTATACACATTCGGCGTTGGCCGGATGGTCGCCGAGTGCGAGCCGCCAGACCTTGCAGGGCCGGTGATTGTCGTCGAGGGTCGTATAGAACAGCGTGGCGCTGTCCGTGGACCAGAGCAGATTGCCGGTGGTGTTGCCGATGGGCGGCTGCACCTCTTCGCCGGCCGCCCCACCGGCAGTTATAGGACGAACATGCAGGGTGTAGGCTTCCGAGCCGCGCTCGTCCAGAGCAAACGCGAGCAGACGATGGTCGCGGCTGTGGTTGACCGCGCCCAGGCTGAAATAGGCGCGACCTTCGGCTTCGGCGTCGCCGTCGAGCAGGATCTGCTCCTCGGGCAACGGCTCGCCGGGTGCGCTCTCGCCGTCGTGAGCGCGTGGCGCGCGACAGAAGATCGGGTGCTGGCCCGACTCGCGAAAGCGCACGTAGTAGACCCAATCGTCTTCTGGTATGGGTACGCTGGCATCCCGTTCGGCCATGCGGGCCCGCATCTCGGCGACCAGTTCCCGGCGCAGTTCGCCACAGGCGGCCATATGCGTGTCGGTATAGCTGTTCTCGGCGTCCAGATAGGCCCGGATCTCGGGGGCCAGTTGTTCCGGGTCGTGCATGGCCTCACGCCAGTTCGCATCCCGTAGCCAGGCATAGTCGTCGACCAGTTCCACGGCGTGCACGGTATGGAACTCGGGACGGCGTTGTGCAACCGGCGGTGTACGGTCGGCGGTAGCGCTGGATAAGTCTTCGGTCATGGGTTTCGGACAGTCGTTTGAAGCGGCACGAGACCGGCGGCGGTCGTCATACAAGAACGTCGAAAGATGGCGCTTGCAGCGGCTTTATTCAAGCGCGCTCAGTCCCGGTTGGTGCCCGCCGTCGGCAGGCTCTGGCCGGCAATGAGCCGAACGGCGCGCCGGTGCGCACGTTCCACATCGGTCTTGTCGCGGGTGCTGGTCATGGCGTCGAGCGCGGCCTCGCGTAGGGCATCGGCCTGTTGCCTGAGTTGCTTGCGGTGGTCGTTCGTGTGGGCGAATTCGCCGATGTCGCCCAGACGATTGAGCATATGAACACTGGCGTTGCGGTCTGTGGCGAAATAACTGCGTAGCTGGTCGAACACTGCCTTGGCCAGTACGTCGAAATCGAACACGGGCAGCCAGAGCCGCAGTTGGCCCTCGCTGTCGTAGCGGTGGTGTACCGGCAAGTCGTGGCGTGCCAGCCGGATCAGTGCAGCGCTCAGCCAGTCGAGACAGCACATGGCGGTATAGGGGTCGTTGATGCCGGGCGAGAGCGCACGAGCCGCGATCTCGACCAGCTCGTTGACCAGAAAGAGTATGTCCTGCGACTGGGTCCGCAAGGCGCCCTGGGCATAGGCGCCGCGCAGCCCGTCGGCGACCTCTTCATCGATACGCGCGGCAGGCCAGGCCCACAACAGAGTCTGGCTTGTCGCGGCAAAGTCGCCCGGACCGAGTGCGAGGCGCAGGATCAGATCGTGTTCTTCGGCCTGGTTCACGAGCGTGGCATATACCAGATTCTGGATATAGCCGTGGTGCGCCGATGCAATGGGCACGGCGGTTTCGGTGAAGTCGGGCGGCAGAAAGGCGGCCTCGTGATGGTCGCGCTCGTGCGCTGCCTTCTCGCAGTCGTCAATGGCCGCATCCAGGTCGGAGGCGACCTTGCCCACCACGTTCGATACATGCAGGGATTCGGTGATGTGATGAATGAAATAGATCAGCACGGCAATACTGGCGATGGTGAGCAGCATCGCGAACAGCAGCGCCAGATAGGGCACGAATTCGCCGCCGCCGCTTTCGTCGGCTGACTGCACGGTGCGCAGCAGCAGCAGGCAGTAGGCAAAGGTGGATACGAAAGTGCCCAGCGTGACCTGGTTGCCGGTGTCGTCCATGAAATTGGTCAGCAGCCGCGGACCCAGGGTCGAGGTGGTATAGGCCAGGGCGGCAATCGTGATCGAAAACGTAACGCCGGCCACGCCGATCATCGAGCCGGCTACCGTGGACAGCAGCCCGCGAGCCCCTTCGGCCTGGATTTTGAACACCCACGGCACACTCTGCACCCAGGCGGTGCCCAGTTCGATATCGATACGCGTGAGCACCAGCGACAGGATGGCCGCGCTGATGGACATCACCGTCGGCAGGAACCAGAAACTGCTGCGCAGCGCGTTCCAGAGTTTAAGCAACCTCACCATAGTATTGTTCCAGCAGCCAGACCCGACAGCAGGTCTTTGCAGATTTCCATGCATCGGCTGTGGCACGCGGCTTATCTGGAAAGCGGCGTGCGCGTTGGTCGATTTTCACGGGTAAGCTCGGAACAATACATGACCGCAGAGCCGAACATGCAGCGTGACGTTCACGGAATCCGTATCGAATGCATCCAGGGCGATATCACCCGTCAGGGCGATATCGATATCATCGTCAACGCCGCCAACAGGCAGCTCAGGGGCGGCGGCGGCGTGGACGGCGCGATCAACCGCGCGGCCGGGGCAAAACTGGTCGAGGCCAGCCGCGCGCTCGGCCCGATCGAGGCCGGTGACGCCGTGATCACGCCGGCCTTTGATCTGCCCAACGACCATGTCATTCACTGTGTCGGACCGGTCTACAGCGACAGTCAGCCGGTGGCCGAGCAGCTGTCGCGTTGTTATCGCGAGGCCATGAGCCTGGCGGTGGGTCGCAACGCCGAATCGATCGCGTTTCCGGCCATCTCCTGTGGCGTGTATGGCTATCCGCTGTGCGAGGCCGCCGAAATCGCGGTCACCGCAGTAGCCGAATGTGCAGCCCAGGGCACGCGGGTGGCACGCGTACGTTTCGTGCTGTTCTCGGATGAGGCGCTGGCGGCGTTCTCCGGCGCGCTGGAGTCGCTCGAAGCGTCGTAGTACGCACGACTGCGTGCCCGAGTCGAGGGCGCTCCGGAATCGGATTGTCACCACGACGGCTTGTCCATATTCGATGCGTTGTCGCCGCAGGACTGGTCGGGCTGGATCTACAAACGATCCCCGCGCGTCACCGGATTGTCACGTACAGCTCTTAATGTGCCTCGAGTCCGAAGCGCGACCACAGATCGCGCCCGTCACCGACCCAGTCACCGAGGGAGTCCCATGAGCAAGGAAATCGAAGACCACCGGCTGTTGAACGACAGCGCGAACGAGCCTTTTTCGTCTATTCTCGAGCGCCGTGTGTCGCGCCGCGACATCATGCGCGGCGGGCTCAACGTGGCCGCTGTGAGCATGCTGGCCGGCTTTGGCCTGACCGCCTGCAGCGATGACGACAATGTCGACGTCGGATCGGGCGACGGCATGACCGATGGCGATATGGCTGCGGCCATGACACTGGCGTTTGAAGCAATCGCGGGCGTGCCCGATCGCGATGCGATCTCGGTCGCTGCGGGCTATACCGCCCAGGTCGTCATGCCGTGGGGCACGCCGATCAACAGCAACGGCGTCGACTGGAACGCGAATCTGGCGTTCACGCCCGAAATCCAGGCCAACAGCGTGGGCATGCACCACGACGGTATGTATCACTTCCCGATCGCCGACGACACGGCATCGTCCAATTTCATCATGGCGCTCAACAACGAGTATATCGACGAGAACGCGCTCTGGGCGCCGCAGGGTGGCCCCACGGTGGGCGACGACGGCAAGCGCCCGGCCGATGAGTCGCGTACTGAAATCAACGCCCACGGCGTGACCGTGGTGGAATTGCGCCGCAGCGAGACCGGGACCTGGGACGTGGTGCGGGACTCGCGCTACAACCGGCGTGTCACCACCGCCACGCCATGTGATCTGGCCGGCCCGGTGGCCGGCAGTGCCTATGCGGTGACGGCGTATTCGAATGACGGCACGCTGACCCGCGGCACCAACAACAACTGCGCCAGCGGCTATACGCCGTGGGGCACCTATCTGACCTGTGAAGAGAACTGGCCGGCGGTGTTTCGCAAGGACAGCGGCCGGCAAGCCGACGACGACCGTATCGGTATCAGCACCGGCGGTACGCGCTACGGCTGGGACACCTCGGCGGGTGATGCGAGCGAAGTCGACGGTGAATTTGCGCGGTTCGACGCCACGCCGACGGGCAGCTCGGCCAGCGAGGACTATCGCAACGAGCCGCGAACCTTCGGCTATATCGTCGAGATCGACCCGTATAGCCAGGAATCACGTCCGGTCAAACGCACGGCGCTTGGGCGTTTCCGCCACGAGGGCTGCTGGCCCGGCAAGCTGGTCGAGGGCGAGCCGGTGGTGTTCTACTCCGGCCACGATTCGCGTAACGAATATATTTACAAGTTCGTCTCCGACGCGCTCTGGAACGCATCTGATGCCAACACGGCCGGTGCCACCACCGATCGTCTGGCGATCGGCGCCAAGTACATGGACGAGGGCACGCTGTATGCGGCCCGGTTCAACGCCGACGGCAGCGGTGAATGGCTGGCGCTCGAGCCGGATGCGATCGTGCCCATGACAGCCCCCAGCCAGTTCGCCGGCATGACCCTGGCAAGCGCCCTGGGCCTGGACGCAGGCGACCGGGCCGGCATCATCATCAATACCTGTGATGCCGCCGATCTGATGGGTGCGACGCCCATGGACCGCCCGGAATGGGGCACCGTCGATCCGGTGTCCGGCGAGGTCTATATGACGCTCACCAATAATTCGGATCGTACCGAGGCTGACACGCCACCCACGTTCAGCAGCGACGGCAGTGCTATCGAGGCCGCCGGCGTGGGCTATGCCACTGCGCCGGTCAACGCTGCCAATCCACGCGCAGACAACGGCGACGGCCAGGTCATCCGCTGGAAGGAGCCCAGTGCCGATGCCACCACGTTCGACTGGGACATCTTCGTGTTTGGCGCACTCGGCGAGGAAGAGGAGCCGGCCGACTACAACCGCTCGGGGCTGACCGCGCAGAATTATTTCTCCAGCTGCGACGGGCTCTGGTACGACGACCGCGATAACGGCCAGGGCATTCTCTGGATCCAGACCGACACCGGCGGCACCAGCGTGACCAACGACCAGGTGCTGGCCGTAGTTCCACAGGGTCTAGAGAAAGGCGACAACGGTTCGGTGGTCAATGCGTCCAACCAGGCTCAGCTCAAGCGTTTTGCCATTGGCCCCAACGGCTGCGAAGTGACCGGCATTTTCGCTACGCCCGACAAGACCGCGCTGTTCATCAATATCCAGCATCCCGGCAACTGGCCGGCGGATGGTGCCCGCAACAGCCAGGACGCCACCATCGTGACCAGCGGCGACGTGCGCCCGAGGGCTTCTACAGTGGTTATCCAGAAAGCCGGCGGCGGACAGATCGCAGTCTAGCGATCGCCTGATTTGTAGCAGGAATCGGGGCCGCCTTCGGGCGGCCTTTTTTGTGTATTGCCGACAGGCTGGACTGCCCGTACATGCGGCCCAGCCGTAAGAAAAAAGACATGTGTCCGCAGATGACGCAGATACACGCAGATTAATACAGAAGAAGACGATGATCTGATCGTTGCTTGAGTTATCTGCGATACTCAGCTGAGGGTGTTCCGAGGCCAGTGCGCCCGCGCGCTGGAGGCCTGAAGCTATCAGCCCGGCACATCATCAAGTGGCGGCCTGCTTTGACTGTCGGCCTTGATCGTTACGACGGCCATCTTCAGCGGGCTCGGCCTACTCATTTGCGCTTCTTCGCATGTTTTTGCGGACAAACCTGCCTTGCAGGCAAGTTTCTCATCAGTAGAGAAAACAGCGCGCGCTATGTCCGGCCCCGAATTCACGCGCGGCTGGGTCTTCGCGTTTACAGCGGTCCATCACATGCGGGCAGCGCGGATGGAAATGACAGCCGGTGGGCGGGTTGGCCGGCGAGGGCAGGTCGCCTTCCAGGCGAATACGCTCGCCTTCGTCCTTGCCCTGGCGATCGGTCACGCTCGGCATGGCCGAGAGCAGCGCCTGAGTGTAGGGATGCTTCGGTTCGGCCAGCAGTTTTTCTGCCGGGCCGGACTCGACGATACGCCCGAGATACATCACTGCAATATCGTCGGCCAGATACGACACCACGGCCATGTCGTGGGTGATGAACAGATAGGCCAGATCGCGCTCGGCCTGCAGGCGCTTGAGCAGATTGAGCACCTGGGCCTGTACCGACACATCCAGCGCGCTCGTAGGTTCGTCGCAGATCAGCAGTTTTGGTTCCAGCGCGAGTGCACGGGCAATACAGACACGCTGGCGCTGGCCGCCGGAGAACTCGTGCGGATAGCGATCCAGTGCAGACGCGGACATGCCGACATCGGCCAGCAACGCTGCGGCGCGCTCGCGGCGTTCAAGGGCGTTCGCGCCGATGTTCTGGGCGATCATGCCTTCGGCCAGGATCTCACCCACCAGCATGCGCGGGTTCATCGACGAGAACGGATCCTGGAAGATCATCTGCAGCGAGCGTCGGGCCTTTCGCAGCTGGCGCCCGGACATGGTCGCCAGATCATTGTCTTCGAAGAGGACGTGCCCGCCGGTCGGGTCGACGAGCCGTGCCAGTCCACGCCCAAGCGTGGTCTTGCCGCAGCCGGATTCGCCCACCAGCGCGAGCGTGCGGCCGGGTTGGAGCGTTAGCGATACGCCGTCGACCGCCTTCACATGGCCGACAGTGCGTTTGAAAAGACCTTTGGTGATCGGAAAATGCACGGCTACATCGCGCGCGTCGAGCAGCGGCGTGTCCGACGTCGGCATGCGGCGGATATCGTCGGTCTGGGCCTCAACAGCCGGGGGGACGGCCGGCAGCGCGTCGCCTTGCTGAGCGGCGTCATACAGATGGCATCTGACTGCACTCCCGTGATCGCGCTGCCAGGCCGGCGGTATCTCTCGACAGGCCGCCCAGGCATGGTCACAGCGATCGGCAAATCGACAGGCCGGCATATGAGCGGTCAACGGCGGCACGGTGCCGGGAATGGCGGCCAGCTTCTGGCCGCGTTGGGCTGCGCCCGGCAGGCTTGCGAACAGCTTGCGCGTATAGGGATGGCGCGGGGCAGCGAACAGCGTGTCGCGATCAGCCAGCTCCACGATATGCCCGGCATACATCACCGCCACCCGGTCGGCTACTTCGTTGACCACGGCCAGATCGTGGGTGATCAGCAGCAGAGCCATGCCGCGCTCACGCTGCAGGCGCGCCAGCAACGCCAGAATCTGGGCCTGAATAGTCACATCAAGTGCGGTAGTGGGCTCATCGGCGATCAGCAGTTCCGGTTCGCCGGCAAGGGCGATCGCAATCACCACGCGCTGCTTGAGCCCGCCCGACAACTGATGCGGGTAGGCATTCCAGCGCCGCGCCGGCTCGGGCATGCCGACTTCATCCAGCAGCGCCAGCCCGCGTTCGCGTATCGCCTTGCCGCGCAGACCCAGATGCGCGGCCAGCGCTTCGCCGATCTGCTGGCCGACGGTGAGCACGGGGTTGAGCGCGCTCATCGGCTCCTGGAACACCATGCCGATACGCTTGCCGCGCAGGCTGCGCAGTTCGCGCTCGGACATGGCCAGCAGATCCTGACCGGCCAGTACCACGCGCCCGTCCAGCACGCGCGTGGCCGGCTGGGGGGCCAGACCCATCAGCGACAGCGCGGTCATCGACTTGCCGCAGCCGGATTCGCCGAGAAGTGCCAGCGTTTCGCCGGCGGCGATCTCGAAACTCACGTCGTCGACGGCGCGGAGCACGCCGCCCGGCGTATCCAGATACGTGCGCAGCGACGCGACTTCGAGCAGCGGACGCGCGCCGGTCATCAAGCGCCGCCTGCCGGCTCGGCCGGTGCTTTTTGAGCCACTGCCCGGCCACTGTTCTCGCCGCGCAGGCGTGGGTCGAAGGCATCGCGGACCGCATCGGCAAACAGGTTGGCCGCGAGCACCAGCACCAGCATGAACACGAAGGCTGCGGCCAGCGGCCACCAGACGACCGGGTCGCGCGCCATTTCCATGCGCGCGCCGTTGATCATGTTGCCCCAGCTGTTGGTGGTCGGGTCCACGCCAACCCCGATATAGCTCAATACCGCTTCGGCCAGCACGAGCGCGGAGAAATCCAGCACCACCTGAATCAGCACGATATGCATCACGTTGGGCAGCATATGCCGGGCCAGAATCCGGACCGGCCCGGTGCCGAGCCCGCGCGCGGCGGCCACATAATCCAGCTCGGAGAGCTTGCGGGTCTCGGCGCGCAGCAGCCGGCACAATCCGGTCCAGCTGGTGATGCCCAGAATCAGGCACAGGAACAACAGGCGCAGATCGGCGCGAGCGGCCGTGGTACCGAACGAATCCGCGTTGTTCTCCATGTACACCTGCATCATCAGCACCGCCGCGGCGATCAGCAGTACGCCGGGAATGGATGACAGGGTGGTGTAGAGATACTGGATGACGTCATCCACCCAGCCGCGGAAATAGCCGGCCAGCGTGCCCAGTATCAGCGCAAACGGCAGCATGACGAGCGTGGTCAACGTGCCGATGGCAAGGCCCGTACGAATACTCTTGATCGCCTGATAGAACACATCCTGGCCGACCTTGTCCGTGCCGAACACGTGATAGTGCGGGGCAAGGGCTGCCAGCGTGCCGACCAACATGAACACGAGTGCTGCGGTGACAAGGGCGGCCCGCCACGCCAGCGGCGTGGCGTCGCGAACAACCGCGTGGGCCACCCGTGTTGGCGAGCTCCGGCAGTACGCGGCGATCAGGCCAATCAACGGCACGCATAGGGCGAGCCATATCGCCAGACCCAATCCCATGCCGCGCGCGGTGCGCCGGACAATATCCTCGGTGCGTGTATGGCCTGTTTCGTCGAGCGTGGCGCCGGCATGCGCCAGCCGCGGATAGGTCTGGACCTTGGTGCCATCCGGCTCGGTTACCACCTGTTGCACAAAGGAGTGCAGCGAGAACGGCGCCGAGTAGGTGTACTCGTCGTGTTCGATCAGGGCGGCAGCAATCGCATCCAGCACGCTGATCAGCTCACCCGATACGCGCGTGTCGCCGGTATCTGTGGTCACCGTCGGTCGGTAATGAATACTGTCGAGCACGCCGACGGCCGTGTACGTAAGCAGAATCACCAGCGTGATCATGCCCACGGGCTTGGCCAGCACCCGCAGCCAGGGCTCCCGCAACGGCTTGCTGCGCGCGGCGAACACGATGAACGCCGCGATCGCAATCAGCAGCAGATAGATCAGGGCGTCGGTGTAGAGGAGAACGTACATGGGCTGATTAGGCCGCGTCGAACTCGATCTTCTCGACCGCGTCGAGATTGACGGTCCGTCGCGCCTGCCAGAGCTCGTAATGATCCTGCATCGCCAGCCAGCTCTCGGGCGAACGCCCCAGCGTTTTCGACAGCCGCAGCGCCATTTCCGAGCTGATGCCGCTGCTACCTTTTAGAATGCGGTTCAGCGTGGACGCAGACACCCCGAGTTTACGGGCGAGCATGCGTCCGGTGATGTCGAACGGCACCATATAGGCCGCGCGGATGAACTCGCCGGGATGCGGGGGGTTGTGCATGGCCATCAGTGATAATCCTCGTAGTCCAGAATGAACGCATGGCCATCTCGGAATTCGAACGTCACACGCCAGTTCCCATTGACCCAAATCGACCAACGATGCTCCGCTCCTGGCAGCGCGTGGAGCCGGAAGCCTGGGATATCGATATCGTCGATTGTGGTCGCGGTATTCAAAGCCGCCAGCTGTATTCGGAGTCGGTTCGCTTGGTCCGGCTGAATACCGGCCTTTGAGCCTGACTCGAAGTATTTCCTCAATCCTTTATGTCGAAATGACTTGATCACTCGTTGATCGTAGCGCGTTGCGCTCCGCGCAACAAGGCATTCGATTGCTGATGTCCGCATGAGCGTTTGTGCCGTCGCGCCGCTCTCTGCGCTCAAATTGATAGTCCTATCGGTCCTGAATTCACGTCTTCGTGTGTCCATTTGCGGACGTTCCGGATACGACGGCTAAGTGCACGCTATAACCGTATTCGCGGATCAAACAGCGTATAGCTGATATCGGTCAACAACAGGCCGACGATATAAAGCACCGACCCGAGAAAGACCATCGCCCGCACGATGGCAAAATCCTGCTGATTGATGGCTTCGATGGTGTAGCTGCCCAGCCCCGGAATGCCAAAGAACGATTCCATGATCAGGCTGCCCATGAACAGCAGGGGCAGAATGACCACCACGCCGGTCAGGATTGGAATCATGCCGTTCTTGAGCACGTGCACGAACAGGATGCGCAGATCGGACAGGCCCTTGGCACGGGCGGTGCGGACATAGTCCTTGCCGAATTCCTCGACAAAGATGGTGCGATACCAGCGCGAGCCGGCACCGATGCCGCCGACGATGCCGATGATCACCGGCAGCACCAGGAACTTGGCCATGTCCCAGCCGGCGTTGAAGCCGGAAATAGGCACCAGATTCATGAGCTTGCCAGCAACGAATTGGCCCGCGATGATATAGAACAGCGGCGAGATCGACATCAGTACCACGCACAGCACCACGCCGCCCCAGTCGATGGCGGTAGAGCGGAAGAACACCAGCAGCAGGCCGAAGGTGATATTCACCAGCATGCCCACGATGAGCGTAGGCACGGCCAGCGCCAGGCTCGGGCCCATGCGCTCGAGGATATCCGACGAGATCGAGCGGCCGGCGTCCGACTGGCCGAACTCGAACGCCATGACTTTCACCGATTTCTGGAAGAACAGAGTATTGGTGACTGCGTCCAGGCCGGTTTTGTCGGTGTTGTAGACATAGGGCAGGTCGTAGCCGTGATTGGCCTTCCAGGCCTGAATCGCCTCGGGCGTGACGCGTTTGGCGCCCAACTGCATGCGCGCGATATCGTCGGGCGTGTTGACTACGAAAAACAGCATTAAAGTGATCAGGTTGACGCCGATCAGCACGGGAATCGCATACAGCGCACGGCGGACGATATAAGCCAGCATCAGCCCGCCTCCCCGCTGCGCCGTACGGCCGCGTGTTCACGCCGGCGATAGATCCACACGCCCGGCAGCAGCAGAGCGATGACGATCAGCACGCCAACCGCAATCGGCCACATCATCGGCTGATTCCATTCGGCGCGCTTGTCGGCACGTGTTTTGGCATCGACCCTGAGATATTTCACCGTGTTGTTGGCCATGGCGTTGGGCTTGGCGTTGAGCAGCCAGCCCTGATACAGCCCGTACTGGCGCGGGAACATGCCCCAGACCCAGGGCGCGTCCTTTTGTACGATTGCGATCATGCGGTCGATGATCGCCTGGCGCATGGCGCCGTTGTCCATATCCCGCATCTGGCGAAACAGGCGGTCGAACTCGGGGTTTTCATAGTTGGCAATATTCTGGCCGTTGTCGTCGACGGCGTTGTTCGGCCCGTACAGAAGGAACAGGAAATTCTCCGGGTCCGGGTAGTCGGCCATCCAGCCTGAGCCGAAATACAGCTGTACGTTGCCGTCGGCGGTCTTCTGCTGGAACCGGCTCCATGTGGTCGAGCGCACCACAAGCTGCACGCCGAGCTTGTCGAACTGCTGGCGCATCCAGTCCATCTGTGATTTGAACTCGGGTCCGGTGGCGGGCGTGTCCAGATGCAGCAGCAGCGGCCGGCCGGTCTCACGGCTTACGCCGTTGGGATAGCCGGCGTCGGCAAGCAGTTCACGGGCTTTGTCGATCGGCTTGCGTTGGCGTTCGTCGTTTTTCCAGTCGTAGACGACCGGATTCGTACCGGCCTCGCCCTCGCGTGCCCCTTCGATGCCGGGCGGCAGCGGCCCCTGGGCAACGATACCGCGGCCGTTGAGGAAGATCGCGACATAGGCTTCGTAGTCGATCGCGATCGAGAGCGCCTGGCGCAGGGCCCGGCCCTGTGCGCCGAGACCGCCCACAGTGTCGTCGCGCATGTTGAAGCCCAGATAATAGATCGCCGGCAGTACCGTCGTGGCCAGGCGCATATCGCGTTCGGCCATGGTGGCGGTCAGATGCGGCTCGCCATCGGTATCGATACGTATCGCCTGGCCGAACGAATCCGATGAAATACCGGAGCTGTCGTAATAGCCCTGCAGGAACTTGTTCCAGTAGGGGATGGATTCTTTCTCCAGCGAGAACACGACCTTCTTGATGAAGGGTAGCGGCTGGCCTGCATCGTTCAGCAGCCCGGTTGCGCGATCGCTCGCTTCACCTTCGGTCGGATAGGTTTCGCCGTGAAAGTTGGGATTGGCCTCGAGCACCATGCGCTGGTTCGGATTGTTTTCGGTGAGCATGTAGGGCCCGGTGCCGACCGGAAACGTATCGATGGTGATGTTCTTCGCCGCCAGCGCGTCCTGATTGTAGAAACGGGTCACCTCGGCCGGCACCGGTGCGAAGAAGGGCATGGCCAGCCAGTAGCGCATCTGCGGATAGACGCCTTTGATCCGCAGCTGAAAATGATGAGCGTCGACCACGGTTGCACCGGCGAAGTCGTATTGCGTCAGGTCCAGGTGTTGGCCGGCCGGCAAGCCGGCCTTGGCCTGGCCCAGCTGCTCGGCGTAGGCGGCAAGCCCTTCGATATGTTCGACCATCACCCCGAGGATCGGCGAGTTCACTTCCGGGCTGGCCAGGCGCTTGATTTCGTGAACAAAATCGGCAGCACGCAGTTCGCGGCTGCCCTGGTGCTCGAAATCCGTCGGCGAATTGATGCCGGCCAGATCGGCTGCGGACAAGTCCGCGTAGCGCGGCGTGCCATCGGGTTCAGTCGCAAAGGCCGGGTGCGGCTGGTAACGGATGCCGGGCTGGATTTCGATGGTATAGACCGATGTCGCGACCTGATCGGTCGGCGTATCGGCCGGCAGCGGGTTGCCGTCGGCATCCAGATACTGCGGCTCGGGGACGGCGGTGGCCGAACGCGGAATCAGCGTGTAAGGGCGCTTTAGATAGTGATACTGCAGCGGCGGCTCGTAGACCTGCTCGGTGAAGGCGGCCTCGTCGACGGCATACGAGCGGGCCGGGTCGAGATGGCGTGGCGGCTCGGTGAACGAGCGATAGAGCACGTCCGTGTCGGTGCCGGCATCCGGATACGGGCTGTTCCAGGGCTCTTCGCAGGCGCTCAGCAGCACGACCAGCGCGCACAGCAGCGCACAAAGTACGGCATGAGGCGCGCATCGAGCGCTGGCGGCCTGCGGTCGCGGCGGGCGGGAAATATCCGGCATAGCCCGCAATCTAGCCGATTGTCCGAGGCCAATGCACGTCCGGCGTGTGCGCAGGTGTCCACCTTGGTCTTATAGGGCGGGCAGCAAGCACGCTGGCATATTGGCGCACAGTGCGTTTCAAGGATGTCATATGAATAACGACAACAACTACCGCGCCCAGTTCGAGGCCGCCCGCGATAATCCCGCCGCCTTCTGGGGTGAAGCCGCGAAAGCGATTCGCTGGACGAAAGCGCCCACGCAGATTCTCGACGACAGCAATGCGCCGTTCTACCGCTGGTTTGTCGATGGACAGATGAACACCGCGGATAATTGTCTTGACCGCCATGTCGACGCCGGCCGCGGTGACGTCACCGCGCTCATCCACGACAGCCCCGTCACCGATAGCCAGCAGAAATACACCTACGCCGAGCTGCGTGACGCGGTGGCTCATTTTGCCGGCGTGATCCGCGATCAGGGTGTAGACAAGGGCGATCGCGTGATCATCTATATGCCGATGATCCCCGAGGCGGTCATCGCCATGCTGGCCTGCGCGCGTATCGGAGCCGTGCATTCGGTGGTGTTCGGCGGCTTTGCCGGCGCAGAGCTTGCCAAGCGTATCGACGACGCCAAGCCGAAACTGGTGCTGTCGGCCTCCTGCGGTATCGAGCCATCACGGGTGGTGGAATACAAGCCGCTGCTGGATCGCGGCATCGAGCTGGCCGAGCACAAGATAGAGCGCTGCGTGATCTTCCAGCGCGACACCAGGCGATGTGAACTCACGGCGGGTCGTGATGTCGACTGGCTGGAGGCGCTCGAGCAATCAAAACCCGCCGACTGCGTGCCGCTGGCGGCTACCGATGCGCTGTACGTGCTCTATACCTCCGGCACCACCGGCAAGCCCAAGGGCGTGGTGCGCGATAACGGCGGCCATGCGGTGGCCATGCACTACTCCATGGAAGCGGTCTACGGCGTGGGTCCGGACGACGTGTTCTGGACCGCCTCCGACGTCGGCTGGGTCGTCGGCCACTCCTACTGCGTGTACGCGCCGTTGCTGCGCGGCTGCACCACGGTGCTCTACGAAGGCAAGCCGGTGGGCACGCCCGATGCCGGCGCGTTCTGGCGTGTGATCGCCGAGCACAAGGTCAACGTATTCTTCACCGCGCCCACGGCTTTTCGTGCGGTCAAGAAGGTGGACCCGAAGGCCGTGCTGGGCGCGCAGTACGACGTATCCAGTCTGCGCGCGCTGTTCCTGGCCGGTGAACACACCGACCCGGATACGGCCGTCTGGTCCGGCGAGCAGCTCGGCGTGCCGGTGGTGGATCACTGGTGGCAGACCGAGACCGCCTGGCCGATGAGCGCCAATCCGCTGGGCATCGAGGCGCTGGACGTGCCGGTGGGCTCGGCGGGCCGTCCGGTGCCCGGCTACGATATTCGCGTGCTGGGCCCCGATGGCAGCGAAGTCCCCGACGGTGAGATGGGCGATATCTGCGTGAAGCTGCCCTTGCCGCCAGGCTGTTTTCCTACGCTTTGGCAGAACGACGCGCGCTACAAGTCATCCTATATGGAGGACTTTCCCGGCTTTTATCGCTCGGGTGATGCCGGTCATTTCGATAAACACCGCAACCTCTGGGTGATGAGCCGGGTGGACGACATCATCAATGTTGCTGGCCATCGGCTGTCCACCGGCATGATCGAGGAAGTCATCGCCGGGCACGCGGACGTCGCCGAGGTGGCGGTGGTGGGTGCCCACGACGCCGACAAGGGCCAGCTGCCGGTGGCGATGGTCGTGCTCAAGTCGGGCGTGGACAAGGCTGACGACGCGGTGATCGAAGAACTGGTGGCTCTGGTGCGCGAACAGATCGGCCCGGTCGCGGCCTTTCGCAAGGCCACGATTGTTGATCGCCTGCCCAAGACCCGCTCCGGCAAGGTCGTACGTGCGACCCTGCGCGAGATCGCCGACGGCAAGGACTGGCACACGCCGGCCACGATCGACGATCCGGCCATTCTCACCGAGATCGAGGCCCAGCTCGGGCATATCGGCTACGGCAAGGCGCGCGACTGATGCGTCATCCGGGCCGCTGGTCGTTGAAGCCCGTTGCCGTCTCATACGACGGCGTGACTAAAGGCGTTGGCTCATCAGATAGTCATCCATGACATAGCCGTTGCCGATGTCCTTGATATCGCTGGCGTCGATGCCAAAGCCGAGACGCTGGTAGGCGGCGATCGCGCCGCTGTTGTGGCGGTTGACCCGTAGCCGCAGCCGCTGACAGGTGCTATGGCGGGCAAAGCATATGGCGTCGTGGGCCAGCGCACGGGCCACGCCGACACCGCGGGCATCCGTGTGCACATAGAGCTTGTCGAGCCAGGCGTCGGCGCTGGCCGATGTCTTGGCCGGCGTGGTGGCCGCAAAGCCGATCGGTGCGTCTTCGAGATAAGCCAGCATCAGGCGGGTGCCGGCGCGTTGTTCGGAGGCCAGCGTGCTCACGGCGTAGCCGCGCGCCAGCATGTAGTCGATCTGCTCGACGCTGATCATGCCGGGATAGTGTTGATGCCAGATGCTGTGGGCCAGCGCGGCCAGCGTTTGATATGCATCGGCGCAGGTCGCGCGACGCAGCACAAGCCCGGTCATGGCTCGTCGCCCGATGGCGTACGGGCCAGGCGCTGGCGCACGCTGCGGCTGAAATGGCCGTCGGCGACGAGCGCGCGGCCGCGTCGCGAGCTGTGCAGGCGTGTCTCCAGCCAGCGCAGCCGGCGCGTAAGCCGATCGGCTTCGACGCTGCGCGGCTCCGCGGCGGCCAGCAGATCCTCGATATCGCGGATATCGCGCTGGGCCTGCAACTCCGGCGGAATAAAGCCGGCGTTCTTCAGGAGTCGATAGCCGGCTCGCAGCTCGGCCGGCACATGGCGGGCGGCGTCGGGCGCCAGCGGTTTGCCGGCACCGGGCAGATTATCGAAGACGCCGCGTTCGGCTGCCGCTTCGATATGGGCATCGGCAAGTCGGTCGAGCAGGCTCATCTGCAAGCAGCCTCCTGTGTATCGCGCGGCCGGCGCACGACGCCGGATTCGGCTCGGGCGCCGATTTGCGCACGAGGTATGGCAATCTGGCATGGCGCAGTGCACCATTCAAAGCTATCGGGCGCCATCGTGACGTTTGGGCGCATCGGTGCTTAAGATAACGCTTTCGAGGCGTTCATGGCAGGGTACCGGCATTCGAGGGATAAGGATCGCAGGGCATGGTAGATTTTCTGGCGCCAGATATGGACGGCGCGGATATTACGGGCACGGTCAAGGCCAACTGGCTGGAGCTGGCCTATGAGCAGTTCGGGCGCGATAGCGACCCGGCGCTGTTGCTGATCATGGGTCTGGGCACCCAGCTCACCGGCTGGCCCGATGCCTTTTGCCGCGCGCTCGCCGACAGCGGTCTGCGTGTTATCCGTTTCGATAATCGCGATGTGGGTCTGTCTACAAAGATGCTCAGCATCCGGCGTTTCGACGGGCCGCAGGCTGCGTTTCTCAAATCGCGGTTCAATCGTCGGATCGAGTCGGCCTACAGCCTCGAGGACATGGCGACCGACACGGTCAGTCTGATGGATGCGCTGGGGATACGCCGGGCGCATCTGGTGGGCGCGTCGATGGGTGGCATGATTGCCCAGCTCGTGGCGGCACTGCATCCCGAGCGCAGCCTCAGCCTGACGTCGATCATGTCCACATCGGGCGCGCGTCACCTGCCGCGGGGCCGCCTCAAGGTGCTGCTGCGTATGGGCAAGGCGCCAAAGAAGAGCGATCCGGACACCGTCGCCCGTCATATGGCCAAGACCATGCGCATGATCGGCAGCCCCGTATACGGGCGCAGCCTGGCAGACTGGACCACCGAGATTCGTCGCAACGTGGTCCGCAGCTACTACCCGCCGGGCACGCGTCGACAGATGCTGGCGGTGCTGACAGCGCCCTCGCGGGCGGACCTGCTTGGAAAGATCACCTGTCCGACGCTGGTCATTCATGGCAAGGCCGACCCGCTCTTGCCGGTCAAGCACGGTCGGCATACAGCCGAGCTGATACCCGGCGCACGCTACGAAGAGTTCGACGGCATGGGCCACGATCTGCCCCCGCGTCTGCTGCCGCAATTCGTGACTCTCATCACCGAGCTGGTCGAGCAGAGCCTGAGCGTCGACGCCCCGTAGGCGGCGCTTCACAGCGCACCGTCACGGTGGGCTGAAGTCGAAGCCGTGCTGATCGCCGGATGCCGGTGGCGGCGCGAAACACGCGGTGCTCAGGGTCATCGGTCCGTCCGTGCCGCGGCTGGAGCGCCCGTGCGCGAGCCCGCGGCGACGACAGGCGAGCGCAAAACGGCGGGCCACCAGATCGGCATGGACGCCGGTGCCGGTCATGCGTGTGCCCCAGTTCGAATCGTAATCGCGCCCGCCGTGAATTTGGTTGATAAGGCTCATCACGTGGGTCGCGCGATCCGGATAGTGTGCGGCCAGCCACTCGCGGAACAGGTCCTTCACCGCGTGCGGCAGGCGCAACATCACATAACCGGCGCTCAGCGCACCGGCATCGGCTGCGGCGGCCACCAGCGATTCCAGCTCATGGTCGGTAATCATCGGGATGACCGGCGCGATCAGCACGCCCACCGGCACCCCGGCTTCGCGCAGCGTTCGGATCGTGGCCAGTCGCTGGGCAGCACTTGCCGCACGTGGTTCTAGCGTGCGCTTGATCGAGTTGTCGAGGCTGGTGAGGCTGACGAATACGCTTAACAGCTGGCGCTCGGCCATGCGCGCCAGAAGGTCCAGATCGCGACACACCAGCGCGCCCTTGGTCACGATCGAGATCGGCTGGTTGAAGCGCACCGCGACTTCCAGCAGGCCGCGGGTGATCTTCAGCTGTTTTTCATCCGGCTGATAGGGGTCGGTGTTGGCGCCGAGTGTGATCGGTGTGCAGCGATAGCCGGGCGCGCGTAATTCAGCCTCGAAGCGCGCGGCCGCATCGGGTTTGTAATAAAGCTCGGTTTCAAAATCCAGGCCGGGCGAATGATCGAGATACTCGTGTGAGGGTCGGGCAAAGCAATAGATACAGCCGTGGCTGCAGCCCTTGTATGGATTGATCGACGCGGTGAACGGCACGTCTGGCGAGTGATTGCGGCTGATCACCCGGCGGGATGGGTCGGCGTGCAGCCGCGTGGGCACACGTGCCGGGGTGTCGATATCCGCGGCAAGCGTATCCCAACCGTCGTCGAAGTCCTCGGCGTGGTGTGCGGCGAATCGAGACCCGGGATTGGTCAATGCGCCACGGGATTTGTGGTGGGTCGGGCGATGCGTCATCTGGAAACTGTATGGATGAACAGTTTGTGGCGCAACCCCAGGTAAGGAGTCGATGACCGCCGCGGGACCGGAGGGCAGAACCAGCGATCACCGTGGCTGCTGCTGGCACTCGCGAACGCTGATCAACCGGCTAGGGGCTGTTGCCGTTTCGTACGAGACCGCGCCAAGGACTGTTTTGCGGCAAGACGAGGCGTCAGCACGTGCCGCGTAGTCATTCTACGCAAGCGCGCTGCAACGCTGTATTGCCGCATATCGTCAATTTTTTGGGCCCTTGTCCCGAAGGGTTGGGCCTCCCTGAAAAATCTACCAGGGGCCTCAGACGGCGTTGCAAGTCTTGGTCGTGGCCAGCCACGACCGGCGACTCGCGCCTTGCCTGAGACGGTTTGAGGTCTCCAACGCGGCGCTCGCACGAAACGGCAACAGCCCCTAGGGCTGAATCTCGTTGCCGGCCCAGTCGAACAGGTGGCCGCTGTCTTCGGGCGTGAGATTGTCGATGACCTGCAGCAGATGGTCCGCTGCTTGATGCGGCGTCTGCAGCTGCTTGTCCGGCACGCGTTTTTGAAACGGCTCGGACAGGCCCGTATCCACGGTGCCGGGATGCAGCCCGACACAGATCAGCGTCTTCGACTTGCGTCTGAGCTCGATGGCCGCCGTGCGGGTGAACTGGTTCTGGGCGGCCTTGGAAGCACGATAGGCATACCAGCCGCCCAGGCGATTGTCCGAGATCGAACCCACCCGCGCGGACAGGCTTGCGATGACCGCGCGTTCGCCGTGGGTCAGCAGATCGTGAAAATGCTTGATCATCAACAGCGGACCGCTGGCGTTTACGGTAAAGCTTGTGGCGAGGTTCGCCGGGTCGACGTCGGCGAGCTTCTTTTCTGGCGACAATCCCTGCTCGTTGTGCAGCAGACCTGCACAGGTGATCATCAACTCCAGCCGGTTGGTGATCGAATCGAGTGCGCGACGCGCGGCGTAGATGCTGTCTTCCTGGCTGATATCCAGGGTCAGCGTGTGCAGGCGTTGTGCATGGTCGCCGGCGCACAGTTGCTGCAGGCCGGGCGAATCGGCGGGCGCGCGTGCGCTGGCAATCACCCGGATCTGCGGGCGCGTTTCGAGCACCTTTTCGACGAGCGCCAGGCCCAGACCGCGGCCGGCGCCCTGAATGAAGATCGTGCGTGTGGTGTCGTCCATGATGCTCTCTTGATACGGCGCGGGCATTGCCCGGCCTGCTAGTCGCGTTGTCGCGCGCATGATGCGCCTGGTTGATGAGCTACGCCCGAACCGCGCCAGGGGATTTCGAATATTACGTTTTCGGCGCGGGCCGGTTGCTATAGTGATTGCCAGCGCGTCGAGACAGGCGGACAGACCGAAATCCGCAGGTCGGAACGCATTGCGCTGCCACGATCTATAAATATAAAAAAAGACGCACGGCACCTGTTGATATGCGATTTCTTCCGGCGGATCTATACAGTCTTAAACGGCGCCCGATAGCGCAGGCTGCGGCGGGCCGGGGGGCATCGCCGGTGCGCAAGATCGAACGCCAGATCGCGCGCGGCTTTACAACGCTGCGCTTCTCGCGCGGGCTGGAAGCCGACTTCTGTCGCTATCTGCAGCAATCCGGGCGTCTCAGTCGTATCAGTCTTGTGCTGATCTCGGTGCTCGGCCTCTTTCTGGTGATGAGTATTGATCGCAGCGTGCTCGGTCTGCCGCCGGAGCTGCTCTGGCCCACGCGCGCGTTCCAGCTCGGCGTGATGATGCCGTCAGCGCTGATTTGCGGTCTGTGGTGTCTGTGCTGGCCGGAGTCGCGTGTTGTCGACTTCATGATGCTGCTGCTGTTCGTCAGCATGAATGTCGGCATGCTCGGCCAGCGTGTGGTCGCCTCGCGATACGGCTTCGATGTGCCCGCGGAAATGGTGGGCGTGACGGTCGTCGCGATGTTTTCCATGGCACGAATACGGTTCTGGCTGCTGCTACCGGCCGCCCTGGTCACCACCGCCGGCGTGATCCTGACCGAAATGCTGTTCGTGCACGCCGATCCGAATGCTTACTACCATCTGTTTTCCGCGGGTCTGCTGTTGATCATCGGCATCATGGGTGGCTATTCGTTCGAGTACTTCATTCGCTGGACCTGGCTCAACAGTATTCTGCTGCGCGATATGGCGCGGCTCGACAGCCTGACCGGGCTGCTCAACCGCCAGGCGCTCGAAACAGCGACCGACCTGGCCCGTGCCCAGGCCGAGCGCGACGGCAGCGGCTATGCAATAGCCATGATCGACGTCGACGCGTTCGGCGCCTACAACGACCGCTATGGCCATCAGGCCGGCGACGCCACCCTGATCCGGATCGCGGCGGCACTGCGCAAGACGGTACGGCGTCCGCTGGATGTCTGCGGGCGCTATGGCGGCGAGGAGTTTCTGGTGTTGTGGATGGACGTCGATGTCGAGCAGGCGCATGCGCTGGCTGAAAAGACGCGTGCGGCGATCGAGCGCGCGCGCATTCCGCATGCCGCATCGGGTGTCACGCCCTGGGTCACCGCGACCATCGGTGTCTGCTGTGTGCCGCCGGGCCAGAGCGCTGACGGCACACAGCAGATCGTGCGTCAGGCCGACGAGCGCTTGTACGAAGGCAAGGCGCTGGGCCGCAATCAGGTCGTCGTTGCGCGTTACGACGCTGCGGCAAGGCCGCCATAGGCTGTAGATCGGCGGGCGCGCTGTCGTGCGCTCAGTGCACCAGCCAGCTCAGCAATACCAGCCCGACGATTACCCAGAGCAGGCCGCCGATGATCGCACCGCGGATGAATGCGCGAACGCCGTTATAGAGCAGCACAAGCCCCAGAACTACCAGCGCGATACTCAGCCAGGAGCTGTCGATGCCGAGCGCGGAGGTCAGCCCGTGGACGAAGCTGTCGATCGCCCCGTAAAGATTGGCGAACAGCCATTGCAGCAGGTTGACTACGAAACGGATGGCAGCGCCAAGCGTTTCGCCGATCCAGTGAAAGAGGTCGTTGTTTTCCATGAGCAGGGCGCAGCGACAGGCCGGGGCGGATGATGCGATGAGTCTAGGGCCTGTTGCCGTTTCATACGAGCGCCGTGTTGACGCGCTCGTTTGTGCGCGACCGCGCGTATTGAATCTTTCTCTGCCATCATCTTGCTGTCCAATGTCCTGGAATCAGACGATGAATAGCTGTTATCGGTATCTGCGTTGTATGCCGTTGGTGTTTGTCGCGAGCCTGGCGCTGTTGGCCGGCTGCGCGGGCAGCCCGGCGTGGGATCCCAAGGCGCCACTGGCCTCCGACATGGCACGGTTTCAGAGCAGTGACTACCGACTGGTGATCGATTATCCGCGTGACGTCGACGCCTCGCGGTCGTTCGTCAGTGATTATTTCCTGGGCAGTCGCTGGGACTCGTCATCCGACGGCAATACCGCGGGTACCCCGCTCCTGGCGCTGACCCTGCCGGATTCGAATCAACTCGTACGTGCGGTGATACGCATCGGGGCCAGCGACGATGCACGGGCTGTTGATGTCTGTCTGCCCGCGCCGGGCACGCCGGGCACCTCCGACCGGCGTATCGACGCCATCGAGTTCACCCGCGTCGATCAGGGTGACGCCGCGATGAGTCATTACAGCCAGACCCGCAGCTATCGCGCCGTACGCGATGAGGATCAGTGCATCGCGATAGACCTGATCGTCACGGGTACGCGAGCCGGGGTCTACGACGCACAAGACCGGCCCGAACAGCCGTTCACGCCCGATCAGGCGATGAGCCGATTGACCGACCTGCTTGACGGCATCCACTTCCTGCGCTGAATCCTGTGGATGGCCATGTGCAACGCCGAGGCGCACGCCACCTGGTCGGCAGGCGCCGACCAGGTGGTCAGTCTCTGACTACTCCGAGGCCTTCTGCACCCCTTCGCCGGCCTTCTCGATATCCTGACCGGCCCCATTGATGGTATTGCAGGCGGTCAGCATGCCGGTGCCTGTGACGAGCAGCGCCAGCAGTGCTGCGGTGATGAAACGCTTCATTGTCCATACTCCTGAACTGCAAGATCGAAAAGTCGCGTATCGGCCCCGTGCCGAGTCAAGCGCGGGTTGGTCATAATATAGTCCGAAACGACGATAAACACATCGTAAATGTCCGCCTGCTCGATGGCTGCGTAGTCAGCCGCGCGGCGGCAGGATCCGATGGCCCAGCAGCGAACGCAGGACAAAACTCGAATGCACGCCGGACACGCCTTCGATTCGAGTGATGTGCTGCAGCAACAGTCGCTGGTAGTCGTCCATATCGACCACTGCGATCCGTAGCTGATAGTCGGCTTCCTGACCTGTGATGAGCAGACATTCCTGAACCTCGGGCAGCTCGGCGACCCGTGCTTCGAACTGGGCGAACCGTTCCGGCGTATGCGCATCCATCGAGATGAGCAGAAGCGCAGTGAGGCCGTAGCCGAGCGCGCGTGCGTCGACGATCGCCCGGTAACCGGTGATCAGGCCCGCGGCCTCGAGCGCGCGCACGCGTCGTAGACAGGGCGAGGGCGACAGATTGACCCGCTCCGCCAGGGCCTGATTGCTGATACGCCCCTCGGCCTGGAGGATTTCCAGGATATGGCGATCATAGCGATCCAGGGTCGCTGTATTGCTTGAGTCTGGCATCGGGAGGATTTATCAGGTCATATTCGCCATATATTTAGCATAATATTGCGTAAACAGGCGATAAACCGGGCCGAATGGCAATCGTCTGCGGGGTGGGTGCGGTTAAACTATGGGTTCTGTCGCGGCTGCACGTCAGCATCGCCGACACCCGTTGACTATCAGGCCCTGTATCGGGCCGCCATCAGGACATCGCCATGAGCCGTTTCGATCATCGCAAGTATCGCCCGATTCCGCGGGTGACCGACTTCACCCGCACCTGGCCCGATCGCGATCTCGAAAAGGCGCCGATCTGGGTTAGCGAGGACTTGCGCGACGGCAATCAGGCGCTGCTCGAGCCGATGACGGTCGAACAGAAAAAACGGCTGTGGCAATTGCTGATGAATGTCGGCATCAAGGAAGTCATGGTCGGCTTTCCCTCTGCCAGTCAGCCGGACTACGACTTCGTGCGCTGGTTGATCGACGAAAACCAGATTCCGGACGACGTGACCATCGCCGCTCTCACGCAGTCGCGCGATCATCTGATCGACAAGACATTCGACTCGCTCGAAGGCGTATCCAAGGCGATCATCCATCTCTACAACTCGACCTCCACCGTGCAGCGCGAGCGCGTGTTCGAGATGGACGAGGACGGCATCATCAATATTGCCGTCGAAGGCGCCAAACGGGTAAAAGCCAATGCGGATAAGCGCCGGGGCGTGAGCTGGCGGCTGGAATATTCGCCGGAAAGCTTCTCTTCCACCGAGCCCGAGTTCGCGGTGCGTATCTGCGAAGCGGTCATGGATGTCTGGCAGCCCACGCCCGACAACAAGATCATCTTCAACCTGCCGAACACGGTAGAGCTGGCCGGCCCGCATCATCACGCCGACCAGATCGAGTATTTCTGCCAGCACATCAAGAACCGCGATTCGGTGATCGTATCCGTGCATACGCATAACGACCGCGGTGGTGCGGTGGCCGCGGCCGAACTGTGCATGCTGGCCGGGGCCGAGCGTGTGGAGGGCTGTCTGCTGGGCAACGGCGAACGCACCGGCAATATGGATATCGTGATTCTGGCGATGAATCTTTATGGGTCGGGCATCGACCCGGAACTGGATCTGTCCAACCCGGACGAGATCATCCGCGTGGTACACGAATGCACCGGCATTGCGCTGCACCCGCGTCATCCCTGGGTAGGCGAGCTGGTCTATACCGCGTTCTCTGGCAGCCATCAGGACGCGATTCGCAAATCGCTGCGCAAGCAGGGCGAGGATGAGCACTGGCAGGTGGCTTATCTGCCGATCGACCCGCGCGATATCGGCCGTGATTATCAGGCCGTGATCCGTGTGAACAGCCAGTCCGGCAAGGGCGGCATGGCGTTCCTGCTGGAGCGGGATTTCGGCATCAACCTGCCGCGCTGGATGATGCTGGCGCTGGCCCCGCACGTGCAGGCCGAAAGCGAAAAGACGGCCGGTGAGCTGTCGAGCACGCAGATCCGCGATCTGCTGTTCGCCCACTTTGCACGCCGTGCGCCGATTTCACTGGTCGACTACGGCCTCAGCCGGGCCTCGGACGGCCAGTCGCTGGTGGTCACCCTCGAGCAGGACGGTGAACAGTTCACTCTTGAAGGCCGCGGCAACGGCCCGATGTCGGCTTTCGTCAACGCCTGGCATGCGCATTCGGGCGACGATGTCGCCGTGGCCGACTATTCGGAACATGCGTTGTCGACGGGTTCGGATGCCAACGCTATTGCCTTCGTCCAGCTGCGCGCCGGTACGGTGCGGATTCCTGCCGTAGCCGAAGACAGCGATACGGTGAGTGCGTCCTTGCAGGCGATTATCGGCGCGATCAATCTTTCGCGCGAGGCGGATGAGACCGGCCAGCGGGGTGGCCTGACGGCTTTGGCTTCTTGAGCTGCGCTGACGGCGCCGGTGTTGGTAATGAACACTAATGGCCAGTTAACTCAGGAATGGCCAGTTCACTCAGGCACTGGCGCCGGCTGAATCGCCGACTTTAACTTTTGAGTGGTTGTGAGTTCAGGTTTCGCGCTGCAGCGCGAGCAACATATCTTGCTTGCCCAAGATTAAGTGACCAACAGAAAGGCACCCCATCTTGTGTCGATGCTTCGCATTGCCTCTTACGGCACGGGCGAAGCCGGCGCATAACCCGGGTGTCTTTTTTTCTTTGCCCCGGCGGTTTCAAGCATCAAGTGCAACAGACTCTTCATCACGGGCCTGAAAGCAGTACTCGAAAAAGATTTCGACAGGTTCCTTACCCTGGTCGTAGGTCAGCGTCTGGCGCAGTTCCGCGGGCAAAGGCTCGAACGCTTGGCTGAAGCCCGCCAGGGCAGCCTGGGTCGTCGCGCGTTCCATGCGTACGATCATCAGAAACAGCGTGCGACGATCGAACAGCACGCCGACCGCGCTGCGGTTGGCAGCGCCTCTGATCAGATCGCCTGGCCAGTGGCCGGGGAGCAGCCTCTCATTGGCGGACGGCGGCCGTAGATGAATACTCGGCAGGCTACGCATCTGCCCGCGTCGATCGGTGCCGCGACCGAGCTGCTCGCCGTTGCGCCGCAGTTCGCGCAGGATCGTGCTCGGGGCACGGGTCAATACTCGTGCGAGTTCACGAACGCCAATCTCTTGACTGCGCAACGCGATGATCGTGCCGCGCTCTTCGGCACCCAAATGCTAATAGTGACTGCCCATCTCCAACCTCCGTGCGTGCTGTTGCACTTCAGATCAGAGACCGCCGGACTTTGATTGGGCAAGCAAACGAAAGGAGTCGCGCCACAGCGCAAAACCAAAGTTCCGGTCGCCCCGTGACTGTGCCCTATGTGACGATCAGCCGCCCGGCAACGCCGGCAAAGCCCGCAAGAACGGCGCTGGATCCACCGGCCCACCCGCCGCATAAATCCCGAAATGCAGATGTGGCGGCGTCGTCCGCGCGTTGCCGGTATTGCCGACATACCCGATCACATCGCCCTTGTTCACCGAGTCCCCGGATTCCACGTTGAACGAATCCAGATGCGCATAGTAGTAGCGCGCCGAGCCAATGCCGAACACGCCGCCGGACAGCCAGATATGGTTGCCGCCGATGCCACTGGTGCCGGTGCGTACACGCCCGTCGGTGACCGCAATCAGCGGCGTGCCGCGTTTGGCAAAGATATCCACGCCGTGGTGCGAACGCGACCCGCCGTCACGCGGCGCGCCAAAGCCACTGCCGATATCGCGTATGGCCGCGTTCTGTACCGGCATTACCAACGAGCCGCCGGTCGCCATGGCGAGGTCGTAGTCGACCACGCCGAACAGCTCCGGCTGCAGCACGATGCGATACTCGCCGGCGCGAGACGCGACGACGTGTTCCACAGCACCGTCGGCCGTGACGTCGGTCACGCTCGACCACTCGTCGTCGGCATCGTCGCGTCGTTCCACCGCCGCATAGAGACGCACGTCGTTCGCGGTGTCGCGCCGCAGGCGCCATTGCAGCTGTTGGCCCCGCCCCAGTGCGGTCGTATAAACCTGTGCTTCGACCGCGTCGGCCGTAAAGCTTGCGCGTCGCTGGAGCCGTGATCCGGCCGCCACCGGCTGGGCGCGGTCTACGGCCGTACGCCATCGTGTGCCGAGCGGGCTGTCATAGAGGCCCGCGATGCGCAGGCGCCAGACGAACAGCGCGCGTGGCGACAGGCCGAGCCCGTCGTAGGCCACGGTGCGCACGGCGTCGGCGGCGGCTTGTCTCGCCGGTCCGCGCAGATCGGGCCGTACGGCCAGCAGCGCGATCAGCGTCGCCAGCAGCAGGAGTAGCAGCCACGGCCGCCGCCTTGCCGATCGTCTACGGCGCGTGTCGTCAGCCGCGACGCTGGCGCTATTCACGGGCCGGGCTGGATCGGATTCGTTGGCGGCAGCGGATTCGCTCTTGGGGCTGCTTGTGCTGGAGTTGCTCATGCAAGGTCTTTGACCGGCGCGGGCCCAATAGGTGCGGGGCGTGTCGCCAATTCCTGCGGGTAGGCAGTTTTCCGGATTCCTTGCGCGAGCCACGCTGCGTACCGTGCGCGCCGATTTGAAAAACGCTATCCGGAGCGAGGCTTTGAGCGCAGACAATACCGATCTCGGCACCATGGATGCCGGCACGTTGACCCGGCTCTTCGAAAAAGGCGATGCGTCGCCGCTGGAGGCCACGCGTGCGTCTCTGGATCGTATCGACCGGTTCAACGACGCGGTAAACGCGTACGTGTACGTCGACCGTGAAGGCGCCGAAGACGCGGCCCGAGCCTCGGCGCGCCGTTGGGGGCAGGGCAAGCCGCTGTCGCCTATCGACGGCGTGCCCGTCTCGCTCAAGGATCTGACCGAAGCCGCCGGCATGCCGGCGCGTGAAGGCTCGGCCACCACGGGCACAAGTCTGTGTGACACCGACGCCCCGCCGGCGCGCATGCTGCGCGAGGCCGGCGCGGTACTGCTGGGCAAGACCAACACGCCCGAGTTCGGCTGGAAAGCAGTCACCGATAACCGCGTGTTCGGCGCCACCTGCAACCCGTGGGATACGCGCCTGACGCCGGGCGGCTCCTCCGGCGGTGCCGCAGCGGCCGCGGCTCTGAACATGGGCGTATTGCATCAGGGCGGCGACTCGGGCGGCTCGATCCGTATTCCGGCGGCCTTTACCGGCGTTTTTGGCTTCAAGCCCACCTTCGGCTGGACGCCGCAATGGCCGCCGGCCAAGATGCCCACGCTCAGCCACCTGGGCCCGCTCACGCGCAGCGTGCCGGATGCCGCGCGCATGCTCAACGTGATCGGCCGCTACGATTATCGCGACCCGTATGCCACGCGAGGCCAGCCCGACGATTGGGGCGTGGACCTGGAGTGCGACCTGCGCGGCCTGCGTATCGCCTACTCGCCGGACCTCGGCTACGCCGACGTGGACGATCAGATCGCCGCGCGCGTCAAGGAAGCCGCCGGCAAGCTCGAACAACTCGGTGCCGAAGTCGTCGAGATCAATCCGGATTTCGAATCGCCGATCGATATCTTCCGGCGCCTGTGGTTCACCGCCTCGCTCGACGTCTGGTCGCAGTGCGATGAAGCCGGTCGAGCGCTGCTGGATCCCGGCCTGGTCGCCAACGCCAGGCACGCCGAAAACTGGTCGGCGCTCGAGCTGTTCAAGGCGTTTGCCGATCGCGCCGATCTCACGCTGGAGCTGGAGCGCTTCAATCAGGACTACCACCTGCTGATGACGCCCACCGTGCCCATCGAGCCGTTCGAAGTGAACCACGAAGTGCCGCCCGGCAGCGGCATGCGCGACTGGGAAGAATGGGCGCCGTTTTCGTACCCGTTCAACCTCAGCCAGCAGCCGGCCGCCAGCATCCCCTGTGGCTTTACCGACTGCGGCCTGCCCGTGGGCTTTCAGCTCGCCGGCGGCAAGTTCGACGACGTGCGCGTGCTGCGTGCCGCCAACGCCTACATGAACGCCCATCCGCCGCGTTTTCCTGCCGTGCCCAACCCGGCCGAATACGGCTGATTGCGCCCTGCTTGCCTGCCCGCTCGAACGCGTTCAGTCGTCGAGCGGGCTGGCCACGCCCAGACCGCCGCGCTTGAGCACGCGCGTATAGATCTGCGTGGTGCGGATGTCCTTGTGGCCCAGCAGTTCCTGCACCGTACGGATATCGTAGCCGCGCTCCAGCAGGTGTGTAGCGAACGAGTGGCGAAACGTGTGGCAACTGGCCTTCTTGTGGATTTCTGCGGCACGCACTGCGTTCTTGACCGCTCGCTGTACCCCTTTTTCATTGACGTGATGGCGGCGAACCTCGCCCGAGCGCGGATCCGTCGATAACTGCTCGGAAGCAAACACAAATTGCCAGGCCAGTTCTGTCGCGGCGTTCGGGAATTTGGTCGCCAGGGCATTCGGCAGGTAAACGCCGCCATAACCCGCTTTCACGTCGTCCGCATGGCGAGCGGCAACGTGCGCAATCCGGGCTCTGAGCGGTTCGACGGCCTGTTCGGGCAGCGGCGTGACGCGGTCCTTTGCGCCTTTTCCATCGCGCACGACGATCTGGCGATAATCGAAATCTACGTCCTTCACTCGAAGCCGCACGCCCTCCATAAGCCGCAGGCCCGAACCGTAGAGTATTGACGAGATCAGCGCATTGACCCCCACCAGATGCGCCAGAACCTGACGCACCTCGCGCTGGCTCAATACAACGGGAATGCGCTTGCTGCGTTTGGCACGAACCACGTCGGTCATCCACGCGACGTCGATGCCCAGTACCGAGCGATAAAGAAAAAGTATGGCACCAAGCGCCTGATTCTGCGTAGAAGCCGCCACATGTCGCTCAACGGCGAGATACGTTAGAAACGCCTCGATCTCCGCTTTCCCCATATCCCCTGGATGGCGTTTGCCATGAAAAACGATGTACCGTTTGATCCAGGCGATATAAGTCTGTTCGGTTCGATAACTGTAATGGCCGACGCGGAGCACATCACGCACCTGATCCAGGAGCTTTTTCTTGGTGGCTGGCCTTGTCGACAATGTGCGCACCTATTCGTGTCGGTATAACACTCATAGTAGCGCTTTTTTCGCGAATAGTCTCATAGGCAGCGTACTATCCCGACAGGCTATTGCGTGCTATACCTACAAATGTCGTCGAGTTGGCGTTAGATTTAAAGCCAGAGCATGAAAAAAATTTTTCTAGCTATAGAAGCTCTCTCTTGATTATGTACCAAGCTCAGCAGCGGTCAGCTGGCGCTCGGTCCACGGTCGTGTGGTCGCCGCTGCTCGCAGCAGTCGCGGGAGTATTGAGCGTAGGTTGTAACGTCGATTGAACCGATACTGA
>Ga0207906_1000061_pt1 | contig 143333 bp, 135 predicted proteins | sample LinPmetageLP37_FD_184050 | JGI IMG/M metagenome (GOLD analysis project Ga0207906, IMG submission 184050) | Marine viral communities from the Pacific Ocean - LP-37 (SPAdes) | ecosystem: Environmental > Aquatic > Marine > Oceanic | place: Pacific Ocean | collected 2010-06-16 | reverse complement strand
AAAACCGCCTTTCGCGAGGCCGCGCGCGGCGACGGCGGGTGGCGGCATGGCGGGCATCGCCATCTCCGACCCCTTCTGCGTGGAGCGTCACCGCGACGACTTCCTCGCGCTGATCGAAAACGATCTGGGCTATGTCATCGGCAATGAAGCCGAGATTCGCGCCCTTTGGGAGACCGACGACACCGAAGCCGCACTGGCCAAAACCGCCGAGATTTGCCCGCTGGTGGTCTGCACCCGGTCGGGCGACGGGGTCACGCTGGTGCGGGGCGAGGAACGTGTCGACGTGCCGGTCGAAAAGGTCGTGCCGGTGGATGCCACGGGCGCAGGCGACCAATTCGCGGCGGGCTTCCTCTATGGTCTCGCCACGAGCCGCGATCTGGAGACCTGTGGCCGCATGGGCAACATCTGCGCAGGCGAGGTGATCCGCCACATCGGCCCCCGCCCCCAGACTGACATCATGGCCCTGTTCAAGGCCGAAGGGCTGGTTTGATGATTGAAAGCGGCTTTCACGATGTTCCCCCCGGCAAACTTGCGGTGGTGGTGACCCATTTGGAAATGGACGCCAAACCCAGCCTGCGGGAGGTGCCCCTGCCCGAGGGTGTGACCTTTCAAAGGATCACCCCGACGCTCGACTGGTTTCGCGACATTTTCCGGCGCGTCGGGATGGATTGGCTCTGGTACGGGCGGCTCAAACTGGATGACGCAGCTCTCACCGCGGTGCTGCAAGACCCGGCGCGGGCCTTCTATACGCTGACCCGTGATGGCAAGGACGAGGCGCTGCTAGAGCTGAACTTCCCCGAAGATGGCACCTGCGAACTGGCCTATTTCGGGCTGACTTCGGCGCTGATTGGCAGTGGATCAGGGCGGTATCTGATGAACCAAGCGATCACCCTGGCCTGGGAACAGCCGATCACCCGGCTGCACCTGCACACCTGCACTAACGACAGCCCGCAGGCGCTTGGGTTTTATGTGCGCTCAGGCTTCACCCCCGTTCGCCGTCAGGTCGAGATCGACGACGATCCGCGCCTGACCGGCCTGCTGCCGCGCGATGCGGCGCCGCAAGTGCCGCTGATCGAAGGGTAGGAACGGCGAAGGGTAAAAACTGAAGCCGGATCACCGAACCGGCGTGCACTCTGCCCCTTGGAAACAAGCGATCACCTTGTCGACCATCGCAGGCTTCGGCGAACCAAAGAGGTCGCCGCCGCAGGGGTTGCTTTCCAGTGCATAGGCCCCATCCGGTTTGCGTTCGAGAAAGGCCAGAACGTCCCCTTCCTCGGCAGAGCCGCACCACGGACCGAAACACAGGACGTTGAGCATCAACGGCTGGTCAAAGGGCACGTCAAAGCCCCCTTCCGACAACGCCTTGCCGCTGATTTGCGCCCGGAGCGGCGTCTCTTCGGGCGGGTTGCTCCCGACTTTGCCGGTCTTTGGCAAGGCGGCAGCGTCAAAGGTCAGACGCCCCTGCACCACGACATAGCTTTCCTCGGCCTTAGCCGCACGTTGATAGGTCGCCTCAACCGAATGGGGCAGACAACTGAGCGCAAGCGCAGGCAGCGGGGCCAAGGTGGCGAGGGCGCAGGCGATGATCCGTGTCATAACTTCTCCTCAAACTCTTCAAGAACTGCCGTATATACCGCGCGTTTGAACGGCACGATATTCGCGACCAGTTGATCTGCGGGCATCCAACGCCATTCCGAGAATTCAGGCTCGGCCGTCTGGATATTGACCTGATCGTCCTGCCCCAGAAAACGCATGAGAAACCATTTTTGTTCCTGCCCCCGGTAGCGGCCTTTCCAGATGTTGGGCACCAGTTCATGCGGCAGATCATAGGGCAGCCAACGGGAAGTCTCGGCCTCGATCCGCACCAGATCGCGGGGGATGCCGGTCTCTTCCTCCAACTCGCGCAGGGCCGCATCGCGCGCCGCCTCGCCCTTGTCGACCCCGCCTTGGGGCATCTGCCAAGCGTCCTGATCCCGGTCGCGCCGCTGGCCGACAAAGACCTCGCCCTCGGCATTCACCAGCATCACGCCGACGCAAGGGCGGTAGGGCAGTTTGGCAATCTCTTCGGGGGTCATGAGGGCAGGTCTCCTGAATGGCGTTCACGAGGGAGTTAGCACGACCACGGCGCGGCTCAAAGCGGTCACATTGCGGCTTTGACGTTTCGGCACCGGCATCGTTGACGCCGCGTTTCGCGTGACTTGCCCTGCCGTTTCCGATGGTGTCACAGTGACCCAGCCCACCCAGAAAGGTAAAGCCATGTCCGATTACCCCCACCTGCTTGCCCCGCTCGACCTTGGTTTTACCACGCTGAAGAACCGTTTGCTGATGGGGTCGATGCATACCGGGCTGGAGGAAACCGGCGACTGGAACCGCGTGGCCGAGTTCTATGCCGCACGGGCGCGGGGCGATGTGGGCTTGATGGTCACCGGCGGCATCGGGCCGAACCGCGAAGGTGCCGTGGCCCATGGCGCGGCAATGATGGTCAGCCAGAAGGACGTGGACAACCACAGCATCATCACCCAGCGGGTGCATGAAGCGGGCGGCAAGATCGCCATGCAGATTCTCCACGCGGGCCGCTATGCCTTTACCCCCGAATGCGTGGCCCCAAGCGCGATCAAATCCCCCATCTCCATGTTCGCGCCCAAGGAGCTGGACGAGGAAGGCATCGAGAAACAGATCAGTGATATCGCCGCCTGCGCCCTGCGCGCCCGCGAGGCGGGCTATGATGGGGTAGAGATCATGGGCTCGGAGGGCTACTTTCTGAACCAGTTCCTCGTCACCCATACCAACAAGCGCGAGGACCGCTGGGGCGGATCCTATGAGAACCGCATGCGCCTGCCGCTGGAGGTGGTGCGCCGGGTGCGCGAAACGGTGGGCGAAGATTTTATCCTGATCTACCGGCTGTCGATGATCGACCTCGTGCCGAACGGCTCAACCTTTGAGGAGGTCGTGCAACTGGCCCAAGAGGTCGAGAAAGCGGGCGCCAGTATCATCAACACCGGCATCGGCTGGCACGAGGCGCGCATCCCCACCATCGCCACCTCTGTCCCGCGCGCGGCTTTTGCTTGGGTCACGAAAAAGCTGATGGGCAAGGTGGGCATCCCGCTGATCACCTCGAACCGGATCAATACGCCGCAAGTGGCCGAAGAGGTGCTGGCGGAGGGCTGCGCCGATATGGTCAGCCTCGCGCGGCCCATGCTGGCCGATGCCGATTTCCTTGCCAAGGCCAAGGCCGGTCAGGCCGAGCGGATCGCTCCCTGCATCGCCTGCAACCAAGCCTGCCTCGACCATACTTTCGGCGGCAAGATCTCTACCTGCCTTGTGAACCCACGCGCCTGCTATGAAACAGAGTTGCGGATCGAGCCGGCAGCGGCGGCGAAATCCGTGGCCGTGGTCGGTGCTGGCCCTGCGGGCTTGTCTGCCGCGATTACTGCTGCCGAGCGCGGCCATAAGGTCACCTTGATAGACCGCGCGAGCGAGATCGGCGGGCAACTTAACCTCGCCAAACAGGTCGCTGGTAAAGAGGAGTTTTGGGGCTTGGTCGACTGGTATCGTACCATGCTCAAGGTCCATGACGTGACCGTACAGCTAGAGACCGAAGCCACCGCCGATGCGCTTCGCGGCTTCGACGAGGTCATCATCGCCACCGGCGTTGTGCCGCGTGACCCACAAATTCCGGGGCAAGACGGCGGCAATGTCGTGAGCTACATCGATGTGCTGAACGGCACGGCAAAGGTCGGCCAGCGGGTCGCCGTGATCGGTGCGGGCGGGATCGGTTTCGACGTGTCGGAACACCTTGTCCACGACGGCGAGAGCAGCACGCTGAACCTGCCCGAATGGATGCGCGAATGGGGCGTCACCGATCCGGGCGAACATCGCAGCGGGCTGGCCCCCGAAGGGCCACAGCCCCCCGCGCCTGCGCGGCAGATCACCATGCTGCAACGCAAGACCAGCAAACCCGGCAAAGGCTTGGGCAAAACCACGGGCTGGATTCACCGCGCCTCTCTCACCATGCGCAACGTGAAGATGATCGCGGGTGTGAACTACGAAAGTATCGACGAACAGGGGCTGCACATTTCCTTTGGCGAGGCGCGGGAGAACCCCACGCTGATCGAGGCCGACACCATCGTGCTCTGCGCCGGGCAACTCTCTGACCGCAGTCTTGCCGACACCCTAGAGGCCAGCGGCACCGCCTGTCATGTGATCGGCGGTGCCGACGTGGCCGCAGAGCTCGACGCGAAACGCGCGATCAATCAAGGCACTCGTCTGGCTGCTGCCCTTTAACACCCGCACTGCGCGCGCCCTTGCACCCGGCGCGCGCAACCCGCTAAATCACCTGACCGCTTTTGCCAGCCAATAGGTGACCATGCCCCTCTGCGTCTTTGACATATCTGATGACGGCACCACCACGGTGCCCGAAGACACCCAACTGACCGGGCCTGCGCGCTACCGTTGGTGGCATTTCGACATGGCCGATCCCGCGTTGGCACCATGGCTGGCCGAACACCTGCCCGAGATCCCGGCAGGCGCATTGCTGCAACCCGAAACGCGCCCGCGCTGCGATGAATATGAGGACGGTCTGATCCTCAATCTGCGTGGCATCAACCTGAACGAAGGGCAGCAGGCCGACCAGATGGTTTCGGTCCGGATGTGGGTGACGGATGCAGTGGTGATCACCGTGCGGATGCGCCGGGTCTTTGCCATCGACGAATTGCGCGCGCTGGCCGCCCAGAGCAATGCCCCGCCCCGGCCTTCGGCCTTCCTCGAAGCGCTGGTCTCAAGGTTGACCGCACGGGTACAGATCGAAGTGGCGCGGCTGGCGGACCGCACGGCTTTCTACGAAACCGACCTCGAAGACCTCAGCACCCCGCCGCCCAAAGACCTGCCCGTCACCCGCCGCAGCACGATCAAACTCGAACGCTACCTCGCCCCGCAGCGCAGCGCGTTGGAACGGTTGGCGGACCTAGGCCTGCCGCTGATCCCGGATGTCGATTCGATGAAGCTGCGCGAGTTGGCCAACCGCACCGCCATCGTGGTGGAGGAACTGGACGCCCTGCAAGAACGCATTGTCACGGTACAGGACGAACACGACAACCAAGTTGCCCAACGCCAAGCGCGCCATGGCTATGTGCTGTCGATCGCCGCCGCCGTGTTCCTGCCGCTGGGGTTTCTGACCGGGCTTTTCGGCGTGAACGTTGGTGGGATGCCCGGCGTGGACGATCCGCGCGCCTTTGCCGTCCTTTGCCTTGCCATGGTGGGCCTCGCCGCGCTCATGCTGGCGGTTCTGAAATGGCTGCGCTGGCTGTAAGCCCCTCGGAAACGGATTGTTCTGCCGTTTCCATGCCATGAACGATCCCTGCAAAGACCACGGGACTGTCTTGCCTCTGCCCCGATCCTGCCTGAATTGCCGCCCATACCTGAGGACAACAAGATCAATGCGAAGGGACAGGCAATGGACCGCCTTACGGAAATGGAAGCGTTTGCCACAGTGGTGGATCAAGGCGGCTTTACAGATGCTGCCAAGAAGATGGGGATCTCGAAATCCGCCGTCTCAAAGCATGTATCCTCACTTGAGGCCCGCTTGGGGGCGCGGTTGCTTAACCGTACCACCCGCCGCGTGTCGCCCACGGAGATCGGGCTGGCCTATTACGACCGCGCCCGCCGCGTGCTGAACGACGCAGGCGAGGCCGATGCGCTGGTCACCTCGATGCAATCCGCGCCCTCGGGGCTGTTGCGGATTTCGGTGGCGACGGATTTCGGCGTCAATCACCTGTCGCCCGCTTTGTCGGAGTTCTTGCAGGACTTTCCCGACATCACGGTGAACATGGTGCTGAACAACCGTTACGTTGAGCTGATCTCGGAAGGGTTCGACATGGCCGTGCGCATCGGAGAGTTGGAGGACAGCACCCTGCGCGCGCGCAAGCTGACCGAGACGACCAAACGCATGATCGCCAGCCCGAAATATTTCGAACAATACGGGCGGCCGGAAAAGATCGACGATCTGAACAATCACAAGCTGCTGCATTACTCGAACCAGTCGTCTGGCAATGTGTGGAAACTGACCGCACCTTCGGGTGAAAAGCGGCAGGTCCGCACGGCGGGTTGGCTGTCGGTCAATGACGGGCAGAGCCTTTTGAACGCCGCGATTTCGGGACTGGGGATCGCTTATCTGCCGAGCTTTCTTTACGCCGATGCGATGGAGAAAGGGTTGGTCGAGGATGCCATCCCCGAACTGCCGCTGGAGACGCAGGGCATTTACGCCGTCTATCCTCCGGGCCGGTTCACCCAGCCCAAGGTGCGGGCGTTCATCGACTTCCTCGTGCATGAGTTTGCCGAGAAGGGGCCGACGGACTGGTAAACACACTCGGCCCGGAATCAAGCCGCAGGCGCCGGGCCATCGCCTGCCCGCCCGGACGGGTAGGCGATTTAGTACGGCTGGGTGGGACTTGGCAAACGCACATCATGGTTGAGCCATAAAGTGGCAGCGACCTGCCGCGGATCGCCGACCCGCGGGCAGCCGATGGCCCTCAGTTGCTTCGCACTCTGCCACACAAGACCACCTTTCCTCTCCCCCACCAGCACGCTATCTCTCCCGCCATGAGCAATATGCGCGAAACCTATGCCCGGCTTGTCGCCGAGGGCAAGCTAAAGGCCGACCCGGCCCAAGAAACCGTCATGGCGGAGTTTGACCGCATCCGCGATGCGCTGGCCAACCCGCCGAAGAAAAGCTTCTTTCGCAAGGCGCCCGAACCGCCCAAGGGGCTTTACCTCTGGGGTGGCGTGGGGCGCGGCAAGTCGATGCTGATGGACATGTTCGTGGCGCATCTGCCCGACGTGCCCGCGCGCCGGGTGCATTTCCACGCCTTCATGCAGGAAATCCACAACGCCATGCATGAGGTCCGCAAGACCGGCGTGGATGACGCCATCGCGCCCGTTGCCCGCGATGTGGCCGACAGCGTGCGCCTGCTCGCTTTCGACGAGATGCAGATCACCGACATCACCGACGCGATGATCGTGGGCCGCCTGTTCGAGGCGCTTTTTGCCGCCGGGGTCGTGGTCGTCACCACCTCCAACCGCCTGCCCGATGACCTGTATAAAAACGGCATCAACCGCGAGGTGTTTGTCCCTTTCATCGACCTCATCAAAGAGCGCATGGTGGTGCATGAACTTGCCAGCCCGACCGACTACCGCCAAGATCGGCTGGCCGGGTCGCAGGTCTATTTCACCCCCGTCAACGCCGAGAGCCGCGCCGCGATGGATGCGGTTTGGGACGATCTAGCAGGCACACAGGGCGAGCCGCTGACCCTCCACGTCAAGGGCCGCGAAGTGGTGATCCCGGCCTTTCACAACGGCATGGCCCGCGCCGGTTTCCACGCGCTTTGCGGGCAGCCCTTGGGGGCCGCGGATTACCTCGCGCTGGCGCAGGCCGTGCGGGTGCTACTGCTGGACAACATCCCCACCCTCGGCCGCTCGAACTTTAACGAGGCCAAGCGCTTTGTCACGCTCATCGACGCGCTTTATGAGGCCAAGGTGCGGCTGATCTGCTCTGCCGCCGCCGCGCCGGAAATGCTATATCTCGAAGGCGAAGGCACCTTTGAGTTCGAGCGCACAGCCTCCCGCCTGCGCGAAATGCAGGGGGAAGATTGGGGGCGCTGACCGCCCCCTGCCGCCAAATCAGGAATCACTTACCGGCTGCATGTGCAGGTCATTGCCCTGCAAAATCGGGTGATAAGGCCGCTCGACTTCATAAAGCCACCACAGGCCGCCTGCGATGATGGCGACACCTATGGCCATGAAGATAAATTGATATTTCCGTGCATCGTCCTGATCGTGACGCGCGGACTGGCTGAAATTGCGCATGGGGACACCTCGGTCAAATTCGAAAGGGGAGACTTCCTAAGACCAAGATACACCACATCTGCAGTTCGCAGCAGCGGTACACCCAAATATGGTTAACTAGACGTTTTCACGCAACACGCTACCGGCAAGGTAGAGTGAGCCGCAGATCAGCACACGCGCATGGGGTTCGCGGGCGATGATCGCCTTGAGCGCCGCGGTGACATTCTCGGCCTCGGCGGTCTCGAACCCGACATCGCGCGCCGCATTGGCCGTCGCCTCGGCAGGTAGGGTCGCCGCCTCGCCGGGGATCGACACGGCGGTCAGACTTGCCGCTTCTGCCGCCAAGGGGCGCAAGTATCCGGCGATATCCTTGGTGTTCAACATGCCGCAGATTAGATGCGTCGGGCGTTTCGGCAAGGCGGCCAACGTCGCGACCAGCGCCACGCCTGCGGCGGGGTTGTGCCCGCCGTCCAGCCAAAGCTCACCCTCGGGTGCCATGCGGGCCAGCGGGCCATCCGACAGCCGCTGCATCCGCGCGGGCCACTGCGCCTGCGTCACTGCAGCCTCGCAAGCCTCTGCATCGATCCCAAGCTGGCGCAGCGCCGCCAGCGCGGCCCCCGCGTTCATGATCTGATGGTCGCCGGGCAGATTGGGGCGCGGCAGATCAAGCAAGCCGCGCTCATCTTGATAGACCATGCGCCCTGCTTCGGGCGCGACATGCCATTGCTGGCCATAGGCCAAAAGCGGCGCGCCCAGTTTCGCGGCGCGGTCTTCGATCACCTCAAGCGCGGGGTCTTGCTGCGGGCCGACCACACAGGGCACAAGACGCTTGATGATGCCAGCCTTCTCGCCCGCGATTTCGGCCAGCCTTTCGCCCAGATACTGCTGGTGATCGACCGACACCGGGGTGATCACCGTCAGCACGGGATCGACGACATTGGTCGCGTCCAGCCGCCCGCCTAGCCCCACCTCCAGCAGCGTGTAATCGGCTCTGCTGCGCGAAAAAGCGAGAATGGCGGCGCAGGTTGTGATCTCGAAATAGGTGATCTCTTCGCCGCCATTGGCGGCGTGGCATTCTTCTAACACGGCCGCCAGATCGGGCTCTGAGATCAACTGCCCTGCAACGCGAATACGCTCATGAAACCGCGCCAGATGGGGTGAGGTATAGGCGTGCACCGTCTTGCCCGCCGCCTCTAGCCCCGCGCGAATCATCGCTTGGGTCGACCCTTTGCCATTGGTGCCCGCGATGTGGATCACCGGCGGCAGGCCGTTTTGGGGGTTGCCCAAAGCGTCAAGCAGCCGCCACATCCGGTCGAGCGTCAGATCGATGATTTTGGGATGCAGCGCCATCATCCGTTCAAGGATGACATCCGATGAAGGCGTGCTCATTTCTTCTTAGGCGTATCGGCGGGCAACTCCGCTGCGGCCTGAACGGCGGCGGCGGCCTCGGCCACCTCCACTTCCTCTGGCGCGGGCAGGTCACCGCGCACGGCGGGCGGCAGGCCCATCAGCATGCGGGTAATGGTGATCAATTCATCACGCATCTCGGTCCGTTTGGTCACCCGGTCGAGCATCCCGTGGTCGAGCAGATATTCCGCCCGCTGAAAGCCCTCGGGCAGTTTCTCACGGATGGTCTGTTCGATTACGCGCGGCCCGGCAAAGCAGATCAGCGCGTTCGGCTCGGCAATCTGCACGTCGCCCAACATCGCATAGGAGGCAGTGACGCCGCCGGTGGTGGGATGGGTCAACACGACGATATAGGGCAGGCCCGCCTCTTTCAGCATCTGCACGGCGACCGTGGTGCGCGGCATCTGCATCAGGCTCAGGATACCTTCTTGCATCCGCGCGCCACCGGCGGCGGAGAACAGCACCAGAGGGCGTTTCAGCTTCACGGCCTCTTCAGCGGCGGCAATGATCGCATTGCCCACATACATGCCCATGGAACCGCCCATGAACGAAAAGTCTTGCGCGCAGGACACAATCGGCGTGCGGCCAATCTCACCCGTAACCACGAGCATGGCTTCATGCTCGCCCGTCTGCTTTTGCGCGGCCTTCATTCGGTCGGGATAGCGCTTCTGATCCTTGAAATGCAGCGGGTCTGGCGTGGGCGCAGGGACCTTCACCTCGGTAAAGATGCCCCCGTCGAACAGCGCCTTGAACCGCTCACGCGGGCTGATGTGCATGTGGTGGCCGCAGTTGGTGCAGACGTTTAGATTGTCCGCCAACTCGCGGTGAAACAGCATGGTGCCGCATTCGTTACACTTGGTCCACAGGTTGTCCGGCGTCTCGCGGCGCGAGAAGATCGAGTTGATACGCGGACGGACGTAGTTTGTGATCCAGTTCATTGGCAGGCCTCTGCTGTGGTTCCGTTCCAGATAATCCCCGCATGGGGAAATTGCAATCAGCGGCGTATCGCCAGCCGTGCCGCGAGCCACGACACCAACATCAACGCGAAATCCACCGGCAACCAAGTCCGCAACGCCGCCGCGTCATTCATCGAAAACGGCGTCAGATAAAGCGCCAGCCCCGAGAGATCATCCGGCAGAGAGATAATGAGAATGGCCGAGACATTGTTCCACAGATGCACCGCGATGGCGGGCCCGAGCGAGCCGGAGCGCGCGGTGAGGTCCGCCATCAATATGCCGAAAACCCCAGCCCAGAGCGCTACCATCAGCGCATTCTCCCCTGCCTCGGCAGGCAAGTAGTGACCAAGCGCGAACAGCGCCGAGGGCAGGACCATCCAGATCAGCGGCGAGCGAAACCGTGCCGCCAGTTGCTGCTGCACATAGCCGCGAAAGACGATCTCTTCGGCGCTGACCTGCACCAGTACGGCCAGTAGCGACAGCGGTAAAAGCAGTAGCCAGCGGTTCAGAGGAAGGTTTGGCGTCAGATCGCCGCCCATGTCCCATGGCGGCAAGATCAGCAGCACCGCTCCAAGGGTCAGCATGGCGAGGGACACCGCGCGAAAACTCGGCCAAAGCCGCCCCGGCACGCCCAGCAAGCTGCCCGCGCTGCGCCGGTGTACGACCCGCACAGTCACACCGACCGCCATCGCCATGGTCCCAAAACTTAACAGCAGCAGATACATGGCCTGCGGCGTGGCCCCTTCAAGCAGGTTGCCATGCAGCGATGCCGCCGCCGTGCCTGCCAGCGCATAGACCGTCTGAAAATAAAGCTCGTTCAGCGCAACATAGGCCACCACCGCCACGAACAACCCCAAGAAAAACCGCCAAAGCGCCGATGAAGCGCGCGCGGGCGCGACGAAGGCCGCATGGGCGTTGTAATCAGGCCGCCAATTCATGAGAGGCGCAGGTCGGATCGAGGGTGGTTCTTGCAGAGCATATGCCAGGCTTTCACGCTTGCGGGCAGGTCAAACCGACCGCGTCAGAAGGTCAGAACCTATGCCCCAACACGCTGCAATACAACAGTTCCCCCGCCTCATACGCGCCAAAGCCTTGCAGCACCGCCCCTGCCCCTCTATTCCATTCAAGACGTTTCAAGGAGCCCACCGATGTCCACCACGCCCCGCTTCGACAAATCCCGGCTGCCCAGCCGCCACGTGACCGAAGGCCCAGCCCGCGCGCCGCATCGGTCTTACTACTATGCCATGGGCATGACCGAAGAAGAGATTCACCAGCCGCTGGTGGGCGTCGCCACCTGCTGGAACGAAGCTGCCCCCTGTAACATCGCGCTGAACCGTCAGGCGCAGGCTGTGAAAGTTGGCGTGCATTCCGAACAGGGCACCCCGCGCGAATTCACCACCATCACCGTCACCGATGGCATCGCCATGGGCCATGAGGGCATGCGTTCCTCGCTGGCCTCGCGCGAAGCAATTGCCGACACGGTAGAGCTGACCATGCGCGGCCACTGCTATGACGCCATCGTGGGTCTGGCGGGCTGTGACAAATCCCTGCCGGGAATGATGATGGCCATGCTGCGCCTCAACGTGCCGTCGGTCTTCCTTTATGGTGGGTCGATCCTGCCGGGCAAAGCACCTGCCGGGGCCGATGTGCCCGAAGATTTCGCCAGCCGCGATTTGACCGTGCAGGACATGTTCGAAGCCGTGGGCCGCTTCCAAAACGGCACCATGTCGCAGGCCGCATTGGATGTGCTTGAGCGCGTAGCTTGCCCATCGGCGGGTGCTTGCGGCGGCCAGTTCACCGCAAACACCATGGCCTGCGTGTCGGAGGCCATCGGCCTCGCGCTGCCGAACTCTTCGGGCATGCCCGCGCCCTATGAGAGCCGCGACGCCTATGCCGAAGCCTCGGGGGCGGCGGTCATGAACTTGATCGAAAAGAACATCCGCGCGCGTGACATCTGCACCCGCGAAGCCTTTGAAAACGCGGCGCGTATCGTGGCCTGCACCGGTGGGTCGACTAACGCGGGCCTGCACCTGCCCGCCATGGCCCATGAAGCCGGGATCGAGTTCTACCTCGAAGACGTTTGCGAGATCTTCCGCGACACACCCTATTTCGTCGATATGAAACCGGGCGGCGCTTATGTAGCCAAAGATCTTTACGATGCGGGCGGCGTGCCGGTGGTGATGAATGAGTTGCGCAAAGCGGGCCTTATTCACGAAGACTGCATGACTGCCACCGGATACTCGATGGGCGAAGTGCTCGATCAGGTTACCCGCGAAGCAGACGGCAAGGTGATCCACTCGGTTGCCAACCCAATCAGCAAAACCGGCGGCGTTGTCGGCCTTAAGGGCAACCTCGCCCCAGAAGGGGCCATCGTGAAAATCGCGGGCATGTCGGACGACGACATCGTCTTCACCGGCCCGGCGCTGGTGTTTGAATGCGAGCAAGACGCTTTCGAAGCCGTGCAGAACCGCGCCTATTCCGAAGGCGATGTTTTCGTCATCCGCAACGAAGGCCCCGCAGGCGGCCCCGGCATGCGCGAGATGCTGGCGACCACGGCGGCGCTGTCCGGTCAGGGCATGGGCAAGAAAGTGGCGCTGATCACCGATGGCCGCTTCTCGGGCGCGACACGTGGTTTCTGCGTGGGTCACGTTGGGCCAGAAGCCGCACACGGCGGGCCGATTGCGCTGCTGAAAAACGGCGACATGATCACCCTTGATGCCATCACCGGCAGCATCAGCGTCGATCTGAGCGAGGATGAACTAGCCGAGCGTCGCAAAGATTGGGCTGGCCCCCGTGAGACGAACTACCAAAGCGGCGCACTGTGGAAATACGCAAAGCTTGTCGGCCCCACCTACCTTGGTGCCGTGACACATCCGGGCGCTCAGGCCGAGACCCATGATTACATGGACCTCTAAACGCCCTCTTGCGGCACTTGCTATGCTCACCCTGTCCGCCTGCGAAGGCGGTCAGGGTTTTTCCTTTGGCGGCGGCACCGGCGCGCCCGACAAACCCCTGCGGCAAACGGCGCTTGCCGGGGGCGCGGTGCAGGTGGTGCCCCCACAGGGCTATTGCATCGACCCCAAAAGCCTCAAACGCCGCTTTGCCCTGATGGCGCGCTGCGATGCGCTTGGCCTGCCGGATGTGGTCACTGCCGCGCCGCGTGGCATCTTAACGCTGGCGCTGATCAAGGCCGAGGCAGAGGCCCCTCTGCCCACCCCACAACAGGTCGCCGAGGCCACTGGCCTGAGCCAGCTGCAAGAGGCTGGCAGCATTGAAGGCGCAACGATTTTTGTGGCCCAAGGGCCGGTGCCCGCCGAGGGCATGTCGCCCCGCCACTGGCGCGGCATGGCACGGATCGGCGGCCATGTCGCCAGCGTCACCCTGTACGGCGCACCGCAAAGCCGCGCCATTTCCGAAGAGGGCCGTGCACTGGTCGCAGACCTGATCCAACAAAGCCGCAGCAAAAGCGCGCAGGTTGCCGCCGCTGGCAGCTAACCCGCCCGTTGTTTCCAAATTGGCAACACTGCCCGCCCCCGGAAACAATCACGGGGGCTATTCATTTGAACGAAATGCCCGTCTTGCATAGACTGCGACAAAACGAGAGGCGCAGGTTCATGGTCAATTTCCCCAGCGGCTATCTGGAGAGCAAGCTCTATGCCCGCGCGCTGCAACGTTGGGCCGATGCGGCCCGCAAGGCCGCCACGGTCGATCTTGCCACCCTGCGCCGCCAACGCAGCCGCGCCCGGCTGCTGCGCGCCCAACTGGATCGTCTGATTCACCGCGCAGAAGACCGCCTCGCCCTGCCCGCGATTGGCGCCAGCGGCTTTCCGAAACCGCATAACGCCGATTGGGCATGGCGGCCCGAGCTTTGGCGCGGCCCGCTTGCCACGCCGGGGATATCGTCGGTCGAAACCAAATCGACACTGGGCGAGGAAGTGACCCTATTCCACGATTGCGCGCAATCGGAACTGACCCTGCGCCAATTGCGCAACCTGCACGAGGCCGATTTGGCCCCCTATGGGCTGCAACTCGATGTCTTCAAATTTGATGGGTCTTTCCTGTCGCTGGTGATTAATCTGCCCACCGACGCCATCACCGGATTGAAACGCCGCCACCTGATCCGCATGGATACGATCGTGCAATTAGAACACCCGCTTGAGATCTTTGCCCGGCTCAACATCCGCCATGGTCCGAACACTGAACAGATCGTCCGCGAACTGCCCGTCGGACAGGAAAATATCAGCGTCGAATTTGATCTGGCCTATAGCAATCTCAACGAAAAGCGGATCGAGGCGGCATGGATCGACCTGATCTTTGAGGGGCCGGACATGAACCAATTCGTCCTGCGCGACCTCACTTTCTCGCGCCGCCCCCGCGCCCAGTTCTAGGACCCCGTCATGAGCCACTTTGACCTGACCAAGACCGTATTGCGCCAAGGCATCTGGCACGGCGTGCTGACCGCCAAGGACGGCACCGACACCCCGCAGATCAGCGTGACACATGAAGGCAAGGAGGTGGCAGAGGTGACGCTGGAAGCCGAAGGGACCGAGGGCCACTGGCACCTCTCCTTCGCCCTCCCACCCGAGGCGATTGCCGATGGGGTGCAGACCCTCGTTATCACCGAAAAGACCAGCGGGGCGCTCTTGGGTCATGTGACCCTGATCGCGGATGAAGCGCTTGGCGATGACATTCGGGCCGAGATGGACCTGCTGCGCGCCGAACTCGACATGCTCAAACGCGCCTTTCGGCGGCATAGCCGCGAAACGGGGTAAGGCGGGCACCGCCCCGCGCTGCAATCGGCGCCGCGCGCTCTAGGTCGCGCCCCGCCCCACCGCTAACAGGCCGGCCCCAAACAAAAAGCCCCGCTGTCGCCAGCGGGGCTTTTTGCATCTTGTTTACGATATTTTACTCGTTCGGGCCCAAAGCAGACAGACCCTTGAGGATGTCGATGGCATAGGCCAGTTGGTAATCCTCTTCACGCAGCTCAGCCGCCTTGCGGGCCTTTTCGCGGTCGTCCTCGATCTGTTTGATCTGATCGTCGGTCAGGCTGTCATTGTTCAACCGCCCGCGCAGATCGGCTTCGGAGCGGAGGGGGCGTGCCGACAATGCTTCGTCTTCCTCGGTCTCCGGTGCGGCTGGGGGCTGGGCCACAACGATGTCAGGCGATACGCCAAGCGCTTGGATCGACCGGCCCGAAGGCGTGTAGTAGCGCGCCGTGGTCAGGCGCATGGCCCCGTCGCCGCGCAGTGGCATGACGGTCTGAACCGACCCTTTGCCAAAGCTCTTGGTGCCGATGACGATGGCGCGGCGGTGGTCCTGCAAGGCCCCCGCGACGATTTCCGAGGCCGAGGCAGAGCCGCCGTTGATCAGCACCACAATCGGTTTGCCCATCGCCAGATCACCCGGCGTGGCATTCACCCGGTCACCATCTTCGATGTCGCGGCCACGGGTGCTGACGATTTCCCCTTCTTCGAGGAAGGCATCCGACACGGCAATCGCCTGATTGAGCAAGCCACCGGGGTTGTTGCGCATATCAATGACGATGCCGTTGATATTCTCCATGCCACCCGCGTCTTCGATCTGCTGCTCCAGACCCTCTTTCATCTTGGGATAGGTCTGTTCGTTGAACGTTGTCAGACGCAGCACGGCGGTGTTGCCCACGGTCCGGGCGCGCACGGCGGTCAGCTGGATTGTGTCGCGCACGATGGAAACGTCGAAGGGCTCGGGCTCTCCTTCGCGCACCACGGTGATGAGGATCTCTGACCCCACCGGCCCGCGCATCATCTCGACCGCGTCGTCGAGGCCAAGACCCAACAGGCTTTCGCCATCGACATGGGTGATGAAATCCCCCGCCTCAATCCCGGCCTCAGCAGCAGGGGTGCCATCAATGGGCGAGACGACTTTGACGAAACCCTCTTCTTGGGTAACCTCGATGCCCAAACCCCCGAATTCGCCGCGCGTCTGCTCGCGCATCTTTTCGGCGTCCTTGGGCGACAGGTAGGACGAATGCGGATCAAGCGAGGTGAGCATACCGTTGATGGCGGCTTCGATCAGGTCACCGGGGTCGACATCTTCGACATATTGCGCGCGGATGCGTTCGAAAATATCCCCGAAAAGATCAAGCTGTTCGTAAACATTTGTCGTCTTCTCGGCCTCTTGCGCCAGCAGCGGTCCGGCGATCTGAGTGGTTGCGACCACCCCCGCGACCGTGCCTGCAACGGCTGCCATCACGAATTTCTTCATCTGCTATCTATCCTTGTCGGTGCGGAACCAGTCTGCCGGGTCCTGAGGTGTGTTGTCTTGCCTGACTTCTATATAGAGCGTTTCCGTCCGGTCAGTGCCAGTGCCTTCACCATTTGGTGACATCTGGGAACTTGTGCCGCTTTCCGGCCCGCCCATCAACCCGATGGGCGTGCCACCGGCAATCACCTGCCCGGCTTGGCCGTAAACGATATCCAGCCCCGCCAGCACGAAAAGCGTATCGACCTGCGGCTCAAGGATCACGACATTGCCCAAATCCAGCAACGGACCGACGTACCGGATCGTCGACGCCGCGGGGCTGGTGACGATGGCGCGGGGGCGGGTGGCAAGGATCATGCCGGGCCGTGTGACCCCAGCCGAATCCGTCTCTCCCGCCTTGCGCAGCACCAAGCCTTGGGCGGGCAAGGGCAGCTCGCCCACCTGACCGTCAAGGTTCACCGGGGCGGGTTCTTCCGCGCCGGTGGTGATTTCGGACAGGCCACTGGCAAAGCCATCCAATGTCTCGGTCGAGGCAATCAGGATCGCGGTGCGCACCGGGTCTTCGGTAAAGCGCGTCGGCAGATCGGTACGGTTGGCCATCGCCTGATTGAGCGCAGTGCGGGCGCGCTGCACTTCGGTCAGCCCCTCTTGCAACCGCTGTGCCGCATCGGTCTGCAAGGCACGCAGGGTTTTGATGTCTTCGTAGTCTTGGCGCAGCGCATCGGCGCGGGCGTTGAGCGCGGGCGTCAATTCCGCCAGCAACATCCCGGCACGCGCAGTGCCCATCGGGCCATCGGGGTGCAACAGCACCACGGGCGAGGGATCACCACCGATGCTTTGCAAAACGCCCAAGAACTGCGCCACCTCGCCCTCGCGCGCCTGCAGCTTGCGGCTGAGCTGCGCCTCGTTGATTGCCGCCTGACGCAGCCCGGCGCGCATCGCCGCCAAACCGGCCTCGAACGCTTGAATGGTCTCGGTCAACGCCTGCACCCGGTCGCGCGCGCCATCGGCTTGATCAAGTTTGGACGACGCCGTCTCAAGCGCTGCCGACGCAGCACGCGCTTCTGCGGCGGCCTCTTCGGCTTGGGCCTGTGCCATCAAGGGCAAGCAGACGAATAAAAAAGCCGCGGCGAAATGCTTCATGTTAGCAGGCTTTTCCCGGTCATTTCTTTAGGCTGCGGCAGGCCCATCAGTTGCAATATCGTTGGTGCCAGATCGGCCAGCCGCCCGTCACGCAAGGCGGCCCCTTGGGGTGCGCCCACCGCCACCGCTGGCACGGGGTTGAGCGTATGCGCCGTATGCGCGCCGCCGGTCTCAGGGTCGATCATCACTTCGCAATTGCCGTGATCCGCCGTGACGATCATTGCGCCGCCTGCGGCTTCAAGCGCGCTTAGCACCCGGCCCAGCCCCGCATCTACCGCCTCACACGCCGCAATCGCCGCCGCCACATCGCCGGTATGTCCGACCATGTCGGGGTTGGCGTAATTCACCACGATCAAGTCATAGCCCGCCTCGATCGCCTGCACGAACTGATCCGTCACCTCGCCGCAGGACATCTCGGGCTGCATATCATAGGTCGCAACATCGGGCGACTTGGGCATGTTGCGGTCTTCGCCCGTCGCTGGGATTTCGACACCGCCATTAAGGAAAAAGGTCACATGCGGATATTTCTCGGTCTCGGCCAAGCGGAACTGCCGCAGCCCCTGCTGCGCCACCCAATCGCCCAATGTGTTCACGATATCGGGTTTGGGGTACATCGTGCTCATATACGCCGCGTGGTCTTTGGAATACTCCGCCATGCCCATCAGCACGGCCCAGTCGGGGCGCGGGCCAGTGTCATAGGCATCGAATGCAGGTGCTCCGAGGGCCGCCATGATTTCCCGCGCACGGTCAGCACGGAAGTTGAGGCAGAAAAGCCCGTCGCCAGTCGCAGCGCCTTTGTAGCCGTCGATTACCGTTGCGGCGACAAATTCATCGGTTTCGCCGCGGTCATAGGCTGATTGCACGGCCGTGAGGGCGTCTGGCGCTGAGCCACCCTCCCCGCGCAGAATAGCGGCAGAAGCCTTGGCCACGCGGTCCCAACGGGTGTCGCGGTCCAGCGCGAAATAGCGGCCTGTGACGGTGACAATACGCACGCCTTTGGGCAGCGCCTTTTCCAGCGCCGCGAAGTACCCAAGCGCCGAAGAGGGCGCGACATCACGCCCGTCTGTCACCGCATGGATCACCACCGGCACCCCTGCCGCATCAAGCGCACGGGCGGCGGCAACCATGTGATTGAGATGCCCATGCACACCACCGTCCGAGACAACGCCCATCAAATGCGCCGTACCGCCGGTCTCTTGCAGCTTAGTGATAAACGCGCGCAGCCGATCATTCTTGGCAAAACTTCCGTCTTCTATCGCCAGATCAATTTGCCCCAGATCCATCGCCACCACCCGGCCCGCGCCGATATTGGTGTGACCAACCTCGGAATTGCCCATCTGCCCGCGCGGCAGGCCCACGTCGGGGCCATGGGTGATCAGCTGCGCCTTTGGTCCCGCTTGCATCATCCGGTCAAAATTCGGCGTCTTGGCCAGCAGGGGGGCGTTGCCCTCCGGCACCTCGCTGAGGCCCCAGCCGTCAAGAATGCACAATACCACAGGTTTCGGGACGCTCATCAGACTGTCTGCTCCGGCTAGGTCACTGTTCAGCGCCTTTTACCCCTTGTGGGCTGGCACTTGAACCACTTTGTGCACAAGCCTCCCATTCCCGCGCAGAGGCCTTGCCCCGCGCGCCTGCTTTGGTCATAACGAGGGGCAACTTTCGCCTGAGCCGAGGACCAACTCCATGACCCTGCAAGCGCCCGAAACCCGCATCGTGAACACTTGGCGCGTGGCCTGCGACGGCAGCGAAGGCGCGCTTGGCCACCCGCGCGTCTGGCTGCAAATCCCACAAGACCGCGGTTGGGTCGAATGCGGCTACTGCGATTGCAAATTCGTCCATACGGATTTCGAAGGCAAAGTCTGAGCCTTTCCGGCCCTCATCTGAACTTCTGAACCGACGGCACGAACCTGCCCGCGCGGCGCATTGGCGTCTGGCCGTAGGCCATGCTTCGTGGCAAAAGGGTCGCCAATCCAGCGGAGCATTCATATGACATTCGGCAAAGGCCACCACCTGCATCTGATCGACGGCTCGGCCTTCATCTTTCGCGCCTATCACGCCCTGCCGCCGCTGACGCGCAAATCCGACGGCATGCCCATCGGCGCCGTGGCTGGGTTTTGCAACATGCTGCACCGCTATGTGGAGGGCAACACCGGCCCCAACGCGCCGACGCATGTCGCCGTGATCTTCGACAAGGGCAGCCACACCTTCCGCAATGACATGTACGACCAGTACAAGGCCAACCGCGAGGCCATGCCCGAAGACCTGCGCCCGCAGATCCCGCTGACCCGCACCGCGACCGAGGCGTTCAACATCGCTTGCAAAGAGCTTGAGGGCTATGAGGCGGATGACATCATCGCCACACTGGCCGTCCAAGCCCGTGCCGCCGGGGGGCGCTGCACGATCATCAGCTCCGACAAAGACCTGATGCAGCTTGTCGGCGACGGCGTGGAAATGCTGGACGCGATGAAGAACAAGACCATCGACCGCGATGGCGTCTTCGAGAAGTTCGGCGTCTACCCTGAGCGCGTGGTGGATGTGCAGGCGCTGGCGGGCGATTCGGTCGACAACGTGCCCGGCGCGCCTGGCATCGGCATCAAGACAGCCGCGCTTTTGATCAACGAATACGGCGATCTGGATGCGCTGCTGGAACGCGCGAGCGAGATCAAACAGCCCAAACGCCGCCAGACGCTGATCGACCACGCCGAGCAAATCCGCCTGAGCCGCAGCCTCGTCCTGCTCGATGAAAACACGCCCATCGACTTCACCATCGACGACCTCGAAGTGCGCGACCCCGATGCCGACCGCCTGCTCGGCTTCCTGTCTGAGATGGAATTCCGCACCCTGTCAAAACGCGTGGCCGAAGTGCTGGGCCGCGAAGCCCCCGCCATCCCCGACGCGCCAGCGCCTGCCGTGGCCGACGCACCGCAGGTCGCGGATGTGCCCTTCAACCACAGCAAGTATGAGCAGGTCAGCGACGCCGAAGCGCTGCGCGTTTGGCTCGACCGAATTTATGAGGTCGGCTATGTCGCGGTCGACACCGAAACCACCGGCCTGAACGAGATGACCGCCGAACTGGTCGGTGTGTCGCTGGCGGTTGAAGCCGGGCAGGCCTGCTATATCCCACTGACCCACAAGGCCAGCCGCAGCGATGATCTGTTCGGCTCCGATGACCTCGCACCCGGCCAGATGCCGATTGAGGAAGCGCTGCAACTGCTGACCCCGATGCTGGAGGATCCTGCGATCCTGAAAATCGGGCAGAATATGAAATACGACGGCAAAATCTTTGCCCAACTCGGCATCATCGTAGCACCCATCGACGACACGATGCTGATGTCCTACGCGATGCACGCAGGCCTGCACGGGCATGGGATGGACACGCTCTCGGAACGTTACCTCGGCCACACGCCCCTGCCGATTAAACCGCTATTGGGCAGCGGCAAATCTGCCGTGACCTTTGACAAGGTACCGATGGAAGACGCCGTGCCCTATGCCGCCGAAGACGCCGATGTCACCCTGCGCCTGTGGAAACTCTTCAAGCCGCAGCTGCACCGCGCCGAAGTGACCAAAGTCTACGAAACGCTTGAGCGCCCGTTGGTGCCCGTGTTGGCCCAGATGGAGCGTTCGGGGATACTCGTCGACCGCGATACGCTCAGCCGGATGTCCAATGCTTTCGCCCAGAAAATGGCGGGGCTAGAGGCTGATATTCACGAGCTGGCCGGAGAGACGTTCAACGTCGGCTCCCCCGCGCAGCTGGGTGAAATCCTGTTTGGCAAGATGGGCCTTGAGGGCGGCAAAAAGGGCAAGACCGGCAAATATTCCACCGGCGCGGATGTGCTGGAGGATCTGGCAACCGAACATGACCTCGCCCGCCGGGTGCTGGATTGGCGGCAACTGTCCAAATTGAAATCGACTTACACCGATGCCTTGCAGGACCATGTGAACGCCGACACGGGCCGCGTACACACCTGCTATTCCATCGCCGGTGCGGCCACGGGCCGATTGGCCTCGACCGATCCGAACCTGCAAAACATCCCGATCCGTTCCGAAGAAGGCCGCCGTATTCGTGAGGCATTCGTCGCCCCCGAGGGCAAGGTGTTGGTGGCGCTCGATTACAGCCAGATTGAGCTGCGCATCCTCGCGCATATCGCCCAGATCGACGCACTGAAGGAGGCCTTCGAGCGCGGCGATGACATTCACGCGATGACCGCCTCCGAGATGTTTGACGTGCCGATGGACCAGATGACCCCGGAAATCCGCCGCAACGCCAAGGCGATCAACTTTGGCGTGATCTACGGGATTTCCGGCTTTGGTCTGGCACGCAACCTGCGCATTCCACGGGCCGAGGCGCAGGGCTTCATCGATCGCTATTTCGAGCGTTTCCCCGGCATCCGCACCTATATGGACGACACCAAAGCCTTCGCCAAAGAGCACGGATTTGTGCAGACGCTGTTCGGGCGTAAGATCAACACGCCCAACATCGGCGCCAAGGGGCCGCAAGCCGGTTTCGCCGCCCGCGCCGCGATCAACGCGCCGATCCAAGGCACCGCCGCCGACGTGATCCGCCGCGCTATGGTTCGGATGCCCGAAGCCATCGCCGACCTGCCCGCGACGATGCTGTTGCAGGTGCACGATGAACTGCTGTTCGAAGTGGAAAAAGGGGCCGAAGACGCGCTGATCGCCGCCGCGCGCGAGGTGATGGAGAACGCCAATGATCCGGTGGTGAAGCTTGATGTAAAGCTGATCGTCGATGCCGGCGTCGGTGCCAACTGGGCGGAGGCGCATTGATGGAGCATATAGACCTCCCCGAAGACCTCGCCCAAGCGCTGGAAGAGACCGGCGCACGGGCCGGCTGGGACGGATACAGCGATGAGTTGCGCGCCGATGCGCTGGCATGGATCGACGCGGCGCGGACCACGACGGCACGATCGAAGCGGGTGGATGATGTGGCGCGCTTTGCCAGTAAGGGACTGCCGCCGACACCGTTTCAGTAGGGTGAAATGAAGCACCGACCCGGAATCAAGCCGCAGGCGCCGGGCCATCGCCTGCCCGCCCCTCGGGTAGGCGATTTGGTGAGGCTGGGCATACCCTTTCGAGCACACATCACGGATGAGCCATAAAGTGGCAGAAACCTCTGCCCGGTCGCCGACCCGCGGTCAGGCCATGGCCCTTTGTACATCTTGCCCATGTCACCTAAATACTCCCCATGACCCCAATCCTCTACTCCTTCCGCCGTTGCCCCTACGCCATGCGCGCGCGGCTTGCCATCGCCGCCGCGCAAACGCCCGTCCACCTGCGCGAAGTCGTCCTGCGGGACAAACCGCAAGCATTCCTCTCGGCATCCCCCACCGCCACCGTCCCTTGCCTCGTCACCGAAACCAGCCCCATCGACGAAAGCCTCGACATCATGAAATGGGCGCTGGCCCAGAACGATCCCGAAGGCTGGCTCGACATGCCGCCCGAGGGGCACGATTGGATCGCCCGCGCCGATGGCCCGTTCAAAGACGCGCTGGACCGCACCAAATACGCCACCCGCTATCCCGATGTGGACCCCGAAGAACAACGCGCCAAGGCCGCCGCCTTTCTCCAAGACCTCGACGCGCAACTGGACGATTGGATTTTCGACCGTCCCACGCTGGCAGATTACGCGATCCTGCCCTTCGTGCGGCAATTCGCCTTTATCGACCGCGCTTGGTTCGACGCGCAGGATTGGCCCGCCCTGCGCGGCTGGCTCGACCGGTTCCTCGCCGCGCCCCGGTTCGAAAGCGTGATGAGCAAATACCCCCAGTGGCAGCCCGACGATGCGCCGGTGTCATTCCCCTAAGGCGGCCACCCATCCGAGCGTCTGCTCTGTCGCCGCGCCCGGCGCATACTCCCCGCTGACAAAACCATCATAACCCGCCCGCAGCGCGGCAAAGAGCCCGTCGAAATCGACTTCGCCACTGCCCGGCGCCCCACGCCCCGGTGCATCACCAAGCTGCACATGGCGGATCAGGGGGCGATATTCCTCGAATACCGCCACGGCATCGCCATGGATCATCTGCGCGTGAAAACTGTCGAACTGCAGCCCCACATTCGGCGCATTCACTGCCGCGAGAAGATCCGCCGCCTGAGCGTAATCGTTCAAGAAATACCCCGGTCTGGCCTGCGGGCAGAGCGGTTCAATCATCAGCGTGACTTCCGGCGGCGCCTCGGCGGCGGCATTGCGGAGGTTCGCCACGAATGCCTCTGCCGCCGCTGGCCCTTCGGCCTCCCCGGCCATGACATGGACCATTCTGGGCCGCAGCGCCTCAACATAGCGCCAGACGCGGCGCATATCATGGGCAAAGCGTGCCTCCCCGCCCGGAATGGCTGCAAAGCCGGGCTGGCCACCGGTATAATTCGGCGGTGGGGCATTGATCAGGGCTAGGTTTAACCCGTTGCGCAGCAGGGCGCGCTGCGTCTCTTTCGCGGGCATGTCATAGGGAAACAACACCTCGACCGCGCCGAACCCCGCCTCTGCCGCCGCGTCGAACCGGTCCAGATAGGGCAGTTCGGACCAAAGCAGCGATAGGTTGGCGGCGGGGGTGATCGGCATTCGGGTCTTTCGGTGAATTTACGGCAGGTCTTCCGACGGGATGATGCCAAAGAATTTCCCGCCCGACCAGACACCAAACCAGCCATCGCGGTGTTGGCCAAGATCGACCAGGCGGTAAAAGCTCTTGCGGTCGATCAGCGCCTCAAGGTTCCGACGTACCAGCACATAGGGCGACGGCTCGCCCGTCTCCTCATCACGGACCACGCGGATCGGATGCTCCGGCCCCGCCTCGGCCACATCGCCTAGGTTGGTGAGAAACCGCAACTGCTGCGCCTCGCCCTCGCCTTCGGCCTCGAAATCCACGGCGACAAAGGGCGCATCTTCGACCGTGATGCCGACTTTCTCAACCGGCGATTTGAGGAAATAGTCATCCCCCTCGCGCCAGAGAATCGAAGCGAACAATTTGACCAATTCAATCCGCCCGATCGGCGTGCCTTGGTAAAACCACGTCCCGTCGCGTTTGATTTGCATATCCAGATCGCCGCAGAATTCCGGGTTCCACTTCTCAAGCGGCGGGGTTCCGCGCGTTTTTGCGGCCTTGGCAGCTTCGATCAAGCCGTCTGCACTGGGTGTCACGGTATTTTGTCCGCTCATTAGTTTTGCCATTCCCTTTGGTCGCGATACACTTACACCTGAAAGATATAACTCCGGGGAAAGAAATGTCATGGCCGAAGCGGATGATCTGATCGCGCAAATCGAAGCGCTGACCGAAAAACTGGGCGAGGCCAAGCAGTCGATCACCGGGCGGTTCGTCGGGCAAGAACAGGTTGTAGACCTCGCGCTGACTGCTCTGCTCTGCGGTGGCCACGGGCTGCTGATCGGCCTGCCGGGCTTGGGCAAGACACGTCTGGTCGAGACCTTGAGCACCGTCATGGGCCTGCACGGCAACCGCGTGCAATTCACCCCCGATCTGATGCCTGCCGATATTCTGGGCTCCGAAGTGCTTGATACCGCGCCCGACGGCAGCCGCGCCTTTCGCTTTATCGAAGGGCCGATCTTTTGCCAGCTTCTGATGGCGGATGAGATCAACCGCGCCAGCCCGCGCACGCAGTCTGCGCTTTTGCAGGCGATGCAGGAAAAAACCGTCACGGTGGCTGGCCAAGACCGCGCATTGGGCCAGCCCTTCCACGTGCTCGCCACGCAAAACCCGATCGAGCAAGAAGGCACTTATCCTCTGCCCGAAGCGCAGCTTGACCGGTTCCTCGTACAGATCGACGTGGCCTATCCTGACCGCGCGACGGAGCGGGACATTCTGATCGCCACCACCGGCGTCGAAGATGGCGCGGTGCGCCCTGTCTTCTCTACCGAAGACTTGCTGGCCGCACAAAACCTGCTGCGCCGGATGCCCGTGGGCGACAGCGTGGTGGAGCTGATCCTTGACCTTGTCCGCGCCTTCCGCCCCGATGAACCCGAGGCCACCCCGGCGGTGCGCGAGAGTGTTGCTTGGGGCCCCGGCCCCCGTGCCGCGCAGGCGCTGATGCTGACGGTCCGCGCCCGTGCGCTGCTGGATGGGCGGCTTGCCCCCTCTGCCGAAGACGTGCTGGCGATGGCCCGCCCGGTGCTGAGCCACCGGATGGCGCTGAACTTTGCCGCTCGCGCACGCGGCGAAAGCCTGCAAGGGCTGATCGACGCCACCGCCGGTCAACTGATCGGGAAAAAGGCCGCCGCGTGACCCATTCCCCCCTAACCCTCAGGGCCGACGCCGAGGGCGAGGCGGCCCGGTTGCCAGCGCTGCTAGCGCGGGCCGAGCAACTGGCAGGTGCTGTGCTGCCCGGTGCCCATGGCCGCCGTCGGGCAGGGTCTGGGGATGATTTCTGGCAATACCGCCCCGCGCAAATGGGGGACAGCCGGCGGATGGTCGACCACCGCCGCTCGGCGCGCGGCGATCAAGAGTTCGTGCGCGAGCGGGAATGGCAAATTGCGCAGTCGGTCATGCTTTGGGTCGATCAGGGCGCGTCGATGCGCTTTGCCTCTGACAAAGGGCTGCCCGATAAGGCGGATCGCGCGCGTTTGCTTGGTCTCGCGCTGTCGATCCTGCTGCTGCGCGGCGGTGAACGGGTGGGCCTTACCGGCGCCGCCCTGCCGCCCCGGCGCGGCAACCCGCAGATCCTGCGTCTGGCCGAATTGCTCTGCCAAGAAGACACCCGCGAATATGCCCCGCCCGAACACCGCGGCATGATCCCCCATGCGCGGGCGATCTTTATCTCGGATTTCTTGGGCGACCTCGACCCCGTCCGCACCGCGCTGACCAAAGCCGCTGACCGCGGCGTGCGCGGCGTGCTTTACCACCTGCTCGACCCAGCAGAGGAAGCCTTCCCCTTTGCGGGCCGTACCATTTTCGAAAGCGTCGGCGGCACGCTGCGCCATGAGACACTGAAGGCGAATGACCTGCGCGACCGCTATCTCGACCGGCTCGCAGCGCGCAAAGATGAATTGCAACAACTCTGCGTCCGCACCGGCTGGCGCTACGGGCTGCACCACACGGATGCGTCGGCGCAATCGGCGCTGCTGTGGCTCTATGGCGCGCTGGACGCGCGACAAGGGAGTGCTGCATGAGCGTTTTCGGCGGCATCGGTTTCACCGCGCCTTGGCTGTTGCTGGCCCTGCTGGCGCTGCCGATCCTCTGGCTAATCCTGCGTGCTGTGCCCCCGGCCCCCATCCGCCGCCGTTTTCCCGGTGTGGCGCTGCTCTTGGGTCTGGCGGATGACGAAAGCACGACGGACCGCACCCCGTGGTGGCTGCTGCTACTGCGGATGCTGGCCGTGGCTGCGATCATTGTTGGCCTTGCAGGGCCGGTCCTGAACCCGCAGGCCGAGGCGGAACAGGGCAGCGGCCCGCTGTTGGTGGTGCTGGATACATCATGGGCCGGGGCCAGCCGCTGGGACCAACAGTTGGCCGCCGTGGACACGCAACTGACCCGTGCCGGACGGGCCGAGCGGACGGTGGGCATCCTGACCCTAACCAACCCGCAGGTGCCAACCTTCCAATCCGCCAACGCATGGCGCAGCCGCCTTGCCGGGCTTTCCCCCGCGCCGTGGCAGCCTTCCCCGGCAGAGATCGCCCGCGCGGCCGAGATCATGGCAGAGCTGCCCGCCTTCGATACGATGTGGTTCAGCGACGGCTTGGACTATCCGGGCCGCGATGACCTGCTCGCCACGCTGCAATCCAAAGGCGCGGTTGAGGTGCATCAATCGGCGAGCAATGTCATCGGCATCGCCCCCGCCGTCTACCAAGATGGCGCAATCAACCTGACCCTGCGCCGCGCCATTCCCGGCCCGGAGCGCGAGGCTGTGGTGCAGGCCCATGGTCGCGACCCCGCAGGCAATGCCCGCGTTTTGGCCACTGCCAATGCCAGTTTCGAGGCGGGGGCGACAGAGGCCACCACCTCCCTGTCGCTGCCCGCCGAACTGCGCGCGCGACTGACCTCCTTCGACATCGCAGGACAACGTTCTGCCGGGGCGCGTACCTTGGTCGATGACGGGTTGCGCCGCCGTGAGGTCGCGCTGATCGGCGGGCGCGGGGCGCAGGAGGGGCTGCAACTGCTCTCGCCGCTGCACTACATCGAACAGGCGTTGGCCCCGAGTGCTGACCTGATCGACGGCACCCTGTCCGACGTGCTGCCCGCCAACCCCGATGTGATCGTGCTGGCCGATGTCGCCACGCTTAGCCCCGCCGAGGCAGAGCCGCTGCAAGAGTGGATCGACGCGGGCGGCGTGCTGATCCGCTTCGCCGGGCCACGCATTGCCGCCAGTGATGTCAGCCGCATCGACGAAGACCCGCTGATGCCCGTGCGCCTGCGCGCCGGGGGGCGCAGCGTGGGCGGGGCAATGTCTTGGGGCGAGCCGAAGGCGCTGGCCCCTTTCCGCAACGGCTCGCCCTTCTTTGGCCTGCCGGTGCCGGAGGACGTGACCGTTTCCGCGCAGGTCGTGGCGCAACCGGACCCGACACTGGCCGATCGGGTGATTGCGTCGCTGAGTGACGGCACGCCGCTGGTCACGCGCAAGGCTGTGGGTCAGGGGCAGATCGTGCTCTTCCACGTTACCGCCACGGCGGAATGGTCGACCCTGCCGCTATCGGGTCTTTTTGTGCAAATGATGGAGCGGCTGGCCGTATCGTCGGGGGCCAGCACGCCCGAGGCCGGCAGCCTTGAGGGCACCACATGGACCCCGCTGCGGGTGATGGACGGTTTCGGCACCCTGTCGGACGCGGGCAACCTGCCCGGTGTCGCGGGGCCAGACCTGATCTCGGCCCCCGCTGGCCCGGCCCTGCCGCCCGGCATCTACGGGTCTGAAGAGCGGCGGCTGGCGCGCAATGTGCTGACTGCTGAGACCACGCTCACCCCCGCCACATGGCCATCGGATGTGCCGCTGCGTGGTCTTGCGCTGCCGCCGGAACAGCCGCTCGCCGGAGCGCTTCTGAGCCTCGCAATCCTGTTGCTGGTTGCCGATGTGCTGGCCTCCCTCGCCCTTTCGGGGCTGCTGCTGCGCCGCTCGGCTGGTACTCTGGCGCTGATCTTGGGGCTGGGCTTGCCACAGATGGGGGACGCGCAAGAGACTGACCCCGAGAGCTTTGCCGTGCGCTCCGCCTCCGAGGTCACGCTGGCTCATGTGCTGACCGGCAATAGCGACGTTGACGAGGTCGCCCGCGCCGGGCTGACCGGCCTGTCGGACACGCTTTATTTTCGCACCACGGTAGAGCCTGCCCTGCCCACAGGTGTCGATTTGGAGCAGGACGAACTCGCCTTTTTCCCGATCCTCTATTGGCCCGTCACCCCTGACCAACCGCAGCCCTCAACCGAGGCTTATGGCAAGCTGAATGACTATCTCCGCTCGGGCGGGTTGATCCTGTTTGATACCCGCGACGCGGATATCGCAAGCTATGGCGCCGCCAGTCCGAACGGGCGCAAGTTGCAGGAATTGGCCGCCCCGCTCGACATCCCACCGCTTGAGCCGCTACCCGGCGACCATGTGCTGACCCGCACCTTCTATCTGCTGCAGGACTACCCCGGCCGCTACACCAGCCGCGATGTCTGGGTGGAGGCCGCGCCGCCTGATGCCGAACGGATTGAGGGCATGCCGTTTCGCAATCTAAACGACGGGGTGACCCCGGTGGTGATCGGCGGCAACGATTGGGCCGCCGCTTGGGCTGTGCGCCGCGATGGTGCGCCGCTGCTGCCCATCGGGCGCGGCTATGCCGGGGAACGGCAGCGCGAGTTGGCTTACCGCTTTGGCGTGAACCTTGTGATGCATGTGCTGACGGGCAACTACAAATCCGATCAGGTCCATGTGCCTGCGCTGCTCGATAGGTTGGGCCAATGACCGGAACCGTGCTTTTCGACCCGCTGATCCCGCTGCCGCTGCTGATTGGGTTGGCGGTGCTTGCCGCGTTTGGCGTTCTGCTGGCGCTTTGGCGTGGGCTGTCAGGCTGGGCGCTGCGCGGATTGGCGGCAGCGGTGGTTTTGGCGGCGCTCGCTGGCCCCTCCTACCAGACCGAACACCGCGCGCCGCTGAGCGACATCGTCCTGCTGCTCGAAGACGAAAGCGCCAGCCAGCGGCTTTCCGACCGTGCCGATCAAACCGATGCCGCCGCCGAGGCAATGGCCGCCCGCATCACTGCACGCCCCAACACTGAACTGCGCCGGATCACCGTACCAGACGGGTCCGAGGACGCGGGAACACGGCTGATGACCACCTTGGCTGATGCACTGGCCGAAGAGCCACGTTCGCGGATCGCGGGCATTTTGGCAGTCAGTGATGGCCGGGTGCATGACGCGGACCTGCCGCTTGACCTGCCCGCGCCGCTGCACCTGCTGCAAACAGGTCGTGCCGAGGATTGGGACCGTCGCCTGACCGTGCGCAATGCCCCTGCTTTTGCCATCATCGGGGAGCCGGTGACCCTGACCCTGCGCATCGACGATCTGGGCGCCGCGCCCGAGGACGGGGGGCTGACCCGGCTTGATATCTCTGTCGATGGGGAAGACCCGCAAAGCTTTGACGTTCCCATTGGCCAAGACCTCGAACTGCCCGTCGCCCTGCCCCACGGGGGGCGCAATGTGATCCGTTTCTCCCTGCCCGAAGCCCAGGGCGAGTTGACCGACCGCAACAACGCCGCCCTGATCCAGATGAACGGCGTGCGCGACCGGCTGCGCGTGCTGCTGGTCTCGGGCGAGCCGCATCCCGGGGGGCGCACATGGCGCAACCTGCTGAAGTCCGACAGCGCGGTCGATCTGGTGCATTTCACGATTCTGCGCCCGCCCGACAAACAGGACGGCGTGCCGGTGAACGAGTTGTCGCTGATCGCCTTTCCGACGCGCGAATTGTTCATGGACAAGATCGACGACTTTGACCTGATCATCTTTGACCGCTACCAGCGGCGCGGCATTTTGCCTGCGCTCTACCTCGATAACGTGGCGCAATATGTGCGCAAGGGCGGCGCGGTGCTGGTCGCGGCGGGGCCGGATTTCGCCAGTGCCGACAGCCTCTACCGGTCGCCGCTTGGCACGGTGCTGCCCGCCACCCCCACCGCGCGGGTTTTGGAGGAAGCCTTCCCCCCCGTCGTGACCGACATCGGTCAGCGCCATCCCGTGACAGCCGAACTGCCGGGCAAAGGCGACTGGGGCCGTTGGCTGCGCCAGATCGACGTGACGGCTGAGCGTGGCGATGTGGTCATGAGCGGTGCAGACGACCGCCCACTGCTGGTGCTTGACCGCGTCGACGAGGGCCGCGTGGCGCTGCTGGCCTCAGATCATGCGTGGCTGTGGAACCGGGGCTATGAGGGCGGCGGCCCGCAGTTGGAACTGCTGCGCCGTTTGGCGCATTGGATGATGAAAGAACCCGAGCTTGAGGAAGAGGCGCTAACCGCCACCGCCCAAGGCCGTACCATGCGCATCACCCGGCGCACCTTGGATGAAACCGTGCCCCCCGTCACCATCACCGCCCCTGATGGCAGCACCACCGAAATGCCCCTCGCCCCCGCTGGTCCGGGCCGTTTTGAGGCTGAATTCACGGGCGAAGAGATGGGCCTCTACCGATTGGAAAACGGGGAGGAGGTGACTGTCATCGGCCTAGGCCCTGCTGCCCCGCGCGAGTTTATTGAGACGATTGCCAGTGACGCAGCACTGCGCCCAGCCATCGACACCCTGCGCGGTGGCGTGGCACGGGTGGAAGACGGGCTGCCGCGCCTGCGCGACGTGCGCCTTGGCCGTCCGGCTGCCGGACGCGGCTGGCTGGGGCTGACCCCACGTGGTGCTTATGAGACCCGCGATGTGCGGCAAACACCGCTGCTGCCGGGCTGGCTGGTGCTGTTGCTCTCGGCCCTGTTCATCATTGCCGCTTGGCTGCGCGAAGGCCGCCGTTAAAGCGCGCGAAGCAGCAGTCCGCCCGCAAGCGTGACGACGATAAGCCCTGCCGTCAGCTCGGCCACCGCCGCGGCCTGTGCCAAGCGCGGCGATCCGGCGAGCCCACCAAGCACCCCCGCCCGCAACCCCGTGGCGGCAAGGCCGGTGGCGATGGTGATCAACCCGGTGCCAAGGGCCATGGCAAAAGCGCCCAAAACACCGACACCGCCGATGCCCATATGCCAAGTGATCACCAGCACGAACAGCGCCCCGGTGCAGGGACGGATGGCGATCCCAGCAATCAAAAGCAGCGCATCACGCAGGCTGCCCGCCTGCTGGACCTGCGCCAAGCTCGGACCATGGGCATGACCGCAATGGCCGCAGACTTCTTCGCTGTGCACCACCTTCTTTTGCCGCGCATGGCGCAGCCCACGCCAGATCAGCCAAAGCCCGATAAGGGCAATCGCGCCATAGCTTGCCGGGGCCATGATGTCTTCGGTCACGCCCACCAGCGCCTCACGGCCAAGGCCCAAAAGCAGGATCCCCGCATAGACCAAGACCACCGCTGTCACCGCTTGACCCAGCGAGGCGGCCAGAGCGATCAGCGACAGCCGCAGCATGGGCACAGAGCGCGCCAGCCCATAGCCGCCAATCACGATCTTGCCATGCCCCGGCCCTGCCGCATGCACCACGCCGTAGGCAAAAGACGCCAGCAGCACTGTCCAGAACGCCGCGGTATCGCCCCCCCGCGTGGCGCGCAGCCCGCTGGCGATGCTGTTTTGAAACCCGCGTTGCTGCCCTGCCGCCCAATGGGCAAGGGCGTTAAAGCCCCCCGTCCACCACAGCGCCGCCAGCGCCAGCAGGGTCGCCAATGCGGCCAGCGCTATGATGCGTCGCATGTGATCACCACCTCATTGGCCAAGGCTTCGCCAATTTCAGGCAGGCCGACATCGTTCGGATCGGTATTCGCGTCCAAGGCGCTCAGATCCTGCTGAAGTTCGCGCAGATCGGCGTTCATCTCTGGCATCTTGACCCGCGCGCGACAGGCGTCATCGCCTTGCACGGTCACCTTCTGAGTCACCTCATAGGCAGTGTAATAGGTCGGGTCGTAGGGTTTGATGACCAGCCCATTCGCGTCAGGCGCATCGCCCTCGACCGCCCGCAGATGGCTGGTGATGATCCGGCCTTCGGAAAAGGTCGTCGCCACCTCTTGCGGCCCAGAAAGCGCAATCTCTTCACCGCCGTTCAGCAAGACCGTATCGCCGTTGAACCCTTCAACCCAACGCATGTCGAACCCGTTGAGTGAGGCCACCTCTGCCTCGGTCAACACGCCATCGTAATCGGGATCAAGCCCGCGATCCTCGGTCACCAAGAGAGAGTAGAATTCGTCATAGGCCCATGTGATCCGCAGATGGGTCAACCGCCCCTCGGCATCGACGATCACTTCGAACCCGGTATCGACGAAGATATGCGGATGCGCGCCAAGCGGCGTTGCACAGGCAAGAAGAGCAGCGGTGACGAGCGGGTATTTCATGGCGCTAGGTCTACCCCCCTTCGCCATGCGCGGCAATTGCCCGGCGGGTGGCATATGGCGGGATCGCGCGCATTGCTCCCCGCCCCCAGATCAGGTCGACGGATAGGGCCGGACAAAGACCGGACGCTCAGGCGTCGAGGCATCGGGCTGATAGGCATAGCCGCCGCTGTCGAAATCCTGCAACCCTTCGGGATCATTCACCCGGTGCTGAACGATATACCGCGCCATAGCCCCGCGCGCTTTCTTGGCAAAGAAGCTGACGATCTTTGGTCCCTTGCCGTCGCCTTTGTCTTCCATGAACTGCGGGGTGATCACGCGCAGTTTCAGCGCTTTGAGATCAACCGCGCCAAAGTATTCTTGGCTGGCGCAGTTCACCAAAACATCGCTGCCGGTGGCCTCGGCCTGCGCGTTCAGGGCCTTTGACAGGCTGTCGCGCCAGTAGTCATAGAGGTTGCCACCGCGGCGGGTTTTCAGCTTGCTGCCCATCTCCAACCGGTAGGCTTGGATCGCGTCGAGCGGGCGCAGCACGCCATAGAGACCCGACAGGATGCGCAGATGCTCTTGGGCATAGGTCATCTCATCGGCATCAAGGCTCGCGGCCTCCAGCCCCTGATAGGTGTCGCCGGCAAAGGCCAGCGCGGCGGGGCGGGTGACCTCGGCACTGGGCTCGACTTCGAACGCCTGAAACCGGTCGCGGTTGAGCCGCGCCAGATCGTCGCTCAGCCCCATCAGGTCTTTGAGGTTGCCAAAGGTGAGATTGCGCGCCGTGGTCGCCAGCCGCACGGCATCTTCCTGAAAATCAGGCTGGGTAACCGCGACATCGCGTTCGGCCCAATCAAGGCGTTTGGCGGGGGAAATAACGACGAGCATGGCAGTCTCCTTGGGGCGTGTCGGGGTGATTTAGCCCGCGTCGCGCAGAACGTCCAGAAAGGCGGGGCCAAAGCGTTCGGCGCGTTTGTCGCCGAGCAGGCGTTCAATCGCGGAGCTGTCGGCGCTGCGCAGCTGCGCCACCTTTGCCAGCATCGCCGCAGAGCAACTCAGCGGCTTGTCGGTGCCTTGTTCGCCGCGCGCCAAATCGGCCTGCACCTGCAACAACTGGTCATAGACATTGCCCGCCTCGCGGCCCGCCAGTTTACGCCGGGCCTTATGCATCGGCTGCGCTTCGCCGTTGATGACCTCAAGGAAGGCGGCGCCGTAGTTTTCCAGCTTTTTCGCGCCCACGCCGCCGATACGGGCCATGGCATCAAGATTTTGCGGACGCGCCTCTGCCATCTCGATCAGAGTGCGGTCGGTGAAGATGATATAGGCAGGCACGCGCGCCGCCTCGGCCAATGCGCGGCGCTTGGCCTTGAGCGCCGACAGCAGCGGCGCGTCTTCATCGCTGACCATTGCTTTAACGGCAGGTCGGCGATTGGCCCCTGCCGCCTTGATCGTGTCGCGACGCAGGTTGATCGACGCCTCGCCGCGCAGGATCGGCAGGGCGGCATCGGTCATGCGCAGGGCCCCGTGGCGTTCAGCATCGGGGCGCACGAGGTCATGGCCCATCATCTGCCGGAACACCGCCTGCCATTCATTGCGGCTGTATTCCCCGCCCACGCCGTAGGTCGGCAGCGACTGATGCCCGCGCTGGCGGACCTTGTCGGTCTCATTGCCCAGCAGGATGTCGATGAGATGGCCCGCGCCGAACCATTCGTCGGTGCGCAGCATGGCCGAGAGTGCCTTGCGCACTGCCGTAGTGCCATCGAACACATCCGCCGGGCTGTCGCAGAGGTCGCAGCGCCCGCAGGTGATTTCGGTCTCGTCAAAATAGCCCAGCAAGGCCTGGCGGCGGCATTCCAGCGCTTCGGCCAAACCGAGCAGCGCGTTCAACCGCCCATGATCCGCTGCGCGGCGTTCGGGCGGGGCGAGCCCCTCGTCGATCTGACTGCGGCGCAGGCGGATGTCATCGGGGCCAAAGAGTGTCAGGGTTTCAGCCGGGGCACCATCACGCCCGGCGCGGCCAATCTCCTGATAATAGGCCTCGATCGATTTCGGCAGGTCCGCATGGGCGACCCAGCGAATGTCGGGCTTGTCGACCCCCATGCCAAAGGCCACCGTGGCACAGACAATCAGCCCGTCTTCCTGCTGAAAGCGCCGTTCAGCGATGCGGCGGTCTTCGGCCTCCATCCCGCCGTGGTAATGCAGTGCCGTTTGCCCCTGATCGCGCAGCGCCTTGGCAAGCCCTTCGGTCTTGGCCCGCGTGCCGCAATAGACAATGCCCGACTGCCCCTTGCGGGCGGCGGCGAAGTTCAGGATCTGATCGCGCGGCTTGTTCTTGGCGGCAAAGGCGAGGTGAATGTTGGGCCGATCAAAGCCGCGCAGGAAAGCGCGCGGCGGGGTGCCGTCGAACAGTTTCTCAACGATCTCAACCTGCGTTTCGGCATCCGCCGTGGCAGTGAAGGCCGCAAGTGGCACGTTCAGCGTGCGGCGCAATTCACCGATGCGCAGGAAATCGGGACGGAAATCATGACCCCACTGGCTGACGCAATGCGCCTCGTCCACGGCGATGAGATTGACGCCGACGCGCCGCAACATGCCCATGGCCGAGCCTGCGGCCAGCCGCTCCGGCGCCATATAGAGCAGTTTGAGGGTGCCTGCCTCCAACGCCTCCCAAACCGCGTCGGTCTCCTCGGACGTGTTGCCCGAGGTCAGCGCGCCCGCCGCGACGCCCGCTTCTTGCAGGCTGCGCACCTGATCGCGCATCAGGGCGATGAGCGGGCTGATGACCACCGTCACCCCCTCGCGCATCAGCGCAGGGAGTTGGAAACATAAGGACTTGCCGCCGCCCGTGGGCATGATGGCGAGCACGTTCTCGCCCTCGGTCACGGCCTCCACAATCTCTTGCTGGCCGGGGCGGAACCCGTCGAAACCGAATACATCATGAAGAAGCGTGGCAGCGCCTGTCATGGAGAACCTGTAAGATTGTCTGCTCTTTTTATGCAGACTCCCACACTAACAAACCGTGAACAAGGCCAGATGCACGCGACATGGGCGCGCGGACCGGGCTTGGCACGGTTCAGTAGAAGGCCGCGGCGTTGTTTGTCAGCACGATCCGCGCGATGGCCACGACGATCAGCACGATCAATGGTGCCAGATCCAAACCACCCATCGGCGGGATCACATTGCGCACACGGCTATAGACCGGCTCTAGAATGCGGTTCAGCCCGTCCCAGATTTGCGCAACCAAGGGCTGGCGGAGATTCAGCACCTGAAAATTGATCAACCAAGACATGATGACATGGGCGATGACGATGAACCAAACGATGTTCAAAAGCAGCATCAGGATTTGGAACAGTGACGTCATGGAATATCCCCTTGGTGTGACGCAAGACAGTTAAGCGTCCCGCCCGCAAAGGGCAAGAGTGCCGCGACGTATATGCTTGACCGCGCAGCGCTTCCGCCGCAGATCGGCACCGTCACGACAAAGGAAAGCCCCATGTTCCCGATCATCCGCATGGCCAAAGACGTCATCGTCGCCGCGCGGCAGGCGCCGCTGGAAAACCTGACCGACACCCATGTCAGCCATCACATCTGCTGGCCGCATGACCTCGATATCTGGATGGAGCTGAACAACGGGCGGGCGCTGTCGCTGTATGATCTGGGCCGCACTGCCATGGCGCAGCGTGCCGGGCTGATCACGCTGCTGCGGCAGAACAAATGGGGGATTACAATCGCTGGCTCCAGTACGCGGTTCCGCCGCCGTATTCGCATGTTCGAGCGCTTCGAGATGCGCAGCCGGACGCTGTGCTGGGATGACAAGTTCATCTATCTTGAGCAATCCATGTGGAAGAAGAACGGCGAATGCGCGAGCCATGTGCTGTATCGCTCTGCCGTGACGGATAAAAACGGGCTGATCCCGCCGGAGAAGGTGCTGGGCGCTATGGGGCGGCAGCAACCTTCGCCCGAGGTGCCGGGCTGGGTGGCCGAATGGATCCGTGCCGACAGCCAGCGCCCGTGGCCGCCGATGCAAGACGGCGCGCCCGTGCCCGAAGCTGCACCGCACTTTTCTGCCTGACCCGACCGGCAGCCCCACGTTTCACCCCCGCCACGACTGGCGCTTGCGCCTTGCGCCGCGCCCTGCTCTAACTTGGAAAAGAGCAGGCCGCGAAGGGGCGCAACATGGCACAGACAGGCGGGCGCAAGCGCATCTGGGGATGGTACTTTTTCGACTGGGCCAGCCAGCCTTACAACACCCTGCTGCTGACCTTTATCTTTGGCCCCTATTTCGCCCAAACCGCGACCAACGCGCTGGTCGACGGCGGGATGGAGCTTTCCGCCGCGAAAGCCCAAGCGCAGGCCTATTGGGGCTATGGTCTGGCGCTGGCCGGGATCGCGATTGCCATACTGGCCCCGATCTTGGGCGCGGTGGCAGATTCCTCGGGCCGTCGGATGCCATGGATCTGGCTGTTTTCGGCGATGTATGTGATCGGCGCAGCCGCCCTGTGGTGGACAGCCCCGGCAGATTTCTCAATGCTTTGGGCATTGTTCTTTTTCGGCATCGGCTTGGTCGGGATGGAATTCGCCACGATCTTTACCAACGCCTATCTGCCCGAGTTGCACCCCGACCCGGGTGAACGCGGGCGCATCTCTGGCGATGGCTGGGCCTTTGGCTATGCGGGCGGGGTGCTGGCGCTGATCGCGATGATCGCCCTGTTTCAAAGTGGCGCGAACGGGCGCACCATGGCGGGGCTGACGCCGCTGTTCGGGCTGGACCCGGTGACCAAGGCCGACACCCGCATTGTCGGGCCGCTTGCGGCGATCTGGTACGCCGTTTTCATGATCCCCTTCTTCCTCTATGTGCGCGACACGCCGAAACCCGGTGCCCAACGCTACCGCGTGGGTGCGGGTCTGTCGGATCTGCTGCGCACCCTGCGCGGTCTGCCAAAACACCCCTCGCTGCTGGCCTATCTCGGCTCTTCGATGTTCTACCGTGACGCGCTGAATGGCATGTATACCTTCGGCGGGGTCTATGCGCTTGGCGTGCTGGATTGGTCGATCCAAGAGATCGGCATCTTTGGCATCCTTGCCGCCATATCGGGCGCGGTGTTCTGCGTGCTGGGCGGGCGGATCGACCGGCGCATCGGGCCGATGCCGGTGATCGTGGCCTGCTGCATCATCCTTGTGGCGACTGCCTGTTTGATCATCTCGCTGGGGCCGAATTCTGTCATGGGCGTTTCTTTGCCTGAGGGGTCTGCCCTGCCGGATATCCTCTTCTACGTCGCTGGTGCCTCTATCGGGGCGGCGGGCGGTGCGCTACAGGCATCCTCGCGTAACATGCTGACACGACAAGGAAACCCCGAGCGTATGACCGAGGCTTTTGGCCTTTACGCGCTGTCGGGCAAGGCGACCTCGTTCCTCGCCCCGGCGCTGATTGCCTTGGCCAGTGACCTCACCGGCAGCCAACGGCTGGGCATCACCCCCGTCGTGGGGCTTTTCATCGTCGGTTTGATCCTGTTAGCGTGGGTCAAACCCAAGGGAGATTTCGCCACATGACGCTGCTTCGCACCCTGACCTCCGTGGCACTGGCCTTTGCGCTGGCGTCTTGCGGGGGCGACCGGACCGAAACCGACATCAGCGGTGAGAAAGTCGCCCTGCCGACCATCGGTTCTTCGGGCGGCGCCTTGAGCACAGTCGCGGCCAAGCAGCTTTTCGGGGCCAAGAGCTTTGCCTCTACGCAATCCTCGGCGGCTTTCGGCAGCTACTCCAAAGGCTGCCTTGCCGGGGCCGAGCAATTGCCCGAGACGGGTCCGACTTGGCAGGCCATGCGCCTGTCGCGCAACCGCAACTGGGCCCATCCCGAGATGGTCGACATGGTCAAGAAACTCAGCCGCAAGGCCGCGCAGCAGCCGGGTTGGGAAGGCATCTATGTCGGCGATATGAGCCAGCCGCGCGGGGGGCCGATGCTGACCGGTCACGCCAGCCACCAGATCGGGCTGGATGCCGATATCTGGATGTTGCCGCCCAAATCCCTCAACCTCAGCCGGGCGCAGCGCGAGAACATCTCCTCCATCTCCATGCGCCGCTCCAGCGGGGCCTATGTGAATTCCTCTTGGACGCCCGCGCATCACGAGGTGGTCAAGGCCGCGGCCCAAGACCCCCGCACCGCGCGTATCTTCGTCTTCCCCGGCGCCAAGGTGCAGATGTGCGCCGATGAGAAAGGCGACCGCAGCTATCTGCGCAAAATCCGGCCTTGGTACGGGCATCACTATCATTTCCACGTCCGCATCGCCTGCCCAACAGGCGCGCGCGGCTGTGTGGATCAGGCCCCGCCCCCGCCAGGTGACGGCTGCGCCGATGCGCGGCAGTGGCAGGCCAATATCCTGAACCCACCAAAGCCCGATCCAACGGCCCCCAAAACGAAACCCAAGCCCAAGCGCGACATCCTGCTTGCGGACCTGCCTGCCCAATGCAACGCCGTTTTGAACGCAAACTGATCCGCGCCTGCCTCCCGTTCTTCCTGCTCATTGCCTGCGTGGCCCCCGCCGCGCAGACAGAGCCGGTGGTGCAGGTCGACAGCGTGCTGACATGGAGCCACCCGGCCCCGTGGTTCGGCGGCTTTTCGGGGGTCGAGGTCAACGCCGATGGCACCCGCCTGACGGCGGTCTCGGACCGGGGCCGCGTCGTGCAGGCGCGCATGGTTCGCGAGGCGGGCCGTTTGGTGGCCCTTGAGCTTGAGGAAAACGCCCCGCTCAAAGGGGCCGATGGCAAAGCCCTGCGCGGTCAAATGCGCGATGCCGAAGCGCTGGCGCTTGACGACACTGGGCAACTCTACATCTCGTTCGAACACGATCACCACGTCGCTCGGCTTGCGCCTGAAAGCGGGGTCACCACCCCGCTGCCCAGACATGACGACTTTGCCAAGTTCGAGCCTAACGCGGGGATGGAGACATTGGCCGCTCATCCCGATGGACGGCTCTTTGCGGCCCCCGAAGGCGGCGGCCCCACATCGGGCCCCATCCCGCTTTATGCCTTTGATGGCACCGCATGGACAATCGCCGCGAAGATCCCGCGCCAAGGGCCGTTCTTGCCGGTAGACGCGGACTTTGCCGAGGATGGCACGCTCTATCTGCTGGAGCGGACGATCACGCCATTGGGCTTTCGCAGCCGCATCCGCAGCTTTGATTTGACCGCGCCGGGGCTTGGGGAGGTAACCTTGCTGACCTCCGGCCCCGGTCAATACGACAACCTCGAAGCGCTCAGCACTTGGCAGGACGCGGCGGGACAAACCCGGCTGACTCTGCTGTCGGACGACAACTTCTTCGTCATGCAGCGCAATGAGGTGGTAGAGCTGATCCTTGCCAAACCGGGTGTCGAGGGCTAAAGACCGTTCCGTCTGCGATCCCCGCAGGCCAAGTCGCCGCACCCTTGCACAAAACGGTCCACATATGACACGCACCTATCTTCCCGGCATTCTTGCCATGGCCGCCATCGTCGTGGCCTCAAATATCCTTGTTCAGTTTCTATTCGGCCAATGGCTGACCTGGGGCGCTTTCACCTATCCGCTGGCTTTCCTCGTCACCGATGTGATGAACCGCCTTTACGGTGCCTCTGCCGCGCGCCGGGTCGTGTTGGTGGGGTTTGTCGTCGGGTTGATCTGCTCGCTGATTGGGACACAGATCATGGGCGAATTCGGTCCGCTGGTGACGGTCCGCATCGCGATCGCCTCGGGCTCGGCCTTCCTCGTGGCGCAGCTGTTGGACGTGACGATCTTTAACCGTTTTCGCGATGGCGCATGGTGGCGCGCGCCTTTGATCAGCACGCTGATCAGCAGCGCGATCGACACGGCGCTGTTTTTCTCCATCGCGTTCTCGGCCAGCCTGTCGTTCATCCACCCCGCGACCGATGTCGCTTGGGCGACCGAGGCTTTGCCGCTGTTGGGCGCAGGCCCCGTTGCGCCGCTTTGGGTCTCGCTCGCCGTGGCGGATTGGTCGGTGAAACTGGCCATCGCACTGGTTGCGCTGATCCCCTTCCGGCTGCTGACCGCACGGCTGACCGCCCGCGCTTGATAACAGCGCAGGGGGGCTCGCCCCCTTGCCGCCGCACCGTCCAAAAAAACGCTTTGCGAATTTCAAAACCTGTGCAACGCTCAGGGTGAGTTCAACAAATGTAAAGGAGGTGATCCAGTGTCAAGAAAGGTATTGGAGCGAGGTGTCGGAACAGCCAGCGGGGTTTCCTGCTAGGGCAGCCCCTGGCAGTGCAACCACCTGGTGGACATCGGTCTAACCGATTCCCCTCCTGAAACCATTCGATTGGGCCGTTCCGCAAGGGGCGGCCCATTTCGCATTCCCCCTTCACCCTCACGGCGCAGACTGGCATGTTACCGGGCAAGGAGAGCCCATGCTGCACATCAACGATGACATCGCCATTCACGACTGGGAGCTGACCGAAAGCTTCATGCGCGCCTCCGGCCCCGGCGGGCAGAATGTGAACAAGGTCTCCTCGGCGGTGGAATTGCGGTTCGAGGCCGCCACCTCGCCCTCCCTGCCGCAGCCGGTCAAGAACCGTCTGCGCCGTTTGGCCGGGCGGCGCTGGACCACCGAAGGCGCGCTGGTGTTGCAATGTGACGAAACCCGCAGTCAGGCCCGCAACCGCGAATTGGTCCGCGAGCGGCTGGCCGAGTTGATCCGCACCGCCCTGACCCCGCCCAAACGCCGCATCGCGACCCGCCCGACGCTTGGCTCAAAGAAACGCCGTCTCAAGGCCAAGAAGGTGCGTGGCGAGGTTAAGGCAATGCGCGGCAAGGTTGACCCGGATACCTGAGCCTTAACTCCGCCGCAGCAGATAGATATCCATGATCCAGCCATGCGCCGCACGGGCCGCGGCACGCGTGGCGATGATATCTTCAGTCACCTCGGCCAGTGGGCCATGGCGGATGATCTCTTTAGTCATGCCGACATAGGCCCCCCACCAGATCTCCACACCCGCTGGGTCCAGCGTCTGAAAAGCGCAATCCCCATCAAGCATGATCACCAGCGTATCGACCCCCTCGGGCCAGCCGTGGTCGCGCAGCTGCCGCCCGGTTGTCACCATGAAGGGCGCACCGATTTCATTGAGCGGGATCGCATGAGACGCGGTCAGCCCTTGCAGCGAGGTGATGCCGGGGATCACCGTCATGCGCGGTGCAGGATCCAGCCGCGCGGCGATGCGCAGGGTGCTGTCATAGAGCGACGGATCGCCCCAGACCAGCAGCGCCACCCGCCGCGCCGTTGGATGCTGCGCTATTGCCGCGCGCCAGGCATCCGCGATCGCGTCATGCCACTGGTCGACGCGGGCGCGATACTCCTCAATCGCGGGGTCACGCACGGGTAGGTCGAAGCCGACGATCTGCACCGCCTCATTGGTCAGCACCTCGTCGCAGATACTGCGCCGGAGACCTGCCAAATCGTCCTTGCCCGCCCCCTTTTGCGGGATCAGGATCAGGTCTTGCGCGTTCATCGCCCGGATCGCTTGCAGCGTCAGATGCTCAGGGTTGCCGGTGCCGATGCCGATCAATGTCAGTTCCAGATCAGTCATCCCGGTATCCTCGCGATTGCCTTTAAACGCAGCCCGCCGAGCACCCGCGCGTCGGAGAATTTCCCATCAGAAGAGGCGGCATAGAGCGTCACGAAACGGCGCAGGTCATCCATGTCCGCTTCCGTGATCTCTCCGAACAGATAGGCCACCTTGCCCGGCGCGCGAAAGGCAACCGTCTGCGCCCGTGTGCAGCCTGACATACAGTCGATGCCCTCGACCGCCACGTCAGACAATCCGGCGCGGACCACGTCCAGAAAACCACCATCGGCGGTGCAGGAGGTGCAGACGAAAGCCTTCACGCCTCGAACTCGGCCAAAGGCCCGTAAAAGATCAGCGCGGGCGTGGTGCTGCTGGCAGTCTCCAGATGGCGCGCCAGAGTTTCGATGGTAAAGCGCTGCACCTTCTCCGCCGGAGTCGAAACCGCCTCGGCCAGCAGCGCGGGCGTGGTGCCGGGCAACCCGTGTTCGATCAGCCGCGCGGCAAGCCCGGCAAAGGTGCGTTTGCCCATATAGACCACGGTGGTCGCCATCGGATCGGCCAAGGCGGCCATGTTCACATCACTCGGCAGTTCGCCAGTCACATCTGCGCCGGTAATGAATTGCACCCGCCGCGCCGTCATGCGGCGGGTCAGCGGGATGCCTGCGGTCGCGGCGGCGGCGGAGGCGGCGGTCACGCCCGGCACGATCTCAAAAGGAATATCCGCTGCCCGCAGCGCGATGATTTCTTCTTCCAGCCGCCCGAACATGCCGCTGTCACCGGACTTCAACCGTACAACGTTCAACCCGGCCCGTGCATGATCGACCAAGACCCGGCTCACATGGTCTTGCTTGGGCGAGGCGCGCCCGGCCCGTTTGCCCACGCCAATGAGGTCCGCATCGGGCCGCGCGTGCTCCAAGATCGGGCCTGCGCTCAAATCATCAAACAGCACCACATCAGCCGCTTGCAACCGCGCCACGGCCTTGACGGTCAGCAGGTCCGGATCGCCCGGCCCGGAGGAAACGAAGGAAACAAAGCCCCCCATCACAGCGCCGCAATCATGTGAAAGAACGTCCCCGTGGCGCGCCCGCCGCCCGCGAACTCACGCACCGAACCAGTTTCGGGCACCTCAAGGTCATTGGCATCGGTGATCCGGGCCAACGGCGCGTCGGGTTCTGCAAGGATCGTGGCATAGTGGAACTCATGGCCCCGCAACTCCGCCCGTGCGGAATGGCCGGGGATCGGCGCGTTAAGATCGGCCTGACGGTAACCCAGATGCATCTTGCGCTTGGCGAAAGAGGTCTCCAACCCCAGAAGCCCTGCCATCTCGTGCCGCGCCCCTTCTTTGTCGATGATACCTGCACCCATCGCCATATAGCCCCCGCATTCGCCGTGCACGGGGCGGGTTTCGGCAAAATCGCGCAGCCCTTTGCGAAAATGCGCAGCGGCGGCGAGTTTGCCTGCGTGGAGTTCAGGGTAGCCGCCCGGCAGCCAGCAGCAGTCGGCGCTGTCGTCGGGGGCTTCATCCGCCAGCGGGGAGAAGGGCAAAATCTCTGCCCCCGCCGCGCGCCAACCGGCCAGCAGATGCGGATAGACGAAGGCAAAAGCGTTGTCCTGCGCCAGCGCAATGCGCTGTCCGGGCGGGGTGATCTGTGCGGGCGCGGGCGGGTTCTGCAAGGTGCCCCGCGCGGCGGCCCGAAGCGCCGGGATATCGACATGGGCCGCGACGAAGGCGGCCGCCTGCCCCAGCAGATCGGGCAGGTTTTCCTGCTCTCCCGCCTGCACCAGCCCGAGGTGACGCTCGGGCATTTCGATCTCAACCCGGCGCGGCAGAGCACCGAAAACCTTGATGCCCACAGCCTCCATGCCAGCGCGGACCAAGGTCTCATGCCGGGGGGAGGCGACGCGGTTCAGGACCACGCCTGCCAATTCTACATCAGGCCGCATCTCGCGAAAGCCAAGCGCCGTGGCCGCGACCGACTGCGCCGCACCCGACACGTCGAGCACCAGCACCACCGGCCAGCCCATCAGCGCCGCGACATCGGCGCTGGCGCCATTGCCACAGGCGCCCGGCTTGGCCACACCGTCAAACAGCCCCATCGACCCTTCGCCAAGGATCAATTCAGCCCCATCGGCATTGCCGACCAACCCTTCGATCCGCGCGCGGTCCATCGACCAACTGTCGAGGTTGAAAGACGCCCGCCCCGAGGCCGCCGTGTGAAAGGCAGGGTCAATGTAATCGGGGCCGCTTTTGAACGGTTGCACCGCGACACCTTCGGCACACAGCGCGGCCAGCAGGCCTAGCATTAGGGTTGTCTTGCCGGTGCCGGAGGCCGGGGCAGAGATCAGCAGGCCGGGGGGGATCATGAAGAGGTCTCCGGGAAACGCGGCTCGGCCCCGACGGGGCGGAAGCGACGGTCATAGTCAGCGGCGTAAAGGCGGCTTTCGCCGAAATCCTCAGCGCCAAGGGCATGGCCCACGAGGATCAACGCGGTGCGGGCCATCTCTTCGCCGACTTCGGTGCGCAGGGTCGAAAGCGTCGCCTTGACGATGCGTTGATCGGGCCAGCTTGCGCGCCAGACCACGGCGACCGGGCAGTCAGCGCCATAATGCGGGGTCAGGTCTTCGACGACCTTATCGAGCACATGCACTGACAGGTGGATAGCCAGTGTTGCCCCGGTGCGGGCGAAATTGGCCAGCGTCTCGCCCTCGGGCATCGCCGTGGCGCGGCCCGAGGTGCGGGTGAGGATGACCGATTGCGCCACGCCCGGCAGGGTCAGTTCGGCGCCGAGCTCGGCAGCGGCAGCGGCAAAGGACGGCACCCCCGGCGTTACGTCATAAGGGATGCCCATCTCGCGCAACCGGCGCAATTGTTCGCCCATCGCCGACCAGACTGACAGATCGCCAGAATGCAGCCGCGCCACGTCATGCCCTGCGGCATCGGCGGCGGCGATCTCTTCCATGATATCGTCCAGCGACAGCCGCGCCGTGTTGACGATCCGCGCGCCCTCGGGGCAATGGCTCAGCAGCGCTTCGGGCACCAGCGATCCGGCGTAAAGGCAGACCGGGCAGGCCGCGATCAGGTCGCGCCCGCGCAGGGTGATAAGATCCGCCGCCCCCGGCCCCGCTCCGATAAAATGTACAGTCACGGTGTTTTTCCTTTCGTCTCGGCAATCGCCGCTGTGGCCATGGCATCGCCTGAAACGACGCGCTCGGCAACCAATACGGCCCCCGGGCCGGCAGCGGCCAGTGCGGCGGCTTCGGAAAGCGATCCGGTGCCAAAGCGGTCTTCGATCCGCGCTGATTGGGTGGGTGTGATCATGCGGCCCAAATCCTCGGTGGTGATGCCCAGCCCCGGCACGCCCAACTCTTGGGCAAAGTCGCGGAACACGGTCGCACGGGCCTTGGCGGCTTCGGTCACCAGCGCGTCGATCTTGAGGCCCTCGGGGTTGGCCCGCGCCAGCGCATCGCGCAGCGAGGCGACGCTCGCCGCGCCCCGAAATCCGATCCCGGCCATTCTCATAGTGTCACGCTCCATTGTACTACGGGCCGCAGCGGCTGCCAGCCGCGCATCCGGCCCAAAGGTGCGGCCTGCGCCAGTTCGATCCGCAAAAGACTGCCCCCATGCGCCGCGTGAAGCTGCGCCAAGAGCGCCTCGGTTTCCAGCGTCACCCCATTGGCGACCAGCCGCGTGCCCGCTGGTAGCGCAGGCAGGAGGGCATCGTAAAGCGCCACATTGCCGCCGCCGCCGACGAAGACCACATCAGGCAAGGGATGCCCCGCCCAAACCTCCGGCGCGCGGCCATGGGTGACCTGCATCCGGGCGTTCAGGCCGAAATCTGCGATGTTGCGGGTGATGTTTTCCACCCGCGCCGCGTGCTGCTCAAAGGCGATGGCGCGACCACCGGCGAGGCAGAATTCGACCGAGACCGAGCCGCTGCCTGCGCCGATGTCCCACAGCAAGTCGCCTTGCCGGGGGGCGAGCGCCGACAGCGTCAGCGCCCGCACCGGCGCTTTGGTAATTTGCCCATCGCTGGCAAAGCTGTCATCCGGCAGGCCGGGCGCGCGCGGTAGGCCGATGCCGTCGGGCAGGTCCACCCCAACGGCCACGGGCGCCTGCACATCCGTCAGATCATACCCATCGGCCTGCACCGCGCGCAGCCGCGCGTCAGAGCCGCCAAGCCGTTCGGCCACATGCATCTGCGCCGTACCTGCGCCCTGTTCGCAGAGAAACCGCGCCAGTGCTGCAGGCGCATCCCCATCACGTAGCAGGCAAATCATCCGCCCCTTGGGACGCAACGCAGCGCGCAATTGCGCCAGCGGTGCCGCGTGTAGCCCGTGGCAAGTGACCTCCTCAAGCCGCCAGCCAAGCGCATTGGCCACCAGCGAGAATGTCGAGGGCGCGGGCAGGCTGCGCCATTCGCTCGGGTCCAGCGCACCGACGATGCTGCCGCCCGCGCCGAACCAGAAAGGATCGCCCGACACCAGCATCGCCACCCGCTTGCCGCGCTCGGCCAGCACCGGCTCGACTGAGAAAGGCACCGGCCAAGCCCGCCCGCGCGTGCCTGCGCTTGCCCGTTCCAAGTGACGCGGTCCGCCAAAGATCACCTCGGCCTCCGCCAGCGCCGCACGGCTTGCCGGGGGCAAGGCATCCGCGCTATCGTCGGGCATTCCGATGATGCTGAGCCAAGGGTCACCCATTATGCGCGTCCTTCTTTTGGGTGGCACCACCGAAGCCAGCGCCCTGGCGCGCGCCTTGGTCAAAGCCGAGATCGACGCGGTGTTTTCCTATGCCGGGCGTACCGATCAGCCCGTGGTCCAGCCCCTGCCCACCCGTGTCGGCGGTTTTGGCGGCGTGGCCGGGCTGGTGGCGTACCTTAATGCCGAGGCGATCACCCATGTTGTCGACGCCACCCATCCCTTTGCCGCTGGGATGAGCAACAATGCCTTTGTCGCCTGCGCCCGGCAAGACCTGCCGCTGGTGCGGTTCGAGCGCCCCGCGTGGGAGCCGCAGGAGGGCGACGATTGGACCTTTGCACCCGACATCACCGATCTGCCCGCCGCCCTGCCCGACAGCCCGGCGCGGGTGTTTCTGGCCATCGGCAAGCAGCAACTGGCGCTTTTTGCCGCGAAACCGCAGCACCGCTACCTGCTGCGCCTCGTCGATCCGCCGCAAGATCCGCTGCCGCTGCCCCGGGCAACAGTCGTGCTGGCGCGGGGTCCGTTCGACGTGGCGGGCGACACCGCGCTGATGCAGACCCATGCGATCACCCATGTGGTCGCCAAAAACGCCGGCGGCAGCGGCGCGCGGGCCAAGCTGGATGCAGCCCGCGCGCTCGGCCTGCCGGTGATCCTGGCCGACCGACCCCACTTGCCGGGCGAGGTGGCCGCCAATGATGTGACCGAGGTGATGCATTGGCTACATCATACCGCGCTGCGCGGCGTATAGACATAGCGCCCGACCCGCCGGGTCGCGGAATTGCCGACGATCACCACGGTGCGCATATCCGCCATCTCGGGTGTTGCCTCGCCCAATGTGACGGTGTTGAACGCCTCGTCGGGTGTGGTAACGGCGCGGGCAAAGGTGATCAGCCGATCCGGCCCGCATTCGGCGCGCAGAATGTCCAGCGCTTCGGCAAACTGATGGGGCCGCGACTTGCTGCGTGGGTTGTAGAAGGCCATGGCGAAATCCGCCCGCGCGGCCATGCGCAGACGGTGCTCGACCATCGTCCAAGGCTTAAGATTATCACTGAGGTTGATCGCACAGAAATCATGACCCAAGGGCGCACCGAGCCGCGCTGCCGCCGCCAGCATTGCTGTAATGCCGGGAAGCACGCGGATGTCGACACTCTCGAACGCCGGGTCACGCTCCACCGCCTCGAACACCGCCGAGGCCATGGCGAAAACGCCCGGATCACCCGAAGACACCACCACCACCCGCGCGCCTGCTTGCGCCAATTGCAGCGCATGGGTCGCGCGGTCCAGCTCCACCCGGTTGTCCGTGGGATGCAGCGTCAGCCCGTCGCGCGGGGCGACGCGGGCGACGTAGGGGATATAGCCGATAACGTCAGTGGCCTGCGCCAGCGCCTCGGTCACCTCGGGTGTCACCAGTGCCGCGTCACCGGGGCCGAGGCCCGCGATATGGAGAATGCCGCTCATGCCTCCGCCTCCGGCCTGCGGCCTTGGCCATGGACCAAGACGATCGCGAAATAGGGGCAATCGTCGTCGGCCACTTCGGAGAGTTTCGCCACCCGCTGATCGGGCATGGTGCCACGCTCCACCAGCCATGCGTCGTCCAGCTTGCCCGCCGCCGCGAGTGCTCGGCGCACAGTTGGCAGGTTGCGGCCCGTCTTCATCACCACCAGCGCATCGGCGCGTTTCATATGCTCAGTCAATTCGGCCTCAGGCAAAGTGCCCATCAGCACAGTCATCACGTCATCACCCCAAGTGAAGGGCGTATCCAGCGCGTTCCAGCAGCCCACCATACCGGGGATCGCGGGCAGCACCTCAACCTCGGCGCGGCCCTGAAGCCGGGTGTGCAGATGCATGAAGGAGCCGTAGAAGAAGGGATCGCCCTCACACAGCACGACCACTTCGTGATCCTGCGCCAGTGCTTCGAGCCGGTCGGCCCATTCCTCGTAAAAGGTGACCATCTGGGCGCGATACTCGGGCGAATCGAACCGCAACTCGGTGGTGACGGGATATTCCATCGCATATTCCACGACATCGTCGCGCAGCATCCCCTCAACGATGCGGCGCGCCTGCCCCGCACGGCCTTTCTTACGGAAATACGCCAGATGCCGCGCGCCGCGAATGGCACGGTCGGATTTCACGCTCATCAGTTCCGGATCGCCGGGGCCGAGGCCCGCGCAGATAACCTTGCCCATCTTCATTCCACCCTGCTTGCCAGCGCGTTCACCGCCGCCACGGTGATCGCCGAGCCGCCCAAACGCCCCTGCACGATCATCGAGGGCACTGGCAGATCCTGCATCAGCGCCTCTTTTGATTCCGCCGCGCCGATGAAGCCCACCGGGCAGCCGATGATTGCCGCCGGGCGCGGGCAGTCGGGGTCTTCTAGCATGTTGAGCAGGTGAAACAGCGCCGTCGGCGCATTGCCGATGGCCACCACCGCGCCTTGCAGATGCGGCCGCCACAGTTCCAGCGCGGCGGCGGAGCGGGTGTTGCTCATTTCGGCGGCCAAATCCGGCACTGAGGGGTCGCGCAGGGTGCAGATCACCTCATTCTCGCGTGGCAGGCGTTTGCGGGTGATGCCTTCGCTGACCATGTAGGCGTCGCAGAGGATCGGCGCGCCGTCCTCCAGCGCCGCCCGCGCGGCCACGGCCATGCCTTCGGAAAAGCGGATGTGTTCCTCCAGCCCGACCATGCCCGCGGCGTGGATCATGCGGACGGCGACGATCTCTTCTTCGGGGGTGAAACGCGCTAGCGCCGTTTCGGCGCGGATGGTGGCAAAGGACTGGCGGTAAATCTCGGCACCGTCGGTTATATAGCTATGGGGCATCGGCGGACTTTCTAAGGTAAGAGGCGATGGCGGCGGGGGTTAGCCCGCGCAGATCAGGGGCCGCATCGGCGTGGCCGTTGCGGATAAGGTCATATTGGTCCGGCGCGGTGGCGGTCAGGGTGAGGTCCGTGGCGTGCGGCGCGGCGCAGCCTTTGGCGCAGCCCGAGACATGCAGGCGTTGCCCCTTTGGCACCACGGCAGCAAGGCCCCGCGCCAGCGCGCGCGTCTCGCCCCGGCCCTGTGCGCAACCGGGCGCGCCGATACAGGCGACGACGCGCAAGAGCGGGTCGGCGGCATCGGTGATGAGGCTGGGCAAGTCGGGGAGTTCGGTGGCACCTTCGATCAGCACCATCCGCCACGGAGTCAGACGCAAAGGGCCGAGGTCGGCAAGGGCGGTGAGCGTTTCCGCGTCCATCTGACCAAAGGCGCAGGCGATCAGCGCCCCTGCAGGAAAGAGGCCGAGCGTCGGAGTGCTGAGCCCGCTTTGCCGGGGATGGTCGAAACCCGCCGGCAGGGTCACCCCTGCATCCAAAGCGCGCGCAGCGCGGGTGGCCCCCTGCGCGCGAACCCATGCGGCCAACGCGATGGCCTCGGCCACGGCGGTATCGCGGGAAACAGGTTTGCCCAATGCCGCCCCCTCAGCACAAAGCAAAAGCTGCCCCTCCGCCGAGCGCTCAAGGCGAATGTCGGCGGGGTCTGCCTGCAACACCGGTTGCGCTCCGGCATCGACCGCATAGCCGAATTTGCTGGAGACATCGGGCAGCGCGTGGCTCTGCGCGGCGGCGGTCAACTGCTGGGTCAGATGATCCGTATCATCACCTGCCTGCCAGAAGGGCGTCACCATGAGGTTGCGCCGCCGCTCGGTGTGCTCGTCGGCGTCGATCAGCGCCAGCGCGCGAAGCGCGTCGATCAACCCCTCATGCCGCTCGGGATCAATCCCGCGCAGTTGCAGATTGGCCCGGTTCGACAGATCGAGCATTCCGTTGCCATAGCGCTGCGCCAGTTCAGCGACGCCACGTGCTTGGGCTGGGGTCAACCGCCCCTGCGGCACCCGGAGGCGGACCACCAGCCCATCGCCCGACAGCATTGGCCGCAGCGCGCCGGGGCACCAGCCCTTGATGACGGGTGCAACGCTCACTCCACCCCGTGCAAGTTGGCCGAAATCGAATTGCGGCGCGTCACCCAAAGCCCTGCGTCTCGAAGGGCTGCGAAACGGTCGCGCATGGCCTGCAAAGCGGCGGGGTTCTCGACCTCCATGAAGGCCACAAGATCGTCGCGGCCCAGCGTGGCGTCGAAATAGAGATCAAAGAGATGCGCGGGCACCTCGCGCGTCAAATGCGCAAAGGCGGCAAGGTTGTCGAGCGTCGCCGCCACCTCTGCCGCGCCGCGAAAACCGTGGCGCATCATGCCGCTGGCCCAGCCGGGATTGGCGGCACGGGCGCGCACGACACGGGCGATTTCCTCAGGCATGGACCGCGCGCGGGGGCTGCCTGCGCGGGTGTGATCAAGGTGGTACATCGCGGGCTTCTGCGCACCCAGATGCGCCATCGCGGCGGCAAAACCACCTTCGTGGCTGGCATAGTCCGAGGCGAGCAGGATATCGCTTTCGGCCAAGTCTTGCACATGGGCAAAGCCATCGGCGCGGTGCAACTGCGCCTCCAGCGCGGCGCGGTCCTGATGCGCCTCGCCTTGGGCGTTGATCGCCCATTCGGAGCCGCTCAGCCACGCCTCCCCCGCCGCGGCGCGACCTGCGTCCGAGTAGTCTTGCAGAGCCGCTTCCATGTTCACGCCGTAAAGGCCGGGCTTGGGGCCAAAGACGCGCGGCGTGCGAGTGAGGTAGGGGTTCATGTCGGGCGCTTCTTCGCGCTCGGCCAATGCTGCGGCGCCTGCCTCGAAGATCTGTCCCAGCCCCGGAAACACATCCCGGAACAGGCCCGAGATGCGCAGCGTCACGTCAATGCGCGGACGGTCCAGCAGGGTCAGTGGCAGTACCTCAAAGCCCGACACCCGCTCGCTGCCTTCGTCCCATTTCGGCGCAAGACCGGCGAGATGCATGGCCATAGCGACCTCTTCGCCCGCCGTGCGCATGGTGGCCGACCCCCAAAGATCAATCACCAGCCCGCGCGGCCAATCGCCGTTGTCTTGCAGATGCCGCCTGAGCAGTTCCTCGGCCAGTTTCACCCCCTGCGCATGGGCGGCCCGGCTGGGCACGCCGCGCGGATCGACGGCATAGAGGTTGCGCCCCGTGGGCAGCACATCCGAGCGCCCGCGATAGGGGGAGCCGGAAGGACCAGCAGTGACGCGCCGCCCCGCAAGCGCGGTCAGCAGCCCATCCCATTCGCCTTCGCCCGCGCCAAAGATGTGGAGGCCATCGCCGTATTGGCTTTCCTTGATGTCGCAGACGAAGGCGTCGATCCGGGTCAGCGCCTCGGCCGAGGAACTGGCAGCATCGAGGCCAAGGTCATCTTCGACCCCCGCCGCCTGCGCCTCGGCGCGGATCGTGTCGACCAGCCGGTCGCGGCGCGCGGGGTCGAGCCCATCGGCGGTGGAATATTCATCCAGCAGCCGTTCCAGACGCAATAGCCCTTCGGGCGTTTCGCTGTCTTTCAACGGGGGTGGAAGATGGCCCAAGGTCACCGCGCCGATGCGCCGCTTGGCCTGTGCCGCTTCGCCGGGATCGTTGACGATAAACGGATAGATCACCGGCAGATCGCCGGTCAGCGCCTCGGGCCAGCAGTCGTCCGACAGGGCCACAGCCTTGCCCGGCAGCCATTCCAGCGTGCCATGCGCGCCGATGTGTACCAGCGCGTGATGCCCCTGCGCGCGCAACCAGAGGTAGAAGGCCACATAGGAGTGGCGCGGGGTGCGAGAGAGGTCGTGATAGCTGTCTTCGCGGTCTTGCAGATCGCCGCGTTCCGGTTGCAGCGCGACCAGCGCATTGCCGCAGGTTTGCGCGGCGAAGTGGAACGCGCCGTCTTGAACCAGCGGATCATCCTCAACCGCGCCCCATGCGTCGCGAAGGTCATCGCGCAGCGTCTGTGGCAGGCTGGCCAAGGCGGCGTGGTAGTCGGCAAGCGGCCACGAAATGCGCTGTTCGGTCAGGCTCCGGCCAAAACCGATCTGCGGCGTGACGCTATAGCCCTCGCCCGCCAGCCGCATCAGCATATCTTCGACACTGGCCAGCGCATCAAGGCCGACCGCGTGGGCCAGTAGATCGTCCCGCCCCGGATAGGTCGAGAGCACCAGCGCCAGCTTGCGCGTGGCCGCAGGGGTTTGCGCCAGCCGTTGCCAACCCAGCACGCGCTCTACGACCGCTGCGATGCGGGCATCTTCGGCGCGGTGGGCAAAGCGGGAATATTGCAGATCGGGGTCGCGTTTTTCGGGGCTTTTGAAACTGACGACGCCGGTAAAGATACGGCCATCCACTTCGGGCAGAACCACATGCATCGCCAGATCGGCGGGCGAGAGGCCGCGCTCGCTCTCGTCCCAATCACGCCGCCGCGCGGTGGAGAGGGCCACTTGGAAAACCGGGCATCCCGGCGCGTCGAGCGGGGAAGTGCCGTCATCCCCTCGCCCCGAGAAGGCGGTGGCGTTGACGATGGAAACGGGGTTCATCGCGGCGAGCGCGTCGCCCAAAAAGGCCCGCGCGGGATCGGATTTCAGCGATGGCACAAACAGCCCGATGGCATTCAGCCCTGCGGCACGCAACGCGCGGATCAGTGCATCGACGGGCGCGGTATCGGCGGCGAGAAGGTAGCTGCGGTAGAAGGTGACAGCGACGGTATCGCCTGCCGCATCGGCAAAGGTGACCACGCCCTGATCGGGGTCGTAATAGCCACAATCAGGCACCGTTTTGGCGCCCATCACCGGCCCGGCATAGAACCCCGCCGCCAGTGCCATCTGCGCCAGTGCGGCCTGTGCCGCGACCGGGCCGCCCGCGTCACAGAGATGCGCAAGACGGCGAAGCGTGGAAACCGGCAAAGTCGAATGGGCGTCCAGCCCCGGATCCTCGCGCCCATCGGCAGGCAACACGGCCAGCGCGATGTCATTGCGGCGGGCGAAATCTTGGACCTGCATGATGCCGTAGGGCCAATAGTTCTCGCCCCCGATGAGGCGGATCAGGATGCCCTTGGCCCCGGTCAACGTCTGTTCGATGTAGTTGTCGACCGACGCAGGGTGCCGCAACGCCACAAGGTTGCACAGCCGCAAGGTGGGAAGCTTGCCCTCCTTGCCGCCGCCGCGATGCCAGCCTGCCGCGAAAGCGCCAAGGTCACTGTCGGAAAACGACAGCACCACCAGATCGGCGGGCGTTTGACCCGGATCATAGGGGGTGTCGGTATCCTCCAACCCGTGGCTTTCGCGAAAGACGACATGCATGCGCGGTTAGGCTCCCAATACGTCGCGGATCGCGGCGAGGTTGATGTCGTCATGTTCGGCGATGACCACCAAATGCCCGGCGCGCGGATCACCGCCCCAAGGGCGGTCGAACTGCTGGCGCACCCGCGCACCCACGGCCTGCACCAACAGACGCATCGGTTTGCCCTCGACCGCGACATAGCCCTTCACGCGCAGAATGTTCTGCTCGCGCGCGAGACGCTCGATTGAGGCGACCAGCGCATCCACATCCACCACTTCCGGCATCGGGATTACCACGGTTTCGAAATCGTCATGCTCGTGATCGTCGTGGCCATCATGGTGCGAGGGGCGCGCAGCGAGGTCGTCTTCGGCAGCGGCGTTGAGGCCCATCACGACCTTGGGATCAATCACGCCTTCGGTCATCTCAAGGATCGGGATCTCGCGCGGGCTTTCGTCTTCGATCACCTTGCGTGCCTTGGCGAGCCCTTCTGGACCGGCCAGGTCGGCCTTGGACATTAGAATAATGTCGGCGCAGGAGATTTGATCTTCGAAAACCTCAGAGAGCGGGGTTTCGTGGTCAAGGCTGTCATCGGCCAGACGCTGCGCATCTACGGCGGCGACATCGGCGGCGAAGGTACCCGCGGCCACGGCCTCGGCATCGGCCAGCGCGATGACTCCATCGACGGTGATCTTGGACCGGATCGCGGGCCAGTCAAAGGCTTTCAGCAGTGGTTTCGGCAAGGCCAGCCCGGAGGTTTCGATCAGGATGTGATCGGGGCGGGTCGGCAGGGCCATCAGCGCCTCGATGGTCGGGATAAAGTCATCCGCCACGGTGCAGCAGATACAGCCATTGGCCAGCTCGACGATATTCTCAGCCGGGCAATCGTCGATGGCGCAGGATTTCAGGATGTCGCCATCCACACCCACGGTGCCAAACTCATTGACCAGAACGGCAAGGCGACGCCCGCCTGCATTGGTCATCAGGTGGCGGATCAGCGTGGTTTTACCAGCGCCGAGAAAGCCGGTGATGACGGTTACGGGAATTTTGGCGAGATCGCTCATGCGGAAGGCTCCTAGGGTAGGGTCAAAGGGGGGATACGCGCAAGGCTTTGCTTGCGAAAGATGACCGGGCGTTCGCGCCATGGCACCAGCCCGTCTTCGGTGGCGGCATAGGCGGCGGCACCGGCAAGGATGTCGGCGGCGTCTTCCTTGGTCAGGCGGCCATAGACATAGGACCATTTGCCCGGCGCAGAGAGCGCCACGGCGGCGCCCTGCGAACAGGCGGAAAGACATTGTACCGGCACGATTGTTACGCCCTCGGGCGCGCCTGTGGCGTCAAGGGCGGCATGAAGCTGCGCGCCGGGGCGCGGGGCGTCTTCCTCCAGCACCTCGCCTGCGCGGCAGGTCATGCAGACATGTAGGGTTGCGCTCATTGATCTTGTCCCATCGGGTTATGCGTGCCGGGTATGCGCTCCGGCCCGTTATGAAAAGGGGAAGCGGGGCGATTATTCAACTGTCAGCACCTCGCGCGCGGTAATCGGCGCACCGTTTACCGCCAAGGGGCGGTGGTCATTGGCGTTAAGCGTGACCTCTACCGTGACCTCGCCCTTGGGCAGATCAGGCAGATGCAGCCATGGGCCGTAGAGCCGCCCGATCTTGGCACCGTTGACATAGACATGGGCATGGCCCTCGCCCGGTTGGTTGTCGCCGCTGGCGTTCTGCGGCGCAAAGGCGAAGCCTTCGGTCTCTACGAAAAGGTTATGGCCTGACATTGGGTCAGGCGTCGCGCGGATCGCGAGGCTGGGGGCGTCTTCTGCGGCAAGTGTGATCGGTTGGCCGTGCATCCGCGCGTGATCCGCGCCGCCGTGGTCCATCCCGCCATGGGCGGCAGGGTCGCCATGGTCATGGCCGTCAAAGGTCACACCGTTGCTTGCGGCGATGGCAAAACCAATGCCACCGCCAAAGACCAATCCGATGGCGAAAAGCGCCAGTGATCTATCCATCTTGACCTCCCTCAGGCGCTACGCGCGCCTTCACGTAGCCAAAAGAACCCGGCGAAACTGCCCAGCAACACCCATGCGGCAAGGCCGATGCCAAGCGCGCGGGCAGCGAACAGCGCGCCGATCTCGGTGGGCACCGGGCCGCTGAAGCTGTCGGGCTCGGGTGCACCGACGACATGCGGGGCCATCAGCAACACCGCCGCCCCGATCCACGCGCCCCAGCCCTTGCCAAAGGCCAGCAGCCAGAGCGCCCACAGCGCCGCCCCTGCCGTGGCGAACCACCAGATCTGCCGCGCGGTGATGTCTGCGGCGGCGACGCCGGGCACCTCGGGCGCAAGGCTGAACCCCGGCGCGAGGTGGAAAGCAACGAAGCCCGCCACACCCCAAAGGATGCCCCAGCGGCCATCAATCACCGCGCCGCGCTCTTCGCCAAAGCTCATCGCGCCAAGTAGGATCAGCGCATAGGCGGTATAGGTCAGCATGGTGAAAATCAGGCTCAGCCCATCGCGTACGGCGTCCAAACCGGGCAGATCGGGGTGCGCAGATACGGCGTCCGCACCAAAATGCACCAGCGCGCCAGTCTCATAAAGTTCGGCGTGCAGCAGAACGGGCTGCACGAAATAGAGCTGCAACAGGCCGGTCAGCAAACCGGCAGACGCCCCGGCAAAGAGGGCGGAGGTTAGGAAACGTGAAAACATCGCAATGATCCTTGGATGCGAAATGATACTCAGCGCCGCGCCAAAAGCGGGCCGAGGACATTACCCAGCCTCAAGATGTGCCAAAGCCCTCCCGACGTGGCGAACGGCGGGCGCGGGCAAAACAGCGAAAGGCAGGCATTGATAGAAAGGCAGAATCACAGACAGCCGGACTGCGGCATGGCAGTCCGGACCCCTGTGATACCGAACACGGGCGCTTAGTGGCAGGGAAAGCCTGTCGCGTGGCGCACGTCATGGGCGGCATCATGCAGTGCTGCGGCCTGCACATGGCCGGTCAGCGCCATCAAAGCCACACCCAATACGGCGGCAAACAGCGCCGGTACGAGTTTGCTGCGCGTGGCACCGGCGGTCTTAATCATTGTCGTCATCTTCATTCTCCTTACCGTCACACCCGACGGCATTTAGCGTTTCATTTGCTTGGCAGGTCTCCTGGCTCGCGGGTCGTGGCCTTTGCCCGCCTTCCCCGTCCGAATGGACAAGTGGCACGAGGGGCATTGGCTCACCGCTTACAGTCGCGGGGGCGGCTTCGGCTTCGGGGTCTTGCGACCCCTTACTGAATTCCCTTTTCGGTCCCACACCCAAAGGCGCTTCTCGGGACACCAAGCGTGTTCAATTACGCATTTTCGACCCGCGTTGACAAGCCGCATTTGGCCCCACACCCCCACTGCCGCGCGAAACGCCACGAGGCATACCGTATCTAGTAGATAAACATTGCTCGAACCCAGTATGCGGGTTGACCCAGAAGCCACGCACGGGGCACATTACCGGCTAGTTTCGGACGAAGGGCGGCGCTTTATGAACAATGATACGGTCTCCGCCAATCGGCCGGCTCTGAACGAAGACGTTCTTGGCAAGGTCGTGCGCTATGCCCGCTTGCCATTGTGCATCACCGACCCGACGCTGCCGGACAATCCGATTGTCTATGTCAACGAGGCTTTCACCGACCTTACCGGCTACCGCATGGAAGAGATCGTCGGTCAGAATTGCCGGTTTCTGCAAGGCCCGGACACGACACCCGAAAGCGTGGAGACGGTGCGCCAGATTCTCTTGGACCGCCGGGTTGATACGGTGGAGATCGTGAACTACCGCAAAGACGGCAGCCGCTTTCTGAATGCGCTGCAGCTTGGCCCGATCAATGATGAAGACGGCAAGCTGATCTATTTCTTCGGCTCTCAGCTTGATGTCTCTGAGCGTCGCCGGGTGGAGCGCGAACACCGCCAACTGGCAGACGATGAACTGCTGCACCGGCTGCGTAATATCGTTAATGTTATGACTGCCATGGTCCGCATTACCGCCCGAGAGGAGCCCACGCCCGGAGCCTTTGCCGACAAGGTCATTGAGCGCCTTTCCGCATTGGGTGCTGCGCATTTCGACACGATTGGCCGTAGTGATCAGCAAGAGGTGGATTTCGAGACGTTGATGGGGCCGATCATGCGGGCCTATACCTCAGCAACCGAAGAGCAGATCACCCTCTCTGGAGACAACCCGCTGATATCGCATCGGCTTGTCTCACCCCTGACGCTGGCCCTGCATGAATTGGCGACAAACGCGGTGAAACATGGATCGCTCAGCACGGAGAGCGGGCAGGTATCACTGGACATCGCGATCCTTCAAGCACCCGCCCGTCTGCGTTTCGTCTGGCAGGAAATCGGGGGGCCGAAGGTGACCAAATCCGACCGCGACAGCGGCTCGCGGATCATCCAATCGCTGACCCGCGCGGTCGGTGGCACGTTGCACTATGACTGGCAGCCCGACGGATTGATCGCCACGGCGGAATTTCCGATGACGGCCATTGGTCAGGACTGACCCTTAGACGATCACCTGCTGCGCGTCCTGCTCTCCTACCCCGAAAACCCGTTTGTAGCGCGCGATTTCATCCGCCGGGCCCATCGCCTTGTTGGGGTTGTCCGAGAGTTTGACCGTGGGCCGCCCGTTGGCGCTGACCGCTTTGCAGACAAGGCTGAACGGCGCCAGCGCATCCTTCGGCACCAATCCGCGGAAGTCATTGGTCAGCAAGGTGCCCCAGCCGAAGGAGACCTTGGCCTTGCCCGCAAACTGCGCGTGCAATTCCTTGATCTTGTCGACATCCAGCCCATCGCTAAAGATCACCCGCTTGGTCGTCGGGTCTTCGCCGCGCGCCCGCCACCAGTCGATGGCCGTCTGCGCCGCCGTGGCCGGATCACCGCTGTCGACGCGGATGCCGGTCCAGCCCGCCAGCCAGTCGGGCGCGTGGTCAAGGAAACCCTTGGTGCCGTAAGTGTCGGGCAAGATGATCCGCAGATTGCCTTCGTGTTCATCGTGCCAATCCGACAGCACGTCGTAAGGTGCGCGGGCAAGCTCGGCGTCATCATCGGCCAAGGCAGCATAGACCATCGGCAACTCATGCGCGTTCGTACCAATCGCCTCTAGCTCACGCATCATGGCGATGCGGCAGTTAGAGGTGCCGGTGAAAGCATTGCCCAGCCCCTCGTGCATCGCCTGCACGCACCAGTCTTGCCAGAGGTACGAATGCCGCCGCCGGGTGCCAAAGTCCGCAATCGAGAGGTTATCCACCTCGCGCAGCGCCTCGATCTTTTCCCAGACGCGGGTCATTGCGCGGGCGTAAAGCACCTGAAGCTCGAACTTGCCCATAGGACCAAGTGCCGCGCGGCTGCGCAACTCCATCAGCACCGCCAGCGCGGGGATCTCCCACAGCATGACCTCGTGCCATTTGCCCTCAAAGGTCAGCTCATACTGATCGCCTTTCCGCTCCAAATGGTAGGGCGGCAGGCGCATGCCTTCGAACCACTCCATAAAATCCGGGCGGAACATCTGGCGCTTGCCGTAGAAGGTATTGCCGCGCAGCCATGTGCTCTCCCCCCGGCTGAGACTAAGCGAGCGGATGTGATCCAACTGCTCGCGCAGTTCGCCTTCGTCGATCAGTTTGGCCAGCGGAATATGGGTAGAGCGGTTGATCAGGCTAAAGGTGACCTGCGTGTCCGGCCTGTTGCGGAACACCGACTGGCACATCAGCAGCTTGTAGAAATCCGTGTCGATCAGCGACCGCACGATCGGGTCGATCTTCCACTTGTGGTTATAGACGCGGGTGGCGATGTCGACCATGGGAGGTTCCTTGTTGCTTGCACCCTTCATGCCAAGGGCGCGGACAGTTGAGCAAGCGGAAAGCGGCGGATCAGGCCAGCGTGACCCCGGCGGCGCGCATCCCTTCGCGGGACTTGGCAAGCGATCCGTCCAAATCTATCGCGCGGCACAGGTATTCGCGCACGTCGACCTTGAACCCCAGCTTTGCCGCGTCCACAGCCGAGAAGTTCACGCAGAAATCCAGCGCCAGCCCGACCATGGTCAGCCGTTCGATCCCGCGCGTGCGCAGGTACCCTTCAAGCCCCGTGGGGGTGCGGTGATCATTCTCAAAAAACGCCGAATAGCTGTCGATGTCGGGGTTATAGCCCTTGCGGATGATCAGATCGGCGCGGTCGGCTTGCAGCTCGGGGTGGAACTGCGCGCCGATGCTGCCTTGGATGCAGTGATCGGGCCAGAGCACCTGCGGGCCGTAGCGCATGGTGAGGATCTCGTAAGGCGTATTGTTCTTATGCGAAGAGGCGAATGACGAATGCCCCGCCGGGTGCCAATCCTGCGTCAAGACCACGGCGTCGAACTCAGACATCAGCGCATTGATGCCGCGCAGAATCTCATCGCCTTGGGGCACTTCCAGCGCGCCACCGGGGCAGAAATCATTCTGGACATCGATCACGATCAGGGCATGGGTCATGGGCTGTCTCCTTCTCTCAAAGGGGTAGGGCTGCGGGTGAGGTAGGTCAATGGCACGCCCCGGATTGAGCTTTGCGCCCGAAGCGCTTATTTGACGCTTATGTATACCATTGCCGCCCTATATCACTTCACCCGTTTTGAGGATCCCGCCGCGCTCAAGCCTGCGCTGCTCGCACTTTGCGAGGCGCAATCGGTCATGGGCACGCTGCTTCTAGCGCCCGAAGGGGTGAACGGCACCATCGCCGGACCCCGCGCCGGGATCGACGCGGTAATCGCCCATCTGCGCGCCCTGCCCGGCTGCGCCGATCTGGAGTGGAAAGAGGCGACGAGCGACAAGCCGCCTTTTGGCAAGATGAAGGTCCGCATCAAGCGTGAGATCGTCACCATGGGCCAGCCCGATGTCGATCCGCGCGCCAAGGTTGGGCACTACGTCGACCCCAAAGAGTGGAACGAGTTGATCCGCTCGCCCGATGTGGCGGTGATCGACACGCGCAACAATTACGAAGTGGCCATCGGCACCTTTGAAGGGGCGGTCGACCCGCAGACCGAAAGTTTCGGCGAATTCCCCGAATGGTGGGAGGCGAACAAAGACCGTTTCCACAACAAGAAGATCGCGATGTTCTGCACCGGCGGCATCCGTTGCGAGAAATCGACCAATTATCTGATCGGTCAGGGGGTTGAGGATGTCTTTCACCTTAAGGGCGGCATCCTGAAATACCTCGAAGAGGTGCCCGAACAGGAAAGCACGTGGGAAGGCGATTGCTTTGTCTTTGACAACCGCGTCAGCGTCGGCCACGGGCTGCGCGAGGGGCCGCATATGCTCTGCCACGGCTGCCGCCGTCCGATCCTGCCTGAAGACACGAGACATGCCGCTTATGAGGCTGGTGTATCCTGCCATCAGTGTGTGGACGAGACTTCTGATGCCGACAAAGAGCGGTTTCGCGAACGGCAGCGGCAAATCATGCTGGCGAAAGAGCGTGCAGCGTCGGAGCAGGATTGAGCGCCTTTAACGGTCCGACAGCGCAAACCCCGCATAGGCAAAAGGCATGACCGCCCGGCGAAAGCGGCCCAACTCGAACCGCGCAAGCGGGGCGCGCATGGGGGCGGGATAGGGCTGCTCTGGCGTTTTGCTCCGCACCAGATCAGCCAATAGCGCGCCGGAATAGCTGCCCATCGCCACGCCGTTCCCGTGGTAGCACAGCCCCGCGAACATCCCCGGCTGATCTGGCACTTCCCCCACAAAGGGCATCCGGTTGCGGGCGATACAGACCATGCCGGACCAGCCGTGCGGGGTCTCTACATTGCGCCACGCCGGGAACATAGCCTCGAAATCCGCGCGGGCACGGCGTAGGGCGCGCCTTTCGGAATTTGGGTTGGACATCAGACCGCCGCGCACACCGAACAACATGCGATTGTCAGGCATCAGCCGGAAGTAATGCAGCAGGTGGCGGCTGTCATAGCAGGCCTGTCGGCTGGTCCAGCCTTGGGCAGACAACTCTGCCTCGGTCATTGGGCGGGTCACGATCACGCTGGACTGCGTTGGCATGTAACGTGCGGCAAGCCACGGCGGCAGGTCTTCGGAGGAATAGCCGTTGGTGGCGATGATCACCCGCTCGGCGCGGATGCGCCCCTTGGGGGTGGTGACATCGAATGCACCGTCGCGCCGTGTCACGTTGAGGGCCAGGCTGTTGTGATAGACCGTGGCACCCGCCTCTTCGGCGGCCTGCGCTAGGGCGGTCACATATTTGCGGGGGTTGAGGCCAAATCCAATTGGCACGGTGATCGCACCTTCGAAGCCCGCGTTCAGCCCTTCGGCAGCAAGGTCGGTCTTTTCGGTCAGCCGTGCCGTGACACCGTAGTTCTCTGCGTAGTAATCCAGCTTGCCGCGCATCTCATCGAAATCGCGCGGGCGGTGGGCCAGTTGGGTTTCGCCTTGGGAATGACGATCTACGTCGACATCGCGGGTGGTGATGAAATCCTCTACCTGCCCTATCGCGGCCTTCTCGGTCTGCCGCCACGCAAGCCGCTCTTCCCGCCCGAATTTGCGATCGAGCGTGGCGTCATCCAACATCCCGCCGCCAAGACAACAAAAGCCCCCGTTGCGGCCGGATGCGCCAAAACTCACACGCTCGGCTTCCAGCACCGTGGCTCCCACCCCGGCCTGCGCCAGATGCAGCGCGGCGTTGAGACCGGTGAACCCGCCGCCGATGATCACCACATCGGCGCGCTCTTCTCCCTCCTGCGCCGCACGATCCGGCGCGGCGCAGGTTTCATCCCACCAGCAGCCCGCGCGCGGTGCCTCGGAATAGGCGAAATCCGCGTAGATGCGCCTCATGAGGCGGGCCGTTCCGCCGCACGGGCCTCCTCTTGCGCGCGTAGGCTGGAGCGTTTGCTGACCAACGACGCGGTGATGACCCCCACGGTGACAATGGCGATCATGATCGTCGACAGCGCGTTGATCTCAGGCGAGACCCCCAAACGCACGGCGCTGAAGATTTTGATCGGCAGCGTGGTCGCCGACGGCCCGGCGGTGAAGGAGGCGATCACCAGATCATCAAGGCTGAGCGTGAAGGCCAAAAGCCAGCCTGAGATCACCGCAGGCGCGATGATCGGCAGGGTGACCAGACGAAACGCCTCCCAAGGGGACGAACCCAGATCAAGCGCGGCCTCCTCCAACGAGCGGTCAAAAGACACCAGCCGCGAAGACACAACGACCGAGACGTAGCACATCGAAAAGGTCGTATGCGCCAGCACGATGGTCAGCACGCCGCGGTCCAGCCCGATGCCGATGAACAAGAGCAGCAGCGACAGGCCGGTGATGACTTCGGGCATCACCAGTGGCGCATAGATCATGCCGGAAAACAGCGTCCGCCCCATGAAACGCCCGCCGCGCACCAGCACATAGGCGGCCATCGTGCCCAGCACCGTGGCGATCGACGACGAAATCACCGCGACCTTGATTGTGACCCAAGCGGCATTCAAGAAGGCTTCGTTTTGCAGCAACTCGCTATACCAGCGGGTCGAAAAACCAGCCCAGACCGTCACCAGTTTCGAGGCGTTGAAGCTGTAGATCACCAGAATGATCATCGGCAGGTAAAGAAAGGCAAACCCCAGCGTCAGCGAGGTCACGTTGAACCATGTCATCCGCTTCATTGTTCGGCCTCCGCCTGTTTCTGCTGGTTGCGCTGGAAGAGGATGATCGGGATGATCAGGATCAGCAGCAAGATCACGGCAACCGCGCTCGCCACCGGCCAATCACGGTTGTTAAAGAACTCTTCCCAAAGCACCTTGCCGATCATCAGCGTGCCCGACCCGCCCAGCAGCGAGGGGATCACGAATTCGCCCAAGGCGGGGATGAAGACCAGAAAACTGCCCGCCACGATGCCATTGCGCGACAACGGGATCGTCACCAGCCAGAAGGCTTGCAGCCGCGAACAGCCCAAATCCTCAGCCGCCTCATTCAGCGATTCATCCAGACGGTCCAGCGCAGCATAAATCGGCAAGATCATGAACGGCAGATAGGTATAAACGATGCCGATATAGACTGCCGTATTGGTATTAAGGATCTGTAAAGGCTCTGCCGTTACACCCACCCACATCAGCAGTTGATTCAGCAGCCCTTCGTTGCTGAGAATGCCCATCCACGCATAGACGCGGATCAGGAAGGAGGTCCAGAAGGGTAAGATCACCAACATCATCAATGTGGCGCGCCACTCTTCGGGGGCGCGGGCCATGCCGTAGGCAATGGGATAGCCGACCAGCAGCGTAAAGACGGTCGAGACCACAGCGATGCGCAGCGAACTAAGGTAGGCTTTCCAATACAGATCGTCGGAGGCGAGGAAGGTGAAATTCTCGAAATCCAATTGAGCGATCAGCGCGCCGATGCCATCCTTGATGGTTGGCGTGTAGGGCGGGATCGCCAGCGCCGTGTCAGACAAGGAGATTTTGAAAACAATCAGGAAAGGCACCAGAAACAGCGCCAGCAGCCAGAAATAGGGGACCGCGATCAGGGCGAAGCGACGCATGTTCATTGCGCCAACAAGACGCCTGCGGTGGCGCTCCATGAAATCCAAACGGGGTCTTCCCAAGTGATGTCGCGCCGCGCGATGCGCCGGGTGTTAGCCGTCTGCGCTTTGATCACCTGCCCGCCGGGCAGTTCGACGTGATAGGTAGAGAGGTTGCCCAAATACGCGATGTCGAGCACTTTGCCCTGTAGCGCATTGGGGGCATCCTCGGGCCGGTCGGTCGAGATACGAATTTTCTCGGGCCGGATTGCCAGATGGGCCTGCTGCCCCTCGCTGAACGGCACGGCAGAGGTCGCGGTCAGCGGCGGCTGCCCGTCGATCCAGTTCAGATGAAATTGGTCTTGGCCAATGGCCTTGGTGCTGGCTTCGATGATATTCACGTCGCCGATGAAGTCGGCCACATAGACGGAATTCGGTGCCTCATAGATTTCAGCCGGGGTGGCCACCTGAATGACGCGCCCCTCGTCCATCACCGCCACGCGGGAGGCGACGGTCATCGCCTCTTCTTGGTCGTGGGTCACGATGACAAAAGTGGTTCCGGTGGATTCTTGAATATCCATCAGCTCGAACTGGGTGTCTTGGCGCAATTTTTTATCGAGCGCGCCCAAGGGTTCATCCAAAAGCAAAAGCTTCGGCGCTTTTGCCAGCGACCGCGCCAGTGCAACGCGCTGCCGTTGGCCGCCGGAGATCTGATGCGGTTTGCGGCGGGCGAATTTCTCTAGCCGGGTCAGTTTCAGCATCTCGGCCACACGGGCCGCAATCGCGTCCTTGTCCATTTTGTCGCGGCGCAGACCAAAGGCGATGTTGTCCCAGATGCTGAGATGCGGGAACAGCGCATAGGACTGGAACATCATGTTCACCGCCCGTTTGTTCGGCGGCACCGGGCCGATGTCTTGCCCGGCCAGTTCGATCTGCCCGGAGGTTGGGTTTTCAAACCCCGCCAGCATCCGCATCATCGTCGTCTTACCGCAGCCCGACGGGCCCAGCAGAGCAAAGAATTCCTGTGCGTAAATGTCCAAAGACAGGTTGTCGATGGCGACGAATTCACCGAATTTCTTGGTCACATTCTTAAACCGAATGAGCGGTTTTTCGTCGGGGTCGTTCCAGGGGGCGAAGACGGTTGGGCTCACGGTTGAGACATCCTTTGATCGGGCATTGCTCGGGCTTTGATCGGGTCGCGGGGCAAGAAAAAGGGGCGCGACCAGACTGGCCGCACCCCCTGTCTCAAATCAGGTACCAGACTTGATCTTGGTCCAGAGCCGGGTCACCACGCGCTGCACTTTCGGCGGGTAGGGTGTGGTGGTGAACAGGTTGTTCAGCGCCGCTTCGGAAGGGTAGATCGCCGGGTCGCCGATCACATCCTCGACCAAATGCTCTTGCGAGGCCTTGTTGCCGTTCGCGTAGTACACGTAGTTCGACGCTGCCGCCATATTCTCGGCGTCCATGATGAAGTTCAGAAACTTATGCGCGCCCTCGGGGTTTGGCGCGTCGACCGGGATGGCCATCTGGTCGAACCACATCTGCGCCCCTTCGGAGGGGGCGTTGTAGGCGATCTCAACGCCGTTGTCGGCTTCGGCCGCGCGGTCGCGAGCCTGCAGAATATCGCCGGACCAGCCGACTGCGACGCAGACATCACCGTTGGCCAAAGCATTGATATATTCCGAGGAGTGGAATTTTTGGATGTAGGGGCGGACCGGCATGAAGACCTCCTCCGCCTTTGCGATTACATCGGGGTCATGGCTGTTGGGGTCTTCGCCGATGTAGTTCAGCGCCGCCGGGATCATCTCGGCCGGGGCATCAAGGAAATGCACGCCGCAATCGGCCAGTTTCTCCATATTGGCAGGGTCGAAAACCAGATCCCAAGAATCGACCGGGGCGTCTTCGCCCAGAGCCTCTTTGACCTTGCCGAGGTTCACGCCGATCCCTGTGGTGCCCCACATGTAGTTGATCGAATGCGCGTTGTCGGGATCATATTGTTCGGTCCGCGAGGAAACCACATCCCACATATTTTCAAGGTTGGGCAGCTTGGAGGCATCCAGCGGCTGAAATGCACCGGCAGTGATCTGGCGCTGCAGGAAGGTGCCCGAGGGGACAACCACGTCATAGCCCGACCCACCGGCCAGCATTTTGGTCTCTAGCACTTCGTTGCTGTCGAACACGTCATAGACCAGTTCGATGCCGGTCTCTTCTTCGAATTTATCCAGCAGGGATTCGTCGATATAGTCCGACCAGTTGTAGACGCGGACCGTTTCGGCAGTGGCGGCACCTGCCATCAAGGTGGCGACGGCGACGCTGCTTAGTAGCACATGTTTCATTTCATACTCCCGTTAGACAGGTCGGGTTGATCCCCACCTTTCGTCAATTTGATCAAGTTTTGCCTCCTCGGGCAAGATGGTTTATGCTTTCATGCAGAATGAAATGCTGCAACACACGGCGAAACAAGACGGAAAGACCGCTCCCATGGGTTCAGAAAAGACCGATCCGAGATTGCTTCCCGCCGCCGATGCGGCGGTCAAGACACCAATCCATCAGCATGTTTACGAGCGTCTGCGCAAGATGATTCTCTTTGGCGATTTGGCCCCCGGACAGGGGGTTACGATCCAAGGTCTGACCGCCGCGCTTGATGCAGGCATGACGCCCGTGCGCGAGGCCATCCGACGCCTGATCTCCGAAGGGGCGCTGACCCATTTGGGCAACCGCCGTGTCACCGTGCCAGAGCTGACCCACGCCGGGCTGGAAGAGCTGGGATTCATGCGTGAAACGCTAGAGCCGGAACTCACCAAACGCGCTGCAAACCGCATGACAGACGGGCGTTTGAACGCTCTGCATAATTGCGACAACGCGCTGAACCTTGCCATTGATCGGGGCGATGTCGGTGGCTATCTGATGCAGAACTACAGCTTTCACAGGATGATCTACGACCTTGCAGAAGCGCCCATCATGGCCGCCACGGTGGACCGGTTGTGGCTGCGTTTCGGCCCCTCGCTTCGCGTGGTTTGCGGGCGCTATGGCACCAGCAATCTGCCCGATAAACACGCAGAACTTCTTGCGGCCTTTGCCGCCGGGGATGCCGCATTGGCGGGTGAGGTCATGGCAGGCGATGTTGCACAAGGAATGACCCAAATCCGCGCCGCCCTTGATGGGTTGCCCATTCCGCGTTGATTCGATTGACATGCTATAATTTGATCATATTCTTCAGCGAAGCTTATTTTTCACGCAGATAGAAGGTGCACAGACATGCCGCCCATTACGAATCACCTCCCCACCGCGGACCTTCAGGCGCTTGATGCGGCGCATCATATGCATCCTTTCACCACCAACGATGAATTGGGCGACAAGGGCGCGCGCATCATCACACGGGCCAAGGGCATCTATCTGACCGACAGCGAGGGGAATGAAATCCTCGATGCGATGGCGGGGCTGTGGTGTGTGAACCTTGGCTATGGCCGCGAAGAGATGGGCAAGGTCGCCGCGCGGCAGATGAACGAACTGCCCTATTACAACACCTTCTTCCAAACGACCCATGTGCCCGCCATCGCGCTGGCCAAGGAACTGGCCGACCTCGCCCCCAGTGATTTGAACCATGTCTTTTTCGCCGGGTCCGGATCAGAGGCGAACGACACCAACCTGCGCATGGTCCGCACCTATTGGGCGCAAAAGGGCAAGCCCGAGAAGAGCCATATCATCAGCCGCAAGAATGCTTATCACGGCTCTTCGGTCGGGTCGGCCAGTCTGGGCGGCATGACCTATATGCATGAGCAAGGCGGCCTGCCGATCCCCGGCATCCATCACATCGGTCAGCCCGATTGGTATGCCGAGGGCGGGGATATGTCGCCCGAGGACTTTGGCCTGAAACGGGCGCAGGAGCTGGACGCGAAGATCGTCGAACTAGGCGCGGACAAGGTTGCCGCCTTCATTGCCGAACCCGTGCAGGGTGCCGGCGGGGTTGTCATTCCGCCCAGCACCTACTGGCCCGAGATTCAGCGCATTTGCGACAAACACGACATTCTGTTGATCGCCGACGAGGTGATCTGCGGCTTTGGCCGGACAGGCAACTGGTTTGGCTCGCAAACCATGGGGATCAAGCCGCATATCATGACCATCGCCAAGGGCCTCAGCTCGGGCTACGCGCCGATTGGCGGGTCGATTGTCTGTGACGAAGTGGCCGAGGTCATCAACGCCTGCGAATTTAACCACGGCTACACCTATTCCGGTCACCCGGTCTGCGCCGCCGTGGCGCTGGAAAACCTGCGCATCATGCAAGAAGAGAACATCGTCGACCATGTGCGAGACGTCGCCGCCCCCGCGCTGAAAGAGGCGCTGGATAAGCTGGGAGAGCATCCGCTGGTTGGCGGGGTTAACGTCTCTGGCCTGATGGCGTCTCTGCCGCTGACGCCGGATAAGGAAAGCCGTGCGCAATTCGCGGACGGGGGCGTCGCTGGCTACACCTGCCGGGAGCATTGCTTCGCCAATAATCTGGTAATGCGCCATGTCGGCGACCGGATGATCATCTCTCCGCCGCTGGTCATCACGCCCGAAGAGATCAAGATCTTCGCCGAACGGGCGACCAAGGCACTGGATGCGACCTATGCCGACCTAAAAGACAAGGACGTGCTGAAAGCTGCGTCCTAAATGACCCGGGCTGCCCCCGTTTGGGGGTGGCCCTTTATTCGTTTCGCAGTCGGGCCAGCAGCCGGGGCGAAGCATAGCCATCCGGCGCGATCCCCTCGGACTGCTGATAGCTGCGCACGGCATTGACGGTCAGCGGGCCGATCTTGGCGTCGATCTTTTGCGTGTCGAAACCCGCCTTTGTCAGCAGGGTTTGCAATTCGATCCGCTCATCAAAACTCAGCGCGCGGTCTTCGCGGGGCCACTCTTGCTTTATCTCCCCCGCGCCACCGATCCGGTCGGCCAGATGACCGACGCCGATGACATAGGCATCCGCCGTGTTATAGCGCTCGATCACCGCGAAATTCGGGAAGATCATAAAGGCCGCGCCCTGCGCACCTGCGGGCAGCAGGATCGACGCGGGCCCGTGATCCGCCACCGCGTCGCCATTCAACGCTGTCACGCCAAGGTCGGCCCATTCCGCCGGGGTCTTGGTCACCTCCCGGTCGGCCAGCAGATAGTCAAACCCCTCGGGCAGGGCCACTTCAACACCCCAAGGCTGGCCCGTCGTCCAGCCGAAATGCTTGAGATATGCCGCGGTAGAGGCCAGCGCATCGCTGGGGTTGTCGCCCCAAATGTCTCGCCGCCCGTCACCATCCCAATCGACGGCATGGGCGTGGAAGGACGACGGCATGAACTGCGTATGCCCCATCGCGCCCGCCCAAGAGCCACGCAATTGCTCTGCATCGGTATCGCCCGCCTGCAAAATGCGCAGAGCGTCCAGCAATTCGCCCTCGAAAAACTCCGCCCGCCGCGCGTCATAGGCAAGCGTGGCCAGCGAATTCAGCACGCTGTCGCCGCCCCGGAAGCTGCCATAGGCGCTCTCTAGCCCCCAGATCGCGGTGACGATCTCTTTCTCTACGCCATATTTGATTTCGATATCTTCCAGCGTGCGCTCCCACTGGGCCAATGCCTTTTGCCCGTTCTGCACCCGCAGATCCGAGGTCGCGGTGTCGAGGTAATCCCAGATCGTTTTGGTAAACTCGGACTGGTTGCGGTCGCGGCGGATCACCTCGGTATCATAGAGCACCGTATCCAGCGCGCGGTCAAAAACATCCGGGTCGATGCCCTGCTGCAGGGCGCGGGGCCGAAATTCCGTCACCCAAGCGCGCAGCCCGGCGTCATCGCCAGTAACCTCTGCAGGGGTGGTTTGCTCTGCCGGGGTGGCGGAAACAACCACGGCCTGCGACGTGCGCGGCGCGGGCCGCGTAGATTCAGCAGGACCAGACCCAAAGGCCGGAGCCCCCATGCCTGCGGTCGCAAGAATGCCTGAAATCATCGCGTAGTGCCGGATCATAATCGCCTCACCTCATAGAGTTGCGACAAATCCTATGCCCGCCCCGCCCCGGTGGAAAGGGAGGGGCGCGGCCATCCGCGAAGCTCCGCCTGTTTGCCGCCTCAGCGGCGGGTGCGGGTCACTTTGCGCTTGATCTTGTCCTTCTTGCGCTTGGCTTTCACGGCCTTGCCGCGCGGGTTGCGCCCCGCCGGGCTGCGCCGACCAGCGCCCCCGCCTTGTTTTACCTTCTGATCTTCGATCTCAAGCAGTTCCAGCGCGATGCCCCCGGTCACCGGGACCGCCTCGGCCAAGCGCACGGTCACGCGCTGGCCGATGCCGATGATCATGCCGGTATCGGACCCCATCAGCGTCTGCGCCTCTGGATCATGGTGGAAATACTCGCGCCCCAAAGACCGCATCGGCACCAGCCCATCCGCGCCAGTCTCGTCCAGCTTCACGAAGGCCCCGAACCGGGCGATGCCGCTGATCCGACCGGTGAACTCATTGCCCACACGCTCCGACAAAAAGGCGGCGAGGTAGCGGTCGGTCGTGTCCCGCTCTGCCACCATCGAGCGCCGCTCGGTGTCCGAGATATGCGCGCCGGTCTGTTCCAGCCCTTCGATCTCTTCCGGGGTCAAACCGTCCTTGCCCCAGCCATGCGCCGTGATCAGGGCGCGGTGCACAATCAGGTCGGCATAGCGCCGGATCGGAGAGGTAAAATGTGCATAAGACCGCAGGGCGAGGCCAAAGTGCCCGATATGCGCGGGCCCGTAATAGGCCTGCGTCATCGACCGCAGGGTGCTGAGGTTGATCAGTTCCGCGTCATTCGTCCCCGCCGCCTGATCCAACAGCCGGTTAAGATGCGCGGTCTGCAAAACCTGCCCCTTAGCAAGCGTGAAGCCAGCCGCCTGCGCCGTCTCGCGCAGGGATTCCAGTTTCTCCGGTGAGGGTTCCTCGTGAATGCGAAACAGCAGCGGTGTTTTCTTTTTCAGCAAGGTCTCGGCGGCAGCGACATTCGCCAGCACCATGAACTCTTCGATCAGCTTATGCGCGTCGAGCCTTTCGCGGAAGTTGACCGATTTCACCTTGCCGTCGTCGCCCAACTCAATCCGGCGCTCCGGTAGGTCCAACTCAAGCGGTTGCCGCTCGGCCCGCGCAGTTTTCAGTGCGCCGTAGGCGGCATAAAGCGGTTTCAGCACAGGCTCCAACAGCGGGCCGGTGCGGTCGTTGGGGTTGCCGTCAATGGCGTCCTGCACCTCTTCGTAATGCAAGGATGCGGGCGAGCGCATCAGCCCGCGATGGAACGTATGACCGATCTTGTTGCCCTTGGCATCCAGCACCATACGCACGGCGATACAGGCGCGCGGGACACCTTCGTGCAATGAGCACAGATCGCCCGACAGGCGATCCGGCAGCATCGGCACAACGCGGTCGGGGAAATAGGTGGAGTTGCCCCGTTTGCGCGCTTCGATATCCAACGCCGAACCGGGTGTGACATAGGCGGCCACATCGGCAATGGCGACCCAGACGACATGACCACCCTCGTTCTTGGGGTCCTCATCCGCATGGGCATAGCAGGCGTCATCATGGTCACGCGCATCCGACGGGTCGATGGTGACCAATGGCAGATCACGCAGGTCTTCGCGGCCCTTGAGGCCCTGCGGTTTGGCGGCATCGGCCTGTTCGATCACCTTATCGGGGAAATCATCGGGAATGCCGTGCTGGTGGATCGCGATAAGCGACACCGCGCGCGGCTCTGAGGGGTCGCCCAACCGCTCGACAATTCGCGCACGGGGGGAGCCCATGCGCCCCTTTGGCCCGGCCTGTTCGGCTTCGACCAGTTCACCATCCTTGGCCCCGTGGGTATGGTCCGCCCCGACGCGCCATTCACGGTCTGCGCCCTTGTCGATCGGCACGATCCGCCCGCCTTCGGCAGCCTTGCGGAAGATGCCCAGCACCTTTTTCGGGTTGCTGCCGATCCGCCGGATCAGCCGCGCCTCATAGTGGTGGTCTTCGCCTTTCACCAGCGTCAGCCGCGCCAGAATGCGGTCGCCTTCGCCAAGGGCGGGGTCGCTGTCGCGCGGGATAAGCAGCACGACGGGCTCTTTCCCCTCACCGTGCCACTCCATCGGCTTGGCAAACAGATCGCCATCCTTGTCCGGCCCCGTGACCAACAGCACCGAGACCGGCGGCAAGCGATCCGGATCCTGATAGCTGCGCTTGCGCTTCTCCAGATGGCCTTCGGCCTCCAGCTCTTTCAGCACGCGCTTCAGATCGATCCGCGCCGCACCTTTGATGCCAAAGGCTTTGGCGATGTCGCGCTTGGCGGTCAGCGTGGGGTTCTGTTCGATCCAGTCGAGGATCTCGGATTTGCTGGGTATCTTGCTCATAATTCAGCAGGTAGCACGCAGCCCCCCTGTCGTCATGGCAAATCGTGAATTTCGTCCACGTCGCGCAGGGTTGAGACTTCGGCGATGCGGTAGCCCGGCAGGGTCGCACGGCTGTCGGCCAGCGCGTAAGGGCCGGACCAGCGCACAGCGTCGAAAAGGCTGGGCGGTGCGCGGCGGGGGTGTTTCAACCCCACCAGCCAATAGCCCCCATCGGGCGCGGGGCCAAAGACCGCGTCATGTCGTCCGAGCGCGTCGAAGGCCCGCGCAAGTTCCTTGCGGTTGATGCCCGGAATATCCGCCCCGATCACACAGGCCGGGCCGGGTGCGGCGCGTAGCATCCGTGCCATGCGGTCGCCCAGATTGCCCCTGCCCTGCGGCCAGCGGGGCAAATGCGCGGGCCAAACCCGGCTTTGCAGCCCTTCGACATCCGGCGCGACAGCCAGTACCACCTGCCAACGCGGATCTTCGATGCGGCGCAGCAGGCGGCGCGTCTGGTGGCGAAACCACCATGCCGCGCCCACCATGCCGAGGTCACGGCCCAGCCGGGTTTTCACCCGACCGGGATGCGGTTCTTTTACCATAACGATGAGCGTTGGTTTCACGTGAAATAATTCCGCAGCACTCGGCTGTAGATGGATTTGAGCTGTTCGATATGTTCAACCCGCACATGTTCATCGACTTGGTGCATGGACTGGCCGACCAGACCGAACTCGACCACCGGGCAATGCGCTTTGACGAAACGCGCATCCGAAGTGCCGCCGGTGGTAGAAAGCTCGGGCTGCACGCCCGTCTCCGCCTCCACCGCGCCCGCAACCAGATCGGACAGAGCGCCCGGCGGGGTGATAAAGCTCTCGCCGGAAATCTTGATCTCCACATCCACCTGCAGGCCAAATTCCCCTGCGATTTTATCCGCTTCGCCGCGCAGCCAATCGCTGAGGCTTGCGCCTGAATGGTGGTCATTGAACCGGATATTCACCACGCCACGACACTGCGCCGGGATCACGTTGGTGGCCTTGTTGCCAGTGTCGACCGTCACAACCGCCAGCGTGGAAGGATCAAAATGACCGCTGCCCTGATCCAATTCATGGCTCGCCAAACGATCCAACAGCCGCATCATCGCAGGCAGCGGGTTGTTGGCGCGGTGCGGATAGGCCGCGTGGCCCTGTTTGCCCGTCACCTTGAAATGCGCATTCATCGACCCGCGCCGCCCGATCTTGATCATGTCGCCCATGGTCTCGGGGCAAGTCGGCTCCCCCACAAGGCAGACATCCATGCGTTCGCCGTTTTCGGCCATAAAATCCAGCAACGCCGTGGTCCCGTCGAGGGCGTCGCCCTCTTCGTCCCCGGTGATCGCCAGCACGATGGAGCCATCAGGCGGTGTGTCCTTCACGAAATCAACCGCCGCCGCGACAAAGGCCGCCACGCCGGATTTCATATCCGTGGTGCCGCGGCCATACATGATGCCGTCTTTGATCTCGGCTCCGAAAGGGGGCATCGACCAATCGGCCTCATCCCCGATGGGGACCACATCGGTATGGCCGTTAAAGCCGAAAGACTTGGTGTTGCCCTTGTTGCCCCAGCGGGCAAAAAGGTTGCAAATGCCGCCCCGGTCCACGCGCGTGCAGTCGAACCCGGCCGCGTCCAGCACCTCTTCCAGCACTTCCAACGCACCATCGTTAACGGGGGTGACAGAGGCGCAGCGCACCAGTTTTGCGGTGAGATCAACAGGGTCGAGACCGGACATATCGGCTCCTTTTCAGGGGTTATCGCTTGTCCGGTAACTTGTGTGGGCAAATCGCGCCGATGCCAAGGGGGCGCACTGCAATTCCCCGTGTGGGGCCGTGGTCAGTCGAAAAACGGGGTCATTTGGGCGACGATGACCGAGTTTTCCTCTAGTGCGCGCTGCATCAACTCACGCTCTTCGCCGTCGATCTCTTGGCCCTCGGCCTCGCGCTCTTCCAGAGTGCCATAGCCGGTCACGTCCAGCGGGTTGGTGTCGGCCTGTTTGAGGATCGCCACGGTCTCTCGCACGGCTTCGGCCTCGTCGATACCAGAGGCGAAACACATCAGCGCGGCCCCGGTGGCCTTGTCGGGCAGGCCATCGCCATCCTTGCGACCGATCTGAACCAAAAGGGTAAAGACCTGCTGGCGCGAAGGTTTCTTGGTTTTCTTGGGTTCAGACATGATAAGGGCCGCCGATTGCTTTCGGCAGCCCTAACCTTTTCGCTCAGATTTGGAAAGGGGCCGCGCCCCTGCCCTTAGGTCTTGGCAATCAAGTCTTGCCGCGGACCAACCGTGTGACCCAGATCAGCAGGCAGGCACCGATAATACCGACCACCAACTGACCGAACCAACCGCCCAGCGTGCTGCCAACGATCAGCATCAAAAGCCAGTTCGCGACCAAGGCACCAACGATGCCGAGGATGATGTTCATGATCAGACCCATGTCCGATTTCATGATTTTTTCTGCGATCCAGCCTGCAAGGCCACCCACGATGATTGCGGCAAACCAACCGATACCCGTCATGTCGTCAATCTCCTTTGAATTCAGGTCTCAACGCTATGAAGGGGCATTTGGTTCCCTCAGTCGCGCAGCAACTCGTTGATCGAGGTTTTGGAGCGGGTCTTGGCGTCCACCCGTTTCACGATCACGGCGCAGTAAAGGTTCACGTTGTTCTTCGATGGCATGGTGCCTGCGACGACGACCGACCCTGCGGGCACTTCGCCATACATGATCTCACCAGTTTCGCGGTCGACGATCTTGGTCGACTGGCCGATGAAGACACCCATGCCCAGCACCGAACCTTCGCGCACGATGCAGCCTTCGACGACTTCCGACCGCGCCCCGATAAAGCAGTTGTCTTCGATGATAGTCGGGCCTGCCTGCATCGGTTCCAACACACCGCCGATGCCGACGCCGCCCGAGAGGTGCACGTTTTTGCCGATCTGCGCGCAGGAGCCGACGGTGGCCCATGTATCAACCATGGTGCCGCTGTCGACATAGGCGCCGATGTTCACGAAAGACGGCATCAGCACCACGCCGGGCGCGATATAGGCCGAGCGGCGCACGACGCAGTTGGGCACGGCGCGGAAACCGGCCTCTTTCCATTCGGCATCGCCCCAGCCTTTGAATTTGCTGTCGACCTTGTCCCACCAGCCAGCGCCCTGCGGGCCGCCTTCTTGATGTTCCATGTCCTTGATGCGGAAGCCCAGCAGCACGGCCTTTTTGGCCCACTGATTGACATGCCACTGACCGTCGTCCTGCTTTTCCGCCACGCGCAGCTGGCCGCTGTCGAGCGCATTCAGCGTCTCTTCGATGGCGTCGCGCACTTCGCCGGTGGTGGCGGATGTGATCTGGTCGCGGGTATCCCAAGCGGCTTCGATGGCGGTTTCAAGTTGGGCGTTGGACATGGGGCAAGTCTCCGAATGTGAAAAGGCCTTTTGAGGGCTATAGCCTTGCACCGCCAAGGGTGCAATTGCCGGGCGATGAGGGGCGTGGTCATTCTGTGATCAACAATGCATGTTGACCTGAACGGCCATCGCGCCACCTGAGCCAAGCCCTAGACCAAGGAAAGACCCGAGGATGACCGAGGAACACCGCCACCCCCTGCGCCGCGCCAATGTTGACCGCGCCAAGGCCCAAGACGCCCCCGACACGCCGCAAACCCGCGCGCCTGCCTACCGTCTGGCCTTTACCGACGATGACTTCATGTGCCGCGATGAGTTGCGCCCGGTGCGACTGCAACTGGAATTGCTCAAGCCCGAACTGCTGCTCGATGCCCACGGCATCCAATCAACCATCGTGCTCTTTGGCGGCGCGCGCATTCCTGCACCAGCCGAGAAACACACCGCCCGCACCAAGACGCTGGCCGATCTGTCGCGTTTTTATGACGAGACGCGCACCTTTGCCCGGCTGATGACCGAAAAATCGATGGAGACCGGCGGCGTGGAGAACGTCATCGTGACCGGCGGTGGGCCGGGTGTGATGGAGGCGGGCAACCGTGGCGCGTTGGACGCAGGCGGCCATTCCATCGGCCTGAATATCGTTCTGCCGTTTGAGCAGGCGCCCAACGAATATGTCACGCCGGAGCTGTGCTTTAACTTCCACTATTTCGCGATCCGCAAGATGCATTTCCTGATGCGTGCCCGCGCGATCTGCGTCTTCCCCGGTGGTTTCGGCACCATGGACGAGCTCTTTGAGGCCCTGACCCTGATCCAGACCGGCCGCATGAACCGCGTGCCCTTCTTGCTGTTTGGGCGCGAGTTCTGGGAAAAAATCATCAATTGGGACGCGCTGGCCGATGCCGGAACGATCTCTGCCGAAGACCTCGACCTGTTCCGCTTTGTCGAAAGCGCGGATGAGGCGATGGAAGTGATCGAGAATTGGGAGACCGCCCCCGCCCGCGAACATGTGCCGGGCCGGGAAGAGGTCGAAGATCACGGCTGATCGGGCTTTGCCCGGCCCCGTCACCGGGTAAAGGTCTGTCTCAAGGCCACTTTGGCCCCTTGGACAATATCGCGCAGGATATCGGCGGCGGGACTGACCGCGCCGATCAACCCTGCGACCTCTCCGACAAAGGCGTTGGCGGTGCGAGCATCGCCCTCTGCCACCGCCGCCTGCCAACGTGGCAACTCCTGCGCCAGCGCGGCGCGCAGCCCGTCGGGGTCATCATGCCAACGGTCGGTGAACTCATTGCGCAGCACGCGGCCCGTGTAGCGCTCGGGCCAGTCATAGCCGCGCATGATGTCGGTCACGGTGCTGCGCAGCGTATCATCGCCACTGGCCTCAATCGCGGCCTTTAGCATCGCGGGATGCACCAGCGCCTCTTCTGACGCCCAGAACCGCGAGCCGACGACCACGCCGTCGGCCCCCAACATCAGCGCCGCCGCCAGCCCGCGCCCGTCACCCACACCGCCTGCCGCACAAAGCAGCACGTCAGGCGCATGGCGGGCGATGTGATCGGCAATCTCGGGGACCAGCGTGAAAGTCGCGCGTTTTTCGCCGTGGCCGCCAGCCTCGGCCCCTTGGGCGACGATGATCTCAGCCCCCAGATCAATCGCATGGGCGGCATCGCGCAGGGTTTGCACCTGACAGATCAGCGGCACTTTGGCCGCTTGGATCGCGGGGACGAACTCTGCCGGATCGCCAAAAGACAGAAAGACCGCTGCCGGATCGCGGGCGAGGACCTGCTCCAGCGCCTGCGGATGCTCGCGCAGCTTCCAAGTGATGAAGCCGCAGCCGACCGACTGATTGCCCGCCAGATCCTGCTGCTCAGCAATCCATTCGCCGGAATCGTAAGCGCCACCGATCATGCCCAAGCCCCCCGCGCTTGAGACCGCAGACGCCAGCCGCCCGCCAGCCGCAAAAGCCATGGGCGCTTGGATGATCGGATGGCTGATCCCCAGCCGTTTGGTCAAACGCGTGGTCAGCATCCCCTACCGCCCCGCCAGAATGGCGTCAGCGGCCTTTTCGGCGATCATCACCGTCGGCGATGCCGTGTTGCCCGATACGATCTTGGGCATGATCGACGCATCAATCACCCGCAGCCCGCGCAGCCCATGAACCCGCAGATCGGTATCGACCACGGCCATCGGGTCGCTGCCCATCTTGCAGGTGCCAACGGGGTGAAAGATCGTCGTGGCAATATCGCGCGCCTTGTCGAGCAGGTCTTCGTCGCTCTGCACGACGGGGCCGGGCAAGATTTCCTCGGGCTGATAAGGGTGCAGCGCCTTGGCCGTCATGATGTGTCGCGCCTGCTTCATCGCCGCAACCGCGACGCGCTTGTCGCTCTCGGCGGAAAGATAGTTCAGACGGATGTCGGGCTGCACCGCGCTGTCGCGGCTGGTCAGATGGCAAGAGCCGATACTCTCGGGCCGCAGGTTGCAGACCGAAACGGTAATCGCCGGGAACGGGTGCAACGGATCGCCCAGCTTGTCGGTCGACAGGGGCTGCACGTGATATTCCAGATCGGGTGTCTCCAACGCCGGATCGGACTTGGTGAACATGCCGAACTGGCTGGGCGCCATCGCCAAGGGGCCGCTGCGCCGCATGAGATATTCCAGACCCATCCGCCCCTTGCCCCACAGCGAATGGGTCATCGTGTTGAGCGTCTTGGCGTTTTGCACCTTATAAACGGTGCGGATCTGCAAATGGTCCTGAAGGTTCTCCCCCACGCCGGGCAGTTCATGCAGCGTGGTGATGCCCATGCCGCTCAAAAGCTCGCTCTGTCCAATACCTGACAGCTCCAAGATTTTCGGCGAGTTGATCGCCCCGGCGGCCAAGAGCACCTCCCCCTCGGCCACGGCCCGAAGGGCGCGGCCCTTATGGGTGAAACGTACGCCGGTCACACGCTTGCCCTCAAGGATCAGCCCATCAGTATGGGCATGTGTCATCACCCGCAGGTTGGGCCGCTGCATCGCGGGGCGCAGGAAACCGCGCGCCGTGTTCCAGCGCACGCCGCCATGTTGGTTCACCTCGAAAAAGCCCGAGCCTTCGTTGTCGCCATCGTTGAAATCGGCACGCGGCTCGATCCCGAACTCCCGCGCGCCCTCCTGCACGGCCTCCAGAATGTCCCACCGCAGACGCTGTTTGCTGACCTTCCATTCACCTCCGGCGCTGTGCATGTCATTGCCGCCCGCGTGGTGATCCTCGGACTGGAGGAAATAGGGCAGCACGTCGTCCCAGCTCCACCCGGTGTTGCCAAGTTGCCGCCAGTGGTCATAGTCCGCCGCCTGCCCCCGCATGTAGATCATGCCGTTGATGGAGCTACAGCCGCCCAGCACCTTGCCGCGCGGATAGGTCAGAGAGCGCCCGTTCAACCCCGGCTCGGGCGCAGTTTTCATCATCCAATCGGTGCGCGGATTGCCGATGCAATAGAGATACCCCACCGGCACCTTGACCCAGTGGTAGTTGTCATCCCCCCCGGCCTCGAGCAGCAGGACGTTATTGGCTGGATCAGCGCTGAGACGGTTGGCCAAAACACAGCCCGCGGTGCCCGCGCCGACAATGATATAGTCATAGCGACCCTCTAGCTGTGTCTCGTCGTGCATGGTGATCTCTCCCGATATTCTGGCCCGCCTCCCCGGCGCGTTATTGGTAGAGCGCCCGGCGACAGGTCACAATCCCTGCCGTAAGTCGCCCGCCCGCCGCAGCATTTGCCGCAAAGCCACATTCGCCGCGCTTTGCCCGTGCAGCGCATCCGTTTGTTGATTTTTTCGACCCTTAGGTGAATATGGCCGAACTGGATATATTGCCCCTATGCGTTAGGTTTTGCCTTGGGGTTAAAATTTCGCCGCCTTCTGGTGGCCAGAGACAAGGGCTATAATTGGTGCGGCGACCCGAATTTATACTGTTTCTCGGATGTCTCGCCATCACCTTTGGGGTGTTTCTCTACAGCAATCGCAGCAATGATCTCGCCACCGAACGGGCCTTTGACCGGATCGCCGAGGAAAGCCTGCAAAGCCTCGACGCGCGGATGCACACCTATTTGCAGAGCCTCAACGGCATCGCCGCCTTCATGAACGCCTCTGACGAAGTGACCGCCAGCGATTTCGCGCATTACGTCGATACGCTGGAGATCGACACCTTCCTGCCCGGCATCAACGGCATCGGCTTTGTCGCCCCGGTCGCCCGAGGGACCGAAGAGGCTTTCATCGAAGAGGTAACCGCCCTCGGGATAGAAGATTTCCGGATCCACCCCAACACCGGCAACGCCGAGAAGATGGTGATCCAATATATCTACCCCCAAGGGCCGAATGCAGAGGCCGTGGGCCTTGATATCAGCTTTAACGAGGACCGCCGCCGCGCCGCCCTGCGGGCCCGCGAGACCAGAGAGCCGCAACTGACACCGCGCATTCTGCTGGTGCAGGACAAATCCCGTCAGCCCGGTTTTCTGTTGCTGCGTCCAGTCTATGCCGCCGGCAACCGTCCGGCGCAGGATACGGCAGGCTTTATCGGTTGGGTCTATGCGCCCTTTGTCGGTGCAAACCTGCTGAACGCGCTGACCCCGGCTCAGGGGGAGGCCTATGAAATCAAAGTATTCGATGGGCTGACCACCGCCCCGGAGAACCGGATTTTCGACAGCACGCCCGAAGGTGTCGAAAGCGGGCATCACAGCATTACCCAAACGATCGAACGCTTTGGCCGCCCTTGGACTGTGGTCCATGTCAGCACGATCAGTTTCGACAGCGCCACGCACAGTGCCGTGCCGGAGATCCTGTTGATTTCCGGCATATTGCTGGCGATCCTTTTCTTCGTCGCCTTCCGCAGCCTGCGCCAGCGCAGCGCGGCCCTGGGCGAGCTTGCCGTGCTGCGCGAACGTCAGATCGACGCCCATGACGAGGAAAACCGCGCCGTCATCGAGAACGCTGTGACGCCTATTTTCTTGCTCGACGGCGAGGACCGCGTGCTTTTCGCCAACCAAGCGGCACTGGTCTGCTTTGGCTATGGGCATGAGGCGCTCAAGGGGATGGATTTCCGCAATCTCGTCACCGACTTGATCGAAGACCATGACCACGAGCAGGTCAACGCGGCAGGCAAGACCTGCTTTGGCCAAGACCTGAAGCTTGATCTACAACGCAACAGTTGGACCACCTACACCGGCGAGCGGCGCGTGACGGCAATCGTGCGCGATCTGACCTCGGAACTTGCGGTGCAGGATGAACTGGCGAAGAACAAAGCGCTCTATGACCTCGCCCTCGAAGGCGCGCAGATCGGCGTTTTCGACATCGACCTGCGTACCGGGAAATCCGAGGTGTCCGACACATGGCGGCGCATTCTGGGGATGGCCGATTTCGAGCGGTTGACCGATCCGCAGGCCGAATTCCTCAAACGTGTCCATACCGAAGACCTGCCGCTGCTGAACCAGACCGATCAGGCCTGCATCTCGGGGCAGCAACAACGTTCCGTCACCGAATACCGGCTCAAGATTGGCACCGGGGAATGGCGCTGGATGCGCTCGGACGCGGTGGTGACCGAACGCGATGAAAACGGCACTGCCTTGCGGATGGTCGGCACCCAGACCGATGTGACCGACATCGTCCATGCCCGCAACGCGCTTGAAACCAGCGAGCGGCGGTTTCGGCAGGTGCTGGCAGCGGCCCCCGTGGGCATGGCGATCCTGGGCGAAGGGGGCGTGTTCAACAGCGTCAACAGCGCGCTTTGCACGCTCTGCGGCTATAGCGAAGAAGAACTGCTGTCGAATACCAAACTGGGCGATCTGATGCCCGAGGGCGATTTGCAAAAGCTCTACAGTGAAGTTCGCGGGCTCGTCGACTCGCGTAGTTCACAGAACTATCAGGCCGAATACCGCATTACTCACAAGCTGGGCTATGAACGCTGGGGCCTGTTCAACGTCTCGTGGACCTTTGACAAGAACACGCGCGGCTATGTCTTTATCGTTCAGATCAACGACATCACCGACCAAAAGAAGCTTGAGCAGATCAAGAGCGAATTCGTCTCGACCGTCAGCCATGAGCTGCGCACGCCGCTGACCTCGATCAAAGGGGCCTTGGGTCTGATCGACACCACGGACAACAGCCGCTTCCTCCCGGCGCATATCCGGCTGATCGACATCGCGCGCAGCAATGCCGACCGGCTGTCGCATATCGTGAACGATATTCTGGACCTCGAAAAGATTTCGTCGGGCGAGGTGCAGTTCGATTTCCACGATGTTGATCTGAACAAGGTGATCAACGACTCGGTCAACGAAATGTCGCCCTTCGCGATCACTCATAACAACACTCTGGGCGTGCAACTGCCCGACAAGCCGCTGACGGTTCGGGTGGATGAAAGCCGCACGCGGCAGGTCTTGGCCAATCTGATCTCTAACGCCTGTAAATATTCCGATGCCGAGAGCGAGGTGCAAATTCGCGCCGAGCGGCTAGGGGACCGGGCGATTGTCTTTATCCAGAACACCGGCCCCGGCGTGCCGGAAAACTTCCGCCCGCGCATCTTTCAGGCGTTCTCTCAGGCCGATGGATCAGACACCCGCGCCAAGGGCGGCACCGGGCTGGGGCTGAACATCACCCGGCAGATCATCAAACGTCAGGGCGGTACCATCGGATTTGAAAGCATCCCGAAAGGCGTCACCGTCTTTTGGTTCACCTGCCCCATCGCCGAGGCCGAAACCGTTCAATCGCCCGCCGCCCCCGACGCGGAAATCGGGGAGCGGGACACGAAGCTGCGCGTGCTGCATATCGAAGACGATATAGACTTTGCAGAGGTGATCCGCACCGGTTTGGACAGCGTGGCAGAGGTGACCAATGTCACCAACCTCGCTCAAGCGCAGAAGTTGATCGGCCAAGAAGAGCTTGATGTGGTGATCCTTGATTGGTCCCTGCCTGACGGCGATGCCCGCTCTTTGTTGGAGGACATCATCCGTCTGCACCCAGAGGCCAAGATCATCAGCCTATCCGCCGACAACAACCGAGAGCCCGATCCCCGCGTCGGGATCAACCTTGTCAAATCACGGAGCGGGATCAGCTCGGTGGTCAACTCAATTACGGGAACAACCGCACGCGCATCTTAACCTGTCGCACCACGGCGAAGTGACGCTAAAGTGCGACACGCCATATTATTGCCAATATGCTCTGGCATTTTGTTTAAATTACAACGCACATGTCATGCTATAGTTCGAGCATGTCCGCTTCGGGGCGAGGAATTACGAGTGTCTTCAAAGCCATTTACCAAGCGTACCGCCGCCACATTTTTTCTGGGCACTGCCATTTCCGGCAGTTGGTACACCGCAACATCCGCACTTTTCGCGGGTCAAATGGGGGAGGTTATCCCCGTCGTCGGCGCGATCATTCTGGCGGGGCTAACGCCCTTCGCCGCGAACGCGCTCCAGTCAAGCCCTGAGAGGGGCACTGATAGTTCCGATATGGAACAAAGGCTTAGGGCATTTGATAGCCACGCCATTGTGAATATCGTCGATACCGGCGGAATGCTGGAACAGGTTAATGATCGGTTCATCGAACTGACGGGCTATACCCGCGATCAATTGATCGGCCAGCCTGTGTCGATGCTTTACCAAGATGAGTTTCGCGAACTTCTGGCAGAAATCCGGGTCACCTTGATGGCCGGCAAGACATGGCAGGGAGAGACCCCGCTGCGCTGCGCCGATGGTCGGGTGATACAGACGCAATGCACCGTGATGCCCCTTTTCGACAACAAAGGGGCATGGTCCGGGTCGATCTCAGCCCGTACCGATGTGACCCACGCCAAAGAGCTTCTGGCCGAACGCGACACAGCGGAAACGCTGTATGAACTGCGCGATGACATTTGGATCGTCGATGCCGAGACCGAGCGTTTCAGCTATATGAACCGCGTCGCCATGAGCCGAAGCGGCTGGTGTACCGACACCTATACCGAGCAAACGCTCGAAACCTTGGCAGAGAAAAGCGACAATCCAGCCCTTCTTGAGGCCTGCCGGGATCTGAAAAAGTCGGGCAAGGCGATGACGCAGTTCGACACGCAACTGTTTGGCAATCATTTCCAAGTCACCATCAAACTTCTGCCCACCGGCGGCGCGGCAGGGCGATTCCTGGTCATGTTGCACGACGTTTCGGATATCATCAGCGAAGAGCGGATGAAGTCGGAATTCATCTCTATGGTCAGCCATGAACTGCGCTCGCCCCTGACCTCGATCAAGGGCTCTATGGGGCTGCTTTTGTCGCGGGCGGCGGGTGAATTGCCGAGCAAAGCGCGGGCGTTGCTAGAAATCTCCCACCGCAATGCCGACCGGCTTGTGCTGATCATCAATGACATCCTCGATCTGGAAAAGATCGCGAACGGGCGGCTGGAGTTCAACCTTGAAGAGGTTGATATCGCAGAACTTCTGCATGAGACCAGCGCCGCGAACGCCTCGCTTGAACAGCGCCACGGCGTGCGCATTCAAGTGGAAGGCACGGATGACCTGAACAAAGTGACCACAGATCCGAACCGGGTCATTCAGGTGCTGACGAACTTCTTATCCAATGCGTCCAAATTCTCCAAACCCGGAGAGCGCGTTACCATTCGCGCCGAAGAGAATGAGAACGAATTGCGCATCTCTGTAGCGGACCGCGGCCCGGGTATCCCGGCCTCTGAGCAGCACAAGGTGTTCCAGCGGTTTGCCGATCTGTCCAACTCCAACCGGGCCGACAATGGCGGCACCGGGCTGGGCCTCAGCGTCTGCAAAGCCATCGTCGAGAATCTTGGCGGTAAAATAGGTTTTGACAGCCGCGAGGGATTTGGTACGACATTTTACTTTACCCTGCCGAAGAAAAATTCTCAGGTAGCGGCAGAGGAACCGGCTGCGTTGCTGCGCGAAGCCTCCTAGAGAGAGTATGGAATGATCAAACTGCTGCACGTCGAGGATGACGCCGATATTCGTGAAATCGCGCTGATGGCGCTTGAGCTAAGCGGCGATTTCGACGTCGTCCAATGCGAGACCGGGGAAGCGGCGCTGAACCAGGTTCAGTCCTATACGCCCGATGTGATCCTGCTCGATATGATGATGCCTGGCATGACCGGTCGCCAGACCCTTGAGAAGATGCGCGAAATGGATAGCCTGCGTGACGTTCCGGCGATCTTCATGACCGCCCGCGCCCAGCATAACGAAATCGAAGAGCTGCGCGATTTGGGGGCCGCTGACGTGATCAGCAAACCCTTCGACCCCATCGCTCTCGCGGATCAGGTCAAGGCGGCGATGCAGGCCAACTAGGCCAGCGACCACTTGGCCTGCCCTATTGGGCAGCTTTTAGATAAATTTTCTGTAGGAATGGGTCGGCGCAAAGCACGGCCGCCGCGCCCTTAGGCTTGGGCGTCGATTTGCTGCCGACAATGCGCGACGAAACCATCCAGCTCCGAGATGATCTCGATCGGGCAATCCGCGCGTTCAGCGCGAGGTCCGGCGAGATGCTCGACGATTTGGGTTTCGCACTGACGCGCCAGCCGGCCAAGCTCTTCAAAGCCGAGCGACCCGGCGCTGCCTGCGATCTGGTGCAGAATGGCCTGCGCGCTGGCCAGATTGCCTTTGATCTCATCCACGGTCGTCCCGTCCCAAGCGGCCAAGCCATGGGTTGCGATCAGCGTCTGGCGCTCGTCCAGCATTTCGACAAAGCGCTTGCGAATGCGCTCTATGCCGGGAAGTTCAGCTAACATTTTAGTCATGCCTGTTGATCATTCTGCCAAAAGTCATTGAGCGATTTCGTATGTGCCTCACTGGCGGCTTCTGCGCTTGCATGAGCCTGCGCCAGCGCATCCATGACGGAATTGCCGCTCTTCCAGATCAGCCGCACGGCCTCCCCCGCGCTGACACGCGGGTGAACACGTTCGCCATTATTGTCGAACAATTCGGTTTGAGACAACTCCAAGTTAACCGCATCCATCAAACCGCCCATATTCGGACGCCAACCGCTTTCCGTAACGCACACGAAAGTGCCATTGCCCGCGTAGGACATGAGCACCTGATGGTCGACAAGCGTATCAGACAGGATCTCGGCCACATCGGACACAAGGCTATAGAACTCGAAAGAGGTCATCGTCGCGTGGAAGGCGTCAACCTCGCGGATGGTAAAGGCAAAGGCGGTGGAGCCGAAAAGCGCGCTGCGCGACAGCTGCGCGACGTAGTTTTCCATCGCGGTGTAGTCGATCACATTGTCCACGTCGTAGATCGGGACCGGCTCGAACAACTCCATATGGGTGGCCTGATCGGCGATGGTCTTGGCGGCGAAAATCTTCTTGGTCCGCTGCTGACGCTCTTTCACCATGCCTTCGACCAGCCCGATGCGAGATTTCAACTCAGCAATCTCAAAAGGCTTGGTCACATAGTCGGTTGCCCCGGCGGCAAAGGCCGCGTCGATATAGCGTTTGTCGGACATCGCGGTGAGCATCAAAATTGGCGTATCGGCATGGCGCGCCGAGTTGCGAATGTGCTGCGCCAGTTCGATCCCGTCCATGCTCGGCATTTGAATATCAAGCATGAAGCAATCAATCGGCCCTAGGTTCGGATCGCCTAACATATCAATCGCATGCAGAGCCGATGGGGCGGTCGTCAGTTCATGCGCACCGATAATCTCTACAAATTGCCCGAGCAATTCGAGGATAATCGGGTCGTCATCCACCGCCAGAATTTTCATTACATCTCTCCACAGATCAAAATCTTTGGGGCCCAAACTGGACGGACCGCTGCTTTGTCCTAATTTCTCTGGGAACTGTGGCCTAATTTTGACGAATTCTTAGTAAATAGGCGACAAACCGGGGCACTGTTTCCATATCGAGGGAATTTGACCCGAAAAACGGCCATCTTTACCGCATTTTCATTTGTGATCGGACGACTCGCCACTTCGCGTCCAAGGGTGATTCCCCTCAACGCAAACGGCCCGACGTTTCCGCCGGGCCGCTCTATCCTCATCCCCTTGGGTCTTAGCCCAAGCTTGCCTTGATCGCCTCGGCGGTGGCGCCCACGACCTTATCCGCTTCTTCGCGGGTCAGGCAGAAGGGCGGCGCAAAGCCGATGATGTCGCCTTGGGGCATGGCGCGGGCAATGACCCCGGCCTTGAGCATATCGCCGACGATGGTCGGCACCACTTTGCGCGCCGGATCAAACTGCGTGCGGCCATCGCGGTCTTCGACCAATTCCACGGCGCAGAGCATCCCTTCGCCGCGAATATCGCCCACTTTGGGGTGATCCCCCAACGCCGCCTTCATCTGCGCATTGAGATAACCGCCCACGTCCGAGGCATTCTCGATCAGTTTCAGATCGTCGATCAGCTTGAGGTTCGCGATCCCCGCAGCCGCGCCGATGGGGTGGGCCGAATAGGTCCAGCCGTGGCCGATGGGGCCGTTTTCATCGGTGCCCTGCTCCAGCACCTTCCACATTTTGTCACCCACGATCGAACCCGAAAGTGGCGCGTAGGCCGAGGTCAGGCCCTTGGCGATGGTGATCAGGTCCGGCTTCATGCCGTAGTGATCCGAGCCGAACATCGAGCCCAGACGGCCAAAGCCGGTGACAACCTCATCCGCGACCAGCAGGATGTCGTGTTTGTTCAGCACTTCCTGCACGGCAGCCCAATAGCCTTCGGGCGGCGGCACGATGCCCCCGGTGCCCAGAACCGGCTCCCCGATGAAGGCCGCGATGGTGTCGGCGCCCTCGCGTTCGATCAGCGCTTCCAATTCGCCCACCAGATGCGCGGTGAACTCTGCTTCGCTCATGTTGGCGTCGGGGCGGCGGTAGTAATAGGGCGCGTCGGTGTGCACCACCTGTGCCAGCGGCAGGTCGAACTTCTTGTGAAACAGCTCCAGCCCGGTCAGCGAGCCAGTCACCAGACCCGACCCGTGATAGCCACGCCAGCGCGAGATGATCTTTTTCTTCTCAGGACGGCCAAGGATGTTGTTGTAATACCAGATCAGCTTGACGTTCGTCTCATTCGCGTCCGAGCCACCAAGGCCGAAATAAACCTTGCTCATGCCTTCGGGCGCGCGGTCGAGGATCATCTTGCTGAGCGTGATGCTCGCCTCGGTGCCATGGCCGACGTAGGAGTGGTAATAGGCCAGTTCATGCGCCTGCTCGGCAATCGCCTCGGCGATCTCGGTCCGGCCGTAGCCCACGTTTACGCAATAGAGGCCGGCAAAAGCGTCGAGCATCTGGTTGCCGTCGCGGTCGGTGATATGGCTGCCTTTGGCGGTCTTGATCACCCGTGTCGGGCTTTCGCCGCGCGCGTGCTGCGCCAGATGGGTGGAGGGGTGAAAGAAATTTTCACGGTCCCATTGTTCGAGCATATCGTTCTTCAGCATTGGTCTTTCCTTTCTTCCGACGCGCCTTTGCGCCGTATCTTCAAATCTCAGGCCCAGTCACGGCAGACGTATTTCACTTCCGTAAAGGCTTCGAGCCCCAGCCGCGACCCTTCGCGTCCGATGCCCGATTGTTTTGTCCCGCCAAAGGGGATCGGCGCGCCGGTCACCTTGGTGCGGTTCACCGCCACCATGCCGAAACACAGCGCCCGGCTGGCGCGGTAGATGCGGCGTGGGTCTTGGCTGTGGACATAGGCCACCAGCCCGTATTCCGTGTCATTGGCCCGTGTGATCGCCTCATCCTCACTGTCGAAGGCCGCGATGGCGGCCACGGGGCCAAAGGTCTCTTCGCGCATGATCAACGCGTCCGCAGGCACATCCGCCAGCACCGTCGGTTCAAAGAACAGCGGCCCTGCTGCGTGCCGCTTGCCACCACAAAGCAGCCGCGCCCCACGGTCAAGCGCATCTTTGACGTGCTCTTCTTGTTTGGCGACGGCTTTCTCGTTCATCAACGGCCCGATGTCGGGATCATCCGCGCCGACGCCCACGGTCAGCGCCTGCGTCGCTGCGGTGAATCGCGCGCAGAAGGTCGCATAGCTGTCGCGGGCAATAAAGAAGCGGTTGGCACCGAGGCAGTCTTGTCCGGAGGTGGCGAACTTGGCCTTGATCGCCTCTTCGACCGCGCGGTCCATATCGGCATCATCGAACATGATGAAAGGCGCATGGCCACCCAGTTCGAGGACCAAGCGTTTCACGCTGTCGGATGCTTGACGATACAGCAGTTTGCCGATCTCGGTGGAGCCGGTGAAGGAGATGGCCCGCACGCGGGTGTCTTCCATCCAAGGTTTCACGATCTCGGGGGCCTCCCCGGTGACGACGTTGAACACGCCTTTCGGCAGCCCCGCCTGTTCGCCCAATTCGGCCAGTGCCAGCGCCGAGAATGGCGTCTCTGCCGACGGGTGCGCCACCACGGTGCAGCCTGCCGCCAGCGCCGCACCTGCCTTGCGGGTCAGCATGGCAGAGGGGAAGTTCCACGGGGTGATCAGTGCGGCCACGCCCACCGGCTCGCGCCAGATTTCCACCTCTGCATCCGGCAGATGCGAGGTGACGCCTTCGATGTTGGGGCGGCGCGCCTCTTCGGAATAGAACTCAAAGAAAGACGCGGCATAGTCGATCTCTCCGCGCGATTCCGAGATGGGTTTGCCCTGTTCGGCGGTCATGATCCGGGCCAGATCCTCGCGGTTTTCCAACATCAGATCGCGCCAGCGGCGCAGGATGGCACCACGCTCTTGCGGCAACAGGCCGGCCCAATGGGGAAAGGCGGCATGGGCGGCATCCACCGCGGCGCGGCTGTCGTCGGCGTTAAGCTTGGCAACCGACCCCAAGACCGCACCGCTTGCCGGGTCAGTCACCTTGAAGTCGTCGCTCTGCGCGCCAGCGACCCATGCGCCGCCGACATAGGCGAAATGGCGGGCCAGCTCGCCCCGGGTCAGCGCGGGCAGACCATCGGCAGGCGTTGGGATCATCTTGGTCATCGGGCACCTCCTTGGGATGAATTGCCCCGAAGGTAAGACAGGATAAGGCGCGGGTTTGACCGAATATCAGCCCATCGGCAGGAGGTTTTGCGGCGCAGCACCCTGCCCGCCGGAAAAACTACGGCGGCTCAGCTTTCGTCTTCGGGCAAGAGCAGCGACAGCGGCAGCGGTGCCGATTTGACCGATTTGGTTACCACATAGGTAAAGTAACGGCTCAGCCCGGCCTGCTGATCCAACAGCGCATCCATCAGACGTTGGTAACTGTCGATGTCGCGGGTGACGACCTGTAGCAGATAGTCAAAGCCGCCGCCCAAGGCCCAGCACTGCACGATCTCATCATGCTGCGCGATCACGGCCTCGAACCGCTGAAACGCCTCGGCCCGGTGGTTGCCCAGTTCGGCCTGCACAAAGACGGTGACATGCGGGGCGATGCGGCGCAGGGCGACATGGGCCTGATAGCCGGTAATGATGCCCGCAGACTCCAGCCGCGCGAGCCGTTCCCCGCAGGCGGTGGGACTAAGATGAACCTTGTCGGCAAGCGCAGATTTGGCGATGCGCCCCTCGCGAGAGAGGATCGAAAGCACCGCGATATCGCGTTTATCCAGTTTGACAAAGCTCATGGCAGTTTCATGGGAGCGCAGGTCAGACTTGTCAATTGTCATGATTGTGGTGATCATCCCGATCATGACAAAATGGCGCCCAGACCCCGGATCCCTGACCCGACCTGCCTACCGATCACTCGTTCAGGCGATTGAAACGGCGATTCAGAATGGTGTGCTCAAACCCGGAGACCGGATGCCGACGCAGCGGCAACTGGCGTTCGATTTGTCGCTTAGCGTGCAAACGGTCAGCCGCGCCTATGACAAGCTGGTTGAGGCGGGCAAGATCGTCGGCGAAGTCGGGCGCGGCACCTTTGTGCGCGCGGCAAGCGATGAGATCTCCATGCCCTTCGTCAGCCGCAAGGCCGCTGGACGGTTGCTGGATATGTCGATCCTGAAACCTGTGCTGGATCACGCCCATGAAGAGGCGATGCAAAAGACGCTCCGCGCATTGGCACGCTCCTTGCCCCGCGCGATGATGGGCGGGTTTCGCCAAGACCTCCGCGCCGGAGACAGCAGCAGCGCGGTGCGGCGCTGGCTCTCGCTCTGTGGGTTGGATCTGCAGGGTATGGCAGTGATCCCGACCAATGGCAGCACCAGCGCGATGACCGTGGCGATGATGACGGCGGCCCAGCCCGGTGATCTGATTGTGAGCGAAGACATCGGCCACCACACCCTGCGCCCCCTCGCCCGCTTTTTGGGCATCCGCCTGCAAGGAGTAAGCGTCGACGCAGGTGGCATCTGCCCCGACGCGCTGGAGCGGGTCTGTGCGAAAGAGCCTGTCAAAGCCGTCTACCTGATCCCCAACGGGGCCAATCCGCTGGCCTTTACCATGACCGAAAGCCGCCGCGCCGCGGTGATCGAGGTGGCAAGACGCCATGACCTGCTAATCATCGAAAACCAGTCATGGGGGCCGCTTCAAGACGCGCCGCCACCGCCGATGGCAGCCATGGCGCCAGAACGGGTGCTCTATTTCACCAGCCTCACTAAATGCTTGATGCCGGGGTTGCGGGTCGGATATCTGGTGGTGCCGGACCACCTTGGGGCCTCGGCGGCCAACCGGCATATGGTGACCAGTTGGATGGCCACCAATATGATGACCGAGATCGCCGGGCGCTGGATCGAGGAAGGCACCGCCCAAACCCTGCTCAACCGTCAGCAACTGGCCCTGCGTGACCGTGCCGATTTCGCCGCCAATGTCTTTCGCGGACTCGACATGCGCACCAGTCCAAACGGGCTGCACCTTTGGCTGCCTTGCCATGACACCTACGAAGAGGCCGAACTGGTCAAATCCATCCGCGAGAGTGGGGCCGCCGTGGCCAATGGGGCCAGCTTTGCCATCGGCCCGCCGGACCGTCATCCGGGGCTGCGCGTCTCGATCGGGGGGCAATCCTTTCCCGAATTTGCCCGCGGGATTCGCATGATCGATGCAAGATTACGCAACAGGGGTAGGACGGAGTGACTGTGAGAGCGTCTCAAATTGTCATGGATCAATATTCACATTGACATGATTGGGATCGGTTTAAATGATCTAACAGTCAGGACATTAGTTTCGCTGCGGCCTTTGTGCTGCGCGGACAATAAATGAAAGGGAGTAATATGGCTATTTTCAAGACCGTAATCACCGGGGGTATCCTCGCAGCCGTGACGAGTGTCGCAGGCGCGGCCTCTGCCGACACATGGCGCTATGCCTTCGAAGAGGCACTGGACGAAGTGCAGGGCAAATACGCCCAGAAGTTCAAAGAAGAAGTCGAAGCGAACTCCGACCACGAAGTTCAGCTTTTCCCATACGGCACCTTGGGTGAATCCGTCGACACGATGGAGCAAGCGCAGGCGGGCATCCTGCAGTTCGTCGACCAGTCGCCCGGCTTTACCGGCGCGTTGATCCCCGAAGCGCAGGTGTTCTTCGTGCCCTACCTGCTGCCGCAGGACGGTGAGCAACTCAACGAGTTCTTCCGCACATCCAAGGCGATCAACGAAATGTTCCCCGCGCTCTATGCAGAGCAAGGTCTGGAACTGCTCAGAATGTTCCCCGAAGGCGAAGTCTGCATGACCACGCAAGAGCCGGTCAAAACGCCTGAAGACCTCAACGAGGTCAAGTTCCGCGTCATGACCAACCCGCTCTTGGTGGAAAGCTACAAGGCCTTCGGCGCGACACCGACACCGCTGCCATGGGGCGAAGTCTATGGCGCGATGCAGACCGGTATCATCCAAGGTCAGGAAAACCCCGGCTTCTATCTGGAATCCACCAAGATGTATGAGGTGACAGACGTCATCACCTGCATCGGCCACAACAACTTCACCACCGCTGTGATGGCCAACAAGGATTTCTATGACGGTCTGTCCGATGTGGACAAAGAGGTTGTGGAAAACGCATCCGACGCCGCATTCGACTATATCCTCGAATACCAGTCCGGCCTGCAGGAAAAGTCGCTGGAAAACATCGCAGCGGCGAAGCCCGACATGCAGATCAACATCCTGTCCGAAGAAGAGCGCCAGCCCTTCAAAGACAAGGCTGCATCGGTCGAAGAAGCCTTTATCGAGATGACAGGCGACAGCGGCAAGGAAATCCTTGAGCAATTCAAGGCCGACCTCGAAGCCGTTAAGTAAACGCATCCTTTCACCCTCCGGCACTATCCGGGGGGTGACCTTATTTTGACGCGATCCATTTTGAACCATTCACGGGATGACGCCGGTGACGGAAGACAACCACAGTTCGCAACTGCAATCGCAGACAGACACCACCGGCACTGATGACGCCCCCGTTGGCACCTACAAATCCACCCTACCCGGCCCGTTGGGCACAATCGACAACGCGATCAGCTGGCTTGAGTCTGTGATGCTCGCCGCTGGTGTGTTGCTGATGGCCGCCAATACAATTGCCAATGTGGTAGGTCGTTTCGTCTTTCAAAGCTCGATCTTCTTTTCCGAAGAATTGAACAGCATCCTGATCATTCTCATCACTTTCGCGGGCATTTCCTATGCCGCGCGGCATGGGCGGCATATTCGCATGTCGGCGATTTTCGACGCCCTGCCCCCGCGCCCCCGCAAGGTGCTGATGATCTTCATCGCCTTTGTCACCGCCATCTTCATGTTCGGCCTCGCGTGGTACGCGCTGCAATATATCATGACCCAAGCCGGGCGTGGCCGCCTGTTGCCTGCGCTGCAAGTGCCGGTCTGGTGGACATTGGTCTGGGTGCCTTTCGGCTTTTTCATGACGGGGCTGCAATACCTGCTAACCGCCATCAAAAACATCATCGAGCCTGACATTTACCTGTCGACCAGCGTGCTGGAAGGCTACGACGACAACGAGCGGGAGGTCTAAGCGATGGCTGCTACCATTTTCTCCATCATGGTCGTCCTGCTGCTGCTGGGCTTTCCCATGATGATCCCGCTGATCGTCGGCGCGTTTGTTGGCTTCTATTCCCTCTTCGGCGGTTTCGGCCAGCTAGAGACGATGGTGCAGCAGATGATGGCTGGCGTCCGGCCCGCCTCGCTGATCGCCGTGCCGATGTTTATCTTTGCCGCCGATATCATGACGCGCGGCCAGTCCGCCGGGCGGCTGATTGATATGGTGATGTCCTTCGTGGGTCACATGAAGGGCGGTCTTGCGGTTGCCACGGCTGCGGCCTGTACCATGTTCGGCGCGGTCTCAGGCTCTACGCAGGCCACAGTGGTTGCAGTGGGCTCCCCCCTGCGGCCCCGGATGCTCAAGGCCGGGTACAAAGACAGCTTTGTACTGGCGCTGATCGTGAACTCCTCCGACATCGCATTCCTGATCCCGCCCTCCATCGGGATGATCATCTACGGCGTCGTCTCGAACACATCCATTGCAGAACTCTTCATCGCGGGCATCGGGCCGGGCCTGCTGATCCTCGCGCTGTTTTCGGTCTATTCGGTGATCTACGCCTACCGCCACAACGTCCCCACCGAAGAGAAAGCCACATGGGGCGAGCGTGCCCGCGCGGTACAACAAGCGCTTTGGCCGCTGGGCTTCCCGGCGATCATCATCGGCGGCATCTACGGCGGTGTTTTCTCTCCGACCGAAGCGGCGGCGGCCTGTGTGCTCTATGCCATCTTCCTTGAGATGATCGTCTTTCGTGAGATCGACTTTGCGGGCATCTATGAGACGGCGAAATCCACCGGGCTTATCACCGCCGTGGTCTTCATCCTTGTTGCGGCGGGCGCGGCCTTTTCTTGGGTGATCTCTTTTGCGCAAATCCCGCAGGCGGTTTTGGCGGGCATCGGGATCGACAGCATGGGGCCGATTGGGGTGCTCTTTGTGATCTCCATCGCCTTCTTTATCGGCTGTATGTTCGTGGACCCGATCGTGGTGATCCTCGTCTTCGTGCCGATCTTTGCGCCGGTGGTCGACTCGGTTGGCCTTGATCCGGTGCTGGTCGGCACGGTCATCACGCTGCAAGTCGCCATCGGCTCGGCCACGCCGCCCTTCGGGTGTGACATCTTCACTGCCATCGCGGTCTTCAAACGGCCCTATATGGAGGTCATCCGCGGCACCCCGCCTTTCATCATCATGTTGCTGAGCGTCTCGGTTGCCCTGATCTTCTTCCCACAGATCGCCCTGTTCCTGCGCGATCTGGCTTTTGCGAAATAAGAGGAGAGCGTCATGTTCACCCATATCCTCGCCCCCTATGACGGCTCGGTCAATGCCGACCGCGCATTGATGAAGGCGGCAGAGATAGCCAATCTGACCGGGGCGAAGGTGACGCTGCTGACGATCTACCGGCATCATTCGATGCTGGAGGCGTCGCTGTCGATGGTGCGGGTGAACGACCCCGGCAATATCGACGACGCGATGCAGGCCCATGCGACCGAGATCATCAGCCATGGCAAACAGCTGATGAAAGACGCAGGCGTCGAGAATGTACGCGCTTTCGTGCGCTCGGGCCGACCCGCGCGGGCCGTGACCGAATTCGCCAAGAAACATGATGCCGACCTCATCGTCATCGGCTCTCGCGGATTGGGGGCGACAGGCGATAGCTATCTGCTCGGATCGGTGTCACACAAAGTCACGGGGCTTGCGAAATGCCCCGTGCTTGTCGTTTAGATCAAAGGAATATTCAGGTGACCCCCCCTGTGCAAAGCGAAACGCTTGAGTGCCGTTTGCGTGAAGATGATCCCGTGCGCCTTGGCGCAATGCTGCTGTCGACCGACATGACCTTTGAGCGTGACGCGGCGCGGTTGATCGACCCCGCGCAGGCCGCACTGCATGTGGCGCGGATCGCTTTTGAGAACCCCACCACCCCCGAACGCCTGCGCGCGATGACCCCGGATATGGCCCGCACCGCGGCGCTGCTGGTGCCGGGGATCAAGCTTTCGGCCATCGCTTTTTGCTGCACCTCTGCCTCTGTTGCCATCGGTAATCCTGCGGTGCGTGAAGCCATCGGCGAAGGGCTCCCCGGCGTGCCGGTCACCACCCCCGCCTCTGCCGCCATCGCGGGCTTTGCAGCACTTGGCGTGAAACGTGTGGCAATGCTCACCCCCTATTTGCCCGAAACCGCCGCGCCCCTCGCCGCCTATTTCGAGGAACAGGGCCTACAGGTCATGCGCAACGGCGCCTTCGGGCTGGAAGACGACCGCGATATGGCGCGGATCGACGACGACAGCATCATCAACGGCGCCAAAGCACTGGACGGAGCGGAAGTAGAGGCATTTTTCCTCTCCTGCACGTCCCTGCGCGGTGTCGACGTGATTGACCGGATCGAAGCCGCCTTGGGCAAGCCGGTCGTGACCTCCAATCAAGCGCTGTGCTGGGCTTTGCAACGGATGGGCGGGCTGTCGGGCCGTCCCGATGGCTATGGCCGTCTGTTCGACTGCGACATGCCAAGCGCCCATGCACAGGGCATCATTCCGTGATCCCGGCCCCTCTGGCCGGATCACAATATTCGGGTAACCAGACATGAAAGGGGCTGGCCTATGACCACGTATGAGGCGAATTTTACAAACAGCGAGTACCAGCGCCGGGTCGACCGAACGCGCAAGACCATGGCCGCGCGCAACATGGATGCGATCGTGGTCAGCGACCCGTCGAACATGTCGTGGCTGTCGGGCTATGACGGTTGGTCATTCTATGTCTACCAAGCGGTGATCGTGACCCATGAGGGAGAGCCCGTTTGGTGGGGCCGCGGCATGGACGCGCTTGGCGCAAGACGCACCGTCTTCATGGAGGATGACTGCATCCGCGGCTACGACGACAGCTACGTGCAGAACCCCGAAAAACACCCGATGGAAGATCTCTCGGCCCTACTGAGCGAAATGGGGTTAGAGAACGCGCGTATCGGCGTGGAGATGGACAACTACTATTACTCCGCCCGCGCCCATGACACGCTGAAGACCAAGCTGCCCAAGGCGACCTTTATGGATGCCACGGCGCTGGTGAATTGGGAACGCGCCGTGAAATCTGAGCGCGAGATCGAATATATGGAGCGCGCCGCGCGGATCGTCGAAGAGATGCACGTCCGTATTCTGGAAGTCGCCGTGCCGGGGATGCGCAAGAACGATCTGGTGGCCGAGATCTATGCCACCGGTATTCGCGGTGCGCAGGGCTTTTGGGGCGACTACCCCGCCATCGTGCCCATGGCTCCATCCGGCATGGACGCCACCGCCCCGCATCTGACGTGGGACGACCGGCCCATGCAGCCCAACGAGGCGACCTTCTTTGAAATCGCAGGTGCCCACCGTCGCTATCAGTGCCCGCAATCGCGCACGCTGTTTTTCGGGGATGTCCCGCAAAAATACCGCGACGCCGAACAGGCGGTGCTAGAGGCCATCGACGCAGGGCTGGAACAGGCCAAGCCGGGCAATAAGGCCGAGGACATCGCCAATGCCTTCAACAAGACGCTCAACAAGGCCGGGTTTGAGAAGGACAGCCGCTGCGGCTATGCCATCGGCATCAGCTATCCCCCCGACTGGGGCGAGCGCACGATCTCTTTCCGCCGGGGCGATACGACGATCCTAGAGCCAAACATGACCTTCCATTTCATGCCCGCGCTCTGGCTGGATGATGGCGGGCTAGAAATCACCGAGCCGATCCGCATCACCGAGACCGGCCATGAATGTTTCTGCACCACACCGCGAAAGTTGTTTGTTTCCGCATGACCAGCAATCCCATCACCCCGACCATCCCGCTCGACGCCCCCGGCGCGCATCACGGTTTCCTCCGCCTGCCCTACAGCCGCGATGACAGCGCTTGGGGCTCTGTCATGGTGCCGATCACCGTCATTAATGGCGGCGACGGCCCTACGGCGCTGCTGACAGGCGGCAACCACGGCGATGAATACGAAGGGCCGATTGCGTTGCAGGAACTGGCGGCCACGCTGGATCCTGCGCAGATCAAAGGTCGCGTTATTATCCTGCCGATGATGAACCAACCCGCCTTTGCCGCGGGCCGACGCTGTTCGCCCATCGACGGCGGCAATATGAACCGCAGCTTTCCCGGCAGCCCCGGTGGCACGGTGACCCAGAAAATCGCGCATTACATCGCGACCGAATTGGTGCCGCTGGCCGACATCGTGCTGGATTACCATTCCGGCGGGCGCACGCTGGATTTCCTGCCCTTCGCCGCCGCGCATATCCTGCCCGACAAGAAACAGGAGGCCGCCTGCATGGCCGCGATGGAGGCCTTCAACGCCCCCTATTCGATGAAGATGCTGGAGATCGACAATCGCGGCATGTTCGACACCGAAGTAGAGGAACAGGGCAAGGTCTTCGTCACCACCGAGCTTGGCGGCGCGGGCACGTCGACGGCCAAAAGCGTCGCCGTCGCCCGCAAAGGCGCGCGCAATTTGTTGATCCATGCTGGGATTTTGGAAGGCGAGCCCGAGATGGCAGAGACCGTGATGCTCGACATGCCCGATGGGCGCTGCTTCACCTTTAGCGAGACGAATGCGCTGCTCGAGCCGCTGGTCGATTTGGGGGATGAAGTCACCGAAGGCCAAGCAATTGCGCGGCTCTGGCCCAGCGACCGCAGCGGTCAGCCCGCAATTACCGCCCATGCACAGCTCAGCGGCATCCTGACCGCCCGGCATGTGCCGGGACTGGTCAAGATGGGCGATTGCATCGGGGTGGTGGCGCAGGTGGTCTGACCCACCTGCAACGCCTCATTCGTCGACGGGGAAGTAGCAGGCTGCCGGATGCGGTGCCCCCTCAAGCACGGGGCGCTCTTTCCGGCAGACGTCCTGCACCTTCCAGCAACGCGGCGCAAAGGGGCAGCCCTCGGGGATCGCCAGTGGGGAGGGCAGTTCGCCCTGCAGCTTGATCCGCTCCTTGCCGCCTTCAGGGTCGGCGCGTGGGGTCGCGGAGAGCAGCGCCGCCGTATAGGGATGGCGCGGGTTCTCAAAGACTTCGTCTTTCGGCCCCTTCTCAACCGCGCGGCCCAGATACATGACGATCACATCGTCAGCCACATGGCGCACGACAGAAAGGTCATGGCTAATGAACAGATACGCCAGCTGCATCTTCTCCTGAAGGTCCACCAACAGGTTCAGGATCGCCGACTGGATCGACAGATCAAGCGCCGAGACGGGCTCATCCAGCACCAGCACCTTCGGGTCCAGCATCAGCGCCCGCGCCACCGCGATCCGCTGACGCTGACCGCCCGAGAACATATGCGGGTAGCGGTCGTAGTGTTCAGGCCGCAGACCGACAAGGCGCAGCATCTCGCGCGCCTTTTCCTCGCGCTGCTTCTTGGACATGTCCTTGCGGTTGATCACCAGCGGCTCTTGCAGGATCGTGCCGATCTGCTGGCGCGGGTTAAGCGAGCCGTAGGGGTCTTGAAACACGATCTGAACATGCTGGCGTAGGTCGGCCCAATCCTCGGGCCGCACCTGTTTGCCGTCTAGCGTGAGCGACCCGGCGGTCGGCTCTTCGATCATCGTGACCATCCGTGCCAGCGTGGACTTGCCACAGCCGCTTTCGCCCACCACGGCCAGCGTCTTGCCGGGGTGCAGTTGGAAATCGAGACCCGCGACGGCCTTGAGCGTCTGGGTCTTGCGCAGGAAGCCGCCACCAACCTGATAGTGACGCTCTAGCGCGTCGGCGGTCATTACGGGGGCAGTCATGACGCGACCCTTTCATCGGTATTCAGCGGATAGAAACAACGGGCCTTGCCGAGGTCTTCGCTCAGCGGTGGCGGGTTCTCGGCGCGGCATTTGTCGTTGGCGAACTTACAGCGCGGGGAGAACAGGCACCCGGCAGGGCGATCGAACTGGCCCGGCACCACGCCGGGGATTGTCGGCAGGCGTTTCTCTGTGGCACGCTCTGGCAATGCGTCCAACAGCGCCGCCGTATAGGGGTGATGCGGCTCGCGGAAGAGCGGCAGCACCTGCTGCTCTTCGATCTTCTGACCGGCATATTGCACCGAGACACGCTCGGCGGTTTCAGCCACCACGCCCATGTCATGAGTGATCAGCACCAGCCCCATGCCGGTTTCGTCACGCAGGGAGGTTAGCAGATCGAGGATCTGCGCCTGAATGGTCACGTCGAGCGCGGTTGTCGGCTCATCCGCGATCAGCAGCTTGGGCTTGCAGGCAATCGCCATGGCGATCATCACGCGCTGGTTCATCCCGCCCGACATCTGGTGCGGGAAGACCGACAGGCGCTTTTCCGGGTCCGGGATGCCGACCTGCTCAAACAGCTCAATCGCCCGCTTGTGCCGCTCGGCCCGGTTCAGCCCAAGGTGAAAGCGCAGGGATTCTTTGATCTGCCAGCCCACTGGGAAGCAGGGGTTGAGCGAGGACATCGGCTCTTGAAAGATCATCGCAAGGTCATTGCCGACAATCTTGCGCCGGGCGCGCTTATCCATTTTCAGCAGGTCATGACCGTCGAAGGTCAGCTCATCGGCGGTGACGGTGGCGGTCCAAGGCAACAGGCCCATCAGTGCCAACATCGACACCGATTTGCCCGAGCCACTTTCGCCGACAATGGCGAGGATTTCGCCAGTGTCGACATCTTGGTCAACCGAGTCCACGGCGCGGAACTTGCCCGAGGCGGTAGCGAAATCGACCGAGAGGTTGCGGATACGCAGAAGAGACATCAATCAGCTCCGCTTTAGTTTCGGGTCAAGGGCGTCGCGCAGCCCGTCACCCATGAGGTTGATCGCCAACACGGTGACGAGGATCGCAAGGCCGGGGAAGGTCACGACCCACCACGCCCGCAGAATGAACTCGCGCGCTTCGGCAAGCATGGTGCCCCACTCGGGTGTGGGCGGCTGCGCCCCCATGCCGAGGAAGCCAAGCGCGGCGGCATCAAGGATCGCGGTCGAAAACGACAGCGCGGCCTGCACGATGATCGGCGCAAGGCAGTTCGGCAGCACGGTCACGACCATCAGCCGCAGCGTGCCAGCACCGACAACACGGGCCGAGGTCACGTAGTCTTTCTGCCGCTCCGAGAGCACGCTCGCCCGTGTCAGACGCACGTAATGCGGCTGCAACACAATCGCGATGGCGATCATCGCATTGGTCAGCGACGGCCCAAGGATGGCCACGAGCACCAGCGCCAGCAGCAGCGACGGGAAGGCCAGAATGATGTCCATGATCCGCATGATGATCGTGTCGAGCCACTTGGGCGCGAAGCCCGAGATCAACCCGATGATGATCCCGCCAGAGGCGGCGATAGAGACCACGACGATGCCAACGAAGAAGGAGTAGCGCGCACCAACAATCAGACGCGACAGCATATCGCGACCGAGCGGGTCGGTGCCGAGGATATGGCTCCACGTGCCGCCATCTTGCCAAACAGGCGGCTGCAACGTCGCAGCGCGGAACTGTTGGGTCGCGTCATGCGGTGCGATCCACGGGCCGAACAGTGCCAGAAAGGCGAAGACGGCAAAGATCCACAGGCCAATCACGGCCCCACGGTTTTCGCGGAAATAGAACCAGAATTCGCGCAGACGCCCGGGGCGCGCGTGTACCATTTCGGCTTCGGCAGAGAGTGCGTCGTCCATTAGCGTTTCCTGATCTTGGGGTTGATGATGCCATAGAGCATGTCAACGGTGAGGTTCACGACCATGACCATGACGGCGATCAACAGCAGGCCACCCTGCACCACCGGGTAGTCGCGGCGGAAAATGCTGTCGACCATCCACTTGCCGATGCCCGGCCAGCTAAAGATCGTTTCGGTCAGAATGGCGCCCGCCAGCAGCGTGCCGACCGACAGGCCGATCACAGTAATGACGGGGATAAGCGCGTTGCGCAGGGCGTGGATGCCGTTGATCCGGCCTGAGGACATGCCCTTGGCGCGGGCGGTGCGGATGTAGTCTTCGCCCAGCACTTCGAGCATGGCCGAGCGGGTCTGCCGTGCGATCACCGCCAGTGGGATGGTGCCCAGCACGATGGTCGGCAGCAACAGGTGCCGCAAAGCCGAGGTAAACGCCCCGTCCTGACCAGAGGCGATACTGTCGATCAGCATGAAGCCCGTGGCATTGGGGAAGTAGTATAGCAGATCAATCCGGCCCGAGACTGGCGTCCAGCCCAAGTTGCCCGAGAACACGATGATCAGCAGCAGCGCCCACCAGAAAATCGGCATCGAATAGCCCACAAGTGCGGTCGACATCAGCGCCCGGTCAAAGAACTTGCCCCGGTTCACCGCAGCAATCACCCCCGCCGGCAGGCCCAAGGCCACGGCAAAGATCATCGCGCAGACCGACAGTTCCAACGTCGCCGGGAAGAGCGAGAAGAACTCATCCCAGACAGGCCGTTTGGTCACGAAAGAGTTGCCCAGATCGCCTTGTAGAACGCCGGTGAAGTACTCCCAGAACTGCACATAGATCGGCCTGTCAAAGCCGAACTGCTGTTGTAGTTCCAAGTAGCGTTCTTCGGAAATGCCCCGCTCGCCCGCCATGACGACAATCGGGTCGCCGGGCAGCATGCGGATAAAGGCAAATGAAATCAGCGTGACGCCGATAAAGGTCGGGATGAAGGTCGCAAGGCGCGACAAGACATATTTCAGCACGGGAGCACCATCAGTTCCTTCGGAAAGTTGGTCAGGGATTTGTAGCCATCTTCGGTGATCAGCACGTCATCTTCGATGCGCACGCCAAAGTTGCCGATCTCATAGAGGCCGGGTTCATTGGTGTACACCGTTCCGGCGGGTAAAGTCATATGGTTGCCGCGCATGATATAGGGCGCTTCATGCACATCGCGGCCAAGGCCGTGGCCGGTCTTGGTGCGGATGCGGTCGGCATAGCGCGAGGCTTCGAGCACGCCGGTCACCACATCGTCGATCTCATGCGCGGTGACGCCTGCACGAGTGGCGTCGAGGCCGGCGAGATTGGCGCGTAGTACGGCGTCATAGACATCGCGCCCCTCGTCGCTGACATGGCCGAGGAAAACGGTGCGGGTGATGTCGGCGGCAAAGCCGTTCTTGCGCGCGCCGAAATCAATCAGCAGCGCATCGCCTGCTTTGACGCGGTAATTTTCGCGCGCTTTGGCATGGGGGCGGGCCGAGCCATCACCGGCAGCGACGATGGGCGCAAAGGACAGATCATCGGCCCCTTCGGCAAAGACCATCTGCACCAGTTTCTGTTCGATCTCTTTCTCGGTCTGGCCGAGCTTCACGGAATCGAGTGTCGCGCGCAGGGCGCGTTCGGAAATGTTGATCGCCTCTTGCAGGGCGGCAACCTCGGCCTCAGTCTTGATCATGCGCGGGGCGGAAATTTCACGCTCGGCGTCGATGATCCGCAGGTCGGGCTGCGCTTTCTTTAGCGCGTGATGCACAAAGACGCGCATCACTTGGCCCTCAACGGCCAGCGAGGTGATGTTCAGATGCTCGGTCAGCGCGGCAAAGGCATCGTCATAGCCTGTTTGATCGCGCCAATCGAAAACGGCACCGTCAAAGCCAACCAATTCCCAGCTGCCCAGTTCAAGGTTCGGCACCAAAGCGGCGGCGGGGCCACGCGCGGGGATGACCAGAACAAAGGGGCGCTCGTGGCTCATGAAGGCATGGTCGACAGCGCGGGTGAAATTCGGGCCGGGCACCAGCGCCACGGCATCCACCGATAGGTCAGCGGCGATATCGGCATAGGCCGACAGGCGATCATTCAGAGAGTTGGACAAGGTAGGGCTTCCCGGCGGGTGAGGTTAATAAAATGGGGACGGCACAGAATGCCGCCCCCTTTGGTCGTAGCGGCAGGGTTACTGCTTCAGGCCAACTTGGTTGAAGATGTGGCCACCCAGCGGGTGAACGACATAGTTTTCAACTTCGGGGCGCATGGTCATGTAGACGACCGAATGCGCGATGGTGGCCCAAGGTGCTTGATCCTTGAAGATCTGCTGCGCTTCTTCGTACAGCGGCGCACGCTCTTCTTGGGTCGGCAGAACCTTGGCTTTCTGGATCAGCGCGTCGAATTCCTCGTTGCACCACTGGGCGCGGTTGGATTTCTCGACACCGTCACAGCCCAGCAGAACCGCGAGGAAGTTGTCTGGGTCGCCGTTGTCACCGGTCCAACCCAGCAGCACCGCGCCATCACGGTCTTTCGACTTGGAGCGCTCAAGATACTCACCCCATTCGTAGGAGACGATTTCAACATCGACGCCAACTTTGGAGAAGTCTTCTTGCATCAGCTCGGCCATACGGCGGGCGTTGGGGTTGTAGGGACGCTGAACCGGCATCGCCCAGATCTTCATGGACAGGTCGGTGACGCCTGCTTCCTCGAGCATCGCCTTGGCGGCCTCGGGGTCATAGTTGTCGTCTTCGATGGCGTCGTTGTAGGACCACATGGTCGGCGGCAGCGGGTTCTTGGCGATTTCGCCGGAGCCCTGGAACACCACGTCGATGATCGCCTGCTTGTCGATCGCCATGTTCAGCGCCTTGCGGACATCGGCGTTGTCGAAGGGCGCGACCTGCGTGTTGTAAGCCAGATAGCCCACGTTCAGGCCTTCTTGCTCCATCACGACAATGTCTTCGGCGTCTTTCATCGCCTGAACATCGGCGGGGTTCGGATATGCCGTCACGTGGCACTCACCCGCCTGCACCTTTTGGTAGCGGACCGAAGCGTCAGGCGTGATCGCGAAGATCAGGCTTTCGACTTTGGCCGGATCGCCCCAGTATTCGTCGTTCCGCAGGTAACGGATGACCGCGTCTTTCTGGTAGGCTTGGAACTGGAACGGACCAGTGCCGATGGGCGCTTGGTTCACCATTTCGGGTGTGCCAGCTTCCATCATCGCGTCGGCATATTCTTTCGATACGATTGAGGCGAAATCCATGGCCATGTTGGCGATGAAAGGCGCTTCGGGGCGGGTCAGGTTGAAGGCCACGGTGTAATCGTCGACCTTTTCGATGCTCTCGATCAGGTCGGGCATGGACATGCCGCCGTAGTATTCCCATGTGCCGCCGGAAACGGTGTGATAGGGGTTTTCTTCGTTGCCCTGACGGTCAAAGCTGAAGATCACGTCGTCAGCGTTGAAATCGCGTGTCGGCGTGAACTGGTCGTTGGAGTGGAACTTCACCCCTTCGCGCAGCTTGAAGGTGACCTTCATGCCGTCTTCGCTGACTTCCCAGCTTTCAGCCAGCGCGGGGATGACTTCGGTCGTGCCGACTTTGAACTCGGCCAGACGGTTGTAGATCGGGTGGCTGGAGGCGTCGAAGGTGGTGCCAGCGGTGTAAAGCGCGGGGTCAAAACCCTCGGGCGAGCCTTCGGAGCAATAGACCAGCGCTTGGGCCGATGCGGCTGTGGCACCCAGTGCCGCCAGCATGGCGCCGGTAGCCAGTTTGGTTGTAAAAGACATAATATTCACTCTCCTGATTGGTATGTTTTTTGGCAGCGGTTTGTCCGCCGCAGGTGATACGCCCTTACGGGCGAGACGACGCGAATGCGGTGGCTAATGCCCCTTCATTCGGACGTATTCTATTGGCGCCGGCGGCCTGTTCGTATTGCATCCGGCCCACCCAAAGGACGCGGGCGGGCTTGTCAGTTTTGTTAGACCAAGAATGCGGGCTGCTGCCGAGGTAATGCAGGCTGTCGCCGGGCCGCATGATATGCTCCCCCCCATCGACGACCTGCGCGATCTCACCTTCAAGGATATAGATCACCTCTTCGCCCTCATGCACGACCTCTTCCGAGGCGTAGCCCGGTGGCACGTTCATGATGTAGGAGGACAGCTCATGGCCGGGAAAATCCGCGCCGATCTTCTCATATTCGATGGAAGACCCCGACACGGCAAAGCGGGGACGCTCATCCGCGCGGGTCAGGCTGTCTTGGGTCTTGGGGGTATGGATGAAAAAGCTGACTTCGACCTGAAGCGCGACGGCAATCTGCGACAGGGTGCCCAGCGACGGCGTGGCCCGGCCCCGCTCAACTTGGCTCAGATAACCGACCGACACGCCAGAGGCTTCGCCCAACTGCTGCAAGGTCAGGGACAAACGATGACGTTGCTTGCGCATACGTGCGCCAAGCGTGGATACACTATCGCCATTGGCAGTCGGCAAATTCACCCTCCCCGTGAACAGCGGCCCGATCTTGCGCCGGGCGCAGCCTTTTCGTCTCTCGTTGTGTGCGAGTAAAAAAGTTGAGGGTCAACAAAAATTTTTTTACTGCGGCGCAGCATGGTGCCTATAGCGACGACTTTGCGCGGCGGTTGCTGTTCTATTCAAAGGATTTTAGCTGCTCACGATCAATCCGCGCCAATTCACGCGCCGTCGGGTCAAGCGGAGCGAAAGAAACACTCAGCCCGCTGGGATGCCATTCGCAGATCCCGAATCCGGTGCCCTCAACGATGCGCAAATCGTGGGTTTCGGTCAGATCGATGGTGGAGTGCAGCCCGTTGGAGATCACCACCGGGATACCGTGCCAATGGCTCACCCGGTTCACATGCACATGGCCCGAAAGGATCCCCGCCATATGCTGTCCCTTTAACATTTCAGCCAAACGCGCGCTGCTGGCCTTATCCAAACTGCCCCACGCCAGCGCTTCGGGATCAATGCGCGGCGGGTGGTGAATGACCAAGAGTTTCGCCAGTTCGGGGTGACGCTGCAGCGCTGCCTGTAGAAACTCGAACTGCGCGTCATCCAGCGCCCCGGCCACCTTGCCCGGTACACTGCTGTCCAGCGCAATAACATGCAGATCACCCTGCGGCGCGTCGTGGAAATAGGGCGCATCAGCCAGCCCCGGCGCAAAGACCGCGTTAAAACCGGCGCGTTTGTCGTGGTTGCCAAGGGCCATCACCAGCGGCGCTTTCAGCGGGGCCGTGATCTCGTGCACCAGCGCATAGCTTTCCCGGTCGCCCTGATTGGTCAGATCGCCGCTGGCCACGACAAAGTCGGGCTGCGGGTCCATCGCGTTGATCACCTCAACCACGCGGCGCAGGGTGGCGGGCGTGTCGCTTTGCAGATGCGGGTCGGCCAAATCGGGGTGCGAGATATGCAGGTCGGTCAGGTGGACGAAACGGGTCATGGGCGTACTCCTGCGGCTGTCAGCAGGGTTTTCGTATAAGGGTGCTTGGGCGCGCGCAACACATCAGCGGCCGCACCGCTCTCAAGCGTTTTACCGTGCTGCAGCACCAGCACCCGGTCACAGACCGCCCCCACCACCGCGAGGTCATGGCTGATAAACACCATCCCGAGGCCCAGATCATCTTGCAGGTCCATCAGAAGATTAAGGATTTGCGCCTGAACCGAGACATCAAGGGCCGAGACCGCCTCATCCGCGGCCAAAAGCGCGGGGCGGGTGATGATGGCGCGGGCGATGGCGATGCGCTGGCGCTGCCCGCCCGAGAATTCATGCGGATATTTGCCCGCATCGGCCGGATGTAGCCCGACCTGCTCCAAGGCTTCGGCGACGCGATGGGTGATATTCTCCGTCTCGCCATTGGCGCGCAGCGGCTCGGCGATGGACCAGCCAATGCGGCGGCGTGGGTTAAGCGAGCCGAAAGGATCTTGAAACACCATCTGAAAACCGCGCCGCAGCCGGCGCAGCTCTTCGCCCCGAAGCTCATGCAGATCGCGCCCTTGAAACAGCACCTCCCCCGCGTCCGGACGCTCAAACGCCATGATGAGCCGCGCCAATGTCGATTTGCCCGAACCGCTTTCGCCGACCACGCCCAAGGTCTCGCCCGCGTGCAGCGAAAACGCCGCCCCCTCCAGCGCGGTCAGCACCGGCGGGGCGCGCAGCAGGCTTTGACGCGGCAGCTTGTAGCGGCGGGTCAGGTTTCGGACCTCCAAGAGCGGCACGTCAGTCATGTCGCGGCTCCGTCAGCAGATGACAGGCCGCGCCGCGCCCCGTTTCGGTCTGCGCAAAGGCCGGGCGCTGCGTGGCGCAATGGGGCAGCTCAGCCGGGCAGCGCCCCGAAAAGCGGCAGCCCAACGGCAGCGCATGCAGCGGCGGCACAGTGCCGGGAATGGTCGGCAGCCTGCGGCGCTTTCCTTGCGCATCCCGCCCTGCCACACCGGCATCGGGCCGCGCGCCCAACAGCCCCTTGGTATAGGGATGCGCGGGCGCGCCAAGCACCTTTGCCGTGCGGCCCCGCTCAACCATATCGCCCGCATACATCACCACGATGTCTTCGGTGGCCCGCGCCACGGCAGCGAGGTCATGGCTGATGAAAACCAGCGCCATTTGCCGCTCCCGCGCGAGCCGTTGCAACAGGTCGGTGATCCGCAGCGCGACATTGGCATCCAGCGCCGTGGTTGGCTCATCCGCGATCAGCAGCATCGGATTGCAGGCCAAGGCCAGCGCGATCAGCACCCGCTGGCGCTGCCCGCCCGACATCTCATGCGGGAATTGCCTCAGGCGTCGATCTGGGTCGGGAATGCCCACCTCTTCGAACAGGCTCAGCGCGCGGGCGCGGGCCGCGCGGCGCGTCAGCCCGTCGTGCAGCAGCATCGGCTCCATCACCGTATCGCCCACCCGCCGCAGCGGGTTGAGCGCCGCCATCGGCTCCTGAAACACCATCGCGACGCGGCGGCTGCGCAGCCTCTGCCAGTCCCGCTCGGCCGCGCGGGCCATATCCTGCCCGTCGATCCGAAGCTGTCCGGTCAGGCGCGCGCTGTCGGGGGCCATGCCCATCAGGCACAGGGCCAGAAGCGTCTTGCCCGAACCGCTTTCACCCACGACACCCAAGCGGTCGCCGCGCTCGATCACCAGATTGGCATCACGCAGCGCCGCCGCATGGCCGAAATGGACCGAGAGATTGCTGAGTTCGATCATCGCGCGCGCACCAACCTCGGGTCAGTGATATCACGCAGCCCGTCGCCCAGAAGGCCGAACCCCAGCACCGCCACAACGATGCAAAGGCCGGGATAGATCGCCAGTTGCGGGGCGAGATACATCAACGTCTGCGCCTCCGACAACATCCGCCCCCAGCTTGACGCAGGCGGCTGCGCGCCGAGGCCAAGATAGCTCAGCGCCGCTTCGGCGAGGATTGCCACGGCAAATTCGATGGTGGCCTGCACGATGATGGCCGCGGCGATATTGGGCAGGATGTGATCGCGGCTGATCGCAAAGCGCCCCCGCCCCGCCGCGCGAGCCGCGGCGACATAATCGCGCGTCCAGATTTGGTTGGCAGAGGCACGGGTGACGCGGGCGAAGATGGGGATGTTGATAAACGAGATCGCCAGCACCGCATTGGTCAGCGACGGCCCAAAGACCGCCGCCAGCATGATCGCAAAGAGCAGCGCGGGAAAGGCGAAACCCAGATCGGCCAGCCGCATCACCGCATCCTCGACCCAACCGCCAAGCGCCGAGGCGAGCAACCCAAGCGCCACGCCGATGCTGCCGCCCAAAAGCACCGCCACCAGCGCCACAGTCATCGAATTACGCGCCGCCGCCATAAGCTGCGCCACGACATCGCGACCCAACTGATCGGTGCCCAGCCAATGCTCTGCCGAAGGCGGCGCGAATTTGGTCGAGATCGACATCGTCTGCGGGTCATGCGGGGTCCAGATCAGCGACAGCGCCGCCACCCCAACCACGAGGCTGACCAGCACCGCGCCCAGCAGAAAATTCGCCGGAAGCGGCCTCATGCTCGGGCCTTCAGCCGGGGGTCGATGACCACGTAAAGCAGGTCGACCACGAAATTCGCCGTCACCACGATGGCGGCGAAAAGCATCACCAGCGCCTGCACCGTGGGCAGGTCACGGTTGGAGATGGACTGAAAAATCAGCCGCCCCAGCCCCGGCAGGTAAAAGACGTTCTCAATCACGATGGTGCCGGTGACCAACGCGGCGAATTGCATGCCCACGATGGTCACGATCGGCACCAGCGCATTGGGCAGCACATGCCGCCAAAGCACCCGCCGCCGCGACAACCCACTGGCCCGCGCGGTGCGCACGAAGTCCAGCCGCATCACCTCCAACGCCGAAGACCGCGTGACCCGTGCCAGCACCGCCGATTGCACCAGTGCCAGCGCCACCGTGGGCAGAATGAGCGAGCGCAGCGCAGCGACCGGATCGTCCCAGCCCGCAAAGCCCCCGGGGGGCAGCCAACGCAGCTTCACCGCAAAGAGCATCACCAAGAGGATCGACAGCCAGAACGCCGGCACGGCGATGCCAAGCTGGCTGAGGAACATCACCCCCCAGTCGCCCGCGCGGCCATGCTGCGCCGCAGCCGTAATGCCAAGGCCCAGCGCCAGCACCAGCGTCACCAACATCCCCGCCACAGCGAGTGAAATGGTCATCGGCAGCCGTTCGGAAATCAGTTCCGAGACCGGGACACGGAAGGAATGGCTCAGGCCGAACTCCCCCTGCAAGGCGTTCCAGACCCATGAGAAATAGCGCGTCACCAGCGGCGCGTTCAGTCCCAACTGCTCGCGCAAAGCGGCTAGCGCATCGTCCGAGGCATCCATCCCAAGGATCGTCAGCGCCGGGTCGCCGGGCAGCACGTTCATCACGGCAAAGACCACGACCGACACGGCCAACAGGGTCAGCACGAAACCAAGCGTGCGGCGGAAGAGGAAATAGGCCACGGGATCAGGTCCAATGGCTGCGGCACGCGCGGCACCGCAGCCGGTTTAGATCAATTTGCGACGCTGACGCCCTTAAGCGGCATGTAGAGTACCGGCGAAGAAGCCCAATACCCTTCGACCCCTTCCCGAAAGACACCCAATAGCGGCAGCTGAAACAGGAATGCATGAACTGACTGATCCGACAGCATCTGCTGGCCCTGCTTAAGCAATTCATCGCGCTTGGCCGGGTCGACCTCGGTCGTAATCTGCTCCCACAGGGATGTCATCTCAGCGTTGTCATAGCCATAGAAGTAATCAGGCCCACGGGCGAAATTGCCCATGTCGTTGGGACTGGTGTGGGCGATGATCGTCATGTCGTAGTTCTTCTGCTTATAGACCTCATCGATCCAGAAGCCCCATTCGACATTCTCAACTTTGGCGTCGATCCCGGCCTCTGAAAGCTGGTTCTGAATGATCTCAGCCGAGCGGGTGGCGTAGGGGAACGGCGGCACGCGCAGGGTCATGGTGGCGCCGGCCACGCCGGCGGCTTCAAACATCTCCTCGGCCTTGGTGCTGTCATGCGGATAGGCGTCCGTCAGGTCGACATAGGCGGTGCCATGCGGCGGATAAAAGCTGCCGATGGGCACGGCTTGGCCATACATTGCGCCTTCAATGATCTCGTCGCGGTCGATGGCGGTGGCCACGGCGCGGCGCACCTCGACGTTGTCGAAGGGCGGCTTGGCGTTGTTCATGGCGAGGATCACTTCGCCCTCGGTCGAGCCAACGTTGACGCGGAAGCGCGGGTCGGCTTCGAACTGCGGCAGCAGTTCCGGCGCGGGGAAACCGGGGAATGCGTCAAGCTCTTCGGCCATCATTGCCGCTGTCGCCGCGGCGGGGTCTGAGATGAAGCGAAACACCACCTTATCGAGCGCCACATCGGCGGCATCGCGGTGATCGGGGTTCTTGACCAAAGTCAGACGGTCGCCACGGGTCCAGCTGTCAAACTTGAAGGGGCCGGAGCCCACGGGGTTGGCGTTGTTGGTCTCCGCGCTCTCCGAGGCCACGATGGCGCTGTCGCCCTGCCCCATGTTGAACAGGAAGAAGGCGTCTTTGCCCGAAAGCGTGATCTCGACCGTCTGCGAGTCGACCGCTTTGACGCTCTCGATCGGCTCGAAGATGTCCTTCGAAGGGTTCACGCTGTCCTCGCCCATGGCCCGCTCGAAGGAATAGACCACATCCTCGGCGTCGAGCGTGCTGCCATCGTGGAAGGTCACGCCTTCGGCCAAGGTGAACGTATAGGTCAGCCCGTCTTCAGACACCTCCCAAGAGGCCGCGAGGTTGGGCTGCACCTCGCCGTTTTCCGCCACGGTGGTCAGCGATTCAAAGACGTTTTGCGTCATCATGCTGTCGATGGAGGCGGTCGCATCCGCCGTCGGGTCAAGCGACGTGGGCTCCTGCTGCATGCCGATGACAAGCTCGGCAGCGGCAGAGACCGAGGCCATCAGGCCAAAGGCCAGCGTCAGCGCGGGAAGGGTTTTGGTGAGGGGCAAATGAGACATGGGACAGCACTCCTGTGGGGAGGGGCGTGTTCGGCCCTGCCGCGCGCCCCTTTGTGACAGACTGCGCCGGGCGGGGGCGTTCGGTCAACGGTTTTGGCGCACTGCGGGAAAACTTCATGTAATTGCAACAATATGGCGGATTTCACCGAGCGGCCCCAGAAGCGGGAAGGGGACGGGGATCGCCCCTTTTGCGCGGCAATCGGCGGTGCTAGCCTCCGCGCAGAGAGGGCAGATTATGGATATTTCTACGGCAGGTTTCGATTGCATTGTCATTGGCGCGGGCATCGCGGGCGCTTCTGTCGCTGCTGAACTGTCCAGCGACCGCCGGGTACTGCTGTTGGAACGAGAAAGCCAGCCGGGCTATCACACCACGGGCCGCTCTGCCGCCCTGTTTACCGTGACCTATGGGCCGGAGGTGATCCGCGCCCTTTCCCGCGCTTCTGCCGCTTTCTTTCACACCCCCGCCAGCCCCCATCTGGAGCATCCGCTGCTGGAACCACGCGGCGCGGTGTTCGTCGCGCGGCAGGATCAGAAGGCGGCGCTGGCGCGCACCGCCGAGGAACTGGGGCCCCATGTCACCCCGCTGACCGGGGCCGAAATCGAGACACTCGTGCCGCTGCTGCGCAAGGGCTATGCCAGCGCCGGGCTGCGCGATGCTTCGGCGGCCGATATCGACGTGAACGGGCTGCATCAGCATTACCTCAAGACCTTCCGCGCCGCGGGCGGTGTCTTGCAAACCAAGGCCGAGGTGCGGGCGCTTCGCAAAGAAGGGAGCTGGCAGGTCGACACGAACCAAGGCACCTTCCACGCGCCGGTCATCGTCAATGCCGCAGGGGCTTGGGCCGATGAGATCGCCACGCTGGCCGGGCTTGCACCTGCGGGTCTCACCCCGAAACGCCGCACGGCGCTGACGGTGGCACCACCCGATGGCATGGAACCGGACCGTTGGCCGATGGTGGTGGATATCGATGAGCAGTTTTACCTCAAGGCCGATGCGGGCAAGCTGCTGATTTCACCTGCGGACGCCACGCCCTCGCCCCCTTGTGACGCCCAGCCCGAGGAATTGGATATCGCGATCTGTATCGACCGGATCGAAACCGCATTTGACCTTCACCGCCCCCGCATTGAAAGCCGCTGGGCAGGGCTGCGCAGTTTCCTGCCCGACGGTGACCCGGTGGCGGGCTTTGATCCCGAGGGGGAGGGGTTTTTCTGGCTGGCGGGGCAAGGCGGTTATGGCATTCAAACCGCGCCCGCTCTGGCCCGCGCTGCCGCCGCTCTGGTGCGGGGAGAAGATATCCCCGGCGACATTGCCGCCGAGGGTGTCACTTCAAAGGCGCTTGCACGAAGGCGTTCGGGGCTGGCTTAGCCGCCCATCCCGGCGTCAGCTTCGATCTGCTTGCGCGACTTGCGTGCGCGTTCGGTGGCCGATTTCAACTGACCACAGGCCGCCATGATGTCTTCGCCACGGGGCTTGCGCACGGGCGAGGCATAGCCCGCGTTATAGACGATATCGGCAAAGGCGCGGATGCGATTGTTGGACGACCGCTCATAGGGCGAACCGGGCCATTCGTTGAAGGGAATGAGGTTGATTTTGGCCGGGATGCCCTTAATCAACTCGACCAAGCGATGCGCGTCTTCGTCGCTGTCGTTCACGCCCTTCAGCATCACATATTCAAACGTGATCCGCTCGGAGTTGCTGACCTTGGGATAGGCGCGTAGGGCGTCGAGCAGTTCTTCGATGTTCCAACGCTTGTTGATCGGCACCAGCTTGTTGCGCACCTCATCGGTGGTGGCGTGGAAAGACACGGCCAATTGGCAGCCGATTTCGGCGGCGGTGCGATGGATCTCAGGCACAACGCCGGAGGTCGAGAGCGTAATGCGGCGGCGCGAAAGCTGGATGCCCTCGGGGTCCATCGCGATCTTCATCGCGTCGCGCACGTTCTCAAAATTGTACAGCGGCTCGCCCATACCCATCAGCACGATATTGCTCAAAAGACGGGCCTCTTCGGTCCGAGTGCCAGTCTCGGGCCATTCATCCAGATCGTCGCGCGCCACCATAACCTGCCCGATAATCTCAGCGGCGGTAAGGTTCCGCACCAGTTTCTGGGTGCCCGTGTGGCAGAAGGAACAGGTCAGCGTGCAGCCCACTTGGCTGGACACACACAGCGTGCCGCGACCCTCTTCAGGGATATAGACCACCTCAACCTCGTGGCCGCCCGCGATCCGCACCAAATATTTTCGCGTGCCGTCTTCGCTTTCCTGACGGGTCACGACCTCAGGTACTTCGATCACGAATTTCTCTGCCAGTTCAGCGCGGTAGCCTTTGGCAAGGTTGGTCATGGAGTCGAAGTCACGCACACCCCACTGATAAATCCACTGCCAGATTTGCCCCACACGCATCTTTGCCTGTTTCTCAGGCGTGCCGTTTGCGATCAACACATCGCGCATGGCGTCACGGGTCAGACCGACAAGGTTGATCGGCCCCTCAGGCAACTTGCGGGGAAGGGTCATCACGTCTTGGGTGATGGGCGCGGAAGCGGACATTGCAAAGACTCACAGGCTAGGGATGGGTCTCTATATAAGAAATGACGCGATTTGCAAAAGGGTTTGGCCGCCAGCGCTTTGAGGTCAATCTCAATAGGTCTTTTTGCTCATTCGCAATTCACCCGTCGCCAGAACCGGCGCGGCATCCAGACTGTCCACATTCAGCATCGCCGCCACGCGCTCCAACGAAGACACCAACTGCGCCTGCTCCCAATCCGCAAGATCCGCAAAGGCGCGGACGTAGCGCTGTTGCAAGGCATCGGGGGCTTCCTCCAACACATCCTCACCTTGAGTGGTCAGGGTGATGTTTGTCTGCCGACGGTCCTGCGCCGAGGGCTGCCGCGATACCAAACCCCGTGCCACCAGCTTATCGACCAAGGCGGTGACGGTGGCTTGGCTGACGCCCATCTGGTTGGCGAGGGTCTTGGCGGTGGGGTCCTTCTTCTCTCCGACGATCTGCAAAACCCGCAGTTGCGCCGGGGTTACCCCTGCGGCCTGCGCCAAATCGCGGGCATAGAGTTCGGTAGCGCGCAAAATGCGGCGTAAAGCGATCAGACTCTCGTCGATCCGGTCGGGATGTTTTTGCGTCATGGTGCATCATTGCACAATGGGGACGATTTCAGCAATCGCTCTCAACTGCCCTGAACGCTTAGTATAGCTAAGCGAAACGCCTCAATTTCGTTAGCCTTACGAAACAAATATGCACATGAGCATGCCTCTGAAACCACGCTATAAGCGTATTATGAGGTATTTTGCTTTGAATGTTGAAGTATTACCCGACATGCCCTACTTAGCTTATCGAAACAACAAGGGAGCCCCGACCGGATGCAGAATGAACTCGACATAAAGAAAGCCCGCACACCCAAGCTGCGTAAGCCCATTGCCGAGGACGGAGCCGCCATCTGGCGGTTGATTCGCGACTGCAAGCCGCTCGATGAAAACTCGCTGTATGCGAACCTGATCCAAGCCGACCACTTCCGTGATACCTGTGTTGTGGCGGAAATGGACGGCGACATCGTGGGCTGGATTTCTGGCCATATGATCCCTGCCCAAGACGCCTTCTTTGTCTGGCAGGTCGCCGTCAGCCCTAAGGCCCGTGGCCTTGGCTTGGGTAAAACCATGCTGATGGAACTGGTGAACCGCGATGAGACCGAAGACGCCAAAACCCTCAAGACCACGATCACCCGGGACAATGACGCCTCCTGGGGGCTGTTCCGCAGCTTTGCCAATCACGTCGGCGGCGACCTTTCGGATGCGCCCCACTTTACCAAAGACGCCCATTTCGAGGGCGCACATGACACCGAACATATGGTGACGATCACGCTGCCCGAGACTGCCGCGCTCAAACGCGCCGCGTAAACCGCAGCTGACAATTCACACGATAGATTCTCTAGAAGAGAAAGGATATTCCTATGCCTAAGGACATGGCACAGAACACAACGATCTTTACCCGCCGCGAGAGCGAAGCACGCTCCTATTGCCGTGGCATGAACGCCGTTTTCACCCGCGCCAGCGGGTCCGAGATGTTTGACGGCGAAGGCAACCGCTACATCGACTTCCTCGCCGGCTGTTCCTCGCTGAACTACGGCCACAACGATGCGGACATGAAGGCCGCGCTGGTGGAACACATCACCAATGACGGCATCGCCCATGGTCTCGACTTCCATAGCGACACCAAGGCTGCCTTTCTAAAGGCTTATGAGGAAAACATCCTCAAGCCGCGCGGCATGGATTACAAAGTCATGATGACCGGCCCGACCGGCACCAATGCCGTCGAAGCCGCGATCAAGCTTGCGCGTAAGGTGACAGGCCGGACCAATGTGATCTCCTTCACCAACGGTTTCCATGGCATGACCATGGGCGCGCTGGCACTGACCGGCAACAAAGGCAAACGCAGCGGTGCGGGCGGTGGCTCGTTGGCCGATGTGACGCACATGCCTTTCGAGGGATCGCTGGGCGAAAACGTCGACACGCTAGAAATGATCGACGCCATGCTGTCGAACCCCTCCTCGGGCATCGACGCCCCTGCGGCATTCATCTTTGAGCCGATCCAAGGCGAAGGCGGTCTGAACGCGGCCTCCGACGCATGGATGCAGGGCATCGAGAAAATCGCCCGCAAGCATGGCGCTCTGCTGATCATCGACGACATTCAGGCAGGCTGTGGCCGTTCGGGCAGCTTCTTCTCGTTTGAGGCGTCCGGCATCAAGCCTGACATGATCACCCAAGCGAAATCGCTTTCCGGTTTTGGCCTGCCCTTCGCGGCCCTGCTGATCGCGCCTGAGCATGACATCTGGAAGCCCGCCGAGCACAACGGCACCTTCCGTGGCAACACCCACGCCTTTGTCACCGCCCGCGTCGCGATTGAGAAATTCTGGTCCGACAACAAATTCGAAAAGTCGCTGGCCGAAAAAGCCGTGGTACTGACCACCGCGCTCAAGGACGTTGCCGATCTGGTCGACGGTGCCTCGCTGAAAGGCCGCGGCCTGATGCAGGGTGTCGATGTCGGCTCCGGTGAACTGGCCGGTGCGATCTGTGCGCGTGCCTATGAATTGGGCCTTGTGATCGAAACATCGGGCGCGAACGATGAAATCGTTAAATATCTTGCCCCGCTCACCACGCCAGAGAAGGTCATGCGCGAAGGGTTTGATATCCTCCTTCAAGCGACCCGTGACGTGACGGGCAACATGAAACTGGCAGCGGAGTAATACCGATGATTGTACGCGATTTTAACAAACTTCAGGGCACAGACCGTCACGTTGGTGACGCTCAATGGACGTCCACACGCTTGCTTTTGGCTGATGACAAGATGGGATTCTCTTTCCACATCACCGTTCTTGAGGCCGGGTCGGAACACACGTTCCATTACAAGCACCACTTTGAGAGCGTCTATTGCATGAAGGGCAAGGGGTCGATCACCGATCTCGCCACCGGCGAGACCCATGAGATCACCCCCGGCGTGATGTACGCCCTGAACCTGAACGACAAACACACCCTGCGCGCAGAGGAAGAACTGCACATGGCGTGCTGCTTCAACCCGCCGGTCACCGGCAACGAAGTGCACCGTGAAGACGGCTCCTATGCGCCTGCCGAGGAGGTAGCGTAAGTTATATGACTCAACCGTCCCACACTGTCGAAAAAATCGGCGGGACGTCCATGTCCCGCGTGAACCAGCTCAAAGATACGCTCTTTGTCGGTGACCGTAAGGGCGCGGACATCTATGGGCGCGTCTTCGTGGTCTCCGCCTTTGGCGGGATCACGAACCTTTTGCTGGAGCATAAGAAGTCGGGCGAGCCGGGCGTTTATGCGCATCTCGCGAACGCCAGCAACGACCACGGCTGGCATGAGGCGCTGACCCGTGTTTCTGCCGAGATGCAGCGCGTGCACCGTGAGGTGCTGGAGCATCCCGGCGACATCGAACAGGCCGACGCCTTCGTGTCCGAGCGGACCCATGGTGCCCGCAACTGCCTGATCGACCTGCAGCGCCTCTGCGCCTACGGCCACTTCCGCCTGTCGGAGCACATGCTGCAAATCCGTGAGTTGCTGTCCGGGCTGGGCGAGGCGCATTCCGCTTTCGTCACCACGATCATGCTGCAACGCGCCGGTGTGAACGCCCGTTTCGTCGACCTCTCCGGTTGGCGCGATGAGGGCAATGTCACGCTGGACGAGCGCATCGCGCAGGCGATGGAGGGCATCGACCCGCAAACGGAAATGCCCATCGTCACCGGCTATGCACAATGCGCCGAAGGGCTGATGCGTGAGTTTGACCGTGGCTATTCCGAGGTGACCTTCTCCAAGCTGGCGGCCCTGACGGGTGCGCGCGAGGCGATTATTCACAAGGAATTCCACTTGTCCTCCTGCGACCCGAAACTGGTCGGCGAACATGCCGTCAAAAAGATCGGTCGCACGAACTATGACGTGGCGGACCAACTGTCGAACATGGGGATGGAGGCGATCCACCCCAAGGCGGCCAAGACCCTGCGTCAGGCCGATGTGCCGCTGCGCGTGACCAATGCCTTTGAGCCCGAAGACCCCGGCACGCTGATCGACGACCGCAAGGCCGAGACGCCTGCGGTGGAGATCGTCACGGGTTTGGACATTGTCGCGTTCGAGCTGTTCGAGCAGGATATGGTCGGCGTGAAAGGCTATGACACCGCGATTCTCGACGTGCTGACACGGCACAATGTGCGGATCGTCTCGAAGGTGTCGAACGCCAATACGATCACGCACTACCTTGATGCGTCGCTCAAGACGATGCGCCGGGTGGAGAAGGATCTGGCACAGATCTATCCCGCTGCAGAGATCACCACCCGCACGCTGTCGATGGCCTCGGTCATCGGGCGTGACCTGAACGGGCTGTCGGTGTTGCAGCGGGGCCTCGTGGCCATTGCCGAGGCCGGTCAGACGGCAATCGGCGCGAGCCAAGGTCCGCGCAACGTGGACGTGCAGTTCATCGTCGAGCGCGAGAGCCTGCAGCCGGTGATCAAAGCGCTGCACGGCGCGTTCATCGAGGAAGAGGTGGCGGCGCCGTTGTCGCGCGCGGCCTAAGGCTTACATAGCTGACACACTATGCGCCGCGGCTCCCGAAAGGAAGCCGCGGCTTCTTCGTGCAAGGGCCATCGCCTGCCCGCGGGTCGGCGAACCAACATATCTTCGATACCACTTTATGCCTCAACCATGGTGTGCGCCCGCGAAGTCACACCCAGCCTCACCAAATCGCCTACCCGGGGGGCGGGCAGGCGATGGCCCGGCGCCTGCGGCTTGTCCCGGGTCCGGGTGGCACGTTCACCACAAACAAAAACGGCCCCGCAATCGCGAGGCCGTCCCAAACTCTCAAATCTCAGAGGCTCACCCCCCGCAGCGCTTCGCCGCATCTTCGACCGCCGCGGTAAAGCCCAGCAGCGAGAATGTGTCCTTGGTCTGCGTCCCGCGCGAAGACCGCGCTGTCAGCGTCGCATCCGCGCCGCGCTTCATTGCCGCGATGATCTTAGCATCATCCGCCGTGGTTGCCGGCCAGGCCCACTCGCCTTCGGTGAACAGCTCGAACTCATTGCCGGAAATGTTCATATTGACCGTCGATCCCGAGGCGAAAGGATACCCGCCGGTAAAGGCGACCTGACCCTTGGCCTCAGCCGAGGGGCGGTAGAATACCATCAGCAATGTCTGACCCCGGTTCACCGCCACAACACGCCCATCGCGCGTGTTGACGACTTCCTTAGGCGTTGAAACGCCCCAGCATTCTGTCGGGTTATCTTCTACAAAGACGCTCCAGTCGGTCTTGGCAGCCACCCGGTTGGTGCTCTGCTCCTGCGCCACAGCGCCGCTTGCCACAAGGGCGAGCGCCCCAAGTGCAAGACCACATGTCTTCATCATTCCCATCTGTCCAGCCTCCAGCCGTCCTTGACCTCAACACGTCCACAGACCCCGTCCGGGCAACCTTGGGCGGGTTGCTCTCTTGCGGGTGTCTGCTATCTGTTCGACACCAACCACAATAACGGCAAACGCGCGACCGACGAAACCCTGATTGGCAGGATTTCGCCCAGAAACAGGATGAACCTCATGACCAAAGCAGCCCCATTTGCGGAAATCTGGCGCGGACCCTTTCTGGAAAGCGTTCATTCCGGTCATGCCGTGATCTGCGATGCGAGCGGCCAGATCGTCGAAGCATGGGGCGATCCGGAAAAGGTGATCCTGCCGCGTTCGTCTTCCAAGATGATCCAAGCGCTGCCGCTGATCAATTCCGGCGCGGCCGACAAAGCGGGACTGAGCACCGAACAGCTGGCCCTCGCCTGTGCCTCGCACCAAGGTGCCGCCATCCACACCGACCGGGTGGGCGTATGGCTCGACACGCTGGGGCTGAGTGACGACGACTTCCGCTGCGGCGCGCAAGAACCCAATGACCGCGACGCGATGGAGGGGCTGATCCGCGCGCATGAGAAACCCTGCCAGATCCACAACAACTGCTCAGGCAAACACGCGGGATTCCTCACGCTGAACAAGCACCTCGGCGGGGGGGCGGATTACGAAAAGCCCGATCACGCGGTGCAAAAAGCCTGCCTTGAAGCGTTTGAAACGGTCACCCAAGAAACCTCGCCCGGCTATGGCATCGACGGCTGTTCGGCCCCCAACCCGGCCTGCACCCTGCACGGCATGGCCCGCGCGATGGCGCATTTTGCGGCCGCCCCCGAAGGCTCTGCTGAGGCGCGCCTGCACCAAGCCATGCGCCTACACCCTGAACTCGTCGCCGGCGAAGGCCGTGCCTGCACGGAACTGATGCGGGCGATGGACGGCAAGGTAGCACTGAAAACTGGGGCCGAAGGCTTCTTCATCGCGATCTGGCCCGAGCGCAAGTTGGGCATCGCGCTCAAAGCCGCCTGCGGCACCACCCGCGCCGCCGAATGCGCGATCACCGCGCTGTTGGTCAAATTGGGGGCGCTGGACGCCAGTCACCCGGCGGCGATCAAGCGGATGAACACGCCGATCACCAACTGGCGCGGGCTTGAGACCGGGATGCTGAAACCAGCGGCGGGACTGCTGTAAGCCTATCGCGCTGCCGCTTTGCTTAAACGAAGCCGCAGCGCCACGCAGTCTCAGCCCGCAAATTCAGTGCGCGCATAGCCCTGTACGAACAGCAGCGCGGTCAGATCGCCGAAATTGACGCGGATGTCGCATTCCGCCGCGACCGACGGCTTTGCGTGCAGCGCCACGCCCATGCCAGCCCGCCCCAACATGCCCAGATCATTGGCCCCATCACCCACGGCGACGACCTGATCTTCGGTGATCCCCAGCTTTGCGGTGATCTCTTCCAGCGCGGCGACTTTGGCCTCGCGCCCCAAGATCGGCAGGCCCACATCGCCGGTCAGCGCGGCCCCATCGACCAGCAGCGTATTGGCGCGGTTCTCATCAAAGCCCAGCATCTCGGCCACTTTGGCAGTGAAGGCAGTGAACCCGCCCGAAACCAATGCGGCATAGCCGCCGTTGGCCTTCATCGTGCCCACCAAGGCACCGCCGCCGGGCATCAGGGTGATCCGCTCAGCCAAGACCTTGTCGATGACAGCGGCTTCCAGCCCTTTCAGCAGACCGACACGTTCGCGCAGCGCGCCGTCGAAATCCAACTCACCGTTCATGGCGCGGGCGGTGATCTCTTTCACATGCGCGCCAACGCCCGCTTCTTCGGCCAACTCGTCGATGCACTCCTGCTGGATCATCGTGCTGTCCATATCGGCCAGCAGCATCTTCTTGCGGCGGCCTTCGCTGGGCACGATCACCAGATCGACGCCCATGGACTGGCAGCTTTCCCAAACATCCCAACGGTTTTCCGGCATCTGGGCCAGCGAGAACTCCGCCGCCTCATCCGGGGCCAGCCAAAGTGCGTCGCCCCCGCCCCAAGCGTTGCGCAGGCTTTCAACCAGCGCCGCATCGAGGGAGGGGTTGGTGGGGGAGGTCAACAAGATTGCCGTGAACATAAGTTTCCGATCCGCATCATTCGCGCCGCGCAAAGCGACATGACCGGCGTCCTAGCGCCATTTTGCGACTTGCGCCAGCCCGGCCTCCCCGCGTATCTCGGCAAGTGGGACACCCTTCCCCAACGAAGGGCGATTATCTGAGAGGGTAGCATAAATGGCTATTACACAACCGGCATCGCGCCCGGACACGAAACCTGTTGCCGTACCGGCAAATCCGCGTTTCTCTTCCGGCCCCTGCGCCAAAATCCCCACATTCGATCTGACCAAGCTGGCGGACGCACCATTGGGCCGCAGCCACCGTGCCGCACCCGGCAAGGCCAAGCTGCTTGAGGCAATCGAGACCACCCGCGAGGTGCTCGGCGTGCCTGCGGATTACCGCATCGGCATCGTGCCCGCCTCTGACACCGGCGCATTCGAGATGGCCATGTGGTCGCTCTTGGGCGAACGCCCGGCTGAGATGGTTGCTTGGGAATCCTTCGGCGCAGGCTGGGTCACCGATGTGGTCAAACAGCTGAAAATCGAAGCGCAGGTTCACACCGCCGAATACGGCGAGATCGTCGACATGGCCACGTTGAACTATGACAACGACGTCTGCTTCACATGGAACGGCACCACCTCCGGCGTGCGCATGCCCAATGGCGATGCGATCCCCGCTGACCGCGCGGGTCTGACGCTCTGCGATGCCACCTCGGCGGCCTTTGCGATGGACCTGCCGTGGGACAAGCTGGATGTGACGACCTTCTCTTGGCAGAAGGTGCTGGGCGGCGAAGCGGCGCATGGCATGCTGATCCTGAGCCCCCGCGCAGTTGAGCGGCTGGAAAGCTACACCCCCGCATGGCCCCTGCCAAAAATCTTCCGCCTGACCAAAGGCGGCAAGCTGAACGAGGGCATCTTTAAGGGCGAGACGATCAACACGCCCTCCATGCTCTGCGTCGAAGATTACCTGCTGGCGCTTGATTGGGCGAAATCCGTGGGCGGCCTCAAGGGGCTGATCGCACGGGCCGATGCCAATACGGCGGCCATCGCCGAATTCGTGGAGGCGCATGACTGGATCGACTTCCTCGCCACCGATCCGGCGACACGGTCCAACACCTCGGTCTGCCTCAAGTTCACTGATGACCGCATTCAGGACGGTGCAGCCTTTGCCAAAGCCGTGGCGAAACGGCTTGCGGACGAGGGTGCGGCGCTTGACGTTGGCGCCTACCGCGATGCCCCTCCGGGCCTGCGCATCTGGTGCGGCGGCACGGTTGAAACGGCTGATATCGAAGCGATGCTGCCGTGGCTCGAATGGGCCTTTGAAGCCGAAATCAACGCCTAAAGCATTCCGGCGGGCGCGTGATCCCACGCGCCGCCCCTGCCCCCATATTTTTGAAAAGGACCACAAAAATGGCTCCCAAAGTACTCATCTCCGACAGCCTGTCGGAAGCCGCCGTTCAGATCTTTCGCGACCGTGGCATCGACGTTGATTTCCAGCCCGATCTGGGCAAGGACAAAGACAAACTGGCCGAAGTTATCGGCAACTATGACGGCCTCGCGATCCGCTCCGCCACCAAGGTGACGGAAAAGATCCTCGCCGCCGCGCCGAACCTCAAGGTCATCGGCCGCGCTGGCATCGGCACCGACAACATCGACAAGGAAGCCGCGTCGAAACAGGGTGTGATTGTGATGAACACGCCCTTCGGCAACATGATCACAACTGCCGAACATGCCATCGCGATGATGTTCGCCGTGGCGCGCCAGATCCCCGAAGCGTCGGCCTCTACCCATGCGGGCAAATGGGAAAAGTCGAAGTTCATGGGCGTTGAGCTGACCGGCAAGACGCTGGGCGTCATCGGCGCGGGCAACATCGGCGGCATCGTTTGCGACCGCGCGCGGGGCCTCAAGATGAAAGTCGTGGCCTATGACCCCTTCTTGGGCGAAGAAAAGGCCGAGAAGATGGGTGTCGAAAAGGTCGAGCTGGACGAACTGCTGACCCGCGCCGATTTCATCACCCTCCACGTTCCCTTCACCGAGCAGACGGCGAATATCCTCAGCCGCGAGAACCTTGAAAAGACCAAGCCCGGCGTGCGCATCATCAACTGCGCCCGCGGCGGTCTGGTTGACGAAGAAGCACTCGCCGACCTGCTGAAATCCGGCCATGTGGCGGGCGCGGGTTTCGACGTCTTCGCCGAGGAACCAGCCAAGGAGAACCCGCTGTTCAACCTGCCCAACGTGGTCTGCACGCCGCACCTTGGTGCCGCGACCACCGAAGCGCAGGAAAACGTGGCCCTGCAAGTGGCCGAGCAGATGTCGGACTACCTGCTGACCGGCGCCGTGACCAACGCGCTGAACATGCCATCGGTCACCGCCGAAGAAGCCAAGGTCATGGGCCCATGGGTCAAACTGGCTGGTCACCTCGGTGCCTTCATCGGCCAGATGACCGACGAGCCGATCAAGGCGATCAACATCCTTTATGACGGCTCCGTCGCACAGATGAACCTCAAGGCGCTGAACTGCGGCGTCGTGGCGGGCATCATGAAACGCGCCAACCCGGATGTGAACATGGTTTCCGCCCCCGTGGTCGCCCGCGAAAAGGGCATTCAGATCAGCACCACCAACCAAGACAAATCCGGCGTCTTCGACGGCTATGTCAAAGTGACCGTGGTGACCGAAAAGCGCGAGCGCTCCATCGCGGGCACCGTGTTCTCGGACGGCAAGCCGCGCTTCATCCAGATCAAAGGCATCACCATCGACGCCGAGATCGGGGAGCACATGCTCTACACCACCAACGAAGACGTGCCGGGCATCATCGGCACCTTGGGCCAGACCATGGGCGAAAACGGCGTGAACATCGCCAACTTCACCTTGGGCCGCCACACCGCCAAGGGCGAGGCGATTGCCCTGCTCTATGTCGACGATCAGGTGCCAGAAACCGTGATCGGCAAGCTGCGCGACACCGGCATGTTCCGGCAGATCAAGCCGCTGCAATTCGACGTGGCCTGAGACCTCCCCCTGCACAAACTTAAAGCGCCCCCTCGCGGGGCGCTTTTGCTTTTGGCGGCATCTTCGGCCTGAGCCTTCCCTTCTTCACCGCTTTGCGGCATCACGAGGGGGTGCAGAAGGACAGGAACGACCATGCCCAACCCCATCTATGCCATCGGAGACATCCACGGTTACGCTGCCGAGCTTGAGCGCGTGCTGACTTTGATCGAAGAAGACGGCGGGCCAGACGCGCGCATCGTCTTCCTTGGCGATTACACCGACCGCGGCCCCGACAGCAAAGCGGTGATCGAACGGCTGGCACAGGGCAAGGCCGAGGGCCGCAACTGGACCTTCCTCATGGGCAATCATGACCGCATGTTCAGCTGGTTCATGGAGGATTTCCCGCGCCACGATCCGCTCTTGCTTGTTGAACTTAACTGGCTGAACCCGCGCTTAGGCGGCGACTCGACGCTGGGGTCCTACGGTGTACCCGTCAACGGACGCGACCGGATGTCAGACGTTCATGCAAAGGCCCGCGAAGCGGTGCCGCAGGCGCATGTCGATTTCTTGAAAACCCTCGCGCTGTCGCATCAAACGCCCGACCACTTCTTTGCCCATGCGGGTATCCGCCCCGGGGTGCCGCTGGATGATCAGACCGAGAATGACCTGCTGTGGATCCGCAAGGAGTTTCACGAATACACCGCGCCCCATCCCAAGCTGGTCGTCCACGGCCACACGCCGGTGGACAGCGCCATGCATTACGGCAACCGGGTGAACCTAGACACCGGCGCGGGCTACGGCAAACCGCTTTGTGCGGCGGTGTTCGAGGGGGATGAGGTTTGGGTGCTGACCCAGCAGGGGCGCAACCGTCCGCGCCCCTGAGTGGCTTAGCTCCAGTCAAGCACGACCTTGCCCGACTGGCCCGATTTCATCGCGACAAAACCCTGCTCGAAATCATCGACCCCGAAGCGATGGGTGATGATGGCAGTGACATCGAGCCCGTTCTCCAGCATGGCGATCATCTTGTACCAGGTCTCGAAAATCTCGCGGCCATAGACGCCCTTGATGGTGATCGCCTTGAAAACGATACGGCTCCAATCCACCGGCGATTTCCCCGGCGGGATGCCCAGCATCGCGATACGCCCGCCCATGGTCATCGCCTCGACCATCTGATCCAGCGCCTGCTGATTGCCCGACATCTCTAAACCGACGTCAAACCCCTGTTTCATCTTCAGCTTGCCGATCACCGCGCCCAGGTCCTCCTTGGCCACGTTCACCGGCACCACGTCGGCGACCTTTTCCGCCAGCGCCAGACGGTCGGGGTTCACATCCGTAATCACCACATGCCGCGCGCCAACATGCCGCGCCACCGCCGCCGCCATGATGCCGATGGGGCCCGCGCCTGTGATGAGCACATCCTCACCCACCAGATCGAAGCTGAGCGCTGTATGCACCGCGTTACCCAAGGGATCGAGGATCGCGCCGATGTCGTCGGAAATCTCATCCGGCAGCGGGACAACGTTGAAGGCGGGCAGCTTGAGGTACTGCGCGAAAGCCCCCTGCTCGTTCACTCCAATACCCCGCGTCGCGGGATCGAGGTGGAATTTGCCCGCACGGCTTTGGCGTGACTGTTTGCCGATCAAATGCCCCTCGCCCGAGCAACGCTGCCCGATCTCAAGCCCTTCCACATTGCGGCCCAACTCGACGATCTCGCCCGCGAACTCATGGCCGGTGATCAGCCCCACCGGCACCGTCCCGGCGGCCCAATCGTCCCAGTTCCAGATGTGGATATCGGTGCCGCAGATACCGGTCTTGTTGATCTTAATCAGCACGTCATCCGGGCCGATTTCCGGCACCGGGGCGTGAGTCATCCACAGCCCCTCGCGGGCATGGAGCTTTGACAGCGCCTTCATTTCATTCGTGGTCATTCAATCACCCCACATGCCTTGCCAGCCACTTCAAAGGCTTTCAGCGCCCGGTCCAGCTGCTCGCGCGTTAAGGCTGCGTTCATCTGAGTGCGAATGCGGGCCTGCCCGCGCGGCACCACCGGGAAGAAGAAGCCGGAGACATAGACCCCCTCTTCAAACAGTTTCGCCGCCATGTCCTGCGCCAGTTGCGCCTCGCCCAGCATGACGGGCACGATGGGATGCTCGCCGGGCAGCAGGTCAAAGCCCAGCTTCTCCAGCCCCGCACGCCAGTAAGCTGTGTTTTCGAACAACTGCGCGCGTAGATCATCGCCTTGCTCCACCAGTTCCAGCGCCCGCATCCCTGCCATGACAATCGACGAGGGCAGCGAATTGGAAAACAGATAGGGCCGCGCGCGCTGGCGCAGAAGGTCGATCACCGCCTGCGGCCCGGCGATATAGCCGCCAATCGCCCCGCCAAGCGCCTTGCCCAACGTGCCGGTCACGATGTCGACCTTGACCCCGTGATGCGCCGGGGTGCCTGCACCTTTCGGCCCCATGAAGCCGGTGGAATGGCAATCGTCGACCATCACCAGCGCCTCATATTTCTCGGCCCGTGCGGTGATCTCGGGCAGCTTCGCCAGATAGCCGTCCATGGAGAAAACCCCGTCGGTGGCGATCATGATGAACCGCGCGCCATCCTCGCGGGCCTGTTTTAGCTTGGCCTCGAGATCTTCCATGTCGCTGTTGGCATAGCGGTAGCGTTTCGCCTTGCAGAGCCGGATGCCGTCGATGATCGACGCATGGTTCAGCGCGTCTGAAATCACCGCATCCTCCGGCCCCAAAAGCGGCTCGAACAGCCCGCCGTTGGCGTCGAAACAGGCGGCGAAGAGGATCGAATCGTCATGCCCGAGAAAGCCCGCCAGCTTCTGCTCCAACTCGCGGTGGATGTCCTGCGTGCCGCAGATAAAGCGGACCGAGGCCATGCCGAATCCCTTCTCGTCCATCGCCTCTTTGGCGGTGGCAATCAACTCGGGATGATCGGCAAGGCCGAGATAGTTGTTGGCGCAGAGGTTGATAACCTCGCGGTCTCCCACCGCGATCTCACCGCCCTGCGGGGTGGTGATAAGCCGCTCGCGCTTCATCATGCCCTCGGCGTCGATCTCGGCCAGGGTGTCGGTGATGTGGTCCAGAAATGCTTTGGTCATGAGACTCTCCTTTTGAGGCTCATCTACCATAGCGGAAGCTATTCCGGAATAGAGGATTTCTTGAATAGCGGATTTTTTCCGATATACCGGATATCAGGCGTCCTGCACGACCAAGAAGGCCCGTACCGGTCCCGCCGTGGCGCGGATGGCGTGGGGTACATCGGCAGCATAACGGGCGGTGTCTCCGGCCTGCAATTGCTCGGTCCCCGCGCCGCTTGTGACCTCGACAGCACCTTCAAAGACGCTCAGATGCTCACGGGCACCACGGGTATGCGGGGCGCTGTCCAACATGCCGCCCTCGGCGATGAGCAGCTCATACACCTCATGATGCCCGGCTTCTTCGGGCGGAGATAGGATGCGGATGCGACAGCCGGAGCCAAGATTGTTGATCGTCGGCACCGCAGCACTGCGCAGCACTTCGATCTGCGCTTCGGTTGGCGCGCCATCTAAAAGCCCCGCGAAATCCACCTGCAAGGCCCGGGTCAGGTTCCACAGCGTGGCGATGGTCGGGCTCGATTCCCCGCGCTCAATCTGGCTCACCATAGAGCGCGACACGCCCGAAAGCTTGGCCACCGCATCAAGCGAAAGCCCCTGCCCCTGTCGCGCCGCTTTCAAGCGGGCGGGCAGCTGTGTCAGGATCTTGTCTGTGTTGTCCGTCATGACGGATATGTCGCGCGGCGCACTGCCCCTGTCAAGCGGCGCTTTGACGGGACGTTTCCACTGACTTTGCCCCGCCCCCGGCCCATAGTGCGGACAACGACCAAAGGAGAGTTTCATGTCAGACGATATCGTCATCCTGAGCGGTGCGCGCAGCGCCATCGGCACTTTCGGCGGCAGCCTTGCCGGCACCCCACCCACCAAGCTTGGCAGCACCGTCGCGGCAGCGGCGATGGAGCGTGCGGGCGTCAGCCCTGACCAGATCGGCCATGTGGTGTTTGGCAATGTCATCAACACCGAGCCGCGCGACATGTACCTCAGCCGCGTCGCCGCGCGCGATGCGGGCGTGCCGGATGAAGTGCCCGCGATGAACGTGAACCGCCTGTGCGGTTCGGGCGTGCAGGCGCTGGTCTCGGCAACCCAAAGCCTGATGCTGGGCGATGCGGATTTCGCCCTTGCTGGCGGGGCCGAGAGCATGTCGCGCGCACCTTACATTCTGCCCGATGCCCGCTGGGGCCAGAAAATGGGCGATGTTCGCAGCCTCGACATGCTTTTGGGCACGCTGAACTGCCCCTTCGGCACCGGCCACATGGGGGTCACGGCCGAGAATGTCGCGGATGAACATACCATCTCCCGCGAGGAGATGGACGCCTTTGCCCTGCAAAGCCAAGAACGCGCAGCGGCGGCCATCGCGGCGGGGCATTTCAAGGATCAGATCGTGCCGGTCGACGTAAAGGTCAAGCGCGACATGGTGCCCTTTGACACCGATGAACACCCCAAGGCGACCACCGCCGAAGCGCTGGCCGGGCTGCGCCCCGTGTTCCAGAAGGACGGGCGCGTCACGGCGGGCAATGCCAGCGGTATCAACGACGGTGCCGCGGCGCTGGTGCTGGCCCGCGCCGGGGCAGCCGAGGCCGCCGGGCTGGCGCCCCGTGCGCGCATCCTTGGCTACGCCCATGCCGGTGTGCGGCCCGAAGTCATGGGCATCGGCCCGGTTCCCGCCGTCCGCCGCCTGCTGGAGCGTACCAGCCTGAAGGCCGATGATTTCGATGTGATCGAAAGCAACGAGGCATTTGCCAGCCAAGCGCTGGCGGTGAGCAAGGAGTTGGGATTCGACCCGGCAAAAGTGAACCCCAACGGTGGGGCGATTGCGCTTGGCCACCCGGTCGGCGCGACGGGGGCGATCATCACCGTAAAGGCGCTTTATGAGCTGGAGCGGAACGGCGGCAAGCGCGCGTTGATCACCATGTGCATCGGTGGCGGTCAGGGCATCGCCATGGCCATCGAACGTATTGCCTAAATGCGGGGGGCCTCCGCGGCCCCCTGCCCTAAAGCAGCGCGCCGATCAGGGCGATTGTGGTGGCCCCGGCAATGCCGGACATCACCGCAGTCGCCGCGATGTAGCGCCAGAACCGCGGGCGGCGCTCGGGCTGCTCCTCGGCCTGACGGTTCAGCGCCTGTTCGACCAACCCCGGCAAACGCGGACCAAAGCGGGCCATGACCATCGCCGTGTCGCGCAGATCAGAAACGATCGCGCGCGGCCCTAGCGACTTGGTGATGTAATCGGTCACAATCGGACTCGCGACTTCCCAGATGTTGATATGCGGGTTGAGCGAGCGGGCCACGCCCTCGACCACGACCATCGTGCGTTGCAGCAAGATCAGCTCGGTCCGGGTTTCCATGCCGAAACGCTCAGTCACTTCAAAGAGGTAGGTCAGCAGCCGCGCCATGGAAATGCGGGTGGCATCCATGCCGAAAATCGGCTCGCCTACCGCACGCAGGGCGCGGGCGAATTCATCTACATCCTTGTCAGCGGGGACATAGCCCGCTTCGAAATGCACCTTGGCCACGCGCATATAGTCACGACGGATGAAACCATAGAGAATTTCCGCGTACACCCGACGGGTATAGCTGTCGATATGGCCCATGATGCCGAAGTCATAGGCGATGATATCGCCGTTGGCTGCAACCTTGAGGTTGCCTTGGTGCATGTCGGCGTGGAAATAACCATCGCGCAGGGCGTGCTGGAGGAAGAGTTGCAGCACCCGTTCCGACAGCGCTACCCGGTCGTGACCCGCCGCATCCAGCGCGGCGTTGTCGCCCAGCGGCAGACCATCGGCCCAGCCCAGCGTCATCACGCGGCGGCCCGAATAATTCCACTTGATCTCAGGCAGTTGAAATCCGGTGTCATCTTTGGTGTTGGCGGCAAACTCCGACGCGGCAGAGCTTTCCAGCCGCAGGTCCAACTCCCCCCGCACGACGCCGTCGAAATGCTCGATCACCTCCATCGGGCGCAGGCGGCGCGACCCGGGCGAGAAGATTTCGGCCATGCGGGCGGCAAGATAGAAAGCGTCGATGTCCTTGCGGAAGGCTTTTTCGATGCCGGGGCGCAGGACTTTGACGGCGACCTCTTCGCCGGTCTCGGCCAGTCGTGCATGGTGGACCTGCGCGATAGAGGCCGCAGCGACGGGTTCGCTGAACTCAGAGAAAATCGCGCTGACCGGCTCACCCAACTCCTGCTCGACCGCCCTGCGGGCCAGCGCCGTGTCAAAAGGCGGCAGCTTGTCTTGCAAGACACGCAGTTGCACAGCCAGATCATCCCCAACCACGTCGGGCCGGGTCGAAAGCACCTGACCGAATTTGATGTAGGCGGGGCCAAGCGCCGTGAGCGCGCGGGTGGCCGGCGGCATCGTCGGGTCGCCTTTGTAGCCCAGCCATTTGAACGGCAGGCCAAGCGCGCGGGCCACGAAACGCAGCGCCGGGGAAGCATCGAAAGCATCCAGCACCACATTCATCGCGCCCGCGCGTTCCAACGTCGCGCCGGTGCGGATCAACCGCCAGATGTTGTGCGGACCGCGCATCAGAGTTTCCAGCCCGAATGCAGCGCCGCGATGCCCATGCTCAGGTTGCGGTATTTGGCCTGCCCGAAACCGGCCGTGCGTACCATCGACAGAAACGTTTCCTGATCGGGGAAATTGCGGATCGATTCGACCAGATACTGATAGCTGTCGCGGTCGCCCGCGATGGCTTGCCCCATGCGCGGGATCACGTTGAAACTGTAGAGGTCATAGGCTTTTTGCATCGCCGGGTTGGGCAGCTGGCTGAACTCCAACACCATCAGGCGGCCACCGGGGCGCAGCACGCGGTACGCTTCGTTCAGCGCCTCTTGGGGGCGGGTCACGTTCCGGATGCCAAAGCTGATCGTGTAGACGTCGAAGGTGTTGTCGGGAAACGGCAGCGCCATGGCATCGCCCACCACCCAGTCGAGACTGCCGGTCAGGCTGTCGGCCTCGGCGCGTTTGCGGCCTTCGACCAACATCGGCTCGGTGAGGTCGAGCACCGTCGCATGTCCGTGGCCCGCGCGGCCCAGAAACTTGAACGACACATCGCCCGTGCCACCCGCCACATCCAGCAACTTCTGACCGGGGCGCGGGGCGAGCCAATCCATCATCGCTTCTTTCCAGACGCGGTGGATCCCCATGCTCATCACATCGTTCATGATGTCGTATTTGCTGGCGACGGAGTTGAACACCCCCTGCACGCGACCTGCTTTTTCATGTTCGGGCACGGTCTCGAAACCGAAATGGGTGGTTTTGTCGGCGTCCTGGGTCATCTGCTCTTGCGATCCTCTGGTTCAGACCCTTGTTATAGGGTGCCGTAGGCTGGGGACAATGCGTGCCTTTTGTCACAGGCAAGCCAGAGGGGAAACCGAGATGCCGGAACTGCCAGAGGTCGAAACCGTCCGCCGAGGGCTGGCCCCCGCGATGGAGGGCCAAGTGATCGCCCGGGCCGAGGTCAACCGCCCCGATCTGCGCTGGCCCTTCCCCGAACGGATGGCAGAGCGGCTGACCGGGCAGCGGGTCGGGCTGCTGCGACGACGGTCGAAATACATCCTCGCCGATCTGGAGGGTGGGGAATCGCTGCTGGTGCATCTGGGCATGTCCGGGCGGATGCTCGTCTCGGGCGACCCGTTGGGACAGTTTCAGCACAACCACCCCGCCCCGGAGAAACATGACCACGTCGTGTTGCATATGGGTAACGGTGCGCGGATCACCTTTAACGACCCCCGCCGTTTCGGCGCGATGGATCTGATGCCCACCGCCGGGGCCGAGGCGCATAAACTGCTGGCCTCGCTCGGGCCGGAACCCTTGGGCAATGACTTTCACGAAGCGCATCTGGTGGCGAAGCTTAAGGGGCGCAATACACCGATCAAGTCCGCCTTGCTCGACCAGCGGATCGTGGCAGGTTTGGGAAATATCTATGTCTGCGAAGCGCTTTACCGCGCAGGGATTCACCCCGCCCGCAAGGCCGGGCGTATCTCGGCCACCCGGATCGCCGGGCTGGTGCCGATCATCCGCGAGGTGCTGGCCGATGCCATCACGGCGGGGGGTTCCTCGCTCAAGGACTTCCGGCAGGCGGACGGCGAACTGGGCTATTTCCAGCACAGCTTCGATGTCTACGGGCGAGAGGGGCAACCCTGCCGCCGACCGGGCTGCGACGGCACCATCGGGCGCATCGTACAAAGCGGACGGTCTTCCTTCTATTGTCCGCGCTGCCAAAGATAACTTGAAACATGGGGGTGCCGTGGTATGCACATTCCCCTGAGCGCAACAACAAAGAGCATTCTTGATGGCTTACGAAACGATCACCGTGGACGTGGACAACCATGTAGCCCTGATCACCCTCAACCGCCCGGATGCGCTCAATGCGCTCAACGACGCGTTGCTGGGTGAATTGGCCAAAGCGCTGAAAGGCGCGCAGGAAAACGACAAGGTGCGCTGCATCGTCATCACCGGGTCGGAAAAGGCATTCGCGGCCGGGGCCGATATCGCAATGATGCGCGATCAAAGCTTTGTCGACGTCTTCATGGGCGATCTCTTCACCCCCGAAACCGATCAAATCCTGCGCGTGCGTAAGCCGATCATCGCAGCCGTGTCGGGCTATGCCTTGGGCGGTGGCTGCGAACTGGCGATGATGTGCGATTTCATTATCTGTTCGGAAAGCGCCAAGTTCGGCCAGCCTGAGATCAACCTTGGTGTCGTAGCAGGCATCGGCGGCACCCAGCGTCTGACGCGCCTTGTGGGCAAGTCCAAAGCGATGGACATGAACCTGACGGGCCGCTTCATGGATGCCGAAGAAGCCGAACGCTCGGGCCTTGTGTCGCGCGTTGTGCCGGTCAAAAAGCTGATGGAAGAAGCCATGGCCGCCGCTGGCAAGATTGCCGAGAAATCGATGATCTCGGCCACCGTGGTCAAGGAATGCGTCAACCGTGCCTATGAGGTGCCGCTGAGCGAAGGCCTGTTGTTCGAGCGCCGCATGTTCCATTCGCTGTTCAACACCGAAGACCAGAAAGAGGGCATGTCGGCCTTCCTTGAAAAGCGCGAAGCGCAGTTCCGCGACAAATAAGCGATTCCAGTGGCGCGGCTTGCATTGCCGCGCCTGCTGTCTTATAGGCAGCCCCAATACATGCGCGTGCAGCCCGCTCTGGCTAGAATCACCTGCCCTTTTGGGGCCCGGATTTCCGGTAGGGTTGGCGTCACGCATTGCTACGCAACAAAATGAACCCGAAGGCTGATACTCATGGCAAACACAACACAATCCGCAAAGCGCGCACGTCAAAACGAGAAACGTTTTGCGATCAACAAAGCCCGTCGTTCGCGCATCCGCACCTACCTGCGCAAAGTCGAAGAGGCGATCACCTCCGGTGATAAAGAAGCCGCAACCGCCGCTTTGAAAGCCGCCCAGCCCGAGCTGATGCGCGGCGTCACCAAAGGCGTTTTCCACAAAAACACCGCTTCGCGCAAAATGTCGCGTCTGGCCGCACGGGTCAAAGCACTGGGTTAATCCGGCTCCACAGCCAACCCTTTGAAAGACAATAGGCGCCGCATTGCGGCGCCTTTTTTCGTGCGGGTGCAGCGAAAAATACACGCCAGAGATTCTTTTCAGGCAATCTCTGAGTCAAGATGGAAGATATGTTGAAGCGGACCGGAAACACTTGCTACCAAAGGTCCAGCGATTCATTTCGCTTGGGGGGACAGGCCCTGAACAAGGTGTCAGCCGACTGGCAGAATGCCAAGTTTAGGGGGGTGCAAGTGACCGTGTAAAAACGGCCCCGCGCACTGTCGTGAATGCTGCTGCCAGCACGTTTACCCTGTCGATGAGAACACGAACGGTTCGTTCAGCGCCTCTTGCGCCGTTTTGCGGCGCATCAGGCTTATGGGCTTGCCATTCTTTTAAAGTCCGAAGGACACAGGTCGGTCATCCGCGTGGGACCGGGTGGATGACCTGTTGCCGGGTGAAACAATATTGAGGGCCGGGATCCACTCGGCCTCTGTGCGAAAAGCAAAGCGGGACGTAAGGCACGATGACATTAGATCACTGGGGCGAGATCAAAGAGCGGCTTCTAAAGACGGTGGGGCAGAACAACTACACCACTTGGATTGAACCGCTTGTGCCCGGCGCTGTTGAAGACGGAATCGTGACACTCAAAGTGCCGACAAATTTCTTCGGGAACTACGTCAGCCAGAACTTCTCGGATCTGATCCTGCATGAGATCAACACGGCGGGCACCGATGCCACCCGTTTGAACTTTGCCTTGAATCAGCAACCCAGCCCTGGCGCCGAAAAGCCTGCCCCGGCTGCGCGTCAGACCACGGCTGCCGTGAAACCCGCCGCCAACACCCAGCTGAGCACCGCCCCGCTTGACCCGCGCTTCAGCTTTGACAATTTCGTCGTCGGCAAGCCCAACGAACTGGCCCACGCTGCCGCCCGCCGCGTCGCCGAAGGCGGGCCGGTCACCTTCAACCCGCTGTTCCTTTATGGCGGTGTCGGTTTGGGTAAAACGCACCTCATGCATGCCATCGCGCGCGAATTGCACGCGCGTAAGCCGGAGATGAATGTGCTCTACCTCTCGGCTGAGCAGTTCATGTACCGTTTCGTTCAGGCGCTGCGCGACCGCAAGATGATGGACTTCAAAGAGATCTTCCGTTCGGTCGACGTGCTGATGGTCGATGACGTGCAGTTCATCGCGGGCAAAGACTCAACGCAGGAAGAGTTCTTTCACACGTTCAACGCGCTTGTGGACCAGCACAAACAGATCATCATCTCTGCCGACCGCGCACCGGGGGAGATCAAAGACCTCGAAGACCGCGTCAAATCGCGTCTGCAATGCGGCCTGATCGTTGACCTGCACCCGACGGACTATGAACTCCGCCTCGGCATTCTGCAAAGCAAGGTCGAAGTGCAGCGCAAGACCTATCCGGACCTCGAAGTGGCCGATGGCGTGCTGGAATTTCTGGCGCATCGCATCACCTCGAACGTGCGTGTTCTCGAAGGCGCGCTGACCCGGCTCTTTGCCTTCGCCTCGCTCGTGGGCCGTGAGATCGACATGGGCCTGACGCAAGACTGTCTGGCCGATGTGCTGCGCGCCTCCGAGCGCAAGATCTCGGTCGAGGAAATCCAGCGTAAGGTCTCGGATCACTACAACATCCGCCTGAGCGACATGATCGGCCCCAAGCGTCTGCGCAGCTATGCCCGCCCGCGTCAGGTGGCGATGTATCTGTGCAAGCAGATGACCAGCCGCTCCCTGCCCGAAATCGGCCGCCGCTTTGGCGGGCGCGACCACACCACCGTCATGCACGGGGTGCGCCGCATCGAAGAGCTCAAGGTCTCGGACGGGCAGATCGCCGAGGATCTGGAACTGCTGCGCCGGGCGCTCGAATCCTAAGCTGAGCGGCCTGAGGGGTTGTCCTCAGGACACGGTTAAACAGCGATCGGGGGCGCAGCTTGCGCCCCTCTTGCATTCACTTAAACAAAGCCACAAAAGTTCTTGTGTAAGCGTGGGAACCGGGTAGTTTGCCTCTCCCGGCAATCGGTATGGGAGAAGGCATATGAAATTCAGCATCGAACGCGCGGCACTGCTCAAGGCCGTTTCGCAAGCCCAATCCGTGGTCGAGCGCCGCAACACCATTCCGATCCTCGCTAACGTGCTGATCGAGGCCGAGGGCAGCGATGTTTCCTTCCGCGCCACCGATCTGGATATCGAAGTGGTCGACAAGGTCGCCGCGCAGGTTGAGCGCGCTGGCGCCACCACCGTTTCGGCCACGCTGCTGCATGAAATCGTGCGCAAACTGCCCGATGGCGCGTTGATCAGCCTGACCGCCGATACCGCCGCTGGCCGCCTGACTGTCGAAGCGGGCCGCTCGAACTTCTCGCTGGCGACCCTGCCGCGTGAGGACTTCCCCGTGATGGCGTCCTCGGAATATGCCTCGAACTTCGCGGCCCCTGCCCCGGTGCTGCGCCGCCTGTTCGACAAGTCGAAATTTGCCATCTCCACCGAAGAGACGCGCTATTACCTGAACGGTGTCTACCTGCATATCGCGGATGCCGAAGGCGGCAAGGCGCTGCGCTGCGTGGCGACCGATGGTCACCGCCTCGCCCGGATCGACGCCGAGATGCCCGAGGGTGCGGCCGAGATGCCCGGCGTGATCGTTCCGCGCAAGACCGTGGGCGAGTTGCGCAAGCTGCTGGATGATGACGAGATGGAAATCGCGGTGTCCGTGTCAGAGACCAAGATCCGTTTCGCCACCCCCGCCATCACCCTGACATCCAAGGTCATCGACGGCACCTTCCCCGATTACACCCGCGTGATCCCACAGGGAAACACCCGCAAGATGGAAGTCGACGCCGCCGATTTCGCCCGTGCGGTGGACCGTGTGGCAACCGTGAGCTCCGAGCGTTCGCGCGCCGTAAAACTGCAACTGGACGAAGACCGTCTGGTGCTGTCCGTCAACGCGCCTGACAGCGGCGCCGCCGAAGAAGAGCTGGCCGTGGCCTATGCCGACGAGCGGCTGGAGATTGGTTTCAACGCCAAATACCTGCTTGAGATCGCAAGCCAAGTGGACCGCGAGAACGCCGTCTTCCTGTTCAACTCCTCTGGCGACCCGACCCTGATGCGCGAAGGCAATGACACTTCGGCGGTTTACGTCGTCATGCCGATGCGCGTGTGAGTTGGGCGGGAATTTTTGAAATTCCCGCGCCGTTTTCTTTCAAAGAAAACGGGGTCTGAATGGCGCAACTGTATCTTTCCAACCTCGGCCTCTCGCATTTCCGCTCGCACCGCCGGGCAGTGATCGACGTGGATGCGCGCCCCGTCGCGCTCTATGGCCCCAATGGCGCGGGCAAGACTAATATCATCGAAGCGATCTCGCTGCTGTCGCCGGGTCGCGGGCTGCGCCGCACCAGCGCGCAAGATATGGCACGGCGGCCCGAGGCTTTGGGCTGGAAGGTGACCGGGCTGCTGCACGGCCCCACGGTGCTGCATGAGGTCGACATCTGGTCCGAAGCGGGCGCTGCACGGCAGACCAAGATCGACGGCAAGGCGTCCGCACAAACGGCGCTTGGTCGCATTGCCCGCGTGCTCTGGCTGATCCCCGCCATGGACCGGCTTTGGATCGAAGGCGCCGAGGGGCGGCGGCGCTTTCTTGACCGGGTGACGCTTTCGATGCTGCCCGATCATGCGGACCTGTCACTGAGCTACGAGAAAGCCATGCGCGAGCGTAACCGGCTGCTCAAGGACATGGTGCGCGAGCCTGCGTGGTACACAGCGCTTGAGACCCGCATGGCTGAAACCGGGGCGCAGATTCACGCCAACCGCCTACAGGCGCTGGCAGCCCTTGAGGCGGCGCAGGCAGAGGCCCAGACTGCTTTCCCCATCGCGACGCTGTCGCTGCTGAACGACATGCCCGAGAGCGCCGATGCCCTGCGCGCTGCGCTCTCGGACAACCGCATGCGCGACCTTGCCGCCGGGCGCACGCTCATCGGCCCGCACCGCGCCGATCTGGAGGGCACCTATGCCGCCAAGGGCATCGCCGCGCGGGACTGCTCCACCGGAGAGCAGAAGGCGCTGCTGGTCTCGCTCATCCTTGCCAATGCCCGCGCCATCGCCGCCGACTTCGGCGCGCCGCCGCTGCTGCTGCTGGACGAGGTCGCCGCCCATCTCGACGCGAGCCGCCGCGCGGCGCTTTACGACGAGATCACCGCGCTTGGCGCGCAGGCATGGATGACCGGCACCGGGCCTGAACTGTTCGAAAGCCTTGGCGCGCGGGCGCAATATGTTGAGGTCACCGAAGAGGACGGCCTTTCGCAGGTGGAGCGGCGACCGTGACCCTTACCCCCGCCGATCTGCTGCTTTACTGCGGCGCGCTCTTGATCCTGTTCCTCACCCCCGGCCCGGTTTGGCTGGCAATGATGGCCCGTGCCCTTTCGGGCGGGTTTCAGGCGGCATGGCCGCTGGCGCTTGGTGTTGCGATTGGTGACATGCTTTGGCCATTGGTGGCGGTGCTGGGGATCACATGGATCGTCTCGGCATTTGACACGGTGATGGAGGTGCTGCGCTGGACCGCGGCGCTGGTGTTCATCGCCATGGGGATCGGCCTGATCCGTCAGGCAGGTGCGCAGATCAGCACCGACAGCCGCCTCACCCGGCCCGGGATGTGGTCCGGTTTCGTCGCGGGGCTGGTGGCGATCCTTGGCAACCCCAAGGCGGTCCTGTTCTACATGGGCGTGCTGCCCGGCTTCTTTGATCTGCGCCAAGTCACCGGCCCCGACATCGGGCTGATCCTCGCCGCCTCGGTCATCGTGCCGCTTATCGGCAACCTTGTGATCGCGCTGCTGGTGGGCCGCCTGCGCGGCTTTCTGACCGCCCCGCGCACGCTGCGGCGGATCAATCTGATCTCGGGCGGGATGCTCATTTTCGTGGGGCTGATCATCCCCTTCACCTGACACAAAATCTTGTGTCATTCGCGTGACAATGCCGGGCGAAAACACTATAAATCGGGCAAACGAGAAGGGTTATTTCCGCATGTCCGATACCGCGCAGACACCACAGGAATACGGCGCCGATTCCATTAAGGTTCTCAAAGGGTTGGAGGCTGTTCGCAAACGCCCCGGCATGTATATCGGGGACACCGATGACGGCTCGGGCCTGCATCACATGGTCTATGAGGTCGTGGACAACGGCATCGATGAAGCGCTGGCCGGTCATGCCGACGCGGTAACGGTCACAATTCACGAGGATTCCAGCGTTTCGGTCAGCGACAACGGGCGCGGGATTCCGGTGGGCATCCACGAGGAAGAAGGCGTTTCCGCCGCCGAGGTCATCATGACCCAGCTGCACGCGGGCGGCAAATTCGATAGCAACTCCTACAAGGTCTCAGGCGGTCTGCACGGGGTTGGCGTTTCGGTTGTGAACGCCCTGTCGGACTGGCTGGAACTGCGCATTTGGCGCGAGGGCAAGGAGCATATCGCCCGCTTTGAAGGCGGCTTCACCACCAAGCACCTCGAAGTTGTGGGCGAGACGGACCGCACCGGCACCGAGGTCCGCTTCATGGCCTCGACCGAGACTTTCTCGAACCTCGAATACAGTTTTGAGACGCTGGAAAAACGCCTGCGCGAACTGGCCTTCCTGAACTCCGGCGTGCGGATCATCCTCAATGATGAACGCCCTGTCGAGCCGCTGCGGACGGAGCTGTTCTACGAAGGCGGGGTGAAAGAATTTGTTAAATACCTCGACCGTCACAAGTCTTCGGTCATGCCCGAGCCAATCTTTATCACCGGTGAGCGTGACGACATCGGCATCGAAGTGGCGATGTGGTGGAACGACAGCTACCATGAGAACGTACTGCCCTTCACCAATAACATTCCACAGCGCGATGGCGGCACCCATATGGCGGGCTTTCGCGGCGCGCTGACGCGGACAATCAATAGCTACGCCCAGACCAGCGGCATCGCCAAGCGGGAGAAGATTAACTTCACCGGTGACGACGCCCGCGAGGGCCTGACCTGCGTGCTGTCCGTCAAAGTGCCGGACCCAAAGTTCTCTTCGCAAACCAAGGACAAGCTGGTGTCTTCCGAAGTGCGCCCGGCTGTCGAAGGTCTGGTGAACGAAAAGCTCGCCGAGTGGTTCGAAGAGAACCCCAACGAGGCCAAGCAGATCGTCGGCAAGATCGTCGAGGCCGCGCAGGCCCGCGAAGCCGCTCGCAAGGCGCGCGAGCTGACACGGCGCAAGACGGCGATGGATGTGAACTTCCTCGCGGGCAAGCTCAAGGACTGCTCGGAGAAAGACCCCTCCAAGACCGAAGTCTTCCTCGTCGAGGGGGACAGCGCCGGCGGCTCTGCCCAGACCGGACGCGACCGTCAGACTCAAGCGATCCTGCCGCTCAAAGGTAAAATCCTCAACGTTGAACGCGCCCGGTTTGACCGGATGCTGGGCAGCCAAGAGATCGGCAACCTTGTCATGGCGCTCGGCACTGGCATCGGGCGGGATGAGTTCAACCTCTCCAAACTGCGCTACCACAAGATCGTCATCATGACCGACGCCGACGTCGACGGGGCGCATATCCGCACGCTCCTGCTGACCTTCTTCTACCGCCAGATGCCCGAACTCATCGAGAACGGTCACCTCTACATCGCGCAGCCGCCGCTCTACAAAGTGTCGCGCGGCAAGTCCGAGGTCTACCTCAAGGATGAGGCCGCAATGGAGGAATATCTGATCCAGCAGGGCGTCGACGGTGCCATGCTGCGCCAAGGCAACGGCGAAGAGATCACCGGCCAAGACCTCACCCGCGTGGTCGACATGGCGCGCCAACTCAAGCGCGTGCTGGAAGCCTTCCCAACCCATTACCCGCGCCATATCCTCGAACAAGCCGCAATCGCCGGGGCCTTTGTCGATGGCGCGGTGGACAGCGACCTGCAAGGCGTGGCCGACAAGGTCGCCGACCGTCTGAACCTGATCGCGCTGGAATACGAGCGTGGCTGGCAGGGCCGCATCACCCAAGACCACGGCATCCGCCTCGCCCGCATCCTGCGCGGCGTAGAGGAGGTGCGCACGCTTGATGGCCGCATGATGCGGTCGGGCGAGGCGAAGAAATCCGGCAGCTTCACCCAGCACCTACAAGATGTCTATGACCAGCCCGCCAAGCTGATCCGCAAAGACCGCAGCCAGATGATCTATGGCCCCATGGACCTGCTCGGCGCGATCCTCGCCGAAGGCGAAAAGGGCCTGTCGTTGCAGCGCTACAAAGGTCTGGGCGAGATGAACCCGGATCAGCTGTGGGAAACCACCCTCGACCCCGATGCACGCACGCTGCTGCAGGTCCGCGTAGAGGACATGGCCGAAGCGGATGATCTCTTTACCAAGCTGATGGGGGATGTGGTCGAGCCACGGCGCGAGTTCATTCAGCAAAACGCGCTGAGCGTCGAGAACCTGGATTTTTAGAGCTGTTGTAGGCGCGCACATAGTTTTTCGCAGGGCACATAGTTTTTCGCGGTTCTGCCATGGAACGGAAGTTAAATCTTTAATTTTGTCAGTATGTTAGAAGATCTTTCAATAGCGGCGATCTCATTCTGGGCTGGACCGGCGCGGGGGATCTTCGAAGCGAAGAAGAAGGCCACATCTTTCTGATCTGGTTCAGAAATGACCATTGCCCATGAAGGCCGCCCTGAGCCCTTTCGCCGAATAAGGAAGTGGCCAGGAGTTGGAGGTTACGAGCGACCATAGGTGCGTCCGCCCCCGAACTTCTGCGAACATTCACCGAAATAATCATCGCGGCATCCCTGAAGCGGCGTTTCGTGACAGCGCTCAGCAGAATCGGATCCACGAAGGTCAAGAGCGCGGGCCTTCTTGCCATTCGCTGCGGGCGCTCGGTTTTCGCTGCGGTTGCGAAGGCCTTTGGGATGGGCTTATTTTGTTGAAAAACTCTTCCTTGATCGCGGCCTGAACTGCTGATTCAATTCCTTTATTCGGGGGGAGTATTGGCGATGATGGGACCACTGTTGATTGTCACTGAGAACTGACCCGGTATTTTCACCGAGATTTGACCCACCCTCAGTTATGCGTCGTGGTCTATGATGCGGTCAATGTTTTGGCCTCCTTTGCAGTTTTCTTTGCTGCCTCAGAA